>ERZ1034723.9-NODE-9-length-131597-cov-7.431429_pt1 | contig 131597 bp, 161 predicted proteins | sample MGYA00520637_ERZ1034723 | MGnify/ENA primary metagenome ERZ1034723 (study PRJEB33766, sample SAMN09781719) | gut metagenome | biome: gut microbiome | host: Homo sapiens | place: Madagascar | study: EMG produced TPA metagenomics assembly of the PRJNA485056 data set... | reverse complement strand
TCAACCCTATGCTTCTCTGCGATTTTTATAAAACCACCCACGCCCGTCAGTTCCCGGCAGGCACTACCGAGCTCACCAGCTACTTCACCCCGCGCATGTCCCGTCTGACCGGTGTAGATGAAGTTGTCGTCTTCGGTATCCAGGCATTTTGTCAGGAATATCTGATCGACTATTTCAACGAGAATTTTTTCCATCAGTCCCGTGCCGCCGCCTGTGACCCCATCTTCCATGTGCTGGATAACACCATCGGCGCACAGAACTATGATAAAGAAAAGTTCTACGCCCTGCACGCACTTGGCTATCTTCCCGTCCAGATCAACGCCCTGCCCGAGGGGACGCTTTGCCCCATCCATGTTCCCTTCCTCGAAATGAAAAACACCCACCCGGACTTCGCCTGGGTCCCGCAGTTTCTCGAATCTTTTATCAGCGCCGAACTCTGGCACCCGATGATCTCCGCCACGGTCGGTTTCCTCTATCGCCAGATCGTGAATAAATATTACGACCTTACCTGTGATGATACCGTCCCCCGTGCCAAAGCTCTCGGCGATTTCTCCTTCCGTGGCCAGGAAAGTTTGCAGTCCGCCATCAAATCCAGCGCCGGCTGGTGCCTGTCCTTCCTGAATACCGCCACAGTCCCGGCCATCCCCTACCTCGAGAAAAATTATTACTGCGATGCCCAGCATGAGCCGGTTGCCTATGGCGCGGTTTCTACCGAGCATAGCGTCATGTGTTCCAACTTCGCTGTGGATGGCGATGAAATCACGATGCTGCGTCGCCTGCTGACCGAGTTGTACCCCAATTCCAGTTTCTCCGTCGTGTCCGATTCCTACGATTACTGGAACCTGGTCGATAACATCCTGCCCAAGCTGCATTATGAGATCTTCAACCATAATGGCACTCTGCTCGTCCGCGGCGATTCCGGCGACCCTATCGAAATCGTTACTCAGACCGTCTACCACCTGTGGGACCAGTTCGGCGGCACCATCAACTCCAAGGGCTATAAGGTGCTTGACCCGCATATCAAAGCCATCTACGGTGATTCCATCACGGTCCAGCGGTGCGAGGCTATTTATAAGGAACTCATGGATCACGGCTTTGCCTGCAGCAATGTGGCTCTCGGCGTTGGCAGCTTCTCCATGCAGTGTATCGAGCAGGACGGCATTTTGAAACCGTTTACCCGTGATACCTTCGGCATGGCGGTCAAGGCCACACATGGTGTCATCAATGGCAAAGAGGTTCCCATCTTCAAGGACCCCAAAACCGATACCGATCACTTCAAAAAGAGCCTCAAGGGCTTATGCGCTGTCTACCATGATGTCAACGATGACGGCATGATCCATTATCAGGATGGTTTCACGCAGGCACAGAAGGACCACTTCAAGTCCGAGGATATTCTTCAGCCTGTCTTCCGCAACGGCATTATGATGCGCCGCCAGACTCTTTCCGACATCCGCAACACACTGGCTGTAGGAGGCTTCTGATATGCCTGTAAAAATCATTGATGGAGATTTGTTTACTACAAAAGCCCGTATTATCGCCCACCAGGTCAACTGTCAGGGCGTTATGGGTTCCGGCGTTGCAAAACAAATCCGCCAGCGCAACCCGCAAATGTTCCTCAATTACGCCCGCCATTGTGCCGCCGCAAAACGAACCGGCTGGTCTCCTCTTGGCACGAATTTGATTCTGCATACGGATGCTGATGCAGACTCCTACGTTCCCGGCACTATGGTTTATACCGGCCAGTACATCTGCAATATGTTTGCACAGAATATGTACGGGTATGATGGCCGCCGTTATACCAATATAGACGCACTCAGAAGTTGTTTTACTAAGCTGGCTCAGTATGCCAGAGAAGACGGCCTGACAGTGGCCATGCCTTATAAGGTCGGTTGTGTCCGCGGCGGTGCCAATTGGGAAGTCGTCTATAAAATGATCGAAGAAATCTTCCGGGACGTTAATGTAGAACTCTGGCGCCTTGATAAAGGATAAGGAGCATGAATATGAAAACCAAAAATTTCGCAGCCGCCAAGGCTGAACCCTATACCTTCCCCGTTGAATCCGTTCAGCAGGAAGTCATCGGCTGGATACGTGAATACTTCCGCCAGAATGGCCCCGGCTGCAACGCCATCGTCGGCATCTCCGGCGGCAAAGATTCCAGCGTTGTGGCGGCGCTGTGCGTTAAGGCTCTCGGCAAAGACCGTGTCATCGGTGTCCTCATGCCGGATGGTGAACAGAACGATATTGCCGATGCACGCCAGCTGGTGGAGTTCCTCGGTATCAAAAGTTTTGAAATCAATATCTGCGGTGCCACCTCCGCCATTCAGCGCGGTCTGCTCACCTGCGGAATTACCCCTACAACGCAGACCACCACGAATCTGCCCGCCCGTATCCGTATGAGCACTCTGTTTGCTGTATCGCAGAGCTGCAACGGCCGAGTTGCTAATACCTGTAACATGTCAGAGGATTATATTGGATGGAACACCCTGTTCGGCGACAGCGCGGGCCAGTTCGCACCTCTTGCTAAACTTACTGCTACCGAGGTCGTTCAGCTTGCCGAAAGTCTCGGTCTCCCGGATAATCTCGTCCACAAAGCCCCGGCTGATGGTCTCACCGCCAAAACCGATGAGGACAACTTCGGCTTCACCTATGAATTTCTGGACCATTATATCCGTACCGGCTACTACGGCAATGACACCGCCACCGCCGCCAAAATCGACGCCATGAACAAACGCAACAAGTTTAAGCTTGAGCCCATGCCCCACTTTGAATACTATCACAACGACCCCTGGCGTCAGTAAGGAGAATTTATGAGAACAATCACTCAAACCCACACCGGCAAAATCATCTCCGATACAGATCTTTGCCTTGAGTATCTCTATGTCGGTGACTACGGCAAAGAGAATAATATCAAAGCCGATTTTCTCGGCTACACCAAACGTATCGAAAAAGTCGAGCATAAGCCGGTCAATATCAAAGAGAAACTGGTCGTCACAGTCTCCAGCCAGAAGGGCTGCCCGATGAATTGCAATTTCTGCGATTGCCCCAAGCTCGGGTTTCACGGCAATGCCACCACAGCCGAACTTTTGTCCGAGATCACGTCCGCCATCGCTCTGTCAGGTATCCATAACGGCGCCAGATTGAATGTCCACTATGCCCGTATGGGTGAGCCGACCTTTAATCCCAATGTCATCACGTCCGCCAGGCTCATTGCACGGATGCTGCAAGACCGTAATTCCGACATCAGATTCGATACTTACCATCCGGTCGTTTCTACCATGATGCCCAAGGCAAATAAAAATCTTAAAGAGTTCCTGCGTCAATGGGTCAGCACCGGCGCTGTTTATGGCGGCGAGGATGGCTTTGGCCTGCAGTTCTCCATCAATACATTGGATGAAGCCGCCCGCAATGAAATGTTCCGCGGCCATTCCCTCTCTTTGCAGGAGATCAGTGACATTATCAAGGAATTGCCCGCGCCTAAAAAACGCAAGTATACCCTCAACTTCGCCGTCACGTCCCAGAACAATCTCGATGTGGATCTGATGAATAAATACTTCGATAAAGAAAAGTGTATTGTCAAGATCACCCCCATCCACGAAACGGTCGAGGCCGTCAGCGAAGGTTATGAAATCGTTACCGATTTTGATGTTTACGAAAAGTTCGAGCAGCCACTCGTCAAAGACGGTTGGGATGTCATCGTGTTTGTTCCCAGCAAAGAAGAGGACGCCGACCGCATCACATGCGGCAACTCCCTGATCGCTCTTGCCAATCAGTAAGGAGACCCACAATGAAAAAGATCCTACACCGTATCACATCGCTTGCACTCATCATTGTCCTGGCGGCGTCCCTCTCTTCCTGCGCCAACGTAGAAAGCGGCGTCCATGATATGAATGGCAGCATCACAGGCCATACATATAATTGCCAGTTCTATACCAATGACGGCGAAGAATTCATGGATGTCACCGGCTCAAAAATTGATATGAACGCCAACGTCGTTAAAGAATACACCTACACCAGTGATGGCGGCTGGGGCGTTACAAAAACGATGTCGTCCGTCGTTACCATTACCGTAGATGGTAAACAGATCAATAACTGCGGCTCCACCGTTATTTTTGCCGAGGAAGGCTTGGAGCCTGATGTTGACTTTCAGGTTCAGGATATTCGCAGCACGACCGATGGCAGTCTGGGTGAGAACCCTATTATTGCCAACACCGTCAATTCTTATAAAAACGCTTTCGGTAAGCCCGTTGTTGTCGTTATTCAAAGTCAGCTCGGTGATCCCATCTGCGCTTACAGCGGCGAGAATGTCTATTGGGAAGTCTGTCAAAATCTGCCCAAGACAACTAAACTCATGATCGACGGCCGTGCGCTCTATATCCACCGCGCCAATTTCCAAACCATCGATAAAGCATTACTCGATTGATAAGGAGATCCTATGACCCAAGACGAATTTTATAACCTTATCCTATCCCCTGCCTATGATTTCCTGCGTACCGATCCGCACCTGGGTGAAAACATTATGTTCCTAACGCTCGGCGGCAGCCACGCCTATGGCACCAATGTCGAAGGTTCGGATGTAGATGTCCGCGGCTGCGCCATGAACTCCCCGCAGGATGTTCTCGGTTTCTCTAATTTCGAGCAGCGTGTTGATACTGTCACCGACACTACGATCTTCGGTTTCAATAAGCTCGTCAGTTTACTTCTCTCTTGTAATCCCAACACGATCGAACTTCTCGGCAATAAACCGGACCAGTATTTTTACATCACTCCGGTAGGCCAGATGCTTATTGAAAATAGAAAACTATTTCTCTCTCAAACAGCCGTCCACGCTTTTGGCGGTTATGCCAATCAGCAGCTGCGCCGCCTGCAAAATGCCCTGGCACATGACCACTATCCCCAGGATGAAAAAGAGCGCCATATCTTAGGCACCTGCAAATCTGTATTTGAAAACTTCCGCTTGCAGCATGCCGATATTCCCGGTGACTCCGTCCGCTTGTATATCGATAAAGGTATTACCGAGGGCATGGACACAGAAATCTTCATTGATTGCGACCTCAAGCATTACCCACTGCGCAGTTTTAAAGAGATGAACTCTTACCTCGGCACCGTTATCGGCCAATACGCCAAACTCGGCAAACGCAACAGTAAAAAGGACGACCTGCATCTCAACAAGCACGCTATGCACCTGGTCCGGCTTTACCTCATGTGCTTTGATATCCTCGAAAAAGGTGAGATCAACACCTACCGTGAAAATGACCGCGATTTCCTCTTGGAGATCCGCGCCGGCAAATTCCAGAAGCCGGATGGTACTTATCACCAGGAGTTCTTTGACCTCATCGATGAATATGAAAAGCGTCTGGAATACGATAAGAAAAATACCATGCTCCCCGCTAAACCGGATTATAAGCGGGTCGAGGAGTTGGTCATGGAGGTGAACTATCATGTCTGTACTGCAAGGCATTCCACTGCCGCATGATCTTGTTACCCTTGTCCTCCAGTTAGAAGGTGCTGGCTATAAAACCTATCTTGTCGGTGGCTGTATGCGGGACATTCTGTTCGATGAAACGCCGCACGATTATGATGTTGTCACCCAGGCAGACCCAACCACTGTAAAATCTCTTTTCTCCCCTACCATTGATACCGGCATCAAGCACGGCACCGTTACTGTTATTATGCCGGATGGCCAGTACGAAGTCACGACCATGCGCAAAGACGGTGCCTACAAAGACCACCGTCACCCGGATACGGTCGAGTTTGTTGACGACATTACAGAAGATCTTGCCCGCCGTGATTTTACAATGAACGCGATTGCAGGTAGAATCTTGCCCGACCACGACGACTCTGAGGGTACTTACACCATTGGTCTGATCGATCCGTTCTGTGGCTATAAAGATCTGTGTGGCGGTTTCATCAAATGCGTTGGTGATCCTGATAAACGCTTTCAAGAGGACCCGCTGCGTATCCTTCGTGCTTTGCGCTTTGCAGTCAGCTATGATTTAAACATTGACGTAAAAACTGGAAAGGCAATCCATGCAAATGTCCAGATGCTTAACGGCCTTTCAGCCGAGCGCGTCCAGTCAGAACTTCGCAAAATGTTCACTGCCGGTTATGAGCACGATGATTTCGGTTTGCTCCTTTTCGATTATATCGACGTACTGGAAGAGATTATTCCTGAGCTTCATCTCGGCCGTGATTTCGAGCAGCACAGTCCCTATCATATCTACACCGTGCAGAACCATATTCTAAAGTCTGTCATGGAGCTGAATAGTGTCACCCAAAAACTCCCCGAGTTCACCATCACTATCCGCGACCACTGGTTTGAACTCTGCATGACCATGCTTCTGCACGATATTGCCAAACCCGTATGCTATACCGTCGATGAATCCGGCACCGGTCACTTTTATGGCCACGCCGAAAAAAGCGCCGAACTTGCCGATACGATTCTCCGCCGCCTAAAATTCTCCAACGAGGAACGGGAACGAATCGTCCTGCTCATCCAAAATCATGACCGCCAGTTTGAGCCCACTGTCCGCTGTGCCAACCGTCTGCTGGCCGCTCTCGGTCCTGTCAATGCCCAACTCCTCATGGCCGTCCGCTTTGCTGATCTCTACGCCCATGGTGTGGACTACAACAAATTTGGCGCCATGAATGCCATGCGTAAGGCAGAAATCACCTATCTGTATCTGGCGGTAGCCCTGCTTGAAAAACGAAAGTTCTCTGTGCATGATTTACTGGTCAATGGCCGCGATTTGATCGAGATGGGCTACACTCCCGGACCGTTATTCAGCAGTTGCCTGAACTACCTATTTAATAAGGTGGTGGATGGAGAGCTGCCAAACCAAAACAAGATCCTTTTGCAGAACGCAAAGATTTATATGGAGGAACATACAACATGAATAAAGTTCTCGTTGTCGTTGACATGCAAAACGACTTTATCACCGGAACACTTGGCACGCCGGAAGCCCAGGCCATTGTGCCCAATGTCGTCGCCAAAATTCAGCAAGAAGCCGCTGCCGGTACTCTTCTTGCGCTCACCCAAGATACGCATACAGAAGATTACCTCGAAACCAATGAGGGTAAACATCTTCCGGTCACTCATTGCATCAAGAACAGCGTCGGCTGGAAGCTCGAAAGTTCTGTTATAGACTCATTCAAAAAAGTATGGGATACGTATGAGATCCCTAAAATGATTCGTATTACAAAGCCATCCTTTGGCAGTGAAACGCTTATGGAAAATCTCGCAGAAGACATTTGTGATTTTACAGGTAGTGAACGCGATTTTGGCAAGGGTGTCGAAATCGAATTTGTCGGCCTTTGCACCGGTATCTGCGTCCTGTCCAACGCAATCCTTGCTAAAGCATGGTTTCCCGAAGCCACCATCTCGGTCGATGCCTCCTGCTGCGCCTGTGTTACTCCGCAGTCCCACGATACCGCCCTTGCCGCCATGCAGCTCTGCCAGATTGAGATCAAGAACCAGGGCAAAGAACCCTGGCGCAAATAATCCCCTATTATAAAAGGAAGGTGCAACAGTGAATAACGAACGCCGCAAACAACTCAAGGCTATCGCCAAACAGCTCGGCACTATCGCCGATAACCTCGAAGACCAGCAAATTCTCTTGGAGTAAGTCTACGATGATGAATCCGAAGCCTTTGATAACATGCCGGAATCCCTGCAGGAATCTGATCGTGGCATTGAAATGGAAGAAGGAATCGGCACGCTGGAAGAACAAAAGGACGACCTTGCCAACATGGTCGACGATCTGCGCGAAATGATCTCCACACTTCAGGATTTCTGATCTTCGTCCAGCCCAAGCAGCCAGTCCGCCGTAACATCCATAGCCAGTGCCAGTGCTACTACGGCATCCAGGCTGGGGGATGTCTCCCCTCTTTCCCATCCTTGCAGCGCCCGCAAACTAAACCCGGTCAAAGCCGCCATCTGCTTCTGGTTGATCCCGCGGCTTGCCCGCCATAATTTGATTTTACTTCCAACATTTACCATGCTACATACCTCCGTTCAAATCACAGTAGGAGCAACCAATTGCTACCGGTTCCCTATTGCAATCTGGAAATGATTGGTGTATACTAGATTCAAAACACAACAGTTGGTTGTATCGTTGTTGCCGGTTGTTGCCAGGATGAGGGGCCTGGCAGCGGGTGCTTTCTTTACATAACAGTATTATACAATATCGTGTGTCCTATAATTCGGACATCCAGGCAAAGAGGAGGAGAAATTTTATGCCGCAATCTAAAACCATCACGCTTCAGGAGCTTGCCAGTATCTTTCGCCAGTACAATTCGATCAGCGTACATCATTATAGCCCCGATGGACGAACTGGCCTGACGATCCATTTTAACAGCGCTTCTCTTTCTCTTTATAAAGCAGGCGGAACCGTAAAGCAGTTGGATCTTGCAAACGACATCGCTTCCTTTTGTATCGAGGGCCCTGCTGTTAAGGTCGTATATGAGCCTGGCTCCACGCCCTCTTACATGGCACTTCAAGTGCTGTCCCATGGCATGGCGTTCCGCATTACCATGGCATAAATTTTTTTCAAAAAGCTATTGACGTGCCGTTAAAACTATGCTATACTATAGCTACAGTAAGAAAGCAAAAGCAAGCAACCAAAATCCTACTGAATATCCTTTAAGGAGGAATTTAAACCTATGTTTACACCCGGCACTTCGATCCCTAAATTGGGAGAGATCCGGCTGGGGTACGTCGAACAGGGCACCCCCAGCCCGACTCACAAGTATGTTGGTCTTCATCCCTATCTGGTCATCAGTAACAATCGCTACAACCGCTTCTCCGGCCAGTGCGAGGTGATTCCTTTCACAACAAAGCGCTTTGGCCGCCGCAATCCTGCTCACGTAGATTTTGCCGCGGTAGAAGTGGATGGCCTTATCTATGATTCTACCCTGGTCGTGGAAAGCCGCGATGTGCTGCTGCATTCTCAATTGTCTGAGCCGATCGGCTATTTCACAAACGAAAATTGGCAGCGTGTTATCCCGGCTATCCTCGCACAAAATCCTTTCATGATCATTTCTAATATGCCGGCTCCACAGTCTGAGCAAGTAGCGATTCCCTGCTAAGGGCTTGAAAAGCCCACCTACATAGTGTAAAATAATACTATAGAAAGGTGGGCCTACTATGGCAACTCAAAACGATTCCGCGCATATTTCCTATATCGATCAATATAATAAGACCACCACCATCGCAACTAAAAAATATATCAATAAAGTAATTGCTCTTTTTGAAAAGCAGGTCCAGTGCCCATTTCAAGATCTCACACCTTCCCAGGTCGAGCAATGTCTGGAACAATATTTTTCCTATTCTGCTATTGTAAAAGAAACAAATTCAGAGAAATACCGTTCCTTGATTTATTATATGAACTCCATGCGTCAGTATCTTGATTGGCTCTCTTCTTCCGGCTATGTACCTAACGCTGTCTGCAATCAGCATCCAATACAAGATATCTATTTTAGAACAAAAATGCTCCGCGATGGCAATGCTACCCAAAAGCCAGTAATTGGCAATAAATTGGTTTTTCAGTCAGATGAGGATTATCGTCATTCCATGTTCTTTTCGGAGCAGGAATTTAAAGATTTCTGTTTCGCAGTATTCCCCAATGATACGTATATTCACCTGGCGGCCAGCCTTGTCTTACTGTGGATTGGTTTCTCACGTAATGAAATCGAGAATATGACTCATAAGGATTTTCACGATAAGACAGAAAATAACCCCGCGTATATCCAGTATAATGGTCACAGCATCAGTATCACGGATGCAGATTTCTTACGCACAATAAAACTGGCCATTGTGTCAGATACTTGTAACGGTCTCTATAAATCTCCGCGTAACGATGGCACCTATACTCCCACTGTATTAAGATATTGCGACGATGAAACCGACTACATTCTTCGCCGTGTCGTAAAAGCAAGAAGCAATATCAAGTCGGATCGTGCAGAGAACAAAGCGAAAAGCGGCACACGTCTTGAATATCTGCATACCTTTAGCCGCAATATGAAACCCCATCAGGAAAGACTGCCGTCGGATTCTCCGTTCCGCAGCAAAACACTTACTCCTGAAACCATCATGTTAAGCGGGATATTCTATCGTTTAAAAAAAGAGAATCTTCCGCCTGAAGAGGCAAAAGCAATTGCAGATTCCTACGTTTCCACTTGCAATAAACGCCTTTGCACTATCAACTATTATCGTTGGTGTGAAATCAGCGATCAATAAAAAATACCCCGGTCATACAGGCCGGGATATTTAAACCGCCAAGAATTAACGGCACATAAACATAAACCATAAAATTTCAAACTTCAAGGAGGTCCTTCCCATGTCCACTACCGAAACCATGACCATCCACCGCGCCCTTGTCGAGCTTAAAACCATTGATAAGCGCATCGGCAAGGCCATTGGTGAAGCCAACTTCTGCATGAGCGCCAAGATGAATGCCAAAAAGCTGCTTGGCCAGCCCGCAGAAGAGTTCACTGCAAAGGCAGTCTCCGCCTACGATAAAATCAGTGAACTGATCCATCGCCGCAACGCCATCAAAATGGCCATTCCCGTATCCAACGCCACCACAAAGATCCAGGTCGGCGATAAAACCATGACTGTGGCCGAGGCTATCGTTATGAAACAGGTTGGCTACCAGCCGTATAAAGACCTGCTCAACCAGCTGCGCTACCAGTACAGCAACGCCGTATCGGAAGTCGAGGATGAAAACGCCACGCTGGATAAGCGCACGGATTCCTATATCGCATCTCTGTACGGCGGCGATAAGGCGGCCAAGGCAGCCGACCCCAAAGAAGTCGAAGCTGCTCGTGAAGCCTATGTCAAGGCCAATACCTACGAGGTTTTCGATGGTCTGAAGCAGAACAAGCAGACGATCTCGTCCCGTATCGAGGAGCTGGAGACTATGGTCACTACCTTCCAGAACGATCTGGATGCCGCTCTGTCGGTCTCCAACGCCACCACGACCATCACCATCGAATATTGATATCCTTCCGAGCTTAACACTCGTTATTAAATAGATCTTGCCTGTATATCGAAAGCGATAAATCACAGCCGCTCCGTCCACTTTGGGTTCAGGACTGAGTTGAAACACGAAACTGGAGCCCTGCCATATCATTAGAATTATGATTGATGAAAGTACGGTCTTCGTTGTCATTATTGATCATGCTGCGGATACTTGCGAGGCCTGCGGCACGGCGAAGACAATTGATGGGAAAGCTAACAGCTCAACGCTAACAGCTTAACGCTCAAGATTCAAAACTTATTTTTCGTCAACGCTTAATGATTACGGTTCACACGCTCAACGCTTCTTAAAAATCCTTGGTACAAGGTCATATGTCCGGCTGTGCGACAGTTCGCTGTCCTCAAGGCTGGTATATGGGCAACATGCGAAGGCGGTAGCATGTAAAAACAATCCGCCCTATTATGCGGCTGTCGTACAACGGCCAGTATACCAGCCTTCCAAGCTGGGAACGGGGGTTCGACACCCCTCAGCCGCTCCAACGGAATGAATCTTACCAACAGCGCACAGCAGCGCCACAGGATTCTTTGTATTTTCTGGTTTCTATCACGGTTCAAAGGCTGCCATGGCCTAGGTCGTCCAGTGGTTTCAGGCCACTACTTTGATAGAGTAATTGAAAAATTGCTGAGGCAGCTGCTTCCAGACAAAGAATTCCCGAGTCCTAGCGCCACACGCAGGTCATATCCGAGTGTTCAAATTTGTCACCCAGACCACGCGCCACACCCATTGCATTATACATACCAATCGCGGGCTGTCTGGTCAAGATTCATTCCGCACCATTGCCCTGGTTCTATAGCAGGCCGATCACCTGCTAAAAGCCGGAATCAGGGCAAAACGGAATCCAGCTGCTTCGGATGATGAACTGTCTCGGTGTCTATTTATTAGATATCGCCCAGTGAAATCCGCATGAATTCAGGTTCCGTTACCGCGAGATGCTAACAGCAAAGGCACGATTCGCCTCGCTCAGATCTAGGTCTCGCACCACTTGGGGCTGGCCGCAAGGCCCAGGTCCCACCAAAAGGCTGGGGATAGTGCCCCGCCAAGATTGAAAGCGCGTGCCTGCAGATAACCGGCAGGTGCCAAATGTTTCACCACTCGCATGTGGTCTGCTATAGAGTTTGTAAACATTGGCAGATAAACCAACACCTAAGATAGTTCGCCACTATCGGAATCCTGGCTATAGAAATGGGAGCCAAGAAGAAAACACTTTTAATCTTATGCAGAGAGAGCTTGCCGCTTCGTCTAACAGGTAGGACTCCCGATAGCTAATCGGGAAACGGCGGGTTCGAGTCCTTCAGGGGTAGGTTCTCTCTTATTATCGAGTAGTAGTTCAGCTGGTAGAACGCTTGCCCTGGGAGCAAGAGGCCGTCGGGTCAGTGCCGACCTACTCGACCAAGGGGGCTGGTATCCCCCTCCTTCTATATTTGTTTCATTCTTACTTATCTGTTACGGAAACCGTTAAGGATAAAAACGGACCCATTTTATAAGGAACAGTAGCACAATTGGTTAGTGCTCCCAGCTCATAACTGGAATTATGCGGATTCGATTTCTGCCTGTTCCATCCGGGGTTCCGAAACGGCATACCGTCGTAGCAGACAATCCTTTACCAAAGGCGGCCTTTATGGCGTAAGACACAAAACGAGCAAACGATTTTTGCGGCACAGGAACCCCATTTTTATATTGAACCATAGCTTAACAGGTAAGAGCAACGGGCTTTGACCCCGTTTGTGGCTGTTCGAGCCAGCCTGGTTCATCCAGAGGTCGGGTAGCGCCCGAACGATGTGAGCGTGTATGGCATACCTCACCCAGAATGACAATGTCCGCTGAAAACGATGCAAATCGATAATCTAAGCGGGAAGCCTACCATGTTCCCGTGGCGCAATTGGCAGACGCGGCAGATTTAGGTTCTGTTATTTGTGGATTCGACTTCCACCGGGAACACTCAGCAATAATGGCTAACGGCAGTTGCGTCATAAAATGACAAGACGGGTCGGGGCTGGTATAGAAAGGCCAGCAGGTAGTGCAGCGGAAGGTAAGAAAACCGTCACGCGAAATTAAGTCGGGAAAACCGAATGATACGCAAGAGATACTTTCCATCGTAAGATGGTCTGACATGGGACTCCAAGTGGCGGGTAACGACCGCAGGACGCATGTCTATAAAGTCACTGTGAAACTCAGTCATAGCTACCACATTATTGCTTTTTATACGCCAAATTCGTTCAGCTGGTAGGACGCGGGTTTTGTACTCCCGTAACGTCGGTTCGAGACCGGCATTTGGCTTTTATATGCTGGATTAGCTCAGTTGGCAGAGCAGTTGTTTCGTACTCAACAGGTCACAGATTCGATTTCTGTATCCAGCACCAGGATGATTCGTCATCTATAATTCTCCGTCTGCTTCGGCAGACAGCAAATGGCGTAGTACATAGTGGTCGGCAGCCACGATGTGTCACCCTTTGTGGGGAACCATCTAAGCCCGGCAAAACGAACTCAGGTCATATCCGAGTTAATGAATTTGTTACCCAATGGAAATCTAAAAAGCTCGCTCATGGATGGGCGGCTCGCTTTTGTACGCCAATCAACAAATATTTTATAAAGGAGTGATTTACCTTGGACTGGTCCGCAGCAGATTCTCTGTCCCAAACCGTTCAGCTATTCCAAAACCTCGATATGCGCTACCAGGTCAACGTGGCCGGTGTCAAAGAACAAGACCTCATTACTCAGGATTTATTACATAGGTTGGAGCTTGAATCTCTGGATGCCGTTGAAATGGTCAAGCTGGCCAAGCAGCTCAAAGAATGCCGCGCCACCCGCCGCATGATGAAGGATGAAATCGAGCGGATGCAGCCCATCAAGGATTATCTGCAGGACGTTGATAATGTCAAAGCCGTCCGCGAACTATCCGAGCTGGTCGGCAAGCTCCGCAAGATCGACAAAGTTCAGCATAACCGTCGCTATTATCCCCGTGTCCTGTGAGGTGTCCAAAGGCAATCCACCAACTGTCTGCCGCCCTCGGCCGTATACGCATCGTATCAGACATGCAATCCAAGCGCGTTTACCACCCAAGAGTTTTAACAGGAGACACAAGATGATTTAGTCCTTGCGCAAAACAATCGTTACATCAAACATTTTTAAAAGGAGACCGTTTATGGCTATCATGTCATTCCACTCATTTCACCACAAATTCATGGCTCATTTTGATTCCATGACCAAGGACGCCGCCGCACTTTACCGTGTCGATTTCGATCCGGATGAACTTTGGAACCTTTATCTCGATTCCTTCCCCGCCGGTACAAACCCCATCTATCGTGTCCGGCGTGAATTTGACTGCTCCTGCTGCCGCCATTTCATTAAAACGATGGGCGGTGTGGTCGCTATTCGTGATAACCGAATCGAAACCATCTGGGACTTTGACACTACCTCGCCGGAATGTTATCAGCCAGTTGTCGATGCCCTCTCCGTCTATGTCAAGTCTAAGCCTATCAAGGATGTTTTTCTGACTCATGAGCCTACCGTTGGCATCGCCAGCAGCTATGAGCGGGATGAAAACGGCAACAAGGTTCTAACATGGAATCATTTCTTCGTCAACACGCCGCGCTGCGCTTACACCACCCGCGACATCAACTCAGAGACCGCCCGTATCCGGGATGACCGCAATGTATTCCTGCGCTCCATGAGTGAACTGACGCTCGACGCTACGCAGACAGTGCTGGAACTCATTGCACAGAACAGCCTCTACCGTGGTGCCGAGTGGAAGTCCCAGCTGGAACAGCTTGCCTCCTATCAGGAAAAGTACAACGCTATGACCGCAGGACAAAAAGAGTTGCAGTCGTGGGTCGATGTCATCAATATGAACCCCGCTCTCGCCCGCATCCGCAACACCAGCATCGGCACACTGCTCATTGATTTGTCAGACGGCAAGGATGTCAACGCCGCTGTAACTGCTTATGAGCGTGTGGTCGCCCCTGCCAACTATAAGCGTCCCAAGGCTATCTTCACAAAACGAATGCTTGAGGATGCCAAGAAAACCGTCACGGAACTCGGTTATATGGATTCCCTGCCACGCCGCTTTGCCCGCCTCGATGATATCAGCGTCAACAATATCCTCTTTGCCAACCGCGATGCCGTCATGCGTATGAACGGTGCAGCCGCAGACCCATTTGCCGCTATGGAACAGCAGGTCACCATTGATCCAAAACGATTCTCCCATGTAGAGGAGATCGGTATTGATAAATTCATCTCGGATGTCCTGCCCATCGCCAGGGAGCTGGAGTTGTTCATGGAGAACCGCTTTTCTAAGAACATGGTTTCGCTGACCGCCCCTGTCAATCCCGACGCCAAAACGATGTTCAAATGGAATAACGCTTTCGCATGGGCCTACACGGGCAATCTGGCTGATTCCGATATCCGCGAGAATGTCAAGCGTGCAGGCGGCAAGGTCGATGGCGTGCTCCGCTTCTCCATCCAGTGGAACGATGAACCTGATGACTGGGACCGTTCGGATGAAGATGCACACTGTAGCACACCTATTGATCATATCTGGTATGCCAATCGCCGTAGTTCTACCGGCGGCAATCTGGATGTTGATATTACGCACCCCAGCAAGAATGTTCCTGCCGTTGAAAATATCACCTGGCCCATGCTGCAGAAGATGGCCGATGGTGATTATAAATTCTATGTCCATTGCTTTGCCAGCCGCGACGGAAACAACGGCTTTATCGCTGAGATCGAAGCCAACGGTGAGGTCCATCAGTATGAATACCTCCGCCCGATTTCTACCGGCACGAATGTCCCTGTGGCCACCGTCACGCTCAAGGACGGCAAGTTCACCATCAAAGATGAACTCAAATCCGCCATCTCCAGCCGCAATATTTGGAACATCAGCACGAATCAGTTTGTACCTGTCAGTGTTGCCATGTACTCCCCCAACTACTGGGACGAACAGACCGGCATCGGCAATCGCCACTATTTCTTCATGCTCAAGGGCTGTCAGAACCCGGACAAGCTCAATGGCTTCTACAATGAATTTATCAAGCAGGAGCTGCTGACTCACAAGCGCGTCTTTGAAGCTCTCGGCTCTCAGATGGCTGTACAGCCTGTCGATGATCAGCTCTCCGGCGTAGGCTTCTCCTCCACCCGTCACGATTCCTTTATCGTCAAAGTTAAAGGCCAGACCGAGCGCGTGCTCAAGGTCGTAATTTAAACCACAGAAAGAGGTAACTACTATGGAACTGTTTGAAATCGCAACCCGCAATAAGTACCGTTTCCCCTTCAAGGGCTGGATCAGCACCGAGGATCTTTGGGATCTGAGCGTTCAGAACCTTGACAGCATCTTTAAGACCCTTAATAAAGAATTCAAGACCACCGGCGAGGAATCCCTGCTGGGCACCAAGACCACCGAGCAGAACGAACTTTCCAACAAGATCGAGATCGTCAAGCATATCGTCTCCGTCAAGCTGGCGGATAAGGCCAAGGCCCAGACCGCCCGCGAGAATGCCGAACGCCGCCAGCAGTTGCTCGAAGTCCTCGCCAAGAAACAGAATCAGGCACTCTATGATATGTCGGAGGCAGAGATTCAGGCGCAGCTGGCCGCTCTGGACGCCGAATGAGCCGTCTGCACGCCAACTATTACTCCTGCGGCAAGTACCGGTTTGCAACATCAGCGCCTGCGGACGAATCCGTTTTGTACAGCAATGGCCGCTACAAGACCAAGCTGACAGTCCATGATATGCCGCCCTGGTATCTGAGAGGATCATATTACGGTTATAAGGACGGCTTTCTCTGCGCTAAAGGGATCGAGGAACTATGTTATCGTCCCAACCTGTTTACCAATCACATGTTCAAGGATGATTTTCTGTTCATTCGCTATAAGGGCGTAAAGCCGTTCCAACCCTCTGACGTTGATAACTTCTGCCCTATCCCCTACAACGAGCATGTCTGGGGCTGGAATATCCCGCGCTTCCTGATCTGGGCTGAGAAATATTCCGGCTATGATACATCCGAGATCAAGCAGCAGATCCGAGCTAAGCAGGATTGGTTTCGTCTTACCTATCCCGATGATTATGCCCGCGAGGTATTCAACCGCGATATCGTCGCCTGGATGGATGAATGTCTCGCCCTGGATATTGATTTGAACAGGTGATACACATGGATGATTTTCTAAACACCGGCAAGTCCGCAACCGAAATCGCTATCGAGGTTTGTAATAAGCTGCATATTGATTACGAACTGAAAGGCGGCGCGGCTACCATTCGTGGTGTCCCCATTCGTCCGGGGGAATTGATGCAGCTATTCCCGCTGCAACAAGATAACGAATAACCCATAACTTATACACCCTATCACACTGCCGAAACCCGGTTTTTCGGTAGGGTGTATTTCTTATGCCCATTTTTCAGCCAATCCCAGGGCATTGTGCGCAAATGTCCTGTTTTGAATAGATTTTTACGAGGTGTCTTGCAATGAAAAAGTCAGCACATAAAAAATGTAGAGATGGCAAAGCATGGGATTTCGAGTGGCAGTTGGCAGAGTGTCGGTGGTATGGTCTTATTGCAAATTCAAAACGTAAGAAATGGATAAAAGACTCGCTCACCCGCAATTATCGCAGAAAGCAAAAGCGAGAGAAATTCGATACCGAGGTAGATGATGAAATCTAAAATCAAGACCGTTCTGCCGCTTGCCCTGGTTCTTATTCTCTGGCAGCTCGCTTCCATGGCCGTCTCTCCGCTGTTTGTTCCCAGCCCCGCCAGCGTTCTGGATGAATTTGTTTCCCTTCTTACAAACGGCCAGCTTGTTTACGGTCTTGTCTATTCTTTTTGGCGCATTACAGCCGCCAGCCTGCTTGCCGCTGCGGTCAGTCTGCCACTCGGTATGCTGGTCTTTTACTCGTCTACGGCTAAGGCAATAATCTTACCCATTACCAACCTCATGCGTTTTCTGCCCATCACAGCCTTTTACCCGCTATTGATTTTGTGGTTCGGTATCGGCGAACAGATGAAGATCAGTTTCCTGTTTCTGGCAACCTTCGTCTACATGCTGCCCAGTGTTGTTCTCGCCTTTCAAGAGGTCAGCCCGGATTTGATGCTTACTGCCCGCACTCTCGGCATGAATCGCTTCCAGATTCTTACTATGGTTCTGCTGCCCAGTACCCTGCCCAGTATCCTGCAAACCTTCACCATGATGTATGGTATCGGCTGGACTTACATCGCCGTCTGCGAACAGATCAATGCCAAATACGGTATCGGCTATATCATCTATACCAGTACCGCCCGCGGCCGCACCGCCATTTCCTTTGCCGGTATTCTCACCATTATCCTTGTCAGCATGGCCTTTGACTGGCTGGCCAATAAACTGATCCACCACTTTTTCTCCTGGAGGTTCCAAGATGCTAGAACTGAATGAACTTGTTGTCGGCTATGATGTTCCCCTTCTTGGCCCTGTATCCGGCACGTTCGATGGTTCTATTACCGGCATCCTCGCTCCTTCCGGCAAGGGCAAAACGACCTTGTTCAAGACTTTGAGCGGTGTCATCCCGCCATTCTCCGGCAGCTTCCAATCGAACGCCCCTGTCACGATGATGTGCCAGCACAACACAAATTTCGATTGGCTTACCTGCCTCGATAACGTTCTCATCTGCAATAAGATCCAGCACAAACCGCAAAAGCCAACCCTTGCCCGGGAAATGCTTTCGGCAGTAGGGCTTCTTTCTCACCAAAATGATTATCCACGCCAGTTATCCGGCGGCGAACAGCAGCGTCTCAGCCTTGCCCGCGTCCTTTACCTAAAGCCGCAGATCTTACTTATGGACGAGCCCCTCTCCGCCCTCGATGAATCCACCCGCGCCGCCATGCAGGCTCTCGTGCTCCGGCAGCATAAGGCGCTGCAAAACACCATTCTCTTAGTAACACACAGCCAGGCCGAAGCCAAGCTGATGTGCGATACAATTCTTACATTTTAAGGAGGAACTATGAATTTCTTTGAAAAGATCGGCCTTGTCGAGTCCGTCCCTACCCAGCCGGAAGAAGAGCCGAATCTCAACTGTGCCTTTGATGTCGCCCCGCCTGTAGAACCGGCCACTGTTTCGCCGGATGCTGCAGCAAACGATATTATTCCTCAGATCTACCAGGTCAACGACATGACTGATACTTCCACCTCGGTCTATAAGGTCAATGAGCTGCTGGCCACCATCCCGCCGGAAACCCCGGAAAAGACTTCCAAGACAATCATCGTCAATCTGCTGGGCACCCTCGGCATCTCTATTCAGAGTATCCAGGATGATTCTGACCGCCGTAAAGCTTTGCTTTCTGATACGTTCAACGCCACCATGCAGGATTACGAGAATAAACACACCGCTCTGCTGGAAGAAATCAAAGATTACGAAGCCAAGATCCAGGCCAATAAAGAAGCCATCCAGCAGCTCGTGCAGAACGGCGATATGCTTTCCACCGCGGTTCAGGATGAAATCGCCAAGATCAATTCCACCCTTGCATTTATCGGTGCCACGGAGGTGACTCCTGATGCCGCTCAGTAATCTGCTGATCCTCTGCGGTGTCGGCGGCGCGGCGGCTGTCCTGCTCCTCTTCCCGGAGTTTCGCAAAAAACTCGGTGTTCTGCTGGGCGGCTTTCTCAACCTCTTTGTCGAAGATACAGCCAAAACGCCCGAGGGCGCCGCGGCTATCTATTCCAAAGCCATCGAGGAAGCCGAGGATAAATACAATAAAGCCTCCGATGCCCTCAAGCGCATGACAGGTCGCCTCGAAACCGCCATCAAAGCACGGGATAAAGCCAACCGTGAGGTGCAGGAGTATGAATCCAAAGCCCGCACAGCTATGTCCCGCGGCGATGAAGCCACCGCCCGTGTCTATGCCGAGAAGCGTCAGGATTCCATTCTCGTCGCCAAACAGTATGCCGACACCGTCAACCAGCTCACCCCCGCCGTGGCCCAGGCGCGGGACATCTTCACCCAGCGGGAGAAAGAGCTTAAAGACATCCGCGCCAAAAAGAATCTGGTTGTCGAACAGCTCAAAACCAACCGTGATGTTGAGGCCGCCTATGATGATCTCGATGAACTCCGCCGCGATTCCGCTTCCAAGCGCCTGCTCGGTGCGATTGACGAGGAAGTCAAGGCCGGTTCCGAGCGTGCCGCCGGTTCCCGTATTGTGCATGAAGCCAAGCTCAATACCCGTGTCACCCGTGCCGATGAAAAGAGTGATGACTACGCGGTCGATGATTTTCTCGATTCCCTGCGCAGTCCGGCTTCGCTCCCCAGCACCACCAAACGTCCCACTATTGAATTTGTCACCCCTAAACAGAAAGAAAAACGCTAAGGAGAACTATAATGAAACGCTTTCGTTTGACCCCTGCGGCTAAGATCCTTTGCCTGGTTCTGGTCCTGGCAATCGCCATCTTCGCCGTTTTCAAATCCGGCATTATCGAAAATGATCTTGCCCCCAAACCCGCCGCCAGCGCCAATGCTGTCAGCACCACTACCAAAAATGATTCCAAGCCTGCCGTCACTACTGCGGATGACGACACCATCAATCTGTCTCTGGATGAATGGATCGGCTGGGCCCCTATCCTTCAAAGTGCAGGGGGCCTGACCACTCAGCCCGGCTCTATCTTCGACCAGCTCGGCATCAAGGTCAACATCAATATCATCAATGATGCCACCCAGTCCTCCAATGCCCTCATCTCCGGCGATTTGCAGGCCGCAGGTTACACCACCAACCGTGTTGCTTTCCTCAGCCAGAAGTTCAAGGAAGCCGGTAAGAATGTCATTATGCCGTTCTATACCAACTATTCCTACGGTGGTGACGGTATCATTGCCAGCACGAATTTTGCTGATATTTCCACTTGGCCTAATGCCCGCATCGGTGTCCCCTCTTTTTCCGAGGCCGAGACCCTGGTTGCCTGGTTTGTCCAGAAATCTGATCTCAGCGCCGCCGACCAGCAGAAGATCCTCGATAACCTGATCATGTTCGATACCCCGGATGATGCCGCCAAGGCTTTCTTTGCCGGTCAGATCGATGTCGCCGCTACCTGGGAACCGTACCTCTCCCAGGCCGAGGAATCCACCAATTCTGTCATCGTCTTTGATACCACCGCATCCTCTACCCTGATCATGGACGGTATTGTCTTTGATGCCGATTGGGCTGCCGCCCACCCCGATACCGTCTCCAAGTTCATCGATGGTGTCCTGCAGGCTGAGAGCCTTTATAAGACCGATTTTGACTCTATTCGCAAGGTCATGCCTATGTACTCTACTGCCGATGACGCTTCCATTGCCGCTGACTGCGATCATGCCAAGCTTGCCAACTGGGCCGATAACATGGAGATCCTGACCGATACCGCACCCCAGACCTATAACGATATGTGTACCATCTGGGAGTCTCTGGGCGAAACCGTGGACCGCGATGCCGTCAATACGCTTTTTGATACCGCCTATCTGGAAGCTCTGGCTGATAAGTACAAGTCCAATACCGCTGTCACCAATAAAGTCGAGGTCACTCAGGAGCAGAAAGCCGCCGCTGTAGACTACGCTTCCATGCTCACCAAGTCCTGCACCGTCAACTTCGTACCCGATACCGCCAAGTTCCTGGATCAGGCCGAAGCCGCCTCTACCCTCAATGAATTTGTTGAGATCGCCAAGACTCTGGACGGCGCTATTATCCAGATCGAGGGCAACATCAACCAGGTTGGCGAGGAAAGCGAAGCCGGTAAACAGCTCTCTTATTCCCGCGCTCAGACCGTGGCCAATTACCTGACAAGCCAGGGCATTGATGGCAGCCGCATCGTTGTCATCGGCAATGGCAATACCAAGATGATCGGTGACCCCAATACCGAGGAAGGTAAGACTGCCAACCGCCGCACCGATGTCATGTTCAAGATGATCGAAAATTGAGGTACGAAATGATTATCCTCTCCATTCCTGTTTTCGCAGCGCTGCTCGTCGGCTGTTTTATCGCGGGACTTGTCACCGATTCCGCCATCGGTATCCGTGCCCATCTTCATAAAAAGGATTGATTCACATAACAATCGAGGTGACGCTGTCCGATGAAAACTCTTAATAATCCCTTAACCCTGCACGATGAATACGTTATGGAATCCGACTATGACGAGGTCTCCAAAAAGTCCGCCCGCAAACGCAAGCCCCATCGTGGCAAGGCCGATCATAAGCATACCTACGAAATCGCCTATGCCGAGGACCATTATAAAAGCCCCGTCAGCGGCAAAGAGGTTCTCTGGTTCGCTAAGATCAGCTACTGTACCATCTGCGGCCGCATAGATAATGCCTGGTGGCTCTCTCATGAGCCTGATATCCCCAAAGGCGCTAAAGTGTTCCGTTCTTCCCCGGATCACGGCAACGGTTACCTTGCCAAATTTGTCGATGATTTAACTGATTTTTATTACAAGGAGTGATGTTTATTGGTAAAGCCTAAGTTTAAAAAGGGCGACAAGGTTCGTCTTGTCAAAAAGATCCATTATATCGAAAACGGGAAGGATGCTCGTATTACCCTAACGAAGGGTGATGTGTATACGATTGATTGCTTTCAATATTTTGAAACTCTGCATCAGTATACCTACGAGGTCAAAGAGTCCGTATATTTGCTGGTCGAGGATGAAATCGAGTTGGCGACCAAACCAGAAACCATCCACCTTTCCTTTGACATCCCAGCCAACGATAAAAAGGCTGCCCACAAAACCGCTCACATCGCGGTCGAAAACGCTCTGCGTGAACACGCCGAGGCAAAGATGCCTGCCTACGAGGATTGGACCGAGGAAGAAATTCGCACAGCCCAGGATGCCATTGCCAAACTCGTTCATTATGTCACCATGAACGGCGGCGACGTAGGCTGGCACAAACACGGCAGCACCATCGAATGTGTCCATTGCAGGGGATTGAATACGGACGTTCGAGGTTTTGGAACCGCCAAAAAGATGTCCGAGGATACCTATAACGAATGGATCGGAAAATGTGTCTCGCTCTATCATGCTCTGGATATCCAGCTGCCGGAATTCATCCGTTTCAAAAATGTTAAACGGTGAGGTGGAATGAATGAGAACGCTTCTTCTCTTCCGCGGCGCTCCCGGCTGCGGCAAGTCCACTTACATAAAAAATCATGGGCTGGAGCCATACGCTCTCAGTGCTGACACGATTCGCCTGCAGTGCTCCTCCCCTGTCCAGCTGGTTACCGGCGGCACCGGCATCAGTCAAAAAAACGATAAGCTGGTCTGGGACATGTTGTTCAAGATGTTGGAGTGCCGCATGCAGGCTGGCTGCTTTACGGTCATTGACGCCACCAACTCCAAGACAACCGAAATGAATCGCTATAAGGCTCTGGCAAAACAGTACCGCTACCGCATTTACGTGGTGGATATGACGGATCTGCCTATTGCGGAATGTAAGCGCCGCAATGCCAACCGCGAGGAATCCAAGCGCGTGCCGGAAGCTGTCATTGATAAAATGTACGCCCGCTTTGCCACCCAAAAGATTCCTGCCGGGCTGAAGGTTCTCACGCCGGACAATGCCATGGACGAAATCGCATTCCGTAAGGAGGATTTCAGCCAGTATGAATCCATCTATGTCATTGGAGATATCCATGGCTGCAATACCTGCCTGCAGGACTTTATTGGCAGTATCAACGGTCTTATGGATGATACCCTGTATATTTTCTGCGGCGATTATATTGATCGTGGCCTCGAGAACGCAGAGGTTATCCGCTATCTGCTATCCATCAAGGATAAGCCCAATGTGATTCTGCTGGAGGGCAACCATGAACGCTGGCTCTATTGCTGGAGTCACGACCAGCCAACACGCAGTCAGGAATTCGAGCGCCGTACCCGTCTGGAGCTGGATGAGTCCGGCCTTGATAAAAAGGATGTAAGCAGACTCTACCAACGGCTCCATCAATGTGTCTGGTTCACCTATCGCGGCAATGATTTCTTTGTCAGCCACGGCGGTATCGCACCGTTTAACCCGCAAGACCTCATCAAGATTCCTACCTTCCAGATGATTCACGGCGTCGGAAATTACGAGGATGTTCCTGCCCTGCTGGAAGCATGGAGCGGGTCTGATATGGTCAATATCTTCGGCCACCGCAATATTCAGGACTACCCCGTTCAGCCGGAAAACACGCATTGCTGTCTGCTGGAGGGCGGCATTGAGTATGGCGGAAATCTGCGTGCGGTACGTATTGTGGGCGAGGCAGTCCTTTATAGCGAAACCAAAAATGAAGTTTACCGCCAGCAGGAGGAACCTCAAAAGCCCATCGCAGAAACTCCTATCGCTGATTTAGTAGACAAGCTGCGTCACAACCGCAACGTCAAGGAATCCAAGTTTGGTAATGTATCTGCGTTCAACTTTACCGCCCGTGCTTTTCAGAACGGCATCTGGAATAACGAAACAACCCTTGCACGCGGCCTGTTTATCGATACCAGCCGGAACGAAATCGCCGCTCGCGGGTATGAGAAGTTCTTCCGCATTGATGAGCTCGCCCGTACCTACCGCAACCCGGACGGTACCAAGCCCAGCAGCAGCATTGAATACCTCAAGCAGCGGCTCAAGTTCCCGGTCACGGCCTATGTCAAGGAGAATGGCTATCTTGGTCTTGTCAGCTATGATAAGGACGCGGATGATCTGCGCTTTTGCACCAAGGGTTCCATCGGCGGCGAGTATGCCGAGAACTTCAAAAAAATCTTTATGGACCATCATGATGAATCTATCCGACGTGATATGGCTGAGTACCTCAGAGACAACAACTGCACGCTCTTGTTTGAAGTAGTAGACCAGAAATTTGACCCGCACATCATTGACTATACTCAGCAAATGCTTGTTCTTCTTGATTGCGTCAAAAATGAAATCGAATTCAAAAAGCTGCCGTATAACGAGCTTTGCAGCCTGGCACGGAAATTCAACCTTCCCTGCAAAGCACAGCTAGAGGAAGAAGATTTCACCAACCCCGGCGTCATTAGACTTAATCGCGTAACTTTCAATGACTGGCCTTCCTTCTATGATTTTTATCTCAAAGCCTCCGCGCCCGGCTATACATACCTGGGCGACTATATCGAGGGCTTCGTGTTCGAGGATGCAGCAGGTTTCATGACCAAGCTCAAAACAGATTACTACTCCAAATGGAAGCATATGCGCAGTGTGGCAGATTCTGTCCGCCGCTGGGGCTATATCCAAAACACCGCCCAGCTTACGGACGCAGTCGAGAATGCTTTCTATGGCTTCCTGCGCGAAAAATATAACCAGGATGAAAACTTCCGCAACTACAAACAGCAGCGCGGCTATGATATCATCACCCTGCGCAAGCAGTTCTTTGCAGAGAGGGGCGAACCTGTATGAGCGGCCAGTATGATTTTATCACCAAGATCGATTGCTTCGCCCAGTGTCAGCGCCTGCAGGCCGTCGCTCAGGAATGTATCGACGTTCAGGTCATAGATTCCAACGGCAGTCAGGCCAATGCCAAAAGTCTGCTCAGCCTGATGAGCCTCGACTACAATCGTAAAATCCGCATCATCACAACTACGCCAGAAGAACTTTTCGCGGTGCAAAACGCGCTGCGCTTAAAATAGGAGGTTGTTCATGTTTATCTGCAATAAATGCAAACGTGTATTCCCTGATCTCGAAGGCTATGGCCTGCGCACTCAGTTCCGTTTCGGCTATGGCTCCAAGCATGATGGCGACCTGTTCGATATGACCATCTGCAACGATTGTGTCGATACAATTGCCGAGACCATGGCCAACTTGTGCGAGGTCTCCCCTATCGTCCAGTTTAACGAGGACCTGCTTTACGGCGACGATGACTGCGACGATGATGATTTTACTGATGATTGCGATGGCAATTCGCCGTTGTATTCATAAATTTTTCGCCCTACAATTAACGGCACGTAAATATTATTAAAAGGAGTTTTTACATGGCAAAACAGAATACGAACATCCGCTTTACATTTACCGGCGCTCCGTCTGTCGGCAAGAATTTCCTTACCGAAAGCACCACTCAGTACGGTGCCAAGGCTGTCCGCCTCAATTTCGGCGTCAAGGTCGGCACGAATATGGAGTTTTGCGGCCTCTACGGTTCTATCCGCGACACGATCCATACCTATAATTCCGATAATCAGGCTATGGATGTCGACTGGGCTGACCGCAAAGATCCCGATATGATCGCAAAGGTCGCTCGTTACCGCAAGTTCCGCACCAATATCGGCACCGAGGATGGCGAAATCAAGGAGTTTATCACCGAGTACGATTTCATCCAGTATCTGGCCGATGAGCTTCGCGATTATAAGCAGGATATCCGCGTCACTGGCAACATGAGTGTCCGCTATGACAACAAGGGCGTCCTGCGCCGCAATTTCAATATCGATGGCGTCTGGATGCGCCGTGATACGGATAAAACAATGCTCTCCATCATGGTTCCCTTCACCTACTGGAAGGATTGTGTCGATAAGTCTGATCTCAAAGACACCGGCAAGATCTACGTCAACGGTTATGTGCTGCAGTACGTTAACAAGGATGTCGAAAACAAATATCTGCCTCTGACTCTTGTGTTTGATACTTCTGTTTTCAATATGGACAATCCCAAGCACAAGACCCAGTTCGAGTACCGCAACGAGCTGATCGATACCAAGGCCAAAACTCCCCAGACTATGATGTGGGACATTCGCATTGTCAATGGTGCCCCCGAGGTCGAGTTCGACGAATCCTGCCTGAACAAGTTCCAGAAGATGCAGATCGAGCTGGGTGAAAAGACCTTGGAGGATTTCCGTCCCCGCGCCCAGATTTTCGGCGACCGCATTTCGGAGTTGCGCTTCTACATCCCGGATTTTACTGGTGACTACAAGGAAGGCCCTGTCGATACCGGCTATAAAGTCTCCGAGTTCGAGAACGAGATCTATGTCCCCACCAAGGATGAATCCGTTGACGATATGGAAAAGAGCGCTGCCAAGTCTAAGGCGCCCGCCAAGTCTGACCTGCCCTTTGAAGTCGATGATAAAGATAACGACGACGATAAACCGCTGTTCTAAAGAAAACGATAACAGGTGATTGTTATTTCAGCATTAAAAGACATTACTGGTCAACGATTCGGGAAGTTAAAAGTTCTTGGGTATGACCATTCTGAAAAATGCAAAGACGGCAAAAGTACAAGGACATATTGGCTTTGCAAATGCAGTTGCGGAAATACAAAGATCGTGTCTAAAAATTGCTTACGCAGTGGGCATACAAAATCATGTGGAAAATGTGCTTGCACGTATGACCTTGATTCTTATGAATATGGTGTATGCACAACGAAGAATGGTCGTCAATTTATTTTCGATAAAAATGATTACGAAAAAATAAAAGATGTCGCATGGTATTTTCACCATGATTATGTAGTTGGTTATAAACCAGGCACTTATGATGAAATGCTATATCTTCATCGTGTAATTATGGGCCTCAAAGAAAGCCGTTATACAAATAATTTGATCGTTGACCATATCAATCATGATAAATCTGATAATCGCAAACAAAATCTGCGAATCGTTACAAGTTGTCAAAATAACACAAATCGAAAAAGACTAAGTTCAAATACTTCAGGGTGTCCAGGCGTGTGCAAGCGCAACGATTCTGGTAAATGGAGAGCTTCTATCAATGTAAATAAAAAGAAGATAAACCTTGGGACTTTTTCTGATTTTGACGAAGCTGTAAAAGTCCGTAAAGAAGCTGAACTTAAATATTATGGTCAGTATTCATACGACAATTCTATGAAGTTACGTAAAGGAGATTAGTTAATGGCATTTAAGATGAACACTGTCAAATGTGATTTTGGCAGTTATCAGGCACCGTACCTGATTCTTTCCCCGCGAAAATTCGGTAAAACAACATGGTGGCGCAATTTTGTTGTCGAAGCATGGGGCGATGCTTCTAAAGGGCTTCTGATTTCCTGCGGCACTGAATCCGGCTTCCATGCACTTGATAATTTGCAGGTTGAAGAAGCCCTTGAATGGGATGCCGAGTATGACGAAGAGACCGATCATCGCGGCCTTGTTCAGATTATTGACGATCTAATCGATAACAATAAGGAGTACGGCATCAAGGGCGTTTGTTTCGACACTTTCGATACTCTGTATGATATCGCTGCCGCAGAAACACTGCGTATTTGTCGTAAGGAAACCGGCAAGAACTGCAAGTCTCTGCTGGAAGCATGGGGCGGTTATAATCGCGGTCCTGAGCGCCTCGTGAAACTGATTCAGGATCAGCTTACTCGCTTGTATCGTGCAGGTATTGCAGTTTTTATTCTTACTCATACCAAGTTCAAGGAGCGCACTGATCCTCTGACTGGCGAAAAATACGAACAGCTGACGAATTTGATGCAGGACCGCACGTACAGCGCTATTGCTGATAATGCTCAGATGGTAATTGTCGGAACACTGGAGCGCAACATCAACGGCGGCAAGATCGCGGACGAAAAGCGCGTGTTCCATCTGCGCGGTACGTCTACCATTGATGCAGGCTCTCGCTTTAATGATCTGCCGGATACGATTGGTCTTGACCCCAAAGAATTTATCGAGGCATTCAAGCAGGGCGTAAAATCCTCCAGTACCACCAAAAAGATGACGGATGCTGATTTTGAAAAGACCGTAAAAAAGGAACAGGCAGAGATGATCAAGCAGGCCGATGTTTCTCGTTCCCGTGACAAGGTTGCACGTCAGGCAGAAGTTGACGAAGAATCTCGTGACGAATTCATCTCCGCCATTCAAGCTGGCTTCTCCACTGCAGATGCCGACCTCAAGTCCCAGGCCAAAACGATGCTGAACAACGCAGGCTATGCCAAGTTCTCTGATCCTGACCTGCCTATCCAGACCCTAAAGCAGATCGCTTCCCTGTTCACGGCGTAAAGTGTGGTGCGCATGGCAAAAAAAACTCCTGCGCCAAAAGGCCGCCCCGTCAAGTGCTTCGTCACTGGTGAGCGCGGCACAAGCCTTACCTTCTTCAAAGCTCCCGACGGTCATTACTATAAGTCCGAGGCGCTCTATAAACAGCGCACCCATGATGCCGAGGTCTACAAAAGCATTATGGATATTATTCACGACATTCTGGCGTTCGATCCGTCAATGGTATTCCCCACCAGCATTACACGTTCCATCAAACAGCTTTCGTTTTATGGCAATGAAACCATCCTCGAAACGCTGGAGCAGTGTAAGCCCCAGTTGGAGAATGCCATGCGCACCAAATCTTTTTCCAGTGAATATCATCGGGCTTCTTACATTATGGCTGTCGTCAAAAACCATATCAACGATGTCTATAAAGCCAAAAAGCGCCGCGAAAGCGCCGAGGCTTCTATCCAGCGGCAAGAAACACAATTTCAAGCGGAAGATGCCACAGATTTTGCCGATGTCGGCTACGCTGCTAAACCCAGTCGCGATCTGTCCTTCTTCCAGGACGACGATGATGAATAAGGGGTGATGTGCTATCGAGTTAGAAAAATGTTTATCCAAAATCAATGCCGGTCGTGAGCAGGTCGAGATGCCCTTTGTCATGTGTCTCTGGATCGAGCCGCTTCTTTATGATGATTACGCCCGCCTGAATACCGGCAAGGATGAAACCATCAAAACCAAGGACGCCAAGTTCTACTTCAATCTCGGCCGCGCCATGTACGATGCCGGTTATAAATCCTTCGATCATGTCACGGTCAACGAGTATACCAACGATAAGCCGGAACTCCGCACCAAATTCCTGGAGCTGAAAGGCTATAAAAATGTCGAGGATATGCGCAAGCTCGTCAACCCCGATAATGTCGAGGGCTACTTCGATAAGATCGTCAAGCTGAATCTGCTTTCTGATCTATGCGGCAGCTTCTTTGATTCTTTCAGCGATGTCTCCAAGTTCGATGACCGCTCCAGTGCCGATGTTTATGATTACTTTGATCTGGAGCTCAATAAGATCAGCATCAGCACCGCCAAGGATATGAAGGTCGAGGATGTCTACTGTGACCAGGGCTTCATTGCCGAGCTGAACAAGGGCACCTCCCAGGGGCTTCCTTACGGCAAAAACTGCCCGCGCATGAATTACGCAACGCTTGGTATCCCCAAAGGCGATCTGACCATGTTCGGCGGCTTCTCCGGCACCGGCAAAACCAGCTTTGTGTTCGAGAATCTGATCCTTCCTATGGCCGAGTCCGGCATCAAGTGCTGCATCATCTCTAACGAGATGCAGATCCAAGCCTATAAGCAGCTCCAGCTTGTCCATGTACTCACGCATGATCTCAATTACTGGAAGCTGACCCGTAAGCGCCTTAAAACCGGCAGCTTCAGCCAAGAGCAAAACGAAGTCCTTGCCAAAGCGGCCGAGATCACACAGCAGAAATATAAGGGCAATATCAAGTTCGTTAAAATGTTCGATAACGATACCGCCCGCGTCTGCAAAACCATCCGCAAATATTCCAAGCTGGATTTCCAGCTGTTCCTCTGGGACACTATGAAATCAGACGATGATTCCAATATGGAGATGTACCGCCAGCTATTGCAGGCCAGCCGCAAAGTCTTCCAGACTGCCAGCCGGGAGAATGTGGCCGTTGTTTGTACCTACCAGTTGGCCCTGTATGCCAAGGATAAACGCTTCCTGGATGCCACCTGCCTCTCCAACTCCAAGCAGATCAAAGAGGTCTTTTCCGAGATGCTCTATATGCGTCCTCTCTGGGAGGATGAATACACCGGCGAGCGTTACGACTGCCGCGCCTATACCCGCGGTAAAAACGCCGATGGCACCTGGGAAAAGTTCACCACTCCGATCACTCTCGATAAAACCAAAAAGTACATAGTCGCCTTTCTGGATAAAACACGTAACGACGAGGATAATCAGCAGTTCCTGTACGAAGTTGATTTCACCTGGAACCGCTGGCGCGAAATCGGTTACTGCAAGATCCGGGACGATCACATTGCCCTGGCGCGTTAAAGGAGGTGCTGCCACATGAACGCGGCACTTCTCCATCAGGAAATCGCAGGCGACGAGGATAAGGTCTTTACTATCCTTGAAACGCTTGAATACTTTCCCATATCCTACAATCCTACCAAGCGCCAGTTCCGTTTCTCCCGTTCCGAGGGCCAAAATCCTACCTCTATGGTCCTGGACGTGGAGACCCTGCGCTTCTACTGCTTCTCTACCAATGACAGGGGCGATATTTTCACTCTGATCATGAAACGGTTAAACTGCACTTTTCCAGAAAGCCTCAAGCTCGCTGCCACGGTCTTAGGGCTGGATGAAGGTGCTCTCTCTATCAAAACAAGATATCCGTTTCACGGTTTTTACCTGGCTCTGATGCCGGATGATGAGAACGATTTTGACGTTCCCTCTATCCCGGAGGAAGCCTTAGATCCTTATCTCGGTAAGCTGAACACTCAGTTTTTCCGCAGCGGTATCGACTATAAGACTCAGGAGCTGTTCCAGGTCGGCTATGATGATACGTCCAATCGTATTACCGTGCCGGAACGAAACTTTAACGGCGAACTATGCGGCATTATGGGGCGCAGCAATGACCCTGACTGCCCGCACGAGGATCGCTGGCTCCCTATTATTGCATGCTCTCGCAGTAAGACCCTCTTCGGTTTGCAGCATAACTACCAGCACATTGTCGAGCGCCGCAGCGTGTTCCTGTACGAGAGTGAAAAGGCCCCCATGCAGATGCACTCCATAGGCTGCGGCCTGGCACTGGGCTTATGCGGCTGTCATGTCTCCAAGGCCCAGGCAGCTATGATCAATTCCATGCAGCCAAAACGAATCATCTTGGCCCTCGATGAAGGGCTTGAAGAAGAAGCCATCCGCGAGGAAGCCAAAAAGCTTATCCAGAATAACCAGATCCTTAAAAACAAGGTCGGCTATGTTTGGGATGCCGATGGCGAGATCATCCCCAAGGGCAGTAAGGCAAACCCGGCAGACCTCGGCCGTGAAGCCTATATCGAAATAATGAAAACGAAAGTGAGGTGGTTAGATGGCTGAAAGAGCCAAAGATCCAAGACTCCAGGAACTCTATGACCAGGGGGTCCAGGTGTACAGCTTTAGTAAACTTGGCACAATCAATCAATGCTTATACAGCGCCTGGCGCACTTACATATTACATGACCGCGGCCTGGGCTCGGTTTATACGGAATTAGGCAGTGCCTGCCACCAGGCAGCGGAGGACTTTATCGAGGGCAAAATCAAGCAGGAAGATATGCTGCCCATGTTTAATGAGGGTGTCGTTCAGTGCGATTTACTCGGTTATGCCTTCCCCAAAGATTTCCGTGGGAATGATTCTATCCGCGAACGCTACTTGAGCGACCTGCAAAATTGCTTCAAAACATTCACGATGCCCAAAGGCAAGTTCACGATTGAGGAACTTTTGATCCTGCGCGTCAGTCCCACTAGGGCCATGCAGGGCTATTCCGACCTGCTGCGCTGGAATGATGATGGCACGGTCACGGTCCTGGATTTGAAATCATCCAGTAATTATGCCGAGAAAGACCTCCTTGAACACGGTCGCCAGCTTACCATCTACGGCATGGCGCTCGAGCAGGCCGGTTACAAGGTCAAGTCCACCGCCTGGATCATGCTCAAGTACGTGGTCATCAACTTCAACTGGTACGCCACCAAGCGCAGCAAAACCAAAACCCAGCTCACCCGTATCGTCAACCGCTCCAAGATCTATACCACAATCAAGGAGGCTGTCGAGTCCGCCTGCCGCGAATCCGGCATGGATGAAGCCGATATCGAGATGGCCCTGATGGAGTTTTCCAAAACGAATATTCTCGGGGATCAGTTCCCTGCCGCAGTCCGTGACCAGTTTTCTATCAAACCCTACGTGCGCACTTACCCTTATACCGAGGAGCTTAAACAGGAAGCCCTCGATTACATCAATAAAACGGCTGACCTGTACGAAAGCCTGCCGCATGATGCAGACAAGCCCTGGCAACCCTGCGAAATTACAAAGGACAACCAATTTTTTTGCAATGCACTTTGCTCCCACCGCAAAACCTGCCCTTACATCCAAGACTATAACGCCCGCCTGGCTGCAAACACATCCAAGCCGGACAATGAAGAGGATCTGTTCTAATGAGCTACTGGAATTATGACAGATATAAAAGCGTAATCAATGCGTTTGACAATAATAACACATTCTATCTGTCCTCTCTGCGCGATGAAGATCGTAATTATTGGCGTGATGCGGCGGATTATGCAAATTCCTTTGGTCAGATGTTTGGAACCAGCATTACGGATGAAGGCGGTTTTCTGTCCAGAGCTATGAAAGATGCAATAGCGAAGTATTCGTCGCAGACTGCAAGTCAAGACATTGATGCCAACATGGTGACTCCTACTGTTAGTTTCGATGATCTGTACGGAGGACATGGCAATGACTGCTGTTGAATTTTTTGAAAAGAATATTATTGGTACGTCGAATTTGGATTTCTGGAAAGAAATTGTAAGGAGATTAAAAGAAAACGGTCTTATCGATGATGCGGACAAATTCGATTACTACGCAGAGAAAATTTTTGCTAATGCAGATAATCAAATCGCTGCTCGTGTGACAGATGACTATTCTCCGTATCGGTATGGTGATGCACTCCAGCGGCTATGTGATTCAATGCCTGTCTTAGAAAATCCTTTTAAAGAAAAGCCACAAGAGCCAACGATTGATTTCGAGGAACTCTATAAACATGAATAACAGCATCGCAGAACAGGATAAAAACATATCCAAAGAGAAAATCATTATTAACACGACCAAACGGTTTATTGAAGTCAAACATTATCTGGACTGGTATTGTGATCAATGCGGCGGTTACTACGACCTACCATTGTATGGCCCCGTTGTTATCCAAGACAAGTTTGGGAATCGATGCGAGACAGCCTGGTTCGTGCAGCCTGATATAAGCGACTATGCGCAGCCAGAAACTTTGCAATCCCCAACTATCGATTTCGAGGAATTGTATGACACTTTCAAAAGCTGAAAAGGACGCCATTGATAAACTGCAAGGCTTCTGCAGAGAGTACGGCTATATGGCTGCTGGTACACTGGATCATGAATATATCTACTTGTATCCAAAATTTAATGGCGGAGATCCTTATATCATGCCGCTAAACGCTGTCGATTACTTCCTTGCACGGAACATGCCAGTAACTACAGTAGAGCCTACTGTCAGTTTCGAGGAACTCTACAAGAAGGATGTGACCACCATTGGCCCGTAATAAATTCCCAGGCTACTGCTACTGCTACTGCTGCGGCAAATTTGTCCCCGTCGGTTACGGCCATTTTGAGCGCCACTATACTGGCTAAAGCAACTGGCGTATCAAATGCGTCAAATGCGCTTCCGGCCGCGATGTCAAAGAGACGGATAAAATCGTCCAGCGCACCCGTACCGAGGCCGCAAAATATTACGAAAAGCGGAGGTGAGGAAGTATACCACCAATTAAAGATTTAACCGGAATGAAATTTGGACGCTGGAAAGTAATCGGCATGTCTGATAAAAGAAGCAATAGCGGTCGAGTCATGTGCAACTGTGTATGCGATTGTCAAATGGACAAGCCAGAAAATGAACGTGAATATCATTACGTTTCTGCATCCAATCTTAAAAAGGGCACATCAAAATCATGTGGTTGCTCAAAAAAATATAATACACTTGTAAGCTCCGTAAAAAAGAAATCAAACCGATACATATTATCGGAGGACGGTGCTTATTATATCGGAACAACAAATTCTGGATATGAGTTTTTCTTTTCTACTGAAGACTACCCGCTGATTTCTCAATACTGTTGGCACAAACATCGAGATGGATATTTGCGTACCCTATATTCTTATTACTATGACGAAAAAAATATTAGACACAATCACTATATTTTAATGCATCGTCTGCTAATTGGAGAAAGTAATATTCCGCAAAATATGGAAATTGATCATATCAATGGGAAACCAAATGATAATAGGCGATCCAACTTGCGACTAATTACTCATGCCAATAACATGAAAAATCAGGCGCTACATAAAGATAACACTTCTGGATATATGGGAGTTAGCCCTAATAATGGGTGGGGAAAACCTTGGACAGCTGAATTTACGGCAGACGGAATCACTTATTACCTCGGACATTTTGATACCAAAGAAGAAGCCGCGCAAGCTGTTTTATCTAAGCGTGAAAAAATTGTTGGTGATTTTGCCCGCTCTTCAGACGACATGCTTAATGGAACAAGGCGGTGTTCTTGATGCAGAACTACCATAAGCACACCTGTTGTTCCAATATCTATACCCCAGACTCCCCTGCCACCTACGAGCAATATGCCAAACGCGCTGTTGAGCTTAACCAAAATATCCTCTGTTCTCTCGAACATGGCTGGCAAGGCAAATACCACGAGTGCCGCGAAATCGCTATCAAGTACGGTCTTAAATTTATCTTTGGCACCGAAGCCTACTGGGTAAAGGACCGGCACGAAAAAGACAAGCAGAACTGCCATATCGTGCTGCTTGCTAAAAACGAAAATGGCCGCGAGAGCATCAACGATGTATTATCTACAGCCAATGAAGATGGCTATTACTACCGTCCTCGTCTGGATGAAGAACTTTTGTTCTCCCTGCCGCCGGATGATGTCTTTGTAACTTCCGCCTGTGTTGCGTTCTGGCAATACGAGCCTGAATATGTCGATGATCTGGTGCTCAAATTACATAACCATTTCAAAGACAATTTTATGCTGGAGATCCAGGCACACAATACGGATAAGCAAAAGCGTCTAAATGCCAGAATCTTGGAGCTGTCTAAAAAATACGGTATCCAGATGATTGTTGGTTTGGATAGCCATTACATTTATCCTGAACAGGCAATTGAACGTGACGAGCTGCTTGCCGCCAGCAATACTCATTACGATGACGAGGACGGCTGGTATATGGACTACCCAGATGAAGCTACAGTTCGCAAACGCTTTGCCGAACAGGGTATCCTTTCTGCTGATGATGTAGATAAGGCAATCAAAAATACCGACTTAATTTGCGATTTCGAGGATTACCAAAGCGAGGTTTTTGAGACCAATCGTAAGCTTCCCAGCATCTACCCTGATAAAACACCAGACGAAAAATTCCATATCTACAATAAACTCATCAGCAAAAAATTCCGCGAGTATATGCAGCATGTTCCGCCGGAAGATTATCAGCGCTATTATGATGGCGTCAAAATGGAAGTCTACACCTACAAAGATACCGGTATGGTTGATTATCCTTTGATGGACTATGAAATCGTTAAGCGTGGTATCGAATATGGTGGCATTATTACCAACACTGGCCGTGGTTCTGCCGTGAGTTATTTTACCAATACGCTCTGCGGATTCAGCAAGGTCGATCGTTTCAAAAGTCCCATCAAACTATATCCAGAACGATTCTTGTCTACAACTCGAATTATTCAAACGAATAGCCTTCCAGATATCGACCAGAACATCAATGCTCAGGAGCCATTTGAGCGTGCCCAGCGTGAAATTCTAGGTGCAGACCACGCTTATCCCATGATCGCCTTTGGCACCATGAAAAAGAAGGCAGCATTTAAAATGTATGCCCGTGCCAAAAAGCTGGATTTTGAAATTGCAAACAAAATCAGTGACCAGATTGATAAATATGACTTGGCCATGAAATACGCTGACGACGACGAAAAAGACGAAATTAACATCTATGATTATGTTGATCCTGAATACCAAGATCTTGTCAAAAAAAGCGAAGTTTACTGGGGACTGATCGTTTCCAAATCCAAAGCCCCCTGTGCCTATATGCTCTATGCGGGATCTATTCGGCGGCAAATTGGCCTCATTAAATGTAAGAGCGAGACGACCAAGAAGGAATATATCACCACCGTTGTTGATGGTGCTGTAGCAGAAAAATATAAGTTCCTTAAAAATGACTGGCTGATCGTTGATACGGTCGCTCTTACGGATGCTATTTTCAAGCGCATTGGTATGAAACCACTGACAGTGGATGAGCTATCTGATGCCGTAAAAAATAATCCAGACGTTTGGAATATTTATTCTAAAGGTTTGACCTGCGGTGTAAACCAATGCGAACGTGCATCTACAACGCAAAAACTTCTGCGCTATAAGCCTAAAAATGTTTCGGAATTGGCTAATTTTATTGCTGCTATTCGCCCCGGATTCAAGTCAATGTACTCAAAATTTGAAAGTCGTGAGCCATTTTCTTATGGTATTCCGGCGTTGGATGACATTCTCCAAACACAAGAATTCCCTTATAGTTTCATCCTTACACAAGAACAGTTAATGTCTGTTCTTAATTTTGCAGGATTCCCGATGGACCGCTGCTATGGAATTATCAAGGACATTGCGAAAAAACATCCAGAAAAAGTACGTCCGCTAAAAAGCCAGTTCGTTACAGGAATGTGTGAGAAACTTAAAGGTCAATGCCCAGCCGGTAAAACTCCCGAGGAAGTCTCTGGCGAGATCTGGCAAATCATAAGTGACGCCACCGCCTATTCATTTAATGCCAGCCATAGCTGCTGTATGGCCTATGATTCCCTCTATAACGCCTGGCAGAAAGCCACTTATCCGTATGAATTTTACGAGGTCTGCCTCCAGCACTTCTCCAACAAAGGCAAAAAGGACAAAGTCTCTGCTTTAAAATCCGAAATGCTGCGTGGTTTTGGCATCCACGAAGGACCAATCCAGTGGGGGCATGATAACCGAAAATTCACTGCTGATAAAGCCAATCACGCTATTGATCCTTCCCTGCTGTCCATCAAGGGGCTAAGTCAGGGCTGCGCCAATGACCTGTACAAGCTGTATCAGACCGGCAAGTATGACGATTTTTATTCTCTCTGGAAAGAAATGTCGCATACTCGCAGCCTGAACTCTGCCAAAATCGAAACACTTGTACTGCTGGATTACTTTTCTCCGTTTGCTGGCGGCAATAAGATCCTCAAGTTCATTGATGCTTGCAATCAGTTGTATGGGCGAACACAGTTCCCAAAGGATACTGATTCTCCTTATATCGAATACATAAAGAAATATTCAGAAACCACAGATAAGCTTAAAACTTATAAGAATTTCGATTGTGATGCGGCATTGCAAGAAATCTGGAACGACATGCCGGACGAAAAGCTTCGCGTCACGCAGATTCTAAAAGCGCAGAACGACTATCTCGGCTACCTCCAATACATCAACCCCCGCCTCGCCACCACTTACCATTACGTCACCGCCATCGAGGGCAAGTACAAAAACAAGAACATCACCCTCTATCAGCTCTGTTCCGGCGAGACCATTACTTATAAGATTCGCCCCGCCACTATGGATGACAGCCCTATCAAACCAGGCGACATCATCAAGGTGCTCGCCACCAAAACCGAGGGCAAATGGAGCAAAGACGGCGAAACCTGGATTCAATCTACAACCGACTTCAACGAATTCCTGACCCGCTATTCCCATGTGAGGTAATCAATGAATGAATTTTATATTCTGATGTTATGTTTATGTGCCGCGGCAATTACAGACACAATCAGAGCTGGCAAGCTTTCCGGCTTCCCAAAAGGTGTCCTTGCAACAAGTACACTTGCTTTAATCTGTACTTATAAAAATGGATCAAGGTGATTTTATTTTTAGTAATCTATGCGTCGTTATTGGCCTGGCCATGATCATCGGCAGCTTCATCTGGCAGCATCATACTGAGCGCAACGCAGTCATCATCATTGCATCGCTCGTTCAGATCGCCGCCCTTGGCGTGCTGACCTATGCACTGCACCAGGTCGGATAGGAGGTGATTTTATCGATTCACAATCCGTAAAAGACTGTCTCAAAAGCTTCACCATCCTGGTAGATAGCCGTGAGCATGATACCGAGAAATACCGTGCTCGTGTCTGTAAATTCGGCTGCCCGGTTATTAAGACGAAACTGGACTTTGGTGATTATTCCGCCCAGTGCGAACTACCCAGTGGTGTCATGTTCAGCCTGGCCGATAAAGCGGCGATTGAAAGAAAAATGTCCCTGGATGAGACCGCCAATTGTTACACCACTAGCCGCGACCGCTTCAAGCGTGAATTTGAACGTGCTCAGGCCAAAGATGCCAAGCTTTATCTGCTGGTAGAACAGGCCACCTGGGAAAAGGCGTATGGCGGTATGTATCGCAGCAAAATGAAACCAAATGCTCTTGTGACCAGCATGACCACCTGGATGGCCCGCTATGATAGTCAAATTCTAATGTGTCATCCCGATACCACGGCCAAGCTCATCTATGATGTTCTCTACCGCGAGATGATCGAGGCTCTCAAGGAGATCTGACCATGAAAGAGTTTAAGCCGCCCAAAGGCCAGCGGGTCTGCCTGCAATATTTCCATACTAAGTCAAACGGCACCAAGGAGATCTTGGCTATCGTAACAGAAACCACCCCGCCGGGTTCATTTTCGTTATTCATGCCGGATGGCACAGCCTGGAAAAAGACCAAGACCAGTAAAGACCCAAATTTTGATAAGGAGGTTTTGCCCCGGATGTTTCCAAGAAAACCTAAGCCCATTGATATGGTACATATGAACGAGGACTACCCCGACACCGGCATTGCCCTCCTGTGCGGCCATGATTACGAGGTCTGCACCTCTTTGCAAATCGGTTATTTCGTTCTCCAGGCTGGCCGCCTTATTTTTCTGCCTATCGATTTAAAAAACCATGCTTATACGGTCTATCAAAAAACAAAGGAGTGATTTTCTTCCTTGGCATTTCTAAACCACCGCGAACTGAATCGTAAGGAACGGTCACGCGAAGAACTCAACGTGATGTGCCGCGCCTACGATGCCAACTGTAAGCCAGTTCGCACTTTTAATTATAATGATCTATCCCCTGCCCAGCGCCAAGCCTTCGCCCGCCGGGAACCATGTAAGAACTATATCAAGGAGAAGTGAGCATGGAACTGATTCTAAGTTTGACTCTATGCTTTTCTGGCGCTGTTATAGGCCGTCTCCTGTTCGAGATGCTTACCTATAAAAAGGGAGATAAAACCGGAACGGACATGTGTACTACATGCGAACACTGTATTGCAATTGACGGTAATGGCCTCCGCGTAGCGACTAAGTCTTGCCCGTTAGAATACGACCAGTATAGCTACCCAGTGACATGTACCTGTTATAAACCCAGAAAAGAGGAGATCGAAGATTGAAAATCGTACAGCAATCCCATGAGTGGATCACGCCGCTTAACCGCGATGTCACACTAAAACGTATCGAGCAGATCGCCCGCACCTGCTATAAAAGCGAAGGGGCCATCAAGCCAGGCAGCGCCGAAAAGATGGTCGCTATGCTCTGCAAGAACCACCACTATGCCATGATCGAGCATATCAGTCTGTCCATCAAGTTCATTACTGACCGCGGCGTCGCCAATGAGATCGTCCGCCACCGCATCGGTTCCTACGCACAGGAATCCACCCGCTACTGCAATTACAGCAAGGATAAATTCGATAATCAGATCACGGTCATTGACCATGGCTATACCGATCCAATGCGTAGTTGGTGGCTTGATGCTTGTAATGACGCCGAAAGCTCTTACCAGCACATGATTGCTTGCGGTGCCACCCCGGAACAAGCCCGCGATGTTTTGCCGCTGTGTCTCAAAACCGAGATCGTCTGCACCTGGAACCTGCGCGAATGGCACGAGGTCCTGCGCCTGCGAACCGCCAAGGATGCCCACCCTGCAATTCGTGCTCTGCTGATTCCCGTCCTGCACGAGCTGCAGGAAGTTTATCCTGAAATCTTTAACGATATCGAGGTGACCGAATGACCCCGGAAGAACAATCTTACATTGATAATGTTGCCGATACCATGGACCCGGAAACCGCAAAGGTCTACTTAGAGTATGAAGCCCTCAAGGTCAAATTGCGGGATAATGTAAAAGTAATCGGCCACCGGGCCAAATATAAGGCTATCTGGTTCGGCATTATGGTTCTGTCCATCCCGCTGTGGGGCTATGTCATTGCTCAGTATTGGAACTGGTTCGTCTCGCTGGCCGGGTTCCATACCATCACCTGGCTGCAGGGCTATTGCCTGGTATTCGCATTCCAGATGCTGCGCTCCAACTTCGGCCGCATCGAGGTGAATGACCCGTGCGCTGATTATCTGCACAAGATGGTAGACGGCGATTTTACGGATGCCGATAAATACAACATGCCGGATTCCGTGTACTTCACTATTATGGCAGCTGCCAGTGAGTTTATCCCGCCCCTGCTCGGACTCTTCTTCGGTTGGGTCCTTAGTTGTTTCCTGTACGCATAAAGGAGGTCTTTATGGCAAAAACACTTTCTAATGATGTTGATCAGAACGTTCAACACCCCATTTATTACGGCGGCGCCGATGACCCGTATGAGGCCATCAAGGTAATCGAGGCTTGGAATCTCGGCTTTCACCTCGGCAACACCGTCAAGTACATCAGCCGCGCCGGTAAAAAGGACGGCAATTCTGCTACACAGGATCTTAAAAAGGCACTGTTCTATTTGAATCGTGAAATTGAACTCCTGGAAAAGCAGGACCAGGTCATCGATGTATCCGACGCAATGGTAAACGACACCGTATCCGCCGGGACAAAGTAAGGAGGGGCTATGGAAAATGTAATCAAACGCGATGGCTCCACTGTCCCTTTTGATAAGGGCAAAATCGTAACCGCCATCGAAAAAGCTATGGCCGATACCGATGCCGGTGTAGATAAGGAATTAGCCGAAAAAATTGCCAATCGGATTCAAATGTTGAATACGAACAAGTCTGTCGAGGAAATCCAAGATTTGGTCGAGAGCAGCCTTATGTGCAGTTCCCGTAAAGATGTTGCCCGCGCCTATATCATCTACCGCGATGCCCATGCCAAGCGCCGTGATGCCACAGCGGACCAGATGCGCCGCTATAACGATTTGCACCGCCTTGTCACTGGTAAAGATGAGGAATCCAAAAAGGAAAACTCTAATAAGGATACTCGCATTATTCCTACCATGCGTGACTATCTGGCAGGTTTCACCTGCCGTGAATTGGCCACCGATGTTGTTTTGCCTAAAGATATTGCCGAGGCACACAAAGCCGGAATCATCCACTACCATGATACGGATTACTCCCCTGTCATGCCCATGACGAACTGCTGTTTGATCAACCTGGCCGACATGCTCCAAAACGGCACTGTCATCAGCAAAACATTGATTGAAAAGCCGAAATCCTTCCGCACTGCCTGCACAGTTACTACCCAGATCATCACTCAGGTAGCGTCAAGCCAGTACGGCGGCAACACTATCAGTCTGGCCCATATCTCTCTGTTCATTGATGTGAGCCGCCAGAAACTGCGCGAAGAAGTATACACTGAACTGAGTAATTACGAAAGTGATCCAGATTTAGATAAAGTGCGCGAAATCGCAGAGAAACGTCTACGCAATGAAGTCAAAGATGGCGTTCAGACTATTCAGTACCAGCTTATCACTATGAGCACTACCAATGGCCAGGCTCCGTTCACCTCCGTTTTCGCCTATCTGGATGAAGTACCCGCCGGGCAGCCAAGAGATGATCTCGCAATGCTCATTGAAGAAGTCCTCAATCAGCGTATCGCAAGTGTCAAAAATGAACAGGGAGTCCCCGTCACTACTGCATTTCCTAAAATTCTTTATGTTTTGGACGAGGATAATATTCACGAGGATTCCAAGTATTACTATCTGACAAAACTCGCCGCCCAGTGTACAGCTAAACGCCTGGTCCCGGACTATATCAGCGCCAAGATCATGCGCAAAGAAAAGGATGGAAATGTCTTCCCGTGCATGGGCTGCCGTTCGTTCCTTATGCCGTACTATGACAAAGATGGCAATTCCAAGTTCTATGGCCGATTTAATCAAGGCGTAGTCACTCTGAATCTTCCCGATATTGCCCTGTCCAGCGGCGGCGACTTTGATAAGTTCTGGAAGATCTTTGACGAGCGCCTGGAGCTGTGCTATCGCGCCCTTATGACTCGTCATAATTCTCTCAAAGGTACAAAATCCGATGTTGCCCCCATCCTCTGGCAGCATGGTGCTTATGCTCGTCTTGCTCCCGGTGAAACAATCGATAAGCTGCTCTATAACGATTATAGTTCCATCAGTCTGGGCTATGCTGGTCTTTATGAATGTATCAAGTACATGACAGGCCAGAGCCAGCTCGAAAAAGAAGGCCATGATTTCGGTATCAAGGTCATGCAGCATCTGAGTGGAGCCTGTGATGAATGGAAACGACAGACTCATATTGGATTTAGTCTTTACGGCAGCCCAATCGAATCGACTACATTTAAGTTTGCCAAGTGCCTGCGTAAGCGCTTCGGTGTTGTACCCGGCATTACGGATAAAGACTATGTGACCAATAGCTATCACATTACGCCATCTCAACCTGTTGATGCTTTTACCAAGTTGTCTGTTGAGAGCGAGTTCCAGCACTACAGTCTCGGAGGGGCGATAAGCTATATCGAGGCCCCCAATATGGAAAAGAATGTTGATGCCGTATTGGAGATCATCAAACATATCTATAACACTATCATGTATGCCGAAATCAACACCATGACCAGTTATTGTCAGGTATGCGGCTGCACCGATGTTAAAATGGGTGACGACCTCAAATTCCACTGCCCAAACTGCGGTAATGATGACTTTGAAAAAATGAATATCGCACTCCGCATCTGCGGCTATATCTCTACAAATCCGTTCAACGATGGTCGTGCCGCAGACATCCATGATCGCGTATATCATGTGGGGATGGACTAATGAATTATGCAAAAATTAAATATTTCGATATTGCGAACGGGCCTGGAATTAGGACAAGTATTTTTGTTCAGGGCTGTCCTATCCATTGCCCCGGTTGCTTCAATCAAGAAACATGGGATTTCAAAGGTGGTAAGCCATTCACTATCGAGACAGAACGCTCCATTATAAATTCCATGAATGAGCATATCGCTGGACTATCCGTCCTTGGCGGTGAACCACTTACTCCACAAAACTACGATGTGCTGTTGCGTTTTTTACACGCTTTCAAACTGCAATTTCCAAATAAAACCATCTGGCTTTGGACAGGGTATGAATGGCAAGGTGTTAAAACATTCAGCATCATGGATTACATTGATGTCTGTGTCGCAGGCCCATTTGACATCACAAAACGTGATCTCAGCCTCAAATGGTGCGGCTCCAGTAACCAGCAGGTCATTGATGTAAAGAAAACGAAAGCGGCAGGACTGGTTACCCTGTACAAAGGCTAAAACATGGGTGGCTAACCACCACCCTATATTTTGGAGAACATAAATGAAGAAAACTATTATCGAGGAATATAACGATGCTGGAAAGCTGACAAAGCGAACCACCGTCGAAGAATTTTCAGAAAAGTCTATCGATACATATAGTCCTATTAACACCAGCGGCGCAATCCGTCTTGATAAAAACCGGCTTCTGGACGGAACAATCACTTGTAATGCAAGCGGATGCCCTGAATTTAATCCCAAAGGAGTATAAAATGGAAGTCTTGAAAATTAAAAAGCTCCACCCAGATGCTCATGTTCCCATCCGCGCTCACGACACTGACGCCGGTATGGATCTGTACGCATTGCCTGTCGAATACACCGATGAGGAAAAGGAAGCATGCAAATCCATTGTTGACCGGAATATTACATATGCGAAATTCTTTGACCTTTTCGGAGGAACTGACATTTTTGGCGGCACACTTCTTAGTGAAAAGCAAAAGACAGCAATCGACGTTGCTGGCAGTTTAACAGATTCTGAATTAACAGACTCCAAATGGGATGATTTTTTCAAATCTAAAATTGTAATCATGCCTCATGAAACGAAGATGATTCCCACCGGCATTGCGATTGCAGTCCCGGCCGGTTATATGGGTTGTATCTATGCGCGTAGCGGTCTGGCATCCAAGCATGGTCTCGCTCCCGCAAACTGTGTAGGCATTGTGGACTCCGACTATCGCGGCGAGGTCAAGGTGGCTTTGCATAACTATAGCGACAAGAATCAGGTCATCGATGTCGGTGACCGCATCGCCCAGCTCATCATCCAGCCCATTTCTCTGTGTGCGCCTGTGGAGGTAGAAGAACTTGATGAAACTGATCGCGGCGTTGGCGGGTTCGGTTCGTCTGGAGAGAAATAATGCACAAACTTTATCGTTTATCGTATGTCATAATTGAAGGCAAAGAACGAGATTATTTTTGGGATAGTTTTCTATTCACAGAAGAAGAGCAGAAGCCAATTGTGGACTATACATACAATTCGTTTGATGATTTTTACAATGCGGTCGTGTCAAATAGTCTGCCCGTGTTTATTGACTACGGCAAGACAATACTTTTACATGATCCGTATATCAGAATTGATGGAATGCACTTTGACCGCATAATAACAAAACGCGATTTTGTAAATCCAACATCTATTAGAGTTGAGTGTCACGAATGCTCTCCCAAGTTCTATGGCTACGATTTCTTTAAAAAGAACCTCTCCATGGACGATTTTATGACATTCATCCGTGAACACTATAAAGAAAGTGAGCGGTACATAATCCATGACTGATTGCACAAAAATCATTAACGATATTTCCCGTAACTGGAAGCTGACCAACGCCCAGTACGCCTACGATGGCCCTGATTATAAGGCTGGCGATACCCGTACCGATGGCCGCTATCCTATCCGTATCGGCAGCACTTATACCTGCCTGTCCTTTGTCGGCGAAGGCCGCAGCGTCATCATGCCTTATCTCAAAGACTTCATGGGCCGCAATAAAACCGGCTATGTCACCACAAGTCCGCTGGTCGAGATCGAGCTCCCCGAGGTCGGAGAAGATGGCAAAACCCAGTTCCGTTTTAAAACCATGAACACGATCTATACGATGGTGGCAGTAGACTGATGCAAAAAGAGCAAATCCAATATTGGCGTAACCATCCAGATAAGTTTCTGCAAGATGTATACGGCATAAAGCTTAAATGGTATCAGCGGATACTTTTACATTATATGAATCGTTAATTTAATCATAAGGTCAGCGCAGCAGCGCGGGTGGGTATGGGGATTTTTATATTATGACAATACGCGAACTAATACATGAACTACTCGACAAAGGCGAACTGGATACGCATGTCGTCATCGAGACAGATAACGGAGATTACAATATTGCCGCAGTAGACTCTCAATATGTCGGCGACAATACCGTTTACCTTTGCATCGACGAATAAAAAAGCCGCGCAAGTCACCCTGCACGGCCAATAGGTTACTTCAATTTTTCAAGGATCTCGTCAGCGCTCATGCCCTCGGCCAGCAGCTTGCTCACCATTTCCTGAGCTTCGGTTTTCTTAGCTTCGGCCTCGGCAGCAGCATCTGCTTTGGCTTTCTTGGCAGCAAGCTTGGTCAGTTCTTTATCGATCGCTTTGATGTCGGCCTTTTTAGCTTTCAAAGCCTCTTTCGCTTCAGCCAACTGATCTTCCAGTTCCTGAATGGCTGTCTCCGCATTAGCCAGTTCGGCCAAAGCAGCGTCCTTTTCTTTCTGCTTCTCCTCGATCTGGACAACGTAATCAACAGCGGCAACTTTTGTTTTGTTCTTGCTTCCCTTGGTTCTCGGCATGGTATTGGCCTCCTTCAAATATTTGATTTAACTATATCACATCGTCGAATAATCCGCAATATGAAATTTAAATGAGGTGATCTATTCTCTTGTACTTTTATGATACTTGCGCCCTGCTCAATATGGGCGAATCGGCCTTTGATGAAAACTTCTTTATTTCAGTATATACCCTCGGTGAGCTGGAATCAATCAAAACCAGTCGTACCAAAGATGAAAGCGTCCGCTATCGTGCCCGCCGCATGACAAAACTGCTGGACGAATACCGTGAGTCTGGCATCTACTCAGTCGAGTATGATCGCATCGAAACCTATGTTAAGCCAGCATGGCCGGTTGACCCTGCTATTACAGTCAGCGAGCCCATCGCACCGGATACTACCGACTCTAAGATTTGTGCCGCAGCAAAGCATGTGGCCGATACGTTTAATGGCACAACAACCATCACATTCTGCACGGATGATATCTGTTGCAAACTCATCGCCCACGATATTTTTCACCTGGATGTGTGCAGCACTTCCGACATCCTGCCAACAGATACATATACCGGCTACAAAGAGGTTGTGCCTACTGAGCAAGAACATGCAGAACTGTATAATGACCCAACCTCGGATATCTTCTGCCTGCTGACAAACCAGTATCTGATCCTGCGTGATACAGATGGCAATGTGACCGATATGTTCCGCTGGGATGGCGATAAACATGTCCCGGTCGAGTATAAGTCTTTCAAGACGCTCATGTTTGGCACAGTCAAGGCCAAGAACAGTGATGTTTACCAGAAGCTGGCCTTTGATAGCTTTTCTCGTAATAAAATCACGATGCTCCATGGTCCCGCCGGGACAGGCAAAAGCTATCTGGCGCTGGTCTACATGTTCAAGCTGCTGGAATCTAATAAGATCGACAAAATCATTGTATTCACCAACCCATGCGCCACCACCGGTGCTGCCAAACTCGGCTTCTACCCCGGCACCCGTGATGAAAAGCTGCTGGATAGCCAAATCGGTAATATGCTCGGAGCAAAATTCGGAGACAAGTCAATGCTGGAACACCTGCTCAACGAAAACAAGATCCAGCTTCTCCCATTCTCGGATCTTCGCGGCTTTGATACCACCGGAATGAACTGCGCCGTCTATATTACCGAGGCTCAGAACCTTGATATCGAGATGATGCGCCTGGCCCTGCAGCGTATTGGCGAGGACTGTATCGCCATCATTGACGGTGACTATGAAGCCCAGGTCGATATGGATGCTTATGCCGGAGAAAACAACGGTATGCGCCGTTTGAGCGAAGTATTCCGCGGCAACGACTTTTACGGCGAGGTCAAGCTGAAAAATATCTACCGTTCCCGTATCGCCGCACTTGCACAGGAGATGTAATATACTATGAAAACTTCTAATGATTCTATCATCGGCACTGTCGTGGCTGCAATTGCTGTAATTCTTCTTTCATTATTTTCGGATATTGTTGCCTTTGGTATTAACTATATCCTTGCAAAGTTTATTATTGCTCCGCTCATTGGTGCTCAAGTATGCTTCGCACTTAATACAGTGTTCAACACCGTAGTATTCACCAAAGATATTTTGCCAGTGCTTTATGCCACTGCTTCTTTTGTTGGCAGAATTCTCTTTAAAAGTAAACTGAAAGTCGAGAAAGATTAAATTATGATAAAACAATATTCGAGAAAAGAACTGCAAGCTGCCGGCTTAAAGTTTGGAAAAGCTAAAATTACAGCAAAAGAATATATTAAAGATAAGATGTATGCGTTTATTGTTGATGCAGGTCCATGTGCTTCCATCTCAATTATCAGTAGAGCATCCATGGATCGCATTATGGAGTTACTTGGCGTGTCAGATATAAACGAAATCAAAGATTTAACCGTTCGTGATGCTTATGATTTATCAAAAACAAAAGCATTTAATTATAGGCGATATGGCGTATGGGCTGGGGTAGAAGATTTATATGGTATTGAGGAGGGATTTTGATGAACTACTACATTGCAGACCTGCATTTTTCGCACAAAAATATTATTCGCTTTGATAATCGCCCATACGACACCATTGAACAGATGAATAATGACCTCATCAAGCGTTGGAACGATGTCGTTACCGACCGTGATGATGTTTATGTCCTCGGCGATATGTTCTGGAATACGGACGAGGCTCCCATGATCCTCGAACAGCTCCATGGCAAGATCCATCTTATCAAGGGCAATCACGACAAAATCACCTCAGACATGATGCACTACTTCGCATCCATCAGCGGCTATGCCGAAATCAATGATGACGGCAACCATCTGATCCTGTGCCACTACCCTATCATGTTCTACAACCACAGCTACAGCCCCAATTGCTGGATGCTTTGCGGCCACGTACATAACACACGCGAAAACACCTGGCTGAATGAGTGGAAGGGCGAACTACGCGATAACGCTCTCAGCCTGGCGAATAACCGCGGCAACATTATCAATGCAGGCTGTATGCTGCATGACTACACGCCAAAAACCATCAACCAGCTGATTGAATGGGATAAAAGCGAAGTTTGGAGAGTGACCGAAGTATGAAGACTACCGTAATTGAGAAATACAACGCCGAAGGCAAGTTGATCGAAAAGACCACGATTACAGAGACGAACGATGCCGGCAAGATCTCCTGGACAAGCCCCGGCTCCGATTCTGACTGGTGGAAGAATATGAGCGTTAATACCTCTGATGCAAGTCAGCCGCTAAAAACATTTCTGAACCCTAATCCTTTTGGGGATAAAGTGGCGGAGGTATCTACGAGTGATTGAAATTATAACAAGCTGGGGATTTACAGCCGTTGTCAATGCACTTGGCCTTAGCTATGCCCGCTGTACTTATATCTACACACCATCTAAGGGTAGCTATTGGCCAGACCCGTTTGCTGTATGGGAATTCACTGAATCTGAATTCAACAAACTGAACGATGCTTTCACCGAGGATAAATGGCAGGAGAGATTTCCAGACCAGTGGTGGCGCTACTCAGAGGACACCAATATCAAGGATGACCCGGATTACTTCAAGCATGAGTTCAAGTTCCACGGCAAACCCCTACGCGCCTGGGCTGATTCCAATATCGAGCCTTTCTATATCGAGGAGGACGATGACGGCCAGCAATACATGGAAGAGCGCGAATATAGCTACCTGAACCCGCTGGAATACTGCGTGCAGGAAATCGGCGCGTCCCCCCCTAAAAATGTAGATGCTGTGTGCCACGGTCTTGCCCGGCTGAACAATATGTCACTGGCCAACTTCTTTGAAATTTACATGGAGGCCCCGAATGAGTAAGAAATTTCCCGATGATTTTGACTATTACGGCGGACCAGATTCTAAAGTCCGTGATGAATCCGATATAAACAACGATGTCCAGCGCGTCAAGAAGTGGCTCAAGAAACAAGAGCGCGAAACCCCTGACGACTACACAGCGTTCATTCTTGCTTCTGGCAACACTATTGTGTTCGGCTACCGCACCGATGAATGCAAAGTGATCAATGTCTGCCAGGGCTACCACGAGCTGGACTATGCCTACAAGGAGTGATCCATTTGAAAGAAGTCCCCATTTGGGAAAAGCAAAACCTAACCATCGAAGAGGCCGCCGCCTACTCGAACATAGGCGTAAAAAAGCTGCGAGAACTTACAGCTGACCAAAACTGCCCCTTTGTATTGTGGATTGGTAACAGGCGCCTTATCAAAAAGCAAAAATTTGATAAGTACATGAACGATAGTTATTCAATTTAGAACATACATAAAAGCTATGTAAAACAGTGGCGAAGAGAGCCTGAATGTGATATAATAAATATGTCATATCTTAGGCTCTCTTCTTTTTAGCTACAGAAAGGAGAGATATTATGCCTAATCGTAAGGATTCAAAAGGCAGAGTCCTTAAAACAGGAGAGAGCCAACGCAAAGACGGCAGCTATATGTATCGCTATGCCGATATACGTGGAAAACGTCAAAGTGTTTATGCACCTGATTTGCAAAAATTGCGAGACAAAGAAAAAGCCATTCAAAAAGATCTAAATGATGGTATTGACTATGCGGCTGGAAATATTACTGTACTTGAATTGGTTAAGAAATACGTAAGCTTAAAAAATAATCTACGGAAAAGTACGATTGAAAGATACAACGGTTATATCAGAACAATATCGACATTTGATTTTGCGTATAAAAAAATAAAAGACATAAGAGTTTCTGATGCGCAAAAATGGGTCTCGGATTTTTATAAAAGCGGGAAAAAATCAACTACTGTTCGCTCCGTTTTATCCATTATAATTCCGGCCTTTGATTTGGCTTGTAATGAAGACATTATTCGCAAAAATCCGTTTCTATTTTCATTATCAGATTTTCTACCAAATGATACGACCAAAAGAAATCCATTAACTCAAAACCAGCAAGAAGGTCTTTTGAATTTTATAAAAGAAAGCGTTGTATGGAGAAAATATTACGATATTGTCAATATTTTACTCGGAACAGGAATACGTGTTAGCGAACTTTGTGGTTTGACAATTGATGACGTTGATTTTGAAAACAGGCGAATTTTTATAAATAAGCAAATTGTTTATGGAGCTGATAGTAAATTGTATGTGGAACGCACAAAAACGGACAGCGGCATACGATATATACCATTGACTCCATCAACATATCAAAGCTTAAAAAATCTTGTTGAGCAATATCAAAAAGGAAATATAATAAATGTTGTTGACGGATACCATGGATTTATAGTATTAAAATCAAACGGGAAAGTATTTATGCACATAGATATGGACCGAATGTTTCAACGATTAAAAAAAGCATACAATAAAGCAAATCCAACAAATAAAATCAATGTCCTAACACCTCATGTGCTTCGCCACACGTTTTGTACCAACATGGCAAATGCTGGGATGGATATAAAAAGTCTGCAATATTTAATGGGACATTCCACAGCTTCCATAACATTGAATGTCTATGCGCACACATCCTACGATCACGCTTTATCCCAAATGAATAATCTAATAAATAAACAAGATGTATGCTAAACATATCTTATTTTGCTACACCATTTACTACACCATTATAAAGCAAGCGTACACCAATATATGCCAATTGTGGCACATTATATGCAATCAGGCACATTTACTACAGATTAAGGCACGCGATAAAATGACGATGTTTCGCTGTAAATTTACCTTTTCGTTGGCGCCGTGACTTGCTATGATAAAAATGTAATAGTAGTAAACTTTTTGTGAATCCCCGAAAAATCCCTGTGTAAAAAGCGACGATTCATCGATGCGTTTCTACAGAAATTTTCACGAAGTAACAGCAATTTACACCACATTTACACCATTTTTAAAAAGAGCCTAAGATATGACAAATACACATTAAGACGGACATCTGCTACACCAGGTGCTCCGTCTTTTTTAGCTTTTCTAAAAAAATGTAGTTAAACTAAAGACGAGATACATGAGAAGACGAGATGCATGAGTAATTGGTGAAAGAGACATGGACTAGAAAACATACACAAATTAGAGCACTAACCTTTGACATTTAATTATCTTTCGATTATTTTCGACATTTTCTATTGCAAATCGACTAATGATATGTTATTATATAGCTAGTCCGCTCGAGGCACATTTGTTACTTTGTACCTCAAAAAAGAAAATGGAGGAAATTATACAATGATTGAAAAGATCCGTAAAATGAAGAACAAGAAGGGCTTCACCCTGGTTGAGCTGATCGTTGTTCTGGTCATCCTGGCTATCCTGGCCGCTCTGCTGATCCCCGCCCTGACCGGCTACATCGACAAGGCCAACAAGGAGAAGGTTACTGCCGAGGCTCGCATGGTCGTTATGGCTGCTCAGACCGAGGCTTCTGAAGCATACGCTACTGTCGAACAGCCCGATGCAACCAAGATGCAGGCTGCACTGACTGCCAAAGTGAGCGACATTGAGAAGCTTGCTGAAGTCAAGGGTAATTGGACTGTCACCGTTGATGGTTCTGGCAAGATTACTAAGGTTGTTTACTGCAATAGCGGTTGGGTCTGCACTTATCGCGCCGCTGAAGAGAGCACGACTACTGGCGGCGTTGCCACCACGGTGCCTGCTGGCTACTCTGTAGAAAAGGGCAATGCACCTACTACCAACACTGTCGTAGCTGCCGCTTAATCTTTTGCACTGATTACATCACATAGCCGTTGTGGATTCGCTTTCAGCCGTTCACAGCGGCTTTTTGGTATAACGAAATGAAATACGAACCCAAAACCAAGCACAAGCAACTCTATTTCGATGATTGGTATAAGATTGCAGAAGAATACTATAACGAACATGGAGACCTTCTCGTGCCAGCCAATTATGTTGATCCTAATGGTAAGGCATTGGGACAATGGATCGCACGTATTCGTTCATGCTGTAAAAAGCCAGGAACAGGTACGCCAGTAACTACGGAGCAGGTCCAGAAACTTGAAAAAATAGGGATGGTATGGAACGCTCACAACAGGCTCACTTTTGATGAATGGCTTTTGCAGTGTGAACTGTACTACAAAACGCATGGGGATTTACTGGTTCCGTCTTCGTATAAGGCAAATGGTTATAATCTTGGACATTGGATTATTGTTCAACGAAGTCAGTATAAAAATGGGCAGCTTAGCAAAGAAAGAATCGATAAGCTTGAAAAGTATGGTATGGCGTGGGATCTTCCCAAAAAAGACACTTCGTATGGCACATGGAATATTTACTATAACGCAGCCGCCAATTACTTTAAAGAGCATGGTGACCTGGATGTACCTTCCGATATAATTGTAATTACGGATAAAAAGGTCAGTCTTAAAAACTGGCTGTCGCTTCAGAAAGATTTTTATTGTGCCGCACGATGCAAAACAGAACTACGTTTAAAGCGCCATAACATGCTGCAGGCTATTGGTATGACCTGGGATGATACAGAGCTAAAAGAAGAAGCGTTCCACATAACAACAATAAAAAATAAAGCGAACAGAGAAGCTGCATGGATCAAAAATTACAACGAAATCAAGGAACTGATTGAAAACGGACAAAAACCTACACATATACATGATATAACACTCACAAGTGGTATTAGTGGTACTTATTGGATAAACACCCAAAAAACAGCTATTAAGAATAATAAGCTGGACGATAAAAAGAAGAAGATGCTTTCGGTTATAGGTATCGTCTATGAAGGACAGAACGATAGATGGTATAAAAACTATAACCTGATAAAACAATTTGTCGACAAATATCACAGGCTTCCACAAAGCGACACTGAAATGAACATGGAAAGCGGAACCTCTATAAAAACGTGGATCGCAAATCAGCGAGCCATGCTTTCTTCAGGGAAAATGACAGAAGAAAGGGAAAAGCTGCTAAATGATATAGGAATTTTTCCATTTCGCACAAAAACCAAATAACCAGCTAAAAAATAGGGATGGCCCATCAAAAGGTCACCCCTATTACTTTTTGCGTTTTCTTTCAGGCTGGTCTCCCCTGCCCTATTCGGCTTGTGGTATCCGCATAACCCACGGTCTGGCTCCACAATCGGCTGATACCGAACCAGTCTACTGTCTCACAGCCATGTACATTATCGATTAAACAGATACTCCTGGATATCGTTAAACGCACTCTGCATCTGCTCTACATTGTTCCCGTTCAAAGCATGCCCAAGCAACGCAAAGTTTGCCCGCAGCAACATATTCATGCTGTTCTCCTGGGCATCTAAACGCTCCTTGTCTCTTTCAAACCGTTCCATATGCTGGAGATTCTGCTTTTTAAAATCATCTTCAAGCCCTTCAACCCTACCTTCCAACTTTACCACCCGTGTGGTCAGGTCTTCAATCTTAACATCCTGGTCGTGGTTCGGTTTCTTCAAAAAGGTATTGAACTTTACCATCACAGCAATCGCAGCAGCAATACCGGTAATGCCACCGCATACAGATACAATCCATACAAACATCTGGTTTAATGTAAAATGAAATTCTGGATTCGGCATTACTCGCTCACCTGCTCTTTCGCAGGCTTAGAATTCTCCGCCTCTTTCTTCATGGCCTCATAAGCAGCCTGGGCAATGCTGCGTGCCTGTTCCTCGGTAATTTCCAGGCCCACCTGTTTTGCCAGCTCCATGATCATTTCAGCGGCTTTCTTGTTTTTGTCCTCACCAGACATACTATCTAAATATTGCTTTATGTATTGGCATGCGGCAGTGCCCCATTTCATCAGCATCGGGTAAGCACTCAACAGGTTTAGTGCCGAGCTTACAGTCTCGCTAATATTCGGGAATACATAGCGGCCAACCAGTGTACCGAGAATAATTGCCACGCCAACAGCAATATAAAAAATTCCCTGCTCCATAATCACCCTCCTATATTGTCTTCAACGTTCTCACCGGTCATATCGTTGGGATGATTCGGCACGCCATCTCCCTCGTCGCCAAGCAGAAGCCCGGACGAATCGGAATCACCATTGTTCTTGTACTTATGCTCGCAAATCTTGATCCAGGCATTGCACAAATTCTCAGCACTCAGCGCGGCAAACAAGCCAACATTAAAGCTGTAATCCGGCAGCTGCCCAATCGAGAAACACAGCACCATGTACACAACGGCATACAGTAGTGTCGCACCCAATGTAAAAATAATGACCTTCTTGGAAAACCTCATCAGATTAAAAGATTCCTTCATAAAATCACCGGCTTTCTTAGGTATGGCTTGCTACAGCGCCAGGGCCAATATAACCGTACACCGTCTTAAACCAACCATTCACAATGGCATCATAACCAATCGTTACAACCTTGCCGGTCTTGGAATCGGGACTTTGGATCACGCCAACACTGGCATATTCGGCACCGGGGCCTTTACGCACATTCCAACGGCCAGGCTTAAAGATGATTGCTTTCTGTGGTGCGGCAGGCTGTGCAGGTGTACTGGGCTTTGCGGCATTCTCCCCTACATACTTTTTATAGCAATAATTCACATCCACCTTGCCGTTGATACCTGCCACATTTCCAGAGCTGCTGTACTGCCACATCTGCGCTTTGCCCTTGCCGTTGTAGCTGCTGCGGTAATCCGCCAGCCACAGGTCATAGGCGGCAAGCTGCCCCATATCCAGGTAACTGGCCTTGTAATTGGTGTAGGTGTACAGCATGGGCTTGTAACCCTTCTGGTCAATAATGTCCAGGCCGCGCTTTACCAGTGCGGTTAGCTTTGCCTTACCAATAGACGCGGTATTTTTATCCTCAATGTCCAGCGCCACAGGGTACTCCAATGTCTTCCCTTTCAAGGCATCAAACATCATAGTCATTTCCTTGTTCTGTGTCTCCTCATCCTGGGCATAAGTAAAAAAGTATACTCCCACAGGGATACCATTCTCTTTGGCACCCTTGTAGTTCTGCTCAAAGGTCGGGTCCACATAAATGCCATTCTTATCAGTAGAAACTACGCGCAGCATAGCAAACTTCACCCCGGCGGCTGCAACCTTGCGCCAGTTGATATTGCCCTGATACTTTGATACATCAATGCCCCATAATTCAGTTTCGGCAGTATCAGCAGGCTGTGTATTGCTCCCGGCTGGCTTGTCCGCTTCTCCAACACTGCGGTCAACACTGTGCTCCCCTGTTCTAAAGGTAAAAACTTTATCGGTTGCCTTGGTAAAGTCGTTATCCAGCCAAACCAGCGGATTTGTACGCTTATTCTTCCAACGGACTTCAAAATGCAGGTGAGCACCAAAACTGTTTCCGGTATTGCCAGAGTAGCCAATGATCTCGCCGGTTTTTACAGTTTGCCCCTGTTTTACCGTAATAGAGTTTAAGTGTGCGTACAGCGTATGTACTGTACCGCCATTCCAGTTTGCATGCCGGATCTTCACCATATTGCCATAGCTATTTGTATCGCCCTGGGTGCGTTTGCCGTTCCAGTGGTACACGATCTCAACAGTACCATCTTCTGCAGCCAGCACAGGTGTGCCAACCAGCGCCCGCATATCAATTGCCTGGTGCCTACTGCCATCGTTATAAAACCAGCCTTGTGTCAGGATATGATTAGCCAAAGGCCAATCCAGGCATACCTCCCCGTTTTTTAACCTCATAAAACTTCTCCTCCAAAATAAAAAAAGAGGGTGCCGCCACCCGTAGGCAGCAACACCCTGTTTGCTCAAATTCCACCCCATTCGACACCATTCACCAAGTATCGCTGAGGCTTTACACTATAATCAATACGTTACCTGTATATTACATTTCATCCCAGCGCTTTTCAGACATTATGTTGGCAACCCAACATTGCCGAGAAAAGTCGACTCGGAAAGGAGATGTAACTATGGGCGACATATTTAAAATCATAGAAGCTATATACATTATCGTTCGTGCGGTTTACGCCGTTGCTAAAGTCATTATGGTTCTCATATGACGCGATAATGCGTAAGCATCTATGGAAAGCGGCTGTGGCACGTCTGATTCGTCAGCATGTCATGGCCATTTTTATTTACCGCGCATACCAATACACATAAATATCAGATGTCGGCTTCTCCGAAACATACACTGTCACATAGCCGGATCTGCTAACCGTTGCGTACCCGGCATTGATGATATTCAGCGTCGCCTGCAGCGTTTCATTCGTTGACAGATTACTGTTCTGTGCAGTCATAGGCGTGCTCAGCGTAGCACCTGCGGGAAGCGTAGGCCCACCATCCTGTGCATACACATATGCACCCTGATAATACTGGTCACCACTAGCAGTCCAGCTGTCCACAGAGAAATAAGCGCGATACAGCCACAAATTCTTGGCATACACAACCTTATTCTGCACCGGGTTCGTGCTGGACGCAGAAAGTTCCGTGTCAACCGTAATGTTTGACAGCCCATTCAGTTTGCTCTTATCGCTGTAACTCATCAGGCCATTAGAGCTAGTCGTGGCTAACCCATAGGTAGTATCATGTGTCGGCGGCGTATACCCAAGTGCGTTTGTCACATTGGTCTTTGTCAGGCTGATCGTGCCATAACTGTTCGATATATTGCTGCCAACCTTCACAAGACCTAGCGTCGAAGAAGTTGCCGCCGAGTATGTAGTATCCTGTGCAGGGATACCAAGCCCGGTAATGTCCGACTTGGTCACAGCAGTAGTCGCGCTCACATGGCCTGTCCCATCCACAGTCACTTTGTAAAAGCCGTTGCTCTTGGATGTATACCCAGGGTGGCTGTACTTGTTTGCCCCGGCTGCAATGCCGTCCAACTTGATCTTGTCAGCGGCACTCATGTAGCCATGTACAGTCTGCGTAGCGTCCGTAATCTCCACAGCGGGTGTCACGTACAAGATGTCGTCATCTAGTGTACCTGCTTTTTTCAAAGCGTCATACTCAGCCTGCGTAACAGACTTGATCAGCTTTTTTTCGGGCGTAAGATACAGCGCGTTTTCATCGATCTCGCCGTTACCCATTGCTTCAATATACTGTGCTTCAGTCAGTACATTGATCTGAAAATTGCTAACATTCGTAGCGGTTTTTGCCATATCTCATCACCCCTTTACATAGTTAGTGTTCGTGCTAAACAGGCTTGCAAGGTCACTCTGCTCTACCCAGCTGCCGTTTACCTTTTTATAAACCTTGGATACGTTCACCCAGCTGCCGTTGACTTTGGTGCTCAACACAGGGCCAGACGAACCGCCGCCACTGTAATTCACAGTCAAATCAGCGCCGTAAAAACGCAAAGTCTGGCTATTACTTGTTGACAGCGAACCGCGTGTACAGGTAATCAGCAAAACAAGGTCGTCCAGGCTCTCACGATCCCAGTAGCCGGTCTCGTTAAAAGTCTGAGCCACTGGGGATGTTCCCAATTCAATTTCGCCGCTCAACCCGGCCGTACCGCAATACAGCTGTGCAACACCGCTCAAAATATATGGCGACGCATTTGAAATTCTGGCCTTTATCTTGCAAGCGATAGAATTGACCTTGGCATTGGCAGGGATCTTTGACATATCAAATTTGACTGCCAGCTTAGAAACCGCACCACCACCTTTGTTCAGGTTTAGCACCGTAAAGGTATCGCTGCTTGAGCTGGTAAGGCCATTTGAAAGCGGATAAGACGCATCCACAGAAATGTACGATGAGCGTTGACCATCATATCCTGTAGGGGTTAAAGTTACACTTGCCATACATTAGCCCCCAATCTGCAAATACAAATCGCCATTGCTGCCGGTCGAAGAACTTGGTGCAGAACTGCCGGTATAATATTTCTGAATCACCACAGAACCAGGTACACCGAAAATGGTCTTGCCGCTGATAATGTTTCCGCTCACCAGATTATAATCGCCGCTCACAGTCACCTGGCTCAGGCCGTCGTAGCCGCTGTCAGGTCTTACGGTCTGGCTTGAAGTCATTGGTGTGACAGTCTTAGTCTGCAGTCTTGGCGAGGATGCCGCCACCACAGTGCCGGTTACCCCAAAAATAGAAACACCTGAGCGGATGTTCCCAGCGACCAGGTTACTATCTCCCTTGATCGTCTGAGTACCGCTCAGGTACTGATTCGCTCCAATCGTCTGGTTACTCGTGCCAGGCGTATAAGTAGCAGCAGATTTTTTTGTTACACCGCTGCCAACATAAGTCTTAGAAATTGCGTTCACCGTAACGCTGCTCAGGCCAATATAACCACTATCAGGTGATACTGTCTGCTGGCTTTCGCTCGGTGTCACGGTCTTTGCTTGCGTCTTGATGGCCTCGCCACCAGCCGCGCCAAAAATACTAACTTTCTGGCCCCCTAAATAAACAGGCATTAAAAATCACCACCTAACAATCGTAATACTGGTTTGCGCTCCGGCAACGCTTCCCCACGTACCGTCGCTTCTCAAAAACAGGTTCAATGCACCCGTACTGGGCGCAGGCACAAGTCCGGCCTTGCCGCTGGCATTTGCTGTAGCACCAACAAAGTTCGTATAAGTTGTATCCTTATCAGCACCCCAGGTAGCTGTACCATCGGCACTCCAACGCAAAATCTGTCCACTCGCACCACCGGCTGGGATGTGCTTGTTTCCGCTGGTTGCAGGATGCACATAGTTATTGGCGTTCACTGCGATGCCGTCAAGTTTGGTTTTGTCTCCACCACTCATCAGGCCAGCCGCAGCCTGCGTGGCATTGGCATAAGTCGTATTCGGCGGCACAGCCCAAGCGCCATCAGCTCTCAGGTACTGTGTGCTCTGTCCACCAGCCGCAGGGGGCGGTACAAGACCAGAGCCACCAGCTGCAGAACTGGTGGCTCCCTTGAAGTTGCTATAAGTTGTATTTTTATCGTCTACCCACTGCGCAACACCATCGCTGGCCCAGCCCAAAATCTTACCAGCACTACCGCCCGCCGGAATGTGCTTGTTACCAGCGCTTGTCGGGTGGCTGTAATTGTTAGCTTTTTCTGCAATACCGTCTAGTTTAGTTTTATCTGCGGCACTCATCATGCCTGCTGCGCTTTTGGTAGCAGCATCATGCGTATGACTAGCCATTGCAAACTTCGTTTTCAGCTGGCTCCAAAGATATTTCAGCCCGCTTTCATCCAATAAAGCCATATCTCAAACCTCCTTTAAGGTTAAAGATCAGCTCGCAAGGATGGTATCAATCTCGGTATTCGTGATAGCCTCAATGACAGTCTTCGTGTCACCAATCTTCTCCATCGCGCCGCTGATCAGCATGTATTCGTCGTACAGGTTTGTGCCGTCTGGCGTAACCTTCTTCACCATGTAAATAATGTTATCCTTGGCATCCTTAGCTTCAGGCAGTGTTTCCACAATGCTCTTTTTAATATGTCCGGCTGCAGAAATCTGCTGGCCAACATAAGTCTTGCTTGCGTAGGTACTTGCCTGCTCAAAGCCATCCAGCTTCGTCTTGTCTTCCTTACTCATCAGGCCGTCCGCGCTGGTAGTAGACTTAGAGTAAGTCGTGTTCGTAGCCGGGATACCCAGGGCAGTAATGTCGGCCTTGACAACCGCAGTCGCAGCACTCACATGGCCGCTTGCATCTACAGTCACCTTGTACAGGCCGGAATCCTTGGCAGTGTAACTCGGATGCACATAGTTGTTAGCACCGGCAGCAACGCCATCCAGCTTTTTCTTGTCCGCAGCGGTCATCAGGCCGTGGGTAGACTGCGTAGCATCGTTATAAGTCGTATTGGTAGGCGTGCCCCAAGTGCCGTCGCCCTTCAGGAACTGGTCCTTATTCGCCATCTTCGGGCCAGGAACCAGACCATTGCCGCCATCAGCGCTGGAAGTTGCGCCCTTAAAGGTGCCGTAAGTAGTATCCTTTTCATCGACCCACTTGGCCGTACCATCTGCACCCCAGCCCAGGATCTGCCCGGCAGCACCGCCCGCAGGCACATGCTTGTTGCCAGCAGTCGTAGGATGCACGTAGTTATTAGCGCCCGTTGCAATGCCGTCCAGTTTGGTCTTATCGCCGGAACTCATCAAACCGGCAGCACTGGTAGTTGCATTGCCATAGGTGGTGTTCGTGGGTGTAGCCCAGGTGCCGTCACCGCGCAGGTACAGACCCTGCTGACCCTTTGCAGGCTTCGGAGCCAGACCTTCCTTACCATCTGCATTTGCCGTAGCACCGGTCATAGTGGTATAGGTCGTGTTGTTATCATTTGCCCAAACAGCAGTACCGTCCGCGCTCCATTTCAAAAACTGGCCTGCGCTGCCGCCAGCAGGGATATGCTTGTTGCCGCTTGAGGTCGGGTGGGTATAATTGCTCAGTCCGGCCAGCTTCTGCTTTTCGCCAGTGGTGTAGTCGTTGGTAGAAAGGCCCTTGCCTGTCACCTTGTCAACCTTGCCATCCAGCTTGGACTTAATCTTTTGCCAAAAATACAAAAGGCCATCATAATCAAGCCATGCCATAGTGTTTCCTCCTATTCGTCTTTGAATAAGTTATCGATTTCGGTATTCGTAATTCGCTCTGGCGCCTTATTCAGTCGCATCCAATCGCCGTTATAAAGCCACAGCTCACCGTAACCGACACAATAAATCTTCCCGTTGATCGGGGCCAAAGGCAGCTCGCTTACAAACTCGATGTCATGCCCGATCTGGATTCGCCCACTCGCCGTGTCGCGGTAGGTGTTTCCCGTGTCCAGGCAGCAGACAAGCTGCCCATCTACGACAGGAGTATCATTCAGCTGAGATTGATTGATCTCGCGCAAAGATAATTTCGCCATTACTATCTCCTATCGAAAAAATCAAAAAAATAAAGCCGCCCCACCGCAGTCCAGCAGTAGGGCGACCCTATCACATCTTAAAAATCGGTCAAACCATTAGGCAATAGTCTGCCAGGCCAGAGCCTTCTCGGTCTCTTTCACACGGCCATCCATAGCGGTGTTCAGGCCATTCGCATAGGTCTTGGCATCATCCAGGGCCTTGTTTGCCTTGGTGGTAGCATCGGTAGCAGCGGCAGCAATAGCCTCGCTCTTAGCAGTAGCCAGCTGGTCGGTGGAAACCTTGCCGTCCCAGGTCTTGCGCTCCTCGGCGGTAACATGGGCAACAGTATCGCCGATATGACCAGTCAGTGCATCCTGTACGGTCTTAACCTTCTGGTCGGTCTCGGCCTTAGTGTAGGCATCTGGCACAGCAACATACAGGCCATCTTCCTCAATAGTGATGGAGTTGTTGGCCTTGGCAGAAACCTTGACATTGACAGAGATCTTATTGTCGTCAGAGACAGTAACCTCAGCAGTAGAAGTAGCCAGGCCGGTGTAGATGTCGATCAGGCTGCCGACAGGGATCTTGATAACATCGCCGCTGGTGATAGTCAGCTGGATCTCCTGGGTCTTAGCATCATACTTGCCGCTGGTCACAACCAGATCTTTGCCCAGATTGATGGTCAGTGCATCGCCGCCAAACACAGGCAGGGAGATAGTGCGGGTCTCGGCATCATAGGTGGCGTCATGCACAACACCGGTCAGGGTGGTAGTAACAGGGGCATCGCCCTTGGCAACACTCAGCACACCAGACTTGTAAGAGACATCGGTAACAAACACACCCTTGCCGCCGACAACACCCTCGATCTTGGCGTTGACGTAATCAGCAACAGCCTTGGTGGTAGGAACGTTGTCATCGCTGGCGTTAGAAGCCGGGATAGCGGTAGCAACAGCCTTGTTCAGCTGCACATAGTTGGTGCCATTGTAAACATGCAGGGTAAAGTCGCTGGTACGGACATAGATAATGCCCTGAACCTGGCCGCTCTCAGGCAGCGTGGAAACCAGCTTGCAGCTCTTGGTGTACTCGCTGGCACCCTTAAAGATCTGCAGGGTATCCGTCAGAAAATACAGGGTATCGTTATTCTTGACCTGCAAGCCATCGTAATTAGACTTAGAGCCACAAGCAAAACTAATATTGGCCATAATATTTCTCCTTATCGTTATTTCTCAAAAAGTTAAAATTCCTGCCAGACAAAACCGCCGCCGCCAGGCAGGGCTTCCACCTGGTAGCCGCCCTCTGCTTTGTCCTGCACAATGTAGGGCGCATATTTACCGTCTTCGGCGCGGATCATAACAGTCTGGCCGGCAAAGGTATCGCTGTTCTTTGCAAGATCGCTCTCGGCTGCGCTCACAGAGTTGTACATTGCCGGGCGCGGACGAATCGCCTGCTTGGTCTTGTCATCACGGATGTAGTAGAACTCGCTGGTGTCCTTGGTGATAACAATGTCCTTGCCGTCGATCTTGCCGTTCGTGATTGCGGTATCCAGGTTCGCTGCATTACCGTAACCAAGCTTGGAATAAGTAGCCATAATTGGTTCCTCCTCTCATACAAAATAAAAAAGCCGTGCGGCCAAGTCGTTAAAACTCAACCACACGGATACTTCCGTCATCGGGATCAGTACCGCCGCCACTGCCGGACTCAATCTTCACAGCTGCACCAATCGGGTTCCCCTGTGCGGTCAGCTGCAAAATGCTGTCTTTATAGCGTAGGCTGTCTGCCTTAGACTTCATAATCGTATTATTCTGCTCATTCAGGGCCTTGATCATGGCCTGTGCTGCCAACAGTCTCTGGTCAATAGCGCTCAATGCCTCGTCCGGCACAATGTCGCTCCAGGCAGAAATCGGCACGATCTTAATGCTGCCGGGGCCAACTTTACGCACATACTGCGTTCCCTCGCCGTCAGCACTCAGCTCCACCTTTGCAAAGGTAAGCTGGATCTCAATGTCGCCGGGTTCGCTTGTCAGCGCCGTATCAAAAGGCAGCTTGTACTCCAGCATGTCTTTGTAGCGCTCGTCAGACAACTCTAAAATCTCGGTTTTATATTTCTTGCTAATCGGCAGTACATACTCAAGCATCACCACAAAATCAGACATATCTACGTCTTTATATGTAGGCTCTGCCAAAAAGTGCAAACTGTCCACCAGCTTGCTCCGCTCCATGATGCGTTCCACCACAGTAGCAGTCAACGTATTATCTTCACCAATCAAAAAGGTATACAAAATGCTCACACTCCTTTCGTTTTAATAATTAGCTGGTACTCATCCTCACTGATTTTCCCAGCCTTTTTCAGTGCCAGAATGGTAGCCGTGCCAATGCGGCCACCCTTGTACAGGCGGCTCAAACTCGCTACAAACGGGGTCGTTTCCATCACAGCACGCCCCCTTCCAGCAAGGTCAAAGTGTAAGCATCTATAATTTCTTCCGGCGTCTTGCCGCCCAGCGCCTTCAACTGCTGATACTCATAGGTATCAATCGGCATTAGTTTCACGGTATCAAAACCGTCCACAGGGATCTTGTACAGGTCCTCTGTGTGCCAGATGGTATTTCCATCAGAAGAAATAAAGCCCTGTGCATCATCTACGGTGCACAGGACCATTACTTTATGTTTCGGCTGATACTTTACATAGGTCAAGTGATCGAGCACATCAATCACGCGGCCATTATACATAACTTTGTAAAACACTCAATCACCACCCTTAAATACTGAACATGTCGCGGACACCGTAAGAGGTATTTGGCGTCTCATAGTTAGACATATCACCGTCAGCATTGATTGCAATATAATAAGACGAATAGTTATTATACACAAACGGGGATCTTGTCCAATACATCTGATATACACCATTCTGGTCTTTGCATTTACGGCTGTCATTAGTCGTCATAAAGCTGATACCGGTGCCTTCGTAAATGTAAGGCTCATAGTTCTGGGTCGGATAAACCTCAATAATACTCGGCACAGCAAAATAGCAGTCCGATGTTGCAATGTCAGTTTTTCCGCCGCCAATGCTGCCAGGGATCTGTACCTTCTTAATAAGCTGTCTCCAGCCAATCGGCAGTGCCTTGTATAAGCGGTTGTTCAAATAGGTGTTCAATGTGGTGGGTTTCGCCCAGCCTCCATTGTTGTTGTAGTCTTTGTCCATCTGCATTTTTCCGCCCAACAAAACAGTATCAAGCAATGTGATAGAGCAGCGCTTTGATGTATTGTCGCTCAGGTAATACCGTTTAAAGCCAGCTACCTCATAAGTACGTGTTTCATGCGTCCAGCTGGCCAGTTCACGGCATGCGGCATCGCCAAGGTCTGCAAACCAGATCTTTGCCCAGTATACACTGCCAACAGCATGGTTCTCGAACGCTCCGTCATCAGCCTTACTGCATCCAAATACCAGTGTGGCATCCGTCTTTGTAGTGCGGTCTCTCTGCAGGTTTTCGTAACCTATATCAACACCGCTTATATTAGAGGTGTATACGTGCAAATTGTTGTCGCCCTTCACATGGCGGATAACAAGCATTTCACGCGCTCCTGTGCTGGCCGCGCTTTCTTTGCTGGAACTGGTGCCCCATGCTGCTTTAACGCCATTGTTGTACCACAGTCGGAAACCATTCATGCCGTTCTGCTGGTAGCACTGTGCCAGTACAGAGTTCGCTGTAGTAGTAGCTGCCATCATATAATCTATTGCCAGCACAAAATCCCGGTCTTCATCCAGCAGTTTCACACCAGTATCCAGGTAATTCTTACCCGTAAACTCTATCGGACTCTTCACAAGCACATTTTCTTTGATGTCGTCGTAGCTAAAGTCAGAGCCAAAGGTGATCTGTACCTGGTCTTTATCCGTAACAACGCTGGATTCTACACCAACTTTCGTCATAGCATAGATCTCCACAGGTTTCATGTCACCAATTTCCTTACCGTCAAAGCAGCCGCTCGTGTATTCAAAACTGTCGTATACGGCATTGATATCCTTATCGCCAGTCACATAGCCGCCTTTATCCCAGCCGCTGAAAAAGTAGAATTTATAAGCGCTTTCCTCGCCGGTGTAGGCCGGTGTCTCGCCGGTATACAGCACGGTCGTGCCATACGGGGCCACAGTGCTCTGCATCACAAGGCCACGGTTCATGTAACGCACAGTGTACTTGCGCACACTCTCGGTATACACAGCCGTAACGGTCATGTTGCTAAAGGCAGGCGTAAACTCAGTATCCCAGCCGCTAAAGGTAAAATCAGTGCTGATGGTGCTTTCCAAGGTAGGTGTCTGGATAGGATTGTCCGCACGGGTCACAGGGTCAACAGCTTTGCCGCCCTTATCTACATACTGGACATCCAGCACCTTGCCGTCCTTGTTTACAAAGGTCCAGGTAAAGGTATTGATCAGTGTATTATAGGTCAGTTCCAGGTCAGGCCACCGCTCGTTAAATACATCCAGTTCTTTTTCACGCAGCACAGGCACATGAGCCTTACCAGCCAGTACAGAGTGTTCGGCATTGTAGCCGTTCTCGTCCAGGCCGGTCATAGCCAACAGCTTATTCAGCAGACTGGTATTCTCCAGCTGCCAATCCACGCCGGTAATACGCACACGGTTCAGGCTGGTGCATTTGCCCAGCATCTCCACCAGGTCAATGGTCGGGCAGTTTTCGGCTACCAGGGTAGTAATTTTGCTGTAGTCGCTGATCGTCAAATCCGTAAGGTAATTCAGGTTTTTGGCCGTCAGGCTGGCAATCGCAGGCAGGTCAGCCTTCTGGATCTTGCCGCCCGTAGCAAACACAACGCCGGTAATACCACTGCCGCCAGCCAGGAACTCGGTCAGGTTCGTACAACCCGCCAGGCTGATGGATTTTTGCAGCTTCGGCACATTCTGCAGGTTCAGGTGTTCCAGCAGCGTATTGTTGCCAACCGCAAAGTCGGTCAGGTTTGTATTGCTGTATCCTTCCACACCGGAGCCAATCTGCAAATCAGTCAGCTTCACGCCATGGCTGAAATCAACATAGCCTGGATAGAAGCCGGAAATATCACCAATGCTGCGGATCAGGCTTGCATTATAAACATATACCTCGGTATCGTTCATGGCCGCAATCGGGCACTTGATCTCATAGGTCTGGCCACGCTTGCCGCGCATCTTCACAGGATTGGAGCCGTACAACACACTCACATAAGTGTCGGCATACGGCACAATATGGAAAGTGCCATCCGGCTTTACGCCAGCCCAGTTCTCCGGCGTATAACCACGAATGGTCATATCGTCCGCCGTGCAGGTCGCGCCATTGTATTTGGAAGCAATATACTTTTCCTGATATTTCTGGAACTGTCTGCGCTGGTGGCGCTTGTTGCCGTGCATCATTGGCAGGTAGCTGGTCGTGCCGTTATCTTCATAGGTACGGAAATACTTGCGCCGCATATCCATGATCCAAAGCTTCTCAGGCTTTACATCCTGGTAACCCTCGATCTTTTTCAGGATACGGCTTGCACTCCATGCCAAAGCGCTCTCACGGTTCAGATACATTGCCCGCAAGTCATCCGCAAACAGGTCACGGATCTTGCACCACAGTTTGGAGTCGGCGGCGTTAAAGACATTCTTTGTACCAATGGTATCGGTATCCTCATAACCGTAGGTCAGCGTCAAGCCGCCTTCGTTATCGTTGCCCATACCGGTATCGTTGTCGTAGTCAAAGCAAAAATCCCAATGTACAAGGTCGCTCGTATGCGGGAACACATTCTTCGCACGGTTATCAACCATGGTGTGGCGCTCCGTAAACAGGTAGAAATACAGGGTGCTGTCCTTGATAAAGTGGTCCTCAAAGTGTGCCTTAAACTCCTCGTCATCGGCATTCACTACCCATGTCAGCAGGGTCTGCCAGGCATCCTTAGCGGCCTGAACCTCTTCATCGGTGCAGTTCTTGTTGATATAACGGAACTCAAAGCTGTGGTCGCCGTCCCATGTCTCCTGGCTCAAATCGTCAGAAAGGAAACGGGTCTGGTCATCGGTATTGTTGTCGATCTCAATGATAACTTCCTTGTGGTTCTCCGGGTCCATGCCCATCGTATCATTATTTTTTTTAGAGTTGCCAATGTCACCGCAGGCATAAAAATGCCACTGGCCGTCTTTGAATACGGTTGCGTTGTCTGTATCCGTCTCCTGGATAAACACAACGCACGGATAAAACGCCATGGTGTCGCGTACCTTCGGGTTATCCTTCTTGGCCTGGCGCACATACGGGTTAAAACTATTGTAGTCGTCCGCAATGCAGGCGTTGTTTGCATTTTCAGACGATGCAACGTTTACCTTGATGTTAAAGTATTTCTCCGGCACGCTGTTCTCTGTCAAAGCATAGGTACTGCCGGTATTGTCGTCACCAAATGTAAAACCACCGCTGCAATTGATGTCAATATTTCGGCCGGATTCGCCATAAGCATTCGAGGAAGTGCCCTGGCCCTTGTGGAAGCCGGTAGCAGTCCAGTTATCTTCCACGGCGCGGCCATTCTTATAAATCTGCTGGATGGTCGTATTTGCCACTTCGTTCTTCTTGCCGGTCGTAAAGGTTGGCGCCGAAATCTTGATAACGCGCAGATCCGGGCAGCGCTCTGCCAGCAGGTCAGCATCAAGCTCACCGCTCGCATTCGTGATGTTGTTGCGGTTATAGCGCTCCACCATCTCCTCTGCGTTCTTAGCATCTGCAATAAAGTTGTCCAGGATCTCATCGTCGGTCAGGTTCATCATGTAGCTCTTCATGCGGTAGATCCACACATCGCAATCGTCAGAACCAATCGTGATACCAACCGGGCTTGCCTGGGTAAAGCTGTCACTGGATTCGTACAGCTCCACTCGGCAGGGGATGCCATCCAGCCACAATACCATTTCGCGGTACTGGCTGTCCGGCAAAATATTCAGCTCAAACTCCATAAAGTCGTCTTCGCAGGTGGGCAATTCAATGCTGTTCTGCTCACTGGTCAGCGCAACCTTCTGGGCCTGCACATTCAGGCCAATGCTACCGTTCAGGCAGGTCAGCGCCGTAGCATCATAGTCCCGCACATTGGTGGTCTTAAAAATCATCTTAAAGTTCTTGCCAAGTTTCTTCGCATCATCGGCAAAAAGCTTATAATCAATCGTGGCTTTGGTTCCCGCTTTTACACAGAAATAGGTATCTCCGTCACTGTCGATCTGGTAGCCGCCATTGCTCCAGTCAAAGTTATCGCTTACACTCAGGCTGGTCTGGCCATCGGTCCAAAGCCGGTCTGCACTGGCGTTGGTCTTGCCGCTTGGGTTAAAATCAAAGGCCAGGTTCGTAGTAACAGGCTCAATGGTAATGCCCAGGTCCTGGATGTTCACCGTAATGGTCTTGACAGTAGCATCACAGGTAATGGTTAGTGTGTGCTTACCAATGGACGCAGATTTATAGCTCCATGTCTGCTTGGTACGGCCTACGGTCAGGGTAGCGGATTCAATGCCATCTTCGGCCAGCTTCACAGTAGCCTGGCTGGATGCCGGGTCGTACACAGTGTACTCAATCGCCACAACAGAATACTGCTTGGCCGTATACTCCTGTACCGCGCAGCTGATAACCGGTGTCATATCGCCATCGGTCACCCAGATAATATCTTTACGGATAACATTCGAGGTAACGGTCTTGCCGTTGATCTCCGCCGTCATGCTCACTTCCAGCAGGTGACTGCCATGGCTCTGCACTGGGATCGTATAGGTCATCTGGCGACCGGTGACCGAGCTAGTCGTACCACTAAGTACCTTGCCATCCAGCGTAAAGCTGATCTTTTTGTCAATGCTGCCATACGGCGTATAGCGGAAAGTGACCTCACCGCTGTAGAACAGACTGTCATCAAAGCTGGATTCCAGATAGAACTCAACTACATTGATGGTCCACTTCTTGGTGGCAACGCTGTCCATGCTGTCAACAACACTCAGCTTGATCGTATTGTCGCCGCTGTGCAGGTACTGGGTAATGTCAAAGCTATTCTTGCCCTGAATAATCGTTTGGGTGGCAACTTTTGTATTGCCAACATACCAGGTAGCCGTAGCATTGCCTGTATCATCACCCGTGTTATCCACAGACTTAAAGGTAAATTCAACAACAGCCGGGTCACCGGAAACAACGGTCATGCTGGCGTCACCAACACGGCCAATTGTAATCGTGCTGCTCGTGCTGGGTCCGCCGCCACCGCCGGTAATGGTAACCTGGGTTTTCAGCGCTCCATCTTCCAACAGCGTCAGCTTGTCTTCTTCATAGGTGATGTCATACTCGTGGCCGGGGTTCGTAACCATGTCTTTCAGCTGTTCCTGGATATTCGTAACATCTCCGCTCAGTGCATCAACGGTAGTCTGCATACTGGCCACATCATTCTTGGCCTGGGTAGCAGTATTTTTTACCTCGTCAATCACACTGGCATTAGCCTTTTCGGCCAGCAGCTTATCGGTAGCTTCCTTATTATAATAGTCGCTCTGCAGCGTATTCGGCAGGTCGCCAACACTGTCCTGCAAGTCCTTTACAGCCTTGTCATTGGTAGTCTTGTACTCGGTCAGCTCCGTTTGCACAGGCGTTACGGCGGCAGAAACTTTGCTGTCTACCGTTTTACCGTAAGCAGTCACCCATTCAGCAGAAGGGCTGGTGTCGATTGCGACCTTTTTAATTTCCTCGCTGCCATTCAGGAAGGTCATTTCCTTTGTGTCATTGTTAAAGGTCACATCAAAATCGGCCAGACCATTCAGGTTGTCCACCTTGTTTTTCAGCGTGTCAAGCTCTGTTTTCTTGGCATAGTTCGCGTTCAGGTCGGCCTGCAGCTCCTGCTTGATACCGGCGGCAGCGCTGGAAATCTTGCTGTCCACATTCGCAACGGCAGTCTTGGCCTCGGTGGCACTCTGGGCAGCAGCCTGTGCCTGCCTGGTAGCTTCCGATACCTTCTCGTCCATCAGCTGCACAAAACCAGTGTACCAGTCATCGCTCGGCTTAATAACACCATTTCCGGCCAGGGACTTCAAAATATTCAGCTTGCCATTCGGGCGGCTCTTCCACAGATAGGACTCGTTCTTTTCGTTAGAACCGGTAGCCGTGATTTCAAAATCGACTTCACCCTCAACATTGGTCACATTCTTGTCGACCAACCAGTTAAAGTGGATCTTGTCCGCACTGTATGTAACATTTACCGGCGTGGCAATGCCGTCCTGGTTTTCCCTGTTGACATAATGTACCTGGATCAGCATCTGCATCAGGTCAACGCCATCATAGTAGCGCGGCATCTCAAACGGGATAAACTGGCTGTTATCTTCCTGTGTCAGGTTGATCTGGTTGTCGTCCATCTTGATGTTTTTCAGTTTATCAATGGTCGAGTATGCGCTGTCCTCATACTGGTCATACCATTTATATTTGTCGCTGCGGGTAAAATCGTCTCCAACAACGGCCTGCATAACAGGTTCCGCTGCCACTGCTTCTACTTCCTCAAAGGAGGCAAGCATTGCCGGTTCGGCAGCTTCGTTCGCTATTGCGTTCTCAAATTTCTTTCTGGATTCTTCAAAGGATATTGCCAATTTAGCTTCACCTCCTATTTTGTCAGTTTATCGTGCGTAATAATACACAGTAATATCTGTCTCCGGTTTTTCCCAAACCTTTACGGTAATTCTTCCGGAACCGGGCGTAGTTGTTCCCGCATTGATAATGTTCAGCGTTTCCATTAGCGATTCATCCGTGGATTGCACCCCTGTACCCTGCGTCATAGGCGGGCTCAACTGCATGCCGGATGTCATACTAGGACCGCCGCTCTCTGCGTAACAATTGGAAGACTGCGTATAATAACTCCCATAATTGCTCCAGCTGGACGCCGAAAGATAAGCATGGTACAGCGGCAAATCAAATTTTGCCCGGTCGGCATTACTGGCATTCGTGGCTCGCACCGCAGTCGTGGCACTGGTCGCATTTGTACAACTGTCGGCAATTTTTACGCGGCTCACTACCTGGCGCTGTCCATTGCCAACATAAATGCGGCCTTCACTATCAACGGCAGGCTCACCATAATTCAAACTTGTAGGCGCTGTGGCCGAGTTATAGTTGGTCGAGCCACCACCCTGTCTTTTAAATTTAATTCCCATAACGCTTCTCCCCTATCAATATGCCCCGCCGTCAATGGACTCGTACTGCTCATGCTTATCGCCAATATACAGCTTCACCTCATCGTAGAAAAAACGCTCCACAGATACGATCGCATCTCGCAGCTTGTTGTACTTGTCGGCATTAAAAACAGAAAGCGCCAACGATGGGTTCTGCACCAAATACTCGTTAGCGCCTGTAATATTATTGGCCTCCACCATGGAATAATAGCGGTCAGCCATTGTTTTTGTACTTGTATTCAAATCCTGCATCTTGTCAAGCGTATCCACACTGTCCGGGAAATTGTTTTGCAGGTCTGTATATGTTTTGCTCAAAGGTACTCACCTCTCAACTTGTCACTGTCACTGTCGGCACCAACTGTACCGTGTTCGGGTAATACGGGTAAAAGTGGGCCATTTTTACAGTCATAGTCCCACTGGTAAGGTCAAAGCTCAAACTGCTTATCATGTACTGATTCGGCTCTTTGTCGGTAGTCATATGCGGTTTATAACTGATCTTCTGGTTTACATCCAGCCATGGTATCAAAATACACTCCACGCTAATGCTATCCGTCAGGCGGCTGCCAACATATAGTTCGTATTCAGCACGCTGCAAAGCCAGTTCATCCGTGTAAATCTTTTCATAGTCACCGCTGCTGCAAACCTTGATTCTCTCCCCTATTTTGTCAATAGTAAATGGGCTTTCCGGGTTCACCACATAGCCAAGGTTGTCACAGGCAAAATTTTCCTTATCCTTCTTTGCCTGTTCCGCGCTAGGCAAGGTATTTACCAACCGCACCATAGCATGCACCTGTGTCTGTCCAACAAAATACATCTTTTCTTTTTTCAGCTTTACCACATAGTATTTCTTGGCCTCCATAGTTTTGGCTTCCAGCAAAACATCTTCACCAGTATCATCTACGGCGCTACGATACAGCTTATAAGGGCCATATTCTTTTTCATTTTTTTTGCCAGTCTTGGCATCAGTCTCTACATTTATGATCTTTATCTGGCACTCATCCGGATTTGTCTCCGGCGCCAAAAAACTGAACTTCTTGTTGTCTTTGATTTGTGCGCCCGTCACCTTAAAAGTGTAAATACCGTTTTCAAATGTGCAGCTGTCAGAGTAATAATTACTTTTGGTAGTTTCCCCCCAAACCTCAATCACATTCTTCACTTCACTAAAGGAGTTCGTCAAACTTTCCGAGATAACAAATTTTCCAAAAATATCATCCGTCAGTACAAGCGGTTCTTCGTTGTTCATAGGCACACGCTGGCATACAAAAGTATCTTCGTCAAAAAACATTTCGTAGCTGTAATACAGGTCTCGCAATTCTTCCAGTATCTCCCATACGGTCGTGCCTGTATCCCAACTCATATCATAGGGCACTTCACTTGTCTGATACCCAATCCTATATTTACCCACTCCACCAAGTTGCGTCACAGTTTTTACCATTGCATCGCGTATATCACTGCCCTTCGGTATCTGTGTCTCAGAGCCGATCAAGGTCCCTCCCAACTCACCATTCAGACCGCTCATTAAATCCAGACAACTGATTTTCAGCGTTTGTGTAGTTGCATCATAGGTAAAAGAGTTGTCACAAAAGTTATAAACGCCCAGCGTGTACCAGCATACTTCGCCGCTGCGCTGATGTAAAAAGCCAATATATACCCGGATCTTTTTGTCCAGCCATACGCGAGAAGTCTCGGCCGTCATATAACTTTCATCCTTTACAAGGATCGTTCCATCAAAAGTCCGCCGTATATCACTTCCAGAATCAATCGATACACTGCCGTCAATAAAAGCACCATCTATCTCGTCAATAACAGTCATCTGGTTGTTCAGCAGTTGGATCTTGGTGTAAATTGTTTTTACACGCTGCTGCAAAAGGTCAATGTCCGTTTGCCGTATATCATACATGGCACATCACCCCTCCAGATTCACATCAATAAAGTTATTGTTGTACAAATCGCTGGAACTTTCCGGGTCGCCGATCTCAACCCAGTTAAAGCTGTGGTGTACGTAATGCTCAACCTCACCGTTGTCCTCTGTCAGCCCGTCCGTGGTAGCAATCATCCAGATACGGCCATCGCTCAGCTTCATGATCTTTGGCTTACCGTCATTCAAAAATGCTTTTATGCCTTCGCGGTAAATATAATCATTCTCAGTTGTATATTCTCCGTCAGAGTCTTTCGGCATAAACATCATGCTAAACTGTCCGCTCTCATAGTCAGTATTGGCATTGCTCACCACATACGGGTATTTGCTGCTCAGCGTAGTCACCACATTGGATGGCCTTGTTCTGGTAATTGTACCCTTCGTAATATCCAAGTCAGAGGAACAACCGTCTTCCTTTTCAAAAATAAAACAGCCGCTAAAACTCGGTGTAATACTGTTCTGGTTAATATAGCCTTCCACGTTATCAATCACAGGCACAAGGGCATAATCATATTTCACACCGCTGGCAGCGTATTTATCGTATTTTTCAAATTTCAGGTCGTCCTCTTTTTTCACCGGTATCTCAAACAAGGTCAGCCAGTCATGCTTGCCGGCTCTGCGGCGCTTAATTCTCACGGCCGAGATCTGATCGATCTGGTAAACAATGTTACCGCCCATTAGGTCGCCATTAAACTGGGCATCCATAACCGTATCATAGTCCCAACCGGGAAACTCCGTCGGCTGGTCCGCAACAGCACGTGTGATAAACAACCGGTCAAAAATGCCGCCGCCAATCGATACGTTCTCAACAATATCGGTCGTAACGCTGGTGTTATCCAGGCTGTGCTTATAACCTGCAATACATTTGCCCATAAAAAACATGTCATCACACCTCCTCTGCTGTTGTCACATAGTCCGCGGTATTTACCACCTGCGTAGTAATATTAAACACATCACCGTTCTTTTGTACCTTAATCAGGTATTCCTGCCCACTTCCGGGTTCTCCCATTGGCTCAGATTGCATCGCATAAGCAATTACATTCCCCTTTACAGCACAACGCAAATCAAGATACGGTACTTGTATTCCCAACAGTGAATTGGTTGCACTTTGCCCCCTCGCCATATAGCTGCCCTCGGCAAACCAGCCTTTTATATATTTCACAGTCAATGTCGTATCATTACCGTCTACCATTTCAAGGATCGTTTCGCTCTGCCCAAAATCACTGCCCAACATCTTTACAGTAAAGTTTCCCTGCAAAGCAAAACCCTCATGGAAAATCACGCGGTCTCCATTCTTGCGCAGGTCAACCTTGGCATTGTCGATATAAGTAGGGTCGCCGCTGCCGGTAAATTTTCCCTCGATCGTTCGTATGTTCGAGGATATGCGCACAGTGCCGTCATCTTTGTTATTTGTCAAATCAACATAGGTCCAGTACGTAGGCACGATATATTTTACGCTGAACGGGATATACCCTGTATCAGCCACCATGCCATTTAAGGTCTCGCCAAGGCAGCGCACATAATACTGGGTCGCGTCTGCCAGGTCATGCAGCCCGTATTCCAGTGTCGAAGTACCGTACATAGTCGCACTCTTACTCAGCTGCACACGGCTGGAATTATAAAGAATGACATTGTAAGTATTTAGCGGCTCGTTCTCTTTCTGGGTGTAGCTCATCTGCAGGGTGTATTCACTGTTCTCCAGGATCTGGTCATTTACCATATTGGTAAAGCTAAAAACCGGGGTCGTAAAACAGTAAAAACTCCGCAAGCTCGACCAACTACTGGCCTCTCCGGCCTTGTTATAAACGCGCACCTTGCAGGCATAGTATTTGCCATTTTGCAGACCGCTGCCACCGGCTACCGTATGCACCAGTTTCATCCAGTCTGTCTTTTTACTGTAAACCTGCGCACCTGTTGAGTTGTCCATGATTACAAGCTCATTGCCAAATACCTGCTCGCCATCATAGGCAAATGGAATGTCTGCGCCAACAGCGGCGTCAAACGATGGGATTGTATAAAGCACCGGTTGTGCCACTTTCCATCACCTCTTTCGTCAAATAAAAAAGCGCCGCAGCCATAAAGGCAACAGCGCATAAAACAAAGCCAGTTATGCAACCGACTCAATGTAAATTTCTTTCCAGTTATTTTGGGGCACCTTCACACGCACAACGGCACCAACGGTCAACTTTTCCTTGTATGGCAAAACATAACTGCCGCCAAAGGCTGCTACCGTATAAGTGCCATCCTCCCCTACTGTGGTCACCTGCCCAACCGATGTCCGGTCAAAACTTGCCCGCATCATCAGCCGCTCACAGTGCCGCTTGATCTGCGCCGCTAATTCCCGCAGCGCTTCTACATCAACACTATTCATGGGTTCTTCTCCATAAAAAAACAAAAAGCCCCAGAAACACGATCCCTAGGGCACTATTTTATACCCACCTCTAACCCGGTGCTCATCACACCCAACGGCGAAATCACCGTTCCTTACCTTTCAAAATACCTTATAACTTAGCGTCGGCTAAACTCCTGGGCAAAAATCGTACCAACACGCTCATGGATCACACGGCCAAAGCTCTCTACATCATTCACGCCATACATCTGGATATCGCCAACGCTCACGCTTACGCCACCGGCATCCGGTTGCGTAATCTCTACGCTCTTAATGCTGCGCTGCGGCATGTGCTGGCTGATAAACTGCTCCGGGTCAAGTCCCATTTTCCAGATATTCGCACTCGGTTCTGCCGGAATAATGCTAGTGCCACGCTCGACAAGACTGTAGTTGCCAGCAGCCGGTTTGCGCAACTTAATTTCAGGGCCTTGCTCGTCAGTAATGGCAATATGGGTAGTGGCTGCGCCGATAACGCCAGTGGCATAACGGGCAACAGTATTCGCATTGATTCCACCAGCAGCACCCTTAACAGCGTTCATGGCTGCCTGTTGCTTTTTCAGTTCAACAAGTTTCGCAATCACGCTATCGTAGCTTGCATTCATAGCCGAACACGCAGCAGAAACCGCAGACGACATGGCGCTACTAATTTCTTCCGTGGTAGCACCAGTATTCCGCAATTCTTCCTCTGTGTTATACAGGTATTGAATTATGGAATCGTAGCTGACACCATGCTGGTCGGCAAAAGCCACAAGGGCATCCATCTGCGCCTGATAGTCAGCGGTGGACAACTCCGTGTTGCTGACAAGTGTGTCCATGTAGTTCTGCATCAGGCCGCCGATGGTGTCATAGCCCGTGCTGTAAGACGCCACAATCTCATCGAAACTGCTCAGCAGCGCATCCTTCTGCTCCCACGTCAACTCGTTGTTAGTAAGTACAGACTCACGGTACTGCTCAGCCAGATCGCCCATCTCGGTATATCTATCGCCAACAATGCTCTGTATATCACTCAACTCCATGTTGGCCATGCTGTACTCTTTCGTACCGACGGTCATTTGTGAGATAGAGTCTACAAGAGCAAGCTGGCTTTCAGATAGCCCTTCATTGCGGTCGCCAAGATCTTCGTATCTCTCCAGCAGTTTGTCCAGTTCCTCTTTGGCTGCTTTTGCACTGTCACTAAGCCCATCAAACAGACCATCGCCAATGGTGCTGCCATCGTCAATGCCAAAACTTTCCGGCGCATCGCTACCGTCGCTACCAGAGCCGCCGCTCTTACTGGATGCTTCCTCAAAGGCGTCAATGGCCTCGGTCACACGGTCAATCTCCGCAGACGTATCACCAATTGCTTTCATGTTGGCAATAACATCGTCCTTGTAGCCGTCCAACGCACCGGCCATTCCATCAAGGCTCATACCATTAAACTCAGCCGCCGCGGCAAGCTGTGCCTGGTAATCTTCCCAACTCGTGCCAATCAAACTGATAACTTCGTCCCACTTGTCCTTCATGGCTTCCAGGTCATCGATCTGTGCCTCTACGGATTCATCATAGGCATCTTTCAGGTTATTGATGCGCTCAATTTCATCATCAACAGCCTGCAGAATATCATCATTTTTCCACTGTCGCTTCTGATCATCCAGGTCATTCTGTGCATCACTTACAGCCTGTTGGTCTGCACGCCATACAAAACCTTCGTTTTTATTGTAGATACGTACAGTGCGGTTGGCTTTGGCCTTTTCCAAAGCGTCCTGCAGTTCAGCCAATTTAATAGCGCGGTCTTCTTCGTCGTTTGCCTTCTGCAAAGCAGTCTTGCGCTTTTCCAGCTCTTTGATCTGGCTTTCGTAGACCTTGTCCTGCGCATCCTTTTCTTTATTAAGGGCAGTAATACGCTTTTCGATTTCGTTAATGGCTGCTTGGCCATAGATTTTCAGCTTGTTGGATTCCTTTTCAAGGGCATCCTTCTGCTTTTCAAGCGCCGTTTTTTGCTTTTCAAGTGCCTTTTTGTTTTCTTCCAGTGCGGTGGTATTGTCCTTGGTCGCCTTGGTAGATGCAGTAGTTGCTTTGTAGGTACTCTTGACTCGCGGGTCTTGGCCAACCTTGTAACCATTGCCGCCGACATAACTGCCCCTACCAGGGCTGCCGGAATCCATGGCCGTACCAGAGGCCAGCGCAACACCACGTCCGCCAATAAAACCTTGGTCAAGTAACTTTTTCGTTTTGCTATGGTCAAATACAATCGCATCTTTAGGCAGGTTTACAAACTCAGCGCCATTATCACCAACAGTATACCATTTGCCGCTATGCGGGTTCACAACTAACTCATTACCAAGTTCACCAACCAGTGTACGGCCACCGGCAAAGGCACCACCATAAGCACCATTGATGCCGTGATATTGCGCTACATACGGAGTCGATTTTTGGTTCTTTCCGCTAGAGCCAGAATTAGAACTGCTCTGATTTACCTTGATATTGATAGTGTAGTCTTTGATAAGATTGGCTATAGCTGTACCAAGATTGCTAATCTTCGTCATAGCATCAGAAGAATTGACAGTTACCTTAACAGGAGTTTTTGCCTTACCATTTAAAGCATCTAGTTCATCAGAAGCCTGTTCAAGTTGCGACTTATCAGCTTCTGTATCAACTTTGATAACACCAGCATTTTTCATCTTTTCAACGACATCACTGGGTATATCGCCGTTGGCATCCGCGTGCTGGTTCAAATACAGTTCAATTTCAGTATCTGTAGGCTCACCCATTTGCTGACGCTTTTGTAAAAGTTCAGTCATTTCCTGGTTAAGCTTTGCCAGATTTTCAAAATCAGAAGTATTGGTCAGATTCTGCTGCTGTTCATTGATCTCTTGCTGTTTGTCATAAATATCCAGCTCATTCTGCACACGACCCGCAGAATCAAGTGCATCGGCTGTCTGCTGGGCGCTTTCGCTTAGCTCAACGCCATTGTCTTTCGCTTGCTGTACCGTATCGGCAAGCTGGTCAAGTCCGCTGCGCTGGTACAGCCCATCCAGAGCACTCTCTAACTCTTCTGCCCTGGCATCCAGTACCTGCCACGCTTCACTATCCGGCTCAAGGTCTGCCATCTGGTCTTTAATGTCGTCCAGCTGCATTTTATAGTTAGTGATTGGGTCGCCAAGCATACTGCCCCAGTCAAAGGTCCAACCATACTCCTGCATCTCACCAAAGATAGATTGCACAGCATCTGGCGAAAGTTTCAGCTCTTTTGCAAAATCTTCCGTGGTCTTGTCTGCCAGGATCTTAATAGAGCCATCGCTCTCTTGCTTCATCAGCCCGGCTTTCAGGCTATCTGTGATAAAGTTGTTGATACCGGAACCATCATCAGAACCATCGCTGGCCTGCTTAAAGTAGCGGTTCAGTTTCTTGATGTATTCAGCAGCTGTTCCATCGTAATCATCCGGGATAAGGAACTCAGAAGCCGCCTGCCACTTGACCGTGCCAATCTTGCCATTCTTCAATCCTTCGGCCAAAGATTTCTTTGCTTCAATAGCACTATCATACATGTCGCCGGACTCAGTAGCGTTCTGTGCGTTCAGCCAATCTTGGTAAGCACTGCTTGCCTGCGTCAAGGCAGAATACTGCATCTGCAAGCTGCGGCAATTATCGCGCAGTGCCTCACTTTGGCTTTCCAGTGCGGCCTTCTCCTCATCAAACTGCTTCAGCTTGTCTGCGTCAGCCTCTATGGATTTACGAACTTCATCTGTGTAATAGGATAGGTCATTCTTAACCTTCTCATACTTGACCTGGTTCTGGCTGTAAGCCACCTTGATATAAGCCTCAGACTCTTTTACTTTTGCTTCGGTAAGCTGCTGTGCCATCTCGCGGTTCAGCTGCATGGTGCCGTTGCTGTATTGCAGTGCGGCCGCATACTCAGCATTATCCTTAATCAGCTCACTGTAAGAATCGGTGTCGATATTTATGCCAGTCCCCTGCGAATTCAGAATAGAAGTCACGCTGGACACCGCTTTGCTGGCTGCGGTTGCCATGGTCAAAGCAGAACTGGTAAACTCGTTGGTGTATTTAATGTTGTCACTTGTTACAAGGCCAACCTTAACAAAAATATCGACTAGGTCATCTATGGAAATGCCAAGTTGATCTGCTACGCCTTTTAAACGATTATATGAGGCAATTTGTTCGTCTGTATAATTTTTAGATGCAGATCCTGCTTTTTCGAGGCTGCCAATGTTAAGGATGTCAATATCATCCAGACCTTTAAGTTCATTTAGATTATAAGTGATACTGTCGGTAAGCTGTTCAGCTTTGTGATCCGTAACATCAAGATAATCATTCAGAGACTTGTAGTTGGAGGTAGCGCCCTTAAAGGCTTCAGAAAGTCCGGTCTGAACAGCCTGTAGTTTCGTGGCGCTGTCCAGCTGATCCGCCTGCGCCTGCATATACTGCTGCACAAAACTATTATCAATATCAGTATTGGCAAATTCGTCCTGAGCGGCCTTGACCTTTTTCAGTGCCGCCGCAATGGCCTTGTCATCATTCTTGGCAATGGCATCATTGTAGGTTTCCTGGGCTTCGGTCAAGTCGGAGTAGGTCTTGGACCAAGTGTCATTCAGTTGGATCTGTGCCTTGGCAGCCTGCTCGGCCAATGTTCCATTTGTGTCAATAATCTCCTGGTAGTATTTCATACCGGAAGACATTTGGTTCTCAAGACTGGAAGCAAGTGCGTCACTCATGAATTGAGCTTTATCGTTTGCGTTTTGCCAATCGTCCATGAAATCAGAAATTGTCTGTTTTGCATTTGTGGCATCTGCGGTAATATAGATCTCCATGTTCTTGGAGTTTTCATCACTGCCTTGCGTCAAATTTACACGCAGCCCCTGGTCAGCATATTTTGCCGCCAATTCTTTCATTCGGTTGGCAGAATCCGTAGACATCTGTGCCTTCCCAATGCGTTGATATTTGTCCTCAGACATTTCCTGCTGGGCCTTCTTAATGGCTTCAGCATTTTCATTCAGCCAGGTACTTGCTTTTTTATTAGACAGTTTGTCCAGCAGCGCAATCTGTGTTTCCAGGCTGCCATTCAACAGGTCTACCCCTTCAACCTCGGCGCCATATTTGTCGATCAGCTCATCCTGTACATCCAGCAGGTCCTTACGTGCCTGGTAAGCTTCCTGTTCACTGAGCGTGCCGCTGTCCAAAGATTCCTTCAGATCAGAAATCTTAGATTTGTAGCCGTCAAGGTCAGAGGTCTGCTGGCTCAGTTCTTTGCCAGAGTCAATTGCGGCATCACGAGCCTTTTCTTCTGCCTGTGCAAGCTCAATAAAATGTTTGACCAATGCGTTGATTGCGGCGGACACAGCGAAAGTGATAGCCATCGAACCGAAGGTGGTAAGGAGTTTTAAGCCGACATTCTGTACTAAGGTCATAGCCTTGGCAACAAAACCTTGACTGCTTGCAAATCCGTCAAGGATACTTTGTAGAGATTGTACAGAAGCATGCGTCATGTCAAGTGTGCCAACATAATTTTTGAATTCAGCCGAAGTATCCTTTATGCAATCATTCAAATGATCAAGGGAGCCCCTCTGTTCATTCGTGCCAGCAAAGAATTTTTCGAGAGCAGTACGAGCATTATCGATGTCACTGGTAAGCTGACTTGTATTTCCTAATAACCCATTTTTAGCGATGTCAGAATAACTCTTTCCAAAGATTGTTGCCTGTAGTTTGCCATAATTTTTAGTATCAAGAGCCGTGCCAAAAGGAGTGAAAATCATTTGTTGATTCGTATATTATAGTGTGATATAATATAGAAAAGGTTATAAATATGGCATGGAGTATTATTATGGCACAATATTATGTTTGTCCAAGATGTGGCACAGTTGATGAATTTTCGAGTAATACTATAAATAACTGTATATTTTGTGATTATAACGAAACAATTATTGTTACTGAAGACGAATATACAAAATTATATGACTATTTTAAGAAAGCATCTCCAAATGAACAAGATGACTTATTAAATACAAAAGTAGAAGCAGCGCTTAGACAAAAATATGCCTATAAGAGTCAATTTTTTGATAAAGAATACAACGAGAAACGAAAAAAATATGAAAGCACAAAAAATAAGGCTGTAAGAGAACATATACGATTTAATTCTGGAGTGACTCTTAATGACATTAAGCAACCCCAATCACTGCCCCACTGCCCCACCTGCAACAGTACCAACGTAAAAAAGATTTCCGTCGGTACCAAAGCAGTCAGTGTCGGCCTGTTCGGTATTTTCTCGCAAAAAGTAAAGCATCAGTTCCATTGCAATAATTGTGGTTATGAGTGGTGACCTTATGTGTTCCATAACAGCAGGAGATGTTGAAATCTTCAAAAAAGAACTTATACAATTAGAAAAAAGCCATGATGAATTAGAGGCTCAAATCAAAAAGTTAAACGACAAACTAAAAGAAATAGACAAAGAATATAGTATTCGTAAAGGCAAAATTGAAAGTTATAAGTTATTACATTCATTAAAAAATGTAAATGACAGCAACTCTATGACTGTGTTTTTGCGATCTAATACACAGACTACTCCAATGCTGGATGAATTCTACAACAGCGATAAAGAATTTCTGGTCCTAAAATGGATTCTCTCCGCACCTAAAAGTAGTTATTTTGATGATGACATTTTGGGTGATTTAGTCATTGTTAGGTACGATTTTGCCACAAGTAAATGTTACAGCTCATCGCCTTTAACAATAACAGATTTAAAAAAGTGCGGACGAATAGATTACAAATTTGCAGAAAAAGCTACAATTGTTGATCATAAATACCACAGCAGTAAAGAACTAACAGAGAGATGTTTTAGTCTATGTTTAGATTTAAAATCAATTTTCGATAAGCATCCAAAGCGTGGCGATAAATGTTTGTTCTCTTGCCCAATAGAAATCAGCGGACAGTTATATGATGACCAAGAAAATATAGGATTTCACGATTATGATGATATCACATTTTATGGTCAAACTACGCCTTTTTTGATTATAGGGGCCATATTCAATTGACAGAGCGCCGATTTCACTGCAACCATTGCTGACATGAATGGTGAGGTAATAATATGCATGAAGTAAAAGGGACTTGTACGTGTAGTGACTGCGGGTATACATTTAAATGGAAACTTATTTTGCGGGAGCGAAATGGTTCTGGTATATATCCGGTTACAACTGTAAACGATAATGAGGTACCACTAAATACAAGACCTCAAGATATAAATGGTGTCGACTGCTATGATTGTTATTGCCCGAATTGCGGTATACCTATTTACATTCCTTGCAATTTATGCAACACTGAATCTTGAAGGAGTTCAACGCAACCAAGTCGGTATTGTGCGCAACATCTTCAACAGTCAGATCATCACACGCCACAGCTGCAATATTACGCTTTCCATTGCCAGGTCTACACTCGTACATTAAAGAATCTGTTTTTGCGTCATACCATCGATTAACAAGTAATGCTTTCTGGCATTCTAAGAGTTCCCCCATAAAAACCTCCATAAACAATAAAAGGCCGTCCCCATCACCGGGGCGGTCTTACTTTATATCAAGTATTTATTACTGGTCAATATTATCGCTTGTTGATCTGCCAGTCTTTTTGTATTTTAATTCGCCGTTTTCGCTGTAAATTTCTTCGCCAAGACTGTATTCTCCCTCAAAGAACTTTCCAACATCCATCTCCAGCGCTTTAATCACACGGCAAGCAACATCAAAAGATGCTCTGCGTACATCTCTTGCACCAGATTCAAATTTGCGGTACTGCTGCAAGTCTATGTTTGCACGGTCAGCTACTTGTTGCTGTGTAAGCTCCAACACAAGCCTTTTTTGATGTAAAGTCGAAGCGGACGTAAGGTTTACCAAAGTGAATCCGTCAAGGCTCAATTCTTCCATTACAAATATCTCCTTATAAGTTCATTTGAACTCTTTTCTATATTATAAGTTCAATTGAACCTCATGTCAAGAAAAATATTTGCAGGCAGATAATTCAGAATTATACCTATAAACAAAAAAGCCGCCAGGCAGACAAACCCAGCGACTATACCGGAAAGGGTACTGACAAGAAAACTCGCGGACAAAAATAATGAACGGCATTCATTAGAAAGGAGAGTTTCTAACCTTTCGGTGCAATTATAGTACCACACTTTTAGTTGTATGTCAATACCTATGGTTGTAAAATTATAACCTTCTCGTGGCTTTCCCACGATGTTCTGACTGTCTTTCCTCCCATCCGGCAAAAGCCGTAGAATAGGGCTACCCATACAGTCGATGAACCAGAAACCCAGAGGTCACACCCTCCATCTGTGCAGTAAACTGCACGGGTCTCCGGCTGCTGATTAAACATTATTTGCGCGACTTAGCACTGATTTCATATAAACTGACATAAAATATTAAAGGTCCACCACCGTAAAGGCAACAGACTATTCTTGTGCCCGCAGCTGCCACACTTCGGTCACATTTTTGTAAAATCAATATTACCATTGGAAGGGTATTCAAAGGATAGCAGGATACGTCCGTTATAATTTGTTATCGCAAGATTCCCACGCGATATAATATCCATCCCGATTAAAAAGTCTGGACCATCTTTATAACCTGTAAACAGGTCAATGTCAAGATTGCAAAATTCCACCCTATTCTGTAACACAAGTTTATCTATATGATATTTTGGCACACTTGTACTGCCCATCGCGGTATTTACATCGCTTTTTCCCGTTTCGCGCAAAGAGAGTCCAGTTGCAACATTTTCAGTCATAGCAGATTTTGCAGCACCAGTATCAACAAGACCCCACCCCTCATAACATAATTCTCTGCTACAAACACTAATGCGTATAAATGGGGCGTGGTTGTCTATGTCAATTGGTACGGTAAAATTACTCATCTAATTTATGTACTCCTATCACAAAACCATACTTTTCAGCTAACTTATCTAAATTAACAGGCACATTATATCCAACTTCACCATTCCATTCTGAGTATGGCAGCTTGTCAGAATAGCCACCAACGTGAATAACTTTACAACGGTGAACTGTGACTCTGTGCCCATCATATTTTTCATATAATTCCTGCTTGTGTCGTCTAATCCATTTCACGTTCCGCCAAGCCCAATATTTCCGTCTGATTTCCTTAATCATACCACACATACTCCTTTCAATCAATCCCGCCCATATCTGGCAGCGTATGGGCCACGCTCTTTAATATCTTATGTCAGTCTATATGCTATCAGCTTTTATCTCAGCCTATCGCATCCGTGTTGTTGTTTCAGCCTTTCGGCACCTTCATAGCGGATTACTCCCCTATTGTGGTAACACGGCTCTTAGCTTTTCCCAGCAGTTTGGGTATTTATAATAGGACTCAGGTTGCATCCTACGCAGCTATTCCTACTGCGTAAAAGGGCATAATCACACCGGCCTTAGTCCCCATCAAAGTAGCGATTCCAGAAAACGCCGTGATCAGCGTCGGGATCGCATCTCCCGCTTTAACAAAACCATCTGCCATATCCAATGCGGCAGATCCAATATCAATAATTCCTTTAACAAGATTACTATCAAGCAGATCAGAAGAAAGCGACTGGAACGATGCCTGGAAGCGCTTGAGCTTACCCTCAATACTTTCCAATACACGCTCATTTTCCTTCATTGCACTCAGTATTTTCAGGGCGTTCATAACACGCCCCAGCATTAACATATTTTACGGCTGATCAGGCCGTTATAATTTCTTCAATGGCACCGCAACTTACCATCTCATCAAACAAAAAGGACTCCATATTATCCGCTTCCCAGTACGGTATGCGAATCAATGAAATCCCATGCGTTTTACAGTATTCTGTTTTTATAGCATCATGTCTTACAGTAACTTCATATGAGTTGACAGCATCTTGGTTCGACTTCATACCCCTACGAATCACAGGCCAATAATGTTGCTCGCCATCGTATTCGATTGCTATATTGTAGTCTGGCAAATAAATATCAAATGGTAAAGGATTCTTGTCTTTACAGTCATTAAAGCGTTTCTGCATTTGAATATTATATCCCCAAGACTCAAGAATAAAGCTTGCTTTTCGTTCATTATTATATGCGGCACATCGTGGACATCCAGTCCTTTTATGTAATATTTTATTTGGTGCGACATACCATATGAAACTGTGCTTTTTGCAGAGCACTTTGATTTTTTCATGGTCTGTTTTGTATGGCTCTAAAGGCTGTAAATCTGGGTTTACCATTGACAACTCTTCTAAAAATTGTGCGTTTGTTTTTGTCATTCGTTCAAGATTTCTCTTTTTTGTGCATTTCGGACAGACTCTATCTGTATGTAAGGCAGAATCTGGAGTCATATCCCATTTATGTCCACAAACCAAGCATTCAAATTTAATTGGAATAAAGACGCCAATATATTTGCCCAATGGTCTTATCGTCGGTTTTTTATTAGCTAATTCTTCTAAAAAATCTTCGTTGCTTTTTGTAGAATGCAAATTAGCTATTATCCTTCCACATTCCGGACAGCCCTGACCAGAGAGTAATCTGTTCGGTGTAGACTTCCAGATAGTTCCATCAATTTTACACCTACACTTAATATGAGAGTTGGCGTATGTATATTCTCCTAAAATTTCTATGTTTGGATTATTAAGTTCTTTAATGAAACTTTCAGTCGTCCTTCCTTTCCCTGCACAATATCTACATCCGTGACACTTCCGTAATGTTTGCAGGTCCATACTTTGTACACCTTTATCTTGATGTTTTTCGCATATAAAATCAATGATTGACTTTATTCCATCAGATCTTAAATTTACAAATTCAAATGCTCTATCTTCACATAATTTTATCACGGTATCTTTATTGACTGAATGATTGCTTCTACGTCCTTCCCTACAATACTTACAACCATGCCCACGTCTAAGATGTGACAAATCAATATATTGCGGCGGTTTATCTGGATGTTTATTGCAGGTATACGCCATCTTTTTCGTGGCCATCACATCATTGTCAATCAGTGTATATCCATGGTCAGCAAATTCTTTTGCCGCCTGCTCATATGTTACTCTAGGTATAAAAATCACCTTCCTGCAAAATTTTCCTATAAAATAAAAAAGCCCGTGTGATCGGCACGGTTTAAATAAAAATATGTTAATGCATCTCGTACTTTCATACGATGTTAAGACTATTTCTTCACCCTCTGTATTACAGTAGGGGCATACCTTTTCCATTTAAGGGATTTTCACCCACGCCTTTATTTGCGCCGTACTCCTGTTGCGGTTTCCCGCCAAGGGATAGTCGTTGAACCTTTCACCTGTATAGGTGACTTGGCTGCATGAACACCCATTGTTACGATACTTAGGTTTTTGTCCATATATCATCCTTGCGTTATTTCTGCTTTCGCCCCATCATAATGTCGTTGCCGCATTATTGTGGTGCAAGGCTTTAGGGATTACCTGCAGTTAAATATGTTCTTTACGCACATTTCTGTACATAGAGGCAGTTTTGTTTGCCACTAGAGTTTATCGAAGTATTCAGCACATCTTCTGCCTGCGCAGCTTGCTTTAGCAATGCAGCAACGCCATTTGCACGGTTCTTGCCAGCAATCAGTTCCAACAAGGCGGCCTGGTCCACATCACTCATCTGGGTATATACTTTTGCAATACCCTGGATAATGTCGTAGGTGCTCTTAAAATCACCGGTTTTGGTCAGAATGTCAAAACCGCCGGAACCGTCCACATTGGTAAGCGCTGCAATCTGTGCCCGCAGTTTAGAGGTACTGGTAGCAACGCCGTCCGTTTCTTCGCCCATATTGGCAAGTTCAGTGCTTGCACCACGCAGACGTAAAGCCAAAACTTTCAGTGTTGTGCCAGTAGTATCAGCCGATTGTAGTACACTGTTCATAGCCGTACCAAGTGCAATAGTCTGGTCCAGCGTGTTGCCTGCAGCCTCCATGGCCGAGGCCGAGCGCTGCAAAATATCACCCAGATCTCCGCTGCTTACGGCATAATTGTTGGAAACCTCATTGAGCTTATCTACCAAACCAATTGCGTCGTCGGCTTCCAGATTAAATGCTTTCATCGTACCAACGATATTATCCGTGGCCGTGCTGAAGCTGTCCAAATCATCGCCGACATTGTAATAAACAGCGCTTACGTCAGCCAGGGTCTTTGCATCGTCCAGGTCGTAGCCAAGTCGTGCATAGTCGGCCGTGGCACTGATAATATTGCTTACTGTACTGCCGACTGCCTTAGCACGATCAGCCGCCCCATCAAGGAACTGGTCATATGTACTGGCGGTTTCATCCGTGACCTTCTTCAGCTCCGTCATGGCAGAGTCAATATCCACCACATTCTGGTAAACCTGTCGCAGCCCAGCCTGTACACGGTTAATAATGTCGTTGGCAAACTGGCTGGCAATATTCACACCAAACAACTTTTGCAGCTTATCGCCAAATTTATCTGTCTCAAGCCCGGCTTCCTGGATACTACGCTTCAGATTTGCCCAATCGCTGGACATTTTGTTGGCGTTTTCCTGGGTAAACTGTTTGTTCTGGATCAAGCCCTGGTATTTATTCAAGAAATCCATGAACTCAGCATATTTGCCAGAGTCACTCATGATCTTGGTGTTGTTTTCAAGATAGCGCTGTGCAGTATAAAACGTGTTATTCATGCTCTTGGACCAAGACTGAATATCACGTTCATTCTTTAATTTGTCGTTAAATGCTTTTGCGCTGTCGGCTGCCTTATTGGCGACATTACTGCAAACTTCCAGTACATCATCAAGAGAAGTTAGCTCGTGTTTTGCTTCTTTGGCAGATTCGGCCAGCATATCAAAAATCTTGTAAGCATTCTGCGCACCTTCTGGAGTAGACAGCGCATTGGCCATTGCTTCACGAACTTTGTTTAAGAGATCTAAAGATGGTTTTACGGCATCAGAATCCAACGCACCCTTACTATTTCCCTTGCTTGTAATGCGCTTAATATACGCATCCATTTTTGACAAATCATCACTGGACAACTCGCTGTTTATGGCTGTATTTTGAGATTTATTGCTATCTGTTATTCCATACAGCTGCGCAACTACTTGTTCTGCACGTTTTACACTGGCGGTAAGTTCTATATACTTTGTATTTAAATTTTCAACGCCTTTTTGTAATGCTTCAAGATTTTTTTCCGATGGATCATTTTTATACTGCTGTTGCAATTTACCCACAAGGTCAACTTGCGTTTCGTATTCGCTATTCAGGCGTTCAACTTCACTTACATTAAAATCTTTATCGGTAAGGCGTCGAACATCAGACATGTCAACAAACTTGTAAGCCCCAACGCCAGTTGATTTTTTTGCCAGCGAGTCAATACGATATTCTAAATTATTAAGTGCATCAGTAGTTTTCTGAATAGCTTCAGCGCCGCCAGTATCACGTAACTCGGCTATAGCCTTCGCGGCCGCATCCTTGTACTGCCCAATTTCTTTAAACTTGTCTGCAAACTGAGAAATATCTCCACCAAGGAAATTCAGATTGTCAAATTTTACAGTTACACTTTCATAACGTGTATTGGCTTTTGTCGCTTCTTCAATCGCTTTACGTGCAGGCGTAACAGCAGCCTTCAGATCTTTATAGGAATTACGCAGTGAGTCAACAGCCGCCTGGATTTTCTGCGAGCCTTCTACAGTAGGTGTAGCATTAAAATCAGAAACAAACTGGTTATAATCATCTGTTGTTTGGGCAATAGCAGTTTTTGCAGCACTGATATTTTTATTGTTCTCTACACCAAATGTATCAACACGCGCAATGTCTCTAAGTATGCTGTCAAAACTCTTTTCGGCTGTTTCGGCCTTTTTCTTGGCATTATCCAAGGCACGCTCAGCATCCGTCTTTTTAGGCTTTGCAGTAGTGGTCTTCGCAGCAGCCTTGCTACCAGATTCCTCATCCGTATTTGCTACAGCCTTTTTAGCAGCTTTCTTTGCCGTACCGGTTATTGTTTCCATCTGCTTCTTTACAGCGTCATTGATAACCTTGGCAAAATCCTCCATACTCAGCTCATCAGATAGGTCTTTCAGCTTCGTCAGGCTTGCAACACTGCTCTTGATGGTTTTACCGCTTTCAGAAAGTCTATTGAACACATCAACAAGATCATTCAGTGCAGCAATAATTTTGTCCTTAGCCTTGCTGGAGTTGTTGGCTGTGGCCTTCATGGCGTCCAGCTTCTGCAAGACAACATCAATATCAGAAAGAGCCGTCACGATCTGCCCAAGAGAAGATGCTGTTGCGTCTTTGAATTTCTGTGTTTCCTCTGCAATTCCAGAGTCGGCGGCCTCATTAGTATCGGCTTTTGCGGCTTCTTTTTTTGCCTTTTTTGCAGCCTCAATCTTATCAGCCTTATCCGGCGTTGCAGCATACAGTTCGGCTACATTGTCAAGATATTTTTTGATCTTGTTAATGGCCGTAGTTGCTTTACGGCTATCCAGTGCCACAATTGCAGTGATAGACTCATTCGCGATGGTCGCAACCTTCTCATAGGTCGTAAAAACTGTACCAAGCTTCTTACCGGCATCGATCAATATTTTTACAGATGCATCTAATGTACCAGCAGTAGTGGCTGCTGTCTCAAGCGCGGCAGTAACATTTGCTACCTTGTCTCCGGCATCTTTAAATTGTTGCCCAACTGCCTCAATCTGCTGCGTAAGCGGACCAACATCAATCTTTTCTTCTGTCGGAACTTTCTTAGTTTGTTCAACTAACAGGTTTGCATTATCCAGTGCGTTTTTGTAAGTGTCAAAAACATTATTTAAGCTGGTTACAGCAGAAATAATCGGCTGTGTAGCCTTCTTCATATCCTTGGCACCAACAGCTGCGTCGTTCAATCCCTTGGTGATCTGCGTAAAGGAATCTGTAGCAATCTGTACGGCATCAACAACAGCCTGCCCAGCCTTTTCGGCCTTGTTCAAAAGCGTAGTAACCTTTGCCGCAACCTGTTCCTCAGTCTGCGTATTGGTTTTTTTAGCTTTGCCGCTTGCTGCATCTGTGGTTTTACCACCGGCGGCCTCAGTCATAGTCTTCAATACCAGCGCGTTCTGTGCAAAGTAAGTGTTCAGCTCCGTAATCGCCGTTTTATAAGCATCAATTGTAGATTCACAGGTGATAAACGCCTTTTTCAGATCATTGATTTTCTCCGTTACAGCATCGTACTTGACATCCGTGCTGCTCATATCGGCAACAAATTTCTTTACGGAACTAAAAACATCCTTTAACCCGCTAGTATCCAGATTTTTCAGTTTTGTAGTAAGCATCGCCAGGTTTTGCGTTGCTTTATCCACATCGCCTTTAGCCTCACCCGTAGCGTCACTGATACTGCCACTGTCCAATTGTAAATTCGCACTAGTTGCTTCAACATTGGCACGGATCTGCTCCGCCATGCTCTTCTGCGAGGCAACTAGATCTTTCAGCTTGTCGACATTCGCTTGTGCAGCCTCACCAATGGCGTTCTCCGCTTCTACAGTGGCTTTTTTTTCAATAGTCAACTGTGTCTGCAACTCAACCATTTTTTGCTGCATAGCAATCAATGTATCAGCAGCAGACTTTAAATTGTCGTCTTCGCCAACTGTATTTGGAACAACCTTTTCATTCGCCTTGGAACTTGCAATGCCTTCATCAACACCATCTGCAAACTCTTCACCAATTTGAACGCCAAGCTCTTTTAATGCAGCGGTATTCTGTTCCCCAAAAAGTTCTTTAATTACATCAATACGGCGGGCGGCAATACTTTCTTCAATGTCGTCAATGTCTTTGCTGATTTCCTCTTTTGTACGTGTCGATGTCTCATGGAACAGGCCAGAAAGGCTGTCTAAAGACCCAAAAACATTTTCCATGCTTTTCGTAACAGCACTTTTATCGCCAGATTCACTTGCATCAATAGCGTCAAGCACAGAGTCATTGAAAGAACCATAAATCTTTTGGAACGAGTTAATAAACGAAATGCCTTTTGCTTTTACGGCTTCTTCTGTTTCTGTAAACTCGCCACTTTTTGAAATAAAAACAGAAAGAATATTGTCCCACCAATGTTCAACAGATGCCTTGGTTTCGTCATCATAGCCAAACCATTCATCAGAAGAACGGCTAATAATTTCCTTTATGCTCTTTTGTACGTCAGAAAAACTACTGTTGTGCTCAACGCCATCTTTGATCTCTGTAAAAATACCGTCAACCTGTTCATATAGTTTCGACAGGTCATTCCCATCCGTCAAATCACTAAGTTCTTCGCCAATATCTCCAACGCTCTTTTTAAATGCGGATTTTAAATCAGTAGTAAACTGAGCGACCTGCTTGTCAATGGATAAATCGTCACCAGAACTAATAACAGCAATGTTAGAAAAAATATCGTTAAATTGCTTTTTAAACTCAGACGATTCTTGTTTGACAGAGGATAGTTCGCGTTTTAATGCTTCCCGTTTCTCTCGCAGGCTTTTAATTTCTGCGTCATTGTTAATGGCCCGTTTTGCCTGTGTGGCGGCACTGTCTTTCTGAATAAGTGCGGTATTTTTACGCTCTTTATTAACCTCTGCCATGGCTTTGGCCAGATTTTTATTACTAATCTCACCGGTTTTCATCATGGCATTCATGTCCGCCATCGAAGCACTGTACAGCTTCATGGTATCCATAGAACTCTGCACTGCACCAACAAGCTGGTTAGAGTATTTTGTAGAAGCACTCTGGATCTTCTTGTAAATTGCACTAACCTGTTTTTCAATGTCAGCATCATCAAACAGCTTTATATCCAAGTGCAAATTTTTTGCTTTTCCGTTAAGCTGCTCCTGCAATCCATCCAGATTAGGATCAACCTTAACTCTGATTCTTAAATCTTCCGCCATAATAATATCCTCCTTATCTGGCTTTTTAGCCCCTCTCATCAACGTCCGTTATTCTCGGGCACTAATGACAAGGGCTAACGCCCTCGCCTTTTTATTTGGGAAATTCGTCTTTTACAGCCTTAACAATCGCCTTATGTACCGCGCTGGTTGGTCTCGCTACTTCTTCTTTGGCATTTGTCATAAACGGTCGCGGTTCAATAAACGGTGTCCCGCTCGGTTCATGGAATAGGTTGTAAGCACCCTGTTCAACCAGCTGTGTCAGCCCACCATCTCGTCCGCCTTTTGGCGCATAGCCAGGCACAATAGGCGGTGCAATCTCGGCAACATCTTTAACCGTCAGCGTGTTCGCATATACGGTAGATTTAATATTCGCGTCGGCCTCCAAGCCATTAGATTCGCGGCGGTTGTATTCTTTTGGCTGATATGTCTGTATAACATCTTTTTCAATATGCTTTTTCAAACATTTCTCAACCTCATCCTTACACTTGCCGCCCAGTGCCTGATTGATTCGTTTTTTTAACTCTCGTTCAAGAGCAGCTTTTGTACTAACCACCGCCATCTAAAATCACTCCTTCTTCGCCAGCTCCAGCTTCACTGGCTCCTTACGCGCCGCACTCTTCCCTGCCAGTCCGGCCTTTTTGGCAATCTCCACCAGCATGTCCGGGTCATTCAGCCCCTTCATGGCACCGGCAATCTCTTCAAAGGCATCCGCAATACGGTCCATCGGGTCAGGGTGTGCCACGCTCTGGTAAACCACCATATATTCCTCGCGCCGGTTCTTGATCTCTTCCTCACATGCTCCATACAGGCCAGCCGTTACCTCTGCAATATCCGGGTGTTCTACAATTTCAATGCCGTCACGGCTGTACACAAAGTTGCAAATATCATCCTGGTCACCCAGGTGCTCCCAAGCCTCCGGCGCAAAAAACTTCACCACACCCGCACGCCAGGCAAAGTCAAACAGTGCTGGCACATAGCGGCTATCCACCGTGCAAGTATCCACAACAAAATTCACAAAATCCACGCGCTCCTGCACGGTAATGTTCTTCTTGATTTCCATACAAAATTCTCCTTTAAAACAAAAAATCGCCCCGCACCCATCCCAGGCGCGAGGCTGAATTATAAATCATTATTCTTTTACTGCTAAAACATAAATTCGAGGATCGCCTTCGTTGTGTCCGAAGCGACCACTTACCGTTATAACATCTGATGGAGACACACCTGTAACATCTTGATACAGCTGCCATCCAAACTTTTTTGTTCCCGACAGCGTCCCTTTATCTATAGACACGGTAATTAAATCTCCATAAGCCTGACTACGTAAAATCCAATACTTCTTGTATCCAGTTATTGTTGTAGTAACAGTTGTATGATTCATCGGGATACTAAGATATGCAACTTCTACTATTTCAGCATTACCATTCCCGCCACCAGGCCCCATCAACGCTACACTCATACTCGCACCGCCTTCCCGGTACAAGTATTGTCAGAGGTATAGCTTAGATTACTATACCCCCCCCCCCCGCATAATTTTCTTAATCATAATGTTATAACTCTCCTTTTAATACTTTAATTAGTCGATATAGTAGCATACTACCGACACATCACCTATACAATGATGATAACCGCCGTCAGCATCTGTATTGACTGTGTTCTTGATAGTTAAATCACCGCTTGAAGGGTTATAGCTAAACGAATAAGTGAACTTTGTCCACGCATCTTTCCCCTCAAACACTACAGGGTCTAATGCAAAATTGTTGGTAGTAAAATCTTTATAACCAGGCAGATCAGACACATTAAAAGTAGCGGTAGTTGGTCCTTGAAACTGGTAGGTTCTCAGCTTTCCCAGCGTTTTCCGCATTATCTTACTGCCGCCTCCGCCACCTCCCATCATCGCAACACTCATGCTTTATACTCCTCTCCAACAATTTCCTTGTACTGTTCAGGAGTAATAACGCCCTTCTTTACGGCATTCTTCACCATGGTTTTGTTCCACAGTTTCGGATACCAACGCTTAATCTTTTCAAACATTTTATATACCTCAAATCGCTTTTAAAATAGAATGATCTGGTTTACACCAATAAATTCCTCTGTCATTCCTAAATGAACACGCCAGTATTTATGAGAACCCAAGTGCTTCTTTTTGTAGCCGGAGAGCAGCGCTAGATATTCCTTCAAGGTTTTTTCCTCGCCAGATTCTCCGTTCACGGTAAGGCCAGTGTTCATTGAGACAAAGGTAAACGTACTGCCGTCATCGGAATAGGAGATGCCATAAAGCGCACCATTGGCAACACCTGCTTGCTTGTATCCAGGCCCAATCACCAACGCACCATTTACTTCTGTGGCCGATGGGAACTGAATCTGAAAATATCCATTGCCAGCACCGCTATTTTTCGATACAAAGACATACTGCGTACCGCCGTTGTGATCGCTCCAATTTTTGATTTTCAGGTTTCCATCAAACGCATTGTACACCTGCCCGTTCCCATCATTTGAATATCTACTCGATGCAGACACAACATACCCATTTTGGCTATTTGCAGAAAGAGTCGGGACTAGGCTACTATACTGTACCCCCCCCCCACCGCAGAAGGTCCCATCAATGCTAATGCCATAATTAAGCCTCCTTGCTATCAGTAGAATCGGCCGCGCCATCACTGCCGGAGCCTTCACCATTATCGGTCTCTTCCATCAGCGTATCGGTCATCATAGCCGTATAAGTAACCTGGGCGTCAATGCTATCAATACGGGCAATGCGCTCCTCACGGTCTTTGGCAGCCTGCTCCGCAGCCGCCTGCTCTTCCATGCGCTTGATTTCCTCGTCGGTATATGTATGGTAGAACTGGCAAGCCTCAAAAACAGCATGGCCGGGAATCAAACGGCGCAAGCCATTCGGACAATCCTCAGTAACCGTGCCATCCATAACCTCATAGGTATCCTCAGTCATGCCGGTTTTAATCTGACTCTCGTACAGATAGCCTTTACTTTCATCAGGAGCCGTCAGCTCCTCTTTAGTGATCTCATCATAGATTTTCATTTTTTATCTTTCAGCTCCTTTATAGAAAATAAAAAAAACCTGCGCGGTTAGACATCAAAATCTAAGCGCAGGTTTGCGATATAGATATTACTTTTTACAGCTTCTTTAGTAATAAACTGTCACAAAGCTCGAAATATTAAGTCCATCATTTGCACTCGACGAAAAAGCTGAACTGCTTGTAAACCCGTCAACTTCAAAGGTAATCCCATATGCAGTAATATAATATCCCTTATACATGTCAGAAAATTCTGTTCTATTTACACTACTAGCATTAGAAATTGTTAGGTTTTTGAAATACTCTGTTGATTTTTTTGCATAATAACCATTTGGGTCATTGTCGTATGGTCCAGAGCCTGCAGCAACAGAAACAATACCGCTCTTTCCAGCACAATCAGCAAAAGACATATCCTTAATCGTTCCGGTGATGTGATGTTTGTAACCGCCGCCACCGCCAGGCCCCATCAATGCAACAGCCATATCACAGCACCTCGCTTTCTAGACGAGATGCTTCGGAGATACTATGGTTTACACAGTACCCCCCCCCGGACAAAATTCATGTAATTCATAAGTAACTCCTTTTAATTCAAAATTTGATTAAGCTACGCCATATACAAAAAAGACAAGCCAATAATAGCCGGGACACTGAATTGTAATTGTTGTGTCGCCCCTTGTGCAATCTTTAATTTCCCAAACTACGGCAGCAGGTTTGTCTGTAATAGTTTTCTTTAGATACGAACTATATACGGTAGTTTCATCCTGCATGGCCAGCTCAACAGTTCCACTTGTGGAGGTTACCGTTGCTCTTTCATGGCTTCCGTCAACAAGACCCGCAATGACAAGGTAAGCAGAATACCCCTTGCAAGTAATACTCTTATTCATGTTTCCAGTATCACCATTTTGTGTAAGCGCACCCATGTATACAAGCCCAGCCTTGCTCGTGCTTCCACTCGGCCCCATCAGCGCAACACTCATACCCCACACCCCACTTTCGTAAGGTGCATTTTGGGTACTACATTAAGGGAGTACCCCCCCCGCAAAATTTTATTGGTCATAAAAGCCTCCCTATTTTTTACGCTTTTTGCAATCTTCATATCGTATCCAACCGGCCTTACGTTCCACCAGCCAGATGCAGTTTTCATCCGGGTATCGGTATATAAACAGCTTTCGTTTCAGCAATGCTTCCGTAGTCGCCATTCCTTTTATATCAATTACCTCAGTGTGTCCGTCTGCATACACCAGGTAAAAATCACACACATAAGTTATAGCTCTCACGGTCTTGCCGTCATGTTTAAATTTCGGCTGCAGCTCATACGGCTTTTGTAACTGATAATCCACAATCGTCCCGTTGGCAACGCCGGGCAGCACAACATCCCGGTAGTATTTCATCTCGGCCTTAGAGTCAAACACAATCCCATCATAGGTGCGGTCCTCTTTTGCCGAAACTTTGTACTTATTCCGCAACGCCAATCACGATCTTCCCGTCAACTACCATAAAGTCAACCTTGTCGCCAAGCTTATAGCCCAGTTCTTTTGCTCCGGGCACCTGGTAGCCATGGCCATCGCACTCAAAACCCAGCACATCGGTAGCCTCATTGCGGTAAACAACAATTCCCTGCTGCATCGGCGGCACTTCTGTCTCCGGTACAGGCTCTGCAACAACCTCTTCAGCCTGCGGCTTCGCCTTCTTGCGCGGCTTCTTCACCTGCGCGGCTGGCAGCTCTTCTGCTGTGGTCTCAACAAACTTAATCTCTTCCATGCTCTCATCTCCTTAAAAGCAAAAAACAAGGGAGCCGTAGCTCCCCCGTTTTATAGGTTCAGTCAATCAAGGATCAGACAGTGCCGTCCTCAAAAGTCATTTCGTAAATATCGCCATCCTGGTTGGCGTAGCAGTCAAAGGTGATAGACACAGTGGTCGGATCACCGGTGTTCTGGAAGGCCAGGTTAAAGGTTGCCTGCGGCTGAGCCTTGTAGTAGGTCAGGTCGCACATAACATCCTCTTCGTCCTCGGTCTTAAAGGGCATCTCGCCGCGGATCTCAAAAGCCTTCGGGAAGGTGTCTGCGTCAAACTTGATGCTCTGCACGCCGGTGGTCTTGTCAAGGTAGTAGTAAACAATGTAGTTCTGGTTCTCGGTAATACCGGTAGCAGTAACCTTCTTGCCGGTAGCGGTAACACCTTCGATGGGGGTGCCGCAATCGTCAGAGGCAGCAAACACCTGGACAGTACCGGTCTTGGGCTCCTCGGCCAGCTCCAGGCCGTCGGCACCGGCAGCCAGCTCCTCACGCTTCAGGACCTTGGCGGTCTTGGCAATATCCTTGCCGGAAAGCAGAGCAAACAGCTTGGCAGGCATGATCTGGGTGTCGATCTGCAGGGTGCCGGTGCGCTCGCCGTCAAAGCCAACGCGGTTCGGGGCACCCCAGCCGCCCTTGGCATACACACGGTTGGCGGTAAAGTTGGTGGTAGAAACATTGGCGAAATCAATGTTCATGTAAGGGACCTTGGTCTTGTAGTCCAGCAGAACCAGATTCATAACCTCGCGGTTAGCCATATTAGGATTCATAGCCATAATGCAATCTCCTTTATGTTATTAAGTCAGTTTTTTAAACCACAAATCGGCTTGGTGGTCTTTTCCACCCCAAACCGAGTAGTTAAAGTCAGTAATATCTATCTGTTGTTTCATTCTCTGGCGGTTGAAGGTGTCATGTACTTGGTACACCGTCAGGTTCCAGATATTTGCCATGTTCAGGCTGTCATGGTAGGTAGCCAACGCCGAGATGATGTTGGCCAATTCATAATCAGGGTCTGCCTTTTTCCCGCCGCGTTTGTTTTTCTCGTACTCCGCTTTCTTGCGGTAGAACTCTTCAAACTTCTTGCGGGTCTTTTCATCACGGTATTTGTGCGCCTGTTTATCTTTGGGCGGGTCTAAATAGGCGCATTGCAGGCATACATCACATACCAACGTCCAATTCTCTGCGTTGATCATGCCGTCCACTGCCAATGCTCCTGTTTCGTCCTGCACCGCATTTACTAAAAAGCAGCGGTGGCTCGGTTCAAAAGTAATCGTGCCATCAATAAAAAAGCCCAGGGCGGTTATTATCTCGCCCTGGGTCTGTTCATCTGCAATCAGTAAATCAAAAATATTCAGTGCGTCTTTCTGCTCCTGCGGCAACTCATCATACGGGTTCTTTTCCTCATGTAGTGCCGCTGCAATTCCTGCAAAGAAATCACGCGGTGTCATAAGCAAAAGCGTCAAAGCGTACTGGTAGTTTTTATAGCCGCGCTTGCAAATGGCGGTCAGTTTTGGCGAGTGTACTCTCCCAATCCCCTCTACCATAAAGCCAATCGGATTCAGTAGTTCAAAGTAAGGCACTTTCATTTCGTGCCCCGCTTTCTGTTAAACGACTGTATCTCATAGCAAAGGCAGCGTCCGTAATAGTTGTTCACGGGTTTATACACCTCGTTGTTTACAAGGCGCACAAGTCCAATTCCAAAATCCGGGTTGCCATTCAAAAGGCGGTCAACATCCTCGGCCAGTATATCTGCCCGGGTGCCAAGCCGCCCTTCCTTTTTATAATTCTGCATGATCTTCTTGTGGCAGTAAGCAAACACATACAAATACACGCGGTACGCTGTGTCTGTCGGCGCCTTTGCCACAACAGTCTCCATGCATAGGTAAGTATCTGTTGTTTCGTTAATGTCCGGCGTATACTCAAATTCGTAAATATGCCCGCAGGAGTCTTTGTCATCCCCCAGCAGCATTTCATCAGTATCCGCATCGTCATCAACAGGGCCAAGCATCAGGTCAATAATATCGGGGTCACTTGCAAATAACCCGGCCACCTTGTGCTTGTACGCTCCAAGTTCGCTCAGGTTCATGCATCCACCACCTTTATCACAACACTGTCTCGGCTCTTTTCGTCCGGGGATAGCACCGTAACGGTAACACTATGCCCGTTCAGTTTTGGATTATCAGCAGCCGCGATCCGGCACTTGGTTCCCACAAAATGGTTCCAGGCAGCCGATCCCGCAAAATACACCTGCTCACGAAGCAGCTCGTCATCCGGCTCAATATGCCAAATGCAGCCTTCGTACTCTTTGCCGTCACGGGTGGCAGTCAAAACCTTGCCGCGGCCGCAAATACGTACTTTGGCTTCACCAGTGTATTTTATCGCTACATTGCCAACTTCCGGTGCCTTCTTCGCTTCCTTATAATCGCAAATCATCTCGGCCTTGCTGTCCGTACTCGGGTCAAGCTGATCCTGCTCAAGGTTCAACACCAAAAAGCCGGTCTGCTCATCGTCGCGGTCATAGCGCTCGGTCATACCATCCACACAGGTAATGCGGTAGGTTTTGGCCTGGCCATTGATCTCTTCCAGCATCAGCCGCTTGCCAATATCCAGCAAACTGGATTCTTCATCATACGGTATTTTTATCTGGAACTCGCGGCTCGAAAGCGTCATCAGCTTATTTTCCGAAAGATTCGAGAAATAAGGCTTGTCCACAACGGCCCAGCGGGTAATGATCTCGCCGGTCTCATCATCCTGCCATTGGATATTGCGGTTACACAGCTCGATCTTGCCGCGCACCGTAATTTCATCGTCGGCATCACGCTCCGTGATCAGCCAGTGACTCTTACTCCACAGCATGATCTTGCCAATCTCAAAATCGTCGCCCGGTAAAGTGCGAATGATCTTCTGGTTCGTGACCGTGCTGGAAATAATCATCATGTGGTGCGGCACACCATCGATCTCCACCTGCTTATAGGCGGGCGAATCCGGTCCCATATGGTTTGTGTCATGGGCAGATTTCGCAATAATACGGCTGCGGCGGCTGCTTCCTGCCCCGCCAAGCATAGCGGCATACATCTCATAATTCATGGGACGCACCTCACTCGGTCAGGCCGGAAATCTCTCCATTCCTAAAGGAATACAGGTTGATCTCCCCTTTCAGCCGTTTGCTGGTAATATTCATCAAATCAGTCATCTTTTCCAGCAGATTGGCCGGGCTGTACAATGTAAAGTCCTTTGTGTTCAAGGCATTCTGCAAAGCATCCGTGTTGTACACATATGGCTCCACGAAATGAAGTACCATTCCCAGCGCCAGAATATCCTTCTCCCGGTTGGTCAAAGTAATGTTAAAGCGCAGGATATCGTCTTCCCTATCGTTTAAATCCTGCTTGCAGATCTCCTCAAAATCACTAATCGCCAAATGCAAAAGATCCAGCTGATATGTCCCGCGTGTCAACGCATCGTAGTCCAGAAATTCGTAGTTGCGAACTCGGGCACGGTAACGCTCATAGACTTCCTCGTATTTAGTGCCCATGGCTCACACCTCCATTATTCAATGGTAAAAGTTTCAATGGTCTTCTTGGCTTTGGGTTTCTTGGTTTCCAGTTCAATATCTTCTTCCAGGTCGCAGTGCAGCACCTCGTTCAGTGCCTTGATCACGCCGCGGCTGTCCAGCTCGCCGGTTTTCACCAGCTCCTTGGCACGGATACGGATAGAGTCCTTCATGCCGTTGCTCATAGCCGCCACTTTGCTGCGGATGTCGGCGGGCGCCCAATGGAACACCTCGTCAAAATTCTCAGTAGTCAGGGCGTTTTTGTAATAGCGGTCCATGCCAAGCTTTCTCAGCACCTCTGCATCTTCAATCAAGATCCAGTTATCGCGGAAAAAGCGCTGCTGGCTGGCTCGCATATTCAAAAGCTCACCATAGTCGATCTCCTGCACCTCGCCAAAATTCTCCCACTCCACAACATAACCGGCATTGCGGCTGCTCTTGTAAATCAATGGGCCATGGGTGCCGTTTTTACATTCCACCATGGTGTCATTCGTGATTTTTCTCGTTGCTGCCAAAATAAGTACCTCCAAAAATACTCAAATAAAAAGCCCCAGGCAGTCACCTGCCCAGGGATATTGTTACGCTATCTATCAGGACAGCTTGTAAACACCAAAATCACGGTCCATGATCAGGCCAATGCCGGTGCGCTTCATCATCAGGTAATCCTGGCTCAGATCCTCATTGTTCATGGGGTCGCCCATCAGCATGGTAACACTGCCCTCGGTAACACGCTTCACAGGCTTGGTGTCGCCAGCAATAACATACAGCACGTCGTCAGGCAGGATAAAGTTGGTAGAGCCAATCTGGTGGCGCTGCTTCATGGAAATCATGTTGGTTCCTGCAAGTTTGCCCATGTAGCCCATTGCGTAAATGTCGCTCTTGGCCTCATCAGCCATAACAGCAGTAGTGATCTTACGCAGAGCCTTCTTGGTGCCAACAATGGTAGCGGTCTCGCCGGTAGAAGCCTCGACATGGGCAATCAGGTCCAGCATCTTATCTTCGTCAAAGGTGCCGGTCTGCATGTAGGGGGCACTCAGGCTGCCAACCAGACCATTGAAAGCGGCATAAGCAGCGTCCAGGTCATTCTGGGTAAAGCTGCGGCCAACCAACTCAACCATGTGGTTAAAGTCAACACGACCAGCCAGAACGCGGTTCAGCTCCTCGTAAACCTTGACAGCCTGCAGCTTGGTGTGCAGGGTAATGTCCTGGCCAGCCTCAATGCGCTGACGACGAATGCCCTGGGTGCCCTCGGCAATGTCAGCAACGGCAAACAGGCAATCCTTAGTGGTATGGAAAACGTCCTCGTCACCCAGAGCCTTGTTGCGGTCCTCAATAAAATTGGTAAAGAACTCGTCGCCCTTCAGACCTTCCTCACTGACCTTCTCGATCAGAACTTCGGAAATGGCGAACAGATTCTGGCACTTGCCATCACGAACGGCCTTGTAATCCAGCTTGGTGCTGCCATTATTGGCCTCGATCAGCGCCTGGCGCAGCACTTCCTGGCTGTCAGCAACGCTATATTCATTGCCCAGTCGACCATGGTAGCCGTCAACGGCAAGCTTAATCAGCTTTTCATCAATCATGATAAATCCTCCTAAACAGAAAAATCGCCGCCCATATTTCAGGGCAGCGCAGATAATTTCAACATTTAATTAGTTATAGCTAACCGTCAATTACAGAGCAACGTCGATCTCGAAATACTCGTAAGCGCCGTCGCCAAAGCCAACCTTCTCAGAGCTGGCAATCTTACCAAAGGTCTTCTCGTCGGCAGCAGCCTGGACCTGGATCTTGGTGTCATCAGCAGCAAAGCCAACAAACTTGCCAACAGCGGGGGCCTCGTTAAATGCCTCGGCGGTAGCACTAAAAATGTCGCCGTTGTGCAGCTTGTAGCCACGGCAGATAGAACCGGCCTCGTTCTCCCACTCAGTCAGGTAGTGGGTGCGGGTCTCATCGTAGAATAGCTCCTCGCTGGCAATCAGCACCAGGTCAGAAACCTTAGAAGCGGCGACAGGAGCGGTAGCCTTATAAACTTCACGGCCCTCGCGGTCACCCAGGACAACCAGCTGTGCGTTATCAATCGCAACAGCGGCATCGCTCTTATAAACCTTGACACTCTTCAGCAGAGAGCCATCTTTGGTGCCGGACATATTGTCCAGACGCACAACAGCATGCTTTTCAGCCATAGTAAATTACCTCCATATGGTATGTTTTTTTAAAATTTATCGAACGTGATAGCGTTCAAACAGGTCACCGTATTTGCCCTCAGCAGGCTGCATCTGGACCCCGTCCACGCCAAAGCGTGCATTATTCACTTCGCCCTTAGCATTTTTGGGCGGCATGTAGCTGAATTCAGCGGCCTTCTTACCAAGCAGCTTATAGCACTCGTCCTCAAGGGCGCTAAATTCCATATCCTTGTTTTCGCGCAGGGCAGCATATTCTGTAACACCCTCCAGCTTTTTGTCCATCAGTTCAAACAGCTGTGCGCGTTTCGCCTCATCGGCAGCCTGTTTTGCGGCGGCTTCTGCAGCCACATAGGCATCGTACTTCGGCTGGATCTCATTCAGCTGTGCCTTTACCTCCGCATAATCAGAGATTGCTTTCTTAGCGGCATCAATGCGGCCAGCCAGCTCTTCGTACAGCACAGGCAGCTCAGGCTCGGCAGCGCCGTCCTCCCAATCCACATACTGTACCTTCACACGTTTCTTGCCGTCCCAGTCAACAACAACATTGTCGCCGTCCATGGCAAAAGGCAGTGCGTATGTTTTCCAGTCCTGCATATCGCAAACAATGGCACGGTTGTCCTGTACATCCTGCATCCAGTAGCGGGGGCCTTCATCGCCCCAACGGTCAACAAAAGTAACCTGGGCAATAGCACTGTGCAGCTCGTCCATCTGCTGGTTTACCGTCAGGCTAAAATCTTTCTGGCCCTCAGCAGGTTCAACAGCAGGCTCAACGGGTTCAGGCTCGGCACTCATCTGCGCAGCAGGCTCCTGGGCAGGTTCCTGTTCCGGCACTTCCGCCGTCATTGCAGCAGCAGGTTCAGCTTCTGGTTCCTGGGCAGGCTCTGCCGTCATGGCTTTGCACTTCTCTTCCAGTTCCTCAATGGTAATATCCTCCAAAGAGAAATCCAGCTTAGAAGCATCGATGCCATAGGATGCAAGAATTTCGTTCTTCTTCTCCAAAACATCTTCTCCTTTCGCAAAATTATCTATCTCAGCCTCCTTGGAGGATTGAGATCCTTGTAAAGCTGTGTATTCAGCCAGCATATCCTTGATCTGGCCAGCAATCGTCCCGGCGCTAAAATTCGCCACAACCTCGCTGCCAGTCATAGCAGGCTTAATGCGCGGATCAGTGGTCGAAAGCACACAGCAGCCATCAAAGGCAAACTTGTCCACAATGTAATAACCGCGTTTATCTACCCGGCCATCCATCTCGGTCAGTTCCATGCTTTGCGCTTTCACGCCATCCCGCGTAAAAATGTCACAGGAATCATCAAATTTGGTCCACAGCAAACCATCCACGCGCAGGTACTCCCGCTCAGTTCCTGTTCCATCGTCGCGTGTAACCCAACGGGCATTGCAGCTCTCCGGGATCACTCCGTAAGCACTGCCCGCGTACACATATTTAATACCGTCCTCGTCTACCTGCAGCTCATGTTCATGGCCTTTAAAATCAAGGTCGCCATCTTTGTTCTGCTCAATATAACCAAGGATCGGTGTATTCTTGATACTGTCCAACGCTTGTTCCACCACCTCTTTCGAGAAAGTGGAGCCGTTCAGGTTATCGCCGGTGTGCATCACATCAATCGTTACATTGATAAAGCGCACATCTTTACCGGCAACTTCTCCCGTTTTCTCAAAGGTGACGGGCAAGCGGTTAAGTCTTTTATCCACCGTTATACCCCCACAAATCAAAAAAGGCCGCCAGTCGGGTATAAGCCCGGCCGCCGGTCAAAAGTAGTTTCTATCCTGTTGTTCTTTTACATATTCTTTTAGCTCTTCAATGCGCCAATCTTCCAAGGCAAATACATAAACCTTATGCCCTGCCTCGTCTTTTTCTTCACGCACTAAAGCCGCACCGCCCAAAATCAGGTGCAGCGCAATCGCTCGTCCGCGGACCTTTACTTCTTTTACCATAAAGCATCAGCCCTCCGAGTTCGCGTTGGAGTCATTCTCCAAAGTAACAGCCCCCGCATCGCTCAGGTCTTTCCCCTGGCTCTCATTGGTAGGCCGTCCGCCGTCACCGTTATCTGCAGTCTGCGTATTGGAGCTTGTCAGCGGCACTTCCTTGGAACTCAAGTCCAAAATCGTGTTTTCCAAATACATCAGGTTTTCTACATCACTGGGCGTATAGCCGCCGGTCGCCATAATAGCAGCGCGGACAGGCAATCCATACTGGCCGTCCTTCATATAGCGGTCATGCATCTCATCGCGGTTAAAATATGTAACATCTAAGATATTTACCTTAAACTTATATGCCGTAGAAACACTCTTCAATTTGCGGTTGATCCAGCGTTCAATCTGCCGCATCACAGCAAATACGATCATCTGGTCATTGATGGTGGACCATTTTACCGAGGTTGCCGAGTCTTTGTCGCCACCGCCAAACAGGATGCTGTTTACACCGGCCTGCGTCCACATGGATGCTTCGGCCTTCTCAACATCATCACTGCCGCTCACGGCGCCGCTCTTTTCAAAATCCCAGCTAGACACCTTCATCGGGCTCATAAAGGCACCGATATTTTCCGGTAGTACGTTGCACAGCATATCGTAAAAATCTTTGCAAAGATCGTAATCGATCAAGAAGGTGCCATCTTCGTCCACTGGGATCTCCAACGCTAACGCCTTGTAATTATTTACCTCGCTGGCATTTTTACTGATAGCGCGGTAGTCTTCAATGTCAGCCAATGCACTGAACAGGCTCACAAATGGCGGAATCGGTACATAAGTCTGCTCGTTGATCTTAATGCAAACAGAATTCTCACTGGGGAGCTCCTGCCATTTTTTATTTGTATCACGCTGATATTCATTGTACATCGTGGTAAATTCCGGCGGGAAATTCGGCAGCCGCTCACTGTTAGCATCAAAATAACTAAAGTTGAACGCAAAATTGTAAACACCATCTTCAATGCTGGAGATCTTGCAATAATCCGGGTCCAGCTGCTGCAAAGCATAACTGTCATTGGTTTCCCAGGCATATCCATAATACACATCATCCCGGAACGCAACCATCAATACCTTCGAGAACTCGTGCCGGATGTTCATACGTTCCAACTGGCTGATAACGCCGTAGTATCCCTTTTTAAACTTGTTCACGTTCACGCTCTTGGAGTAGTCGACACCATAGGGCACCACAATGTAGCTGAACGTACTCATACTGGCAAAATATTGGATCAGTCGCCGGTAATAGTTCGATATATTAAAAAGGTACTGGCTCATCTGGCGCAGCTGCGTTTCATAACTGGCCGGGTTGCTCAGGTAGGTCACGATCTGTGATTTCGTGTATTTGCGATAAGTCGGGTTATAATCTTTGTTGTTTTCCAGGTCTCTTACTTTAATGTTGGACAAGTTCGCATAGCGCAGCTTGCTCATAAATTCCGAGACCGGCACATAATTACGCTTGCCGTCTGGGGAAATCACGGCAACCTGACGCTGTTCCTTATCTGTCATAAGCTACCCCTCCTCAGATTCGGCGCTCTAAAGTTTATTTCAATTTTCTTGCTCTTAGCATAATTTTTCGCCATGCTTCGTTCTACCTGCTGTGCGATGTAGTAGTTATAACTAACCGAGCTGTATCGGTCTTTGCGGGCACCAGGCTTCTCATGTACTTTGATCACGTTATTGGTGGCCTCATATTCCAGGTTCACCAATTCGTTTACCATCAGTCCCGTATTTATAAAAGGTAGCTGCAAGGCCGTCTTTTCTGTCGGCGTCAGTTTGTCATAACCTTTTATCTCCTTACGCAGCAAGTCTTCGCAGTCGTATTCCGATTCCAAAAACCGGATTCTTCCCTGCTGTATGCCACTTCGCAAAGCAATCGTAGCATCATTATTTAGCTGCGCACTGCCCAGGATAGCCCAAATCACCTTTGGTGCAGTCTTATCCGGGCACCGCTCCTGAAAGTCCGGGTTGTTACAACAGTTCAGCGGCGGATAGGTCTCCCCTGTCTCCGGGTCATAACACTCATGCATCAACAAATCCATAATAGGGGCACCAAGGCCCTTGGCATCAATGCCGATGTAGTCGCAGTCAAACCACTTAAAATACCGGCGCAGTTTAAGCACCAGGTCTTGGGTAATAATACCCTCGCAGTTTTCCGTATACACCATATTGCTGGTACAACGCCCAGAACTATCCGGTACTAGGCTGTTCAGAAAAATACTCGTGGCATCATTGTCGTTGTGCTTGCTGCTCATCAAAGCAATATCAGCCGTCAAGATTCGCTTTTCCCCCGGCTTCTTTGCAGGCGGTACAAAATCTTTGCCGCCCAGTATTACATTGGGCGCGTAGAACGGCTTTTTCAGATTGCGAACCTTGTTAATATCGTCAAAGCTGAACAACCCTCCATCTGTAGCCCCAATAAACATGGCTTCCATTTCCATACGGAACTTAATATCGCTGAACGAGGATTCAGCCATCTCGTCTTCTACCTGCTCAATTGACAACATACCTTCCTTAACAGGCATCTGATATGGGAACCGGAAACAGAAATATTTTTTATTGGGGTCAAGCATTGATACAAAGTAGTCTTTGCATAGCTGCCACGACCAATGGCTCTGAAACCACGAACTGCTCAAATACATTTCTTTTGGTCTCTCAATCAGGTGTTTGTACTCCGGCTTCTTCAAATATCCAGGCTGTCTTGCAACTGTCAAAAACTTCTTCAAAACCAGGTCAATGACATCTTTATTGATCATACGGAACTCATCGCACACCAGTAAATTGGCACGGTGGCCACGGGAGTTATCGTTCGCGGTAACAACTTCTATGTAACTTCCATTACGGAACGTAATTTGCGCATTACTTTGGTTAATTACTACATCCTTAATTTCTCCTCGCAACAGACCAGAGTTTGGCATCAACTCTTTTGTTATCTTTTCAAGAACTTGTATCCCCTGACCGCGTGTCTTTGCTGCTATACAAATTTTCGTCTTAGGCCAAAGGATTGCCCTCGTAACAACAAAAACCGCTGTCAAGTAAGTTTTGCCTAACCCTCGACTGCCAGTGAAACAAAAATTCGTTGCCAGGTTCATCATGTAAATCAGAATCATCTGGAACGGATGCAGGTCTATATTAAGGTAGTCTTTGCAAAATCTGTGCGGATTCGCTCTGTAGTAAGAGCACCATGTTGCTACCGCATTCATCACACGGTCGGCTTTGTCATTCGCAACTTCATTTGCACTCATTCGTTTCTGAGCCATAATGCACCACCTTACTCTGCCTCGCCAAAAACAGCGTTGCGGATTGCGGCGGTGCTGGACTCATCTTCGTCCATATGGTACTCAGGTTTATGCGCCGTGTACTTCTCCATCTCGGCATCATATTCGGCCTTGTATGGATTTTTTAAATTAAACAATTCGCACAATGTACCAAGCACCCAGACTCTAAAGTAATGCCCAATACCATCTACATCTTTCCATGCAGGGTCAGGCTCGGGGATCGGTTTTGTCCGTTCCCACTTTTCAATCAGTGTGCCAAACGTATTGGCATCTGTCAGTGCATTATCGTTTGTCTGGTTGGGCTTGATATTTGCACTTCCCAACAGGCTTTGCAAGTTGTCGTTGGCGGTCTTAATATCCTTTGGATCACCCGTCTTGGCAACCTTCATGCCGTTCAGCTGCGCAATAGCAATGTTTTTAAATAAAACCTCCTGCGCCTTGGTCTTACACTCATACCGGCTGATCCAGTCCTTGTATTCCTTGTCCAAAAATACATAGTCCTGGTCCTTAAACCCTGGTCCCCAAAATTCCAGCATACGCTGGCTAACCTTGCCCTTAGCGTCTAAGATTTCTTCCGGCTCATTGATGATACGTCCTTCCACTTCAGCAAGGTATGTATCAAATGTCTTGCCTCTGTGCTGGATCATGTTGGTTTGCCGCAGCCAGGCTTTCATGCGCGGGATATTTGGCGCATGTTTCGCAGTAGAGTCAAGCAGCGATTGGCTGTAGTAAATATCAAACTTCATGCAAATACGCTTGCAGGCATCGTTCTCATTACCCAGTGTCTCCACGTAATGGTCAAACAGCTTATTCAGGCAGTTATTACAAATCGGCAGGTAATAATTATTCCCGGCCCAAAGCGTACTCTGACAAACCGAAAAATTTTCCTGCTGTTTCAAAAAACGCTTGCCGCAATGCGCACAAACAAAATAAGCGGGGACCTCGTCCTCTTCCATCCGGCGCTGTGCTCGCGCTTGGGCCTCGGCGTGTTCCCGCAAAATAGTCGCTTTATTCTTTGATCCTTTCGGCCGTCCTGGCATCAGGCATCACCCGCCTCATGCTCAATACGGTTTCCGGCCTCGTCGTAATCCTTAAATTTGTTACGGCACTCAGACCAAAACTCCACAATATCCAGCAGCTTCTGGTTCCGCTCAAAAATGCAAAACGTCGCGCCGGTAATCGGGTTCTTTGCTCGTTCGCTGTAGCTCAGTCCAAAAGCCTTCAAAAAACTGGTCAGCCGTCCAGAATAGCTGCAAAAGTATTCCGGCTGCTGCTTCTCATGGTCTTCCACAAAAACCATCCCCCTTCCCTTTCAAAATTCCCGCTGGCTTAATCCAGCTTAATATCATAAGCGCAGTCCACGCCCTGGTCATTTACCACAAGCACGGTCTGCTCCGGTTTATTTCTAAGTCTTTTTTCCATACAATACCCGTCAGGGCCATTCACACAGCCGCTCTCGTAAACCTTGGTATCGTAAACAGTAGTCAAGGCATTTGTATGGCGGTGTCCCATCAGTACAATGGCCGGTTTTGCACCTGTCATCATCGTCAGGGTCTGCACAACACTGCCAGCCGCATCCTTATCTCCATGCACAGCATAAATCAGTTGGTCACGCACAGTGAAATTCGCCACAGTATCGTCAATTTTATTGTCGTGCATATGGATGTTGTTAATGCAGGCACATTTTGCGCCGACAAAATACGTCACCAACTTGTCCAAATACTCCCCATACTGGTTGTCTTCCTTATTAGGGAACACGCGACTATGGTTGCCCGGCACGCTGTACACTTCCACATTTACAAACAGCTTAGCCATCTCTGCCACAAACCAGCTCACAGCCTCACTAGCCGTAATCACCTGGTCCACAACATGTTCGTTGTTTTCCAGGCGGCTGTTTACGTGGATCGCACCGTTCACCATGTCGCCGCCAAGCACTATGTAGCAGTTCTTGGCATTGTGCCTCCGCCAGATCTCTGTAATCTTTCCGGCGTATTTCCGCAGCCGGTAAGCCATGATCTCCTGGTTAAACTTATTAAAGGTATTGTCAATATGGATACCCGCATGCAGATCCGTCAGGTGTACCACAAGGTCGCAATCTCCCTGCCCCACACACTGCAGCACATCCACATGCTCATATTCAGCTGGGTCATAGGCATCAATGCAACGTTCAATCAGCTCGCGCATGGATTCACCGCGGGCTTGTACACGCATCAGGCGGCTTACCTCATTCCGCTCATCGCGGAACTTGACCTTGGCCTTTTCCAACTCGCGCCGCTCATTCTTAATTTCTTCAAGTACCGCCTGCGAGTCAGTCGTGTCATAGCCGCAAGCATCCTGCATGTCCTGGAAAGCCTTCCAAGTTTTGCGGTAGGCGCACTCGCCTTTATTCTGCCCCAGCGTTTCATTGATAACATTCGCCACATCCGGCCATGTGCCAATCTGGTCTTTCATGGAACAAATGCGGTAAACGTAATGGTCTTCTGTCTCTCCTTCAAAAATCGGCCAGTTGTTCATGCACTCACCTCGCCATCAAAAGTGCGGGCAGTACGGCGCTTTTCATCGCACTCCATCTCCGCAAGAGCAGCCTGTGCGTCAACATTATTGGGCAGTGCCTTCAAAATGTCTTTCACTTCGTCCACCATAATGTGGTGTACGGTCTTGCTCATGTGCGCTTTCGGGAACATCTTACGGATCATCTTGGCCTCAGCCTTAGTAACAGTAATCATAAAAAACAAGTCTCCTTTAAAAATATAATTCCGGGCATACAAAAAGCCCGCCAGGCTTAAAACCCAGCGGGCAACTATACCCAATCCTACATAAAACTCTTTCCTCAGAAAGCGTCACATTTTCGCATGGCTACGGTACTTTCGTGTCCGAACCCGTGTTTTCTCGCGGCGCATTTCTTCGGCACATTTGGAGCAATATTTTGTAGATTTACTGTTCAAGTGATATTCCGCCCCACAGCACTGGCAAAAGTGGATATTTTCAAGCCCTACCTCTTTAAATACCTCACACAGGTTCAGCCGATTGGTCCGCGGTGTTATCACATATTCATAAACGACTTCTCTATCGTACAATTCATAGTTACTGTAAGTATAATAACAGCCAATTTTCTTGGGGCCTGGTTCACACGGTGTACGCAGTAAAATATTATACTTACTATACAGGTTCTTCATATTTTCAGGCTCGTGGTATGTATCGTACCATTTGTCTGTTTTGATCCGTACTTTCCAGATTTTTCCATTAAAACAACTGCAAAACTGCTTTAAGTTAAACTCTGTTGTCAGATCTAACGTGTCGGTCTGCCAGATCCGGCACATTACTATCACACCAAACAACACAAGCAGCTCACGTTGCTTTAGCGGGTATTTTCTGGCGCAATCCTTAATAAACTCAATATCCTGCTTATAAATCTGTATTTTATCAATTTCTAAAAGTCTGCTGGTTTTCGTACATCTTTTTTCATAATCAAGTATCAGGTCGTATCTGTCATAAGTAAGCCCTTTATGGTTGTCCATTTTAGCTAGATAGGTATCTGCACAAACATCCGGGGGCATGCCACTCTGGGCTAATAATCGGTTCAATGTCCGGTTTCCCATGTGATAATCCTCATAATGATCAAGTAACATCTTCTCATTGCAGAAAAAATCATAGTACATCCGCATCACCTCCGGGAATAAATTCAGCATCGATATATTCTACCTGAATATCATTCTCCATCGGGGCAAGCGTATATCGTTTACCAAGGTACTCATACTCACCATCATCGCACTGCAACGGTAAGCAAATATTTACCTGTTTTATATTTTCTACAATGCCCTTTCACGCCATCATCCACATAAACTTTTTGTTCCGGCTTGGGTATTTACCGTAACAAAGTTCAACACAGATATTGGCAAGTTCACGCTGGTCCGGCACAAGAAGCTGGCATTTATTGCGGTATACACTGTAGTAATACTGCCAGTTTGTTTCAAACTCTCGTGCCTGTTCACGGGACACACCCTGCTCTGCCAGGATTTCACGGTATCTATCGTAATTTTTGCATTGCCGCTCAAATTCTGCCAAATCCTTGCACAGCTTGCAAAATTCAAGATAGATAGTTTCAATTTCCTGGAAGTGTTCTTGCGTATACCCAATATCTGTATCGAACATAATCGACCAATCGAACTTCTTGGTCCTACGGCGACGAATCGTGTTCTCCCAGCGCTCAATAAACCAACACAGCTGGTTCATATTGCTGTGTGCGGCAGATAGGTTCTTCATACGCTTATAATAGGGGCTTGCGTATTTCATAAAGTACGGCAATGGGCGGCCATACTTTTCAATGTTTCGCGGTATCTTAAAATGTACACCCGTCTTTGCAGCGTCAATTTCTTTTCCGTTGCTGACACTTAAAAGATTTATGAATGTATCGTACCGCTGTCGTTGTTCTTCTGTTCTGGGGCATTTATTATGGTACGAACTTGCAAAATTAGAGATTTCACCAATACGGGATTTTAATCCGCGGATAATACACTCGGTTTTGTTCTGTACCGTATCAGCTTCTACAAGGGCGCAAACCTTATCGTCAATATCCAGTGTTATTGCTGCGTTTCTGTCCACTCCTTCCATCATAGTTTTGTTATCCAATACGAGGACCAAATCTCCATCATACGCACCTACGTTGTCTTTTTGTAGGCGCTGACTATATCTTCTACCGGCTTCCCGGCAGCGGTGCGCTCTCAACTGCGTGTCAATAGCAGCCGTACTCCGTTACACTCATCACGGATAGTCGATGCACTCTTTTATAAGCACAGGATTCTTCTAATAGTAGGAGAAACCATTAGACATTCCCTGTTAGCAGCCTATCAGGCCACACCCTTGACGAAAGGTTCACACCGTTCCAAATGCTGTGTTGCCACAGCCCCGGACCACTCTTGATCCGCGCCATTCAATCTCTGCGGCACAATTGACCGGCAATTTACCATGCAGGTATTTACCAGGTGCCCACAGTATTTTTCCAGTACCTCGTTCGTTACACCTTTTAAGATAACATGTTCACTTTTACAAATATGTGGGTTTCGTTCAATCAAATGTTCTCCAAGCAACGTACCTTCTCGGTTAAAGCGATAAAATTCATCTGCTTGCAGTGCCCCTTGTAATGGCAGCCCACCAATATGCTCAGCCAACATAATCAGGTCTGGCACCAAAAAGCAGAAAGATCCGTGCAGCCAAACTTTGCCGCACTTCATATCATCCCGGTATTTGCTTAATAGATTTACTATGTAATTTCGTACTCCATCCTCATTCATCATTTCTGGATTTTTAAGAATAGCAGCACAATAATCATTTAACGCTTTATGCCTATCTGCCTGCATACCCAAAAAGCAGTAGGTATATACCGGGTCTCCGTCAGTGATCCGTTCAAACCAGTCAATCGTATAATCGGTTAATGATTTAAACTTTTCAAACGGCAAATCAAGATCCTGCAAGATTTGGTAATTGCCCCGGGTATACATCGGTTCCAGCTCTGCCGAGAAGTTCCACTTTGCCACACCAATACAATGATTGTATTTTTTAAATTGATACCAGTATTCCTCCCAGTCTGCTATGGTTCCGGTTTTCTTAAAGTATTTCAACCCTTTATACATAGATTCTAAGCAGAACATCTTTGGCTCAGATCCAGGGCTTACGTCATGCTGTACGCCCCAAATATCTGTAATAAACCGCACACCGCGTTCTGCGAAAAAACTCTCATAATCAAACTGGTGAATCATTCCCTTTAGATACGGCGCACGTGCTATAAAGCTAGTTATCGGCTCATCGCTGCCAATCCGGCGGCGGATCTCTTCCATGATTTTAGGATGTGCAATCCCGCAACCATCAAAAGCATTTATCTCAATATCTTTGGTGGTCTCGGCAATATCTTTCTGTTCCCATTCACGGTCTTTGCCAGTATTTTTATCCTTGAATTGTATCTTCTTGTCATACACATAATTGATGTGCTGATTTTTAATAGTTAAAAAGCAATCAGGGACAATTACAATGTTGGGCAGCCATCCTTCGATACAGTGGCAACTAGAGTACATAAGCCCACGGTAAGCATATAGCTTCTGCAATACAGTCTTATCAATCTCAATTCCCATCGTGATCCGTTTATCCAGCTCCTTGGCCAGCCGCTTATCTACAAAGCTCAAAATTCCCTGGCGCACCATGCTCGCACTTCGCTCACTCAGCACAAACTCCTGCTTGCCAATCTTGAACCCGTGCTGGATCAGCCGCTTCATGGCAGGCTTTTTGTTCTGCCCGCCAACGCAATTTACGAACACTACAAACCGGTTATACTTGTCCGTTTCATACGTCATCAGCCGGATCTGCCTAAATAACATATTGTCCTGCTGCTTAACCTGAAATCGCTTTTCTTCATCCTCATCAAGCTGGATGTTAAAGTCATTGCTTATAATAAAAGATAGCGGGAATTTCCGTACAATGTACAGTGGAGGTGCAAACATCAGCGTCCCTCCTTGTTATCCTCGTCCTTTTTCTCAATCTCCTCAATAGAAAGAGCGCCATCTGCAAAAGCCTCTTTGTAGATACAGAACCACAGCACACCAATCAGCAACGGCAATACCACAAACAAAGCAATAGCGAATGCCCGGCTCACAATTACCGAGGAATACCAAATGATAAATACAGCGCAAGTCAAAAATACAATTGCCTTAAAGGCATCCTTCACATCGTACAGTGCTTCAATCAAGCAGTACAGATTTTCAATTTTCTTCTTATTCAAATAATGACCTCCGTGTCTGGCATTTTGCCAATCCATGCAGGGGCCATTATGCCCTGTTCACAGATTTCAAAGCCAGACTCCTGCATTTCCGATAAAATCACCTCCCTGCCCCATCGGGGGCCAGTCTATTTATATTTTCGCCCTGTTGGGCGTTAGTTCTTAGTAAACTTCGTCCTCGTCGCAAACCACATCAAGCGCAGCTTCATCAAGTGCATCAACATTTGCTTCGGCAATGTCAACCGGATACCAACACGCATTTTTATCCTTTTCTTTTATCTGCGCTTCTGCGGACGCGACAATTTTATGTATGTCGCATTCATTGCAACACGACAAAAAAACAATAATGGTTTTTGCCCTATTCCCGCTGCTTTTCTCTTTCGCACCATAAATAGGTAGTATAATTTTTTCTGATTTTAACCATGTTATAATAAGAGATACTTTTCTTGAAGAAATATTTAGCACATCATACATGTTTCCCAAATAGCCAACCCATACTGGCAATGGTTTACGTCTCTGTGTATACTGCCAAGATGTTTCTTTAAGTTTTAAATACATATAAACAATAAGTGCATCAGTAGAAAATTTCCAATTTTTATTATTGGAGTATATTGCTGAAAACAACTTATTTATCTCTTTAATGCTCACATATAAAAATTGCTGTTTTTTACCGTTCGCACCTTTTTTAATGGCGTTCTTTAAGTCGTCAGTAAATTTGTAAAAAAACTTTGCGGTAGATTTTCTATCAAATTTATCAACCACTATGTACTCTCTATCAATTAGCCACTGAATCGCGTCTGCCACGGCAGTATAATGTACTTCCCGCAGTTGTATATTCTTATAAATTCTTATTCTGTCACATATATTTTTTAATGTAACAGGTAAATTGTAACAGTCATTTACAGTAGAGTTATCCATTATGTACATGGTCAAATAAACAGGCAGCGCGATTTTATTGACTGGATTTATAATCAAATCTTGTGGCACAATGATCCTATGTATCTCGAAATATTTTTTCTCTAAATACAATCCATCACACTCCGGCCATACGGTATAGCTTAATGAACCCGCCGGCAATCAAATCCTGACTGTATTCTTCCCCATCCAGTACAACATATTTATGGCCATCCGGGTCCTTATGGCTGCCAAGGCACGGCACCATTTTATTGTTCAGTTCCGGGATGTCCGGCGCAGATACAATAACAATATCCCCATGCAGTTCGCAAATATCCAGCTCGGTCAATTCCCATAGCCGGAAACTCGTACAAGGGATAGAAGCCAGCGCCTCAATCGCGGCCTGCCAATTATTCACAGCCTGTATCTCTTCAGGAGTATCCGTCCAGTTCATAGGCGCATCACCAAGCGCGGCAATCGCATCTCCACGCAGGATCAAATCATTTTTAGTATTCATCAACATTCTCCTTTTCACGACCAGCTTTTAGCGGCGGCAAGCCATCGTACATTCGCTGTATTGCTACAAGCATTTTGTCGTTTTCCCAAGCTTGTTTGTAACTCTTAAACGGGAAACTTCCTCTATAAGCCCAGGCAATTAGTTTCCGCTCCTGTGGAACACATGGATGGCACTTGGATGGATCAATGCCAATATAATTTGCCGTATTTCTATCCCAACCACTGGCTATCATCAGTTTTACATATCGTTTTCTTGTCATACAGATCCCCCATTAACTTCAAAAGTTTGTGACATCGTTCCGTCTGGAGCAATACTAATCTTCGAGACAGTAACAGTGGGACAATTATCCGTTTCGTCCTCTCGTTCATAATCACGACATTTAGCAGGGAACCCACTACCAGGACTATGAAACCTTGGACATGTACAATGGATATGTCCAACTGAATCTATATCAGCGCAATGTCTACAAGTACGGCAGTCCTTTGCTGTTTCTATCTCGATAACCTCACGCTCTTGCACTTTTTGTAAAAATACCCACCCACAAATAACCAGCCCAAGTCCGTATCCCGCACATTTTAACCAGCCCAATACAATATCAGGTGACATCTGTCTCCCCTACTTTCTCCCAGTGGTCAGCGCACCATACATAATGCGCATTTGCATAAACCGTAATCGGCTTTACAACCGGATTCCTATTCTCACACAAAGATGCTATAAGTTCCTCGAATATATAATCCAGTTCTTTAGCTTTCATTTTGTTATGTGTTTTATGTGCAAACTCTGCCGCATGTGGTTCAAACTGCTCAAGGTATATATTATTTTGCATAGGTCATATCCACCTCCACGTGGTTAAATGGCATCATAGATTTTACCAATCTCATATTTGTAGTCACTGACTTTTGTCCGCTTATAAAAATCGCAGTATGCAATGCCATCTTCATCTATTACATATTCAATCCCCTTTGTCAGAATAGATGTATCACGCACACCATGCAAAAAGAAGACTCTGAATTTATCGTTCTTCCGCAACCGGCACCAATGTGAGTCCAAGGTATGCTCATGTGTAAGAACGGTGTACTCCTTGTCGTCCATGGCAAGCCGCATGTAGTCATCAAACAATTCTTTTTGCGGCCAAAACACATCGCAGCGCAGTCTCAGTGCAATAAAACCAGCATCTTCACACCAGCTTACAAACTCGTCAAACCACTTTTTAAAATCAGGAACCGGTTTATAGATCACGGCCGAAGCAGAAGTGGTAATGCCCAACTGCTTGAGCGTGTGCGTCATGCTGTAATACTGCTCCCGCGTAAAAGTATTCGCCCCCATGATTCTCTGGCGCCTGTCAAAATCATAATCATGTACAGAGATATTCACATAATCCACAACGCCTTTAAGGTAGGGGGCCACTTTCATCAGGTTAAACCCATTCGTCGTCAGTGTGACTCGCTGCACTTTGCTTTTTATATCTGCCTCATCCAACTCTCTAAGAATCGTGATAAACTGCGCCAAATTCAGCGTTGGTTCATTCCCCGTAATATCAAGCGAGATAGGGTTTTTGTCACCAATTTTTTCTATAAGGTAAAGTAGCGAAGTCAGATAGTTGCTATGGAATGCATCAAAATTATTCGCCATAACTGCGTCATAGTCCTTCATATAGCAAAATGGGCACTTGCAGTTACAGCCGCCAGGAATAACCAATTTTATAGTAATGACCTTGTTGTAGTCTTTTCGTTCGATATATTTCATTACAGCGATTCACTCCCATTTAATGGTGGCAATGGACTCGGTGCCCAATATTCAGGTGTATCTATAAAACTGCCACATGGAATAATTCCAAATTCTCCGTTACGGTATCCTGCAAGATAAATACGATCAAATTGTGGCACATAAGTGCTTGTACCATATGCGAGTATTTCTTGCCCATCTTTAGGCGGTCGTTCTTTTGTTTTAATCCAGGTCATGCATAATCTCCAGTATTTTTTCATCCAACCAATTATCAATCTCTGCCCGTAGCGCCTTTAGATTTTTCTACACATTCGTCATGTACCTTTTTTACGCTGTACATACAGTTCTTTCTATTTAGGTTCATGTTAAATCACCCTTTATATTAAACCCAATCAAGGCTAACATTTTTCATGCCATTTTCGAGTTCTTGACATAATTCTTCTGGAGTGTAATCTGCAAGTGCCCATTTAACTACAGGATCTTTAACGAGATTTGTCGAAGAATTAGCCGGAATAATTTCAATATTCTCATTCAGCCAATTGTCAGTCTCATTTCTAATAGCCGCAATGCACTTAACGCACTCATCATAGACCTTTTTTACACTGTACATCTGCAAACGCGGGTCAAGTTTCTTGGCTTCCTCAGCCGTTAGCATCAGCTCCTGCAGCATCATATCAATCATCCGCCAATAGAAATTTACAGAGTTCAGGCATTCTTTGTCATAGTTTGTCTCGCCAACAGGCCGGGTGCTATGAACTGTTTCGTCTATAAGCTCGTACCATGCCTGGGCGAGCTTACAGTTCTGACGCTCGTTGTAGGATAGTAAGTGTTCACTCATCATCATCATCTCCCAATACAATACTTCTGAATTTCTCTGGCGTTATTTTCCCCATGCTCAAATCAATCTCTGCAGCAAGGTTGTCACTGTTCAAATCATAACTATCAAACTCTCTAAGGAGCAAACGAATATCAGTAAAGAGACTATGCGCGTCTGCACCCTTAGACTCATCAACGCAAATCTCTCCAATGATATCTAATGCGTATTTATAATCCTCTATCAGTTTGACAAGCTGGTCTTTGCTTAGCGATTTTAACCGCAATCGTACACGTTCCGTCATCGTTACTCACCTACAAAAATGTATGTGATCCACGGCATTCATTACTTCGTCTGCGTCGATCAACCGCACCGGTTCTTTCGTCTGGCTTGCGCCAGGGTTATTTGCCAATTCCTGCAACTCGTTCAGATCTTCAAGCACACATGTAATGCCGCATGTGTCGCACTCTTTTATTATGTCCGTACACATGCCGCAGGCATCTCTGTATTTCGTAATTTTATCGCGGATTGCTTCTTGTAGTTGTGTCATTCTGATACCTCATGTGCCGTATGGCGCAGGGATTCCGGGTCGATGGTAGGCATGATATCAATTTCGTAAACTACGACCGCATCAAACTCGCCGCATTCCGGCGCGTCGGGAAAACCCACCTTCACGGTGCGTTTCTTTAATTCATCTGCATCAATCAGCCGCATTGGTATGACTCTCTTTCCATTTTTAACGCTTCTTCGCGCAATTCTCCAAAGCCGTATTCATCATCCCATCTCATACGGGAAACAATCGTGTCGCAAGTCTCACACAGGTAGTATGATTCCACTGTGCCGCCATCCGCGCTTGCGGCAGAAATCATTTTTACGGGCGGTTCAAATTCACGGCCACAGCCAAAACAGATATGCGGTTTTCTGGTCGTGACATATTTATGTCTTAAAATGGTGCTCATTCTGCTACCTCTTCTACATATGCCATGTTCTTGCGCAGATTGAGCAATTTCGGATTGAGAATACAAGCCGGGGCGACAGCATAACTGAAGCACGCAGGTTCGATGCCAAACCGACAAGCCGTGTTCACAATGCGAACGATATTCGCGATACCCGCGTCGGAATCTTTATCACCGCAATACCACGGTGTGGCAGTCCAAATCCAATTGTCGTAGTGCGGGATGAAATCACGGTACTTGCGGTACTCGTCACATGTCAGGATGAAAACGGTGTCTTTCACTGTTCCATAGGCGCGGTCGCCGTTGTCTGCAACAAGGTCAACGGTATGCGACAGAAGACTTTCTTTATCGAAAACACTGTTCGCCATACTGGATAGAATCCCCCGCACATTACTGGTGCGGTAGTTATTCCAGTTACCTTTCTCATCGGCAAATTTATCACTTGGGCAAAACTTTACATCTTTTGCCCACGGCTTTGCCATAATAGCCAGCAAGCCGCCATCAGGGTGGTATGGGTCAAGGCAGACCCACTCGAAGCCTTTGAACATGAAGTGTTCGCCGGGTCGCAGGGTTGTAATGTTAGTCATTGTCTGGCAACTCCTCAGTCCAGTATTCGCGGCGGCACTCTACACACCTTTTATTATCGCAGCATTTACTCATTTCTTTTTCGACGCTGCATGGCAGTATGTTTATAACATCTCGACAAAGGTCGGCGTTCGGAAACATCTTCAAAAACTCGCTCTGACGAGTCTTGATGGGATGCTTTTTCGCCCATTGCTCGACTTTTGAAACCGTTTCCTCAATGCTTTCAACTAAACCGCCGTCGAGTCTAACCAGGTTCATGGCCATGCACACGCCCTCTTTACAAACAGGACATTTCCCGCAGCTTTGATTTTTGCATAATCTGTTTGCCGTCTTGAAAAATTCAACTGCGTCCATCAGTGCGCCTCCTTTATCAATCTGTTGGCTATCTCGTTGATGTTATCTGTAGATGTCTTGATTTTGTCATAGGCATCGGCTTTTTGCTTTTCTATGGCAGCAAGGTCGCGGGCTAGGTCGTCGCGCATCATGGCGTAAAGCTTTGACTGCTCTTCATATTTTTCGACTCGCTTAGCCCTTTCGTGCGCTAAGTCCTTTTCTGTTATATGCTCATCGACCAGGCTTAGCGCCCGCACAAAGTCCAGAAAGTTTAGAGAGAACCTCTTGCCGCGATATTCAAACCCATAAGAAGGAAAGTAAATTTGCGAATCGATAAATTTGAAATTCTCAGGGTGCAGCTTATACATTTTTTTAAAGGTACTGTATGGAATACGCGGGATGTTGTCAAAAGCACTGTCTACATGTTTGTGATAGGCAAGCAGTTCTACGAGCGGAAAGTGGGCGTAGCAAGATATGAAGACGCCAATAGTTAAGAAACAAATAACAGTGCATATGGTAAGTGCAAACTTAAACATTCCGTAGTCCTCTTTGCCCTCGTTCGCAAAGAGTTCCGCAGCCACGCGATACTCGGTATATGTATAAGCAATGGAGCTAATATTAACTAAAATGATCCACGCCGCAGACAGGATTGACGACGTCAAAAGTCCGGGCAGCTTATAAATCTCATGTGTCTGGCCTGATGTCCACGTAAACATTACGGTTGCGATAATAAATATCAGGATATTGGTCAGTATGGTTGTCAATTCTTTAGCCTCGCTTTCCAGTCGTCACAGCAGCAATCACCATCTATGAAATCCGCGGCGTATGGGCGGTCGGCACCGCAGCACGCTCCGGTGAACGGTTCCCAGCGCTTGCGTCAATCGGTCTCATCGCGCCATCTCGGTATACCAAATCGTTGTGTAGACACGGCGGTCATCCGCAATCTGCGTGATGTTCTGAATATCAATTTCGCGCTTATCGTCAATCATGTTCATCCAGCGCCGTACATGATAAATCACTTCATATGGGTTGCTATCTTCCAATGTAACGGCATGCAGGCCGACATGTCTGCCCATAACGGGCGCGTCATTATATGTAATCATTTCTGGTGAAACCTCTCTGCTGCGCAGTATCAATCCTGCGAAGATATTTCTTTTGGTGGAGCCTCTCTGGTGCGCACAATCAATCATGTTAAACACATAACACATGCCATCGTAAAATATGTCTTACTCTTTTCAGTCAGCCCATCCGGCATATCAAAGCTAAAACTATCAAATTGGTCAGCATCAATCGGTCTCATCCTTATCCTCCCAGGCTTTTTTCGCCGCCTTGTGTTCGTCCCGGTATTTCCGGTAAGCTCGCGTATATTCATACGAAGGCGCGAATATATGTTCAACGGCGTTTGCAAGTTTCGGCTCATGTTGCCATAGCATCGTTAGTTCGTCTTCAAAATGTCCGGCAAATGGACATCCTGCACATCCGGTACGCTTACATCCATATGCGGTGTAGGCATCACTATGGACGATACTATAGCCTTTTTCAAACGCTACTTTGTCTTCTGCTTTCCACCAAAATAGTGGATAATATTGTTTCCCGTGCGCTCCATCGGCCATGCATGTCTTAACTCCGGTAGAACGTGCGCCACCCTCTGCTTTGCGGATTCCAACCAGCTGTATATCTGCACCGTATTTCTTGCGCACCGCGTCTCCAACTTTCTTTTTGGATTCATTGCAGCAACGACTAGATATATTAAAGGTGGGCGGATTCTCGATCATGAACTCTTTCAGCAGTTTTGCCGATGCGATTTCTGACTGAAGCGGCTTATGCGGTTCGCCTTTCCAGTTGTTACACCACCAGCGTAGAGCGGCCTTACAGTCTGGATACCTTTTATATAAAACATCAAATGGTTTATCTTCCCATTGGAATCCATGCTTTTGAAGACGGTAAATATATTCAGCGAACATCTTGCTGTAAAATGGATAACCAACATTGCGTACAGCACCGGCCACCTGTGTCTTGCCACGCTCGCGGTTAATTGTAATTCCGTATTTATTCTCTAAATATGTAAGGTGTCTTTTCGTAGCGTCCATTTCAACGCCAGTATCAAACCAGGTATACGTAACTGTATGTGCGTTGTCATGTGGCCGTAGATTCTCCACGATATCAATCATGCAATCACTGTCTGCCCCACCAGACACGGAAACAAGGACATTATAGTGGGCGGCTAATACGCTTTGCGCTTTAACCAGGCCGTCATAGATGGTCAGTGTGGGCGCTTTTGTAATGTAATCCTCATGTGTTATCAATGTGATATCTCCTTATCTGGTTGCGTCCTGCAGCGCAGTATCATCCAGTGGTTCAGGCCGATATCTCGTCAGATCCGCATAGCTCGGTATCATCCGCAGCTGCTGCCCTACCTCCAACATCGTAGTTTCGCGGTCCACATGGTGCGCGTCCGCAAAGTCTACAATGTCATCAATGAATGTGATCATTAAGTGGCGCATATCAGCTCGGAATCCCGGCTGATTGCGGTTGATAAAGTCTTTGGCAGCTGGCGAAAGTGTACTGGCGGTTGTTTGTGTATTGTTCATTGTTAAAACCTCTTATCATACATTTATAATATTTATGTGCCGTTAATTGCAGCCTGAATTTATAAGCCGCCCAATGCGGCATCAACACTAAGTGCGGTTGCGTCAATCTGTTCCTGTTGCAAACCGATATAACGCATTGTCGTAGTCTGGTCACTATGACGGAATTTGGCCTGCAAGGTCTCCATGATCTGTGCTGCCGGTACTCCGCTCTGGCTCAGTGTACTATTGGCGGCATAACCATAGGTCTTGCGCATACTGTGCGTACTGATATGGCCTTGAACTTCACATGCCTTAGCAGCCTCTGTCAAAAATCGATAAACTTGGCTTTGCGAAAGTTTCTTGGTCATACCACCGGCGCGACACCATTTCGTGCTCTGGAACAATGGCCAATTGGCATCTAATACCCCGCCTTGGGTGGTGCGGATTTCTTCTACCAAATCAGTGATGGCTTGCGCTGCCATTGGAGTTATCAGATCAGTTGTGCGCTTGTGCGTTTTCTGGTTGATGATCTGAAGATGGCTTCGCACAGAGGATTCTGCCAAGTTATATACGTCACCAATGGTTAGGTTCAGAAGATCACCTACTCGCAAGCCAAGTGTGATGCCGCATATATATAAGGTATAATTGCGCTGTCTGGTCCGCTCTCTACCATTGGTTAGCAGGTAGTTACCAATGGCGCGGAAATCATCCTGACTGCGGATAGGCTCTGCCGCTGTGGCCTTTTTAGAACCGTCGAATTTGTAGGGCGACAACGTAGTGCAGCAGTCATGGCTTCTGGCCGGAGTCTTGCAAGTGCCCCCTACTACGATGTTCATATTATTGGCTTCTGCCAAAGCCTCAATCAACACAGAACGCTCATCCTGGGTCTTGGCGCGGAGCAACATGGTTGTCAAAGCCTGGATTTTAGATTCATTGGCCGCATTAGTGGCGGCGGCGAGCTTATTAGAGCGTTTCATAGTGTGGGACTCCTTAGTCTGTGTGCATTAGCGGTGTTTTGCGGCACTTTTTCGTTTCCGTAACTATATTATACACTACAATTAACGGCACGTCAATAGAAACCGCGAAAAAATATGCCCTTGAGAGGCGTAAAAGTGGCCACGCAGGGCGTTTTCGGGACCGTATGGAGCGGCACTACTGCAAAATCAACGAAAATACGCTGTTTTTTGACGAAAATTGGCTGAAATTGATCGTTTTGATGCAAAAATAGGCCGAAATTTATGGTTTTGAATGTGTTTTGGAACTGCGGTTTTGGACGGTGGAGCGTTGAATTGCCGAAGCGGTGGGCCGATGATGATAATGGACATTGTGTTGATTTTTGCTGAGGTATAAAAATGGGCACTGATGAAGGTGAGCGGGCGGCAATTTGGCCTATATATAAAGGTAGGCGATTATGAGAACCGAGAATACAACCGAGAGTGTGGTGGAATGACTGGGGCCGAAAAACCGCGTTGTTCCGCCTTTTCTTTTTTATCCCACCCCCACTATCAAAATTTTCCAGCACGCCCCAAAAACTTCATTTTTTGACGGTGTATCGCAAAAATCTGCATCATGCACACTTCCCCCAAAAGTGTGCATATCACGTCAATCCTCCCTACCTTATATATGCAAAAAAGCGCACGCGCATAGTCTATCAAAAAATGCAATGCAAGGTTTGGTGTATTATATGGGTGTCCTAAGTGACACGCAAGTGACACGCGGGGCAAGCACCTTGACAATCGAATACACGCCCACTCTTTTGAGTAGGTTTTGCATAGCGCTTGCGCCTTGCATGGGTGTGTATCCGATTCGATGGGTAAACTGTACCTTGAAAAGTGAATGACAGATTTTTCCGAGAAAAAAGCTACAAGTGTACCATGTTGTTAGCGCCTCGGCTGGCCTTGCCAGTACAGCGGCTTTAGGTATTACTGTAAAGTAGCCCAGTATCCGCTCGGAGTGTACCCTCACGGCACAAACCCGGTGTTTCAACACATAGGGGCGTATTAGTTAGTACGCGTAAAGAGTGTATTTCAGTGGGCAACACCCATGTACACAAAAAGCGAAAAAACGAAAAAATCAGTTAGGAACTTTTCAGGGTACAGGTGTACCTTGACATGGAGTCAGTCGTGATGACTGTATCTAACGCCGAAAAGCTATTAGGCGATATTGTACCCACCTTTGCAAGGGTGGTAAACCCGGAAGTCAAACCGGTGCATCAAAACTGTGAAACACTGTAAACGGAAACAGTGCGAACACTAGCAAACAGGTTATTAGCAATGCTCTTGTGACGGCCTGCTTGTCAATAGCACGGCATACGAATTACCCGTCGCTAGGCCATTCCAAAGGCCGAACACGGCGAAAAATGCTATGTTTGTCGGTTAGTAACATATCTGCGCTACTTGCAATTTTAGCGTCAACCGACCGACCCGGAGTGGTTTCCGGGTACAGAGATAAGAGAATACAACGCCACCAGCATCGACCATCAGAGCTTGAAAAATAGCCGGGTGTGAGAATCCCGGTTAGCAAACCATCTGACTAGTTGATAGTCGATTGTCTCAAGCGTTTTTTACATAGAATCAGCCCCTGACTGGAAACGGTCGGGGGCTGTCGTGTATGCAAAAGGCGTACAAAAATCACCACATTCAAGTCCGGCTATGCCGGAGAAAGGAAGCAACTTATGAAAACCGCTATCAAGAATGTCAAGTCCCTGTCCCCTCTGTGCGATGTAGCCGTCAAGGCATACGACGAGAAGCGCAACATCACCGCCACCGAGCTTCAGGAAGCCAAGGTATCCGAAAGCTACGACGGCCTGCTGAAGAACGCCACCCATATCTATGACCTGGCCATCCTGGTTATGGAACTGCGCCGGAAGAACGGCATTGCCGACGCCAAAGCCCTGGCTGACACCGACGAGCTGTTCCACCTGGACGACACCCAGCGCGACCTCAAGAAAGCCCTCGACCTGTGGTATTCCGCCTTTGGCAAGCGTAACCCGCGCACCGAGAAAGGCGCCGACCGTCCCCTGTACAGCATCACCAACTCCGACTATGTGCAGGTAGGCTACCTGTGCCATCAGGCCGAGGCCGAGGTTGGCGAGGACACTGCCAAGCTGCATGACACGTTCCTCAAGCTCATGGTCTGGTCTACCGCCCGTATCCTCAAGGGCGAGCCGATGGGCACTATCCCCGAGAAAGACCTCAAGGCCGCCGAAAAGGCCAACCGGGATGCTATGTCTGAGCGTGCCAAAAAGGCCGCCGAGACCCGTAAGGCCAACGAGCAGGCCAAGGCAGAAGCCGCCCGCAAGCAGCGCGAGGAAGAGAAGCGCGTCAAGACCATGGAAGCCCGCCTTGCCAAGATGGAATCCGATGCCAAGAACGTGGCCAAGGTCATCGCCATGGTGCAGGCCAGCCATGCCACCGAGGAAGAAAAGACTGCCATCATCAATGCCCTGGCCGAGAACTCTGCCCCCCAGGTCACCGAGCTGGTCGACGACGGCAAGGCTCACACCGAAAAGACCGCTGCCTAATAGGCAGACTATGCCCGGAGTTGGTGGGCCGGGGGAAGAAAGCATCCCACCACCAGAACGAAATCACCACCAGGAGCCAAAGCTCCGCCAGAGAAAGGAAGTACCACCATGTCCGAGTCTATTTCTGCGTCCACCCTTTACCTGTTCACCGATGCCATCAGCGACCCCGAGGTCGTCAAAGACCCCAAGGCCACCGAGCGCCTGTTCAAGTGCGTCGACCATTACCGCCGCGGCCTCATCTCCGAGGGCTATCTGTGCGACTACATCAAGCAGACCGTCCACGACCTCCACGACCAGGATGAAACCGGCCTCCAGCTGTTCCCCGTCCGTTTCCAGATGACCAACGATTCCGTTTATGAAACCGTTATCCCTGCCTACTCCAACGGCGGAGCCGAGAATAAAGTCCTCGACCTGTTGCCCGGAATGGTGCATCGTTGCCTGGCCTTTGCCCCGGATGGTTCCGGTGCCGATATCGCAGATGAACTCTATCCCAATGCCCAGTGGATCGACTGCATGGAAGTCGCCAGCCTGGCCTATGCCGAGATCGAAGTCAATGACTGACCGACTGTCTGACCCAGAAACTCGGCGCATCAGCGGCAACGCCATTGGTGCGCCTGTTTGTAGGCCAGACCCTACCGCCACGGCTCCGCCAGAGAACGAAACCGCCTTGCCTCGCCCCGCTTTTTTACATAGCAAGGGAGGTTTTTGTCTATGGCATATGTCGCAACCATGTTCGCCGGGCTTGGAAATGAAAAGCATTTTGTAACCAAGTCCGAACCAGGCACGAAAGAAACAGCCACAGAGTGGGTCACACTCATGTCCAGAGTATTGGGCGCAAAAGGATACGACCGCGACCTGTACTGTTTCAAAATTGAAGAGGTCTGACCTGCCAGCCGCTCCAATCGGGGCGGCATTTTTTCGTTGCCAAGCCGGAACAAAACCGGTTTTATCCATAGCTCCGCAAGGGGCGCCAAAGAAAGGAAACCGCCGCCATGAAAATGAACCCCATCGTCCGCATCATCCTCACCATCGCGCTCGTCACCGCCACCGTTCTGGCCACCGCCTGGCTCACCTACCGTGCCACAATGAACCAGATCCAGATCGAAATCGCCCGCGACACCGTCTACCTCACCGCCTGGGGTCAGACCGACGAGTACACCATCGGCGAGTGAAAGGAACTGCGCAGCATGAACGAATTTGCAAAAGTCTGTATTACTATCCAGATGCAAAACGACTTTGAAAGCGCCGAGACTTGCATCACCACGACTATGATTCGTACCTACGCCAATGCACTGCAAGGCGAACTGCGCAAGCCCGGCAAAGATCTGATCGGCAAAACCATTCTGGACCAGGTTACTGCCATGGCCCGCGCCAATGCCGCCCTCATGGGTTACGAGCTGACCAGTGTCGCAACCGCAAGCATCCTGGACTAAGGGTGCTTTTCTTTTACCATAGCAATCAATAAATTCATGATATAGCAATTAAGGAGTGAACACAAAATGAAATCCAATCCGCTTTTCCACCTGGCCTGTATCCTCGCAACCCTGGCCGTCCTGGCCCTGTTCCTCATGATCCTGTGGCTGGCCGCAACCCTGCCCGGCTGGGTCGTGTTCCCTCTGGTCGTCGCCGCCATCGCTGTGCTGCTGTACATGTACTGGTGCGACCTGAATCGCAATTGAAACCGCTCCGCAAGAAAGGAGGCGCCGTCAGAAATGCCCACAAAACCGTTTTCCAAGTGCTACTTCCATGCCGGAGACCAGCGCATCCGCTATAACTACGACCGCGCCGAAGCCCTGCACACCTGGGCCGAGAATGAAGGCATCAAGCACCGGGTCGATTCCGATTCCCAATTCAGCAATAACATCGTGTTTACGTTCTATTTTACAAGCGACGACGAGCACTACGCCACCGATCAATGGCTGGCTCAGTACGAATGCGAGCACCAGAAAGGATGACAAAGATGAACACCACCCACCTCGTGCCGCCCGGCACCCGTATGAGCCTTGGCGAATATGAAGCGCTCAAGGCCAAAAAGTACAAGACCGACCAGGACTACTACGCTATGCAATGGTTCGAGGAATCCTACTTCAACAAGTCCGCCAACCTGGCAGCCGAGTTCAAAACGAACCAGCTCCCCAAGCTTATGGATGAGTACGCGAGCTACATCGAATCCCCTGCTGCTATCCAGGCGATCTATGCCAAGGTCAATAAGCTGGCCTACCGCAAGGGCGACCTTGTCACCGCCGATGGCTGGCCGCACCGCAACCACACCGTAACCGTAAACGGAATTGATTTTGAATTTCACACCGGAACCGCCCTCAATTACAGCCGCGCCGAGTGCATCTTCAACACGATCGACAGCGTCTTGCACGACAGCATGGATGCCGAAAACTACACGCTCGAAAAATTTCTTGAGGAGTTCGGCTATGTAGGTCAGGGCAGCAGCGGTGAATCCGCCCTCAAAGGCATCGGCATCTACCGCGCCACGAAAGAACAACGCAAAAAAGCCCTGCAGATCTGGAGCGCGGACGAAATCGAAATCTATTGCAAGAACGTAAACCTGTAAGGCTGCGCCACATAAGGCTCCGCCAGATAAGTATCACAGATTGGAGGCTCCGTCAGAAGATGATTTACAAAGTTACCACGCTCAAAGACCTGCCCGGCATCAAGGCTGGCACCGAGTTCCGGTATGTCAATCGCAGCTTCAGCCATGATCCGGAATTGAAATTGTTCAACCAAACCCGTCCCTACCTGGAATCCGAGGTCGAAAAGTTCCTCATCGAGCAGGTCATTCTCGGCAACCCGGATGGTTGGGTGCAGATCGAACCGTATTACAATGACCTGACTGATATGAAATGCCCCGTTTGCGGTGAGACCCGCGGTCTTATCCAGGTCAATTGGGCACATGGTCACAGCAGCAACCCCGATGTTATGATCGAGTATGCCTGCGGCCACCAAAGCCGTTCCCTGTCAGATAAAGCATCTCAGAAAGGAGAATGATCACAATGATCTATACCGTAGAAAAACCCCTGTCCCAGTTTGAATTCTGGTCCGGTGCCAAACAGCGCACCGACCACCTGACCACCGAACAGCTTGACCGGCTGGACGACCTGCTGCCGGAAGTCCTGGGCGAAAACCTGACCGATACCGCAATCAACGACCTGTTCTGGTTCGAGGAGGATACCATCGCCCAGCTGCTCGGCTTCAAAAACTGGGAAGCCCTCGAGCGCTACAATGACGGCGAAGATGACGAAGATGACGAGGATGATGATGACTGGGATGAAGATGAAGGAGGCGCCGCCAGCGATGAAGCTTGAGCCCGGCATGATCGTCCGCATCCAAGGCAAACGAACCCGCTACAAAATCGTCGGCTACCAGGACAACAGCAATGTCCATCTCGGCGAGCTCTTCCCTCCCCGCTTCGTATTCCAGAACCTGCACAACGGTCTGCGCTTCACCTACGGCGTCCAGGCCGCAGAGCATTTGCCCTTTGAATTGATTTCTAAATGAAAGAAGGTGTTCCACAGATGGATCATTACCAGCCTCGTTTCCCTGCTGAATATGCGTCCTGGCTGATGGAGTACGGCTGTGGCCATTACAACCAGCATGACGCAACCAAGATCCAGCGCGTAGTCCATAACTTCAAGCGCGGATTGATCTCGGCCGATGAAGCCATCTACTGCCTCAGTCAGATCTCACGAGGAAAATCCATCGCCTAGCCTGCGGCACAACCCAGGCTTCTGCCAGAAAGAAAGGATGAAATCACCATGTTGAAATTCAACCACAACGACCTGTCCGGCTGGAGCGTTCTCCGGTTCGACATCGATGACAACGGCCATAGCACCTACGACCTGTTCCGCGCCATGTGTGTGGAAGCTGGCAACATGACTATCTACGAAGCAGACCTGCTCATGGACGCCAACGCCTTGGCAGATGCCCGTGAAAAGGATGAATATGCCTGGATGCCGCGGGCCATAGGCTCACAGCTGCGCCGCCTGGCCGATGAAAAGGATGATGAATATGTCAATCACGTGCTCGAGACCTGGCCGAACGA
>ERZ1034723.7-NODE-7-length-140162-cov-15.532315_pt1 | contig 140162 bp, 121 predicted proteins | sample MGYA00520637_ERZ1034723 | MGnify/ENA primary metagenome ERZ1034723 (study PRJEB33766, sample SAMN09781719) | gut metagenome | biome: gut microbiome | host: Homo sapiens | place: Madagascar | study: EMG produced TPA metagenomics assembly of the PRJNA485056 data set... | reverse complement strand
TCCAGTAATGGGGCGTGATTCAAAGAATCACACCCCAACACTTGACATAGAGCCATTCAAAATTGCAGAAGGTCTACATGCATCTTATTTTTTACTCAATTACATCAATTCCTGAAGAGAATGTCCACTTCCAACTTCCGAAAGAAGAGGTATATGGGCTTGTCCCTGCGATATCATTGTCGATCATAATCCCACTGTTTGTTGAATGGATTCGCCAATAAGAACTGCTTCCATATTGGCGAATTACAGTCTTTCCTTTGTACTGGATCTTATTTCCGCTTGCCTTCTTTAAAGTTCCCTCATCATAGAGACCAAGATCCTCGAGATAGTCTTTTACGTCATTGATGGATGAAAACTTACCAAAATATACTGCAACGTGGGTTGTCGAATTTCCACGACCATATACTACAACATCACCAAGTTCTAAATCCGACAGATCCGATGCACCTGAACGTTTCTTTCCGATCGAAAGCTTTGTCTGCTTTGCCCATGTGATCTCATCGTCTTCCAAGACGCCGGTTGTATATGTAATCGTTGATCCACTTACCCAATCACGTGAACTTGTCGCACCAACCTGTACATTTTTTAATGCAGTACCGGTTTTGCCTTTGCTCTCTAATCGATTTAACGCAGCTCTTGTATAACCGCTACAATCACAACGAATGCCATCTATAACACTTCCGTAACTTTTTCCAAGGAAATCCTTGCACAAAGTCTTGCGATAATTATCTTCCTGAACGACGGCAACTGTCTTACCTGCGTCCTTAGTCGAAGCCTCTGTTGCTACAGCTGTATTCCCCAATACAATTGCTGCCATCATGATTCCTGCAACAAGCTTCCTGCCCCACACCTTACCTTTCTTTAACATACTTCCTCCTAATTGTTACAATATTGTTACTACACTATAACATATTCTTAATAGAAAGTAAATCTTTTTCACAGTTTCCTTTCTTTTTTTTGCATTTACTTCGGCAAATAGCACAAAAAAAGGGTTCCCATAAATGGGAACCCTTAAACTCAAGTAATATATTCTTACTCGATAACGGTAGCAACACGGCCTGAACCTACTGTACGACCACCCTCACGGATAGCGAATGTAAGACCCTGCTCCATAGCTACTGGATGGATGAGCTCGATTGTCATCTCTACGTTATCACCAGGCATGCACATCTCTGTTCCTGCTGGAAGCTCGCAAACACCTGTTACGTCTGTTGTTCTGAAGTAGAACTGTGGACGATAGTTGTTGAAGAATGGAGTATGACGTCCACCTTCATCCTTTGTTAATACGTAAACCTGAGCTGTGAACTTTCTGTGGCAAGTAACAGTACCTGGCTTAGCAAGAACCTGTCCACGAACGATCTGGTCACGGTTAACACCACGAAGAAGCGCACCGATGTTATCACCAGCCTGAGCCTCGTCTAACTGCTTACGGAACATCTCGATACCAGTTACAACTGTCTTCTGAACATCTTCCTTAACACCAAGGATCTCTAACTCATCGTTGAGGTGAAGTGTACCACGCTCTACTCTACCAGTTGCTACAGTACCACGACCTGTAATTGTGAATACGTCCTCGACTGGCATAAGGAATGGCTTATCTGTATCACGCTGTGGATCTGGGATATAAGAATCAACAGTATCCATAAGCTCCATGATCTTGTCTCCCCAAGGTCCGTTTGGATCCTCAAGAGCCTTAAGAGCAGAACCCTGGATGATTGGGCAATCATTGAATCCGTACTCTTCAAGCTGCTCTGTAACTTCCATCTCTACTAACTCGATAAGCTCTGGATCGTCTACCATATCGCACTTGTTTAAGAATACGATGATGTAAGGTACACCTACCTGACGAGAAAGGAGAATGTGCTCCTTTGTCTGAGCCATAACACCGTCAGTTGCTGCAACTACGAGGATAGCACCATCCATCTGAGCTGCACCAGTGATCATGTTCTTTACGTAGTCAGCATGTCCAGGACAGTCAACGTGTGCGTAATGTCTCTTCTCTGTCTCATACTCAACGTGAGCTGTAGAAATTGTGATACCACGCTCTCTCTCTTCTGGAGCCTTATCAATGTTAGCGAAATCTGTAGCTGTGTTACCAGCAACACGAGCTGCTAATACTGCTGTAATAGCTGCTGTTAAAGTTGTTTTACCATGATCTACGTGACCGATGGTACCAATATTACAATGTGGTTTTGTTCTTTCAAATTTAGCCTTTGCCATTTTGAAATGTCCTCCTTCATTTTTATGCCCATTCAAGGGCTTGTTTTTGTTGTTATGGTTAATAAACCGACTGATTAGATTATATAAAATAATCAGCGCTTTTTCAAGCTATTTTTAACCGCAATTCCCCATAAAATAGGGGAATTGCAATTATTTTAATTATTTATCCCTGTTAGAAAGGAGTTTTTCCTGTACGTTCTTAGGAACTGGCTCGTACTTCTCGAAGAACATAGAGTAGTTACCACGTCCCTGAGTCTTAGAACGTAAGTCTGTAGAGTATCCGAACATCTCAGCAAGTGGTACATATGCATGTACAATCTTACCGCCGCCCAGATCATCCATACCTTCGATACGTCCACGACGAGAGTTAACGTCTCCGATAACGTCTCCCATGTACTCCTCAGGCATAGTTACTTCTACTTTCATGATTGGCTCGAGTAATACAGGAGCTGCCTTAGCCATAGCTTCCTTGAAACACATAGATCCAGCAATGTGGAATGCCATCTCGGAAGAATCGACTTCATGGTAAGATCCATCATATACTGTAGCGTGGATACCAACAACTGGGAATCCGCCAAGGGAACCAGCCTTAGTAGCCTCCTCGATACCTTCGCCGATAGCCGGGATGTATTCCTTCGGAATAGCACCACCGACAACCTCTGAATCGAACTTGAACAGTTCTTCTCCATTGGCATCCATTGGCTCGAAACGTACCTTACAGTGTCCGTACTGTCCACGTCCACCGGACTGCTTAGCATATTTGTATTCCTGATCAACAGGCTTTGTAAATGTCTCTTTGTATGCTACCTGTGGAGCACCTACGTTTGCTTCTACCTTGAACTCACGAAGCAGACGATCAACGATGATCTCCAAATGTAACTCGCCCATTCCGGCGATGATTGTCTGACCAGTCTCCTGATCGGTATGAGCACGGAATGTAGGATCCTCTTCAGCAAGTTTTGCTAATGCCTCACCTAACTTACCCTGTCCAGCTTTTGTCTTAGGCTCGATAGCGAGCTCGATAACTGGCTCCGGGAACTCCATAGACTCAAGGATAACCGGATGCTGCTCATCACAGATTGTATCACCTGTCGTAGTGAACTTAAATCCAACTGCTGCTGCGATATCTCCGGAGTAAACGATGTCTAACTCCTGTCTCTTGTTTGCATGCATCTGAAGAATACGTCCTACACGCTCCTTCTTATCCTTTGTTGCGTTTAATACATAAGATCCTGACTTACATGTTCCGGAATATACACGGAAGTAAGCAAGCTTTCCTACGAATGGATCAGCCATGATCTTGAATGCAAGAGCTGCGAAAGGCTCATCATCGGATGAATGTCTCTCGACCTCGTTGCCGTCTAAGTCAACACCCTTGATAGCCGGGATGTCGGTTGGAGCCGGCATGTACTCAATGATTGCATCCAATAACTTCTGAACACCCTTATTTCTATATGCGGAACCACAGCATACAGGTACTGCAGTACACTCACATGTTGCTTTACGAAGAACCTTCTTCATCTCATCAACAGATGGCTCCTCGCCCTCAAGATACATCATCATCAGATCATCGTCTAACTCACAGATCTTCTCAATGAGTTCTGTACGATACTCTGCTGCCTGATCAGCCATATCTCCAAGATCATCTGTAACAGTGATATTATCACCCTTCTCATCATTGTAGATATATGCCTTCATCTCGAACAGATCGATGATTCCCTTGAAATCATCTTCCTTACCGATTGGCAACTGAAGAATAATTGCATTCTTACCTAATCTTGTACGAATCTGATCAACAGCTCCGTAGAAGTTTGCACCTAAGATATCCATCTTATTGATGAATGCCATACGAGGTACATTGTAGGTATCAGCCTGACGCCATACATTCTCTGACTGAGGCTCAACACCACCCTTTGCACAGAAGACACCAACGGCGCCATCAAGTACACGGAGTGAACGCTCTACCTCAACGGTGAAGTCTACGTGTCCTGGAGTATCAATGATGTTGATACGATGCTCAAGAGCGCCTTTTTTAGGCTTTGTAAGTTCTTCCTGAGTCCAGTGACAAGTCGTAGCGGCTGAAGTAATTGTGATACCTCTTTCCTGCTCCTGCTCCATCCAGTCCATGGTAGCAGTACCTTCATGAGTATCACCGATTTTGTAATTTACACCAGTATAATAAAGAATACGCTCGGTCAATGTTGTCTTACCAGCATCGATATGAGCCATAATTCCGATATTTCTGGTTCTCTCAAGTGGATATTCTCTTCCAGCCAAGATTTTTTCCTCCTATTAGAATCTGTAATGAGCGAAGGCCTTGTTTGCCTCTGCCATCTTGTGCATATCTTCTTTTCTCTTAACTGCTGCACCTGTGTTGTTTGCAGCATCCATGATCTCGTTTGCGAGTCTCTCTTCCTGAGTCTTCTCACCTCTAGCACGTGAGAAATTTGTTAACCAGCGAAGAGCTAATGCCTGACGGCGATCTGGGCGAACCTCGATAGGTACCTGATAGGTAGCTCCACCGATACGTCTTGCCTTTACCTCAAGGGCTGGCATTACGTTGTTCATAGCCTCCTCGAATACCTCGAGTGCAGGCTTTCCTGTCTTTTCTTCTACTTTAGCAAATGCGCCGTATACGATCTTCTGAGCGACACCCTTCTTACCATCTAACATAATGTTGTTGATAAGCTTGGTAACCACTTTGTTGTTGTATAACGGATCTGCTAACACGTCTCTCTTCTGAGTATGTCCTTTACGTGGCACGTTACTTCCCTCCTTAATCATTAATTAGTTTTAGCTTTAAGGAATCCTCCCGCAAGCGGGTCCCTCCTTAAAGCAGAGATTAATTCAACGGTACTCACATGTGTCTTTCTAATGTGTTCGTGCGGAACTATCGCCCAAGGCGACTAAGCACAGCAAACTGTGCTTCCACTTTATGTGAAAGTGAATTAAATAATCCCAACACTACTATTTAGTTCTGTTTGTGATACTTCGTCCGCTAAATAAATTACTTAGCTGCCTTAGGTCTCTTAGCGCCGTACTTAGAACGGGCCTGCTTTCTGTTCGCTACACCAGCGGTATCTAATGTACCACGGATGATATGGTAACGTGTACCAGGTAAATCCTTAACACGACCACCACGGATCAGAACAACACTATGCTCCTGTAAGTTGTGTCCCTCTCCTGGAATGTATGATGTTACTTCGATTCCGTTGGAAAGACGAACTCTGGCGATCTTACGAAGAGCTGAGTTAGGCTTCTTAGGAGTTGCTGTCTTAACAGCAGTACAAACACCTCTCTTCTGTGGAGAAGAAGTATTTACCGGCTTCTTCTGCAGAGAGTTAAAGCTTCTCTGAAGTGCAGGTGCTGTAGACTTCTTTACAGTAGTCTGACGTCCTTTTCTTACTAACTGGTTGAATGTTGGCATTATTTTCACCTCCTGTAATTATTGTAAAATGCGCACTCTAATGCACGCTAAAATATTATATAAACTTCTATCCCGCTTGTCAAGCAGATTCTGCGAAAAAGCGAAACTTGGTAGAAAGCAACGAAAAAGGCCGTATCACTACGACCTTTTCCTATCTTTTATGGATTATCTTATGGACAAACTCCACAAATTATTCTTCTGTTGTCTCTTCAGCAGCAACTGCTTCAGACTCGGCTTCTTCTGTATGAAGCTCGGAAGACATCTCCGCAGTCATTGTCTCCTCGCTCATATCATCGAAGTCATCAAAATCATCAAATGACATCTCTGCATCTTCATTGACATCACTGTCAAGCTTGATGTTACGATATCTCTTCATACCGGTTCCTGCCGGAATCAGCTTACCGATGATTACGTTCTCCTTCATACCGATCAATGGATCAATCTTGCCCTTGATTGCAGCCTCAGTAAGAACCTTTGTGGTCTCCTGGAAGGATGCAGCTGACAGGAAGGAATTCGTTGCCAGTGAAGCCTTTGTAATTCCGAGAAGTACCTGTGATCCAACCGCCTGCTCCTTGCCTTCCTCTTCGAGCTTCTCATTTAACTCAAGGAAATCAAGTGCATCTACCATGCTGCCCGGAAGCAGATCGGAATCTCCATTCTCCTCGACACGAATCTTCTGTAACATCTGACGAACGATAACCTCAATATGCTTATCGTTGATTTCTACACCCTGCAGACGATATACACGCTGTACTTCACGAAGCATGTAATCCTGTACGGCACGAACGCCCTTGATCTTTAAGATATCGTGTGGATTTACAGAACCTTCGGTCAGCTCATCACCAGCCTCAAGTACTGCTCCATCCATAATCTTAATACGTGATCCGTAAGGAATCAGGTATGTCTTTGTATCCCCATTCTCCGGATTGGTTACGATAACCTCACGCTTTTTCTTAGTATCCTTAATTGTTGCAACACCACCGAACTCAGTGATGATTGCAAGACCCTTTGGCTTACGGGCCTCAAAAATTTCCTCGACACGAGGAAGACCTTGTGTAATATCGTTACCAGCTACACCACCGGTATGGAACGTTCTCATGGTAAGCTGTGTACCAGGCTCACCGATGGACTGTGCCGCGATGATACCGATTGCTTCACCAACCTGTACCGCCTGACCGGTTGCCATGTTGGCACCGTAACACTTTGCACATACTCCCATGTGAGAACGGCAGGTAAGGATTGTACGGATCTTAACACTTGTGATCGGCTCGCCCTTCTCATCAACGCCCTTGCTTACAACAGCTGCTGCACGACGAGGCGTGATCATATGGTTAGCCTTAACAATGATGTTGCCATCCTTATCCTTGATATCTTCGCAAGAGAAACGTCCTGTAATACGCTCCTCAAGACTCTCGATCTCTTCCTTGCCTTCCATGAATGCCTTAACGACCATTCCTGGAATTTCACGGTTCGTTCCTGCACAACAATCAGACTCACGAACGATCATGTGCTGGGATACATCAACAAGACGTCTTGTCAGGTATCCGGAATCGGCTGTACGAAGAGCAGTATCGGACATACCTTTTCGAGCTCCATGCGCAGACATGAAGTACTCGAGTACGTCAAGACCATCTCGGAAGTTTGACTTAATAGGCAACTCGATCGTTCTACCGGTTGTATCCGCCATAAGTCCTCGCATTCCGGCAAGCTGTTTGATCTGCTTATCGGAACCACGGGCTCCGGAATCAGCCATCATGAAGATGTTGTTGTACTTATCAAGTCCGGTAAGAAGTGCCTTTGTCAGCTCATCATCGGTTTCCTTCCAGGTCTCTACAACTTCTTTGTAACGCTCTTCTTCTGTGATAAGACCACGCTTATACTGTCTTGTAATGCGGTCTACTGTATTCTGTGCATCCTCGATCATCTGTGGCTTCTGAGGTGGCACCGTCATATCGGAAATGGATACTGTCATAGCAGCGCGGGTTGAATATCCGTAACCCATTGCCTTGACATCATCCAGAACTTCTGCAGTCTTTGTAGCACCGTGGATGTTGATAACCTTCTCGAGAATCTGCTTGATCTGCTTCTTACCTACACGGAAATCAATCTCAAGCTTTAATGCATTCTCAGGATTGCTACGATCAACAAATCCAAGATCCTGCGGGATAATCTCATTGAAGATCAAAAGACCCAATGTTGTATATACGAAACCAGCAACCTCAGTTCCGTCCTCAAGTGTTGCCTTGCGGTATACATAAATATTCTGGTGAAGAGTAATCTCACCATTCTCATATGCAAGTAATGCCTGATTCATGCTACCGAAATGGTAACCGAACAGATCCATCGGCTTACATAATACACGACGATTGTTATCGGTCGTATCTTCGAACCAGATCAGATCATATAATCCGAGTTCGCTTTTGCCGGTCTTAGGATCCGGGGTTGTGAGTTTCTTTAACTCATCAATGTCGTTGTATATCTTATCCGATACTGCTACGGCACCCTTCTTATCCTTATAATCAGCCAGCTTGTGCATGGTCAGATAGTATACACCAAGTACCATATCCTGCGAAGGAACGGCTACCGGGCCACCATCGGACGGCTTTAACAGGTTGTTCGGAGACAAAAGCATAAAACGACACTCTGCCTGTGCTTCCACGGAAAGTGGAAGATGGACAGCCATCTGGTCTCCATCGAAATCGGCGTTGAATGCGGTACATACCAACGGATGTAACTTGATTGCCTTACCTTCTACAAGGATTGGCTCGAACGCCTGAATTCCTAATCTATGAAGTGTAGGGGCACGGTTTAACATAACCGGATGCTCCTTAATGACTTCTTCAAGAACATCCCAGACTTCCGGTTGAAGTCTCTCAACCATCTTCTTGGCACTCTTGATATTGTGTGCTGTTCCGTTGGCAGCAAGTTCCTTCATAACGAAAGGCTTGAACAGCTCGATTGCCATCTCCTTCGGAAGACCACACTGATAAATCTTAAGCTTTGGTTCTACACAGATAACAGAACGTCCTGAGTAGTCAACTCGCTTTCCTAACAGGTTCTGACGGAAACGTCCGCCCTTACCCTTTAACATATCAGACAGAGACTTCAGTGCTCTGTTTCCAGGGCCGGTAACAGGACGTCCACGACGGCCGTTATCGATCAATGCATCAACTGCTTCCTGTAACATACGCTTCTCGTTGCGGACGATGATATCCGGAGCACCGAGATCAAGAAGTCTTCTCAGACGATTGTTACGGTTGATAATTCTTCTGTATAAATCATTCAGATCGGATGTTGCAAAACGTCCACCATCCAACTGAACCATAGGACGTAAATCTGGCGGAATAACCGGAATTACAGTCATGATCATCCACTCAGGCTTATTTCCTGACTCACGGAATGCTTCTACAACTTCCAGACGCTTGATGATACGTGCGCGCTTCTGGCCGGTTGCATTCTCAAGCTCTGCCTTCAGTTCTGCGGAATCCTTCTCAAGATCGATAGACTCTAACAGTTCACGGATTGCTTCTGCACCCATTCCTACACGGAATGCGCTTCTTCCATACTTATCACAGGCATCCTGATATTCAGCCTCAGACAATACCTGCTTGTAGGACAGAGAAGTCTCGCCTGCATCCAATACAATATAAGATGCAAAATACAGAACTCTCTCCAACACACGTGGAGACAGATCAAGGATGAGTCCCATACGAGATGGGATACCCTTGAAATACCAGATATGGGAAACAGGAGCAGCCAGCTCGATATGTCCCATACGTTCTCTTCGAACGCTGGACTTCGTGATCTCTACGCCACAACGGTCGCAGACAACACCCTTATAACGGATTTTCTTGTATTTACCACAATGACACTCCCAGTCTTTCTGCGGTCCGAAGATCTTCTCACAGAACAAACCGTCTTTTTCAGGCTTTAATGTTCTGTAGTTGATTGTCTCTGGCTTCTTAACCTCGCCATGTGACCATTCACGGATCTTCTCAGGCGATGCCAATCCAATCTGGATGGCATCGAACTGCATAGCCTGATTTGTGTCCACTTTATTTGTTTCTGGCATTATATGACTCTCCTTCCCAATTATTCTTCATCAAGAACTTCGTCAGCATCATCGAAAAATTCGTCAGAATCATCAAATTCTTCCTCTTTTTCAACGTTTACAAGTTCTTCGTTCTCAGCATCGAACTCCTGCTTTGTGAATCCGTGCTTCTCGAATGACTCGCTATCTTCAAACGCATCATACTTATCGTTGCCGATAATTGCGTTAATATCGGTATTACCGTACTCACTTGTCTCGATCAGTTCAACTTCGTTGCGATCCTCGTCGAGAACCTTGACATCCAGACCAAGTGACTGGAGCTCCTTAAGGAGTACCTTGAAGGACTCAGGGATACCAGGCTCAGGGATGTTATCTCCCTTGATGATTGCTTCGTATGTCTTAACACGACCAACCACGTCATCGGACTTAACGGTCAGGATCTCCTGAAGAGTATATGCCGCACCGTATGCTTCCAGTGCCCAAACCTCCATCTCTCCGAAACGCTGTCCACCGAACTGTGCCTTACCACCTAACGGCTGCTGCGTTACTAATGAGTAAGGACCGGTTGAACGGGCATGGATTTTATCATCAACAAGGTGATGCAGCTTCAGGTAATGCATGTGTCCGATTGTGACTCTTCCGTCGAACGGCTCACCGCTTCGACCGTCACGTAACTGAACCTTACCATCACGAGCGATCGGAACACCCTTCCATACGGATCTGTGTGCACGATTCTCAGACAGATAATCCATAACATCCTCACGGAGTGTATCCTTGTACTTATCGTAGAAGTTCTCTTCTCCGTTTGCTGCTTCTTCTGTGTCAAACGGCATATTTACATAATCGTTGGCAAGCTCAAGAGTATCCTGAATATCAATCTCTCGTGCGCCATCGAATACTGGTGTCTCAATGTTAAATCCCAGCGCCTTTGCTGCAAGACTAAGGTGAATCTCAAGCACCTGTCCGATGTTCATTCGGGAAGGCACACCAAGTGGATTCAATACGATGTCAAGCGGGCGACCATTTGGAAGATAAGGCATATCCTCTACTGGTAAAACGCGGGAAACGACACCCTTGTTACCATGACGACCAGCCATCTTATCTCCGACTGAAATCTTACGCTTCTGGGCAATATAAATACGAACAGACTCATTTACTCCAGGAGAAAGTTCATCTCCGGCTTCTCTTGTAAACACCTTAGCATCCACAACAATACCGTATGCGCCATGCGGAACCTTGAGAGAAGTGTCACGAACCTCGCGTGCCTTCTCACCGAAGATGGCACGAAGAAGTCTCTCTTCTGCTGTCAGCTCTGTCTCTCCCTTAGGAGTAACTTTACCGACAAGGATATCACCGGCACGAACCTCAGCACCAACACGGATGATTCCACGCTCATCAAGATCCTTTAACGCGTCATCACCGACACCCGGAACATCTCTTGTGATTTCTTCCGGTCCGAGCTTGGTATCACGGGATTCTACTTCGTATTCCTCAATATGAACAGATGTATATACATCGTACTCTACTAAACGCTCGCTAAGAAGTACAGCATCCTCGTAGTTGTAACCTTCCCATGTCATGAATCCGATCAGAGGGTTCTTACCTAATGCAAGCTCTCCGTTGGATGTAGATGGACCATCAGCAATAACTTCGCCCTCTACAACCTTCTGTCCCTTGAAGACAATCGGTCTCTGGTTATAACAGTTCGACTGGTTACTACGAGAGAACTTTGTAAGAATGTACTCTCTGCGGTTGCCATCCTCCTCGCGGATGACGATTCGGTTGGACTCAGAGCTCTCAACCACACCGGCTGCTTTTGCAACAACGCAGACACCGGAATCGACAGCGGCCTTGGTCTCCATACCGGTTCCTACTACAGGAGCCTCGGTTGTAAGAAGCGGCACTGCCTGACGCTGCATGTTGGATCCCATCAGCGCACGGTTTGCATCATCGTTCTGCAGGAACGGAATTAATGCTGTAGCGACAGAGAACACCATCTTAGGAGAGACATCCATATAATCGAATGCCGTCTTATCGTACTCCTGTGTCTCGTCAAGATAACGACCGGATACAGAATTACGTACGAAATGTCCTTCCTCATCCAGCTTCTCGTTAGCCTGTGCTACATGGTAATTATCCTCTTCATCTGCGGTCATGTAGACAACTTCATCTGTGACACGCGGATTCTTAGGATCTGTTTTATCAATCTTACGGTACGGAGCCTCAATAAATCCGTACTCGTTAATTCTGGCGTAACATGCCAGAGAGTTGATCAGACCGATGTTCGGTCCTTCAGGCGTCTCAATAGGGCACATACGTCCATAATGACTATAGTGTACGTCTCGTACCTCGAATCCGGCACGGTCTCTTGACAGACCACCAGGTCCTAATGCGGAAAGACGTCTCTTATGGGTCAGCTCACCAAGCGGGTTATTCTGATCCATAAACTGTGACAGCTGGGATGATCCGAAGAACTCCTTGACAGCTGCGGTAACAGGCTTGATATTGATCAGGCTCTGTGGAGAAATTCCTTCCAGATCCTGTGTTGTCATACGCTCACGTACAACTCTCTCCAGACGTGAGAGTCCAATACGGTACTGGTTCTGTAACAACTCACCAACCGCACGGATACGACGGTTTCCTAAGTGGTCGATATCATCATCGGAACCAACGCCCCACTCCAGATGCATATTGTAGTTAATGGAAGCAAAGATATCTTCCTTTGTAATATGCTTCGGAATCAGGTCAGCAATATCTCTCTTGATTGCCTCAATACGCTCCTCAAGAGTCTCGTTCTCTTCCATGATCTGCTTCAAAGCAGGATAGTATACAAGCTCCGTGATACCGAGTTCCTTCGGATTCTCGATCTCCGGGATCCAGCTTGTGATATCAACCATCATAGAAGAAAGAACTTTTACGTTACGAGTCTCTGTCTGAACCCAGACTGCAGGCACTGCAGCGTTCTGGATCTGATCAGCAAGCTCTCTTGTAACGGTAGTTCCGGCCTCAGCGATGACTTCTCCTGTAGACGGATCAAGTACATCCTCTGAGAGAACCTGTCCCTTGATACGGTTCTTGAGAGCAAGCTTCTTATTGAACTTATAACGGCCTACCTTAGCAAGATCATATCTTCTAGGGTCGAAGAACATTGCAGTAATCAGGCTCTCTGCACTCTCAACCGAAAGTGGCTCGCCCGGACGAATCTTCTTATATAATTCAAGCAGACCAGCCTCAAAGCTTCCCTGTGGCTCACGCTCGGTGATTGCAGGATCCTTCTGCAGAGAAGCAAGAATCTTTGGCTCCTCGCCGAACATGTCGATAATCTGCTGGTTGGTACCTACTCCGAGTGCACGAAGAAGCACTGTGATCGGCACCTTACGGGTTCTATCTACTCTTACACTGAATACGTCATTGGAGTCCGTCTCATACTCTAACCATGCACCACGGTTCGGGATAACGGTACAAGAATACAAAGTCTTACCCACTTTATCATGAGCAATACCATAATAGATACCAGGGGAACGAACCAACTGGCTGACGATAACTCGCTCAGCACCGTTGATTACGAAAGTACCGGTCTCTGTCATCAGAGGAAGATCACCCATGAAGATCTCATGTTCATTAATCTCATCTGTCTCTTTGTTATGAAGTCTAACCTTGACTTTCAAAGGGGCTGCGTAAGTTGCATCTCTTTCCTTGCATTCCGGAATTGTATACTTCACATCGTCTTCACATAATGTAAAATCAACAAACTCCAGACTCAGATGACCGCTGTAATCTGCGATCGGGGAGATATCTGCAAAAGCTTCTTTGAGACCTTCATCCAGGAACCACTTATAGGAATCCTTCTGGACTTCGATCAGGTTTGGCATCTGCAAAACCTCTTTCTGTCTTGAGTAACTCATACGCATGCCTTTTCCAGCCTTGACTGGACGTATTCTGTTTTTCTCCATTGACGTTTCACCTCTCGTTTTTATTTGCATCTAGTCAGTAACTCTAGATATTATTATTGATCATAGGAACTTTCCTAAAAAAGAGCATGGAAATGCCTAGTGCACCATAATAATGCAACCTATACTATACAACAAACATTTGGAAAAAGCAAGAAAAATTTGAAAGAATTTTTATCATGTGGTGAGATTTGAAAAGCATAAGCGGAAGACTCGGAAAGCTTCGCTTTCCTCGATGAATGCGGCAGTCGCCGCATTTAAGATAAACAAAACAACCCAGAAGGAATGCAAGCATTCTTCCGGGTCGTTTTATTCATCTTATGCTTCTCGTTGCTTACGCACAGACTACTTTAAAGTAACCTTAGCGCCTTCAGCCTCAAGTTTAGCCTTAGCATCCTCTGCTGTAGCCTTGTCAGCTGCTTCCTTGATTACCTTAGGAGCTCCATCAACAGCGTCCTTAGCTTCCTTCAGTCCAAGACCTGTTAACTCACGAACAACCTTGATAACCTTAACCTTGTTTGGTCCAACTTCTGTAAGTTCGATATCGAACTCAGTCTTCTCCTCAGCTGCTGCTGCGTCTCCGCCTGCTGCTGCTACTACAACGCCTGCTGCTGCAGATACGCCGAACTCTTCTTCACATGCCTTTACAAGGTCATTTAACTCTAATACGCTTAACTCTTTGATCGCATCGATAAACTCTGCTGTTGTTAACTTTGCCATTATTTTTTCCTCCATTTGAAATATTATTGAATGTTTTAATTATTCAGCTGTTGTCTCAGCTGGTGCTTCTTCTGCCGGAGCCTCTGCCTCTGCAGCTGCTTCCTCAGCTGGTGCTGCCTCTACGGCTGCATCTGCTGCGCCACCCTTCTCTGCGATCTGGTTAAGAACGCGAGCAAGGTTGGTAATAGGTGACTGTAAGCTTCCAAGTAACTTGGAAAGAAGAACTTCTCTGCTCGGTACGCTTGCGATAGCCTTCATACCCTCTGCATCATAGAATGTTCCCTCAACGACACCTGCCTTGATCTCTAACTTTGGAGCCTTCTTAGCGAACTCAGCTAATACTCTAGCCGGTGCTGTAGCGTCCTCTGTTGATACAGCGAATGCGTTTGGTCCTTCAAGAGAATCCTTAAGGCTCTCAAACTCAGTGCCTTCTACTGCACGGCTTACTAAAGTATTCTTGTATACCTTGTAAGATACGCCAGCTTCTCTTAACTGCTTACGTAACTGAGTATCTTCAGCAACTGTAAGTCCACGATAGTCAACTACTACAACTGACTGTGCGTCCTTGATCACTGCAGAAATCTCATCAACGATAGGCTGCTTTAATTCTACCTTTGCCACGATTTATTTACCTCCTTATTTTATTTGTCCGCATGCCTTACAGCATACGATTCCGCATATATGCTTGAGGTATAATAGAAAACCCTCTGCCTAATGACAGAGGGTAATAATCTTATGATTTATATCATCAGAATTCCCTCGGTAGGCACTCTCGTTTACCCCTTGCGGGACCTACTGTCTTCGGCAATATGCTTCGTTATTATATTATGGTAATCTGCGGTTGTCAAGACTTTTCCGCAAAAAACCTGCTTGTGTAAGTCTTATCCGATTGTCTTGGTTCTTTCGAAGCGTTTGCCGCTTCAACAAGAATCATCTTCCGGAAAGCATCCGCACCGTGATGCAAAGCGTTCCGGATCATGTTCCTGTTATGATATATTACTGTGCAATCTTAACAACGTTAAGCTTTACGCCAGGTCCCATTGTAGATGTCAATGTAGCACTCTTAATGTACTGACCCTTTAAGCTTGATGGCTTAGCCTTGTTGATTGCACCCATAAGAGCCTGGAAGTTGTCGCTCAACTGCTCACTTGTAAAGGATGCTTTTCCAACTGGCACGTGGATAATGTTTGTCTTATCCAAACGATACTCAATCTTACCGGCTTTGATGTCGTTGATAGCCTTAGCAACATCCATAGTAACTGTTCCAGCCTTTGGGTTTGGCATTAAGCCCTTCGGTCCAAGGACACGTCCTAAACGACCAACAACACCCATCATGTCTGGTGTAGCAACGACAACGTCGAAGTCTAACCATCCCTCGTTCTGGATCTTCGGAATTAATTCCTCTCCACCAACGTAGTCAGCTCCTGCTGCCTGTGCCTCGTCTACCTTAGTTCCCTTTGCGAAAACTAACACTTTAACAGTCTTACCTGTTCCGTGTGGTAAAACAACAGCTCCACGAATCTGCTGCTCTGCATGACGACCATCGCAACCTGTTCTAAGATGAAGTTCGATTGTCTCATCAAATTTTGCTGTAGCATTCTTCTTTACGATATCAATCGCCTCTGCAACATCGTACTGATTTGCTCTATCGAATGCCTTTACAGCGTCCTGATATTTCTTTCCTCTTTTCATGAAATATAAACCTCCTTGTGGTATATGTCATAAGCTGCCAGCTCCGCTGGCTGATCACTTATAACCCAGCCTTTTCCCCGAAGGGGAAATAGGTCACTTTTTCGGGTAGGAAATGCCCTCCCACTAGTTTCAAATTTAAATTAGTCTACTACTTCAACACCCATAGATCTTGCTGTACCAGCGATCATGCTCATAGCTGACTCAAGGTTAGCTGCATTTAAGTCTGGCATCTTTAACTCAGCGATCTCCTGAACCTGAGCCTTTGTGATCTTAGCAACCTTAGTCTTGTTTGGCTCACCAGAACCGGACTTAATGTTGCATGCCTTCTTAATTAATACTGGAGCAGGAGGAGTCTTAGTTACAAAACTAAAGCTTCTGTCTGCATATACAGTGATTACTACAGGGATGATTAAGTCGCCCTGATCGGCTGTCTTTGCATTAAACTGCTTTGTGAACTCTACGATGTTGACACCATGCTGTCCAAGAGCAGGTCCAACAGGAGGAGCAGGTGTTGCCTTTCCAGCAGGAATCTGCAGCTTAATGTATCCTTCAACTTTCTTTGCCATTGGAATTGCCTCCTTAATTCATTTTCTTTACATCTGCGAAACTTACTTCTACCGGTGTCTCGCGACCGAACAGTTCTACATTGATAGTAACTGTCTGTTTGCTGTGGTTCATGCCGGTAATTACGCCGCAGGTATCTTTCCAGACACCGCCGATAACTACGATCATGTCGCCCTCTGCGAAATCCACAACAACGTTCTCCGTCTTAATTCCAAGCGGTCTCATTTCAGCATCTGTGAGTGGCACCGGCTTGCTTCCCGGTCCAACGAACCCAGTCACACCTCTCGTATTGCGGACAACGTACCATGTATCATCATTCATAATCATATGAATCAGAACATAGCCAGGGAACATCTTCTTGGAAACCTGTTTCTTCACTCCGTTCTTGACTTCTGTCACTTCCTCGAGAGGAACACGAACCTCAAGAATCTGGTCTTCAAGATGTCTGTTCTCGATTGTCTTATCAATATTCGCTTTGACTTTGTTCTCATAACCTGAGTAGGTATGAACTACATACCAATTCGCTTCTGCCATAATCACTTTGCCTCCGTTAAATGTTTAAACCAACAAGGAAATTCACGCCGTACTGAATCAGCCAATCCAGTAACGCGATAATAAGACCGGTAACTACAGATACAGCAATTACCGCAATAGTCTGTCTGACAACTGATTTCTGATCCGGCCAAACAATCTTACGGAATTCAGCCTTCAAACCAGTGAACCAGCTTGTCTTTGGAGCCTTTTCAACGTTCTCTGTGTTTCCCATTTCGTAACTCCTTTACTCTGTCCTAGACTACTTTGTTTCCTTGTGCATTGTATGAGTCTTGCAGAATCTACAATACTTTTTGGTTTCCATTCTGTCCGGATGAGTCTTCTTGTCCTTTGTCATGTTGTAATTACGACGCTGACACTCTGTGCAAGCTAATGTAATCTTTGTGCGCACAACTTCCACCTCCGTTTTAATTCTTTGTGTTGCTGCCTAAAAAAAGGCATAAAAAAAAGACCTACTTCCAAGCTTTCATAGAATAGCACGATTTCACCGGTCCGTCAACAACTTTTTTCGCGAAAAAGCGCTTTTCTCAAGGGAAACGACGCTTTTTCCTACAGAATACACTATATATAGAAGAAAATAAAGTTTTTTTCACGCATCTAGCTATTGAATGCGGCAAATATGTTCGATATAATATATATGTATAAATGGATTTATTTTCAATACATACATTATGCCCGGTTTCACGGAGGAAAGGAGGGGTAATCTTATGGCACGTATCGATAGCGCATACAACTACTATATGTCAACGTATGCGAACAAAGAAGTCTCGCGCTACGACTCACACAAGAAGAGTGATCTGCGCAAGATCTACAACCAGATCGTCAAAAAGAATAAAGAAGCCCCTCTGTACAAGATTTCGGATCCGGAGGAAGCGAAGCGATACGCGATCGATATCAAGGAGAGCGCCAAGTCGATCCAGAACGTGGTTGCATCCCTGTCGGATCGTTACGGTTCGTTCAACGACTCCTTCCAGAAGAAGGTTGCAGTGTCCTCCGATGAAGATAAAGTGGGTGTCTCCTACATCGGTGACGGAAGCGAATCCAATCAGGCAGAAAGCTTCTCCATCTCTGTTGAGCAGCTTGCGACGCCGCAGGTGAATGAGGGCAATTACTTAAAGGATAACGGACATTCGCTCCGCCCGGGATCTTACTCTTTTGATCTCGATACGACGAGTGGAGCATACGAATTCCAATATAATGTAAATTCCGAGGAGACAAATCTGGATATTGAACAGAAGCTTGCGCGGCTTGTGAACAGTTCCAATCTTGGAATTACCGCAGAGATCCGCTCGGATGGCAAAGGCTCCAGCGCCTTAGCACTAACCTCTGTACAGACCGGACTCAGCGAGAATGAGAAGGCGCTTTTTACCATATCACCAGACGCGAGTGCGGGTTCTGTCGAATCCATGAAAATACTGGGCATCGACCAGATTGCGGAAGAAGCGCACAATTCCAGCTTCACACTGAATGGCAACGCGCACTCTTCCTTGTCGAATACCTTCTCGATTAATAACGCGTTCGAGCTCACGCTCAAAGGAACAACCGGAGACAAAGCGACACAGATCGGATTTAAAGCAAATACAGACGCGATCGCTGATAATATACAGACACTCGTGGATGCGTACAATCACATCCTGACAACAAGTGATCCGTATGCAGACACCGAAGGAAGCGGCGGCAGGCGCCTCACGAAGGACATTGCTTCGGTATCACGCTCCCAGCAGGCATCGCTGCAATACATCGGTCTCATGGTTGCCGATGATGGATCGATTTCCATTGACCGCGACATTCTCTCGAATGCCGTTGAGCCAAACCGTGCGGATCAGACCTTCCAGACACTTGCGGATTTCCGTGATGCGCTTGGAAAGAAAGCGGAGAACATCGCGGTTGATCCGATGAATTATGTAAATAAAGTGGTTGTTGCTTACAAGAATCCGGGACACAATTTTGCGACACCTTATGTCAGCTCCATCTACTCAGGCATGATGATGGATCGATATACATAAAGCTGCGTTACCTATTGATTGATATAGGAACGCAGCTTTTTGTTGCAAAAAGCGAGGCATCTCTGCCTCGCCCATATCTTAATTACCCTTGCTGCTCAGCGGATTACTCCGCGTCTCAAAAAACTGATTGTTATCGATCCGCGCACGATCATGATCGTTGTACATACTGCTTTGGCGGATTGCCGGAATCTCATCGTCTTCTTCCGAAAAGTATCTTGGACCTGCAGTATAAGGATCCGCATCCGTACCTTTTAATAGAGAAACGTGCGCATTCGTAATTTTCTTTTTTCCCATGACAGCCTCCTATCTTTTGGATAGTATGTGCACTGTCACATGAATCATACAAAAATTTATCTTCCAATATCCTTCTATATGAACGGATTGTAGAACCGGCTGCCATCTACGAATGTGATCAGCATGCTGACCACCGCAAATACGAACACAACCACAATGACCGTGATATCCCTGGCAGTAAGCTTCTTGCCGGAATACCAGGTTCTCTTCTTGTTTTTGCCGAAGCCACGAAGTTCCATCGCGTTACTAACCACATCGATGCGATCCATGCTGGTAAAGATCAGCGGGAACAGAATCGCCGACACATTTTTGATACGGTCGATGAGTCCCGACTTGGAGCTCATCTCGATACCACGCGCTTCCTGCGCATGCTTGATCTTCGTAAAGTCTGCCTGCACATCCGGGACATAACGGAGCGCGATCGCGATCGAATAGCTGATTTTATAACTGACTCCAATCTTGTTCATTGATGCCGCAAACTCACTCGGGTTTGTCGTCAGGATAAACATTAAGACCGCCGGAATAACCGTAAAATACTTAATCATAATGTTCAGTTCATAGAAAAGCTGCTCCGTTGTAATCGTATAATTACCTGCTATATGCAGCAGATCTGTTCTTGTTCCATAAATTTTCACGCCTTCGTATGGTGAAAAGATAAATATTGCAAGAAGGTTCAGGCACAGGAAAAATAAGATAAATTTAAATACCGTTGAAATCTGTTTCCACTCAATCTTAGACACCCGGAAAATGATCAGACTGCTCACCAGCATGAAAACAAGAACTCTTGTATCATAGGTAATCATACTGACAATCGACCATGCCAGAAAAAAGATGAGCTTCGTGATACCGCTCAGCCGGTGGATCCAGGTGTCCTTCGGATCATAGGTTAATAATCTAGACATCTCTTCCCACCTCCCTCTCATATTGGATAAAGCATTCCACGAAAGCTGTCGGGTCTGTTATCCCACAACGGAGCGCCAAATCATAAAGCGAAGTTTTTTTCAGATAAGCGCGATCAGAAATCTCCTCGTTTGTCAGAATATGTGCCGGAGTATCATCTGCAAGCATTTTTCCATCCGCAATCACGATCGCACGGTCTGTGTACTCCAGCATCAGATGCATATCATGTGTGATCATTATAATTGTGATGCCAAGATCCTCATGTATCCTGCGCAAGAACTCCATAATCTCCGTATAATGACGATAATCCTGTCCGGCAGTCGGCTCATCCAGAATTAAGACTTCCGGATTCATCACGAGAATGGATGCGATCGTCACACGCTTTTTCTGACCGAAGCTGAGTGCTGATACCGGCCAGTTTCTGTAAGGATATAATCCGCAGATCTTCAGCGTTTCAAACACGCGCTCCTTAATCTCATCCTCTGCAACGCTGCGCACACGAAGCCCTAACGCCACCTCATCATAAATCATCGGTTTGGATATCATCTGATTCGGACTCTGCATCACAAGACCAATCTTCTCGCCGCGCTCCTTGATGGAATATCCGGACAAGTCCTCTCCATTTAGGTAGATCGCACCTTCATCCGGCTGCATAAAGCCACAGATCAGGCTTGCCAGTGTCGATTTACCCGCGCCATTCTTGCCGACAAGCGCAACCATCTCCCCCCTGGAGATAGAAAAATCTATATGCGAAAGAACAGGCTGCCCCTGCGTGTACGCAAAACTCAGATCGCGTATCGTAAGCATAGGCTCCCCGTCCGGTGCTTTCTTATTTAATTTCACCTTACCAAACCAATTCCGGACATTGTCCTCATACGGCGCAAGGTTCATAGACTCAATATGCTGTGGCAGATCAGCCTCATTGATCTGACATCCGGCATATTTTAATGCGGTAATGTAAAGTGGTTCACGAATTCCCTGTTCTTTCAAAACCGAACCGGAAAGAAGCGCATCCGGTCTCAGATCAGCAACAATCCTGCCTTCTCCAACTACAATAATACGATCCACATCACGGTATAGCGCATCCTCAAGACGATGTTCAATAATAAGAATTGTTGTATTGTTCTTTTTATGAATACGATCGATCAAATCAATCGCACGCTTACCTGTCGCCGGATCCAGATTTGCCAGTGGCTCATCGAACAGTAGAATATCTACATCGTCGACAATGACTCCCGCCATCGAGACACGCTGCTTCTGTCCTCCAGATAACTCATTCGGCGCATGATCCAGAAAATCCGTGATATCCACCGTCTCAGCGACACGATCCACACGCTCGAGCATCTCATCCTGCGCAATACAATCATTTTCCATAGAAAAAGCGATATCTTCTGCCACAGTAAGTCCGATAAACTGCCCATCCGTATCCTGCAAGACGGTTCCGACCAACTTGGACAGTCCAAAAAGGCCAAGCTCATTCGGATCCTGCCCCTCAACTTTCAAGCTTCCCGTGCTCTCACCGGTAAATGAAAATGGAACCAGCCCGTTGATACAATGGGCAAGTGTCGACTTGCCCGAACCGGACGGTCCCACAATCAAAACCTTCTCCCCCGGATAAATCGATAGATTGATATCCAGAAGAGTCGGTTCTACCTGTGATCGATATTTAAAAGAATAATCCTTAAATTCGATAATTGGTTCCATAAAATCTTAATCTTCCTTTGAAAGACTGGATGATTTCGCTCCAATCTTAGAATATGCTGCTGTCAAAATCGTTCCTAATACGCCAACTGCAATAATATTTGCTACAAAAGCTGCTGCACCCTGGGCAAATACTTTTTTTACAGGCTCTGCGTAAATCAGAATATCCAATACAGGTGCTACAACTACCCATGCAATCAGGTTTCCAATCACCTGAACCACATTAAACTTCACAATCTGCTTCTTGGTAAATCCGCCTTCTTTTACTGCAAACTGCTTTGCAAAAAGACCGATTGCAATGCCGAATACCGCATCCGGGAATACCCAGCTCCACCATACACTACCGTAGAACAGTGCGTCTCCGATCGCATGTCCTGCAAGTCCCATGATTCCGCCGACCACCGGGCCAAACACTGCTGCGAAGAATGCAAGCAGAGCCGCTCTCGGCTGTAAGGATGTGTTTGGAATAATTCCAAGAGGAATCTGTACGTTTGTCAGCACGATAAACAGCGCTGTACCGATACCGGTTGCAACAACTTCTTTGATGCCAAATTTGTTTTTCATAATGTTCTCCTTCCGCTGCCTGCAGGGCAGCTTTTCTCTAAATAAGCGCTTCGGTTACAAACCGATTTGCTCTCATACATAATAAGCTATCAAATCGAATTTTTCAACAGAAAAGATATACATGCCTGTATATAACTTTTGTGGGCAAAACTTTCCGTTGACAGAAATCGTTACGTCCATTATTCTGTAACTACAAAACTCAAACAGATCATAACCGAAGGAATTGCACGGTTAGGCAAATCAATAGGTGCGTAAGAAGTTCAGGCGCACGAATACCCGAGTTTTCACAATTAAATACTGGAGTTTATTGAGTCGATTGTTTGTTAATAACGAATTGCTTATTTCATTGCATATTGTTATAATTGGGGTAACAAACAGGTATTCTCGATATCTCCTTTATTAATAAATTTCCAAGGAGAAGGATACTATGAAGCAAACGAAAGAAAGGCTTCCATCCGTCACTAGTCAAGAAGTGACGCAGGAAGAAAAAGCAGACCGCAGCACGATATTCGATGATGTCTTTCGAACCATCGCACAGAAGATGCCACAACTGCTTATCCCGCTGATCAACGAAGTGTTTCACACGAATTACAGCGAGGATACTGATTTTGAGCAACTGAGAAACGAGCATTACGAGAAGTATGGCAAGATCATTACCGACTCGATCATTCGAATCGGACCGCATCTCTACCATATAGAGTGCCAATCCAAGCGGGATGCGGATATGGTAATCCGTATGTTTGAGTACGATATCTCAATCGCATTGGAACATACCTCAAAGGCAGAGGATATCTGGGAGATTGAATTTCCGCGTTCCTGCGTACTCTACGTAAGGAATCATCGTCATCTGCCGGAGTATCATACCGCCATCGTAAAGTTCGCGGACGGACAGCAGGTTACTTATCAGGTGCCGATTATTCACGCACAAAAGTACACGGTAAATGCTATATTTGAAAAGCAGCTTCTCATCTTGTTGCCGTATCATATCTTGCGGTATGAACACTTTCTGAAAAACAACAAAACGAATGAGAAAAAAATAGAACAGCTGCTAAAAGACTATCGCAAAATTAATCAGTTGCTTACAGAAACTGTCGAAAAGGAAAAGAAGTCAGAACTTTATCAGGATATGATTTGTTTAATCCAGCAGATTGCAGATTATGTCATTCCAAAAGAAAACAAAATTCGGAAAGGAATAGGTGAAATTATGGGTGGAAATATTATAACATTACCTTCAGATTACATTGAACAAGGCGTACTAAAAACAACTTTTTCATATGTCCAAAAAGGGAACGTATCTCTAGAAGATGGTGCAAAAGATACTGGCATGTCTATTGAGGAATTCAAAAAGGCAATGCTCGAAGCAGGATACAAAATTCCTACGAACGCATGACAGAGGAAGAACCGACTGCCACCTGGCAGCCGGTTCTCTAACTTTATAGCCTTATCCGACATAATGCACTCTGTTTACATCGTATCGATCCTCCTGTGCCCGCTCCTCTGCCGGATATCCGCACGGAACCAGCGCAAATGCATGCAAATTTTCCGGAATGTCTAACACCTTGCGTACCGCATCCATTCGTCCCTGATCCGGAGCAATTCCCATCCACACAGCACCAAGACCGAGCGCATCTGCCTGTAAAAGCAGATTTTCCACCGCAGCACTCATATCAATCTCAAAATACTCCGGTGCAATGCGCAATCTTCTCCTGTTCTACCTTCTGTTCCTTATATTTACGAATACTTACTCTGTGAAATATGCTATCCATATCCGATACCTCCTGATTACGATTTTACTCCTAAACGATACCATGACTTAACAGCAAAAAGCAATGGTCTTATCGCCTCAGCCGAGATAATGTTTTACTGTGCTTTATAACTTTATATTTGTTTTATAACTCTTTATAACTTTTTGCAGCCAAAACTTTCTGTTGACAGAACTCGTTACGTCCATTATTCTGTAACTACAAAACTCAAACAGATCATAACCGATGAAATCAGTCGGTTAGCAAATCATAGATGTGCATGAAATTCATACGCACAAAATACCCGAGTTTTCACAACTGAATATTTGGAGACAAAAAGAAATACGATTGCTTAATTCTTCGTGTATGCTATAATCAAGATATCCAAAGCATTGTATTCTTATCGTCTCCATTATTAATAATACCAAGGAGAAGAATACAATGAAGCAAACGAAAGAAACTCTTCCTTCTGTCGCTAATAGCGTAGAAACGACACAGGAAGAAAATGCAGTCCACAGCACTGTGTTCGATGATGTCTTTCGAACCATCGCACAGAAGATGCCACAACTGCTTATCCCGCTGATCAACGAAGTGTTTCACACGAATTACAGCGAGGATACTGATTTTGAGCAACTGAGAAACGAGCATTACGAGAAGTATGGCAAGATCATTACCGACTCGATCATTCGAATCGGACCGCATCTCTACCATATAGAGTGCCAATCCAAGCGGGATGCGGATATGGTAATCCGTATGTTTGAGTACGATATCTCAATTGCATTGGAACATACTTCAAAGGCAGAGGATATCTGGGAGATTGAATTTCCACAGTCCTGTGTTCTTTACGTGCGAAATCATCGTCATCTGCCGGAGTATCATACCGCAATCGTAAAGTTCGCGGACGGACAGCAGGTTACTTATCAGGTGCCGATTATCCACGCACAAAAGTACACGGTAAATGCGTTGTTTGAAAAACAACTTCTCATCTTGTTGCCGTATCATATCTTGCGGTATGAGTACTTTCTGAAAAGCAACAAAACGAACGAAAAGAAAGTAGAACAGCTGCTAGAAGACTATCGCAAAATTAATCAGCTGCTTATGGAGACTGCCGAAAAAGAAAAGAAGTCAGGACTTTATCAAAATATGATCTGTGTAATACAGGAGATTGCAGATTATATCATTCCAAAGGATAGTGAAGTCCGGAAAGGAATAGGTGATATTATGGGTGGAAATATTTTAACATTACCTTCAGATTATATTGAAGAGGGGCGCAAAGAAGGACGTCTCAACGAAATCTTCTCTTCTGTACAGGAAGGAGATTATTCCGCTATGCGCGGTGCACAGAAAGCCGAAATGTCGATCGACCAATTTGAGAAAGCAATGCTCGAAGCAGGATACAAAATTCCTGCAAAGGCTTAGGGATTCCCATGAGCGAACAAGGGCAAAATGGTAAAAAATCGGCTGCCAGATGGCAGCCGACATTTTATTTTCCGAGCGATACGGCACTACTGAAAGCCTTGTATCTGGCTAAATTCGAGGCAACGCAAAAATGGACGACAACGATTCGGAACTGGGGACAGGTCTATGGGGAATTGAGCATCATGCATGAAGGACGATTGCCGGAATAGTCCCTTAGCTCCGCAATCTCTGGAACGTCGCACTGTCTACAATTCCACTCATATATTTCATAGGAATCTGAATATATCCATAAATAGGATCCTTTAATCCTTGCGGCTCTTTCCTGCTCTCAAACGGATGCCTTCCTGTCCATCATGAGAATCCTCTTCAAAAAACTCGGAATAATCGCGAAACATTGCATTCGTATTTTCACGAGAAAGTTTTCCATAAATCAATTGACAAAATCGCCAAAAAGGATAAACAAATTTTTATTTCCAAGGTGCTTCCAAAGTATTCCAAAGGTGCTCAAGATAGTCCCGATCATGGACATTATCCATCGGTGCCCAAAAACCGTTATGACAAAATCCGTTCATTTCGCCTGCAAGCGTAATTCGTTCAAACGGACCAGCTTCAAGCATCTCTGTGCCATCTCCCAAATAGTCAAATACAGAAGGTTCCATGACCATATATCCCATATTTACCCAAGACTGATCTTCACGGGCTTTCTCTTTAAACCCATGGATTTCTCCCGTTTTTTCTTCGACAATCGCACCTCCAAATCTTCCTGCCGGCTTTATCAAAGAAATCGTAACCGTTTTTCCCTTTTGATTGTGAAAGTCCAATAACTGATTAAGGTTAATGTCCGATACTCCATCACCATAGGTCAGAAAAAACTTTTCACCCTCTACATACTTTTGAATTTGTTTTATTCTTCCAGCTGTCAGCGTATTATATCCTGTATCCACCAAGGTAACTTTCCACTTTTCCATATGTCCGGATAAGGATTTTGTGTTATCCGCACCCAAGTCCGTATGAATATTATCTCTATATCTCATATAATTGATAAAATAATCTTTTATCATCTGACCTTTGTATCCGCAGCATATAACAAATTCATTTATTCCAAACTTTTCGTATGTCTTCATTATATGCCACAAAATAGGAAATCCACCAATCTCAACCATCGGTTTCGGACGTATTTTAGATTCCTCTGAAATCCGGGTTCCCTTTCCCCCTGCCAAAATAACAGCCTTCATAATCTTCCTCCTACCAAGTTTTCCAAGGAGCATCTCCACAATTCCACATTGTATTCAATATATCCCTGTCTCGAATGGTTTCCATTGGCATCCAAAATCCTTCGTGACAATAGGTTGACAGTAAGTTTTCATTGCCAAGATGGAACAAAGAATGCTCCAATGAAGCATGCTGCTCGATATATTCAAACGCATCTGGATTAAAAATCATACAACAAGCATTTGCCCATGCATCCTCTTTTATTTCATCCAATGAAACTCCCGGTCTAAACCCCTTTATCGTAATTGGCCAAATCTGATTTCGCCCACTCGGTCTTGCGACCGCCATAGTTGCTTTTTTCCCGTCCGTTTTGTGCTGAGAAATCATTTTGTTAAGATCAATATTATGAACACAGTCCCCATATGCAACTATAAACGCATCATTGCCGATATAATCCTTTACACGCCGGATTCTTTCACTGACATTCGCGTGAATTCCCGTGTCTACCACGGACACTTTCCAATTTTCTGTCTCCTTCTTATGAATAATAACCTGGTTTGTTTCCAAATCTACTGTAATGTCCGACTGATGAATATAATAATTCATAAAATATTCTTTGATTATATCAACTTTATATCCACCACAAATAATAAAATCCGTCAATCCAAAGGATGCATAATATTTCATAATATGCCATAAAATTGGACGTTCTCCAATTTCTGCCATAGGCTTTGGTATTTTTTCATCCGCTTCAATTGTACTCGGCAATCCGCCAGCCAAAATGATAACTTTCATCTTAATGTCTCCTTTAACGCCATTACAGCATTCTCTACGCCTTTATGCATCTCTTCCTTTTTCGCCATCAGCTGCTTCTTTACTGAATCTTCGTTTTTTAGTAACAAATGCAAACATTTCGATAGCTGTCCATCTTCCAACTCTCCACTCTGCAAAACGTACGATTCCATTCCAAGGTCGCCTGCAATCCCTATCGATTTGATAGAATATCCCAATACGATTGTTGGAATCATGCTGGAATACGCCGCAATAGATGCATGCGTCCTCGCAAATATACCCAACCGACACTGTGAAATCAGAAATTTATATTCGCTAGCATGACAATTATCTTTGTATAGAATAACACGATCCTCATCTTTATAGGACTCTTTTATCTCTGATAATGCATCCAAATCATTATCTACCGGCATTAAGACATGAGGAATCAACAAAACTTTGTATGGGGTTTCCTTTAGGATATCATCAATACACTCACGCAAATTTCTTTTTATCGCGCCCACACAATTCTCCCTACGAAGGACAAGCGGACTAAGATTGATTGCTATCGTATTCCCTTTTTCCATGCCTTGAGGTAACGCAATTGTTTTTGGCTTCAAGGAAAAAGCAACATCATAACACTTTGTTACATTTGTAAGTCCTGCCTGAAGTAATGCCTGATATGTTGCCCCCTCTCTGGCAGTGATCAAATCAAAAGTCAGAAGATGTTCTATCATCTCTTTCGATATCATTGCCGACTCAATCGAACAGCTCCAAAATACTGTTTTCGCCCCCATTTTCTTGGCATAATTGTGTATTATCGTCCACTTTCTCCAATTGTCATAACAATAATTATCTCCACCGATAGACATTACTACAGAGTCTGGTTCTATCTCATCCAAGAGTTCTCTATACACTTGCGCTGTATAACGGTTACGATTTCCATCTTCTTTTTCCATCTGCAACGCCTGCAAATCTCTACAGCAATATTTGTCAACCGGCAGATGAAACATCTCATCCTGCTCCTTAAAATGCGTCGATAAAACAATCGTAGCATCGTTATCGATGCTACGAATGATTTCGCAGGTTGTTTGTACAATTGCCTCTCCACCATGATTAAAAGAACCACCAAACCCATACAATATATATTTCATATCTATCCCTCTATCCGGCTCCGCAGATTAATAAATTCTTCATCTCCCGGTAATATGCTTAACCATTCCGACAATTCTCTACCGGCTTCTTCCACGCATCCCTGATTAATCAATTCCGCAATATATAGCTTAGAATAAGCAGTATACAAATCCTCAAGCCCCAAAAAAGCAGACAAATTCTGAGCGAATACAATGTTCTCAATCTGAAGCATATCCAAAGACTGCTTTTCTTGAACATACTCCTGTAACAAACGGATAATAGAACCTACTTGTCCATTAACAATCGCTTTTATCAGCTCCGGTTTATTTCCAAACAAATCATAGGACTCTTGTTCTGATATTATATCTCTGATCACATCTCCATGAGCTGACAGAAAAACATATGCATGATGCTTATCTGTTTTATCAAAAGTGGTATAGTTAGAAATTGCCCATTCCAAAAGAACTTTCCGGTATATCAGCAGATCTTTCTTTTCCTTCTCTCCCGCTCCATTTTCATACGTGACTCCCAAGACCTCTCTTGTTGTCTGCTCATCAAATATTTTGGAAGAAACCTGCATAATCTTGGCATTCGTCTGGTTAGAATTGAGAAGAACATTCAATGTATCTTTCAATGCATTCATATATACAATCGCTAGAAATCGTTGATCATCTTCTGAAATCCGACCGGCCTTTTCCATCAAAAATTTCCTTGCAAACTGATCTAATATCAAATCCGAGTCTTCTCTTCCTTCCATCCATTGATAAGATACTGATTTCTGCGAAACCTGATAATGGTGCAAGCCTTTCGCTAATACACCAAATCCCTTGGAATATCTCAGGCAATTCATAACATTGATCGTATCACCGCCATATGCCTTCGGCCACCATTCAGGTGTATCTATCTCGTATTTATGTTTAACAACGCTTCCCTTATATAGTTTTCCCCAAACCTGTCTCATATTCCAATGAACAAAAGGAAAATATGTGTCATATTCTGTTGCATTTCTCAACAAAAAATCCTGTTGCTGTATTATTTTTCCGCCGACAACTCCATCCTCGTTTTCAAAATAGCTTCCACAAGCTGCAACGTCGAGAGAATTTTTTTCCATAAATTCCAACATTGACTCTAAAAAATTCTCTTCATAATAATCATCCGCATCAAGAAATGCCAAATAATCATCATCATTAATATCATTTGACAATGTCCAAAAAGAAGGATTCTCTTCTAATTTCCTATTAACCTTATTGTAGAAAACAACAATGCGATCATCTCGCTCTGCATATTCATCAATAATTGCTCTTGTACTATCCGTTGATCCATTATCAAGAATATAATATTTAAAATCAGGTATTGTCTGCGATAACACACTCTCAACAGTTCTGCAAATTGTCTTCTCTGCGTTATATGCACAGGTTCTAAAATATATCATGTTTTACTCCATCTGTTCTCCCGCAGGATACCGCTTACTCTCATCTGTAGTTCCATAATATCCATTACAATAATCACATGCCGTTATTACGGTTCTTTTCCGAAGCTCTTCAAACAACTGTTTCTTTTCTTCAGTTGTCGTCTTGTCATCAAACAAATCTAAATAATCGGCTGTCGTCGAAGGAATCTTTCCTAATTCAGTTCCTCGAATAGATCGTCCACACCAATGAATCTGTCCTCCTCTTACGTACCAAGATCCGCCTCTGCATGTGTGGGAACACTCTTTAAATATCTTCGTATTTTCTTCCTCAGAGCGATTGTGTGCCACAAAGTCTCCGTTGTCAACCCATCCGTCAAAATACTGGTTTTCTCCATAATACTTTAAATAGCGGTGTGGTATATCATTTTCCTCCATCAGACGTATATTCGCCTGTGCCACTTCCGGTCTTACCCCATAATCCGAACAATGTACCAATACTTTATCTTTATGTGTCTTTAAAACTTCTAAAACATTCGCTCTTAACGGAACCGCACAATTTGTAAAAAGCCACAATTCTTCAAATTGGTCATCATACTTAAATATTTCACTTAACACTTGATCCAAATATGGATGAACCAATGGTTCTCCACCTGTTACCTGAAATCGTCTTACTTTATCCACGATTTCAAATAGAGCCTTAAGCGTCTTTTTCCACTCATCCTCATTCATATGTGGTCGATATTCATAATGTGGAACCATAACTCCACAAAGTTTGCATTTTAAATTACAACGCATAGTTGGTGTAAAATTTATATTTTCTACGTACATAGTATTTTCCTTTACTTTATCCTTATATGGCACATTTCTCCGGTCATCGTATTGTGATATCCACAATACACCTCTTCGTACAAGCCTTCATTATATTCAGAAAACGAAATAAAATTAGTTACACGCGGATTATTGCAGTAAATTTCCTCATAACGTTTATCTCCTACAATCGTAATACTACAGAAGCGATTATGCAGATAAACTTCATTTATAATGATATCCGTTATGTTTGGGTCATGCGCCTGTATTACAGCAATAGGTTTATACTTAATATTTTCCTGTTTTAGCACCTTATCATTTACACAAAGGCGATTGAAAATATCAAGAACATATCCGTCTCTATCTTGTGGTATTTTACATCCACATAATTCCAAAATTGTCGGATATACATCAACAGTACGCATCTCCTCTAATCTGGTATGCCGAATGTCTTTCCCCGCTGCAATAAATGTTCCTCGTAACGCATGTGCCGTAAACAACAGGGCTCCGTTATGAGCTTCAAATGCAATATATCTATTTTTTAGCCATAATACTTCATCACGCGCACCAAAAGCCTCATGCCGTATTTCTTCATCGGAGCATTCTACTATATCCTTAAAATTCATCATTCCATGATCAGACATCACAATGACATTGTCAGGCTCAAGTGCATCAATTAACTCCCCAACCTTTTTATCAAGCACCTGATATGTTTTTATCAAAACATCATTATCATCAGAACACATGCAACAATGCGCAATCAAATCAGTTGTCGGAGTATAAAAAAACATCACATCAACCGGATATTTTTTCTGTGCATTTTGCATTGCCGTAAAATAGAAATCAAGTTCTTCTTGAAAATTATCAACCGATTCCTGAAAATGATATTCTTGAACCGCTTTCCATGCCAATTCCGAATCGTTCTTTAATTCCTCATAGCGATACCCCTGCTGGGATAACATCTTAGGATACAGCCGTGGTGGAGGATTTCCCGGAAGGCACTCTAACAATGGTCTATCTTTCTCACATACTTGAATCTCTCTCTCCGAGCGACGATTCTCTGCTTTATCCTCAATCATATCATATCTTGAAGATACTACATATCCATCTATCTCCACCGGTTGTACGCAACAATCTGCCGACCACAGGCCAACCTTATAACCATTATTATTAAGGACTTCCCAGAAAGGCTGTAAATTCTTAAACCAGCCCATCTCTGGAGTATATCTCTTGCCAGCAATTTCTTTAGCTGTAATATTATGCACCCATGGATGCAATCCCGTATAAATAGATGACCAGTTCATCTCACTTAAATATGAACCATGATATCCTTTTTGAACATATGCTGAATATGCTGAGTACGCGCCACTTTTTTTTAATCGAGACAAATTCGGAAACATCTCCGATTTGCCATATATATATTCAGGCGTAACCGCGTCAAATCCCAAAATGATTGCTTTCATTCTTTTCCCTTTTAAATACTTTTTCCATTCTTATATAAACTATTAATTGGTAACCATTCTTCTACTTGTTCTGCAACAGGTACACGGTTTCCAAATTGAATGCAATGTGCACCAGGGCAATATCGGCATGCATCTATCGCACATCTTTTATGAAGGTTCAGTATATATTTTTTCAAATTTTCTTTTGATTTTTCTCCTTCATCCAAAAGAACAATATTATTCTTATATCCAGGAAACATATCATTTTCTTCAGTAACATTATACAATCCAGACAAAAAAGTGCAGTAACACGCCATATTTGCTTTCACATATAATGAATTTGCCGTACACGTTGCAAATTTTTCATTCAGTTCTTTCTCAGTTTCCTTAGTTTCTGATATCTTGGGAACCGCGTCCCAATATTGATAATTTGTTATTTCATAAGCAATTTTATTAAGCTTAAACACCTCTAGTAAATTATTCATCTGCCGCGAATAATGTCCATAATTTGAAATTCTAAAAATGCATTTCTTATTTTTTAGCAACTCTATTGTCCTATCATCAGGCAATAATGTACCATTTGATATAATTGTTACTCTTCCGCATCTACTATCATTTATTAAATATTCCACTATTTTGGATAAATCTTTATGTAATAGGGGTTCTCCTCCCAATAGATCCACAGAATCAACATAACCGCACACATCAACAATTGTATTATAATTTTCTATAACTTCTTCATAAGATGACTGTTTCGGATGACAATGATAAGGTATATATGCATCACAATTTTCACATTTCAAAGTACATTTTTCGGTAATGACAAACAATAATCTCTCTATTAATCTGCCTTTTTTATAATACATCGCATAATTTCTAATAGCATTATCAACTAATCTAGCCAAAAAATCAGGAGTCAACTCTCCTTTATATTCTTCAAAATCTACCTCCAACAATAATGAATGAGGGGAATATGCTTCTATGCCACGTTCTTCTAAATTAGAGAGAGCAGAAGGAAATGCACACGAAACAATTGTTTTTGCCCCTTCATTCATTTTGTAATACTCTTCTGGGGAATACACATTATATCCATATACCTTTGTTCCTACCTTCGTCGAGTCAATATCAACAAATCCTTCTATATGATATCCTGTTTTTTCCAAAACATGTGCAACAACAGTTCCAACTTTTCCTGCCCCCCATAAAAAAATTCTATCATTAGTATTTAACTCTATTTTCTTAACACCATCAAACCATTCCGGATTAGAAAAACTATATTTCATACTTATTCACCTACTTTATCAAATCGCATTAATACTACTCTTAATTGAAAATCATATGCCTCTACCATTTTATATCCTATTTTTTGCATTTCTAAAACAATCTGATGATTAAAAACCGCATTATTCCAGGTTAATTTTTCTCTTCGAAAATCGCGATTAACTCTTACAATATCATTATGTGAGATAATAATAGTATCTGCTGATTCTCCACTTTTTCTGAGTAACCATTTCCAGTCTTTAACGTATTGAATAATTCCACACATAACAATGCAACAATTTTTTTTATCTTCATCAATATCTGGAAATTCATATTTATTAAAATCACATATCACTTCATCGTCTCTAATCTTCATATAATCAACCGGAATAAATGTAACATTTTTGTTCAAATAATTCTCCAACATTCCTGAAGCAGCGCCCAAATCTATAACGGTAGTACATTTCTCTGGTATCATTTTGGAAACAACATTATACTTTACATTGGATACAGTTCCACTTATGGCAGCCTGCTGTCCCGCTAAATTTTGAGAGTCATTCCATTCCTTTACATACCATAATGGACCACACTGTTCATCTCCCGCCCAGCCTAATGCCCATTCGTAATCAACGCCCTCTTGATATCCCAATTCCTTCAATATCAATTCTATTTCTGTATGATGCACAACCGAGCCAATCAACACAAAAATATTTTCTCTATCTTCTTTCAGTTTTTCTATTCCATATATGGATTTTCCTAAATACGTCTTCCCAATCCAATTTTCATCCGTTTCAACAAAATACTCTATGCCCTTGTAAATCGCATCTTGATTCATCTCCCATTTGACAGCATAATCAAATCCACCAAATATTACATGTTTCTTCATTGTTATTTCTCCTTAAGTATTTCTGCAGCTCTATTTAGATCTTCTACATTATCAATTTCAAACCATTTATCTTCTGATACTTCAACCACTCTAATATCAGACATTCTATAATAGATTAAACCACCAAGTGCGACTTCATAGTAATTATTCTTATCATATGTTGTTAAGAATGTTCTTATCTGTGGTAATAATTTATACTGCAAAAAATTCTTTTCAAAGCGATAGATATTTACCGTCTTTTTCATCATACTATAATCAACATTCTTGTTCTGCCATTTGCCCAATATCAAAGAAACCGCTTTATCATCATTTACTTCAATAACTGTTCCATCCATTGTTTGGTAATTAAAAGGACTGACAAGAATCGTACACTCCCCCGCCGAGGAAACAACCCTCTTCATCGTGTCCTCATCTACAATTACATCACATTCACATAAAACAATGTCCTCATCCATGTACTCTTTAGCCGCATAAAATGAAACCATATTGTTCGTGGTTTCATACTCCGGATTCTCAATATATGTTATACTCGCATTCTTCCATGTTGTCCCTATATAATCCCTTATATAATCACCCATATATCCAAGGACAATTCCTATTTGGTGAATATCATTTGCTATTAAACACTCTATTGTTCGGATTATCAATGGAATCCCATTGATTTCAACCATCGCTTTCGGTCGATCATTTGTAATTGGATTTAATCGACTTCCTTTTCCTGCCGCCAATATCAACCCTTTCATATCACCTTATCTCCTTATACCATCTCTTTCAAATACGCAATTGCACATTCAATCGGATCATAAATTCTCTTTTCAATTAAATCTGTACTCGCAATAATAGGTAATTCTGTACAGCCCAACAAAACCGCATCACATGGAAGTTGGTTCACAAAGTCTGCAAAATCTCTCTTCTCCCCTTCTGTAACGCACCCGGTTTTAACAATTTCAATAAACCTTCTCAAATCTACAATCTGCGATTCATCCGGATAAATGCACTTCATGTTTGAAAGTGCATTGTCCCATACCCCAGCATCTTTAGAGCCTTCCGTACATAGCACAAGAATTTCTTTCTCTTTTTGCATAGCCGATTGCACAAGATGCGTTACATTAACAAGTTTCTCCTGATGCGGCATCTGACCAATAAAGTAATGTGCTGTCATGCACCCCATCATTATAATATCAGCACCACTATCACTTAGCCAATTAATACTTCGTTCCATTTGTGCCACCAAGCTGTCAACCTGTTCATGATATAAAATAGCCCTCACACGACTCGGCATAATGCAATTATTATCAATCAGAATCCTTGGCCTGTCCCATTCTTTTTCCGCCGGGAATGCATCGACAATTCTCCTAAAAAAATCTACCGTCGCGTAGCTTCCCATTCCACCTAATATTCCAACTGTCTTCATCCGATATACTCCTCCATCCATTCCTTCTCAAATAGTTGAATTTTCGGCGATGCCAGAAATTCACTTCTATTTTGTTTCAAGTCGGATTCCAAGCTTTTGCAAATGTCATAACACCTTTCCAATTGATATTTATGAATTTTCTGTATCATGCTTATATAGAAACTCCATTTATAATACTTCCACAGTAAACTGCTCTCCGGATACAATTCACACAACCAATCCGTTCTCTTCTCATATACATCTATATATTCCTGCAAAATTTTTTCTGTAAGAAGATTATAGTCGGTTGTCCATGCGCTATTGTTTCCCTCATGCCGATTCACATGATACAAAGGTTCCGCAATATAGTGTATTTTTTTTGCATTTGCAATTATGATTGGCATCAAATATATATCATCGAATCTCGCATCTTCCTGAAAAGACTCAATATCAAATAATTCTCTTGGTATAAGTTTTGTTGGGAATCCCACATTAAAGTACCTTCGGTCAAGTAACGCTTCCAAAGCCTCCCTTCCCGAAAAGGTTACAGAATGGTTTGCACAACTTCTATTCGTTCCACATACAGAGATTTCGTTCTTCGCGCCCTCCAATGATGTATACAACTGTTCCAAATAGGTCATCTCACAAGTATCATCATCATCAACAAACGCAACATAATTTCCATGCGCCACTGACAGTCCGGCATTTCTGCCTTTTCCTATGCTGCTTCTTTCTATATGTATAACTTTTATTTGGGAATAACGCTTGGCATACGTTTCTGCAATTTGTCCACTTTGATCTGTTGATCCATTATCCACAATAATGAACTCGAAATTGCCATATGTTTGATTCAATATGCTTTCAATCATATGTGATATCATTCCCTCCCGATTATATGTGAGCATAATCACACTAATTGAAACTTTTACCTCCATGTACGTCTCCGATCTCCTATCAATATATCCTTACATTTTATATCGACAATTTATATTAGATTTTTAACCATCATAGGCTTTTTCAAATTATTGCTCGCTATTTGCACATCTGCTCCAGTTCTTTTAACTGTTGATCATTCGGTAATAATTTTTCTACCTGATGGATAGCCACCTTTGCCTGCTCTTTCATTCCATTTGCAATAAGCATCTGAATCTGTTGCTTAACCTGACTGGCAAGCTGCTCTAATTCATCTGTGGAATCCGTTGTCTCTATGGCATCAGGCAAAATCTTACTTATCAAACGCAATCCCTGACTCACATCTATGCCACGATTGCGTTTTTCCTCCATCACCTCGCAGAAATATGCCCAAAGCGCATGCTGGTGATTCATAATGCGCAAGGTTTTTGCATAAACCTCGTAAGTAGTATCAGACGGAATTTCCATGCCTCTGTACCTGTCTGCATAAGCATTTACTGCATCAACCAAAATGTCCACAATTTCCTCAAATACATACACATGCTTTTGCGTCCACTGCAACGCATCAATATATAAGGCTAAATTTTCCGTTGAATTCATTTTCAACCCATTGCAAATACCAATGGAATATATCTCTTTTTGTTTTACATCATCCAGACATTCTCCAACAAATGGCGCAATTTGCTGGCAGGAAAATTCTTCCTGATGTGATGAAAAATACTCACAATCTGCTAAGTAGGCCTGTACATATTTATCGGATTCTTGATATTGCTTTTCAGCACGTTCATAGCTTTGCTCTGCCAATCCTCTATAGAAACAGGATTTTGCACTCATTTCATTTATAAAGGTGTTACATAGCTTCGTATTACGGGAATCCTGCATCGCCATCTGGCATAATTCATACATTCTTTCATAATCCTTACGCCCTTCCATTGATAAAATCTGTGCTGCATAAAAACTTCCAATATACATCTGCAGTTCGTTGCCGTTCCACGCATCAGACAAGTTCAGCATTGCAATGCCTTCTTCCCCCAGCTGATACATTCGTTCATAATCGTCAATTGCCCGATACTCCTGCAATAGCTGTAACCGCCAACGTAAATTCTGAGGTTCCACCCCGATCATTTCTTCAAGCAATGTTTGATTTCGCCTAAAATGCGCCATCTTCGACTCGTCGGTTTCATACACATACCCATAATGTTCAACCATTGACGACAAATTCTTATGCTTTCCATTTATCGGAGTCAGAAATTCATGTATCTTGCTCTCAAAGTGAAGTTGCGGAGTAATGCATGCCATTCTTCCGACTCGCGTATCTGTATACTGGTTTCCTTCCATATCCAGATAATTTCTTTGGATATAGCTTGCTGACGCAAACTCTTTGTATTCCGCACTCTTAAAAAACACAATAATATCCTGAACGTCAAGGAACCATTCATCATCGTCCAAATAAAGGAACCACTGTCCATTGGCTGCCTCCAGCCCTACATTTCTCGCTTTTGAGAAATCATTGCACCATGTAAAGTCGATGATTTTTGTCGCATATTTTTCTAGTTTTTTTCTCAAATCGCTTCCACATCCGGTATCGACTAATATTAGCTCCGTGTCGACTTCATTCATGATCGGAGCTAGCGACTGAATGCATTTTTCTGTTGTTTCTTCCCGTCCCGATACCAGCATAGATATTGTAAGTAATGTCTGTGCCATACTATTTTCCTTTTCGTTATTATGTCCGGCTTTCTAAATATAAGTTTTCTGCCTCCGTTAGCCATTTCGTTATGTCAGAGTCCATCGGCAGCATCGTTCTTAACTGATTCAAAATATCAAGTGCAGCTTCATATTCCTTGTTTGCAAGACATTTTTCTACTTCTCCAAGAATCTGTTTCTTCAAGATGATCATCTCGTTTTCCTTCGATACACTCTGTTTCTGGTAATCATCATTGAACGCCAACAGATAGTTCTTAATGGTCAATGCATACATTGGCATATCATGCGTAATCTCTGCCCAGGAAGCAATTGCTCCTTTCGGATTGGCAGACTCTGCATTGAGGGCATCCCTCATTTTCAATGCAACATCTCCCATGATCAGATCTTGCTCCGGATATCTCTGCATAAAGTTTAATATCTTACTAACATATGTATCCAGTCTTTGGTGCATCGTCTTATAATCATTGCACTCAGACTCACCCGCAAAGATGGAATATTCTGTCCACATGATATCAAACAGTTCATATCGTACATCCTCTTTTGTTTTCATGGACTGTATCATTCTTACTGTCTGTTGAACCGATGATGGATCCGCTTCACTGACAAAATTTTTCCAATCATCTTCCCATCGTTCAACTTCTACTTGCAAGTATATATCTTCCATAGCTATGCCGCGTGACGCTGCAATATCGATTACGCATCTCGGCAAGCAATAAATATTCGCAATCGCACTAACCAGTTTTTGCAAATACATTTTCAAAGTAGATACATCAACCTGTTTATCTGCATCCAATATTTTTGTATACCACAAATACCAATGATCCGCATCTAATTGTGCCAGATAATGCTGCAGTACTAAAAAACCTTGTGGATCGTTAAGTTTATACGGAGCCAGTTCTTCCAACAGTGAATTACGTAAATCCGGATGATTCCACGCAGTTGATACCACTTTAACAAAGAAATCATCTTCCGGTAAATGAGCCATTGACTCAACCAGTTCCTTCATAAATCCATCCATCAGATAGACGCTATTCTGATTCCATTCCAACCTATCAAAGTACTCTTTTAAGAGGGACATATCATTTCTCTTAAGTCCGCATATAATCAGAATCGCATATGCCTTCTTAAGTGCCATCTCATCATACGCTTCTGCAACCAGAAGCGCTCCCTTTTGTATTTCCAAACGCTGTGTATACTTATCAAAATACTCATAAATTTGGAAATAAATATGAATCGAATTCTCTGCTTCTTTCCAATTTGCTTTATGATAAAAGATGACACCATACAGAAGCATAACATACGCATGGCACAATTCACTTGTACGTGAATCCTTAAGCGCAAGCGATCCTATACGATATGCCTCATCTTCCTCGTGTAAAAATAATTTTCCCTCTGCAGCCGCTACATAAAACGTTCCAATATCCCTGTTATCTGTTTCGTTATTCACATTCCGAAACAGTTCAAGGCATTCCATTCCCACGTCATACATCTGCTCATACTCATGTACCGATCGATATTCCTGCAGTAACTGCACTCTCCATCGCATTCTTTCCGGTTCTTCTTCTATCATCTTCTGAAGTAATCGGGAATTACGCTTAAAATGCTCAAAACGTGCTTCTTCATCGATATAAATATAACCCGAATGGTATGCAAGTGCCTCTATATTCCTGCATTCCCCATGCACCGGATACAAATATTCATGTATTTTACTTTCATAATGGGTATCTTTGCTCAAACGTATCATTCTTGATACCCAGGCATCCGAATAATGACGATATTTTATATCATAAAAATTGCGTACCAAATAATTTGCACACCCATACCGTCTATACTCTCCACTTTGGAAGAAATCGAGCAGTGGCTGCACCTCCACGAACCATTCATCATCGTCAAGTGTCAGGAACCATTCCCCTATTGCCAAAGAAAGTCCTGCATTCCTTGCCTTAGCAAAATCATCACACCATTCAAAATCAATGATTTTATCCGTGTATTTCTCAATGATTGCTCGAATAGCATCATTATGACTGGTATTTACAATGATTAGTTCACTCCTAATATTCTCTCTTATCCTATTTAGGGAATCAAGACATCTTTGAAGCGTATCAGGTCGATCCGATACCAACAAAGAGATTGATAAAACTGGCTTCTTCTGCATATACTTCTCCCGTTAATTGAAAAAAGGAAGAGCGAGGTCTTCGCTCTTCCTCCATAAATATCTATGAACTTACTGCAATAATGACATAACACCCTGTGTTGCCTGATTTGCCTGTGCGAGCATGGACTGACCAGCCTGTGCAAGAATATTATTCTTGCTGTACTCAACCATCTCTTCTGCCATATCCGTATCACGAATCTGCGACTCAGCACTTGTGGTATTCTCAACTACGTTGTCCAGGTTGTTGATCGTATGCTCCAAACGGTTCTGGATTGCACCAAGTGCAGATCTCTGATCCGACACCTTCTGAATTGCATCTGCGATCGCATCAATTGCATAAGTAGCTCTTGCACCGGTTGTATCTACAACGCTCAAATTCTGAAGTCCAAGACCTGCCGCTGTCATGGTGTCAACCGTAAAGGTAATCTTATTGCTTTCATCAGCATCCGCACCTACATGAAGTCCCATCTGCAGTCCCTGGGTTACATCTACAGTACCTTCCTTAATTACAAACGTTACCTGTGTTTGTGTTCCCTCTGCGTACTGTGTAGCTGTTTTCCAATTTGCCTGTGTACCCTTTGTATTCGTAAAGTTATCGCCAACCTGAGCCTCATGACCTGCATCTGCTCCCACAGAACTTGCCTTACGAAGTTCATCTGCAATCAGGCTATATGCCTTATTTGCAGAAATTACAGAAGCATCATTGTCGCCAATACCATCTTTATTCTTATCATTCATAGCAATCATTGTCTGTGTACCGACAATAACCTTGTCTCCCTCCGAAATAAGGGTCTTAAGTGTATCTAGTTTCAGCTTATTCTCCGCAGCATCCTCTGCACCTGTTGTTACGGTATACTCCGTTCCATTGATGGAAAGTGTTGTTCCATCCGCTTTAAGCTTCGCATCCATAACACCCTCAATTGCTCCAACCGTTGTACCAATGGTATATCCCTTTGAACCAATTGTAATCGTATCACCATATTTTAATGCATCCATTACAAAGGTTGCGGTTCCGGTTCCAATTCCGGTAAGCGAACCGGCAATACCAGCATCATGCGCGTTGACCTGAGTTGTGGAAGTCTTTCCATTCCCCTTCAACAGATATGTCTCATTAAACTTTGTTGTCTCAGCAACACGATCCATCTCCGTGGTAAGCTGCGTAATCTCATTCTGGATAGCCTCACGATCAGATCTACTGTTTGTTCCGTTGGCTGCCTGTGTTGCAAGTTCGTTCATACGCTGAAGCATAGAGTGTACTTCCGTAAGTGCACCTTCAGCGGTCTGTACTGCAGAGATACCATCCTGTGCGTTTGTTGATGCCTGATCCAATCCCTTGATCTGCTTACGCATCTTCTCGGAAATAGAAAGTCCTGCTGCATCGTCTGCTGCACGGTTGATTTTATAACCGGATGATAACTTCTCAGTTGCCTTTGCCTGAGATGAAGTTGTAACGTTTAACATTCTGTTGGCGTTCATCGCCTGCATGTTGTGCTGTACTACCATTATTTGTTTCCTCCTTGAATCCTACGTAACGTCCTTGGTTACCGATTTGATAATATAGGCGCTTGCTGAACGCCTTTCGTATCGACGCTTGCTGGGCGTCTTTCATGGTGCTTGCTGGACACCATTTTTACTTGGTTACTCTTTATATCGGGCTCTTTACGGATTACTTAACCCCTAAAATTAAAATTTTTGAAAAAATGACAAAAATGGTAATTTTCATAACATATCAGTAAGATTCCTTAAGGCGCAAAAAAGGCGGCGGGAGCAACCCGTCGCCAGTTTTGTAATAGTAGTATAGCAATGAATAGCAAACAGCAATTAACCAAGTAAGGACAGTACACCCTGATTTGACTGGTTCGCCTGAGCGAGCATAGACTGGCCGGCCTGAGCAAGAATGTTGTTCTTGCTGTACTCAACCATTGTCTCAGCCATATCAGTATCACGAATCTGTGATTCAGCGCTTGTAGTATTCTCAACTACGTTGTCCAGGTTGTTAATTGTATGCTCAAGTCTGTTCTGAACAGCACCGAGTGAAGATCTCTGTGCAGAAACCTTAGAGATTGCATCTGCGATAGAATCGATCGCATATGTAGCCTTTGCACCGGTCTTATCAACAACGTTAAGTCCCTTAACGCCAAGTCCTGCGGAATCCATCGTATCGATGGTGAAAGAAATCTTGTTGTTCTCATCTGCGTCTGCACCTACATGAAGTCCCATCTGCAGTCCCTGTGTTACTTCTCTTGATCCTTCTGTAATTGTAAAGGAAACCTGCGTAGTAGTTGCACTATACGCATCTTTACCCGTATGATCTGTAGAATCAATCTTTGCTTCAGATCCTGGATCTACACCGATAGAGCTTGCCTTAATCAGCTCGTTCTTAATCAACTCGTATGCCTTGTTTGCAGAAATAACAGATGCATCATTATCGCCAATTTTATTTTTATCAGCATCAGTCATAGCAACATACGTCTGAGTTCCAACGATAACCTTAGCACCGTCATTTACAAGTTCTTTTAAGCTATCTTTAGTTAAAAGATTCTCTGTACGGTCTTCCTTACCGTCAGCCACTGTGTATTCAGTACCATTAATAGTAACCTTAGAACCAGCTGTCACTTTAGTATCATCAATTGCAGCTTTCACATTAGCAATCGTTGTTCCAATGGTATATCCCTTAGAACCAATGGTAATTGTATCACCAGTCTTAAGTGCTGCCATTGTGAACTTAGCTGTACCAGTACCAACACCGGTAAGAGTTCCCTCGATACCAGCATCCTTCGCATTGACCTTAACGTTAGATGTCTTTCCGTTACCCTTTAACAGGTAAGTCTCGTTGAACTTTGTTGTCTCAGAAACACGGTCGATCTCAGTTGTTAACTGATTGATCTCATCCTGGATGGAAGAACGGTCAGACTCACTGTTTGTTCCGTTGGCTGCCTGAGTAGCAAGCTCGTTCATACGCTGAAGCATAGAGTGAACTTCAGTTAAAGCACCTTCAGCTGTCTGTACTGCGGAGATACCATCTTGAGCGTTTGTAGAAGCCTGATCAAGACCTTTGATCTGCTTACGCATCTTCTCAGAAATGGAAAGACCTGCTGCATCATCTGCTGCACGGTTGATCTTGTAACCAGAAGATAACTTCTCTGTTGCTTTTGACTGCTGTGTTGTTGTAACATTGAGCATTCTGTTGGCGTTCATCGCCTGCATGTTGTGTTGTACTACCATAATAATTCCTCCTTGAATCTTTGTCCCCCGCGTCCTTGCGGTTCGTTGTTTGTTTGTGATGTCTATCCTGGCGGCCGTACGCTCCGTCAAGCTGTCGATCACGGTACCGTAATCAAAGACAACTCTTTGTTTACTTACTTTCTATATCGGAGAAAACCCCCGATACTTTATAGCAAAATAAGAAGAAAATTTAAATTTTCTCCCTGCTACCATATCATGTTGCGATTACTTCTTACCATCCATATATCTTGAGTCCATGTATCCGGAATGGGTCATGGTTTTGTAATATCCCGTAATCGCCTTACTGTTCGCACGCACATCCTTGGCATGCTTTCTTACCGTTGTGAACTTCTGCATCATCAGATCCTTGTTGCGCGCTTCCTGCGCCTGGATCATGATACTTTTGTCAGTCACGCTGCGAATGCATTTCTGCAATGCCTTAATCGTGTCGGCATACTGCTCCTTGTTCGCCTGCAGTTCTTCCTGAACCTGCGCATAGAGCTTCTCGAAGCCGCTGTCCAGCTGATCAAGCTGGTCGATGCAGGCACTCTTGTCCTCCACCGTCTTGTCAAAGTCATCGACCGGAGTTGCCTGATCGGTCAGCTGCTTCTTCTGCAGATCATTCAGACGGATGATCTCATCCAGCACCTGTTCCTTCTTCTTAAGGCTTTGGAGCATGATTGCTAAATATGTTTCTGACATATACTTCTCCTGCTATGATACTGCCACGTTGGTTCCGTTAGCAGTCTTTGCCATAACCTCTTTCCATGCGTCACGCATCGTACGCAGATGCTTTAACACTTCCTCCAGAATCTCGGCATCTTTCTTAATGTTCGCATCGCGCAGGCGGCGGATCAGATAGGTATATACGGCATTGAAATCCTTCGCTACCGGATACTTCTCATCCAGTGTCGACTGGAACTCAATGATGATGCGTTCCGTCTTAATGATATTCGTATGTGCCTTCTGGATATCATTCTTCTCGATCGCCATGATCGCAATATTGGTGAATTTGATTGCTCCGTCATAGAGCATCAATGTTAATTCTGCCGGTGAGGCAGTCAGTATTTTACTGTTGTTGTACGCTGCGTAGCCTTGATTCTGGATCATCGCAACTCCTCCTTAACTTCTTACGATTCTGTCACGAAGTGTGATTATCGTTTCGCCACAACCATTCCTTCACGAATCGGTTGTGTGCGAAAAATGTTCTTATATTTTAGCTCGTTCCAAGCATAGAACTCAGCGAACTTGTCTGGCTCTGCAGCTTCGATAAAGCGGTCTCCATATTAGAGAATTTCTTATAATAGTAATCTTCCTTATCGGACACTTTACTTTCCCACTGTTTGATGGTCTTGGCAAGGTTGGAATACTCCTTATCCAATTCCTTATCGTTGTAGATCTTATAACGAGAACGCAGGCTGCTGGACTGCATCTGATCATCCATTGCCTTATACAGGTTCTTGCTGAGCTGTTGGAAGAAGCTGACAACCGTGTCAGGATCCTTCGTGATTGCATCCATCAGCTTATCTTTGTTGCCGGATGTATTCTCATCATCCTCATCACCATCAATATGATAAGCATTCTGCTCGTTCGCAGCCGCATTCAGATATCCGAGTGTCTGGATACCGAAGCTGGACAGTGAATAACTCTTGCCATTGATCTCGATTCCACTTGACATGGATGTCATCATAGAATTCATAATGGAACTTAAGGAGTTATCGCGGCGAAGAAGTGAATCCTTGATCTTCGTCTCCCACTTCTCGATCTCTGTGTCGGACATTTTATCCTTCTCATCATCGGTCAGTGGCTCGTAGCTTCCTGCGGAATCCGCGTTATAAAGCTTGGTGATCTCATTGATGATATTGTTGTATTCCGTCAGGAAATCCTTGATCTTATCGTAGATTCCCTGTGTATCGGTCGTGGTTGTGATCGTAATTGCCTTGCTGTCATCGAGCGTCGACAAATCGACATTCTCCGGATCGTCCACATCGTCCGTAACTCCGGTTACGGAAATATTGAGTCCGTTGATAGAGAACTCATTGGTGGTATTCGTATACTTTACACCATTTAACGAAATAACCGCATCGCGGCCATCGATCTTGACTGCCTGATTGTCATAAGTATTATTCACGGTATCGAGACCCAGCAGACCAAGCAGCTTCTTTGATAATGCGCTCTCCTCATCCGACATCTCAATTTCATCCATAACGACCTTACCGTCTTTGTCTTTCACGAAATTGCCGTCAGCATCCGTCTTTGGAATCTGCTTTGTCGTCGATGCACCGATCGTAAAATCAGCAGCTTTTCCAGTATCTTTCGAACTTACAAAAAGACGACCGTTGTTCTCATCAAAGCTTGCATTCAGCCCGTTCTCGCGAAGTGCGCTTACCACATCCTGTACTGTGCTATCCTTACCAAGAGTGATCTTCTTGGTAACCGCCTGTCCCTTTTCATCCGTTGTATGGATATCTAATGTTGTATCTTTGCCATCCGTATAACCAAGTGCACTCAGTTTTGTCTCAGATGTTATCTTGATAATGTTACCATTCTCATCTCTGCCATCTGTTTTCTGAAGCTCGGTTGTTCCGTCATCCTTTGTCACTTTCTTGCGGAGTGCCAGCTTTCCGCCGGTCAGATAACCGGACTGTGCGGTCGACAGTACATGCAGCTTCTGGGTTCCGTTGACAGCATCGCTGCTTGCAGTCACAGATGCCTTGGTCGTATCCGACGCAGTCGTCTTCTTTAAGCTGTACGCGCTGGAATAACGCATCTTACCAACACTATTGTAAAGACTGTATACTTTGGTATTCAGTCCCTTCCAGATCTCCTGCTTCCAGCCTAACTTTGTCTGTTCTTTTGTATATTTCTCGGTCTTCTGACTATATGCCGATACCAGTTCCTGAACGATCGCGTCTGTATCCAGTCCGGAATTGATACCCGATACTCTCATTGCCATAGGGATTTCCTCCTATCTCTTCTCGTCTACCATAAGTCCTGCCATCTCCCAGACTTTGGCAATCATGTCCAGAGTTTTCTCCGGTGGGAGCTCCTTGATGACTTTCTTGGTGTCTTTATCTACGATCTTGATGGTTACGCGGTTCGTTGCCTCGTGGATTCCGAAGATTGCCTCTGAATTGACCGCCTTCTTATTGATATCCTCCACAGCCTTCTTGATCTGCGCGTTCTGCTTCTCCTGATCCTGCTGCTGCGCATTGCTTCCGGTGCCTTCACCGCTGGTCTGCTTTGTGTCCAAAGCGACCGTTGCTTTCGCAATATTGTTCGAGATACCGACATTCTCTGTCTGTTCAACTTTTGTTCTTGTTTCTTCTCTTATCTCTGCAGTTGACGTACTTCCCTGATATGTCATTGCTGCACCTTTGATTGCTTCAATTCCCATGATGATGACCTCCTGTTTTCATTCATGCAACTTACTATGTTGAACCTGATCCTTTTATCCTAGAAGAAATATCGGAGGGATTCCTCTAAAAGTTAACCCTCCGATGCATTTTATCCTATAATATTTTTTAAAGCGTCCAGTCCGTCGATGCTGAGAGCCGCCTGGTTCTCCTGCTGGATCTGTAAATATACTTCCTTGCGGTATACCGGCACATCCTTCGGAGCCGAGATGCCGATCTTGATCTGATCGCCGCGGATCTCAAGCACGGTGATCTCGATATTGTTGTTGATTACAAGGGCTTCGCCTTTCTTTCTTGTCAATGCCAACATATCTATTCACCTGCCTTTTCTTTCTTGTCTTTTAAAATCTGATATACTTTGTATTTTACCGGATAATCGTCCTCAACGATAAGCTGGACTCCCTTGTGGTTATCCATGTTGATGATGAGCGGTGCTTTCAGATTCACGGAAAAATCCTCCACCTTCTTTGGGACGGTTACCGTTACAAGGATATAGGTGTTCTCTTCATTCAATTGTCCGAGCGGTGCAATCATCGCTTCATTTACGTTTGGTTTATAGTCTTCTTTGACTGCCAGCGGCTCCATAACCGGAAATGCGATATCCGTGTCATCCATGGACTGCAGCCACATGATGGAATTATGCTTCTTCTGCTTCTCCTCGTCGAAAATTAATGCGAACCGGTTCAGGTCCGGAAATCCGATCATGCCTTTTTCCAGGGTAATGATCTTGTCGTCTGCGATCTCAATCTCGCCAAAAATTCTTGTTTTTGCCTTCATGGTCTTTTCTCCTCTCGCTCCGCGATCGTGTTTTATAAGTAATCTAAGAGTGTCTGCTTACCAACCTTTGCTGCTGCGGTCAGGCTGGAAGTGTATGCATTGTAAGATGCCGTATAGTCGATAATGATATCCGAAATCTCACGGTCATCATTGCTGGATTTCAGTTCCTCAACCGTTGTCTTCTGGTTCTCGACACGGGTCTGTGTGAGATCCAGACGGTTCTGTAAACTACCGATATTCGTGATGGCATCGTTCACATCATTCAGGTAATTGTCAAAATTCGTGATGTACTGCTTGTAGGTTTTCTTCAGGTTGTCGTTCGCGTAATCCGCTTCCTTCTGTGCTGCATCAAGATACGTCTTGAGTACCTTCTGTGAATCCTTGTCTGCGTACGATTCCTGCTCCATCATTGCCTTGATCTTGTCAACCTTATCGTTCGCATCAATTGCCTTGCTTACGATGTCGATCATCTCGCTGACATCGCGGCCGATGCTTGTATCAAATACTTCGCTTGCCTGTGTGTTGGCTGGAAGTGTGATGCCGCTTGAGATCTCGAATAAGATCTGCTGGTTCTCCTTTGTGTAGACAACAGCCTCGTTCATGTCCGGCGTCTTCATCTTACAGTCATAATAGTACTCCGGTCTTGCCTCTCCTGCATCGAAACCGGTCTTCGTATAGGACATGTTGAAGTCTGCCTTGGTCTGTGCCATCGTATGTGCGATCTCCTTGCCTAACACAAGCTCGCCCGTATCTTTTAAGAAGATCATGTCGTTATCGCCGAGTGTCATGGCATCGTCCCCGTTGGCGGTCGCCTGACGCCACTGCTCCTCGTTATCATATACAACGATTTTGCCGGTTGGATCCGCTCCGTTTGCCACGTCTGCCGCGGATACCAGCTCCATCTCGGTGGTGTTGCCGCCCGCTGTGTAAGAGAATTTATCAAAAGATTCTATGCCATCATATGCCAGACGCAGTCTGTTGTAGGTATGAGTTCCGACCTCAGTCGTACACTCCGTATTCGCATCTGCCGGGACGTCTGTCTCACCGAAATAGTAGCGGTGTTCCTGCAGATCCTGATAAGTAAATTTCTGATCAATATTATATGTCGTATCCTTCTCGTCCGTCTTAAAGGTCAGCTGGGAGGAAGTACGGTATCCGGTAAATACGGTACGTCCCGCATAATCCGAATTTCCCTCGCTATAAATCTGATCGCTCATCGCCTGCAGCTGCTTTAAGATCGTACGGCGGTCATCCGCGGTCAGTGTATCGGTCGATCCGTTGACACACTGGGTACGGATATCAGTCAGGACTTTCTTCATGTTGTTTAATGCAGTCTCGGTTACGTCAAGCCACGCGTTGGCATCGGAAATGTTGTTATCCAGATACTGTGTGATATGGCTTAAGTTTGTCTGCATACGCAGCGAGCGGATTGCGATAACCGGATCCTCGGAAGGACGGTTGATCTTCTTCTGCGTTGTCATCTGCGTATTGTATTTGTCAACCAGCACCTTGTTGCCATTGATGTTGGACTTGGTGTTGGCGGTAATCATGTTGTTGGTTACACGCATGTGTATTCCCCCTTTTGTCACTCATAAGGTTTTATACATCCATGTTTGTGTTCAAGGCGCTTCCCTGCACCACTATATTAGTTATCGGATCATACACCCGTTTCATTAATCAGTTTGTCGTACATTTCTGACATTACGGAAATTACTTTGGATGCCAGGTTGTATGCATTCTGGAATTTGATCAGGTTTAATGCCTCTTCATCCTCGTCGACGCCGGACACAGAAGTTCTCTGGTTCGCTACCGCCGTCTGGAGATTGTAATAATTCTTATAACTGATGTTCGTCTTGTCGACATCTACGGTGATATCGGACAATAACGTCTCAAGGAAGGACTCCGCATTGTCGCCACGGAACATAGTTACGTCCTTCTGCAGCTTGAGCAGTTCCTCGACCACATCGTACTTTGCTTCTCCGTTGATGATCTCCGATGATGTTGCGAAATAGTTCGGATTCTGCAGAGAGGTCGCATTGACTGCGATGTTGCCTGCGGTGTAACGGAAATAACTGTCATCCTTCGAACGGATCGTGTACGGTGTTCCGTCCGTTGTCACTTTATCATCAAAATCATTTGCATCGTAGGTATAGCCGGCCTTGGTCTGTCCAACGAAGAAAGCGCCCATCGGACTTCCGGTGAGGTCCACGCCTTTTTTCTCAATATCGTTGAACATCTTCACAAAGTTGCGGACAAATTCCGTGATCTGTGACTGGTAATACGGCACGCCGAGCGCATCCACCGTCTCGCCGCAGACCAGCTGCGATCCTTCCATATTCGCTGCACGCTCCGCCGGAACTTCCTCGGTCAGGTTAAACTTGATGCTCGTGATACCATCCGGACCGATCGTCGCCTCCCAGCTATCATAGTTATAGTGGCGGCTATTGATCGTAAGCACTCCGTTATCCGGCAGATTAACTGCATTCATATCGGTTGTGCTCGGGAACGTCATCGTGATACTGCTGCGCGTCGCGCCATCCGCATCGGTTGTATTCTCAACACTGTCTACCGTTCCTGTCATGTTCTCCGCATTGTTACCGTCTCTTACTGCAAAAAGCGCCTTAAGGCTTCCTCCCGCAGTACCGGATGTCGCCGCGAAATCCATCCCGGTGTCGGACCAGACGATCGAGTACAATCCGTCCGCATCACTCTGGTTATTTTTATAATCGGACGTATTGCAGTCCAATGTCCGGTAATCGTTTCCATCGACCAGAACCTGTCCGTTGATGATCACGCGGTAATTCGTTCCGCCAAGGTTCTGTCCGTATGTATTATGTACTTCATATTCCTGTGTTTCAACATTTACGAGCTCGGAAAGCTGATCGATCAGGTTTGCTCTCTGGTCGCGAAGCTCATTCGCATGTCCGCCGCGAACCTCGATCATATTGATCTCTTTATTTAAGATGGCAACCTTCTGTGAGATTGCATTCACGGTTTCCACACTGCTTTTGATTTCCTCGTTGGCATCTTCCTGCATCTGCGTCAGGTTTGTGGATAACTCGTTAAAATAGGTACACAAGCTCTGTGCCTGATGGATGAACTGGTTGCGGACGCTGACTTCTTCTCCCTTCGTCTTTAAGGTATCAAGTCCTGCAAACATCTTGGAGAAAATTGATGTAAATCCCGTCTGTGTGCTGTCATCCTTGATCACGTCCTCCACCTGATACAGATAGTACAGCTTCTGCTCATAGTAACCCTTGCTGGAGCTGTTCTGCCAATATTTGGTATCGTAATAGAGATTTCTCTCCTGTGTGATCGCAGTGGCGGTAACACCGGTTCCGGTACTTCCGTAGCGACTGTACACGCGGATCGGATCGGTTGACTGCAGTGTCGTTGTCTGTCTGGTATATCCCTTCGTCTGCACATTGGCAATGTTGTTGGCAGTCGTATTTACCGAAGTCTGAAATGAGGACAGAGCACTTGCCCCAATATTAAGTCCGAAAAATTGTGATGGCATATTTTACTCCTCCTGTTCCCTAAATCACCACTTACTTAAGTCCCGTGACGATCAGTTCCGTCATCTCGCTGATCACGTTCATGAATCGGCTCGCTGCGTTATATGCAGACTGGAACTTGATCATATAAGTCAGTTCCTCATCGGATGACACACCGATTACCTGCTGACGCTTGTTATCTACGGAACTTACGGTTCCCTCCATCGTCTCCGTCGCTGACTGATAAGTGTTTCCAATGATTCCGAGCTGCGATACCATCTTGTCATAATATTCCTCAAAGGTACATGGCTTCTGGTCGTCCGGACTGAGTACCATATCCTTGACGTTCCATGCATTCGCCAGGCGGTGTCCGAAATCATAATCAACGGCTCCGTTGGCAGTGTAAGCCGGCATCAATGTAATCTGTCTCTTGAGATCCGAATTGATCGATACCGAACCGATGCTGTACATCGTGGACGTATTGTTCGGATCCTCTTCATTATATATATAATAGGTCTTGCCGTCCGTTCCGGTCACTTCCGTATAACGATCCACGCCGACCCTTGTAAAAAGCTCTCTCGGTGGAAGCTTTCCATCCACACCTCTCGCACAGTTGTCTGCGTCGAGAATCTTTGTGCCTGCCGGATATACCGTACCGTCCACAGAAGTAATCGCATCCTTAGACTCCACATTCGGACAGTACACATCATTCATCGCTTTCACGATTCTGGAAAAAAGCGTATCAATCTGGGCTTCCACTTCCATTACAGTGCTTCTCGACACCTTATCGTATGCCTCATTCGTCGTAAGATCCGATGCTACTCCGTATCGGTCTCCTCTTGCGAGAAGCTTGGATTTGATTTCGCCTATATCGGTATTCATCTCGGTCGAGATCGCATCCTCAAGGCGAAATACCGAGACGTATTTTTCATTCGCTGCGTCTGACTGATGCGGCCAGTAGGGGGTATAGAAACCGGTGCCTTTGGCAGAATTCAGACCAATATTGTTGCATCTGTGGTCATCAATAAAACGTACGCCCTCAAAGTCGACGAAACAGAATCCGGTCGCATCCTCTGTTACGTCCATTCTTCCGTACTGTCCGAGTTCGTCCAGCAGGCTGTCCCTCTCATCGCGAAGCGTCATAGCCGTCTCAACACCGCCCGCCTCTACTTTCTGAATTTTGAGATTCAGTTCATAAACGCGGTTTCCAATCTCATTGACACGATCAACGTCATCTTTAATTTGCTGGTTAATGTTGGATTGATAACTCTTGAGATCCGAATAGATCGACTGACTTCTGGTTACCAGCAATTCCGCTTTTTGCAGAACAAGGTTCTGATTGGTGGAGATTGCAGGCTTCGTGGAAAGTTCCTGAAACGCCTGCCAGAGGTTGTTCACACTCTCCTTGAACTGTTCTCCATTCAGCTCCTGCATCAGGTCTTCCACATAAGTTGCGACCTCATACTGCGTAGAGTAGAATTCCTTTCTGCCGGTTTCCTGACGGTAAGTCTTGTCGAGAAAGATATCTCTTGCATGTGCAACATCGCCGATCGACACGCCCAGTCCTGACTGCTGCATGTTAACACGGCTTGTCTGATCTTTGATTTTGATATAATTTTTGTCTGCAAAGCGAACCTGCTCACGAACGTATCCCTTGGTGTCTACGTTGGCAAGGTTATTTGCAGTTGTGTTTAATGCATTCTGTGCATTCTGGAGACCCGATGCTCCGACATAGAGAGATCCGAATCCGTTTGCCATACCCTGTTCCTCCTTCAAGAACATCAGCCATTCCAATTCGTTGCGCGAAGGGCTGACGCTGCATGTCAAGTTTTCACAGAAAACTTAACACAACTTTAGCTCGTAGCATCAAAGCCACCACCACCCAACAGAGAGCCCGTATTATAGGCACTCTTGTCGTAATTGGCAGTCTCAGGGGCCTGACGAAGGCTTTTGAACAAAGTCATGTCGAATTCGTTTAACTCGATTGCCTGACGGATCAGAATCGCATTCTGATCGCTCAGTGTCTTCATCTGATTGGCTGCGGTAAGCAGGCTGTCTCTAGCCTCGGTAAGCTGCTCCTGTACTTTCGGCTGCGTGTCCAGCAGAGAGATGAGTCTTGTAACTGTCATCTTTCCATCGGTTCTGCCAAGTACCGTTGCAATATCCTTAAGGATCTGGATCTGTTTGTTGCTGTACGCGATCAGATCATCGCCTGCCAGCTGTTCCTTCGTTGTAATCTCCTCAAGCGTAGCGACATCCGCTGCGATCAGAACATCCTTCTTGCGTTCTTCATAACCGACGAGCGTTGTATAAATCTGCTTTTCTGCTTCAAGTACATTTACAAGTTCTTCTACTAAACTAGCCAAATCCAAATCCTCACTTACTAAATAAGACTATTATTATACTTCTCCAGCAGCTTGCTGGCGAAATCGCCCGGCTCAACGGAATAAGTTCCTGCGTCAATCATTGACTTAAGCTGTGCAACCTTGTCCTCCCTGATGTCCGAAGCTTGTGATACTGCAGTCTTTGCAACCTGATAATCACGACCAGCCTGTGAGATGGATACCTGATCTCTCGGTGCACTGACACTGGATGTCTTCTGTGTCTTGAAGTTACTCTGTACGCCATACAGCTGCGCAACCTGGTTATATGCATCAATACGCATAACAGCATCTCCTTTCTTCCTTGAAAATCTAAATGACATTGCTGTCATCAATAAGCTTTCTACATTGTTTATCGGTTGTTTGCCCGGATACTTTAGAGGGAAAATTATTTTTCTTTCAATTCTCGTTCATTTTGCCGGCATGCCTTGACAATACGAGGTTTTATGCCTTATACTTAAATCTCCGAGTAGCCGGGGTGGTAGCGGTACCTTGAACCAACAATCCGCTATAGTTGGGGTGATATCTCGTAGAGGGTCCAAACGGTGGAGCTGCCCTTGGTAAGTGGCGTTGACGTCTGGGTCTTACGCAATGGGAATCTGTGAACCGGGTCAGGGTAGGAATACAGCAGCTCTAAGCAGAAGCTCTCATGTGCCGTAAGGTCGCCTGGAGGGAGTTAACTGCTAAGGTAACGTCTGTCGAATGGATTCGAAGCGGGATACTCGGTTTTTAATTGTCATTTATATAACGGAAACGCAGTGATGCTCCGCCAAAGTGGCGGAGTTTTTCTTTTCTGTTTTGGTTTATTGAAATAAACCTTGACATTTTGGGTTGATAGTTATAAACTTGTTTTAAGGTTGGTGGTTATAAACCATCTGATACGAAATACTTGAACAACCTGCGGGTGATATATAACCACGTATTTCAAACTATGATATGGAGGGAATTCCTATGGAATATGCAAAATTATGTGACAGCGACTACCGCTTCATGTGTGTGGTCTGGGATCATGCACCGTTGGGCTCCGGAGAACTGGTAAAGCTTTGTCAGGAGGAACTCGGATGGAAGAAATCAACAACTTACACGATCGTGCGCAAGATGTGTGAAAAAGGCTATATTGCCAACGAAAATGCAACCATTACCGTTCTGATCCCGAAGGCGCAGGCACAGAGGGAGGAATCACAGTATTTCGTTGACCGCACCTTTGACGGCTCTCTTCCCAGTTTCGTGGCAGCCTTTCTTGGCGGAAAGAAGATTTCCGGTGAAGACGCAAAGAATCTGAAGAAAATGATTGACGAACATAAAGAAGCCTAGCTGAAGAAAACGATCCATGAACACAAAGAATCTTAGCACTAGAAACAACGAAAACAACGGAAATGATGTATCCTGCAGATGGCACCATGATAAACCGATCTGCATCCGATTGCTCAGAAAGGAATGGCTATGTTAAGCGAATTAAGTCAAATTTTCCTTACTTTTTTACAAAAAAATATGACCGTAGCGGTTGTAATCTTCGCAGTTCTTCTGGCGCGCCTGCTTCTGCGCAAGATGCCAAAGAAATACTCCTATGTTCTTTGGTCACTCGTCGGAATCCGCATGGTCTTTGATCTGCCGATTGCCTCAAGGCTCAGTGTATTCAATCTGTTTCGTTCCTTTGCCGGCCGCGCATCGACTGCGGAAACGATGTTATCCCCAAAAGGCGTAACAAATCCGGCCGGTATCACTGCTGCTTCCGGCGCAATGGGCACAACCGGAACCGCTGCTTCCAATGCGATTTCCGGGAATGCAGCCGCAAGTGTTACGACGCATTCCCTTAGCACAACCTAGATGGTCCTTGGAATTCTTGGATGGATCTGGCTGATCGGAGTCGGGCTTTTCGTGGCATATGGTATCTATTCTTATATCAAATGCAGGATGCTCGTGCAGACAGCAGTCCTTGCAAATGATATTGATCTGCCTATCTCTTCGCGCAGCCACGTATCCGGTCGGAAGGCGCATTTGTTTGCAGGTTCAAACACAACATCCGTTATGCGAAAAGGCGGCATAACCGTATGGGAATGCGACCGGATTCCTTCGCCTTTTGTCCTTGGAATTCTTCGATCGCGGATTTATATCCCGTTCCGGATGGGCGAGCAGGAACAAGCCTATATTTTAGCACACGAGCAATATCATGTGCGGCGTCTCGATCCGCTTTGGAAGCTGATCGCGTTCCTGCTGCTTGCCGTATACTGGTGGAATCCGCTGGTATGGATCGCCTTTTTCTATATGGTACGTGACATGGAGATGAGCTGTGATGAGGCGGTCATTGAGCAGTTTGGCAGCAACATTAAACAAGGCTATAGCAACTCTCTTCTGGAGTTTGCGATGGAGCGTCATCCGTATTCATTCGCTCCGGTCGCTTTCGGAGAGGGCGATGCGGGAAGGAGGATTAAAAACGTGTTGAATTTTAAGAAACCACAGACATGGCTTGCGATCATTGTGATCGTCCTGCTTGTGATCGTCGGCATCAGCTGCCTGACGAACGGCAGAGATGCAAAACAGGATACGCAAAACACACAGACAAACAGTTCCGAACAGGTTTCCCCGGATACACAGGACGGTCAGCTACAGGGAACGGAAATACCCGAATCCCAAGCGCAGGCCTCGTCGGAATTGAATCGTGCGGCAGAGGGTACTACGGAAGTTTCCGACAAAGTACCGGTAAAAAGCCTGATGAAATGGGCACTGGCATTCTGCAACCGAGATGTCGTCAGCATCAAGGATCTTGCCAGTGAGAGTGCGTTAAAAGATCTGAAGGATCAGAATCTTCTAGATGAGAATGATAACCTCGGCTGGTCCAGTCCGTGGCCGATGGCAGAATTCGATGATGGTAAGGCCGGATATCAGATTACGAATGTAGATGCGGATAAGAATACCGTAACGATTCTATACTATGCATGGACATCTGATCCACATATAGCGGCTTGGGTCGAGACGCTTCACTACGAAGTGACAGATGGAAAGTTAAAGGTGATCCGCGAGGAATTGAAGATGCTCGACGTGATTTCCAGCGGTGCAGAGTTTGAAGCAGCTTATCCAAACGATATTACAGACACTATGATGGATTATCAGACAAACGGTCTTGGCAGAACATTAAGCGAACATGCAATGTCCGCAAACGGAATGAGTCCTGACGGTGAATACAACCTGACGGATCCGGTTGAAGCAGCCCGCTATCTAATGAATCTGCTGCCAAATAATCGTAAGGTGGAAATTACAGCCGATAAAAAGGGGGATTTCGTTGACCTCACAGTTCATTTTACCGAAGATGATGTGACACACACGATAACCATGGAGCGCCCTTGGAGCACAGACGGCATATGGGTTGTGCGCCAGATCGATCCGCCAATTGCTATCAATATTGCAGATTAAAGTAACCATCCAATTTATGTACCCAACTACTCTACAAAATGATTCAGAAAAGCGCAGTTCTCAATGAGCTGCGCTTCTTCTCGCTGATGGGCTGGCGCCCAATATCTCCGCCATCGTTGATTTACAAGCCGAGTCCAGCTCGAATACGCTTCGCTTCTTCTCGCTGGTGGGCTGGCGCCCAATAAGTCTAGAAAAAAAGAAGTGCGAAATGATGAATAAATTCCTCATTCGCACTTCTTTTTTCTATCCTTACTCGGCTTGTAGCTTATCCAAAGTATCTATCTAACAGACCCTTGAGAGCCTTTCCGTGGCGAGCCTCGTCGCGAGCCATCTCATGAACGGTGTCATGGATTGCATCAAGGTTGTTCTTCTTCGCGCATTTTGCAAGGTCAAACTTTCCTGCTGTTGCACCGAACTCACAGTCAACTCTCCAAGCAAGGTTGTCCTTTGTTGTAGCCTTCATGTTTGGCTCAAGATCCTCACCTAACATCTCAGCAAATTTTGCTGCGTGCTCAGCCTCTTCGTAAGCTGCCTTCTCCCAGTAGAGACCGATCTCTGGGTATCCCTCACGGTGAGCAACACGTGCCATGCAAAGATACATTCCAACTTCTGAGCACTCACCCTCGAAGTTTGCCTTCAGCTGATCGAAGATGAACTTCTTATCTTCGTCGCTGATTTCAGGATTATTCTTAACGGTTGAAGCGTATACGCCAAACTCATGCTCAGCTGCGAGAGTAAGCTCTCCCTCTACCTTCTTGAACTTATCAGCGCCAACGTGGCATACCGGACACTCTGCCGGTGCTGCTTCTCCTTCATAAATGTAACCACATACTGTACATACCCATTTTGCCATAATAAATGTCCTCCTTAATATTATTTAGCTTGTTTGTTTTCTCACGCAACTCGGGCACAATCCGGAAAATTGAATCGTATGCTTTTCAATGATCCCATCAAAATGCTCCGCTGCTAATTGGTTTAATGCATCCTGCTGCGGCAGATCAAGATCCATCACACAACCACAACTTCTGCAACCGAAGTGGTAATGTGGCTTCGGATTTCCATCGAAGCGATCCGGACCTCCACTCACCGTAAGCTTCTGAATCTCTCCGAGATCCGCCAAAAGCGACAGATTCCGGTATACGGTTCCTAAGCTGATATTCGGAAACTCATCCTTGATATCCATATAGACGGTTTCCGCGGTAGGATGATCGTAACGACCAATCAGACATTGCTGAATTGCGTCTCGTTGCTTGCTTCGTTTAATCATTGTAACTCCTTAATTAATAATAAGAACTGTTACTGTTATTATAATATACGCTGGATGCATTTTTGTCAACTGTTTTTTCTCAGTTATTTCTATTTTGTTTCCGTTTTTGATTTTACATACTTCGTTTCTAATTGTATTTTCGAATAAATACGCTTTTTCCATCATAAACTGCTAACAATAAGTAGTAGGAGTTCTTCCATTGAAACGATTTGTTACTTATCTGTACGAATACGACCGGACGATCCGCGGTCGCAACGTCGGCTTTATCCGCAATGACATACGAAATGACCGCTGTCTGATGGATATTCATATCCGGGGCTTAGAACGCATCAAAGAGAAAGCGCCCATCTATCTGATTGTCCGGGACGGCGAATGCGTCGGAATTCCAGCCGGGGAGATTGTCATCTCGCAGGGCATAGGTAATGCATTCCTTGAACTTCCGGGGAATCACATCGGGAAAACGAACTATAATTCAGGCGACATCCAGGCTGTGATCGTGCGCTACGGGAACGGGAAAATGTTGCTTGGCAGCTACGTGCAGCATCCGGCAAGTGATCTACTCAGCGGAACTTTCACAAAATGGGAAGCACAGGCAATTCCAGAGAGCCCGGAACCGGATCCAAATGCCACACGGGGCCAAAATGATGATTCCGACTCCATTCGCCCCGTTTCTGAAGTCCAGCGGGGTCAAAACGACGATTCCAGTTCCATTCGCCCCGTTTCTGAAATCCAGCGGGGTCAAAACGACGATTCCAGCTCCATTCGCCCCGTTTCTGAAATCTCGCGGGGTCAAAATGACGATTCCGGCTCTATTCGCCCCGTTTCTGAAGTCACGCGGGGCCAAAACGATGATTCCAGCTCCATTCGCCCCGTTTCCGAAGTCACGCGGGGCCAAAATAACGATTCCGGCTCCATTCGCCCCGTTTCTGAAATCTCGCGGGGCCAAAATGACGATTTTGACTCCACGCGCCCCGACGCTCTAAGTCAGCAGAGCACAGAAGTACATGCAGAAGAAAAATTGTGTCCGCCGACCTACAAGCGAATCGCGATCACCGATATCCGCTCTCTTCCATCGCGCAATTGGCATCTGTGCAGCAATAGTTTCCTTGTGCACGGCTTTTTCTGCTATCATTATCTGGTCTTAAAGACAGTAAACGCCCCTGACGGCACACAGATTTATCTCGGAGTTCCCGGAATCTATGCCAGTCAGGAGCGCATGATGGCTTTATTATTCGGTTTCAATGATTTTGAAGTTGACACAGACCACATAACGCAAGCGGACTGCTCTCCAACAGCAAAGGCACAAACGGATTCGAATCATGATCCTTCTTTAAGCGACGCAGCGATAAATACCTTGCAGCCGTCCGAAGGAACCTTCGGCTACTGGTTGTGCCAGCTTGAAGTCTGAAGATCCGAAGGAAGAATACTGTATAGCGCATGGCTTTGCCATGTGCCATGCAGGAAGAGATAATCGCGGCTGATGCCCTCAAAGACAAAGCCGACACGATTCAGCAGGCGAATACTTGGAATGTTATCCGGCAATACCCACGCCTGCACGCGATGCAGCTGCAATTCGTAGAAAATCACTTCCAGCACCTTGGTCAGCGCTTCCGTCGCATAACCTCTGTGATGAACCTCACTCGAAAACTTGTATCCAATCTCACAGGAATTGGAGAACCCTCTCACAATATGGTGGAAACTGATCGTTCCGATGATTCGTTTCGGATCCGCCTTCTCATACACATAAAAACGAAAAAGCGTCCCCTGTACAGCCATATTGTATTCAAAAGAAAGGATCTGCTTCTGAAAACTGACCGTATAAAATCCTTCTGCCCGATCCGGCTCAAAGCGCTCGAACAGTTCCTGGTCCCGCATATAGAAATCCAGCACCTGAGCAGCCCCCGTCGGTTTAATGATTCTTAAAATTAGTCGTTCTGTTTCATATTCAAAAAGCATTCTTTCTTTCCTTAATCCATGTTATAATCATACATATATTATATATATTCCGAGGGGAAAGTCTATGACCGAAGATGAAAAATTTATGAAAGCCGCTCTCAAGCAGGCTAAGAAAGCATATGCCATCAACGAAGTTCCGATTGGCTGCGTGATCGTGCAGGACGGACACATTATCGCACGAGGCTACAATCGCCGCAATATTGATAAAAATACGTTAGCGCACGCCGAACTGGCAGCAATCCGTAAAGCAAGCAGGAAGACCGGTGACTGGAGACTTGAAGACTGTACCATGTACGTCACGCTCGAGCCTTGCCAGATGTGTGCCGGTGCGATCGTGCAGTCCCGCATGAAGCGTGTCGTTATCGCATCCATGAATGCAAAAGCAGGCTGCGCCGGATCGGTACTGAATCTGTTACAGATGCAGCAATTCAATCATCAGGTCGAGATCACGCAGGGAGTTCTTCAGGAAGAATGTTCCGAAATGCTCTCTTCCTTCTTCCGCGAATTGCGTGAACGCAAAAAACAAGCCACACAATCAACGAACATATAACGATACTATTTGCGAATCCCGGAACCTAAGCTCCGGGATCTTTCACGCACACATCGTTTCCCCGAACCTTATTTATGAAGCATATTCCGGCATAACTTCTTCATCTTCGCTCCCGGCACCGTAATGCACCTTCGAAATGGTCGCATCACCAGCCAGAGGCGCGTCACGATCCGATACCACATACTGTCTGTGGAAATCAATTTCCCTTTGCGCACAAATCCAGTCATGATTCCAAGGAACTGCTCCCTGCGAAGCGGCCCTTCCACCTGAACCTGATTATCCCCCACCATATAGTAACCATCTTCTTTGCAACGCCAGATTCGATGCAGCACCAGAATTCCGGTATCTCTGCGATATAAAGCAACATCCCCTCTGCGCAATACCCGCTCCGGCAGTGGAGAGAGAATCACTTCATCTCTTCCCGGCACAAGAAGCGGATACATACTGTATCCCTGCGGATAGAGCTGTATCGATTGTCCGCCGCTCAACAATGCTTCGATATCTATATTTTTCTCCATCCCTTCTGCCATTACAAAATCCTTTCGATAATTCCCTGCTATGTTTCCTCATTGTAGCATTTTCCCTTGTAAAATGCTATACTGAAAGGGATTATAAACCAATAAGGGAGTTTCCGAAAATATGAAAATTCGAGATGGTTATCAGAAGATAATTTTAGCAAATGAAACGTATTTGATGCCTTATGGCCAGAATGCTGCCAGCCGCGCCCATGCATTGAAATTGAATGCTACAAGCGAATTTCTATGGGATGCACTCGTGAGAGGTCTTGACGAAGATCAATTACTCTCCCTTGCCGCGAAAGAATTCGAGGCAACCGAAGAAGACCTGCCGGTACTTCGTGAGGATATAAGGCATTTTATCTCGGCACTGGCTGCAAACGGAATCGTTCAGTTGTCCGATTCTGACAAGCCGCATTCCAGCTACGAACCATCCTACTATCAAATCGGGCCTCTGGTATTTGCATACTATGGTCCGTGCGAATTATATGACCGATTTTTCAAGAAATTTGCATGCGACAAAACCGAGCATGCAGATCAGGAGATCTATCTGAAGATCGGTATGCCACGTTTCAAGGAAAACGGAAGCATTCTTCTTCGTACCGAGGAATTGCAGATTTGCGAGGCCGATTCCCTGTATCGCTTTTTCTTCCGAAGAAGCTGGGGAATCTATGAGATGACCATTCGCAAGGATGGCGGCCTCACTACCGTGTACTGCGCTCCGGACGCTTTCGACGAGGAACATATCGAGCAGGTATTTCATGCATTGCGATTTGCCTTCCTGCTTCTTGCGCAGAAGCATCATTTGTACGCGCTTCACTCGGCTTCCTTTCTCTATAAAGAGAAAGCCTGGCTTTTCTCCGGACCGTCCGGAACGGGGAAATCGACACATACAAACCTGTGGCATGAATTATACAACGTTCCGTTGCTCAACGGAGACCTCAATGTCATCGGCATCGAGAACGGAATCCCGATGGCTTACGGACTTCCATGGTGCGGGACTTCTGAAATCAGCACAAAGAAAAACTACCCGCTCGGAGGAATCGTTTTTCTGAAACAGGCTCCGGAAAATCATGTGTTCACACCAGCTTCACCGGAAAAAGCGTTCATGCTGATGCAGCGCCTGATCTCTCCGGTGTGGGATGCCGAAATGCAAAAGAAACAGGCTTCTTTCTGTGAATCTATCACCGAAATTACACCGGTTTTCTCCCTGCACTGTACCAAGGATCCGGCCGCTGCCGAAACGATGAAACACGCGATTGATCAACTGTAAGCTACAACGTATATTGTTGATAAAAAGGAATATCATATGGCGAACTCACCAAAATACTACGTAAAACGAATTAAAGAAGGCGTACTTCACGAGGTATGGGAGGAAACGCTTTGGATCTATGAATATGCAAGACATTATTGGAAAGCGATGATCTTCTACACACTGCTCGGTCTCACAGGAACCGCAGTCTCATTGATTTCCAGTCTGATTTCCCGCGATATGGTCGATATCATTACCGGGCACCAGACCGGACTTCTGCTTAAGACCTTCTGCCTGTACATCGGATTCTCGATCGGCAACATCGTCCTAAGTCAGATTTCCTCTTACTTTTCCAGTAAGATCAGTATCGGCGTGGACAATTCAATTAAAGCGGATATCTTTGAGAAAATGCTTTGCACCGATCTGGAATCCATTCAGAATTATCACACGGGAGATCTTCTTACGCGTTGGAGTTCCGACGCTTCCACAATTTCAAATGGTATCTTAAGCTGGATCCCGAACCTGATCATCTATTTTGTCCGGTTTGTCAGCACGTTTGCACTCGTGTTCTACAATGATCCGATGTTTGCATTACTGGCGCTCATCGGAATGCCGGTCAGCCTTCTGATGTCCAACCGCATTTTAAAACGCATGCGCAACAATAACCAGAAGAGTGCGGCTATGGGCGCGAAGATGTCCGGCTTCAATCAGGAAGCATTCTCGAATATCCAGACCATTAAGGCCTTCGACCTCATTCGGCTGTACAGCCAAAGACTGCGCGAATTGCAATCCGAATATCTCTCGATGCGCCTTACTTTCCAGAAACTGTCGATGGCAACTTCGATCATTCTGTCGCTCGTCGGATTATTCGTATCGTACAGCTGCTATGCTTTCGGTATCTATCGCGTGTGGAGCGGGGCAATCTCATACGGAACCATGACCATGTTCCTCTCCCTGTCAAGCTCGCTCACCGGCACGCTGAATCAGCTGGTATCACTTGTCCCGACGGCAATCTCTATGACAACATCCGCCGGACGTCTGATGGACATTCTCAATATGCCGAAGGAGAATTTTGATCATACCCAGGAAGTTGACGTCTTCAAGCAGGAGAATGCGAAGGATGGTATCAGCCTGAAGATGTCGGATTTCTCCTATGCATACCATAATGGAACACAGGTTTTCGAACATGCAGATTTTGCGGCACACCCACACGAGATCGTCGCTTTGGTCGGACCTTCCGGAGAGGGCAAGACAACGCTGCTCCGCCTGATTCTCTCGCTCCTTCACCCACAGGAAGGAGAGTCTTGTTTATATGGCAACACCACACAACAGGAGCTTGCGCTCACACCATCTACACGAAGGTTATTCTCCTATGTTCCGCAGGGAAACACCATGTTTTCCGGAACAATTGCAGAAAATATGCGCAATGTACAACCGGATGCAACGGATGATGAAATCATTGATGCCTTGAAAGCCTCCTGTGCATGGGATTTTGTAAAGAAACTTCCTGACGGTATCAATAGCAAAGTCGGAGAACGCGGAACCGGTTTCTCCGAGGGACAGGCACAGCGCCTCTCCATCGCGCGTGCATTGCTCCGTCATGCACCGATCCTGCTGCTTGACGAGGCAACCTCCGCACTTGATGTTGCAACCGAACGACAGGTTCTCAAAAATATCATGCGTGATGATTATCCGCGAACCTGTATCGTTACCACGCATCGCCCAACCGTGCTTGGTATCTGCAAAGAAGTGTATAAGATCCGTGATTTCCGATGCGAACCTCTTAATGCAGATGAAATCAGGGAATTGGAAGATGCTTTCTAGAATCTTGATTTGTTACTCGCATAAAAATGGCACAGTCTTTCGACTGTGCCATTCGTTATATTTCGGTTACCATGTAATTTCGTTAGGATCTAATCCATTCTTTTCCCAATTAGGACGATAATCCATTGTATCATGCATCTCACCCTTCTTGATCTTGCATCCGTTTCCATCATCAGCCGGACAACCTTCGCATCCCCATACCTGAAGGCGCTCTCCCTGAGATGTTCCTCTACTTGGCTTAATCCAGTTTCCCATTAAATATTTGCTTCCGCAAACCGGATCTCCACTCGCTAAATAAACACCCTCATTCAGATTATCTACTCGTAATATGTCAGGCTTCTCATAATGCTTCATCATCATTTCACTCTCCATTTCCTAGTATTTCCTCTCCGCTACTTTACTAACATTATAGTTTTCTTTCTAAGAAAATGCATTGTATAATTTTGTCATTTTATTGCAAGATTTGCCCTATTTGATAACCTTCTGCTTCGCATTCCTGCTCGTTTGCAAACTGAATCATTTCACCGGTCGCCTGATCCTTAAGTTGAAAATAGACATCATAATTTTCTCTTTCCAGATCATGAAGCGGAATCGTTGTCTGAATCGTAGAAATCCGATCCGTCTCATTTCCTCCCGCCAGCTCCGACAGATTCTGCTCCACGTTCACCGAATAAGTTTTGCCCTCTGATGATTGCGGAACAAATACAAAACAAGCCTCACATGCCTTATAAATCGGAGCAAAGCCGGAATTCGAGACATCCAGTTCCACATGGAGCGTGTCTTTCCAGAAATCCTGCTGCATCCGGCACTCTCTTAGCACAAAACGATACCCAAGACGCGCTTTCATATAGGAAAGACCATCCATTCCGTCATAACAATCATCTGTGTGAACGACAGAATTGCTCCACTTTTCTAACACGTTACGGTCATAATCCTCATTCAGATACGTAATATGCATCCGATTAAAATCCGCGATCGCATGATCAAGGTCATTGTACGCATTGTCTATGATTACTTCTCCGCCATTCGGAACTGTGCGACATAATTCATCCTGAAAATCCAGTTCCTCTTCACGCGTCCATGCGCTGTAATCACCGGCCTGCGAACGGCTCTGTGTTCCATAAGTTCCGTAGTCCCCTTCATTACCCAGCATTCCATCATTGAATAATCCAAGCCGGTGTACATACGGTGAGTCACTTTGCAGAAATGTCTGAATATCCGATGTCTGTGTAATCTTGCGCCAATGCATCGGCATCCGCACCGAAAGATATGTGTCCGGATTACTGACCTCTGCTAACGTAGATGCCAGACGTTGCAACGAATCATCATCCACATACTGCGTTCCGTTCATCTCCCCCCAGTTTCCAACAAACAGCCCCTGCAAGGTAAAAATGTGATCCGCATATTCACGCAGAACGGACTCTGCCTGTTTTATGTGTCCCACGATGATATTGATATCCTGCGGCTCATATTGTTCATTTTGTCCATCCCAGTCATATAGGAAACGAACGATATACTGCTTCTCCTGCTGATCCAGTGCTGTAAAAAGCATCTTCATATTTTGCATACCGGCATCGGAAATCGCTCCGCTGCGATATGCCTGTAAATTTACCTCGATCAACGCCAGTTCGTTATCCGGATCACTCTCCATACGCTTCGTAATTTCTGTATTCCAATCAACGCTCTCATCCGTTATCCGAAATCCATATATATAATAAAATCCCCGATTCGGATTCACAAGATCACGTGATGATTCCGTAAAATTCTCCTGTTGTAATGTCAGATGCCAGTGAAAATGCCAGGCTATATAAAGCGAAGTTCCCAGTATCAGAATTACGATTAAGCAGAGAATGATAACTCCTGCTTTGGTTTTCTTCCTCGTTGTCATTACTCCTCCAAATTAAACAGGCGATACGTGTTCTGTTTTACAACGTAACAGACAAAATCTTTGTCCTCATAATATACACGCATGTCATTCGGAAATTCCTGCTTAAACTGTTCACACCACCGATACAATTTCGATTCAAGAACCGTACGATTCGTCAGATCGGAATAGGTCTGTGAAGGCCTCATAAAGAATCCAATTTCCTGATCAGCATACGCATCCGAAATCTTACTTTGATTAATATCATTGCCTTCACTAAAATAGGTAGTATAAAACTCGGTATATTTTGCCTGTGCAAGCCACTTAGGTCCTGTATAAAAATGGCTTTGGGCATATTGGATAGGTCTCTTCTCTACATATATGAAGAAATACTCCGATGGAATCGAATAATTTCCATACTGCAATTTCTGTATGAAATTCAAGGCTTCCTCATGCCAGCCCTTCTCTATGACCTGATATAACTCATCCGTCGGTGAAACAATGGTATAGCTCTCCTCCGGAAAAGTCGCCATAATATCATTGGTCACATCAACAACAGAATTATAGCGCGTTAACTCATTGTATAAAAATCCATGGTACACATCAAAATAGTTTGCAGCGACATAGATACCAACAACCGCAAGCATCGAAACAAACGGTAACACAACTCGTATCACAGAAAGTCCCAGCAGATACAAAAGCAGATCGACCGGCACCAAAATCATCGCAATGATCAGCAACTGTTCCGTGGAACAGACACGCGATCCCGCAATCAGTTCCGGCAGTCCAAGGAACGGAGCCGCATACAGGATCATAAAAATAACCGATGACAATGTGATTCCAAGATATCCTTCAAAATACAACTTCACTTTTCGGTGAAGCAATAATGCAATAAAGCAACATATGACTCCAACGATCGCCGACACGGCTGTAAACCGTATGATCCAGTTGGCGCGATCGTCTCTGTAAAGCGTTGCATAACCATACGAATACACGCTTTCACTCTTTTTCTCTGCAAGATTCCACACGCGGGTTGCAATATTTTGTACTTTGTCACGGAAAGACACTTTCGGCTGCACCGGGACAGCCGGTGTTGCCTGATTTCCCGGAATCTGTGTGCTGAACTGATTTAAGGATTCCGACGATTCTGTTACAGGCATCTGCTGATCATCCGGTTGTTGAGTATCCGGCATCTCGGTATTTAAAATTGCCTCCGCCTGCTGCGTTCGACCTTCTTTCGTGTCTTTACCACTCATAACATTCAGCGCCCAATTCAAAGATCCCTGAAACTGGATTCCTGTGGCAAAAGCCAGTCCCATCGGCACCACCGCGATTAACACCCCGGCGATAACCGCACAAACAAGAGATCTGAAATTTCCGCGCCTGAAAATGCGATGCAACAAAAAGACAGCAAACGACAGACACAGGAAAAAGGCCATAATCGTAACATAAAAATGAATTGCCAGCGAAGCAGCAAGTGCCATCATAAATAAGAATAAATTCTCATCCCATACAATAAACTTGCGTTTGCCGGATTCTTTACGCGGATTCCGCTCCGTCCGCAGATAACGAACCAGATACAATGCGCACAAAAACTGCGTATAGAGCGCAAATTCCTGCGGAAGCGTCCACTGAAGTCGGGACATACTGAAAATTTCATCAATACACAACAGATCAATAACCAGAAACGATGCGATGATCAGCAACGATGTATATCTGGATTTCAATATCTCCTTCAGGAAACAATAGATTGCGATCAGCAACGTTCCCACATGAATGCCGGCAACAAAAAGCAGACTGCTGTATATACGAACACCAAACAACTGACGCATCGCATAGATAAAACAATGCATTGCTTCCGGATAAATACCGGCAGAGAAAATCTTTCCCTCCATCAATCCGTATATCCAGGAATGGTGCGTATACATATCACCAAATCCATAGGAATGATCCACATAGGTTCCGTATGAAAAATAGATGATTCCATAGACAACGATCACACCAAGCGTCAGATATTCAATTCTTCTGCCTTTTGTCCATTTCCATATCTTTCTGACAACATTTTTGATCCAATGTCTAAGAGAAGACCATATCTGTGTCAAAAAAAGCTTTACGCCTCTGGTTCCAACAAGCACCTGCCGGATCTTTCGTATCCCATCTCCATGAAACTTCCTCTTCCACAAGATAGATCCAATGAACACTCCATAGAACACCAGAATCATCGTCCACCGGTTCAACAGATGCACAAGTCCCAGAAGAAGCACAACCGTATTCACGATAACAACCTGCACCGTCGAACAGAACGCGAAACGATAGGTTCTGCTTTTCGGTGCAAGATACTTGCGAAATACGACCATCGGCCATATGTACATGAGCGCCATATATGCGATAAAAACTTTGCCATATTCCACGGCCCAATAAACCATGTTTCTAAATCCACCTTCCTGTTATTGTCAGCGAAAAAGCCTCATCTGTTCCGTAATCTGACTGCGTTTCTTTGCCTTCTGCAGAATCTGCCGGCCGGACACCTTGCGCAGCGTCCGGTTCCGGTACAGGAATCCGCACAATGTCATGACCCAAAGCAGCGGATACAACACAACAATTCTACCAGCACGAGGATATGTCAGCTTCATCTGGTGATGAAATTCCCGCACATAATCCGTAATCTTTGTACCGCGAAGCGTAACCATACGATCCTGCCCGGAATGTCCAAATTCCTCTGCTTCAAAAATTTCCGCCATCAATTCTTCAATCAGATCCATACGCTTCTCTGCTTTGATGGTATCAGATTCCTGCAATAAAAAAGCCATCTTTTCTTCCTGTAAACCGAGATACCGCACGCAGACGCGTGTCATCATTGCAGCAAAACCAAAAGTTTTGCTCTCCCTCACGAGACGAAGAAATTTGCTCTTTTCATCGTCCGACACATCCGATTCCCAGAAGACAACCCAATCACACAGAAGCTTTATGCCAAATCCCGCCCTCACATAATGCTGCAGCATATGAAGAAGCAAATAAAAAGCATGATATCCGTCCGATGCCAGTTGAAATGCAACCCCCATGGAGTTGACGGTTCTCCGATTCGTAAAATACTCCACCTGCTGAGCTGCAAGATATTGGTTAATCTTCACACTGTCAAAAGGCTCTGCAAGAGACATATGAAGCTCGATTGAAATACGATCCGGACTCTCACACACGATATGATGATGTGCAAGCTGGTTCCCGGTCGTTTGAAATCCTTTCTCATTTAAGATTTCTAAAGCTCTATGAGCCTCTGTTTCGTCTTTTAATAATAAATCCACATCTCCGGATTTTCGAAGTTCCGGTACCGGATACCAGGCGGCTGTCCCGCTTCCCTTCAGCAAAATTGCATCGATATCGTGCTTTTGCAATAAACGAATCACATAGCGGCTGAGCATCAGCAGGCGATAGCTTTGCCGCACTGCCTGCTCGCCTCTTAAATCTATGATATTCCACACCGATTCCGGCAATTCCATCTCTTCCAATACCGGATGCAACAGGGGGGTCACCTGATGCTTCTGTGCAATTGCAACCACACGCGAATAATCCACATCTGGATCAGGTGGCCCCGCTTTCTTTCCATGTAAAGCCAGAGAAAGCAAGTGGCAAAGTTCAAGTTGTTCTTTACTTAAGCGTTGTTCCATGCCTTTTTCTCCTTTTCTCTAACATAGCTGCGGCGCGCCCCCTCAGCCGGATAAATTCTTTCTTGTGAAAATAAACAACAAGCAGCAGCACATTCGGCACGATCACGCAGATCAGAAGGCGCACCAGAAGAATAAACCACAGGCTGCCGGTTACATTGTTACAGATCCGGTCCGTCAGAATCCACACCACCGCCATGATTACAACATAGACCGCGTACTGCAGATAAAAGTGTGCCGGAGATTTCCGTAATCGATGTTTATAAAACACGTATGGTTCCACCCAAACGGATGTCAAAAGCGTACTTGCCAATGTTCCAAGAAACACGCCGAGCGTTCCCCACATTTTCACCAACACAATCGAGATGACAAGATTTAATGCCGCCTCCACCAAAGCCTTGTAACGGTCAAACCAGAACAATCCCATAGAATCGCGGAAAGTAAGTACCGCTTTGCGCGTTCCGTTGATAAAGAAATTGATGCACAGGATCAGCACGATATCCCGCGTGAAAACATAGCTTTTTCCGAAGGAAATCTCTACAAACGGATTCAACAATTCGTAGAGACAGATTGCTGCAAACCCATACAGCCACTGTCCTATGAAGAAGGACAATTCGAAAATATCCTGTATGCGGTCGCTTTCTTCCGTTGCTCCCAGATTACCGACGCTGGCAGTAATCCCGGCAAAAACCTGATCCAACACCTGCCGGATTGAGCCGATCAGAAGATAATAATTCGAATAGACACCGACTGTGATAACTCCCACAAACGATGAAAGAATCAGATTGTCGGTGTTATTGACCACCACATTTCCCAGCTTGTGCATAAGCATTGCCTTAATGTTACGAAAGATATCGTGCCTCTCTGTTTCCGGAAGCTTCTCGTGACAAGATTCCTTCAAGTATGGAAACAACTGATCCGCTTTCTTTGAGATCAAAACATTGTTCATCACAGTACACACAATGTAGATTACCAGAAAAAGAATGAAATTGTGTGTCGTAACAAGGATCACAATCTGGCAGATATCCTGAATCACAAGAAAAGCAGTCTGATACATTAGTACCAGATAATTCATCTGATATGCTTCGATCAGCGTCCTCTTATATACCAGCAGATAGGAAAGCACTGAATTCGCCAGATACAACAAATAGATCAGGATCAGGTGATCCACATCCGGTCGGTTTTTCATGAATACATCTATAAATGGGATCAAAGCAAGCCCTGCAACCGCGACGCAGATGGCAGTACCGCGATAAAAAGTCCGGTACATGCGCATCAGGATCTGCTGTCTTCGAATATCTTTCTCCGCAATCGGCCGATACAACGCATAGGTAATCGCTGTTCCAACGCCAAGTTCTGTGAGCGACAGCACGTTTAAGATATCTGTAAACAAACCATTGATACCGACATAACTCTCGCTCAATGTATGTGTAAATATGACACGCGTCACAAACCCCATAAGGATTGCAACCATTCGGGAGATTACCGCTACGGTTGTATTGATTGCGGAATATTCAGTTCTGCTTCTCTCTGTCATCGCAGCGCTCTCCTTTCTATTGTCTCAGATTATGATGGTCATTTTACTCCCATACAATGCTATAATTCAAATGCACTCTTCTTTGGCAAAATTGTTACGAACGCCTGATTGATCTGCTTCTTGGCCTTCTCGAAATCAAACGGAAAATTAGCCTCATTGATGCAGACACATTTTGCTTTCTGTTTCTCTATCGTATCGATCAACGCCCGATTCTGATCATCAACATCAAAGTACCGGCATAGTTTTGCTACATTCGCCGGGACAAAATTTCCGCTTAATTTCTGCCACTCGCGAAGCAGATACTGACTTACATCCTTGGCATCACGAAACGGATGCGTGCAGGTCTGATCCAATAATTCCTCTTCTTTCTCCCACAACGCTCGATATGTTTCCTTCTTCAGTGGGGATGGTCCGTGAACCGTATAGAATCCGGTAAATCTAGGGAAAACCGTTTCCAATAAATTGTACCCAAAATACAAAAACGGATATCCCACATGCCAATACGCTCCCGGCTGTGCTTTCATGTTCTTTCGCTTATCAAAATATTTGGTTAATACCATGCTGTTATTCAAATAGATATATGGCATAACCGGATCAGAAACATTGGTAACGACCGGTTGCAGTGCCAGCATATCCTTCGGCTTTCCATCCACAAAAAAGTCCGATGGTTTCATCTCTCGCAGCAGAAAAATATCATCATTAAAATAAACAAAATTCTCCGATAATCCATGAATCCGATGCAGATTCCACTCGATCGTATGCGAATTGAACGTTGGCAGATATTCCTTTGGAATATAATCCTCATGCCGAACGATCACAAGCTTCGGATGCTGTACATCCAGCCACTCCGGGAGATGTCCCCAGGTCACGAAATAAATCTTATGAACCCACGGCGCAAACTTCTCCACACCGCGAAACCAGTATTTTAAATTATCCCAGTCACGATACCGCTCGCCCCGGTTATCACAACGCTCCATACTGCCAAGCTGCGCGGCTTTCGCATCGCGCTCCTTCTGCCACGCAGGATCACTTCCATCCACCCACGGTATCACAAAATCAATCATCTGATTTTCCTGCATCTTTGTTTCTTAACTCCTTAACTCCATGCTTCCGATCCACAACCGCTCATCCGCCCCTTCATTTGCGAAGCGAATCGCCCGTCCGTCCCGGCTTCGAATCATTTCAAGATAGAATCGATATCCACTTGCTACGCTGTATTTCTCTTCGTTTTCCACGTTAGAAATTTCTTTTTCCGCAGAAAATTGTTCACAAAACGCCTTCCGTAAATCGGCATGAACCAATTTACAGGTTCCAGGCGTTATCGTTCGAAGATCCATATTCAAAGTCCGGCTTTGCCGATGTTTCTGCGGGTTCACCATAATCAGCCGTAACCTTGCATTCTCATAAAGTGGAGCAAATCCATCGTTCGCGATCGTAATGCAAAGTCGTCCCCGCTTGCAGCTGACATCTTTTACAACAAACCGATATCCCATATGATTTCCGATATACGCATACAACGATTCCCCTTCCGGCGCCGCAAGTGCCTTCCAGTGTTCCATTACTTTGGGCTGATAAATGCTGTTCAGATAGCTGACCGGAAGCGCCTTAAGCTGCTCCACAATCTCACTGCTGCCCAATTCTTTCCCACCGATTGCTTCACCGCCGACCGGCACCTGATTCATCCGTTTGTGGATAAAAACATACTCATCTTTTGCGCGCCAGCTTTCTTCATAAGATGCCTCTCTGCGGGTCTTATCACCAAATGTGCCCATGTGGGTATCATCTGCCAGAATCGCGTCATCATACAATCCAATTCTCGCTTTTTCCGACAGTTGTGTCTTTGCATGCTTCTTTCGTGCGTCAACGGTATCATCCGTTTCCAGTATCCGCATATGCACCGGCTTCCTGACCGAGATCGGAATCATTCCTCCGGTTGCCTGCCGCCACGTCACATAAAGCCTGCGAATCGATTTCGGATCAAGATACTTAGAATCATGCATCTCTCCCCAGCTTCCAACAAAAAGTCCCTGCACCAGAAGAATCTCCCTCGCGTGCTCTGCCACAACACTTCCGATACTTCTCATATGGTCACACACTAGATCAAAAGCCGCCGGTTCATGCGCCATCCCTCTGCCATCCACATCATACAGGATGCGCAGAATGATGTCTTTCTCCGCCTCCGCAAAACGCGTCAAAATACGCTGAATAAAAGCAAGCGTCTTTTCATCGATCGAACTGCTTCGAAATGCCCCGATATCCAGTCGAAGCAATGCAATTGTTTCATGATCCTCAAACGGAAGCCACCGGAGCTGCTCCTCATCCTGTTGATCCGGTCGGAACGTGTAGATGTGATACCATCCTCTGCCCGGGCTGACATAATCACCACACAGTTCCTGCAGCGAAGCCTTCCGAAACGAAATCTTAGCACGTCTTCTCATCCATCTCTCCTGCGCCCGCGTCAATTTTTAACACCTTTACCCGAAATACAACTGCCAATATCGAAAATGTCATACGAAACATATACACGATCGGCTTAAGTCCCGCATGCATGCTTTTGCCCTCTGTTCTGGCATGCATGACTGCCGGAATCTCGTCGATCCGAAATCCGAGAAGGATCATCTGGATGATCATATTCGCATCCGGATACCGGTCATCGAAATGCTTATATTTTGAATAATATAGTACCGCCTTACGACTGAGACCCTGAAGACCTGTGGTCGGATCCGCAATCTTCCTTCCCGTAAAGGCGCGGATCATCTGACGGAACCACGCATATGCTACTTTTCTCACCAATGAAACCGGATAAGCCGCGCTCTCCTTCATAAAACGCGATCCCAGCACAATATCCGGATATCTTCCGTCTGCATCCGCTGTCTTCAATCGCTCATAAAGTTTTGGAATATTGCATATATCATGCTGACCGTCTGCATCCATCTGGATCACATACTTATAATCTCTCCGGATCGCATATTTGTAGCCGAGCTGCAGTGCACTTCCGTATCCAAGATTAAACACATGTGTTACCAATGTGTGACCGTGGGATTTTACCACCCAGTTGGTCGAATCCGATGACGCATCATTCATAACGAGAACATCCGCGATCTCAGCAATCTCCGGTCTCTCCAGTTTTTCCAGAACCGGCACAATATTTTTTTCCTCATTGTAGGCCGGCATAATGATCAGCAGGTCTTTTTGTTTCTTTTCTTCCATACTTAGTTTCCTTATTTCAAACGTTTTTCTGTTCGTCCAGTCTCCGTTTTCCATACATTTCAGATTCATCCTCAAGCAGCCGGTCAAACAGACGAATATCTTCCGTAAAGCTGGCCGTCTTCTGCAACGCAGCCTGTCCAAAGCGCTTTCGCATATCCGGATCTTCAATCAACGTCAGAATCGCTTCCATAACCGCCTTCGCATCAAGCGAACATAACAATCCGTCCTTTCCCTGCTCGATCTGTTCCCAGTTAATATCGGAAGCAACGATCGGACAGCCCAGAATCTGTGCTTCCTGGATTGCAATGCTTTTGCCCTCATAGCGCGTGGCATGTACATAAATATCGGTCTGTGCAAAATACGGATACGGATTATCTGTTGCCCCCAGCAGCAGGAAGTCTTCCTGCAATCCGGCTTTTGCAATCTGCTGCTCCAGCATTTCCCGCTCCGGGCCTTCGCCGAGCACATACCAGCGTGCCTTCACGCCCTGCCGCTTCAACAGCCGCATCGCTTCGATTGCAACAGGATATGCCTTCTGCTCCGTCAGTCTTCCGACCGTAAGAATCCGTATGCCATCATAAGAATCCATAAAGCCGCCCGGTTCCTGCGCCCGTGCACGAATCTTGTCCACATCCAGTATATTATGAAAAATCTTCGTGCGATCCGCACATTCCGGATACACCTTCACAAACTGTCTTCGCACCTGCTCCCCGATTGGAAAAAGCGCATCATACTTCCGATAACAATTCTGATCCAGTTCTCTGGAATATCCGGCTCTCTCATAGTCGATGTGTATGAACGCCGCCTTCTTCTTCGCCTTCACATGATCCGCTACATAGTACGCGGATCCGCCTTCCAGGAAAGCAATCGCAAGATCATACGTCTCATCCAGCCGTACCGCTCCATCCGACAATGCACGCCACAGTATCTTGTCAATGCGAACCTGTCCGCTCCGCCGCATCTGCCGGTACGCCCGAAGCATATACGGCGCAAGCTTAATGCCTGTCCCCCGGCATAACAATGCCTTCAGCACGGTACACACCATATGGCGTTTGCCGCGCGGTTCAAGAACCGATTCCATGCAATAGTTTTTATTTAATAAGTGTACACTCTCCGGCAGCTTTACCGCAAGCTCTCCCTGTCCCATCAGCACAAAAAGCGAGAGATCATATTGTATTTTCCCCGATTCACGATTCCTCTCGTCCATCTTGCGCAGCAGATCAAGCAAAGCCGTCTCTGCCCCGGCGCGCGAGAATGTATTAATGACGAACAGTATCTTTTTTCTCATTCTTCAAAATCCCCAGTTGATGCAAAATTTTCTCATTTTCCTGATTCAGAAGCGATACCTGCATCGCCAGCTCCTGATTCTTCATTGTAAGAACCGACACTGCCTTCGTAACCTTAAAAAGTAAAAACAAAAGCAGAAGACAGATAATAAACAGACAGATCAGAAGCCACTCGCTCACCTCACCCGACAATGCCGGCACTGCTCCGGTGATGATCAAAGCGAGCGATACGAAGCCCCAGATCATGCCCATGCTTTCGTTGAGTTTCTGCTTCGCGTAAGAATAGAAATCCCACAGCAGAAATACGATTCCGGTTGCAACCATAAGTATTCGAAAAATAGTAATCATGCTTTCTTCCTCCTTCGTTTCTTTGGTGTCTCCCTCTTATATACCAGCGAAGACGGTCTTGGTTCATTCTTCGCCGGGAACAATTCGCCTTTGCAGAAGATGTGCTCATCCAGATGCCTCTCCAGCCAGCGAATACGAAAATATCCGATCGTAAATCCGATAAAACTTCCAAACACAAGTCCCATCCCGTACCAGATACTGCTCAGCTGCGACGAGACAAGCGTTCCTAAGAATGTAAACAGACAAAATGTAACGGTCGCAAGAAGCGCACCGTTCGTATCGTTGAAATAATACAGGAAAATGATTTCTGCATAGAACAAAAACAACACAAAATATCCGACCGCCAGACAAGGATAGATCTGTAAGACCTCTCCACCAAATCCATACGCCGGAAGCACGATCACACAGACCAGATACACCACAACCGTGATGATAAACTGGATACGCACGAGGTTTAAAAGTTCTGCCGCCAGCTGCCGGAACATGCGGTTCTTCGCATTCCGGATATCCCGCCAGCGCCCTCCGGTGACAGCCTCGGAATACGCTTTGTAGCGTCCGTGAAAGTGCATCTCCACGCGGGAAATAAAAATGATCGTAGCAGAAATATTCGTGAACATCGCAATACAGGTTGCCAGATCATACATCGGTGCATAGACGAAGCTGTCCGCCACCACCATCCGCAGATCACTGTTCCAGAATACAAAATTGTGAATATAAAGTCCCAATGTATAGAGGAAATTGACCACGATCAGCTGCCAGTATTTCTTGAAATACGCAAGCACTTCCCTGTAGCAGTTGCTGTTCGTCTTAAAATAACGCTTGATCGTTGCCGCCTCAAGTACCGCCGTCAGAAAGAATCCGCAGCTGAGTGCCAGCAGCATGCTGTAAGCAATGTCGCGTTTGCATCCCCACACAAGGAAAAGTGACAACAGGAAAGCGAACACCATTCCAAGCAAAAAATAAAACGAGATCTTCTGATAATCTTTACAGATCGACAGATACAGCATCGAGTAGAACACCAGCACCAGCGAGATATAACCGCAGAATCCGGTAAACACAAACAGAAGATGCACATGGCCGACCACATATTCCCAGATACAGAACGGAATTCCAAACAGGCAGCTGAGTACAATATTCAAAATCAACCCCAGATAGTAGCACGACAAGATATTGTCATACCGCTCCTCATAGATTACATCCGACATATAGCGCGACAGTACCGCATTGAACGGAGCCGCCGTCAACAGGGAAAAGATAAAAATATACAGTATCGTTCCCGAGAAAAGGCCTCGTCTCGCATAACTTAACGTGTCGTATCCAAGCACATAACTCATCAGCATAATATTGCCAATGACAACGAACATCGGTGCAACCGTAGAGATCGTACTGTAGACAAAACCGACCAAATGCGCTGCAATGGATTTCTTATCAAAAATTTTCTGAAGTTTTACGCCAATTCCAGCCATCCTCTGACTTACTCCTTACCAATCGATATCTTCAAACTTCCAATAAATATCACTGTACGTCTTACGCATATCTTCCACACGATACTTGCGCATCAGACGCTTATAACCTGCCTCACCCATCTTTTCGCGAAGCTGTCTGCTTTTGCCGAGCTTTACCATCGCATCCGCAATCTCCGCCACATTCATGATATGCGTCAGAATTCCCGCAGCACCGAAATCATCATCCTCACCGTAGATCAGACCCCTGCAGTTGCCGACATCCGTCGCGATCACAGGCTTATGCGCCGCGTAACTCTCAAGAATCGTAAGCGGCTGTCCCTCACTGATACTCGTCAGGATCGTCATGTCCAGACCACCCATATAATCCGCAACATTGACACGTCCCGTGAACTCCACATCGTCCGCTCCGATCAGTTCCACCATATCAAAACACTCCTTAGCATATTCCTCATCCTCATCGGTCGGACCCATAATCCAAAGCTTCAAATTCGGCAGCTTCTCCTTCGCATACGCAAAGGCGCGAAGCATCGTCTTAACATCCTTGATCGGTGTCACACGAAGGATTGCACCGATATGAATCTGATCCGGACTCATAAAATCCGGTCGTGTCAGATTGACAAAACGCGTTTCATCGATTCCGTTCGGTGTCACGACTGTCTTCTCAGCCGGACAGCCAAGCTCGATCTGCAGCTCTCTTGCGTGCGCATACAGGCTGGTCACAAGATCCGCCCGCTCATATGCAAGCATCGACATCTTACGGAACTGTTCAATCCATATATTCTTGTAGACACCTTCAACCCACTTGGCACGGATCAGTTCCTCCTCACGCTCACGCGTATAGATTCCATGCTCCGAGATCAGAAGCCTGCTGCCGTATTTGATCTTCGCCATACTACCGAGTACACCGGCATAACCGGTCGCAACGCAGTGGTAGAGATCCGCCTTTGGCAGATCCATCTTGAGTGTGTGAAAAAGCGGCAGATACATGGAGCGCATCGTCCACAGGAAATCCGAGAACAGGATTTCCGGATAGCGGATCTGATAGCATTCCAATACCGCCTGAAAGAAATCCTCCCCCATCAGAAAATCATTGAGAGAAAATTTCTTCTCGTTAAACAAATGTACCAACGTCTCCCAATCCACATTCTGATTGAGAAGCAGGCTTTTGAGTGCCTCATATTCCTGATTATTTAGTTTGATGCGGCGATGCCGCTTGCCATAATCGCCGGTCCAGTCGCAGTCATCGAGATATAATTCATATACCTCGATCACATTCTCCGGCAATTCATATTTGAATTTTCCGCGAAACGACCGGTTGGCAACGATCGCGAGAATAATAAATTCATAATCTGGGAACTGCCTGATCATGCTGTGTACCCAGCTGGATACACCGCCCACCATATACGGATAGCAGCCCTCTGCCACGATACAGATTCTCATGATCCACCTCCCTGTTTCCCATTCGAACTGTTATAATGCAGCGTATCCTGCTGCTTGACATGGATCGCAATATCCGCCTCCTGAGCCTCGATCAGATAGACGCCATCCTCGATCTTTTCAAACGAGCCACCTTTGACCGAATCCACATCTTCGCCGCTTAAACGCAGCATAAACCATGCCTGATCCTCAAAATGCTGAATGGATACATAGATGGTATCCTCCTTCCGCTCCTGCTCATAGGACAAAGCGAGAAATCTCCGGATCCGCAGATCCGACTCCGAAAGCGAGGTCTGCGCAAAGGACGCATACTCCTTCCAGAATGTCGCAACATTCGCCGAGATCTTCTTCATCAGATTCTGCCACGAATCCTCGTCCGACTCAGGATATGTTACCTTGTACAGATCGAGTGTAATATTCGAATAGGCCAAAGCCGTCTCCATGCTTTTCAGCCGGAAATCATCCATAAAAGTGTGTGACACACCGGTACTTGTCACGCGTTGCTCCGTAAGTCCCGACGTATCGTATGAGACGATCGGGAAAGTTGCATCGTCTTCGTTGACAACCATTGTTCGAAGCGAGGCATTCTCTTCTGCCGATAAATTCTCTTTCTGCGCCGCATCGCTCAGGTACAACGACCGGAATGCGTAATCTGGTGCATACTGCTTCCAGAAATTACGATCCTGCTGCAGCTTCTCATTAACCGGTAGCTGCGAAGTCGTACTTCCACTCCATCCCGCTTCGTTATGCTCCTCCTTGAGAAGCTTTAAGTAATATTCTACATTGCTTCCGCCCGGTTCTTCGCGATCCTCATAATTAAGCTGCGGCGTGAGCATACACGTCATCTTCATATTCGTTCGCGTATTGAGCGCCGACAGGGACGGCCAGATGACTTCTTTGTATACTGCCTCCGCGGACTGACTGTACAATTCCTGTATGCGTGTCGCATTTTCCGAGGTGAACGCAGGGAAGTTTGCCACAACCAGATTCTGCGCATTAACCACCGGATAAATGTCATAGGTATTCGCCTCTGCAACCATCGCTTCGAGGATTCCGACTCCGGATATATCCGACAGGAAATCTCCGTTCACGCAGAATACACTTGCATTCTCGGTTCCATGTCTCCAGATCAGCGCCGGAAGCACCATATTTTTTAACGAATTCTCGTCCAATGTTGCGTAAGTCTGTCGCAGGGATGTCGTCATATTCTCCTTGTATACGGAATCAGAAATCAGTCCGACCATATACGTCTTGGTACCGGCTCCGGTCACATACCACGGAATCGTAAAATCCATATCCTGGCGCTCCGCAGCTTCCTCCTCGTCCTTCGCCTCATAGACTGCCTCTCCGCCAAGCAGGAAGCCTCCAAACAGATGGGTTCCGGTCAATTGCACCTCATTCTGCAGTACTCTTGATATGCCGAGCAGATCCTTTAACTGGATACTTCCGCGCAAATGCGCATTCTCTGGCATTCCGGAAAACACAAGGTCAATGCCGTCATCTGCCCAGCGTTTCACGATCGCATCATCCACGTTGTCCACTACGAGCTGTCCGTCCAGCACGATCATATCCGGTTTGTCCGACTCAGAGTAGGTACATTCTTCCAGAGAAGCATAGCTTGTAAACGCACGCTTCGTGTAGGTACACCACCAGTACACAACGTCGCGAACATCCGAACTCTGCGGACCGACGTACGCTACTTTTTGTGCGGCAGCGTGGACGGCAGATGCATCAAATGTATCCTGTGCTCCCAGATCGGTCTGGTCATTCATCTCGTATTCATTTACACCATATTGATTTAACTGGTTCTTCATCACGCCTGTAAACTGAAACATAAAAAACAGAATCAGAAACATGATCGCGATCGTAACATAATTTCGACGAGATACCATGCGTTTCCTTCCTAAAAATCATAGATTGCTACGTGAAAGTCCGGATCAGTTCCAGCGTCTCCCGGTCAATCACAATATTCGACTTCTTCAGTCGATCGAGTTCCTCGAAGAACTCCTTTTTCTTCTCCACTGTGAAATAATATTTCAGATAACATACATAAGTAGAAAGCTCATCCGGATACAGATCCCGGCTCCGCTCACACCACTTACGCATTCTTTCATACTCTCGCACACCCAGCAGAAGATCACACAGCCACTGGATATAAACCGGCTTCAGCCGGTAATACATCTGCTCATAGAGAAGCAGACACGCCTCCTCCATGATCGCAATAAATTCTGTCTGTTCTGCTTCCTGAAATACATCCTGCGATAAGATGCTGTGCATATATTCGATCAGGATGCATGCATAATCATCCCAGCCTTTTTCCTTGCGGTTGATCGCAATATGCAGCTCCTGCACCTGCTCTCGAAAATCATTCAACACATCGCGCAGCACCGTTGCTGCGTAATGCGACGTCTCGGAATCCTCACTATTGAGTGCCAGCGCAATCGAAGACAGAGACTTCTCAACATCCCCTCGCACAACATTCATCACAAGCGTTCTAAGATTATCCTTGTCACAGACAACAAGCGCTTCCTCGATCGGGACCATATTGCCTTCCTGCTCTTCATCTGCCTTCAGGTGCGTCTCCACGCGTTCCTTGGAAAACACAACGTCCTCCAAGTCCACATCCTGATGAAAAAGCAGATAATACACAAACCACACGGCGAAAAAGAATGCCGGACCCACGAGCGGGCAGATGATCATGACAATGGTCTTGATCCAATATTCCTTTCTTCGCGGCGCCTTCCATCCATTACGAATCGTGCAGCAGATCAGATATCCGATCGCAACCATTGTATTCAGGATAAGAATCAGCAAAAATACCTGCTCCGATCTTGTCATACAACAATCTCCTCCTGTATCTCACACTGCAATCCGACCTCGCGGAACCGGTTCTCAACGAACTGCGCATCTTTTGCATTCGTATTCGCAAGCAGCGCATAGATTCTGCCATCCTCGAATACCCCGACATAATCGCTTTGGCGCATAAGCTTGACGAGTTTCTGTCCGATCTCCTCGCGCGACAGATCAGTTGATGTAATCTGGATCAATGCACACTCAGTCAGCTGCTTCTCGCGCGCATTCATATAAGCCTTAACCAGTGAGCGGAATGCCTCCGGCTCAAGAATGTTGGTGCCTTCTATGTATCGCTGCTCCTCAAGCGCAGACATATAGCGGTTGGCACGCAGGACAGCGTTCTGGATCAGATAGCCGATGACGGTCAGCATGTTTGCCTGCCCGAGCGTCATGCGCTCCCACGGAATGCCCCACACCATCAGGATCAGCTGCATCTCATCCTCGGAATAGATGGCATTGGCCATCAGCGGATAATGCTCATCCATGCTTTTGTTAATGTATACCTTCTTTTCCTTCAGCTCCGCATACATATCCTCCATCTGCGGATAATTGATGGAGTTGCCTAGGCTTCGCGCCTTGGGTGATGTTGCAGAGAAAAGACGGGCGTACGATCGGTTGGCAACCGTATAGATTGCTACATCATGACTCCCCATCAATCGAGCAAGCACTTCTGCCGCATAGAATAACACCTCGCTCGGCTCGTACTGATCCAGACTGGAGGTAATCTCATAAATCTTACCGAAACTGTCGCTTTGGTTGATGAGCTGCGTACTCAAAAGTTCCTTGACTCTTATGTTGCTCACGTTGATGTCCGTGATATCATCAATCTGTTTCGACAGATAATCGACTTCGTGCTGCTCCTCCTCCGCGATCACACGCAATCGGTCACGCATGTAACCGACAACCAGACCGAGGATCAGAAGCTGCGCGATCCATATGTAAGTATTATAGTCCAGCATGACATCAAAGCCGCTTCGGTGATACATCTGGCGGAAGCAATAACCTGCCACTGCAAGAAGCGAAGAAAAGATTGCCTGCTGCTGTCCGTGCACGATTGCAAAAAGCAATACATACAACAGATAGAAGTCAATATTCTGAAAATATTCCCGTCCGACCGCGCGGTTATTCAACATAAAAAATGGGATAAAACAGATACAGTTCTCAATAAACGGCAACAACGCCGGCAAAAACGAGCGCGCTCCGTGACGGATTCTCTCCAAAAGTGTGCGCGGCTTGCGGTCGATTGTCACAAAGAGATCGGAATGCTTCTGTATATGCTTCGTAAGTGCGGCAATCTCTGCCTGCGGCTTGTGGAAAATGCGCATGCCAAACTCCTGCTTGTAACGCTCATTCGACAGAATCGGTTCTCTGCGCTGCGTCTTAGGATTCTCCACAATCGTAACATCCCCGCTTAGAGCCGATGCGATCGTCTCTGCGATCAGTCTCTGCGATACCGGTTCACCGGATGAGATCTGGTACAGGTGCTCCTTCACATTCGAAGCAGCGACAACCTGATAGATGAATTCGATGGCATCGCCAACATGAAGAAGTGCCACGCTTTGGTTCTCATCGATCAGGATCTCTCCCGTCTCCAAAGCCTCAATGCACATGCGCGCACAGATATCCTGTGCCTCCTCCGCACGTGTCGGTGTGCCGTATAAATGATCCAATCGTAAGGTTATGACCTGCTTTCCCATATCCTGGTAATATTTGCAAATGTTCTCACCCACTGCGATTGCCTGCCCTCTTGTCGTAATCGCTGCACTCGGCTCATCCTCCGTGATCACATAACCATACTCCTGCTGGAATACTTCTTCCGATGACAGATAAATGAACCGTCCCTCGCTGACAGCAAGAAAGGAAAGCAATACATTCAAAAGTCCGGAAGTATACTTCCCTGCCCAATTCTGCGTACCACTCCACTTAAAGTTATGATCATATGCGCCCATGAAAATGACGGCATCCGGCTGAATACTTGAAAGCACATCCCGGATGCAGGAATCTTCATACGAAAAATGATAACTCTCAAAAATCTTTCTCGAAGCACGAACCGTCTTCGGTTCTTCCGTCAGAAGAAAGATTCTATGACCTTCTTTATCCAGTTTTTCCACCAGTAATTGAGTAAAATTACTGTTCTTTCCGACTAATAAAATGTTCATATCAAACCTTGCTCCCTCAAGCGCATGATAAACTGCTGCGTGTCTTCTCTCGCCTGCTCTATGGGAATCCCATAGTTCTTCTGAAGTTCCGATGCAATCTGATCCTGCGTCTGTCCGCTTGTATAAGCTTCCCAAATAAACGCGGCACATTCGTTCAGTTCGATCGGTTTCCTGTATGTAAGCCCCTCCTGCTGCATATCAAGCAGCCAGTACCGGCCCGCTGCATGTCTTAACTGATAAGATTTATCTGCTCCCATTTCTACTCCGAATTCTATGTTTGATTAATAACTAATTATACCATAATCCGCAATACGCTCCAATAAAGGGATTCTAAAAATGGCACAATTTCTTATAATTTCGTGTTCTTTTTTTACATCGTAAACCCGCCTGTGAAAATGAACCCCATGAATTGCAGATGCCATAATCAGACAAAAATAAGCCACACTGTACTAAAACAGTGCGGCTTATACTTCCTGGCTATTCAATTTAACTGCGAACCAACGCCATCCCATCCGACGGCAAATATCTTATGAAACTGTATAATCGTAATCAATTATATTAAGATCATCGATGCTTGTTCCATGATTCAAGTGAACTCCCAACGAAATCGTTCCTGTTTCGGCTCCGCTGAACGTCAGGTGAACCGTCTTTCCTGAAAATGATTTCTGCACCGACGCACCCGTGGCCTCTACATCATCGATTGTATCATTAAATGTAATCGAAAGAGAAACGGTTCCATCAATTCCCGACCATGAGATCTGTGCGACCCCCTTGCCGCCTCCGTTCCATTTATCCATAGTACCAAAATACGACACATCCAGACTTCCAGTTTTTTGTCCGCTTGCTAAATACACACCCTCAGCAAGGTTATGGTTTGCAACAATAATCGGGGTTTCATAAGTTCTCTTCATATTTTACCTCCCTGCATTGATAAGTTGCCTCTTTTAACATTTACACTTACGCAAATATTATCGGATCGTTTTCAACCTGTCTATTCAACAAGTTGTTCTATTTTTTAGAATTCTTGCTTTTCATTCTCATCTATACCAAGAATTCGATCATTTACCTGCGTGAACTTGCCACCGTCCATATTTTTCCGTACAAAAGGAACTCCCTCGCGCACATAAAAAACATTGTCCTCCAGCAGCGCATCCGGATTCTCCGATGGACTGATCGTTCCTCCCAGATCATCGTAGCTGATGTTGCCGCGGAAGGTATTATGGATAGCCTCCTGCAAACAAAACATCACGCAGCCACCCTCGTTCATCCTGCTATAATTGTATTCATAGACCGTTCCATCCCCGGAATCCGCATCATATGCCATACCATCCTGATTCAATCTTGTATCTGTGACTTCATTATAGCAAAATAATGCATCCTTACACTTCCACGGCCAGATGCCTGCCGCTACCTTCCCCATTCTCTCGCCCGGTTCACAATAGATTCTGTCATTGATCTCACAGGCGATGGAATCTGCCATATTATGTTCGATCAACGGACGCAGCGCATACATTGCCGTAATGCCGTCCCCCCCGGCTGCTTTCACATAATTATCACAGATCCGTATATTCTCATGCCCGTACTTTAAAAAAGTCTCTTCCTTAAGTTCCGCTCCCTGAAATTGTTCATGTGCATAGGTGTAGCCCACTGCAATCCCCCAACGACTCACCTGATACACAAAACAGCCTGCAACCGTGACATCCTGATAACGTGCAACACCCGTAACCTCCTCAAATTCCGGGCGCAGCGCCGTCATGTAGATACCACCGTTGTTCATGTGCTTGTCATACACATTTCCATTTACATCATGGATCAGCAGATTCCGGAGCGTAATTCCATGCCGCACGCCTTTGTCCTTCGCAACGACCGCAACGCCGGTACGATTCATCTTATCCCCAAGCGAATACCGTTCTCCAATCATTTCTCTGCCTTCATTGGTGATCTCCAGATCCTCTACCACGATATATTCCGCATCATACAACAAGACTGCCGAAGATACATAGCCATGATATACATGCGTTGGCGCATCCAGCGGATTCCCATAATCCTGATACCAGATTCCCTGTCCGCAGGCTTCGATACGCGGCGCGGCTCCGTCCCCATATGCCCCGATCACAATCGATGCATCCTCGCTGCCGCTGTCCGTCACCTGCAGATACTGTCCGTAAAACACACTGCCGCGTTCAAGCAAAACCTTATCGCCAGGCTGCAGTCTTGTATGATTGATTGCAAAAAGACTGGCAAATGCGCTTTCGCGTGTCAGTCCATCTTTTAAATCATTTCCGTTCTTCGAACTCACGTAATACGTCCTGGATAAGTTCGTCATACGCATCCTCCCGTAACCGCTTTTCGATGATCTGTTCTACTTCTTCATATGTGAAAAAGTCCCCATGATACCGTCCAAACAAATCCATGTTTTGTTCGTAAAAAGCTTTTTTTTCCTGCTCCGCAAAGTCCGGACACAGACCGGTCTTTCGAACCGCCTCAACCGGCTGGACAAAATCCAGCTTCAGGCGCGTCAATTCATACTGCAGATACGCCGGCGCCGAAAAATAACGCGGTCCGTAGAACCGTTTATTCTCCTGCTCCATCGTCTGCAGCATCTTGTTATGTTCCTGACGCCTTTTTTCCAATCCTTCCCATGAAGGATCCTCCAACAGACCAAGCTTTTGAGCCAAAAGGAAGGCGCCCTGCGCCTCCCTCAAGTCCTCTTGTTTCAAACAATAATTTTGCTGCATTATTTCACTGCTCCTGTAATTCCGTTTGCAAAGCTCTTCTGTAAGCATAAGAAGATGACTGCTGTCGGAAGTGTACAAATCAATACTCCAAGCATCAGCATGCCGTAGTCAACACTGTATCCACTTTTCAGGTTTGCTACAAGCATCGGCATGGTGATCGCCTTGTTATCCTGTAAAATGATCGTTGGCCACAGATAATTGTTCCATGCATTCATGAACGTTACCGTCATAGCAGCTCCGTAAGTAGATTTCATGACCGGAATAAACATCCGGAAGAAAATCTGGATCTCACTTAGGCCCTCAAGCCGTGCCGCCTCGATAATATCGTGCGGGAATGAGCGGGCCGCCTGTCGGAACAGCATGATCATAAACGGAGTGGAAATGGATGGAAGCGCAAGCGCGATCCATGTATTAACCAGCTTCCAGGAAGTAAACATCTTGAACAATGGAATCATGATCGCAACAAACGGAAGCATCATCGCAAGAAGCAGAATGCTCATTAATACATCCTTCCCCTTGTCATGATAAATCTCAAATCCATATCCGGCGATCGAACATACAAGCAGTGTTACAATTGTGATAATGATCGCATTGCGGAAGGAATTAAACATTGCAAGGCCAAGATTCTGCATATCAATCAGTGTCTTAAAGTTCTCAAAAAGATACGAACCCGGAATCAGGCGTCCTCTGACAACATCAACACTTGTATTGGTTGCTCCGCAAAGCATGTAATATAAAGGAAATGCAGAGAGTGCACTTGCCAGAATCAATACTATGTAGGAAATTATTTTTTTCGTCTTAGTCACGTTTGTCACCTACTTTCATCTGAATTGCAGACAGAATCGCTACCATTACAAGAATACATACGGACAAGGCTGCCGCATAATTAAATTTCGGTGTCTCAACAAAAGAGATATTGTAGATGTAATGTGCCAATGTCATGGTTGACTTGCCAGGTCCTCCGGCAGTCAGGTTCATAGACTCATCAAACAGCTGCAAGGTTCCCGATGTTGACATAATGGCAGTCATAAGGATTGTCGGCTTCAAAAGCGGAATCGTAATCTTTATAAACTGCTGGAACGGGGTCGCACCATCAATGTAGCTTGCCTCGTACACCGAATAATCAATATTCTGCAATCCTGCAAGATAGAATACCATATTATAACCGGTCCATCTCCAGATCAAAGCGATCACAATGACCCAACGCGCCGGCCAGGTACTCTGAAACCAGTCTACCGAAGATAATCCAACGGCCATAAGTGCCCGGTTCACAACTCCGTCCGGAGCAAACAATGACTTAAATATCATGGAATAAGATACAAGCGATGTCGCACACGGAAGGAAGATCAACGTACGGAAAATTCCTTTTCCTTTGATCTTCGGACTATTAAGAAGCTGTGCCAGAATCAGTGCCAATACAAGCATGATCGGCACCTGGATCAAAAAGTAAAAAAAGGTATTAAACAGGCACTGCTGAAAGGTTTTATCCTTAAGAATTCTGGCATAATTAGAAAGTCCTGTAAAGGTTTCATTTGTCTTTCTGAAGGACAGCAGGAGTGCCTGCGCCATCGGATAAAAACAAAATACAAATATCAGGATCGCTGCCGGAAGCAAAAACGCCCATCCGGTAAGATTATGCCTTTTTTCCAAACTTAATTTTGCTTTCTTCTTTTCCATGTTTCTCTCCTACAACAGTACCGGGAACGCATTCCTGCACCCCCGGTACTGTCCTGTTATTTACATTCGATGATTATTCACCAATATTAAACTCAACGGTATCCTGAGCGTTTTTGATTTCGCTGTCGATATCAGCACCGTTCTGTACTACGTTTGTAATCGCATCTGTTAATGCGCTTCTGATATCGGAGTAGTATGCACCGTAATCAATTCCCGGAACCTGTCCTGCAAACTCTACGATATCCTTATATACTGCCTGTCCGCCATAGAACTCTGAAGACGCATTGTAAACATCAGAATCAGCTGCAGGTAAGTAGCTTGCGATTGCTCCGGCATTTGGAAGAAGGTCATCATATAACTCTACGCTTCCACCGAAGGTTGTCTTAATGAAGTCAAATGCAAGGTCTGTGTTCTTACAGTTAGAAGATACTGCCCAGCTTGCTCCACCACAGTTTGCGTAGTTTGTAGCGCCTTCAACATCATCTAACTTAGGCATATTAACGATTGCCCAATTTCCGGACTGGTCATCAGCCGCCTGGATAGAAGACATGATCCAGCATCCCTGGATGACACCGGCTGCCATGCCCTTGTTCATAGAAGCAATATACTGATCCCAATCTGTATAGTCAACCATGATTCCCTCATCGATCAGCTGCTTGTATGTCTCGATTGCTTTCTTGAGTGCCTTATTTCCAACTAAATCGATCTTGCCGTCTACCATTGGAGAAGCACCTGCTGACTGAAGCATCTCGATGATAATCTCAGATCCGCCTGAAGAAGTAAGCATCGGAACATGATTCTTGTCAACAACCTTCTTTGCAAGTTCCATGAACTCTGACCATGTTGTATCCTTGAAATCCTCAACCTTAAGGCCTGCTGCCTCAACCATATCCGAACGGATTGCCATAATGGTAGCACCGTTATCAAATGGTACACCATAGTTCTTTCCATCAACTGTAGAATCAGCTAACTTACCGGCTGAGAACTGTGTGAAGTCAATTCCGGAATCTGTTAAATCGGTAAAGATGCCAGGATAGTTTGTTACATCCTTGTGGTAAGAATAATCCTGCATTAAGAAGATATCCGGCAGGGTGCTGTAATCACCGGCCTCAGCAGCTGTGATCAGAGCTGTCTCGATATCTGTATATACCTTTTCCTGAATATCCAGCTTAAAGTTTGGATGATCCTTCTGATAAATCTTCTCTGCCTGCTGCAAAGCATAGATGTTGAAGTTTGGATCCCATGCCCACACAGTAAGAGTCTCATCTGCCTCTGCATCGTCCCCCGCTGCAGCCTGTGTTCCATCATTTTTTACATCATTGCTTTCCTTGTTGTCTGTGCTGCTTCCGCATCCGGCGAACATAGACATTGTCATTGCCGCTACTAAAAGAGCCCCTAATACTTTCTTTTTCATTATAGTTTCCTCCTTATACTTTGAACAGTACTTACTTTATAAAATATGAAACGCATACCTTTGCCTTTCATAAGTTACCTTTACTCAATATCATCCACCCAGCGCATCTCGCCCGGCTCTAGATCCAGCTCATATACACAGCGGCCCTTGATATATACATCGGTGTGCTGTGCTTCCGAGGAATTGTTGATTACGGCAAGCTTTCCGGTTTTCCGGAACACCGCCACTTCGGTATCAACATTCGTTACATAGTAACGCTTCATCTCATTCTCCATGCCTGCCGCATAATAAATCGCGCGGAGAAGAATCCGACAGTTCTGCGGAGAATACGGAAGACCTGCAAAATATACGCTGTGTCCTTTTCCATATTCATTAACCACCAGCTGGCTATACTCTCCATCCATTGCAAGGATCTGGTAATTCTTGCCCTGTGCATAGATTCGGCTTGTTCCCTCACCGAAATCCACATCCCCATCAATATCTTCCAGAATAAAGTGGTTGGAATCCATCTCATTATACTTATCCGTGCTGAGAGAGAAGCACATCTCACGGTCCACGCCAAGCACATCGGACAGCTGGAAGTATCTTCCCTGATGCTGATAAGCCGTCGGCTCACCAACTCCGATGAATCCGCCTCCTTCATCAACGAAGCGACGAATGTTTGTCACCACAGCCTCATCGATCCAGTTTTCAGCACCACTGAATGCTGTATAGGCATCTCCAACATTGATGATTACCCTGATATCCTCCGGAACACCATTTCTTACATCATCAAATGAAATAAATTCAACATCAAACGGCATTCCGCTTAAGCACTCCAACACGCCCTCCGCAGAATATGTCTCTCTATGCCAGATTGCGTGATGTACCTGATTGGACATCCATTTTCTCTGTCCTCCCCAACAATTGAGGATTGCCACCTTAAACGGTGCTACATAAGCGGCTGTGCCCTGCATATTTTCATGAATCTCGCGGAACTCGGTAACCACTTTCTGGATTTCATCAATAAATCCCGGCCAGCTGCTTGCCAGCTTTAAGTATCCGCCATATCCAATTCTGTCTAATGGGGAACGAAGAAGCGCGCGTCTTGCTTTTCTCCAGTTGTCTCTCGCTTCTCCGATCGGATCTCCGCCCTCGCAGAACACATCCGGGAAGAAATATGGCAAAAGACGTCCCTCTGTATAATCAACACCTTTAATATCTGAAATCATGCGAAGCGTCACACCGCTTCCAACAGAACCTACGACTGCATCCAGCCCGATTCCCGCAAAATATTTACCATATGGTTCTGTTCCGATCCAATGATCGCCAAGGAACATCATTGCTTCCTTACCATAGGAATGAACGATATCAACCAGTTCTTTCGCGAGCGCACATACTTCTATCTGCTGGAACTCGATAAAGTCGCGGAACTCTTTGCTCGGCACACGGAACATGCTATTGTGGTATCCCTGATCGACAATAAATTCCGGCCGGAATTTATATCCTGCCCACTTTTCAAATTTCTCTAAAATGTATGGGCTCACACTCGCGCTATATCCAAACCACTCAACGTATTTTTCACGTTTTTTGTCATCAAATGTCAATGTAAACTGATGGAAAAATGTAGTAAAGCGGACAACGTCTATATGAGGATTTTCCTCGCACCATTTCTTAAGCTTTTCTTTTACATATTTCTGAGTTTTCGGTTGTCTCACATCATACGTCAGCTGATGTGGTGTATCTTTCCAATCATTTGTAAGGAAATTGTACATATGCACCGGATCCCAGATTAAAAATGCCAGAAAACTTACCGTATATTCATGATATGGCGTTGTCTGGATCAAAACCTCGCCTGAACCCTCGTCAAATTCCCACTGATCGATAGGAACAACCTCCCCGGTCGTCCGGTCGATTACTTCCCACCAGCGTTTCGGATCATCCAAGGTGTTTACCTTCAGCTGCTCCGTGTGGAATCCTTCCATAAGGCGGATACGAAGACTCTCACCTCTTGCAGTTACCCGGTTACTGATCAGGTATTCCTGCTGAATCTCATCCGGATTCTGGCTTGCCCACTCATTATCTTTTCTGGTTGTATAATAAGTAGCATACTTTTTAACTGGCTCTGACAAAAGTGCATCCGGCATTACCGTTCCGTCACAATCTCTTAATGCATCGGCTCCTAAGAGATTTTTTAAACGTATTGTTTCATCAATGACATCTGCGTCCGTCGGCAGTGTCAATCTTCCCTTCATCAACATTATTTCCTCCAAATCACTTTTGTTCTATTTGTTTATAGCTAGAGTATAATATCTGCAACTGTTGATATCAACGTTTTTGTTGCTCGTTTTGTTATTTTTTTTGCTTTTTTATTACTAAAATACTGTTTTTTTACACTTTTTTGTGTATAATATGCCTAAGGCATCACTTTGCGCCTGCTCTTTTTCGTCTTTTTTACGAAACAGTTTTAAAAATATTGTTTTTTTATATATTTTGTGTAAAAAATGAACAATTCCGAAAATAGTATAAAATTATAATAATTGAGGGGGCTTTCTTTATGAGTAATGAATTTATTAATCTGGATTCCGGCAGCAATACCCGCGAAGACTTCCAGCTTCGCTACATTTCCATCTCCAAGTACGAGGGCGACTGGCAATCGCTCCCACACACACACCAGTTTTCAGAGCTTTTCTACGTTCTGAGCGGAGAGGGTGCTTTCTATATTGAAGACGATAAAATTCCTGTAAAAGCGGATGATCTGATGATCATCAATCCGCATGTCGAACACACGGAAAAAACGCTTCCAAATGATCCGATGGAATACATTGTATTCGGTGTCGAAGGACTGGCTTTCTCTTTTATTGATCCGGATCAGGACAACACCAAAGGATACAGCTTCTACAGTTACGGCTCGGACAAGAATCAGTTTATCAATTTTGCACAGTTGATGATGCGGGAATTCCATGAAAAAAAGCCCGGCTTTGAGAAAGTATGCCACGGATTGCTCCAGGTTCTTCTTGTATATATTTCACGCAAGCAAAATCTGTCCGTGATCTCTGACTCTTCCTTCCAGTTGTCCAAGGAATGTGCTCTTGCCAAACGCTATATCGATGCAAATTATGCCCAGAATATTACTCTTGATTCTTTAGCGGAGATTACGCATATTAACAAATTTTATCTGGCACACTCTTTTACAGAATGCATCGGCCAGTCTCCGATCAACTATCTGACCGACCGAAGGCTGGAAGCCTGCAAGGAGCTTCTGACATCCTCGAATCTTTCTGTCGCTCAGGTTGCCTCAAGCGTCGGATTCTCATCCCAGTCCTATTTTTCACAAATCTTCAGAAAAAAGACCGGTATGACGCCGAGACAGTATCGGAATCGCTATGCGAAATAAGCTGTTTTTGTAAGTTTTGCACAAAAAATTGTTCCATTTTTTGTGATGTTTGGCAACACTTTTGGGACAACCCATGCTATTATAATAACCGTAAAACCCCCCCAATACATTATATAAAGTTTTACTATCCCCATAGTAAAATACCTTCTCCTAAAGAACAGCGATCGATAGCTGTTCTTTTACTTTAATCGAGTAGGAGGCGGTGACTAACCGCCGTCCTCTCACAGCACCGTACGTACCGTTCGGTATACGGCGCTTTCAATAGTTGACGTGCACAGACTGATAGGCTGTGGCTAAATCATAAAAGCCACTGTTTATCAGTCTTTCTTTTGTCATTGCTATGTTTACTGCAACTGTATGCGTTGCGAACCAATGTCCACGTCGAGTATTACCCGCTTGCATTGCCAAGTCTTCGGGTACTCCCATCCTGATGAGGTTACGTACCTTTGTCCTCGGTTTCTTCCACTGTTTCCATATACACATACGTATTCTGTGATAGAGCCATCCGTTGATGTCATCTATGTTGTTCTTCATACTTGCAATTCCGTAGTAGTTAAGCCATCCCCTCGCATACACCTTGATTTTCTCAAGGCTTGGCTTGATTGACTGACATCGCTTACGGGAAGATAACTCCTTCAGTCTAGACTTGAACTTCTTCCATGACTTCGAATGAACTCGGACATAAATGCCTTTTCCGTTCCTTCCCAATGCAAAGCCAAGGAATTTAAAATTTCGGATTGCAAACGCGCTGACAGTGCGGCTCTTTTCTCGGTTGACTGTAAGTTTCAGCCTCTCCTCAAGATATTTTGTACTGCTTTCCAAGAGTCTCTCTGATGCTCGCCTGCTCTTTGCAAGAAGCACGATGTCATCTGCATATCTTATGCAAGGAACACCTCTTTTCAGAAATTCCTGGTCGAACTCATTGAGGTAGACATTTGCCAACAATGGTGATAGATTTCCACCTTGTGGTGAGCCTTCCTCTGTGTCAATGACTACTCCGTTTTCCATTACACCGCTTTTCAGATAGCGCTTTATCAACTGTACTACACGTTCATCTTTTACATTCTTTCGGAGAAGATTGATGAGAATTTCGTGATTAAGAGTATCGAAGTACTTTGACAAGTCAAGGACTACAGCAAATGTATAGCCTTGTTCGGCATACTCCTTAACCTTAAGTATTGCATCTTTTGCACTTCTGTTCGGACGATAGCCATAGCTACCCTCTGCAAACAGCGGTTCATAGATTGGCACTAACTGTTGGGTTATTGCCTGTTGAAGTGTACGGTCTACCACTGTTGGTATGCCAAGCTTTCGCACACCACCGTCTGGTTTGGGAATCTCAACTCGTCTTACTGGAGACGGAGTATACTTTCCACGATAAATGCGGTCGGTTATCTCTTGTTGATGTTCCTTTAGATACGGAAGAGCCTCCTCAATGGTCATGCCATCAATTCCTGGCGCTCCCTTGTTTGCCTTGACTCTCTTATACGCTCTGTTAAAGTTGTCTTTATACAGTATCGCTTCCAAAAGTCTCGGCTGTGCACTGTCTCTTTCTTTCCATATCCGATTGAATGACCTAGACGCTTTCACATACCCTTCATGTTCCGCATTATCTCTTTGCGAACAGCCATTGTTTTCAATGTTTTCTGCCATAGACGGTCATTCCTCCTTTCTCGGTCATACTCAAGACTCCTACTGATTCGGTCCTTCACCTCTCGGCTACTATGACCTCTGCTGACTTCTGTGCGTTCAGCATTGCTTTATGCAATGGTTACCTCTTTCAAGGCGTACCGCACAGACCTCCCTAGGTACCACACGTTTCTTCCTCTCCATCCATCTGCCTCATTTATCATGCATGATTCCGTGTAGTTATTGGGCTTCGACTTGAATGGCAGTCTTACCCTCATACATGACCTTATATGAGATTTCTGTTCGTCAGACCAGAGATTTGCCTGTGGTTAGTCTGTTCCCACATCCGGCTTCCTTCAGATTCCACCTCACGATGGACACCCTTGCCTTCGGCTATATCCTTCCCACTACCGGGTGGATTCGGGACTTTAACCCGTTAGAAACGTGCGCCGCTAGGCGCACCACAAAAAGCGCCAGCATCGGCAAATGCCGACACTGGCGCTTTTTTGAAACATTTCCCTTACATCCTTTAAATTTTCTTTCCACACCCCATCATTTTCTAATATATCTTCCTCGAAATAACTATACCAAATAACTTGTCTATTTCCCCGATTGCACATGACCAAAAGCCTCAGCGTAGTTAGTGTACAAAATCAGTAACCAATTCCGACAGCCACTCGGCATCCGGTTCATCCAGAATATAATAACTGCCTTGTACCACTAAAATACCGCAGCTATCATGACAATATCCTGCTTTTATGCTTTCATCTTTTGTATCAAATATAATATCGATGTCAAAAGGACATTTGTAATCACCGGTCGTTTCACTCATGCGATTCAGTATCGCTTGCATCCGGGAAATTGCTTCTTCGGATAACGGATACCGGTTTCCATTTTTATCAACAAGCGCAGCCTGAGTGATATTTTTAATCATGTCCTTATCAAAAGCCTCATAATCTGCTAGTTTTCTCATTTTTTCCACAAGCTTTAAGGACATAACCCAGATGGTTTGCTCATTCTCGTCTTCCTCAATTGTAATATTAACTCTTCCGTCATCAAACGGATCCAGACGCACATGTATATAATCACTATCCGATGTCAACAAAACGATCGAAAAATTATATCCCAGTAAATGAGCATCGGGATTTACAGCTTGTTCCTCCGTGATAACTTTCGCTTTCTCAATTTCTTGCACAAGCGCAATTACAACATCACTCTCACTGTCAGCTAATGTTATATCATCCCCCGTAGCTTCCCTGGTCACACATAATATATTACATTCCGGAAATCTTATATTAGTGTCAATGGCAAACTCTGCAGAATCTCCACTTACATAAATTGGTTTGGGTAATTCTCCGAGCTCTGCATAAGGCGCTAGCCACTCTGGTAGTACGCTCTCTCCAGTATCTGCCTCTGCTTCATGAGATTCAAATGTTGTTTCTCCTATTCTTTCTTTTTCAGAACTATTAACACTATATCCATCTGAGCCTCCGCATCCGGTCAACAATACAAACAGGGTTAAGACAAATAACAAAACACGTTTCATGCTATAATCTCCTTCTTGAATACAGTTGATAAATTCTTGCTATAATCTATTTGTATCACAAAGCCACTTTGCAATTTGCTGTTTTCGGATGAAAGAGGAAAATTAGCGGATGAATGCACCCTTCTCATCAATAACAGGAAGTAAAATGTCTACTACAAAACGCTCTGACGCGTGGATTGTTACAAATCCATGATTTTCACTCACAACTTTTTTCATATTTTCTAACCCATATCCATGATGTAATATATTCTTTTGCACATCAAAATCATGTTCCGGTAACGGGTTCTCTGAGTGAATGCGAAACTTACTATTTTCAGTTGTTTCAATTTCTATCAGCACTTCCCTATCCAATATTTCTATCTTATCATTTGCCTGCAACGCATTATCCAACAGATTTCCCAACACAATGCACAAATCATAATCTTTTATCGGAATCTGTCCACAATCTACATTTAAATGCACACTAAAATGAATATGATTTGCCTCATACACTGTATCATAATTAGTGAGAAAGGAATCTATCACAAGATTTCCTGTATTATACTTTACATAAGTTGATTCCAAATCATCGATTGCAGAATGTGTGTATTCTAATAGTCCTTGCAAATTATTACAGCGAATATATTCCTGAATCGAAAAATAGTGCTTTTTCACATCATGAATAAGTCTACGGTTATTACGATAAGACTCACTCAATTGCTCATACTTTTCCTTCTGAAACCTGATCTGCTGCTCCATTTGTGTATTGGCAAACTTCATTGCTACAAACGCTTGATTATTTTTAATTAAAATAAAGTTAATTACATTAAGAACAGCAAGACTTATAAAAAGGAGATTATAAAACACCGCATCCTCTGCGTATACTTTTTTTAATGGAAGAATACAATAAATTGCCAACGTAATAATGGGTGTGGAAAACAGGAGCATATTATAATTCCATTGCGATATTATGCTATCTCTCTTTCTCACAAACACAATAGATAGACACAAAATAAGTAATACCACTTTAGATCCATTATTCATGGTATTGTACAAAAGATTCATATTTTTCACTTTAAGGAAATCTGGATTGATGACTGATATCAAATAAGTAAAGATAATTTCTCCAACAGAAACTAACATCTGAAAAATACAAGTAGCCAAGATTTTTCCCTGCCAAGAAGATTTATAAAAAAAGCAAAGAAAAAATGTTGTAAATAAACTAATACCCATAGTAATTGCCTTGGCATAAGGCATATTTACCGTTTTTACCAAATATTCATTTAGGAATAACATGAGTTCAGCAACACACAAAAACAAATAATAACTTACGTTACTATATCTTTTCTGTCCTAGAAACATATTATCCAAAAATATGGTAATAATTAGCATATCTAACAAATATGCACTCAGCATAAGTAAACACGTCATGTATGTAACCCTCCTCGTTTAATTGCCACAACCTGATTCAGATATTGAGACACTAAGATTTTTTTATTTCTTTTACTAACCGAGATTTTTTCCCCATTATCCAATATAACATCCAACCCGTTAAAAAAATGAATATGTGTCAGATTTACTAACACGGTTCTACTGCAAACATGAAAAGCATGCTCATGTAATGAACTGCTCCATGTAGACAATATTCCTTTCGCATGAATTGTCTTGTCCTTCAAGTGAAACGCAAGTTCTTTATTTTTTGCATCCACCGTTTCCAAATAATAAATGTCACTGATATTGACTATATACTCATTTTCATAACCATCAATAATAGAAACTAGTGTTTTGTTATACTCCATATCAAACAAAACATCATACATTAACTTTTGAATTTCTACATCAGTTACTTGTTTCTGTAAAAAATGATATGGATGAACCTTAAAACTATCCTGCATATATTCCGGATAATTACTCACAAAAACAACTTTAACATCATGATCAACATTTCTTTTTATTCGGTCTGCCACATCAATTCCACTCTCGTCCGGCATCTCAATATCAATAAAAATTATCTGGAAAGTATCCCGTGTACAATATTTTTTCTGTAATTCTTTTCCATTTTGAAATTCCTCAATGTGAAAATCACATTCATGAGCAAACGCATAACGCAAAAGCAGTTGTATCATATGTTTACGATCTTTTTCACAATCATCACAAATGGCGATCTTCAGTGTCATGAACCTTCCTCCTTATGCATTCTAGTATATCCTATATTTTACCATCTTGAAATCCGATAACAATAAACAAATCAAAAGAACGGATGAATGAACTACTTTCCAGCAAAAGAAGCGCCAGAACCAGCATTTGCCGGTACTGACGCTTCTTTAATAATGGACTTTTATTCAAACCCTTCAATTTATCTACAAATATTCACGAATTGAGAATTTGGTCTGCTCACCGTTCTTCTCGCTCACAAGTTCAAACAAATTATCTTTTGTAGTGAACAAATTCCTGGGATTGCGACCTATGATCAGATACTGATTCTGGTCATCTAACGCAATATATTTTCTGGCAGTATCGTCTAATAACACATCCGCATTATCAACAACAATCAACTTGCCCCTTGCCTTCTTTATAATTTCTAAAATATCTTTCTGATAGTCCAGATAATTTAGACAGATTATATTGGGATTAATAGCCATGCATTCTTTTATAAATGAAAAAACGGCTGTCTTTCCAGTGCCCGAATCACCCATTAAAATTGTAATATTCGTCTTAAAATGAAAATCAACCACAAACGATGTATGAACCGTTGAAAAATGTTCCATAACTTTCGGTTTACTTTTCATTCTGCCACCACTCCTTTAACTCTTCATAATCGCTAATCATTCTTTTCCCCATGTGATCTTGAACCATAACGCAATTCATCTCAAGTGGAATTAAAGCATACTCACTATAAACATATCCCTTTTCTAATTGATAAAGAATATTCAATGCATTATTTCCGCATTCTTTTAAGCCAAAAACTCTGTCTGGAAAATAAAATACATTAAGTATCGTCTTACATCCAGTTGATAAACAATCTATATCTAAAGCAATATCACTAAATCGAGATTTCATCCTATATTTACTAATCATCTCTGAATGATCAATTTTCTGTATAAGTGATACCGCATTTTCATCTAACAGACTTGCCGTATGCTGATTAAAAAAGACATCATTCAATTCGATATATTCCAGTTCCTCTGGAATGTCATTTTTCTGTTTAAATATTGTAATCATTACACTGTCTCCAATCCCGCTATTTGAAACTGCTTCTGCAGGCAGGTATTCTCATATATATTTCTCATTTTATCATAAACAGATAGTCTTCTACTATCCAATCCACAAATGTCGTTTTCTTCTCTCTTTGTCCAATCGCAACATGACAGAGTCCAGCAATCTCCTAAAACGCCTTTTGTCACTTCAAAACCTGTATTCCTTGTTAAATCAAACAACAACTTAGCAGAAAGTTTTTCAATATTATAACCCGTAAGACTCTCATCGTATTCTGCAATCTCTTTCTCATCTGCATAGGCTGCATTCCCATTTAAAATACAATTCACCAAACTTTCACGTGCGGCAATCGCTTTTGCCCTTTTTTGTAGGAATTCATCATTTGGAGCATAAATCCACTTAATCAAATTTCGAAATTCTAATAAAACAAATTCAAAACAAATTATATCCAACAAAATAACATTTTCTTTTTCTGCAGCGAACTCGTGTAAACGTTTATGCTCCATGATTGCCTGCAAATTGTCAAATGCATTATCAAGTACTATGATATATTTGTTTTCGCTATCCTCAAGTCTGCGTACGGCTTTCACTAACTCGCTATTATTCTGTTTGCTTTCTACTATAATTTCTGGATACAATTGTGACATCATTGTCTTCCAAAATGTATAACCAGACTTATCCTTATGATCTTCTATCCAGAGAAATGTTTTCAACTAAATTATGTCACTCCCTTTTTTGCGTCATAACTTTTTCTTTAAAATACCATACATTTTACATCATTCTCAAACCATCTCAGAGCACGTATTCAGAGTGCAGAAGCTTGAGTACCATACGTTTTTACATCATTCTCAAACACAACCGGTGATAAGTGCTTCCTGCTTTCGCTTGAGTACCATACGTTTTTACATCATTCTCAAACATCACAGGCTCATACACCACAGGGAAGGTAGCTTGAGTACCATACGTTTTTACATCATTCTCAAACACTGACCTCTCACCGCACGTCCGCAGATGCGCTTGAGTACCATACGTTTTTACATCATTCTCAAACAAGAACCAAGGTTTATAACCTTTTTCAACGCTTGAGTACCATACGTTTTTACATCATTCTCAAACTCCTGCTGCCGTTGTTACTGTTAACAATCCGCTTGAGTACCATACGTTTTTACATCATTCTCAAACCCCTGTTGCCTGTTGTTCTGCGGTGCTGGTGCTTGAGTACCATACGTTTTTACATCATTCTCAAACTCTTGTTCCAATGAACAAGACTATCTGCCGCTTGAGTACCATACGTTTTTACATCATTCTCAAACAGAGACCTCGTTCGAACACAGGAAGAAAGTGCTTGAGTACCATACGTTTTTACATCATTCTCAAACTTTAAAGATGCACAAAATCAGTTAGATAGCGCTTGAGTACCATACGTTTTTACATCATTCTCAAACAGCTGCAGCGTCGCACCTGGAGAAGAATTGCTTGAGTACCATACGTTTTTACATCATTCTCAAACTCTGTTTCATGTTTCAAAATCTCCGTTTCAGCTTGAGTACCATACGTTTTTACATCATTCTCAAACCGTATTGACTATACTTGTAATATATCGAATAGCTTGAGTACCATACGTTTTTACATCATTCTCAAACAATCTCGTCGTATATATCACCGCCGATCTTGCTTGAGTACCATACGTTTTTACATCATTCTCAAACACATTATCTGATTCGCTTTACGCAATCGTTGCTTGAGTACCATACGTTTTTACATCATTCTCAAACAGACAGACTGGAAAGACAGATACGAGAGAAGCTTGAGTACCATACGTTTTTACATCATTCTCAAACGGTACACAGACAAGTATAGCGGAGAAAGCTGCTTGAGTACCATACGTTTTTACATCATTCTCAAACTAACTTGTATCTCCTTATAATGTTGATAAGGCTTGAGTACCATACGTTTTTACATCATTCTCAAACGGCGCTCCGGCAATATCATGTCCGTATAAGCTTGAGTACCATACGTTTTTACATCATTCTCAAACGAACTTAATGACACAGAACCGATTACAAGTGCTTGAGTACCATACGTTTTTACATCATTCTCAAACTATACAATTGCAACTGCTTATGTGCTGATGGCTTGAGTACCATACGTTTTTACATCATTCTCAAACCTCAAATTCAAAAATGAAATGCCATCACCTGCATAAAACTGGTACTCAAATCGTCAAATTACACAATTATCTTTATCTATAATACACCTTTGTACAGTCGGTATGCAATCTCTCGCAAAACTTTCGACAAACAGAATCTTAAAGTCCTGATATTTTAGTTCATCAATAAGCATTTGCATATTTGCATCCGATATAAAGCTTCGTGCATTAATGAGAATAAACAATTTCTTATTTAAAATACTACTCATTAATTTCATATACCGAATCATTCGCTCAAAAAAATCTTCTTCCAACGATTCAAATTTTACTCCCAATGCTTTCAATACTGCCGGAATATCAAGCATCTGCTCCATATCTAAAATATGATCTGTTTCCTGCTCCAAATCCATTACATATGTCTGCAAACGTTGTGCCAATTCCTGCGTACGCACATAGAACATTTCTCCATATGCCAACTGCTCTAACTGTGCATATAATTTGTTCAAAATGCGTCTATCATTACAATCAACAGAAAAAATGTCAAATATAACCTCTACATTTTTCGCAATATCCAATTCTTTCGCCCCTTGGGATAAAACAAACCTTCCATCTTCCCCACTGCACTGCTGCATCATCTCCTGTAGATAAGAAGAAAATGTTTCTGGATTTTCGATAATCCATTCCGAACACTTATTATCACTTTCTATTAGCGCATAAGGAATTTCCGGATGAACTAATTTCACAGAATCACCAGCCTCTCATCACTATCTAACACTTCACTTTTCATGTTACCAACAACAATATCCATCTTGGCATACTGCTTTTCTGTCACAGTCAACAATTGGATCAATCCTTCATCCGGCTTGTTTTTATGTACACCATCAACTATCGTCTTCACTGCTGTTCCATTTAATGCAAGTTTACAGTATACGGATTCCTGTAACATCAGGAATCCGTTTTTCAGCAAATAGTTACGAAACATTCTGTACTCACGCCGGTTTTCCGTTGTGATAACCGGTAAATCAAAGAAAACCAATACCCTCATAAATCTATAGCTCACTCTTATAAAACCGGACTAACGCACTGTCATCGTCATTTAACGCATCAAACACACTTTTACAATATATTTTAATTGCATTATTTACATACTGAACTTTCCCATCAATCAATACTTCCTGATTTAATATGTCAACTAACTGCATTTTCTGTTCATGCTCAAAAGAATCAAATTCCATATGAATTACCTGCTGATCGACTAATGGTCGAAATGGTTCCATTAAATCTGATGCCAAATTAAATTGATTAAACATATTATCATGAAACAGTCCTAATTGTGTTATGTATCCATTCGCTGTAACCTCTCTGGTAAATGCTGATAATATAATCGAATATCCATAATTCAATGCAGCATTAATCAGATTATCCTGTGTTCTTGTAAAATCAAGTCCAAATAGCGCATTAAAATATACTTTTGCCGAATGTCCCTCTCTGTTCGTCTCATCATTCCAAGTAATCTGTTCAAGGTACTGTGACAGTAACTTAGCCTCATCCTTTCCCAAACTCTCCAACAACTCTTTTTGCTTACGAATCTTCTCCGTTACAATTTCTGTCCAGACAGCTTCCTTCGTCTGTTGTCTCCACGCAATCTGTTTCCGAACCTTATTACTGGTATCATGACTGCCATAATAACCAACCAACTCAGAAGACGGATTCCTTTTTTCATCACAGAAAATCACTTTCACCTTGCGCTTCGTTAATTCTGCCAGAAGACTAGTCGTAAGTGATATCGAAGTCGATTCGATCAACAGTATCGCGATTTCATTTAACGCAATCTTTGTTATATCGTCGCTGCGCACCACCATATATCCCAATTGCAGATCCAGCTTAGCTCGCTTCGTTATAACAATCGTTCGCCAACTCATACTGTCAACAGGTCAATTTCCTGTTCATACACACCTGTAATTGATTGATTAACAATCGAAAGCCTCTTATTACCACTGATATTTGAATTAAGATATAATAAACCAGCACTTGCAGGTCCTCCAAGCTGTTTCAAATTAGCTGCTGTACTTTGGCATTGAAACAAATGAAGTATTTCGGATAATACTATACACTTATTTTCCAACGGAATATCTATAAAAATCGACCTTTTTTGCGTTAATGTCTCACCTTGTAGCTTTAATCGTTTAGCATACACAGAATTAACTAACTTATTCACAAACGTATCATATAACTGTAATAAATCCTGCTCTACAATCTCATCTTTGTCTGTAATTTTTAAAGTTTTATTTTCCTTTAAGCGTTGCACATATTTTAGTACTTTCTTTAACACTGCTTGATCATCTTTATTCAGTAGTAACTGATTTGCGCCTTTAAAAATCAACTGTTTTCCAGTCCTTCCGGATAACCACATATAAAAGCCATCCACCTTAAACAATGTATCTGTCTTGATTTTCTTCAGTAGAATTCTTGGACATACCAGACCGCGATCCTTCTGTAAATATTCTAGTGCACTTTCTTCACTCGATTCAATTACGGTTTTCAAATATATCGGCACATATTCGATGGTTCTCTGTAGTTCCCCTTTCTTTCCCTGTGACTCTACAAGCATAAAATATGCCCCTGCCGCTTTATTATATCCACCATACTTACTGATATCTTGCAGTCTATCATCGCTTCCTTTAATCGGAATCTGCCCCTTCCCCTTTTTCATGATCATCTGATCAAACAGACCACCTTTTACTTCATACGATCGGCGTGTTACAAGAATATTATTCTTGTCCATCATCTTTCGTACCAAAACAATGCTTCCCTGGTTTCCAGCTTTCCATGCAGTTTCACCATCTCGAATCGTATCGCGCTCAAACATCTTATCCAAATTGTAAGTTCGCCCCGGATTCTCGCGAATAAACCACGCCGCATTCTTTGTAAATTTTACAAAGTAAGTATTTCCAACCACAATATTCAGGTATGCATCTTTGGCATGATGCAGATCGTTCATCTCTCTGACTTTCATGAAATCGTATGTCTGACGAAAACGCGAAACAGTTCCGGCTTTTACATATACAATTTCTGTATCAGGCAAGGCTTCCTTTAAGATTTCCGCTACAAGCTTAGTACTCTGTCTGGTTTCTACAATCTGTCTCTCAATAAACCCAGCCAATTCCGTTGCAGTCAGTTCTTCCCTGCGCATCAATCGATCGTATTTCTTTTTGGAGATAAATCCCTTGTTCCAAAGCATTTTCCAGAACCCGCCCCATTTTTTCTGAATTTCGGCGCTAAGAGGATAAGTATCCGATTTTTTGGCATTATACTCTTTCTTCACGAGAACACGATTATCCAAACTATCATCCATTGTTTTGGATTGCGGATAAATATGGTCAATATCGTATTTTGTATTATCCCACAAATCTTCCAGTGGAATTACATCTCCGGAATACATACATCGTCCCATCTGTGTATAATATAAGTATAACTTATCACTCCTTAACTGATTTTCCTCATGCAGATTTAACGTTCTAGTCAACTCGTCCAATTCCCGTTGTAATTCAGGTTCTTCCTTTTGGCAAACCTTATACAAATCTATCAAACGTTTCTTTCGCGACTCCGTTCGTTTACTCTCCTGCTTTTCACGCGCCATCTCCACAAAGACTCTCTTTGGTGAATCTCCCATAATGCTCTGAATTTCCTTAACCACTTGAAGAGTCTGCCAAATCTGTCGCTTAACTGATGGTGATGCATATGAGTTTTGAATGGTCTCATAGGAAAGTGTTTTTTCTCCTTGACCAGAATTAATCATTTCAACAGATTCTGTAAATTTATATTCCTCACGCAGCAATTGCATCAAATTATCATTCGTTTCCCACAGAGCATTCATAATACTCCATACTTCACCAGTTCCCGGAGCAGGCGCAGTAACTTCCTCCAGGAATTTCTTCGAAAGTCTTCCCCAACCCTGATAAGACAATGTCATAAGTGCTTTCATCTGATTATCCGTTAAATTCGGATATTTTTTTCGAATCCTCTGCTTTAACAGTTTTTTGTCATCCCCAAACAAAACAATATTTAAGATTATTTCCTCCTTGTCAGCTTGCGACAATGCCACTCCTGTCAGTTTTTCTTTAAAATCATGGTATGCTTTCAATGATGCCTTAAAATCACCATCAATCCCACTAATTTCAACATTTTTCTCTGCAATACCTTCTCTGACTAAAAAAGAGCGAAGTTTTTTCTGTGTCACTTTTCTTGTTTTACAGAACAATTCATCGTATAGTTTTTGTTTTAACTCAACAGAAACTTTCTCCCCATCAAGACGCAGATTATTCAGTTCATTCAAAACCATGAACTTACTATATAATAAAGAGTCTTTCGGAAGCACATCCTCTCCATAAAGATAGGTACACTTGTTCGTCATACGACGAATAAATCTCTGCGCACTCTCTTCCGTATCAATCACTTCCTCAAAATTCCATGGATAGATTTTCTCGTTGCTTTTTCGAACCGCCCATGAAAATTTATTTTGTTCATCATTCTCCGCAGCATGAAGAGGTCCAACATAATACGGAATTCTGAATGTAAACAATTGAATTATTTTATCCGTATTTTCTTTGATAAATTCACTTTTAGCACCAAGATTCTCGAGAATTTTCTTCAGTTCATATAATTGGATCTGGTATGGAATTACACTATTATCTTTATTTACCGGTTTTGGAAGAAAACTGTCTTTCTCGATTTCTTCCATCAGATAATCCTTTTCTTCTCCATCCGGCAATTGAGCAACAATGCGCTTCTTTAGGAAATCCATAAACTCTTCCCTGCTGCACCTTTTACTCTCTAAATCAATCTTCTTGCCATTCTTTTTTACCATGCCGATGTATGCACTGTAATTTTTTATGCTGCTATCTGTTATAAGAAAAGTCTCTTTATAATCTTCTTGTGCCAGATTGTCTCTGATCACTTTTTTGAGAAAAGCCAAGTCTTTCTTGTGTTTTTCATACGTCTTAACCTTTGCCTCAGAAATAGACACACTATCCCCTAAGATATCCGTTAACACAGACCAATCATAGACAGATTTCGCCGATGCAATAATATAAAACTGTTCACCGACATCCCCCTCTACACCTGCAATGTAATCATCATATCCAGCATCAGCAAAACAAATCTTCGGTTTTTCTATAGAGTCAAGATCTTCTCGACCAAAGATATCACTTAATTTAACTGTTCCACCTGAAACAAGATTTAAGATAGCCTTCTCACAAACCGTTGATGCTTTCAACATCTTAATTAACTGTGTCTTCTTCGCAGAACGTGTAAGATTTCTATCTTTTAGCGTCTGCTTTACAAATGCGAGTTCTTCATCACCAAGCACAAGATTAAAATCTAATTCTTCATCATGAATATTCTCAATCATCTGATGAAATGTATTTGTGAAATCCGTAACTTGTCCAATATCACCAGAAAGTAAAAAATGACCTCTGTGTTTCATCATATGGTGCAGTGCCAAATATACCAAACGAATATCTGGCATCGTCTCGGTTTCCATCAACATTTTTCTCAAATGGTAAATCGTCGGAAATTCTTTGTGATATTCTTTATCCGTGTATGTTTTATCAACAAATAGTGCATACGGAAGTTCCGGACATTTTCCGTCTGCATCACGCTTGTCTTCCGGGTAATATTTGCTTTCTTTCATACGAAGAAAGAAGCCTGGATCTACCTTGCTGATTTCCTCCGCAAACAATTCCTGTAAAACCTGTATTCTCCAGCCACGTCTGTCCAGATTACGGCGAGCCGTCCGGTGCAGCCTTCTCTCTTCCGCCGTATTGGCACTTTCAAACAGACGGACTCCCCAAAGCGACTTACCATGGCGTCTTAACACCTGATACAAATCATCTGTAACCGCCCAACCCAAAGATCCTGTTCCCATATCCAGACCCAAGAAATAATCCTGTCCCATAAAAACCTCCTCCGCTATATTGACATTTGTAACTAATTTATCTATACTAAAATCAGTTTAGTACCATACTAAATTTACATCATAAGTTCAAATAAGAATTTATTCAAATCGTCACTTATGTGACCCACAGTGTGTGGAACTAATTAGCTTGCTTTATGCAGGCTTTTTTGTTTATATTCCTCTTTATATTCATTGTAACGATTCGTCGTATTGTGTCAACATTTTCTTTTGCTATATGAAAATTGATCATTTTTCATCGCTATAAATCATATTTTTTCCATAAAAATAAGGGCATGCAGCCCTTATTTTCACACTATTTTAAGCGTCCGAACGTGAATATGCATTCTTCATCTGATTGCTCAGTTCAAACAGAACTTTGTCAAGTGTTGCCAAAGCCTCTGTCTTTAACATTTTTGCGATTTCCTCATTCGCCTGCTCACGGAGCGTGCGGCGCTTCGCTTCGTCCGGCTCTGCGACAAGCAGTGCATCAAACTTGTTGATCAGTTCGTGGCTTTTCGCCAGAACATGCTCCTGATAACGCTCGATATGGAAAAGCGACTTGCGGTAGGACGCATCCGCCATCGCAGCGATCATGCGGCTGGTCCAGTAGAAATTGTCGGTCGATACTTCTCCAGTGGTGTTGCCGAGATAGTCCGGCACATTATCCACATCTGTGTAGAAAGGCGCTACCACATTGAACGCATTCGATCCGTATGCCACCCACTCGATCGTGCGGCTGTCCTCGGCGTAATCCGGCCTCATTTGAATGATGGACAGGAAATCAGTACGGTTAATACCAATAGATCGATACGCTCCTGCCATGGATTTATCGCCATACGGAAGATACGGATCATACGGTGTCCCCTGAAAATGCGCAGAGAGCACATACTTGACATCTTCCACCGTGATCTTCTTCTCCGGCTTCATGCACCAAGGCAGATCATCAGAAAAAGGAGTACAATCCGCATTCTCTCCATCCCATGCTTTCGTGTGCGGATTCAGGCAGCGCAGCATATACCATGCACGCGGCGTATTGTAGACATGATCGGAATCATCGTGGCTTCCGAACACATCGCGTGGATTCAGATTTCCATCCATCGACAGATTCAGATGATGCTTCTCAATAAAATCAGCCAGATCCGGCGAGCACATAAATTCTTTCTGCTCACCCAATGCATCTTTCATATCAAATGCATCCATGCCAAACTGGTTCGGCATCACAACATACACATCATCCGGCACGCGGCGCGCGATCCAATGATGACCGCCGATCGTCTCGAGCCACCAGATCTCATCTTTATCCTGAAAGGCAATGCCGTTCATCTCGTAGGTTCCGTACTGCTGTAATAATGTTCCAAGGCGCTGCACGCCCTCTCTGGCACTGTGAATGTATGGGAGAACAATGTATACGATGTCCTCCTCTCCGATTCCTCCTGCAACTTCCTCCCTGCCATCTTCTGCCGGCTGATAAGTCACAAGCGGATCCGCTCCGAGAACTCGTGGATTGGACGTGATCGTCTCTGTTGCAGTCATGCCTACATGCGCTGCATTTACGCCGCTTGCCGCCCAGATTCCTTCCCCTTTGACTGCATTCGGCATCGCGGTATACTGCATCGGGTTATCTGGAAGTGTGATTTTCACATGTGAGATTACGGATTCGTATTCACGCGGCTGCTCATCCGGATGAATGACTGCAAATTTCTTTGGTGTAAAGTGTCCGGCTCCTGAATCGTCGTTACGCGCGATCATCGTCGAGCCATCGTAGGAAGCGTTCTTTCCTACCAGAATTGTTGTACATGGCATATGTTAATCCTCCTGCTATTTCAGTATACGTATAAAAACAGGGCGCGATTCCAAGAATCACGCCCCACTTCTACTCTCTATGATTAGATGTTCAACAGATCACTGAATACCTTTAATGCGCCGTCTGTCTCATGAGCAAGCACGCGTTTTGCAAGGACTTTACCAAGCTGAACGCCTTCCTGATCGAAACTGTTGATGTTCCATAAAAATCCCTGGAACATTACCTTGTTCTCGAAGTGTGCAAGTAAAGCACCCATAGACTTCGGATTTACCTGATCTCCGATGATGATGGAAGATGGACGACCACCCTCGAAGTTCTTGTTGCGGTTCTCGTCTGCCTTACCACATGCGAAAGCAACGATCTGTGCTGCGACGTTCGCGCAAAGCTTCTGCTGGCTTGTGCTTCCCTGAATATCAACGTCTGTACCGATCTGGCTGTTCTTGTATCCAACAAACTGCAGCGGAACGATATCGGTTCCCTGATGCAGTAACTGATAGAAGGAATGCTGTCCGTTTGTTCCAGGCTCACCGAAGATAACCGGACCTGTCACATAGTTGATCGGATCACCGAAACGGTTGACGGACTTACCGTTGGACTCCATATCAAGCTGCTGTAAATGTGCCGGGAAACGGCTGAGTGCCTGTGAATAAGGCAGTACAGCGGTGCTTGGGTATCCGAGCACGTTACGCTCATAGACACCGATCAAAGCGTCAAGCATTGCTGCGTTCTTCATAACATCATCATTTGCTGCAAGCTTATCTTCCTCTGCTGCTCCGTCTAAGAAATCTGCAAATACTTCCGGTCCGAAAGCCAGTGATAATACGGCTCCACCGACAGCAGATGTAGAAGAATAACGTCCGCCGATGTAATCATCCATAAAGAAAGCTGCCAGATAATCATCACTCTTAGCGAGTGGAGATGTCTCACTTGTTACAGCGATCATATGGTTCGAAGGGTTCAGTCCTGCATTCTTTAATGCGTCCTTAACGAAAGACTCGTTTGTTAATGTCTCAAGTGTTGTACCTGACTTAGATACAAGTACGAAGATCGAATGTGCAACATCGATGGAATTCAATACTGCTGCTGCATCATCAGGATCTACGTTACTGATGAATTTGGCTTCCATCTTGAATGTATTGTTCTTCTTAGCCCAGTTCTCTAATGCAAGATACATAGCACGAGGACCAAGGTCACTACCACCGATACCAATCTGAACAACAGTTGTAAATTTCTCACCTGCCGCATTCGTAATCTCACCAGCGTGAACCTTGTTCGCGAAATCTGCGATGCGGTTCTGCTGCTCTACATAGAATGCACGCTTATCAACACCGTCTGCGGTAACAGCATCACCGAGCTGTCCACGTGTCATATGATGAAGAACCAGTCTGTTCTCTCCTGTGTTGATCACTGCTCCGTTGTAGAGTTCTTTAAACTTATCCGCAAGCTGAGCCTCATCAGCTAACTTAACAAGTGCTGCAAGTACGTTATCATCTACTGCTTTTGCAGCATAGTTATAAGTAAAGCCTGCTGCCATCGGGATGCTGTAATTCTTTACACGCTCCGCTCCGTTCTCACCGGTCATAACCTCTGCAAGATTGACCTTTGCGGTATCCTTCAGCTCCTGATAGGATGCAAGTGTATCCAAATTGTTCCAGGTAACCATGGTCGTTCCTCCTTAAATCTATCCCATTCTCTTTTAATTATTTGTAACCTCTGTGATTATACTATTAAATTCTGTCAAGTTCAAGTCCTCCTATTTATAAGAAAAAGCAGCATTGACGCATGTTTCCATGAATCAATGCTGCTATATGTGATTGCTTTAAAAGCAATCATGTAGCGTCCGGTCTTCGCGAAGCGAACTTTTATGGCCGGATGTTCCAATTTAGATAAGTCCCTGCACAAGAATAATTAAAATCAATATTGGCAATATAAATTTAAAATACGGGTGCAGCCACCGCGCAATCTTAATGCCTTTACCGGTATTCGCTTCCTCGAGATAATTGTCAAATCCCCATCCCCACTTCGTCACGCAGAACAGGAGATAAACGAGCGATCCGAGCGGCAGCAACAGATTGCTGACGATGAAGTCCTCGCTGTCAAGCACATCCCTTGTGCCGATCAGCTGTAGATCACTCCAGATATTGTAGCCAAATATGCAAGGCAGACTCGCGATCAGAATCACGATACAGTTAATCCATGCTGCCTTATTGCGGCTCCATCCAAACATATCCATACAAAAGGACATGATATTCTCAAATACTGCTATAATCGTAGAAAAGCTTGCAAATGTCATAAACAGGAAGAACAGGGTTCCCCAGATTCTTCCACCCGCCATGTGGACAAACACATTCGGCAGCGTCACGAAGATGAGTGACGGACCGGCCGTTGCCTCAACACCGTAGCTGAAGCATGCCGGGAAAATGATCAGACCTGACATGATTGCCACAAACGTATCAAGCGCACAGATTCTGGCGCCTTCGCCGGCAAGCGAATGATCTCTTCCCATGTAGCTTCCGAAGATTTCCATCGCCGCCACACCCAGACTCAGGGTGAAAAAGGCCTGATTCATCGCAGCCGATATCACGTTTCCAAAACCGACCTTCTGAACCGTTGTCCAGTTTGGTACAAGATAGAATTTGATTCCCTCTGCCGCTCCGGAAAGTGTAAAACTGTGTACCGCAAGCACAATGATCAGCACAAGAAGTGCAGACATCATGACTTTGCTGACTTTCTCAAGTCCGTTCTGCAGACCTCTGCTGCATACAAGGAATCCTGCGAGTACCGTCACGACCATCCAGAATGTCATCTGCTTCGGATCCGCCAGAAGATTACTGAATACAGCTCCGGTCGCCTCAGCATCCATTCCAGCCTTAAATTCTCCGGTCAGAAATTTGTAAAAATAAGTGACCATCCATCCGGATACGGTCGTGTAATACATCATAAGCATCACGCATCCGAAGATTGCTACCCAGCCGTGCAGATGCCACTTGCTGCCCGGCTTCTCAAGCGCCTGATACGCCTGAACCGCGCTTTTTCTGCTAGCGCGTCCGACCGCAAGTTCCATCGTAAGTACCGGAAGTCCCATGATCACAAGGAAGATCAGGTACAGCAGCACAAACCAGCCGCCTCCGTTCTGCCCCGCAACATACGGGAAACGCCAGACGTTTCCGATTCCGATCGCACACCCGGCGCTCACAAGCAAAAATCCCAGACGCGATTTAAATGATTCTCGTTTCATATAAAATGGTATCCCCTTAATATTTGTTATAAAAATCCGTCGCACTCGTTCTGTGCAACAAGTGATTGTCACCCTGCGTTTTATGGTCTACGCATTGCACAACTCTGTGACAACTTCGTTGATCACCTTGCCGTCTGCCTTGCCTTTAAGTTCCGGCATAATGGTCTTCATGATCTGTCCCTTGTTCTTAGTCGCGATCACGTCCGCAAATTTCTCCTGTACAATCGCAACGACTTCCTCCTTGGAGAGAAGCTTCGGTGCATACTCCTGCATGATGTCATGACGCTTCTGATATTCAGCGATCAGTTCCGTACGATCCCTCGGACAGGAATCGATCTGCTCCTGAACCGTCTTAAGTTCCTTCATGATCGTTGTGTTGACCATGTCCTCCGGAATGTTATCGCGGCATCCTGCATCGATTGCATTCTTCTTCACTGCCGAAACGAGAGAAGAGATTGCGTCTTTGCGCTCTTTGTCATGTGCCTTCATTGCTGCGATCATGTCTTTTTGTAACTGTTCGATTGTCATTGTATTTTCCTCCTGAAATTATTATTCTAATTTTCGACCATTCTCTCGCGATCCATGATTTTCCCAATCGCAAGTGCAACGGTCCAAGTCTTTCACAAGATTCACATCATCTTAAATCCGTACCGCGTCAGGTCCACCTTACCGTCCTGCACTTCGATTCCATCCGCTTCAAGTCTTCGCGCCTGCTCCCCGGCTCCGCCGAAAGCGAATGCTCCCGACAATTCTCCCTTCGCATTCACCACACGAAAACACGGGATATGTTCCGGATCCGGATTCTTGTGCAACGCATTGCCCACAGCGCGTGCCATCTTACGGTCACCCGCCATCTCTGCAACCTGTGCATAAGTCGCCACACAGCCTTTCGGAATCTTCTTGACCGCCTCGTAGATGCGCTTTGTCGGGCTGTCCGTCACAAGCTCGTAACTGAGCGCGATCATGCGCCGGATCTCCTCGTCCGGGATGCTTCCATCCAGAATCACGGTGTTCCAATGCTCCTTATTCTGATGGTACGCCGGAATGACTGCCGCGTATGCGCCGCGCCAGATCTCCCGCCAGTCGGCATCCACTTTCAGATTCAGATTGATCGATCCGTTCCGCTCGTATGTCCACAGGAACGCTTTGTCGCTTCCTTTGACCCGGACAAGCTGCCAGTTGTCATCATGAAAAGGCGCTGCCTGATACGTGTCCGGAAACGAAAGTCCATATGCGAGCGCTTCGTCTCTTGTTGTCATGAATTTACCCCTTAAAACGATATCGTATGATCATGCGGCGTCCACACGCAGTCTCGCGTGATTTCCTCAAGCGACGCAACACCACACATCTTCATCGTATCTTCCAGCTCGCTGCCGATCTTGTCAATGTAACTCTTGACGCCTTCTCGCGCGCCACCGTACACCGCGGTCACGAATGGTCTTGCAATAATCACTGCATCCGCGCCAAGCGCCAATGCCTTAAAGACATCGGTTCCCGAACGGATTCCACCATCCACGAAGATCTTCATGGAGCCATCCACTGCATGCGCGATGTCTTCCAGCACTTCGGCAGTTGCCGGACACTGATCCAGCACACGTCCACCGTGATTTGACACAACGATCGCAGACGCGCCTGCTTCTTTTGCCTTCAAAGCGCCTTTTGCAGTCATAACGCCTTTTACGATAAAAGGCACACCTGCGGTCTGCGCAACCTCATGGAGTTCCTCCACGGTTTTGCTGCCCGCCGGCGGATCCAGATTCTTGAGGAACGGAAGTCCCGCCGCATCCACATCCATCGCTACCGCGAAAGCACCAGACTCATGCACCATCTTCATCTTCTCACGGATCGTCTCGATGTTCCAAGGCTTCACAGTCGGAATGCCGAGTCCGCCTGCCTTCCTGATTGCCTCTGTGGCAGCGACCATTACGTTGCCATCTGTGCCGTCGCCGGTGAATGCAGCGATACCAAATTCCGCACACGAAGAAACCAGTATATCATTATAGGAAATGTCGTTTAAACAATCGCCATAATGCAACTGCACCGCGCCAACCGGTCCCGCGAAAAACGGATACTTGAAGCTTTGACCGAACAGATGCAGACTTGTGTCAACCGGCCGGTTCTCAGCGATCGTGTCCATCTGCACACGGATTTCCTTCCATTTATCATAATTGCGTTTCGCGGTATCCCCGACACCTTTGGATCCCGGTCCCGGCATCTGGCTCCCGCACGCGCGCCCGTTGCACTCATTACAGGCTTTGCAGTAATTTCCGATACGGCCTCTCGCCGCCTCGATACATTCTGCGTAGTTCATCATGCTACCTTCTTTCGTTTGTTGCTTCCGTAACGATTCAGACTCCCACCACACATTCACGAAAACGCACGAGGCAAAATCGTTACCCTATGAATTAGACTAGCATCCTGAATTAAGAAAGTCAATATCATACAAATAAGGCGCACAGCCTTCTCCACACAAAGGAATCCGGCCATGTGCCTTATTTATTCTTAACTGTTTCATTCGATTATTTATTCTACATTCTTGAGTGCCTGATCCATCGGAATCTTCTTGATTCTCTGGAAGTCAAGAATCATAACAATCACGTATCCAATCAGCACGAACGCGAACATCTTCACGTAACTGATTGTCTCCATATGGAAGCTAAACCAGCCGCTGTATGTCATGAGAATCTCTTTCCATGCGAAGTTCATAACCCACACCCCGACCGCCACCGTGAGTACATCGATGACAATCATAACGATTGTGGTCGAAAGCAGATAGAGGCTTGCAATCTCGCGGTTCTCGTAGCCAAGAATCTTCGTCATGGAGATCGCATTCTCATTCTTCTCGATGATCAGTTTCGTCAGAAGATAGATCATCGCCATGGACAACAGGATGCACAACACCTGGAAATACTGCATGTAGGAACCCATCGAGTGATCCAACTGATCGCACATCTTCGTGATGTCGCGCTTGGTGATCGTCGAAGCGATCATATCGCTGTCAATATCCGTAATCTTCGCATCGGAGAAAAAGCCGGAAAATGCATCATCATCCAGATCAAACACTTCGCGATACTGATCGATCGGCATAAATACCGCAATCGACTGGCACTGATCATAAATTCCACAAACCTTAAAGTTGTAAGTGTCGTCCGTATATTTCTCTTCCAATTTGATGGTATCGCCAATCGCAATTCCATACTTATCTGCGTATGAATTGGAAATGTACACTTCATTCTTCTCAAGTGATTCCAGATCCGAAATCTTGATATACTGACTGTCATCCACAACGCCGTATGTCGAAATCTCCTCGTCCAAAGCGTCTGACCGCTTCACGAGCGACTTCATCGCAAAGTTTTCTGCATCCTTATTATCCGTCGTCACGATTGAACCATCCGCATTCTGATAGGTTTTCAGCACATACTGATACTTCGTAAACATAAGGTTCGACGCATGCTTCTGATAATAAGTAAGTGTATCCGGCATACCGACTGCCATCGCCAGCATCACCATGATAAAACAGATGCCGACAAACAGGATCAGATAATTTGATATATTCTGGAACATGATACGCACGCGGAAGCGGCTCATAAACTTCCAATGAGGAAGACGGATCGCCTTTTTCCGCTTGGATTTCTTTAAGTCATGACGCAGAAACTGCAGCGGAGTATGTCGCAGCATGCGCACGATAACGATCAGATTGACCACAAACATCAGGATGATCGGAACCACCGTCGTCTTCACAAACGCATCCGGGTTCCAGACCGTCTCATAAGTCGGCAGGCTGTAACTGTTGTAATACATGCCGACCACCACGTTTTTGAACACGGTATAACCCAGAATATTTCCGACGATTGCCGCCAGAAATGTCACGATTACCGGCATCGACAGGTAATGGCGCACCAGCTCGCCACGCGTGTAACCCGATGCGCGGAGCGTACCGATCGTCGAAGATTCTTTTGAAATCGTATTGCTGATCGTCACACCGAAGATAAAAGCGATAATGATGATCAGGATGTCAAGAATCACACCGCCCATCGACATATCCGATCCCATATCGTCGGTTGCGAAGTTGATCGCCGGATTGCCGTAACTCGGGACATAATCCTTGAGTTCGTTGCCATGCAGCATTGTCTGTGCAGCAAGCACCTTGCGGAAGTCATCGGACAATGCCTTCTCTTCCTTCTCGTCTGCAGGCGCATCCTTATATTTCCAGGCATATGCATAATGGATGGATTCCCCTAACCGGTCAAAGCCCTCATCTGTGACCATCGCCACATCAAACTTGATCGCATCAAATATCAGATCCGTTGTCTTCTCATGAAGCGTCGAATAATTGACGTACGCAATCAATCCAACCACTTCAAATTTCTCACCACCCACGCGGATCGTGTCACCGACTTTCATGTCGACATTGTCCGCATGCATACGATCCACCGCGATCTCATTCTCATTCTCCGGCAGCCGTCCGTCCAGCACACACGCTAAGTTTATATTATCGGTTTTGGCAAAAACGCGCACGGTTCCATCATTCTTGCCGTCATTGTTGTTGTCTTCCTTCTCATTTCGGAAGAAATTCTCGTAGATTATAACCGGAACGTCGCTCGCATCTTCTTCCTCCTTGCCAGTAATTGCAGACATATCCACCTGCTCGCCACTCTCCACATCCTTGATCAGTTCCGAGTCTGCTTTCTCGCTCCACTCGAAATGACCGTCCTCACGCTCATACTTCGTGACGCTTTCGTCCGCAGCCTTCATCATACTTTCATTCGCAACATACATTCCCGATACGAATCCGATCGTCAGCACAAGAAACGCAAACACAATCAGATACTTTTTCCAATCCCCGATCAGTTCTTTGGGAATACGCTTGATCAGAGGGTTAACTGTTCTCTTCTTCATAATGCCCCCTTACCACTCGATATCCGCTGCCGAGATCTTGTGCTCATTGATGTCGTTGTGACGTACCGCTCCATCACGAAGCTTGATAATGTGATCTGCCATATTCCGGATGGCTTCGTTGTGCGTTACCATAATGATCGTGTTTCCGTACTTCTTATTGACATCCTCAATCAGCTTTAAGATTTCCTTCGAAGTGTTATAATCGAGCGCTCCGGTCGGCTCATCACAAAGCAGAATATCCGGATTCTTCACGATCGCACGTCCGATTGAGACACGCTGCTGCTGTCCACCGGACAACTGATTCGGCAGCTTGTGGCGATGCTCATACAAACCGAGCGTATGCAGAAGTTCATCAATATCCAACGCATTATCTGACAGGTACGCGCCCACCTCGATATTCTCCTTCACATTCAGGTTCGGAATCAGATTGTACATCTGGAACACATAACCGAGATGTTTTCTGCGGTACTGCGTCAACTTCTTCTCACTCATATCCTCAAGCTTGTCGCCCGCGATCGAGATATAACCGGAGTCCGCGTGATCGATTCCTCCGATAATGTTAAGCAGTGTTGATTTGCCCGAACCGGACGGTCCCAAAAGCACACAGAATTCGCCTTTTGCCACAGAAAAATTCATTCCGCGCAACACTTCCTGTCTGGTCTCACCGCTGCCGAAACCTTTCTTTAAATCTACAATTTCCAAAAATTGATTTGTATTATTTTCCATAAATACTCCCTTCTTTACTTGCTCCTTCAATAAACTAAAAATGCAATCAGGAGTTAGTCCTAACTAATCCTAATTGCATTATAGCAAACCACAACATATGAGCAAGTATTCAAATGATAATCTTTATCATTAATTTCTTTTTTGGGAAATTGTGGAAATATTCTATTGAATCCCCTATGATTGTTGTTGATTATTGCGAAACATCCGCGGACTTTTTTCGAAATAATCATAAAGTCCCACGCATAGCAAGGAAAATTTCATATATCCGTTCCTCTCATAAAGCCACAAAAACACTTTATCTGTGTCTTTCACGCGGACAAGCTGCCAGTTTTCATCATGAAAAGGCTCATTCTTCACTATCGAATAAGAAAATGCGGAGAAAGTGTATACTCCTTGCCTCCTGCCCAGACTTTCACATTGATGCGGTAATCACCCGGCTCCAATTCCCCATACAAATACGACCAGTCATACTCATGAGAGATGCCGTCCTCCGGCGGAATAATAATTCCAATATCTTCAAATCCAACATCGTTTTTGGCATCAAGTTCTTCCCACTGATTCCCATTCTTTTTCTCAATGGAGAAATACTCTCCGGTCATGTATTCTCCCTCAAGTTGCGGATCATATCGTGTGAATTCCACCGTTGCAGCGGTATCAGAAACTTTCGTAACAAGCGCCTGTACTCCGATTTTATCATTGGCTGCGTCATCATCATATACCCCGATCGCACCCGACTGCTCGGCAGGATCATACTGCAGAGTTTCGAGGATCTGCATGACTAAGCCGCCATAAGTCATAGAAAGCGAGCATGACTCGCCGCCTTCGATTTCAGGTTCTTCCACTGTAGCATCATCCACCGTCAAAGCAGAATTTTCTGTTGCAGCACCTCGAACCGCTGAATCTGTACGATCATCATCCACTTGTACATTCCACCACGCATCCACTTCGCTTGCTAATGCTACGATTTTCTCATCGTCGCCATGAAACGCAACAAACGACCATATCTCACTTCCGTCATAGTAACCGACATTCGCTTCAACTCCGGCAATCTTCCACTTCTCCTCTTTCAGTCCGGTTCCGCATACGCCAAAGGTATCCTGATAGCCGACTTCCACGTAACCCTTCTGTCCCTTCGGATAGAACTGGATGCCATAAGAACTGCTGAGCAGCGCATCATCCCCGACCGGGCACAGGCGATACTCCCATCCTTTTGGGATCGTCAATGCAATCGAACCGTATGGTCCCTCCTGCGTTACGGTCGTGCCTTGCAGCTTTTGTGAATCCGTTTGATCGAGTCCTTCATCCACATCTTCTGTTCCGTCAATCGTCGCCTCTGTCTGATCTACGACCGGCTGCGTACTGTCCAGCGGAAGCGTTGCTATGCCACCGCATCCGGTTACTGTAATTACCATCGCCCCTATGATCAACAAATCTGCTATATGAGTATTCATAAAATGTTTTCTCATCGCATTATCCTCCTCTTTTCCACGGTCAGATCATCTTTCTATTTTGTAAGTGTCACAGAGGTATTCTTTTGTTGCATCGAATCTTAATTTCCACAGGGCTTTTTTCTTTATATTTTCAAACTACTCTCAATAATTATTCGTACCAACAAATACTTCATATATTTTCTGATATCGATATCCCTTTTTCACAATTGTTGTATCTGGTACAATTACTTTCAAATCTACCAACTGATTTATTATTTTTGACACAACATTTACCAACAAAGGATCTACAAATTCATCATTCATATAATCCTGTGCATTTCATTCACAAGTTCATAATTTATTTTTTCTCCTGATTGAAAACGAGTTTGTGCATATTCAATTGTCCTTTTCATTCATAGTGATATTATACCTTTTATAGCGCAAAAAATCACTGTTTTTTGAAAAAACAGTGATTTTTTGCTTATCTAATGCAGATTTTTCACTATATTTACATCTTACACATAAAATTACATGCGCCCCAACACAAAAATTTCTTCACCTGCATCCGGTCGCCGCGGCCGTGGCTTTCGCTGATAAGTGGCTGTACGCCCTGCGCAAGTCCGTTGCAGATCGACATCGCAACGATGGACAAGTTGGCGAATCAACCGTTCGTATTTCTTACCTCGTGGTTGACACATTGAATTCTTTGTTCTAACCTATGAGTTGCGAATTTTACATATTTAATCCGAAGGTATAATCATGAGAAATAAATCAATCACAAAATCAACGAAAAAAGCCGAGTCCATCGCTCACATATACAACAACGTCGATCTGCGCAAGCTGCTGATTCCAATCATCGTCGAGCAGCTTCTCTCATCCCTGATGGGAACCGTCGACACCATGATGGTCAGCAACGTCGGCTCCGCCGCAATCTCCGCGGTCTCGCTCGTCGACTCGATCAACATATTAGTCATTCAGGCACTGTCCGCGCTTGCCGCCGGAGGCGCGATCCTCTGCTCCCAGTATCTGGGCAGTCACAATGAAAAAGGCGCCAATAACGCGGCGCGCCAGGTACTTTATGTTATGGCACTCTTGTCGACCACATTGTCAGTCGTATGTCTGGTGTTCCGTTATCCGTTGCTGCGCGCCATCTTCGGTGCTGTAGAGGCAGATGTTATGCGCAACTCACAGGTCTACTTCCTGTTCACGCTGCTTTCGTTCCCGTTCATCGGTCTCTACGATGCCGGTGCTTCGATCATGCGTGCACAGAACAACAGCCGCACGCCGATGATTATCTCCGTTGTCTCGAATTTTATGAACATCGGTGGTAACGCAATCCTTATCTTCGGCTGCAACATGGGTGTCGAAGGCGCTGCGATCTCGACACTGATCTCACGCATTTTCTGCGCAGTTGCCGTCATTGGATTCCTCCGCATGGAAGATCAGATACATCCACTAAAAGCACTTTTTCATGCAGGTTCCGCCGTACAATCCGGTCGTGCGGATCAAACGGTAAATTTATGCGCGCCTACCACAACCAACTTCCAGACAGCGCCGATCCGTGTCCGCAACTACCTTGTGATCCGCCCGGACTGGTCAACCATCAAGAAAATTCTGCTGATCGGTATCCCATCCGGCATCGAGAACAGCATGTTCCAATTCGGTAAGCTCGCGATCCAATCGACCGTCTCCACTCTTGGAACCGTTGCGATCGCGGCACAGGCGATGACCAACATTTTGGAGAACTTAAACGGTATCGCAGCGATCGGTATTGGCATCGGACTCATGACCGTCGTCGGTCAATGCCTCGGTGCCGGTCGCAAGGACGAAGCTATCTATTATATTAAGAAGCTCTCCTGGCTGGCAGAGATTGTCATTATCGCAAGCTGCCTGCTCGTGTTCGCCTTAACCAAGCCGATCACCATGCTTGGCGGAATGGAGAAAGCCAGCGCCGATCTCTGCTTCTCCATGGTCGTATTCATCACGATCGTAAAGCCGATCTCGTGGGTGCTTTCCTTTGTTCCTGCTTACGGAATGCGAGCAGCAGGCGATGTCAAGTTTTCCATGATCACCTCCTGCTGCACGATGTGGCTTTGTCGTGTAAGCCTATGTATTTACTTGTGCCGCGTCTGGGGCTTCGGACCGATTGCCGTATGGATCGGCATGTTCGCAGACTGGAGCGTGCGCGCGGTCATCTTCACGCTGCGCTTCCACTCGCGCCGCTGGCTGAACCACCACGTCATCGATTAGTAATCGCGCTCAAAATGCTGGTAATCCTTAGAGTGTGTCCAATCGCCACCCCAGGTGAACCCATGCTCCTTGAACAGTTTGTAACATAGATCCTCATGATCGATCTTGTGCGGGAAATCCTTGCTGCGATCCACATAGTCCGCGCCATTCGCCGGCTCGATGGAAAGCTTTCCGTCCACCGTCTTCACATAAGGATTGTAACGCGTGTTGATATCCACCGCCATCCCAAGCCCATGCTTGGAGATGCGCGTCGTGTGTGAAATGAACCGGAAATTGAACGCCGAAGAATTGTTGTCACTCATCGAAGCTTCGTCATCCGCATCGTATTCATCCACAAGGCGGACTTTCTCGATCGGATAATCCGCCTTATACAATTCCTCGAAAATCGCAAGCACATCATCGGCAATCGCCTTATTTACAACGAGCTCGCCGTCCTTCGCTTCCCCGTCAAATCCCATATGCCGCACATGCACGTAGCGCAGATCCTCGCGCGGAACCGTGCAGTCTTCCTTGTAAGATGTCCCCTGCATCTTAGCGAAGATGTCGTCCGGAATCTCGGAAATATAGAAATCATCAGCATAAGAAGCTTCCGGAGTTTCTGTATCGGATTTTCTGTCAGATTCTGTACCGACTGTATCTGTTACCTTCTCTTGTGTCTCCTGCGGCACTTCTTCTGAATCTCTGTCAGCAACAAGCTCTCTCTCCTGCACCACCTTCTCCGATGCATTCTCCGTCTCTGTGTTCACTTCACTATGTTTGTTATTTTTTATCATGCGGCTTCCCACCACCGCGGCTCCCGCCGCAAGGATGAGCGCGAGTGCAATCATAATTTCTTTTCTTTTATTCATAAACTACTCCCTGCATCAACTCCACAAGAAACACTTCATACAGAATGTGCATGCTACTTCTTCTCCAATGCTTCTTCCAGATTCTCAACCACGATGCGCAAAGCTTTCAATCTCGCATAATGCTTATCATTGGACTCCAGAATGTGCCAAGGCGCATACGTCGTGCTCGTCTTCGCGATCATCTCGTCCACAGCCACCTCATACGCATCCCACTTCTCGCGGTTGCGCCAATCCTCGTCCGTAATCTTCCACTGCTTCTCCGGCGTGTTCTGCCGCTCCGTAAAACGCGCCAGCTGCGTATCCTTATCAATATGCACCCAAAACTTGATCACGATAGCGCCCCAATCCGTCAATTCCTTCTCAAACTCATTGATCTCATTGTATGCGCGCTGCCAATCGTTCTCACTGCAGAAACCTTCCAGCCGCTCCACCATCACGCGGCCGTACCACGTGCGATCGAAGATGGCAAAATGCCCTGTCTTCGGCAGTCGCACCCAAAAACGCCACAGGTGATGACGGCTTTTCTCATAAGGCTTCGGACTCGCGATCGGAATCACCTCATATCCGCGCGGATCAAGTGCCGCCGTCAGCCGCTTAATATTGCCGCCTTTACCTGCTGCATCCCAGCCCTCGTAGGCAACGATGATCGGAATGTGATGCCGATACGCCTGATTGTGCAGATCGTGGAGCCGCTCCTGCAAAGCTTTCAACTCCTTCTTGTACTCCTCCGGCTCAACCGAAACGCTTAAATCCACCTCAGACAGTTTCGCCATTTTCTTGAGCGGGAATGTATTCTGGATCAGCGGCACCGTCAGCGCATGATTCTTGAGCGCCATATCAATGCCCGCCACGATCGTCTCCATAATCTGCAGCTCCGCCCATTTCTTTGCCTTCGCATCAATCACATACCAAGGCGAACTTGAAGTTGTCGTGTCCTCAAGAAATGCATCATAGACCTCGTAGCACTTGTCATAATGCTTGTTCTCCCAGAGGTCAAAATCATCCACCTGCCAGGCCGTATTCTTCGAATCCAGAAGGTTGTCCAGACGTTTCCGCTGCTCCTTCTTACTGATATGAAAAAAGAATTTCAGCACCAGATAACCGTTATCGGTCAGACCTCGCTCAAAGCGCCGCACACTTCCGATCCGCTCCTTGTACAGCTTTTCATCCATATGATCCGTCAACACATCGTGACAGATCTCCGACATCCAGCCGGAATCCATAAACAGAAATCTTCCCGCCTCCGGAATCTGCTCCATAAAACGCGTCAGAAACGGCTTACGCTTCTCCTCCGCGGTCGGCGCATGCATCGATACTGCCGTAAAAAATCTGGGATCCAGATCCTGAAGCACTCTTCCCAGAAGCGTGCCTTTGCCTGCGGCTCCCCAGCCCTCAAACAAAATCAGTACCGGGAGATTTTTCTCCTTCATCTGCATCTGTTGCGCAAAAAGCCGCGCGTGCGCCTGTTCCAAACGCTCGTGCAGCTCCTCTTCCTCCGGTTTCAATAATGCCTTGTAATTCTCAATCATGTAAAAACCCTCCTTATGTACTTGTCACTTCCCCAACTGTTACCTACATTATATCCATTATGCAGCACAAATACTTTGTTTTACATCAATTCGACTAAAAACATTTCGTACGATCATCTTCTCCCTGCAGAAGCGGCGAATTCTCGCCTCCACCATTCGTCGAGCGGCGCATCGCTGCGTAAGAATCCTCTCCCGCAGTAACCAGGTCAAACGCCGAAAACGTACATCCATGCTCCTGCGCAATCCTGCAAAAAGCCGACACCGAATTCTTCATCTCACGCGTTGCAAGTAATGCCTGTGCCAGCTCCGGGTTAGAGCGTGCCTCCGCTTTTAAATTTTCTAATTCGTCGTAGATATTCATAATATAGCCTCCTTCAATCCTTCGATTTTATCCCCTCAGCTTATACTATTAATTGTTAGTGTAGATATTCATCCACGGTCTGTCAAGCGAATTAGTTTTCTTCAAATCCGCGATTCAAAAACTCGTTCCACTTCGCGTTCGTATCCTCCAGCTCATGCTTCTTCATAATCCGGTTCCGGTCGCTGAGAATCGCTAACATCTCATCCACAATCTCCGCCATCGGCAGCTTCTTGTAGTGCGACAGATAACCCATCATCCGTTGCGCCGTCCAGTCCGTGTTCAGATTCAGCGAAATCTGCTCACAGAATTCCTGCGGATAGCCTCGGTCAAGGAGCGTGTTATATAGTTCCATTGATTTTGATGTTCTCGGCTTCATGTAATTCCTCTTCCGTCATTAGAATTTTACAACTTCCGGCTCATTGAAAATCAGGTCACTCCGTAAGCTTTGCCCACTCCGCTTCCTTAAACCCAACAAGCACCATATCATCCGTCACCGCAAGCGGCCGCTTCACAAGCATTCCATTCGTTGCCAGAAGTTGTAACTGCTCATCCTCGCTCATCGTCGGGAGCTTGTCCTTCAACTTCATTTCCTTGTACAACATTCCGCTTGTATTGAAGAACTTCTTTAGCGGCAGTCCGCTCAACGCATGCCACTTCTTCAACTCCTCATATGTCGGATTCTCTTCCACAATATGACGCTGCGTGTACGCAACTCCGTGCTCATCCAGCCACTTTCCAGCCTTCTGGCAGGTAGAACATTTCGGGTAACAAATAAAAAGCATAGTCTCTCCTCCTTACTCAATCGCATATAAAACATCCGCTATACCTTACATCTAGTATAGCGGATATCCTTTTACACACTTACAGCCTTCGATTTCTCCATCGCTTCTTTAAACTCTTCCGGCTTCATATTCACTCTCCTTGCAGCCTTATCGATCGTCAAATCGCCATCTTCCACTAAAGAAAAAAGTGTACTCATAGCGCCTTTTCGCATCATTTCCTGATCTCTCATAAATAGCGTCATGTACTCAGTCCTCCATTCTTTATGATCCTTTACTCTTTGAACGGCCTCCTCCAATTCACAAACCAAACGGCTTTTCCCTTGCTTTCCACTCAACCAATCCAAAAAGTCTTTCATATCCGGCGATACATCGTCCGCATCGCCATCTGCACACAGAAAAATTTTGGAGGTTTCATCTCCTAAATTCATGTGCGGTAATTCCTTACAAACATTCTCAAATGTGTACTTATGCAATCCTGCTCCAAACGCATCAAACGAGCATATAAAAATCACATAACTCTTTTTCAATTCACTATAATCCGCACCTCGTTCGATCAGATTCAAATCGATCATCCCCTGATAATACCTTGAACGTTTTGGAAGATTCCGGTTCTCCGTTGTCTGCATCTCACAGTCAAAAACTGTCCCGGTATCATCCTCACTATAGACATCAAATCTGACTCCCCTGCCATCTGCCGTAAGCTCAATTGGTTGCTGCTTATCCAGTCGTGTAAACTGACCAACTTTTCTTCCAATAATCAGCTCCAACAACTCATGGCATAAATGCGGATTTGTTGTAAGCACCTTGCAGAAGATAAAATCATCCACAAATGTCAACTCTTCATATGTTTTCATTCAAAATTCCTTCTACTCTCCCGAATAGAAAATGAATTCTAAACATCTTAATGTAAAAACCGTGCCCCCTTCCCCATTACTATTTAATGCTGTATGCTAAAATATATTATATCGTATGTAACAATTGGTATGCAATGTAGAAATCAATTTGCTCATTTCAAAAAAACTAAGTGTTTGGACTACATTTTTGTCTTCTATATACACAATATATCCTACTAAGATATAATTCTAACTTACCATACTATCAAGTAGCCTCTGAAAATCATTAAAGCAATTTTCTAACTCCTCAAAAGTTTTATCTCTTAACGGAAATAGGAATTTTATTAATGTGTGAATTATATTTATATCCTCATGATTTAACTCTTCTCTTATTTGATCTTCTGTGCAATATTTTTGGCAATATGCGCAATAATATCCCACATATTTCACTGAATGATAATAATACGCCTCCAAATTTTGATCTGTAATTGTGCGCTCTTGATTTTTTTCAAATTCTCTTGTTTCAAATATTATTCTCTGCTTCAAATCTTCTTTCGATAATAATGCCCCTCTATAGAATGCCCTAAACTCTGACAACAAGTGCACACCAATAAACTCTTTGCGTTTTAAGCTATCTATATAATTTAAGTCAGGATAATCATGCCTCTGTAAATAACTATAATAATCACTAACATGTGTTAGTTCATGTAATATTGTATCGTCTCTCCATCGGAACGCATTTACTATTACCTTAGGCGGAGCATTAAAATTGTATTCAAAAATTGTTAATGCAACCGTAGATTCCCAATGGCACTTCCTCTCTACCATAGCAATATATGTATCAGGATAATGACACTCTTTATATGTATTAATGACATCCTCTTTAAAATTGTGGGAAATCAAAATTTCAGGCATTTCAAATTTTTCGTTTGAATATAACAATTTATACCTCTCTATCTCCAATTTTACTCTTTCTTGCAAAACCATTCGATATTCCGCCTTTAACTTTTCAACATTCTCCATTTAATTTCCCCCTATTTATCACTCATATATCATTGATAATATCTATTGCCTCATTGCATACCATCATTTCTAATATTCTCAAGCACCTAACAAATTTTGCAATTCCATCAAACTGTCCTCTATATTTGCAACATCAACGAAAAACACCCTTACTGTGGTTTCTATCTCATTGTTTACCGGATTTACACTTTCAAACCGAATCGGATCATGTCCTCTCATCGCTTCATTCATCGGATATAATAACCAAATGTCCGGTGTCCTATATTTCTTTGAATATGCAAACATCTGATACATATCAGCCTGAGAAATACCATAGTTATTTCGCTCATTGTCGATTAGGTTTTTCCACTTGGTATCCATGATAACCTTGCGCCCGTTTTTCTCCAGAACAAGATCCGGTCGAAGCGCAAACTGTTTTCTTGGTTCATTGAATAAATAATGCCCCTTATCCTGACTGCTAACCAGCCACCCTGCCGGTCCCATAATCTTTTTCATTTTTTGCGCAACATAACTCTCGTATACGGATTCCATCGGAAAAAGCAACGCTCTTGATACCGTCGATCCAGAAAAAGTTGTAAAACTTTTATTCAAAAGAAACACCCTCGACCACTGCATCAGCATCTCGTAATCCTTCATGTTACGATCTAACTTAACCCTTGAAAAATCCTTTTGATAATTTGTCGAGGCATCTACCAATTCAAAAGCCATCAACAACTGAGAAATCTCTTTTGCATTCTCGGCACTGGACGAAAGTTTTTGCAATTTCTGTAATGTCGCCTTAATCAGACGATTTTCCGGACGATTGGGATGAAACTCATCATATGAAACATAAAATCTCTCCTTATGCCCTATATTCGTTCTGATTTGTTGCGATACTTGAAGCTTTCCCTTGAAATACTTCAGATTATTCTCCTCTGCCACATAAGCAGATTTAATTCCATGCTTTACAAGATGACAAACTTCCTGCAGATACATATTGATAAATAGCTCATACAAATTCATTTGATCCACTTTTAATGTAGCATCATTAAACGTCTTACTCGGGAAATCTTTCATGGAACGAAGCATTCGAAGAAATATCCGCCTCGTATTTTTATTGTTTTCATCCTCTCCAGACCCTAGAGAAATCTTCGGCAAAATCTCTATCTGCATACCATTATTCATCTGGATCAGTCCCACATAGTTTCTAATTGAAATAACTTCGCCAATATTTCTCTTATATCCGATCTTCATGAATTCCAATGCATCAGCACTGCTCTCATTGCCTGAAAACTCATGAATAAAAGCAATTAACTTTTCAAAATCCTTTTTGTCTAAATACTTGTATTTCTTATCATCCGCGTAATCTCTGTTACAGATAATTGCGTCAAATTCTTTTACCTCTAGAGGCTTATTCATATCGTCACCACGCTTTAAAGTTCCGGAGCAATCATTTTGTAACTGCCAATGTTATAAAACGCGTCTCTATTGATCACATAACGCTTTTCCGGAAGATCAATCACATCCTCAACATTTCCCACAAAAATATTCTTAGCAACGACCTTAACATCCTTAATAAATTTAAGATCCTCTTCCATCTTTGCATTGTCGCCTAACACAAGCTGAATCTTCTGATAATCCTCATAGAAATATTCCTGCAAAAGCGGAACAACAGATTTTTCAAAAATCGCTCCCAAATTCTCAATGGTCGGCTTCTCCTTAAGACTCATGAAAAAGGCATGTCCTATCGTATGCTCCCGGTCATATAAAAACTCAATTCTCGTATTAATCACCTCAAGCATTTTTGCCACATTCAATCCCTCGACCAAAAGCCCCTCAAGAGCCCCTGTGTCCGGCATCATTTCAACAAATCGAAAACGTCTGCGAAGCGCCGTATCCATTAATGCAATTGAACGATCCACCGTATTCATTGTTCCCAAAATATGTACGTTGGCAGGTACACTGAACACTTCCCCGGAATATGGAAGTATCGCTGATGCAGCTTCCGGCATGTCCTTTCTTTTTGTGTCCTCAATTAAGGTAATCAATTCACCAAAAATCTTGGAAATATTTCCTCTATTGATCTCATCAATGATAAATACCCTATTCTTTTGCTCCGCATCTGCATTTTCTATCATGTTATACTTTTTAACAAGCAGGTCAATTATGGCATAACAAACATCAAATACCCATCTTGATCCTCCGTTTGGAATGTCCAAACGATGCTCATAATCATATGTTTCATATACTTCTTTTAGCTTGCTTTTCGATATGTCATTATGCGCCAGAGTTTCTCCATCAAACATCACGCTAATGACATCCTCTTTTGTAAACTGTGCCTCTCTGCGTGATCCGGTTCGTCGGATAACTGTGAACTTTCCACCCGTAGTCCTCGCATCTTCATACAGTTGGCTCCATGCCTCATCAAACGAAATTCCTTCTCCAGACTTACAAAAGCGTTTAAATATACCATCCTCGATTGTATATTTAACATCCCCACTTCCTTCCGAATCCATTACCGGCTTAATTCCCTCAATAAATTCTTCGTATCCATAGGACTGATGAAACGTTGTAAAAGCAATTCGTCCTTCGTTTTTTAACGCATCATACCGCGCCATGATCTCCTCATAATCCTGTTTCTTCACTTCTTCATACGTTTTACCCTCACAAATTGCCACCGCATAAATGACAGTATTATAGGTCTTTCCGGTTCCAGGAGGTCCGTACAATATCATATTTTTGTCAAATTCAATACAATCTTTTTGTCCCTGCAATGTGCTATATTCCTCTCTCACGAAATCTATTAATTGTCCGATTGTAACCTGACCTGCGGAAGACTCGATCTCAATCCTCTCATCAATATCGCTTGGGATCTCTTTTCCACCAAACTCTCCCGGAAACGCCAACCTACGGTTAGCATTTGCCGTCTCCTTCAAATAAGGATGTGTATGATTTATGTGACTGCCACAACACCATTGACTGGTTCTTGCAGCCTCAACATTTCTCCCGGTAATATTAATCGCCCGCCGACGTATCGCAGATTGTGTCAAACTGAACTCCGTAATATCTCTGCATCCGTCTTCATGATATTTTTCATAACTGATAACAGTCGCTGCAACCCATACGGAATCATTTGGGCTAATCACATCACTTTGTGAGATTCTCTCTTTACTAGAATCTGGCACAGTTACCTTTTCTATAAGATTGTATGTCGAAAGATCAATGCCCTCTGCAACTTGTTCATGCTTATATGTAAGGGCTTGCGTTCCTTTAACCAGACTTCTCTTAAATACACCTAAAAATCGAAAGCCGTCATGAAAACGTCCAAATACCAATCGCAACTTATCATATTTTTGATTTTCATCTGCCGGAGGTTCTTTCTTCTCGTGATGAACTTCAATAATTGTTTTCCCTTCATCCAATAATAAATTGCTAAACTTCTGTGCATTTTCAGGCACATCATAGGCATCTGTAATCATCGGAAACCAAGCCCCAAATTTGTCGTTAATATCGTACCAGGCTTTCATCCATCCCGTATAATTCTTCCCAAAATACTTATTTATGATCTCATATATTTTCAGATGCGAGACATCATCATGAATTGTTAAATCTGCCATCATTTATCCCCCATTATTCCTGCCCGCTTTCCTCAAAGCATCATACCATCCGTCACCGCAAGCGGCCGATTCACAAGCATCATTTATAATATTGACCTATTAATTTAATGCACTCTAGAAAAATAATCCATCAATATTTCTTTTATGTGATTATATCGTCTCGCGTAAGAATTCTCTACACGAATAATCTCCATGTGATGTTCCTGGCAAATCCTATTCTTCTTACGATCCCGCTCTTTTACAACAACATCATCATAATGTTCCTTTCCATCAAGCTCAATCGCCAACATAGGTAACTCTTGATTTCCTTGCTTTTCATATACTACGAAATCAAAACGTCCCATATAAAAAAGATCATCATATGTTATATTATCTCGAAACACCTGTGAAATCGCAACTTCTTTATGTATAATATATTTACTTTGTGATAACCAAATGTTTTCCAATGCATGCGTCAAATTCTCAAGAAACGCGCTCTCCGTCTCTGTAGAAAATGGCTGTATTCCCAAGGCTCTTGAGCTAACATGCTTCTCTGTAATCTGCGATTGTCCATTTGTTTTAATATACTGTACCAATTCGTAGAGATCGTCATCCTGCTGCCCTGCATGTAAACGTTCCAACTGCTCATCGTCTGCCAAAAGTACCAACTTATCCTTTGCACGAGATGTTGCCACGTTAATTAATTCCTTATTTGTTTTCAACCACTCATATGTGCCGGAATGTGTCCGATCCGATAACGCTGTCGAAAATAATACTACATCTTTTTCATCGCCTTGAAAAGCATGTACCGTTCCACAAACAAGATTATCTAAATGATGTTCTTTTATTGCAGTCTCAATCAACGACTTCTGATTGACAAAAGGCGTAATTACCGCCATGCTCTTATCTTTATTTAATTGCGCATATTCTACAATCTGCTCTACTTCTTCCGGCGAAGTATTTTTCAACTGTGTTTCCCCGCTTTTTACATTGATGTATATGAGAGGATTTTGCTCCTTACTTTTCGTACAAATTTTCAATTTGGAATTATAATATTTCTTATTGTTAAACCCTATTATTTTCTCATTACAACGATAATGGTTTCGCAATAATACCTCATCACTTACGGCATCACAAGCAAGATATGTTTTATAAATTGAATTTCTGCGATAATCGTACTCATCCGCCACATGATATCGGCGACGTAGCTTCTGATTGGTCAATTCATCAAGCAAAATAACCGGATTCAATTGCTGCGGATCTCCTACCAACATCAACTTTTCTCCTCTTAATATCGGCACCAATGAGATTGCGACATTGCATTGACTTGCCTCATCAATAATTGTCATATTATACAAGGGTTCCGGTTCTCCTAATTTATGTGCAGAGATGCAGGTTGTAATCACGATTGGAAAAACACGTTGTAATTTTTTAACATTCTCCGACTTCTGCAAATACTTATTAAACTCCTGCGCCTGTGCCATCGGCTCGCCATCCTGATCTAATATTCTTCTTAGTTCATCATACTTTGGCTCTTCCAATGCTTTAATATATTTTGCAGATGTATAGAAGAGATACTGGTAAAATTCTTCCTCATTCCGATCTAACAGTTGTAACGCATCCTCGTCCGATATATCTCCAATCTGCTGAATTCTATCATTCATTTTCTGCATCTGATATCCTTGCAAGTCCAATTGAAACGGCACCAGATTAACCGCATGTTTCATTTTTGCTTGATACTCCATGACCTGCGTAAGTGTCTCTTTGCGCTCCTTCAGATCCAAAATTTCTTCATATTCCTTTAGTTTTGCTGACAAACGCTTTGCTCTATCTATCCTATCATCCTTCCGTTTATCCAATGTAGAAGAAAAAATCTGAATATCTCTGACTTGCATTCGGAGACGGTTGATATATTGAATCGCGTTCTGTACCTTTTCCATGTTACCCAATCTTAACACAGGAAAAGGAATGGTTCTTCCCCGATATTCAAGCGATGTTAATTTGTCAAACACATTGTCAATCGGGACATTATTGTAAGACGCAAATAAGACGGTCTGATTATTAAAAAAAGCCGTCACAATCGTATTCAGAATTGTATTTGTTTTTCCGGTTCCCGGTGGTCCCTGAATATATGCCAAAGGATATTTCATCGCATTGTTAATTGCCAAGAGCTGATCCAAATTAATGTTCTGATTAATCAATGCAATGGGATATGCTTTCGTTCGTCTCGGCTTTTCCAATAACTCTCCGAAAAAAGCACATATCGGCACTGATACTTCCTGCTTGTCAAACATATCCATAATCGCCTTATATTCATCATGAAGGTTCAAAACCACATCCATTCCCAAACCGATTACATAAGGCATATCATCTACAATGGACGCAGAGCCACCACGCTCTGTAATAGCATCCTTAATTTGTTCAAGATTTCTCTCAAAATTCTCTAACAAATCATAATCATCCGCATCAAGAAAACGACGAATGCTCTGTTGCTGCCCCTCTATTGTAAACTGCGTACAAACCGTAATATCTTCATCCGGCACAAAACGTCGATTTTTCACATCAAAATTCAAATTCCGATATGCAAGAACATATAACCCATTTTTCGTATGAATACTTAAAACATTCAAGGCCAATTTTTTGATTCGCAGCTTTCCGTTTTGACGCTTGGCACTCCCCATCTGTATCTGAAAATTCGCTATTACCTCTCGAAACTGCTGATCCGTCAACTGATATTCACCACTACTGATCCGATCTCCGTCAAGATAATGAATCAGCTCATAATCCGTAATATACGGTGTTGTATCCAAACGATTGCACATCTCCAGATAATTAAGGATCTTCAAATTTGAAGAACTTGCAAATATCAGTTTATATCTTTCCGGATGTATCGCAATATCTTCCACTAGACGTTTATTCACAGGACAATAAGACCCCTCGATCACTTCCGACGACAAAATGGAATCTATAAAAATCTTATCAAATGCATCTATGCTATATAATCCTAAATGCAGACCATCCACCTTCAACGTCCGATTTCTTGGATCTAAATCTCGAATACCAATCCAATATTTCGTAATCTGATCCGCCTTATTTCGATATTCTATTTTTAGCCATTTTCCTTCATGAATGGCCTTAAAAATATCCCTGCATATCTGATTCATACAAAATCTCTCCAGTTAAAAACATCCGCTATACCTTACACCCAGTATAGCGGATATCCTTTTACGCACTCACAGACTTCGATTTCTCCATCGCTTCCTTAAACTCTTCCGGCTCCATATTCACTCTTGCTGCAGCCACATCAATCGACAAAATGCCATCTTCCACTAAAGAAAAAAGTGTACTCATAGTGCCTTTTCGCATCATTTCCTGGTCTCTCATAAATAGCGTCATGTACTCAGTCCTCCATTCTTTATGATCCTTTACTCTTTGAACGGCCTCCTCCAATTCACAAACCAAACGGCTTTTCCCTTGCTTTCCACTCAACCAATCCAAAAAGTCTTTCATATCCGGCGATACATCGTCCGCATCGCCATCTGCACACAGAAAAATTTTGGAGGTTTCATCTCCTAAATTCATGTGCGGTAATTCCTTACAAACATTCTCAAATGTGTACTTATGCAATCCTGCGATATATCATCCTCTGAAATTTATCGTAAATCTGCCGCTTCCACTAAAACCGCATCCCACACTTCGGGCAAAATTCAAAATCTTCCGCCGTCTCATATCCGCAATTGCTGCAACGCTTCACGCCCTTGCTATAACCGCCCCGGTTCACCAGTCGCAGATGCTGCGGCAATATCTCAATCTGTTCACCGCGCGCGATCGCCTTGCCAACCTCCGGATTCAGTTCATACAACGTACCACAACAGCTTGTCTGCACATAATAGTGCTTGTTCCATTTAAAGCACGGAATCAAGAAAAGCGACAGTACTGTATACGTCATAAACACCTGATATCTGCCGTACTTCCCGCATACGTCACAGATCACCGTCTGCACGAATTCGAAATCTTTTCGTCCGTCTGTAATTCCCATCATAAAAAACATGATTATTCTCTCTCCCGATATCTTCTCTGATAATAATCCATTGCCCGATACTCAATCGCATCCTGCATCTGCTCCGCAAAAGCCGGCTTCCCGATCACATCCCGCAAATCCTCGCACAAAGCAAGCGCTGCGCCATCCTTCTCCACAAAAAATCCATGTCCCGACTTCAGCAGAAAATTCACCGGCATCTGCATAATCTTCTTCACATGCTCCTTATCGGAGATTGCAAGAAAATCCTGATACGTCATCGCTTTATCCACATCCTTCCAGTTCGTGCTTGTATGAAAGAACTCCTTCCAACTCGCCAGAAGCTCCGCCTCCGTCACTTCCATCCGCACATTTCCATGATTATAGAAAGCCATCAGTACCGGCATCTTATATACCTTCGTCATATTCGTATTCTCGATCAGACTGATAAACTCCCGCCCGATTCCGCCACATAAATCAGCTTCATCAGCCGTCAGTTCATCCAGATCCTTTAAGAAATCAAGATAACGCTTAAACGGATTATCCGCAGAATGTGTCATCGCCATCTGATACACATCATCGTCCATATAAGTAAATAAATCCATGCGTAACGGTCGCTTATCCAGCAATTCCTTCACACGGAAATATTCGTTGCGGATCTGATCCCGAATACGAAGATGCTTCTTATCCATCTCCTTAAACAGATCAATCAGACGCATATCAAAATCGATCACACAATCATCCGGATAATCGGAGTGATCCGCCGGATCATAGTTCTTCCCATCCGGCATGCTTTTTCCGGTAAGAAGGTAACGCACCCTTCCCGCTTTCAAATAATTGCCGATGAAATCCAATACATTCAGATAATCCTTGCCTTTGCTTTTGCGCAAGCCTCGACCAAGCTGCTGCAAAAATACCGTCGGTGATTCCGTAGGACGAAGAAACATCACCATGTCAACCGCTGGCACATCGACGCCCTCATTGAACATATCCACAGAAAAAATCACACGAATCTCTCCGCTCCGCAACTTATCAATTGCAACATCTCTGGTTTCCGAAAACGCGCCATGCGCATCACTGTATACCGCAACTGCCGGAATCCCACGCTCACAGAAATCCTTCGCCATCTCCTCCGCATGCTCACGCGAACAGCAGAACCCGAGCGCACACCTGGAACCGTATTTGCAATAATATTTGTAGATCAGATCACGTCTGCCTTCATTTTTCATATAAGCCGCATTCAATTCTGCCACATCATATCGCCCCTTGACCACATGCAGCTTGGAATAATCTGTGTCATCGTAGATTCCATAATAGTGAAACGGCACCAGCATTCCCTTATTAATCGCATCCGCAAGCGGCAACTCATACGGCACATTATAATCGCAGACCTCATAGATGTCCCTGCCGTCCATTCGCTCCGGCGTCGCCGTCAGACCGAGTAGAAACTTCGGCTGAAAATAATCCACAATCTTGCGATATGCCTGATTGACCATATGATGACATTCGTCAATCACAATATAATCAAAATAATCCGGCGCAAAATACTTCTCATTTAAATATTCCAACTTGCCAAGCGTCTGCACCGAAGCAAAAATCACCGACTTATCAATACATTTATCCGCGCCCCGGAAAAAGCCATAATCCTCGGAACCACGGATATTACGAAACGTAGCCGCCGCCTGATTCAAAATCTCCTCGCGATGCGCAACAAACAAAACCCTTGCATATGCTTTTGAATCAAAAGCCGCAATGCATGTCTTTCCTACTCCTGTCGCCGCCTGCACCAAAGCGCGTTTTGCCCCTTCCGCACGCGTCGCATCTAGCGCACACAACACCTCAATCTGTGCGCCACGCGGCTCATAAAGCATCCGCACATTCGTATCTTCCTCATCATTCTGGTCATACTTATCCAGATCCTTCGCCACCGCCGGGCGATGCCAATTCTTCGAATAGCGTTTCAGTTCCTCCTCATCAATCACAATCGAATGATGTTCGAAAAGATCCTCAAACGTCTCGTAGAATTTGCGATAACTCTGCGGATCCTTCTGACTGTTAAACCGATAATTCCACTCAATGCCAGAAGTCAACGCACTCCGCGACACATTGGAAGAACCGATATACATCTCACTATAATGATCATAATGAAACATGTATGCCTTGGGATGGAACGACCGCCGCGGATCATTGTAAAAACGTAGATCCACCTGATCACCCAGCTTTCTCTTGATCAGATACAAAGCGGATGGCTGCGTAATTCCAAGATAATTTCCCGTAAGGATCCGAATCTTCGCGCCCCTCTGCAACGCCTGATCCAAATCCTTCAAGATCATCTTCACTCCAGATTCCATCAAGAACGACACAATAATATCAACGCCATTCGCCATCTTCATGCTGCGCGCCAGCCGTGAATATAAAAACATTCTCTCATCCACGCCACCGGTCATCACATCCGCCGAAATATTCTCTACCAAATCGATATTCAAATTTTCCGCAGAATTAAATTCAGCCATCGTTCCTCACCTCTGCCTGGTCTGACATCACCGGTTATCCACATCTCCTCGATCTGCATCCCTTCAATATCCACCGAAAAGTCCCGAAAAGTCTCCTCCGTAAAATCCGTAAAAAAGCGCCCGTTCCTCTCTCCCTCAAATGTTCCGTACTTGAAGGAAGTGTAAATAACTCCGTGCTCCTTTAACGCTTCTATCATCTTCTTTAGAACATCTTTTAATGCATCTTTCGGAAGATGCAGAATCGACGAACAGGCCCAGATACCATCGTACTGCGCCTTCGCATCCAATTCCTCAAATAGCATCTGCCGCACCGGAATTCCTGTATATTCACTTGCTAACTTGCACAACTCTTCCGATCCATCCGTCGCATCGACTTGCATTCCCGCATCCAGAAAATACTTCGTATCTCGTCCCGAGCCGCATCCAAAATCAAGGATGGATGCGGTTGATGAAAGGAGATGAAGAAACTTGTCCTGTGTTTGCGAAAAGTCAACGGAAAGGGTGGATGAAACGAAAGAGTGGGCGTTGGTGTTGTAGTAATTTAGTGAATTATTTTCCATATATCACATTACCAATTCTAATTCTGTAACCAGTTATCCAATTGGCTTTCTAAATAGATTTAATTTACACTCTCATAATCAGACACATCGAACTATTTACAACATTTAGCCATAGCGTACTGAGTCACATTAACAAATTTTCATTTACGTACGAATAAAATTTATTTCTCAAACATACAATATATAACGGAGGATTTATTATGATAAAAATATTTTCTAACAACATACTCTCATATTTAGAAAATGATATTAATGCATTTATTGCAAACACAAACTGCGAAATAATAAGTTTATACTATTCCACCTCTGTTTATGAGTCAGATTTAATCTATAGCGTACTAATATACTATACAATTCCAATAGAATAAACTACAATTTCCTTATATATCATCGTCAGCCAATTTATAAATACTGGATTCACAGCTTCAAAAAGTTTTCGCTTATCATAATTAATATCATAAAAATTATCGGTTCCTTTTCCCAAAAGCATATGAAAGTACCTATTTCTTAAGGTAATGACTAAATCGATAATATTCGCGAATCTAATTTTCATAGTGTAGTCCTCGAAAGTATAGGAAATATTACTCGGAATAATTCTGCCCAATTCCTGGCGTATTAGATCTTCGTCCCCATTTAAAAAACCTATTTCGAATTCATAATCAAATAAAATATTATTTTTAAAAAGTTCTTTTAAGAATGTTTTAAAGAATTTTAATTCTCCATCTGAATCCCCATTCATAAATTTTTTCAAATGCTCATAGGATCCTCTATAATCCATTGATTTAGAAGCATATATCATTGGAAAAGAGTAACTCATAAATTCAAGCGTCCTATAAATATGAACAAACGATTCTATAGGAGAACTATTCAACCAAACAATTGCACTTGTCAACTCCGAAAGCATTTCTGAGTGAATAAAATAATTTTTTCTATTTGCTTTTAAATATGTATCTATATTTTTTCTCTCAACTTTACGAAAATGATCAAACGAAAAAAAGTCTTTTATTATATTCTTATTAAAATTGCCATTCGGACTCGTTCCCGATATACTATAATTTGTATTTTGTACAATTTCACCTGTAGTATATTTAATCTTTAATGTTCCACTTAATAATCTAATTAGCACAGCTTCATTTGACATTCTGTTTGAAACTTGCAATTCTCCTGGCAAAATACTACTATCTAAATTTTCAAAGCAATCTGCATAATAGTAAATACCTTTTTGAACGAAATTCATACTACAACTCCTGTGAAATAACATCTAAAAGATCTGAATAATCGTATTTCGATAATTTAACAAAATTCTCAAAA
>ERZ1034723.6-NODE-6-length-144201-cov-13.342236_pt1 | contig 144201 bp, 121 predicted proteins | sample MGYA00520637_ERZ1034723 | MGnify/ENA primary metagenome ERZ1034723 (study PRJEB33766, sample SAMN09781719) | gut metagenome | biome: gut microbiome | host: Homo sapiens | place: Madagascar | study: EMG produced TPA metagenomics assembly of the PRJNA485056 data set... | reverse complement strand
GTAAATTATAATTCTTTCCAACCTCAATTCCGCATTTTCTCTTTACCTGTGAGATGCCTTAGTCTCTGCAGATGTTATATCCATATCATCAAGTTCAATCGTGACATTAATGTAATCATCCGGCTTCTGTTTTAATTGGGACAAAAGAACAACTGTCTCATTTTGTGTATCATTGTCCAAACTTAATGCAAACTCTTTTTCTATAATCGGCAACTTAAATTCTATGGATTTCAGCCACTGACCATTCTCTTTGCGTTCTTCGTAAATCTGCACATTATCCACTAACTGCGACAGGAACTCTCGTTTCTCTGCTTCGTTCATTTAAGCATACAATTTATCAAAGAACACGAGTGCCTTGTAAATGTTATCCCCTGTAATCTTATCTGCCAGCAGAGAGCGTTTCTTAGCCTTTGCAGATACCAGCAATTCCTCTGCTTCATCTATTTTATCATAAGTCTTGTACAAATGGTTCTCTAAATCTGTTTTTCTTCGTTGATAATGCTTATCCTCATAATCAAGAAAATCCATATCTGATAAAATAGTATCTTGGTGTTAGCTCTGGTGGAATCAAATTTTCCTTCACCGCATCCGTGTGAATACGGTAGTTCACCTTTGATAAAGCCCTGTTCAAGTTCCAGTCCAATGAAAATCGACTATTTTCATCTTGTTTTAACCTGCGGTAATCTTTCATAATATACAGTTGAAATTCCGGAGAAATCCATGTAGCAAATGCCATTGCAATATCGCTATGTGCATAAGTTCCTCCACCATATCTGCCTGCTTTTGACACTATTCCAATAGCATTGGTCTGTTCAATCCATTTGGTTGGCGTCATAACAAACCTGTTTAATCCTGCCTCACTTCTAACCGCCTCGAATTGCACACGGTTAAAATCTGGATTATGAAGCTCTTCCCAAACAGCCAAAAACTCAACTGTATTTCTGTTTCGCATCCAGTTCTGAATGACAAATCTGGGATCATTATCATTTCTATATTTTGCAATATCTGTCAACGAAATATATTCATTTTCAAAATCTTTCGTGTAAATCCCAATATCAATTCCTTTTGCGTGAATAATTTCCCTAACTATTTTATTTGCCATCTCTATTTCTCCACCATGTTCTCCATCTGTTCCAACTTCTGCAAGGCTTTCATATACGCCATCAATCTTTTATACTGCGCATCTCCAAGGCTGTGAATCTGCTTTAAAATCTTAATATCCGACCTGGTAACTTCATAATCCATATCTGCATCTTTATATTCCGGATCAATTCCTTTTCCAGTCAAAAGCTGTTCGGGAGTAATCTCCAATGCATCACATATAGACAACAGACAGTCCGCTTTGGGATTCGTCTTTTTCTTCTTCCAGTCACTGATGTTACTTGTTGCAATCCCGGTCCTTCTTGAGAGTTCCAACTGCGTTATGTTCTTCTGCTCCATCACACAAAAAATTCTTTCACTGATAATCATGATTTTTCCTCCATCAGCATTCCGTATATATCCGTATTTATAAATTTATATATCCGTTTATACGGTTATAGTATCATGCTGCAACTTCTCTTTCAATAGAGATTTTTGTATTTCTGAACTTTGTTATATTCTTCTCTTTATATAGCTCCGTGTACAACTGTCTTATTCTTTCCATATGAATATAAAAATCCGGATCCGGCCACTTAGGAACAATCACATATCCATTCAATGCCATCTTTCTGATATATACACTCATGTTTCGAACTCCTGCCTCCTGCATACGGTTATGAAGTATGTCCACCTCTTCCGGGTGGAGCAATCGGCAATTTCTAAAATCGGACAACAAAAAAGCAACCGATATTACTCGATTGCCACGTAGTTACTCCTGCGAAACTATTCCTTTTTCAAAAATTTGTAAATATTGCCTAAATGCTTTTGTGAAATCATAGTTTTTAATGTATATTCTTCTTTTCTGGCAATTCTTCCCACATGCTCTCAACCAATTCACACAGAAACTGCCGATCATCTACATTATCAACCAAAATCATTTCTTTAGCACCATGATACGGCTGTTCCATCTCGGCATCTGGCATCAGCCTCAATGCCATCGGGACCGGCTTCACCAAAAGTCTGTCGTCATATATTCCACCAAAAATCCTTCCACGGTAATAAAGGATGTATGCGCCCATCATTGCCCTGCTGCTGACTTCATCCAGTCCTGATAATTGTTCCATAACAAAATCCAAATACTCTTTTGTTGATGCCATATTATTTTCCTCCACACCCTTAGGCTCTCTTTATCGGATGCCTGATTACAGTCTTCAACTTCTCTGGCGCTACCTTCCGTGCATCACTCAGATAAATCTCATGGTGCATTCTCTGATCCGTTATATCAAGTGTATATCCTTGTTCTTCCATAAATCTGTGCATCGCATATACTGTAGCAGGCTCATCGTCATACGCTCCGATATGCATACACTGTACACACAGGCCTTCCTCATAGGAAAAAAACTCAGCCTTAGAAAAATCCTGCTTTTTCTTTGCCGTAGCTTTCCTGACAGCCCAGTCGAAATCTTCCCTGGTCACAAAATCTGGCAAGCGAATAACAGAGATCCACTTAAAATCTTCCTTACGAGCATAATCAATTCCGGATACTCCGTCTCGCCTGCCGGCTCGGTCGGTTCGCAGCATGGCGTCCCCCGGACGCCGCTCACCCTGCCACCAGAATCCCTCTAATGGCGGCACGACATAATCGAAATATCCATCAATCTGATGATCTTCCTTTTTGCTCATTTTAATCGTAAATGCAATTCCATATAGAAGTCCAATAGCCTGCTTATATTCTCCATCTTCATCATTTGGATTACCGCTTCCTCTCACCGCTATATAATTCATTTTCGGGACAGTTACGATAGCCGGTGTGCCTTTCGGCATATAAAATTCTTTATATTCCTTCTTGTAGTCAAAAGCCATATCTTTTACACCCCTTCTAAATCCTTCTCTTCATAAGGCTTATTCCAGGAACCAATCTCTATCAGATTTCCTTCCGGATCAGCTATATAGCAGGTTCTCTGTCCCCAAGGTTCAAGTTCCGGTTCAAGCACAGATGTTGCACCGTTTTCCACAGCCTTCTTGTATGCTTCATCCACCTCTTCAAAAGTATCAACATATAGTGTTATTTCAAAATGACCATTCAGACCCTTGATATACTCATATCGCCGGTTTGTCATCTTCTCAAAATCGTTCCGTCCATACAGCAAAAAAAGTGTTCCGTCTTTCACAAGATAAACATTGGAAGTATTCTCTTCTTCCTTAATTTCAAATCCGAGAACATCCTTGTAAAAACGAATCATCTTTGCCATATCATCAACAAACAACCCAAAACCGTCTAATCTCATTTTCCTAATCCTCCATAGATTTTTAATATTTCCTCTGCATTCCTGCGAATAATGTCCCGCACTTCTTCCGGCTCAAGCACCTCTACTTTTGCTCCAAATGTCATAAGCCATGTCACAAGATTATCCATATCCGTATAGTCTGCTGAAAAGAGCAGCCTTCCATCGTCCGTTTCTGTAAAGCAGTTCGGTCCAAATTCTTCAACCAGCCGCCACTTCATATTCGGTGTGAAAAGAGCTTTTACCTTTATCCCACCCGGAAATATTTTCTCATTTGACAAATCCGGCATTGGTACATCTCTACGCAGAAATCCATGGTCTGTTTCAACAACACAATCCATACGATTCAGTTTGAACAGCCTGTAATCTTTACGTTCTAAACACCACCCCCATACATACCAGCTCGACCACCGGAAAACCAGATAATATGGTTCTACCCTTCGGTTGCTCTCTCCGGACGGAGCATAATACTTAAATCGTATGATACGCCTATTTTCTATTGCACTCTGGATTACCTCGATCTTTGGAGCAAGAGAACCCTTATACCATGAAGATAAGTCAATCAGCATAGAGTCTCTTCCACTGATGAACTCTGATGATCCGGTCTGGATTTTCTCCATCAGTTGACTGTAGTACCTGCTTCCGCTCACACTGTCAAGACTCCGCAAACCCGCAAGAATCGTCTGCATATCTTTGGAACTCAAAATCGTCCTGTCCATACGATATCCATCCATAATACTAATACCACCACCGGTACCCTGTGCAGTTTTTATAGGAATACCTGCTTTACAAAGATCTTCAATATCCCGATTTATTGTCCTTCGAGATACCTCAAATCTTTCTGCCAGTTCAGGAGCCGTTGTCTTTTCTTCCTGCAGTAAGATTGACAATATACCGATAAGTCTATCTATTTTCATCGTTTCTCATACTCCATACCTATCATATCTAACTCAACATGACAACTATCTGTCATGTTTATTATACCTGTGAAAAATTCTCTGTAAACAAAAAGCCTGCGAACGTCTGATTTTATTTCTAATGTTCGCAGGCTCAATCCCATGGATTTTTGCTCCTTAACCTAAACTGCTGTTGATACACGAGTCTATATGTAACATTTTGTTTTCTTTTTCAATACATTCACTCTCCTCTACTGTGGTAAAATCAAAGTTGGATTTTTCAACAGTGTGGCAATAACCGGGGTATATTTAGATACTCCATAGTCTTCAACAATACTGGTTATTCTAGCCCCTGCATCCTTTGACGAAGCACCACATAAGAAAACCCTTTCATCAGCAGTTCCATAATCCAACACTATAAATCGATCATGAAATATACCGCCTGTCTTTTTCATTGATATTTTTACGGATGGATATTCTTTGCAAAAATCCGTAAATTCTATATTATGAAGTTTATTATTCCCAACATTATCGCTGAATAAAGTAATATTTACTCCTGTAGGAGAATTTTTAAGATGTACCAGCGTTCTTAATCCAATATAATTATCAACGACATATATTGACGACTTTGCCTGCTTATAAATGGACTCATAAACTTCATCCGCACTACTGAACTTTGCATTAAACATGAGCCACTTCTCGTCATCATCTGAAACAAAGCTGTTCATCATGTCAGCTAACTCAGATTTTGTCACAACATCCTTCAATCCTTCTGCAACATCTGAAATCTGTTTTTCCAAAGATATCATATTTGAATTGATTTTATTAATTTCTATTCTGTTGTTAGCAGTATCCATGCTTAACTGAAGTATTTCCCTCTGACCTATTAAATCACAATTTTCTAAAATGTAATCTTTCATTTTCTTAAAAGTCTTCACAAGTGCACGGCTTTGTTTAATTGCAAGCTCGCCGTGCAAAACTGTCATAAGCATATATACTCCCTGCTCTGTAAACACATAGGGCTTGTATTTTATATTTGAACCCCTTCCCGTATTCAAGGTGAAATTTTTGCACCTTGAAAGTTTTTCCACTTCTTCATCATTCAATTCAAAAATAAAATCATCGCCTTCGAATTTGGCAATGTTATTCCTAACCTGTCGTTTAAAATTCTTGGTCTCATATCCATAAATTTCTGCTAAATCTGAATCAAGAATAACCTTCTTCCCTCTAAATTCATAAAGTCGATTTTTCATGTATTCTTCTGTAATTTCAATCACCACAATTTCTTGTTTTTTCTCTTCCGTCATAAATTTCTTCCTTGTCTTGTGGTCACAAACTGTGACCGCAAATCTACATGTTTTCCAGACTTTCTATCTTCTTCAAAGCTTCCATATAAGCCATCAGTCTCTTCTTCTGTTCTTCCTTAAGTCCATGGTAATCTTCAATCAGTTGAATGTCATAAGGCGTAAACCGGCTTTCCGGACTCGCAGCCGCAATCTCTTCCTCATCTTCAATTCCTTTTCCGGTAAGAAGCTGCTCCGGGGTAATCTGCAATACATTACAAATATTCATAATTTTATCCGCCGCAGGATTTGTCTTTTTTTTCTTCCATTCACTGATCGTACTGGTCGCAATTCCAACCTGTTTTGCGAACTCAACCTGTGTCATATTTCTGTCTTTTAATACCTTTAATATCCTCTCGCTGATAGTCATTTTATTTTTCTCCTGTATTTCAATATTATAAATTTCATTATTATGAATAATATTTTACGCCATAGTAAAGATATATTCAATGTAAATATAAAAAAATTCGAAAACATTATGCTTTCGAACTTTTTTATATCTAATTTTGTAACATCATTTCCATATATCTTCGGTATGTTTTGAATCCTACTGCTTCATAAAAAGCAAGTGCATCTTCATTAAACTCCCACATATTAAGTTCCATACGATTTATTCCCTGCTCCTTTGTATAAGTTTTTATAAATGCTATCATTTCCGATGCAATTCCCTGCCTTCGGTATTTTTTATCCACACAGAATTCATCAATATCCATAAAATCACGTTCCTGCATAAAAGGAGTTTCCGGTTTATGAATATGATGAAGTACAGCAAAACCGCAGATCATTCCTTCCAATTCCGCCACTATAATTTTCTGCTCGGGATCTTTCCAGATAGTATATATATGATCTTGTAATTCCTTATTAAAACCAGGCTTGAAAACCTCGGGTTTTCCTTCAACATGCAGGTCATTCACCTGTTTTCTTAATTCATTTACCTGAATTAATTCATTTTCTTTTGCAAATCGTATGAGCATTTTTATAGACACCTCTTTTTCTTTATTTTATACTATATACAAGTATATAGTGTGCAAATTATGCTTTCAATTACATATATACAGTAGATATTTATACTTTTTACAACTAATAGTTGCATATGTTGCATTTTAATATTTCATTTTCAAAAGGAGATTTATATGCCTCAGAACGATAGACATAAGGAAAGAAAAATACCTATCGAATTCGATTTTTATAATACTTTGGAATCACTGCCGATAGATAACAGATGCACTATCATTATGATTTCTTGTGGAAGCACAACTTTCAAAATCAATGAACATATTCAGACCATCAAAGCTCCTGCCGTACTTTGTATCTCTCAATACGATAATTTTCAATGTCTGGAACGCATACATCTAAGTGCCAAAGCATTTCATTTTGATCCCTGGTATATAAATGCATGTTTAAAATTTGAAAATCTTGATGACTCAGTTTCCATTGATAAACAATATGTTTATGATAGAAACATGCTTTATATGTTCACAAAACATCATGGATATTTTCAGGGGTTTTTTAACTTAACACCGCAGCAATATATTCACTTGAATGAACTTATGCTTATGATTGGAGCCGAAACATACGCACAAAGCGATGATTACTGGACTTGCCGTATCAGGAGAATGCTTCGTCAGACACTTAATTGTATTTATGATATCTATGTGGACCAATGCAAATTAAACTTCTATGAATTATCTGAGAATTCGAATCCGGTTACTATCTGCACTGATTACATTCATGCCAATTACCGGAATGATATTACACTAATTTTTCTATGCGAGCTTGTTCACCTGAATCGAACCACACTTAACCAGCGTTTTAAACAACAACTCAACTGTACCTGCATTGAATATCTGCTTCATTATCGTCTTAAGATATCACAGGAATTATTATCTAATACCAATCTTAAGATCGATGATATTGCTAATCAATGTGGTTTTAAGTATGGTTCCTACTTCAACCGGCAATTTACAAAATGCCTTGGGATTTCACCATCGGAATTTCGGAAAAATCCAACAGGATATAGCATGTTTGAGGGTGATAAAGTTAAAAAATTATAACCGAAATCAATTTCTTCTCTTGTTAACTGAAACATAAAATCTTCTAAAAATCTCTTAATGTTTCTTTCTACCTATTCACCCTTTGCAGCCATGCGACCGTCTCAACATGCACAGTCATCCCAAACTGGTCCACGCCCTGGACCTTCCGGATCTCATATCCACCATCGCAGAGGATCTTCAGGTCTCTGGCAAGGGTGGCAGAGTCACAGCTGACATATACGATGCGTTCGGGCTGCATGCGGAGCATAGTGTTTAAGCAGGCATCATCACAGCCTTTTCGGGGTGGATCTACGACAATGACATCCGGATGGAGCATTTCATCGGAAGATGCTTCTGTGGTTGCCTTTTTGTAGAATTCCGGCAGGACTTCCTCTGCTTTGCCCACGAAAAACTCAGCATTTTCAATATGGTTTCTCTTTGCATTCTCTCTGGCATCGTCGATGGCCTGGGGGATGATCTCCACGCCGCACACCTTTTTGGCTTTGCCCGCCAGGAAGAGAGAGATGGTTCCGATACCACAGTAGAGATCCCAAACGGTCTCTTTTCCGGTCAGTCCAGCATATTCCAGCGCCAGACTGTAAAGCTTCTCGGTCTGTACAGGGTTCACCTGATAGAAGGAGAGAGGAGATATCTTGAAGGTTAATGCATCCCCGGTATAAGGGTAATTTTCTTTCTGCATGTCTCTTACGTGGATCGTATCCTCAATGGTGCTCTCACCCCAGAGATTATGGATCTCGGTACCCATGATCACATTGGTTTTCTCGGTATTGATGTTGACTGACACACTTGTCATACCTTGGATTTCTGCCAGTGCAGCCAGTAATTCTCCCTGATTTGGTAAAAACTCATTCGTATTCTTCTGTACTCCGGCAGTAGAGTATGACATTTTTGTCATTTTTTTATTAATGACCAGACATACCATCAACTGTCCACTGGTGAATCCTTTCCGGATCAATACATGACGTACCAAGCCTTTTCCTGTGACTTCGTCATAGGCAGTTACTTTATTTTTACGCATATAAGAGAGTATGGTTTCGAGGATCTGCTGATTCTCGGAAGCACCGAGAGCGCAGTCTGTATTGGCAATGATGGTATGGGTGCGTCCGGCATAGAAACCGGTGATGACATTACCGTCTCTATCAGTTCCTATTGGGTACTGCGCTTTATTACGATAGTGGAAGGGTTCCTCCATGCCTACAATAGGCTGCATGCGTTCATCAATGTATTCCGCATCAAACCCACCGATCCGGATCAGATTATTGCGGATCTTCTGTTCCTTGAAATGCAGCTGCTCGGAGTAGGAGAGTGCCTGCAGCTGACAGCCGCCGCACTGTCTGTGGTATGCACATTTCGGTTCCACACGAAAAGGAGAAGGCTGTAACACCTTCTCTAATCTGGCATAAGCATAGTGCTTTTTACTTTTTATGATCTTGGCTTCCACCTGATCGCCGATAACGGCATCTTTGATAAAGAGGGTAAAACCGTCTACTTTACCGATTCCTTCTCCGTCACTTCCCATATCCTCTATGGTCACCGTTACACAATCGTTCTTTTTAAATTCCATAAATATCCTTATGCCTTTCCGTAACCTGCAAACTTTTTTGTACTTTAGTGCCATATTCTAAAATAGCTTACGCAGGCTCTTGTTTGCGTGTGAAAAATTTTCTCAGCAAAGTTCCTCAGCGAGTTTTCCGATCTCGCTCTTGTTCTGCGCATTCATGGCAGACTTGATGCTTACCGTAGTCTCCGTAAATGTCAGATTCTTGCTTTTTTCAAACATTCCAAGGATCAGTTTGCCTGCCATGGGTGCCCAGGTGCCGTTCTCAATGATTGCCACCTTACGATTCTGGTAATTACGCTCGGTCAGACCTTCGATAAAACTGCGCATGCAGGGGAAAAGGTCTCCATTATAAGTAATACCCGCCAGCACCAGTCTGTCATAACGGAAAGCATCGGCAACAGCTTTTGCCTTATCGCATCTTGCCAGATCATATAGTACTGTTTTCTGTCCTTTTTCCTGCAAAACATCCGCGAGGTATTCTGCAGCATTTCTGGTATTGCCGTAGACAGAAGCATAGGCAATCACCACTCCGGATTCTTCCGGCTGATAAGAAGACCACTTATCATATTTTTCCAGATAGAATCCCAGATTCTCCTTAAGTACCGGACCGTGAAGAGAGCAGATGGTCTGAATGTCCAGTCCTGCCGCTTTTTTCAGAACAGCCTGCACCTGGGGACCATATTTTCCGACAATACCGATATAGTAGCGGCGGGCTTCGTCCGCCCATTCTTCCTCTACGTCCAAAGCACCGAATTTACCGAAACCATCTGCAGCAAACAGTATTTTCTCGGTTGCTTCATAAGTCATCATAACCTCCGGCCAATGCACCATGGGAGCATAGACAAAATGCAGGCTGTGCTGTCCAAGCTCCAGGACGCCATCATTCGCCGCAACAATGCGTTGTTCCGCAGGTAATCCCTGACCGGCGAAAAACTCCGGGAAAAACTGTTCCATGAACTGGAATCCCTTAGCTGTGGATACCACTGTGGCTTTGGGATATTTTTTCAGAAAAGCCGGAATACTGGCGGAATGATCCGGTTCCATATGCTGTATAACAAGATAATCGGGCATTTTCCCATCAAGAACCTGTTCTACATTGTTCATCCATTCTTCGGTGAAAAATCCATCTACTGTGTCCATAACGGCGATTTTATCATCCAGGATCACATAGGAGTTGTAAGACATTCCGTTCGGAACCTTATACTGTCCCTCAAACAGATCTACCTGATGATCGTTTACACCCACATATTTTACACATGCACTGATTTCCATATGTTTCCTCTCTTTCCTGTCTGTTCATAGAATTTGTAGTATTTATTCTGTTATTTATTCCATTTTGGTAGCGCGCAGATTGGATTCAAACAATCTGTTGTAACCCAGCCAGCCACTGTTTTCACTGTTATTTTCCAGAATTTCCTTAAATGTCTCCATTTTGGCATCCGTATCATCCGCATAATTCAGAGCCACCGCCTCGATCAGTGCCGGCACCTTGGGAGAACCGTATTCCAGCTTGCCGTGATGTGCCAAAATACAATGCTGTAATTCTGCCAACAGATTGTGAGGGAATCCGTCGATCTTAGCGGCACGTTCCCCAACCATCTGTGCGCCCATCACGATATGTCCCAATAACTGACCGTCATCGGTATAATCGTTTACCGGAAATGCAGAAATCTCTTTTACTTTTCCGATATCATGACACATAGCCGCTGTCAGAAGCAGATCTCTCTGTAAAATAGGATAAGCAGAGCAATAGTAGTCACACAGCTTGGTAACGCTTAGAGTGTGCTCCAACAGTCCGCCTACAAAACCGTGATGTACCGTCTTGGCTGCAGAAGAGTTGCAGAATTTCTTTGCGAAATCTGCATCGTCAATAAACAGATCCTGCAACAGCTGGTGCAAATAGGTGTTCTTAATGCTTCCGATCAGAGTCTTTAATTCATTGTACATAGTGTCGATGCCTTTGGAGCTCACCGGTAGATAATCGGAAGGATTATATTCTCCCTCACGGCAGACACGGATACGCTTCACGCTGATCTGCAGCTGCCCCTGGAAATTTGTCACATCACCGTATACCTCTATGTAATCCAGATCATCATAATCACCGATGCCCGGATTGTTCGGCTCCCATACCTTGGCGTCGATAGTTCCGGTCTTATCCTGTAAAATCACACTTTCATAGGGTTTACCGTTCTTGGTAACAGCCTCCTGTTTATGTTTGCACAGATAAATATCAAATACTCTGTCGCCTTCTTTTAACTCTTTTATAAATTTCATATTGTTGTCCAAACCTTTCTGTCAATCTATTTCAACACCGTTAATGTGATGTCGAATTTCATCTCTTTATATTCCTGCTGTGACTGCCGCATAATCGTCAGTTCTACACTATCTCCCGGTTTCATACTGAGCAGAGAGTTCGTATACTCGTCAAAGCTGATGATCACGCGTTCACCGAATCCTGTGATGACATCTCCCTGCTGGATTCCCGCCAGCATTGCAGGAGAATCCATTTCTACCTCTTTAATATAAGCTCCGTAAGGAACCCCAAGTTCTCTGTTGGCTTCCTCTGTGACATCCACACCCTTAAGACCCAGATAGGCGAATTTTTCTCCATTCGACATTTTCTCGATATGACGCTTCAATTCCGTAATACCGTAAGCACATACCATATTTTTCATATCTGTGGCAGATTTGCCATTGGTAATGATACCAATGACCTGTCCCTGAAGATTGAATAATACGCCGCCTGCATTCTGACTGCCTACAATATTCGTCTGCAGAATCCGATAAGTGGTATCCGATGCCGCCGACTCACTGGCGGAAGAAGTAATGATGCCATATCCCAATGAGCCGTTCGTACCCATGGGACGTCCCAAAGCCACCACCGGAAGTCCGGCAATATCTTTGATATTAGAAGATCCCAAAGTAGCGATCGTAATATCATTCTTCAGAAAATCTTCATTCAGAGTATCCAGCTCTACGGCAATCACCGCCAGACCTGTAGTCTCATCTTTTTCCTTCAAAGATGCATCTGCCTGGGTGCCCTCGTTGAATGTGACAATAATGTCATCTACTTGTTTTACCGGAGAATAATCGGTTAAAATCAGTAATTGCTTGCCATTTTGCGCTATGATCACACCGGATGACTGGTTCTTGCTCTCATTTACATTATTGAACCAGTCCACACCGGATGACACTCCTGTCACAGTAACCATGGAACGGTTCATTTCTGCAACATACTGGGCAAGAGCACTGTAAATCTGTTTGTAATTATCCAGATCCAATATGATTCCGGATAACAATTCCCGGATCTGCTCCTGTTCCATAATCTCACCAGGAACAGAAGAGGACTGACTGTTCTGATTCTCCTGCTGCATATTCTCTGCCAACATCTGCTCCGGAGACATCTCATCCTGATCTTCGGGGAATACCACCACCTGTGGTTCCTCTTCCGGGTACAACCAATTACTGATCACCGGTTCCAAAACCAAGAAAGTGAAACAGGCCACCAGACCGAAGATCACCGCCATGGAAACCGTGATCAAAGTCCTGCGCAACAGCTTTTTCTTATTTACCGGACGTTCCTTGATCTTTTCTATCATAAAATTTTTCTCAGAAACGTCATTTTGTTCCTTCTGCTTATTTTCTTGCGAATCCGCCATAAATATGCCTCCTCTGCTGCCTACAGATACACCGGCTTTTTCTTAGGACTCTAATATCTCAATTATACAAAACTGTACCAAAAAAGGCAATAAATATGGTATAATAAGCTCACCCATAAAATCCTGCGTGACTGCTTGCAGGCAAAGCAGGATTTCTATGAGGGGAGCAAACAGACATGAGCAAGAAGGACGATAGTCCGGATTGCGAATTTCAATATTAAGGAGCCCCACATGAACACAAAAGTACTCACCACTTTAGAATATAATAAGATCATCGACCTCCTCACGGAGAAGGCCGACTCCGAGCCCGGTAAAAAGCTTTGCCGCGATCTGGTGCCTTCCACCGATCTATCTGCTATCAGAACCGCACAGCGGGAGACAAAAGACGCTTTGGCCCGTCTCTTCCGCATCGGCGGCACCTCTTTTGGAAGTAACAGAGACTTAGGTTTTTCCATCCGTTCTCTGGAAATCGGCAGTTCTTTGTCCATGTCCGAATTGTTGAAGCTGGCATCCTTTTTGGATAATGTCAGCCGGATCAAAACCTATGGAAAAAAAGAATGGGAAGACCTCCCAAATGACAGCCTGGATGTCTACTTTGAGGGACTCACCCCTATGACACAGCTTGCCAATGAGATCAACCGCTGTATTTTATCGGAAGAGGAGATGGCAGATGATGCCAGTCCTAAATTAAAAAGTATCCGCCGCTCCAAGCTGTCCACCAATGAAAAAATCCATAGTCAGCTGACTTCCATGGTAAACGGCGCTTACCGTACCTTTTTGCAGGATGCAGTCATTACCATGCGTGATAACCGCTACTGTATCCCCGTAAAAGCCGAATATAAGAGCCAGGTGAGCGGTATGGTGCATGACCAGTCCTCCACCGGTTCCACCTTTTTCATCGAGCCGGCTGCTGTCGTGAACCTGAACAACCAGTTAAAAGAACTGGATCTGCAGGAGCAGGAGGAGATTGAAGTTATTCTGGGTGATCTGAGCAGCCAGGCTGCTGTTCATACCTCAGAGCTTGCCGCGGATCAGAAGATCATGACTACGCTGGACTTTATCTTTGCCAAGGCAAAACTTGCCATGGAACAGAATGCCACAGAGCCTATTTTCAACACTGAGCATTACATCCAGATCCGTAAGGGCCGTCATCCACTGTTAGATAAGAAAAAGGCAGTTCCCATTGATGTCCGTCTGGGTAAAGATTTTGACCTGTTGGTGATCACCGGTCCCAATACCGGTGGTAAGACCGTGTCTCTGAAGACGGTGGGACTGTTTACCCTGATGGGGCAGGCGGGACTGCATATTCCGGCACTGGATCGTTCCGAACTGTCTATTTTTTCGGAAGTATACGCAGATATCGGGGATGAGCAGAGTATTGAACAGAGTCTGTCCACATTCTCTTCTCATATGACCAGAGTTGTCCACATTTTGCAGCACGCAGATGCGGATTCCCTGTGTTTATTTGATGAACTCGGTGCCGGAACAGATCCTACGGAGGGTGCCGCTCTGGCAATTGCTATCTTAAATTATCTGCATGACCGCGGCATCCGCACCATGGCTACCACGCATTACAGTGAGCTGAAAATCTACGCACTTTCCACGAATTTTGTAGAAAATGCCTGCTGTGAATTTGATGTGGAGACCCTTCGTCCCACTTACCGTCTGCTCATCGGTATTCCCGGTAAAAGTAATGCTTTCGCCATTTCTTCCAAACTCGGACTGTCCGACGAGATCATCCATGCTGCAAAAGAGCAGATCAGCAAAGAGGACGAAAGCTTTGAAGATGTCATCGCCGATCTGGAACAGAGCCGTGTGACCATTGAAAAAGAACAGCAGGAGATTGCAGAGTACAAAGAACGGATCCGTACCTTACAGGAACAGTTACAGAAGAAAAACGAAAAAATCGACCAGGCTAAAGACAAAATTCTCCGCGATGCTAATGAGAAGGCAAGAGCCATTCTCCAGGAAGCAAAGGATGTAGCCGACGAAACCATCCGTGATTTCAATAAAGCAGGCGCTTCCGCCGACATCAAGGAACTGGAGAAAAAGAGACAGAAAGTCCGTGACAAGATCAATGAAAAGAACGGAAAGCTGGCTCTTGGTAATACACAAAAGAAACCTGCTGGTCAGAAGACCGTGGATCCGAAAAAAATTAAAAAAGGAGATTCCGTGAAGATCATTTCCATGAATCTCAAGGGAATCGTAAACACTCTGCCGGATGCCAAGGGTAATCTCTTCGTACAGTGCGGAATTATGAGAATGCAGACGAATATTAACGATCTCGTACCGGTAAAAGAAGAGACTATTACAGCACCTGCCCTGCAGCGTACCAACACCGGCAAGTTGAAAATGTCCAAATCCTTCTCTGTGTCCTCCGAGATCAACCTTTTGGGATGTACGGTAGATGAAGCCATTGCAAAACTGGATAAATACCTGGATGACGCTTATCTGGCTCATCTCCCCAGTGTGAGAGTCGTGCACGGAAAAGGCACCGGTGCTCTGCGCAGTGCTGTACAGTCTCACTTAAAACGTCTGAAATACGTCAAAGAATACCGGTTGGGTGAATACGGTGAAGGCGATGCCGGCGTAACCATTGTTACTTTTAAATAATAACTGACAGGAGGCCTATACTACATGGTAAGTAAACAGAAAATTCTCATTGTAGATGATGATAATAATATTGCGGAACTGATTTCCCTATATCTGACGAAGGAATGTTTTGATACCATGATCGTCAATGACGGAGAATCCGTGATGCCGGCTATGGAGACCTTTACTCCGAATCTGATTCTGTTGGATCTGATGCTTCCCGGCATTGATGGTTATCAGGTGTGCAGAGAAGTCCGGGCACAATACTCCGTTCCCATCATCATGCTTTCCGCAAAAGGTGAAGTCTTCGACAAGGTATTGGGACTGGAGCTGGGTGCGGATGATTATATGGAAAAACCTTTTGACTCCAAGGAACTGGTGGCACGCGCCAAAGCAGTCCTCAGACGTTACAAACCCTCCAATGCCCCCACAGAAAATCCCAACGACAAGTGTGTGGAATATACGGATCTGACCATTAATCTGACCAATTATTCCGTCATCTATATGGGACACACTGTGGAAATGCCGCCGAAAGAACTGGAGCTTCTCTACTTTTTAGCATCCTCACCGAATCATGTATTCACCAGAGAACAGCTTCTGGATCAGATCTGGGGCTATGAATATATCGGTGATACCCGTACCGTGGATGTGCATATCAAGCGTCTCCGCGAGAAGATCAAGGATCATGCCAACTGGAAGATCAGCACCATCTGGGGCATCGGCTATAAATTCGAAGTACGTAATTAAGTCATACCAAAAGCAGGATTTGTTATGAAAAAAACACTTTATCTAAAATTTATACTCGCATATTTTATTTTTGGTGTATTTGGTTTCATCATTGTTACAACTTTTGTTCCCAATATGACCAAAGAACACCTGATCCGGGAAAAGGCAGAAAGTCTCTATTCCGAAGCAACCCTGATCGCCGGAACCTATGCCGGCGGATTATATACCAGTGAAACAACTTTAGAGACCGTTAAAATGCAGCTGGACTCCCTGGCGGTCTACCTGAATTCCGAGATCCGCATCATCAATCCCTCCGGACGACTGGTACTGGATACCAATAGTCCCTTAGATGTGGAGAATGTGGTAGTCATCGAGAATTTTGATTCGACCGTAACCAGCGGCTCCTACTACACTGTTGGTGATTTCTTCGGTAATTTTGATTCGGATGTACTTACTGTATTTGCTCCCATTACCTCCAACTACAAGGTAAAAGGTTATGTAGTCATCCATACTGATATGAATGATATTCAGAAATCCTGTAACAGCCTGCTGAATATTTCCTATATCACCCTGGCAATCCTGTTCCTGTTATCCCTGATCATTCTGATCTTTTTCACCGAGATCGTATATATTCCTCTGCGGAAGATCACCCATGCCACAGAGCAGTATGCCGCCGGTAATATGCATTATGAATTTCAGGTGGAAAGTGAGGATGAAATCGGCTATCTCGCTTCCTGTCTGAACTATATGGCAAGCGAAATTGCCCGTTCCGAGGATGATCAGAAAAAGTTTGTAGCCAATGTATCCCACGATTTTCGTTCCCCCCTGACCTCTATAAGGGGATATCTGGAAGCCATGCTGGATGGCACGATTCCACCGGAAATGCACGAAAAATACATTACTATCGTATTGAATGAAACAGAACGACTAACGAAGCTCACCAACAGCCTTTTAACTTTGAATAATCTGAACACCAAAGGAATGCTCTTAGATAAAACAGATTTTGATATCAATCAAGTGATCCGTAATACTGCAAGTACCTTTGAGGGCACCTGTCATAACAAATCCATTGCTATTGAGATGATCCTGACCGGCAATGAAATGTATGTCCATGCAGATATGGGCAAGATCCAGCAGGTACTCTATAATCTCATGGACAACGCCATTAAGTTCAGCCACCATGATTCTGTGATCCACATTGAGACTTCGGAGAAGAAAAATAAATTGTTTGTGTCCGTAAAAGACACAGGAATCGGTATCCCGAAAGAAGATCTGAAGCTGATCTGGGACAGATTTTACAAATCCGACCTATCCCGAGGCAAGGATAAAAAGGGAACCGGGCTGGGTCTTTCCATTGTAAAAGAGATTATCAATGCACACGATGAGCATATCAATGTGATCAGTACTCCCGGTGTTGGAAGTGAATTTATCTTCTCCCTGCCGAAATCCCATCAGGAAGACGAAGAGGATTAAGCCATACGGCCTAATCCTCTTTTTTCAGATATATATCTATATATCCATGACACGATATAAATAACTGTTTCCCTGTTTTCCTACTCTTTCTATTGTCCCCATTTCAAACAATATATTCAATACCGTCTGTGCCAGTGAGAGAGGAATGTGGGCTGCTTTCGCAAAATCCTTACTGTGAAAAGGTTCTTCCAGTTCATAAGGTACAAATTGCAGATAATCCTTTGGCTGTCTGATTTCCACCTCTTCGATCAGATCCGTAGGAATCCTGTCATATCTCGTGGATCCTTTTTTCTTGTCACGGCTCCAGCCGTTTAACAGCCGGTATTCTTCCATATTCACCAATACAAATTTAAACCGGATATTCGGATCCTTCAGGAACATTTTGATCTTATATAGTTCCTTAAATGCCTGATAAGGGGATCCCTTTTTTGGGGATTTCCTCTTTTTGCTCAGTTCTCCGCTTTCTTCATTGATCCAGATCAGCCATTTTTCATAAGGAATAGGATGGACGATGGTTACAGGATATAAGGGCAGAAAAGCCTGCAATTTTCCCCGCATGCGGTTGAACTGTCTCGTCTGGATCTCGATGATCTCCCCATCCTTGTAAATATCCGCCACATAATTCTCTATGGGAATCTCCTGATGATCCTCATCCGGCTCATAATAATCCTTAAAAATAGCATGAACCGTCTTCTCTGAGAGAGTTCCGATTCCCAGTCTCTGACGGTCCACACCTATTATTTTTCTCTTAGCTTCTTCAAAACGCTTCTGATCCATATGATCCATATTTTTTAATCAATCTCGGCATGCTTCGTATACAGAATCTTAAGCAGAATAGGAGTAGAGATACTGGATACGATGATCAGCAAAATTACCGCGGTAAAATACTCGGATCCGATCATTCCCACAGACAGTCCCTTCTGTGCCACGATCAGGGCAACCTCACCTCTGGTCATCATACCGACACCGATCTTCAGAGCATCCGGACCCTTGAATTTACAGATTCTTGCCATCAGACCACAACCGATGATCTTACACAGTAATGCTACAACGACGAATCCGATAGAAAATAACACAAACTCCCCGTTCAGATGATCAAAGCTGGTCTTAAGTCCGATACTTGCGAAGAAAATCGGTCCAAAGATCATATAAGAGTTAATATCCATCTTCTCGGCTATATATTCCGAATCCCGAATAGAGCATAGAATAATACCTGCCACATAAGCACCGGTAATATCCGCAATACCGAAGAATACTTCCGCTACATAAGCGAAAATAAAACAGAGCGCCAGACCTAAAATAGGAATACGTCTTGTATGCGGATATTTGTTATCCAGATACTGGAATACCTTGAACAATACAAATCCGACACCAATTGCGAACAGGAAGAACAGAAGAGTAGAAATTACTACACTTCCGGGATTGGAATCCGGATTTTTAAATCCGATGACAAAAGTAAGTACAATAATACCAATGACATCATCAATAATAGCGGCACTCATGATCGTTGTACCGACTTTACCTTTCAGTTTTCCCAGTTCTTTCAGAGACTGCACGGTAATACTTACACTGGTAGCCGTCATAATGACACCGATAAATACAGCTTCATAGAATTTCTCAGAGCCCCAGGGTGCCACTCCGTAAAATCCCATGTACAACAATGTTCCGCCTACCAAAGGAACAAATACACCCATACATGCGATCATAAATGCCACAAAACCGGTCTTCATCAGGTCCTTCAGATTCGTCTCCAGTCCGGCAGAGAACATCAGCAGGATAACACCGATTTCTGCCATCTGGATCAGAAAATCCGATTGCTGTACCAGTCCCAGTACACTGGGTCCGATCAACAGACCGGCAATAATCTCACCTACCACCTGTGGTGCTTTACATTTTCTTGCAATAATACCAAATACTTTGGCAAATATAATAATAATTGCCAAATCTCTGAAAATACTATAAGATTCCATTTTTCTGCCCCTCTTTTTCAAAAATTATTAATACATTAATTGAGCACCTTTGTTATATCACAAAATTATTATCATCTGCAACACAAAAGTGCTCAATTCGCTACTTATTCATCTTCTTCGTTTTCTTCGGTAGGGAAAATCAGATTTTCTTCTGCTTCTTCCTCGTCCTCAGAAACGGCTTCCTGTGCTACTTCTTCCATGGCTTCCTCAAGATTGTCGAATTCATGGTCTCCGTTGGAAAGCTTCTCACGTACCTTGGCAATCTGCGCAACCTTAACACCCTCATCCAGATTGATCAGCTTTACACCTGATGTGATTCTGCTCAAAGTGGAGATATCCTGAACACGAAGCTGTATGATAATTCCTTCTGTGGTTATCATCATAATTTCGTTATCGTCATTTACAGCCTTGGCACCTACCACATCACCGGTTTTTTCAACGATCTTGTAGCACTTTACGCCTTTACCGCCACGTTTCTGTACGGTAAATTCATCCATATTGGTACGCTTACCCATTCCATTTTCAGATACGATCAACAGGTCACTGCCCTGAGTCTGTAACTGCATACCGATGATCTCATCCCCGGGAGATAAGTTCATACCAATAACACCCATGGAAGCTCTGCCTGTAGCCCGGACATCCGTTTCCTGGAAGCGGATGCACATACCCTGTTTGGTTACCAGGAAGATTTCACTGCTGCTGTCAGTGATTTTCACCTCGATCAGCTCATCCTCTTCTCGTAAGTTAATCGCAGTCAGTCCATTCTTTCTGACATTGGAGAACTCCATCAGAGGGGTCTTCTTCACAATACCGGTCTTAGTTACCATGAACAGATTCTTATCATCACTGTATTCATGAATCGGAATCATAGCAGTGATCTTCTCACCGGGTGCCAGCTGCAGAAGATTCACAATAGCAGTACCTCTTGCTGTACGACCGGCTTCTGGTATCTCATATGCCTTCAATCTATAAACTCTTCCCATATTGGTGAAGAAATTCAGATAATGATGCGTGGTCGTCATCAACAGATCTTCAATATAATCCTCATCAATAGTCTGCATTCCCTTAATACCACGACCACCGCGGTTTTGTGCCTTGAAATTATCTACGGTCATACGCTTGATATAACCAAGGCTAGTCATAGCGATGATAGTATTCTCCCTCGGGATCAGATCCTCCATGGAGATATCCAGTTCATCATAGCCAATCTTACTGCGTCTGTCATCACCATATTTTTCAGCAATCGCAGTCATCTCTGTCTTGATGACACCCAATAACAGTTTTTCATCCGCCAAAATAGCCTTCAACTCCGCAATTTTTACTACCAGATCCTTATGCTCGTTCTCCAGCTTCTCTCTTTCCAGACCTGTCAGAGCACGCAGACGCATTTCTACGATTGCCTGTGCCTGGACATCGGACAGCTCAAATCTTTCCATCAGTCTTTCTTTTGCAATCTGTGCATTCTGACTGCCACGGATGATAGTAATGACTTCATCAATGAAATCCAAAGCTTTTAACAATCCCTGTAAAATATGATCTCTTTCCTCTGCTTTGTTCAGATCATATTTGGTTCTTCTGGTAACGACATCTTCCTGATGCTTCAGGTAATAAGTCAGCATATCCAGCAGATTCATGACCTTAGGCTGATTGTTGATCAGCGCCAGCATGATCACACCAAAAGTATCCTGCAGCTGTGTATGCTTGTACAGCTGATTCAGAATAACATTGGCATTGGCATCCTTACGAAGCTCAATGACCACGCGGACACCTTCACGGTTGGATTCATCACGGATATCTGTGATACCATCGATTTTCTTTAATTTTACCAGCTCGGCAATCTTGATGATCAGATTGGCCTTGTTGACCATGTAAGGCAGTTCAGTAGCAATGATCTGACTCTTGCCGTTTGGAAGTGTCTCAATATTGGTCACCGCACGGACTCTGATCTTACCGCGACCGGTACGATAGGCTTCTTCACAGCCTCTGGTACCCAGGATCAATCCTCCGGTAGGAAAATCAGGAGCTTTTACAATGGGAAGAATCTCATCGATCGTTGTATCTCTGTCTTCTTCCACACGATTATCAATAATTTTTACGACAGCCTGTACCACTTCACGGAGATTGTGAGGCGGAATATTAGTAGCCATACCTACGGCAATACCGGTAGTACCGTTGACCAGCAGATTCGGATAACGACTGGGCAATACTACAGGCTCTTTTTCGGTATCATCAAAGTTCGGTACGAAATCTACGGTATTCTTGCCGATATCTGCCAATAATTCCATGGAAATCTTGGAAAGTCTTGCCTCGGTATAACGCATTGCTGCGGCACCGTCACCATCCATGGAACCGAAGTTACCGTGACCGTCTACGAGAGGATAACGAGTAGACCAGTCCTGTGCCATATTAACTAATGCGCCATAAATGGAACTGTCACCATGAGGATGATATTTACCCATGGTATCGCCGACAATACGGGCACTCTTACGATGCGGTTTGTCGGGACCATTGTTCAGTTCGATCATAGAATAGAGTACACGTCTCTGTACCGGCTTCAGACCATCCCTCACATCCGGAAGCGCACGGGATGCGATAACACTCATGGCATAGTCGATATAGAAAGTTTCCATTTTCTCTTTCAGATCGACTTCATGGATTTTATCAATCTCAGCCTCCGAAGGCTTATCAAAAATATCGTCGTTCATGTTTCCTCACAATCTGTCGTAAAATACGACTCTCTATTATTAAATACCGTAACTATTCAGATTCTGATTTGAAAAATAGTTGCTAGATGTCCAGATTTTTAACAAACTGAGCATTCTCTTCGATGAATTCTCTTCTGGGCTCTACCTTATCGCCCATAAGAGTAGTAAAGGTCAGATCCAGTTCAGATTCCGTCTCTTCATCATAATTCACTCTGAGCAGAATACGTCTCTCGGGATCCATGGTGGTCTCCCAAAGCTGCTCTGCATCCATCTCACCCAATCCTTTATAACGCTGGATCTTGTTATTTTGATCACGTCCTACTTCCGTCAGAATACTGTCAAGTTCTTCGTCACTATAGGCATACCATACCTTTTTGTTCTTCTCCAGCTTATACAGAGGTGGTTTCGCCAGGAACACATGTCCCTGCTTGATCAGTTCCGGCATAAACCGATAGATGAAGGTCAGCAGAAGAGTACTGATATGTGCACCGTCTACATCGGCATCGGTCATCAGAATGATTTTGTTATAACGAAGCTTGGTAATATCAAAATCTTCATGAATGCCGGTACCAAACGCTGTGATCATTGCTTTGATCTCGGCGTTGGCATAGATTTTATCCAGTCTTGCCTTTTCTACATTCAGGATCTTACCACGTAAGGGAAGAATAGCCTGGGTTGCACGAGAACGTGCTGTCTTCGCACTTCCTCCTGCGGAGTCTCCCTCTACGATGTAGATTTCACAGTTCTTCGGATCCTTGTCAGAACAGTCTGCCAGCTTACCGGGCAGAGCCATAGTATCCAATGCGGTCTTTCTTCTGGTAAGGTCTCTTGCCTTTCTGGCAGCCTCTCTGGCACGCTGTGCCAAAATAGATTTTTCACAGATTGTTTTTGCAATCTGAGGATTCTGCTCTAAGAAGTAGGTCAGCTGCTCACTGACAATATTGTCAACTGCACCTCTTGCCTCACTGTTACCAAGTTTTTGCTTAGTCTGTCCTTCGAACTGGGGATCCTCAATCTTAACACTGACAATAGCAGTCAGACCTTCACGAATATCTTCACCGGACAGATTTGGTTCACTGTCTTTTAACAGCTTTGCGCTTCTGGCATAATCATTAAAAGTCTTCGTAATAGCATTTCTAAAGCCCTGTAAATGAGTACCTCCTTCAGGAGTATTTATATTATTTACAAAGCTGAATACACTCTCGTTATAAGAATCATTGTGCTGGAAAGATACTTCCACGTACACATTGTTCTTCTCGCCTTCAAAATACAGAATATTTTCGTATAAAGGCTCCTTACTCTTATTCAGATAAGCAACAAATTCCTTGATACCACCTTCGTAGTAGAACTCAACAACTTTCTGTTTCTTACCATTTTCCAGAGTAATGGTATGTATCTTCCCGATTTTGCCGCCGGTGCGGGCTTTGGTAGATTCCTCAGAAGTAGCAAAAGCATCTGCAAACGCCTCAGAGTCATCCTTAACGGATTCTTTTGCCGCAGCATCGGAAACAGAATCATCTGAAGATGCAGATGTATCTTTGGCATCTTCCTGTGCTCTCTGTAACAGTTCGCTAATCTGCTCATTTTCATGTTCCGCAGACATTGCCTCCAAAGAAGCTTCCTCTTCCGTACGGTTATCTCTTAAGATGATGCGCAGTCCCTTGGTCAGGAATGCCATCTCTCTGAGTCTTCTCTTCAGTACATCAAAATCATAGACCGTTGTTTCGGTAAAAATCGTATCATCCGGCAGGAAAGTAACCTTGGTACCTGTTTTTTCCATAGGGCAGGTGCCGATTTCTTTCAGTGCATAACACACATGTCCTCTCTCGTAACGCTGCTTATATACCTTGCCGCCCTGGCAGATTTCTACTTCCAGCCAGTTGGAGAGGGCATTTACAACAGACGCACCTACACCGTGCAGACCACCGGATACCTTGTATCCCCCACCGCCGAATTTACCGCCGGCATGCAGAATCGTAAATACGACTTCTACTGCGGGAATACCTGCCTTGTGATTGATACCTACAGGAATTCCTCTTCCGTTATCGATAACAGTGATAGAATTATCTTCGTTGATCGTTACATCAATGGTATCGCAGAATCCTGCCAGTGCTTCATCTACCGCATTATCAACGATCTCATACACCAGATGATGCAGTCCTCTGCTGGATGTGGTACCAATATACATTCCCGGACGCTTTCTTACAGCTTCCAGACCTTCCAATATCTGAATCTGATCCGCGCCGTATTCATGTTCTACCGCGGTATTATTCCTATTTTCTTCGCTCATGATTCCTCACATTCTGCCCTACAGGCTGCCAAAATTATATTCATCTGACGGAGATTCTTCTATATCCGATTTCAGACCCATATTTTCATTTACACAGGTAACTGTTCCGGCGGATACCTTGAATACTCTGTTAATTTCAAACCGGTTATTTACAAATTCTTCCAGACCGGTACAGGTAATGATCGTCTGAATATCTCCAATACTGTTCAACAGATAGTTTTGCCGGTTACTGTCCAGTTCAGACAATACATCATCAAGTAATAGGACCGGTGTATCTTTCGTTATCCTTTTTACTAATTCGATCTCGGATAATTTTAAAGAGAGAGCAGCAGTACGCTGCTGACCCTGGGATCCGAACTTTCGTATATCCACATCACCTACCAGGAAGGAAAAGTCATCTCTGTGGGGTCCCACGGATGTCATTTTGGCCCGCATATCACGATCCTGGCTGTTTTTTAATTTTCTTTCAAATTCATCCAGCTCCACATCCGGCTCATACTGGATACGGATCTCTTCCCTGCCACCGGACAGCTTTTTATGAATCTCATAAATGATCTCATTGAGCTGTTCTACGAACAGCTTTCTGCGCTCTATGATCTTACTTCCGTAGGATACCAGCTGCATATCCCAGATAGTCAGAGTTTCCTTCAGATCCGGATTCATATACATATCCTTCAGAAGCTTATTGCGCTGATTGACGATTTTGTTGTAATGATTGAGATTATAGAGATAGAAATTGTCCAGCTGACATAATTCCATATCTACAAATCTTCTTCGTTCTGCAGGACCGTTTTTAATAATTCCAAGGTCTTCCGGTGAGAAAAATACGACATTACAAAGCCCCAGGAGATCTGCAGCCTTCTTGATCTTCTGACCATCAATAGCAATTCCTTTGGACTTTGACTTTCTCAGATGCATGTCCACGCGGATCTCTTTTCCATCTTTTTCGAGATACGTTCTAATATGTGCCTCTTCCTTGTCAAAATTAACAATTTCTCTGTCCTTGCTTCCTTTATGCGATTTTGTGGTGGCAGCAACATAGATTGCTTCCAGGATATTCGTCTTGCCCTGCGCATTGTCTCCGTACAGAATATTGGTTCCACGGTCGAACTGCAGGACGAGTGAATCATAATTCCTGTAATCTGCCAATTCTATTGATTTGATGATCATAGTAACCTGCTTACTCTATTACGATGGTCTCGCCATCATATTCCACTTTATCTCCGGATACCAGCTTTTTGCCTCTCTGGGTCTCAGTCTGTCCGTTTACTTTTACCAGACCGTCCTGTACGGCAAATTTTGCATCTACGCCGGATTCTACTACACCGGCTGCCTTTAATGCCTGACCAAGCTTTATATAATCATCCTTCAAACGGATCGTATGCATATCTATAACCTCATTTCTAAGCTACTGTCGTAAAGTTCACGGGAAGGATCAGGTAAATATAGCTTTCCTCCACATTTTTGATGAAACAGGGAGCCTTGGGATTTACCATGTACAAATCTACTTCCTCATCATCGATAACACGAAGAGCATCGATCAAAAACTTGGGATTGAATCCGATCATAAGATCCTTACCCTGTTTCTGAATATCAATTTCTTCATTCATGCTTCCCAGAGCGGAATTGATCTTAAGTTCCATTCCGTTGTCTGTGATATTTACAATAATAGGCTTCTTGTCGCCTTCTTTTACCAGAAGAGTAGCACGATCGATACAGCTTAAGAACTCCTTTTTATTGACCTTTACTTTCGTCTCATAATCACTGGAAAGCATCTGGTCGATTTTGAAATATTCTCCTTCGATCAGACGGGATACCACAACGGTCTTATCGAATTCAAATACAATGTGCTTTTCAGTGAAGGAGATTGTAACATCGCTGTCTGCATCTCCGGGTAAAATCTTACTTACTTCATTCAGGGTCTTACCGGGTACCACTACCTTTTTTGGAGCATAACTATTCTTCATCTGAATCTTACGGATAGAGATACGGTGTCCGTCCAGAGATACGATCTTGAATTCATCTCCGTTAATATCAAACAGTTCACCGGTCATTAATTTGTTATTATCATTATCAGAGATAGAGAAAATTGTCTGTCTTACCAGTTCTTTTAAAGTAAACTGGCTGATCACAATGCTGTCATCTCTCTCCACTGCGGGAAGATAGGAAAAATCTTCGCCGGATTTACCAATAATAGTGAATTTTGCCTTTTCGCAGGTAATAACGGTCTTAAAAGAAGCATCTGTTTCAATGGTAATATCGCTGTCGGGAAGTTTACGCACGATTTCAAGGAATATCTTGGCATCCAGGGCAATGATACCTTTTTCTACGATCTGTCCCTCGATGGTCGTCTCAATGCCGAGTTCCATATCATTGGCAGTAAGTTTAATTTCTCCGTTAGTAGTATCTACTAAAATACATTCCAGAATAGACATTGTAGTCTTACTGGGAACAGCTTTGGATACGATCTGTACGCCGTTTAAAAGATTTGCTTTTGAACAGACTAATTTCATGTGTGCATAACTTCCTTTCTGGTTGATTTGCGTACGCGTGGATACGCGTTATATAAAAATAATAAAAGAATTTCGTTGTCTTCTTAATAAGGGATGTTGATATGTGCATAACCAGTCTTATTATACTATTTTTCAAGGAAAAATGGAATGGAAATCTTCGTGGATTTGGCAGAATAACCTAAGAATAACTCTTAGCTTATTCACACCGCATCCTATCCTTCTTGAAGCCTTGAAATCAGTTATCAACAACAATACACATTTTGTTCCCGAGATATACACATCAGGAGGGATTAATCTTTTTCGTGATAATATCTATCTTATTACGAAGTTCCTCGTTGGTCTGAATCTCCGCTGCCACTTTATTCACACCGTGGATGATGGTTGTGTGGTCCTTTTTACCCAAAAGCTTACCTATATTAGTGAAGGAAGTATCCGTTAATTCTCTGCACAGATACATAACGACCTGACGTGGTTGTACAAACTCGGAATTTCTTTTCTTGGAAGTAATATCTTCCGCTTTCACACCAAAATGCTCCGCTACTACATTAATAATGAGAGTAGGAGTGATCTCCTTGGGTTTGTTGGGATAGATAACATCCTTCAGTGCTTCTTCCGCCAGGGAGAGAGTCAGATCTACCTTATTTAATTTGGCAAAAGCAATGATCTTATTAAAAGCACCTTCCAGCTCACGAATGTTGGATTTGATATTCGTAGCAATATATTTGATGATCTCTTCATCAATCTGACGGTCATAGGTCTCAGCGTTTTTCCGTAAAATAGCCATTCTTGTCTCATAATCGGGTGGCTGAATATCTGCGATCAGACCCCATTCGAAACGGGAACGGAATCTTTCATCCAAAGTCTCCATTTCCTTAGGAGGCTTATCGGAAGACAGAATGATCTGTTTGTGGGCAGCGTGCAGGGCATTGAAAGTATGGAAGAATTCCTCCTGGGTACTTTCCTTACCTATAATAAACTGTACATCATCAACCATGAGTACATCAACATTGCGATACTTCTCACGCAGCTTGGTCATGGAAGCTGCATTACCACTACGAATAGATTCGATTACTTCATTCGTAAATTCCTCACTGGTGACGTAGAGTACCTTTTTGTCCGGATCCTGTTCTAATATAAAGTGTCCGATAGAATGCATCAAATGGGTCTTGCCCAGACCGGGACCTCCATATAAATAGAGAGGATTGTAGACCTCTCCCGGAGACTCTGCTACAGCGAGAGATGCGGAATGAGCGAATTTATTGTTGCTTCCTACGACAAAAGTGTCAAATTTGTACTTAGGATTCAGATGGGCATCTTCATAATTCACACCGTAGATCTGGTTTGGAGCAGCCATTTCATTCTCTGCAGGCTCTTCCCCTTTTACATCCTTTTCCAAAATAAAGCTGATATCATAAGGATGATCAAACATCTCGGTGATGGTTACCTGAAAAAAACTCTTATATTTGGAAGAAATATAATTCAGGGCATGTGCCTGGTCCGAGGGAATGATGATACTTACTACATCATTTACCACATTGTGAAATTCTAAAGGTTCTACCCATGTATGATAAGAAATGTCAGAAAGACTGTATTCTCTTCTGACAGCTTCTTTGATAGTTGTCCAATTTTCTTTGATTGCTTCCATTGATTTCCTCCCGTGCAAGCTGACGCATGCGAAACTCCATTTCATTGTATAATAGAATTACAAATAATTCAAATGCAAGTTATGAACAGGTCATGTATAAAGTTATCCACAATCTGTTGATAAAGTTGTTTATAACTTGTAATATAAACAGTGATTGTGGATAGCGATGTGTAAATGTGGATAAAATAGTAAAATTTCAAGATATCCACATTTACTGGATACTTGTCCACTTTTACACGTGATTTACACATAATATCCCTATGAAAAATAAAAATATCCACAAATAATCAACAAGGTGTGGATAACTCGTTTGTGGGTAAAAATGGTGTATATCTATGTGGATAACTTAATTTTAAAAAATTTTAGAATTTTAAAAAGCTCGTTTCCTCTTGATTTTTCAGCATTTTTATTGATTTTTGCTTGACATTGATGGGCTTTTACATTACAATCAATATGCTATTTTCCGAAAGGAAGGCGTATTTTTATGCGCCCAATTGTTGAAAAATATGTTTACCTTTTTATATAAGAAGGTTTAGAGAAGGAGGTGCCTTTCCATGAAGATGACATTTCAGCCTAAAAAGCGTTCCCATTCCAAGGTTCACGGTTTCAGAGCCAGAATGAGTACTCCCGGTGGAAGAAAAGTTTTAGCAGCAAGACGTGCAAAAGGAAGAAAGAAATTATCCGCATAGGTCACAGCAATGTGACCTTTTTTTCTCTTAACTTTCACGGTTGGAGGATTGCATGCAGTTTTCGGAATCATTAAAGAAAAATGAACAGTTCCGTTTTGTGTACAAGAATGGCAGATCTTATGCTAACAAGTACTTTATCATGTATGTTAAGGAAAATGGCCTTGATAAGAACAGAATCGGAATCAGTGTAAGTAAAAAAGTCGGTAATAGTGTGGTAAGACACAGGATTACACGACTGGTCAGAGAAAGTTACAGATTACATGAAAGTGTATTCAATAGTGGTTTGGATATGGTAATCATTGCAAGACCCGGTGCAGCTTCCATAGGATATGAAGAAGCGGAGAGCGCATTGTTACATCTTGCAAAACTTCATCATATTATAAAAATTTATTTTTATAATGACTAAATTAGAATCGTATATGAAAAAAATATTGATAGCCATGATAAGATTTTATCAGAAATATATTTCGCCTTATAAGGGAACCAAATGTCCTTATGTTCCCAGTTGTTCTCAATATGGTCTGGAAGCCATTGAAAAATATGGTGTGATCAAGGGAGGACTTTTGGCAGCCTGGAGAATTTTGAGGTGTAATCCTTTTTCCAAGGGTGGATATGATCCGGTACCGTAAAATTTTAAATAATGGCACTTATTAGGAGGATAAATGAACGGTATTCTTTTGACACAGAATTCCACATTCATTATCGGACAGGTAGCCTGGCTTCTGGGTAAGATAATGGAAGGAATCTTCGAAGTTCTGAATATGATCGGTATTCCAAATATCGGTCTCGCAATCATCCTTTTTACAATTGTTGTTAACCTGTTGATGATGCCTCTTACCATCAAGCAGCAGAAATTCTCTAAGCTGTCTGCTAAAATGAATCCTGAGATCCAGGCGATTCAGGCAAAATACAAGAATCGTAAGGATCAGGATGCTCAGTTGGCACAGAATCAGGAAATCCAGGCAGTATATGCAAAGTATGGTGTATCTCCTACCGGCAGCTGTCTGTATATGTTGATCCAGATGCCTATTCTGTTTGCTCTGTATCGTGTAATTTATGCAATTCCTGCTTATGTCGGCAGAGTTAAGGAAGCCTTCTTCCCTCTGGTAGATAATATTATTGATACAGCCGGTGCAACGGAGCTGGTTCAGAATCTGAGCAATTCCGCTATGTACAGTAAGCAGTTCACGAATGCAGGCTTTGTAGCCGGTACTCACAGTGAATATGTACAGAATACGATCATTGACTGTCTGAACAAGGCATCTACCGCTGATTTTGCAAGTATCAGTGAGAAGTTCCCTTCTCTTGCAGCAGATGTGACCAATACGGTAAGCAAGCTGGAAGAGTATAATAATTTTTTAGGACTGAATATCGGCAACTCTCCTTCTTATGTGTTGAAGGAAGCATGGGCTAACGGAGCATGGCTTTTAGTAATCGGAGCAATTGCTATTCCGGTTCTGTCTGCTTTGACACAATGGATCAACGTAAAGCTGATGCCTCAGCAGGATACTTCTTCTAACAATGGCAATGATCAGGCGGCAGCAATGGCTTCTTCCATGAAGACTATGAATATGATCATGCCTCTGATGTCTGCATGGTTCTGTTTTACATTACCTTCCGGTCTGGGTCTATACTGGGTTGCAGGTAGCGTTGTCAGAAGTATCCAGCAGATAGTGATCAATAAGCATATTGATAAGATGAATTTTGATGATATTATCAAGAAAAATTCTGCAAAGAGTGCGAAAAAGCTTGAAAAAATGAAGGAACAGCAGGAAAAAATGAATGCTTATGCAAGCATGAATACTAAAAATCTTCAGAAGAAAGCAAATATTTCTTCTAAAATGGATAATAGTGAAGTATCTGCTGACAGCTATTCCGAAGTAAAAGAAGCAAAACCCGGAAGTATGATGTCTAAGGCTAATATGGTCAGAGACTATAACGAGAAAAACAGCCGTAAATAGAAAGTTTCCTTAATAATTGAGGAGGTAAATAATATGGACATGATCGAAGTATCTGCAAAGACAGTCAGTGATGCTATTACAGAAGCTTGCCAAAAGCTGGGTGTTACCAGTGATAAGCTGGATTATGAAGTAGTAGAAGAGGGTTCTTCCGGATTTTTAGGAATCGGAGCAAAGGCTGCTGTGATCAAAGCATCTGTTAAAAAAAGTTCTGTAGAAGAGGTTGCCAGAGTATTCTTAAACGATGTATTCCAGGCAATGAATATGGAAGTAGTAATTGCCATTAAGTACAACGAAGAAGAGAAGAGCATGGATATCGAATTAAGCGGTAATGAGATGGGTGTTCTGATCGGTAAGAGAGGACAGACATTGGATTCCCTCCAGTACCTGGTATCTCTGGTGGTGAACAAAGAATCTGAAGAGTATATTCATGTAAAGGTTGACACCGAGAATTATCGTCAGCGCAGAAAAGAAACTCTTGAGAATCTTGCCAAAAACATTGCTTATAAGGTTAAGAGAACCAAGAGAAGCGTATCTCTGGAGCCCATGAATCCTTATGAGAGACGAATTATTCATTCCGCATTGCAGAATGATAAATATGTTACCACACACAGCGAAGGTGAGGAACCTTTCCGAAGAGTTGTAGTTACTTTGAAGAAATAATCAAAGTGAAGATTACAATAATGTGATGAAAAGCCGGTATTAGAATTTCATTCTATTTACCGGCTTTATTTACAACTGCCCTTTTTTTGGAGTATAATTGTCTATATTTTAAGGAGATATACAAAAATGAAAAGCTGGTTTAAAAATAAATGGAATAAGGGAAAGATGCTTGAGGAATTAAAGCCTGCTTTATTTCTGTCTCTGACTTTTTGCTTTATGATTTTTATTTATGCTCCGCTGGAATTTTACATTAATAACAGTAATGAATTTTGGTATGATGCCTACTTATTGTTTCCTTTTATTCTAAAAGATTTCCTTTTGTTTTTTGTGATCAGTCTTATTGGTTTTACGGTAGCTTATTTTATAGCAAAGATAGTTTATGAAATTGCATTGTATGGTTATTTTGCCTGTATGATTGCTTGTTATATTCAGGGCAATTTTATGATAAAAAATCTACCGCCTCTGGATGGTACGGAAATTAATTGGACTTTGTATCGTACGGAAACTATGAAATCTACAATTATGTGGATTGCAGTAGCTGTCATTTGTCTTATTGGATTTTTCCTTTTAAAATATGATAAAATAAAGAAGCTAGTCAGTTATATCAGTATTTTTATGATATTGATGCTTGGAAGTACGATCACTGTTCTTGCTGTAAATGGTGATATTTTTACTAAAAAGCAATATGAAAAATTTAATAAATTAGATCAATTTGAAATGTCTACGGATACTAATTTTATTATAGTATTGTTAGATGCTGTTGATGAAGAGTGTTTTTGGCAGGTGTGGGAACAGCATCCGGAATATAAAGAAGAAATGAGAGATTTTACTTTCTATAATAATACTATGTCCGGATATGCCTATACAGATCATTCTCTTCCTTTGATCATATCCGGAGAATGGTATGAAAATAAAGAGCCTTTTTTGGATTATCAGATTAGAATATTTAAAAATTCTCCTTTTTTTGAATATTTGAAGAAACAGGATTATACTTTAAGTTATTATGAAGATGAGTATAAGTTCGAAGTAGGCGTGATGGACGGGGCATTTAATAATCTGGCTTATACGCAGTCTTCTCTTTGGGATGCTCCTTTATTTAATAAACGTATCATTAAAATGGTTGGTATGAAATATGCTCCTTATTTGTTAAAACCGAAATGTTGGTTTAATGTTGATATGCTAAATAATCAAGAGATGACTCCAAAAGATGAAGAATTATTCTCCTGGAAAAATAAAGAATTTTATGATGATTTGAAAGAAGATGAGATAAGTTATGTGGATGGAAAAAGATTTAAACTAATTCATTTGATGGGGGCACATGTTCCTTTCTATTATGATAAGGATGTAAATGTAATAGATAATGCCAATTACTATACTTGTATTGAATCTTCTATGACAGTTACTATGGCATATCTGGATAAATTGAGAGAGGCCGGAGTATATGATAATTCAGTGATTATTGTTCTCTCGGATCATGGATATAATATAGAAGGTGATGCGGTAGATACTCCACAACGTAATGAAAATGAAACAGGCAGACAACATCCTATTTTATTTATAAAAGGATTGAATGAAAATCATGATTTTCAGGTATCCGGAGCACCCATTTCTTTTGAGGATCTGGTTGGTGCGTATTATAAATTGTTGGATGGTGCAGCATCTGATGATTGCTTTGAGTATAAAGAGGGTGATCAGCGGGAGCGCAGATATCTTCTCTATAAATATCTTGGAGAAGATCATATGGTAGAATATATGCAAACAGGTTATGCAGGTGATGAATCTACATTGATTCCCACCGGAAGAGTGTTTGATGCAAAATAGATAATAGTGAGCGTTAATATGGAAAAATATGAAAACGAAACAATTGCTGCCATTGCAACAGCGTTATCGGATTCCGGAATCGGGATTGTAAGAATTAGCGGAGAAAATGCAATATATATAATAGATAATATTTTTCGTTCTGCAGCCGGCAGGAGAATCTTGACAAAGGTACAGAGTCATACGATTCATTATGGTTACATTGTCGATTCGGATGAAAATGTAATTGATGAAGTTATGGTTGCTGTCATGAAAGCTCCGAGGAGTTATACCACGGAAGATACAGTAGAGATCAACTGTCATGGCGGTGTGTTGGTCATGCAGAAAGTATTGGAAGCGGTACTGCATGCCGGTGCCAGACTGGCGCAGCCGGGTGAATTTACAAAAAGGGCTTTTTTGAACGGTAGAATTGATCTATCCCGGGCGGAAGCTGTTATCGATGTGATTCATTCGCAGAATGAATATGCTCTTTCTTCTTCGGTAAGTCAGTTAAAGGGACAGCTTTCGAACAAAATACACACGTTGCGGGAAGATATTTTATATCAGATTGCTTTTATCGAATCGGCATTGGATGATCCGGAGCATATCAGTCTGGATGGATATCCGGAGCAGCTCGCTACAAAGGTTACCCATTTTCAACAAGAGATTGCGAAGCTTTTAGCTACAGCTGATAATGGAAGACTTATCAAAGAAGGAATATCCACCGTGATTGTAGGTAAGCCTAATGCCGGAAAATCTTCTCTGCTTAATATGCTGCTGGGAGAAGACAGAGCTATTGTTACAGAGATTGCGGGTACTACCAGAGATGCCCTGCATGAGACAATCAATCTGCATGGAATCAGTCTGAATATGATCGATACCGCCGGAATTCATGAAACACAGGATGTGGTTGAGAAGATCGGTGTGGAACGGGCCAAAAAATATGCTATGGATGCTGATCTTATTTTATATGTGGTGGATGCTTCTGGGAATATTGATGTGGACGATCAGAATATTATTTCCTTACTGGATGACAAAAAGGCAATTATTCTTTTGAATAAATCAGATCTGGAAAATAAAATCACAGAAGAAAGCCTGAAAGAAAATCTGGCAAAAAGATTAAAACATAGCGAGGATATTCGTATCCTTCGTACTTCTACCATTGATCCCTCTTCGGAAAATTCCGGAATGGAAGAACTGGAAGAGACCATTCGGAATATGTTTTTTGATGGCGAATTAAAAGAAAATAATGAATTGGTAGTCACAAACCTCAGGCATAAAGAAGCTCTTCAGGATGCTTTGAATAGTTTAAAATTGGTAGAGAGAAGTATTGAAGACGGAATGCCCGAAGATTTTTATTCTATCGATCTGACAAGTGCATATGCTTCTCTGGGCAAAATCATCGGGGAAGAAGTAGATGAAGATGTGGTCAATGAGATTTTCTCAAAATTTTGTATGGGAAAGTAATAACTAAGAGGAATAAATAACATGGAACTAAAAAAACAAGTGGATGTATGTGTGGTAGGTGCCGGTCATGCCGGATGTGAAGCTGCTCTTGCCTGTGCAAGGCTGGGACTTCAGACAGTGATATTTACGGTAAGTGTAGATAGTATTGCTTTGATGCCCTGCAATCCGAACGTCGGTGGTTCATCCAAGGGACATCTGGTAAGAGAATTGGATGCTTTGGGTGGAGAGATGGGTAAAAATATTGATAAAACTTTTATCCAGTCCAAAATGTTAAATGTCTCCAAAGGTCCTGCAGTACATTCACTGCGTGCACAGGCGGATAAAGCAGAATATTCCAGGGCAATGCGTAAAGTATTGGAAAATCAGGATAATCTGTTGATCAAACAGGCGGAAGTCTGTGAACTTCTCTGGGAGGAAACAGAAGATCATAAGAAAAAGATCACAGGTGTCAAAACCTTTACCGGAGCCATCTATGAATGTAAGGCTGTGGTCCTTTGCACCGGTACATATCTTCGTGCGAGATGTTTGTGCGGTGAATCTATTACTTATACCGGACCTAACGGATTGCAGGCAGCAAATCACCTTACGGATTCTCTGAAAGCAATGGGAATAGAAATGCGTCGTTTTAAGACAGGAACTCCTGCCAGAATGGATAAGCGTTCTCTTGATTTTTCCAAAATGGAAGAGCAGTTCGGAGATGAGAAAGTGGTTCCTTTTTCTTTTTCCACAGACCCTGAATCTGTACAGAAAGAACAGGCTTCCTGTTGGCTGACTTACACGAATGAAAATACGCATGAAATCATTCGAAATAACTTGGATCGTTCTCCAATTTATGCAGGTATTATCGAAGGAACCGGTCCCAGATATTGTCCTTCGATTGAAGATAAAGTTGTTAAATTTGCGGAAAAAGAGAGACATCAGGTATTTATTGAGCCGGAGGGGTTGCACACGAATGAAATGTATGTTGGTGGAATGTCCTCATCTCTTCCGGAAGATGTACAATTAGCTATGTATCGTACTGTTCCGGGACTGGAACACTGTGAAATCGTTAGAAATGCTTACGCAATTGAATATGACTGTATTAATGCGAAACAGTTGAATCCTTCCCTGGAATTCAAATATATCATTGGACTGTTTAGTGGTGGACAGTTTAACGGAAGCAGTGGATACGAAGAGGCAGCTTCCCAGGGACTAATCGCCGGTATCAATGCGGCAATGTCTATTCTGCACAGAGATCCTCTGATTCTGGATCGTTCCGAAAGCTATATCGGAGTATTGATCGATGATCTGGTTACTAAAGATAACAGAGAACCTTATCGTATGATGACCTCCAGAGCGGAATATCGTCTGTTGCTTCGTCAGGACAATGCAGATCTGCGTCTTCGTAAGAAAGGCTATGAGATCGGTCTCATCTCACAGCAGGAGTATGATGCTCTGATTGAAAAGGAAGAACTTATCGATCAGGAAATTCAGAGACTGAAAAATACTTCAGTAGGTGCCAATAAAGAGATCCAGCATTTTTTGGAAGAGTGTGGCAGCTCTACTCTGAAAACGGCAGCTACTCTGGCAGAACTGATCTGCAGACCGGAGCTGGGATATGCGGCACTGGCTCCTATTGATAAGGAACGAAAACCTCTTCCTTCGGCTGTTGTGGAACAGGTAGAAATTGAAATTAAATATGAAGGATATATTATCAGACAGAAACGTCAGGTTGAACAGTATCGTAAGATGGAGAAAAAATTAATTCCGGATAATCTGAATTACGATGAAGTTCCTTCCCTTCGACTGGAAGCCAGACAGAAACTGAAGGAATTCCGTCCGATTTCCGTAGGACAGGCCTCCCGTATCTCCGGAGTATCTCCTGCAGATATTTCGGTATTGTTAGTGTACCTGGAACATTATAATGCAAAAAATCATAGTTAATATGAATTCCGGAGGAATGCATGGCAGAATATAACACAGAACAATTTGAAAAAGACTGTAAGGCACTGGGTGTAACCTTAAGTGATGAACAGATCCGGCAATTTCTGAAATATTTTGAGATGCTGGTGGAGTGGAATGAGGTAATGAACCTTACCGCAATTACAGAATATGATGAAGTCATGAAGAAACATTTTGTGGATAGTATTTCTCTCTGCAAAGCTTACGATGTGACACAGAATAAAACAGTGATCGATGTTGGAACCGGAGCAGGTTTTCCGGGGCTTGCATTGAAGATTGCATTTCCGAATCTCCAGGTTACCTTATTGGATTCCCTGAATAAGAGAATCAATTTTTTAAATGAGGTGATCTCTGCTTTAGGGCTTACCGGTGTAGAGACAATTCATGGCCGTGCGGAGGATTATGCCAAGCCTGGAAAATGCAGAGAAAAATATGATCTTTGTGTATCCAGGGCAGTGGCAAATCTTTCCACATTGTCAGAATATTGCCTCCCCTTTGTAAAGGTCGGCGGCAAATTTATCTCTTATAAATCTGAAAAAATAACAGAAGAGATGAATGCTGCACAGCATGCTGTGAAGATACTTGGTGGAAAAATGGATGGACAGGTTGAATTTACACTTCCCGATTCGGATATTTATCGGAATCTGTTTATTATTACAAAGCAAAAGTCCACACCTGCAAAATATCCCAGAAAAGCCGGATTGCCATCCAAGGAACCCTTGTCATAAAACGAAGAGAATCCAATGTAAAAATTGTGTTAAGATTTATTTATTATTAATAAAAAGAGTTTTACACAATAATATTATTCCTATATGATAAATATAATGGAATATTTCTAAATAGAACATATGTTCTATAAGGTGATATATGAACAATAATTTAAATGTACAAAAGAATGAGTGTAATTGTAATATAGAGAATGGTAAGAAAATTGTGGAGATGTTGGAGACGGAGAGAAAAAGAATTGTTTCCGAACTTCATGATACTTCCTTGCAGAATATTGCCCATTTTGTTCATATGATTGAACTTGCTTCCTTATATATTGATAAGGATCCTGCCAGAGCGAAGATGGAATTGAATTCTGTGAGTAAAGGATTGCATAATGTCATTGAAGATATCAGAAGTACTATTTTCAATCTGCGTCCTATGACATTTGATGATCTGGGATTAAAGGCTTCCTTTGAAAGATTACTGGATTTTTTGAATGCTGACAGAGACTACATAATGGATGTGGAAATCGATGATGTTTCATGTGAAACAGATGATTATTTTTGTATTACCTTATACCGTGTGGTTCAGGAATGTCTGTTAAATATTAAAAAGCATTCACAGGCTACCAGGGTATTATTCCATTGTAAAAAAACAGAGCAGCAATATGAAATCTTAATCCAAGATAATGGTAAGGGATTTACCATGGAAGAAGCGGAAGATAAATCAAATAGTCATTTTGGATTAGCATTGACCCATGAGGGTGTTGTTCTATTGAACGGTACAATACATATAAGTTCTGAGATTGGTAAGGGAACTACGATAGATATTAAGATTCCTTTAGATTTACATTTAGCTGAAAAATAGGACAGCAAGACAAAGAATAAATATATACAAGTAAGTGAGGATATATATGAGTATAAAAGTTATGTTGGCAGATGATCATGTTCTTATGAGAGAAGGAATACGTCAATTACTGGAATTTGACGGTACTATTTCTGTGATCGCCGAAGCTAATAATGGTGTAGAATGTATGGAGCAATTACTTTCTGTCCATCCTGATATACTGCTTTTGGATATTAATATGCCTGTTATGAATGGAATAGAAGTGCTGCAGGAGATTAAGAAGAAAAGTATCTCTGTTAAAATATTGGTATTAACGGTACACAATGAAGTTGAATATCTTTTAAAGGCTGTGGACATTGGCGTAGATGGTTATATCATGAAAGATGCAGAATCCGCAGAGCTGAAAAAAGCCATTAATTGTATTATGCAGGGAGAAACTTATATTCAACCCAGTCTGGTACCGGCATTGAACAGCCGACTGGTATCCAGAGATATTGACAAAGAAAAAATCAACAGTCTGACGAAGAGAGAGTTGGAAGTACTTATTGAGGTTGCTAACGGAATGTTCAATAAGGAGATTGCAACATCTCTGAATATCAGTGAGAGAACAGTAAAAAATCACATTTCTAATATCTTTAAAAAAATTGATGTATCCGATCGAACACAGGCAGCTGTGTTTGCTATCAAAAATGATCTGATTAAATTGTATTAGGTTACTGCCAACCTTTGCAGACATCTATCCACTGCAGGAAGTTTGAGTATTTTTCTAATTCAGGGATTGTTAATTCAATTGCACTGTTAGGACTTCCTGCAGCCGGAAATACAGTTTCAAATCTTTTCAAAGATTCGTCTAAGTATATTTTCACATTATCATTCACTGCAAACGGACATACACCGCCAATGGCATGACCAATAATTCTTTCTACTTCATCCCCCGGAATCATTTTTGCTTTTGCTCCGAAAAAGTGTTTGTATTTCGCATTATCGATTTTTGTATCCCCAGCAGTTACTATTAATATTGGCTGATCACCAATTAAGAAGGACATAGTCTTAGCAATACGTTTTCCTTCACATTGTAAAGCTTCCGCTGCTAATTCTACGGTTGCACTCGAAACATTAAATTCCAAAATATGATCATCCATCTGATAGGTTTTGAAATATTCTCTTACTTTATCAATAGCCATATTAATCTCCATTCCGCAGACGACTCCTTTCGTCGGAGGAATCGCAAATCAAAATTCAATTTTCTACTCCAAATCAGTTTGTGCTTACTTGTGCCACTAGCATTTTTATCCTAGCATAGATGTTAAAACAAAACAAGTTACATAGATATCCTTTTAAATTAATTTATTCACTAGATGTAGGGGTTAATTACATAGAATGTTTCACGTGAAACATTCTATGATCCTATATGAAAATCATACTACATAATGTTTCACGTGAAACATTACCACCCAAGATATAGTGGCTAAATTTGTGAAACATATTACAAAAAAAGCGTGAAACATAATACTTATGAAAAATACAACAAATACACAGCCACAACATCTAGTATTTGCCTATAAATGCGAATAAAGTATCAACTTTTTGTAGTATTTTTACCTTGTAACATAGAAATGCTCATGCTATTATTATAGAGTGGTTTCACATTTACAGAATGGAGGATTTCATAATGTTAGAATTCAAATATGATACACAATTATTAATTGAAGGTACCAATCTGGATGAAGATGAAATTAATGACTACATTACAGAACATTTCAAAGGTGACTGTCTGTTGGCAGTAGGAGATGAAGAACTGATCAAGATTCATTTTCATACCAATGAGCCGTGGAAGGTTCTGGAGTATTGTGCTTCTCTCGGAGAAATCTATGATATTGTAGTAGAAGATATGGACAGACAGTCCAGAGGTTTGCACGGCTAAATCATTAAGAAAGACATGGTGAAAAAATAAGTATGGGTAGAATTATTGCAATAGCAAACCAGAAGGGTGGCGTAGGTAAGACGACTACGTCCATTAATTTGTCTGCATCTCTGGCTGCAAAAGGTAAAAAGGTATTAGTAATTGATACAGATCCACAGGGAAATACTACCAGCGGATTTGGCATCGAAAAAAATGAATTGGAAAATACAATTTATGAACTGATCTTGGGAGAGTGTTCTATCAGGGATTGTATTATTTCAAATATTATCGAGAATGTATCGGTAGTTCCTTCCAATGTAAATCTGGCAGCTGCTGAGATCGAACTGATCGGAGTAGATAAGAAGGAATACATATTAAAGAATGAAGTGGATTATGTTAAGGATGATTATGATTTTATTATCATTGATTGTCCTCCTTCTTTGAATATGTTAACAATTAATTCCATGACTACCGCAGACAGTGTGCTGGTTCCCATTCAGTGCGAATATTATGCGTTGGAAGGATTGAGCCAGTTGATCCACACTATTAATCTGGTAAAAGAGAGACTGAATCCGGATCTTAGAATTGATGGTGTTGTTTTCACTATGTACGATTCCCGTACCAATCTGTCTATGCAGGTGGTAGAAAATGTTAAACAAAATCTGAATCAAAAGGTGTATAATACATTAATTCCCCGAAATATCAGATTAGCGGAAGCTCCCAGTTATGGAATGCCCATCAATATGTATGATCCAAAATCTGCCGGAGCAGAAGCTTACATGCAGCTTGCAGAAGAAGTCATTAAAAACAAGTAAGAAAGTATAGGAGAAGAACGGTATGGCAGCGAGAGGATTGGGAAAAGGTCTGGATTCTCTAATACCTAATGCATTAGGGGAGACAAAGACAAAAAAAGAAACAACAGCAAAATCAAAGACAGAGATAACAGAAGGAAAAGAGCCGCAGACCCTTGTGAAGATCACAAAGGTAGAGCCTAACAGAGAACAGCCTCGTAAAAATTTTGATGAGGATGCTCTGCAGGAGCTGGCAGATTCCATTAAACAGTTTGGTCTGTTACAGCCGATTTTGGTACAGGACCGCAAAGATTATTACGAAATCATTGCCGGTGAGAGAAGATGGCGTGCAGCAAAGCTGGCAGGTCTGAAGGAAGTTCCGGTTATCATCCGTAATTATACGGAGCAGGAGATCGTGGAGATTTCCCTGATTGAGAATATCCAGCGTGAAGATCTGAATCCGATTGAAGAAGCACAGGCGTATAAGAGACTCTTAACAGAGTTTCATCTGAAGCAGGATGAAGTGGCAGAGAGAGTATCCAAGAGCCGTGCAGCAGTTACCAACTCTATCCGACTTCTGAAACTAAACGAAGAAGTACAGCGCATGGTGGTAGATGAGATGATCAGTACCGGACATGCGAGAGCATTACTGGCTGTGGAGAATCCGGAAGAACAGTATAATCTGGCACAGCGTATTTTTGATGAAAAGTTGAGCGTACGTGATGTAGAGAAACTGGTAAAAAATTTACATAAACCTACAAAGTCCAAAAAAGTAGATGATAAAACCATGCAGGTGATCTACCAGGATATTGAAGAAAAACTGAAACAAAAGCTTGGAAGAAAAGTAACCGTTACATCTAAGGGAGAGGGATCCGGTAAGATCGAAATTGAATTTTACAATCATGAAGATTTGGATAGACTCCTGGATGTACTGAATAAATAAGAGAGACAAGTAAAGAGAAGAGATACAAAGGAGAGTATTATGACAGGTAGTACTTTTTTAAATCAGATCGGTCTGGGTGGATTTGACTTAGGATACCTTCTGATCGGAATGACAGTAACAATCCTGCTGTTACTCATTTTTCTGATTCTGTTGATCGTGCAGATCCGGAAGACGAGTAAATTAAAAAAGAGACTGGATAAATTTCTCACCGGTAAAGACGGTACCAGTCTGGAACAGGATATTGCAGGTCTATATGAGGACAATAAATTCCTCAAGGCAAATACAGAGAAAAATAAAAAGGATATTCGTACTTTATATAAGAATATGGAATCCGCTTATCAGAAAATGGGTCTGGTAAAATACGATGCATTTAATCAGATGGGAGGACAGCTGAGTTTTTCTCTGGCACTGCTGGATGAAAATAATAATGGATTTATTATTAATTCCGTTCATAGTTCTGAGGGTTGTTATTCTTACACTAAGGAGATCAAACTCGGACAGTGTGCGATCGATCTGGGAGCTGAGGAGGCAGAAGCACTTTCCATAGCAATGGGGGAATAAAAGAGGAAGCAGCATATGAAGAGGATGAAACTGAGCGAGCTGACCGGAAACGAAATTCTTGCACAGTCATTGATGACTTGGGATTATCAGATCATTCTTCCGGAAGGCGTAGTATTAAAAAAAGAGTATATTTCTAAAATAGAAGAAATGGGTATCCTGGAGGTCTATGTAAAAGAAGACCAGGCAAATGAAATAGTAATACTTAAAAACGATATAGAAAAAACGATAAAAGATAAAGTAAAAAGTATTCTTGAGAGACACACTTATCAGAATAATAAAGAACTGCAGGGACTGACCCAGGCGGCAGATGAGATTATTACGAATATACTGGATGAAAAAGAAGTCATAGAAAAAGTATTTGACATCCGGGAGAGAAGTGCAGATATCTATGAACATTCCATCAGCTTAAGTTCCATGGCAATTCTGACAGCGCTTCGGCTGAAGCTAGATAAAAGTGTGATTCATGATATCGGTGTAGGCTGTCTGTTACATGATATCGGACTCAGATATACGACTTTGGATTACGAAGGTAAATCCATGGAGGATATGAAGCCGGAAGCACTGGCTGAGTATAAGAAGCATCCGGTCTACGGATATACTTCCGTCAAGGATGAGGACTGGATTTCTGATGAGGTGAAGAAGATCATTCTGTATCATCATGAGAGACTGGATGGATCCGGATTTCCTCTCCGATTAAAAGAAGCGGAGATTCCTTTCTCTTGCCAGATCGTAGTGGTATGTGATGCCTTTGATGAGATGATCTGTGGTATTGCTCAGAGACGTAGCAAAGTATATGAAGCGGTAGAATATTTAAAAAGCTTTAAAAATGTGAAATATAATGGTAAAATAGTAGACGCGTTTTTAAGTTTTACTGCAGTCTACCCCGCCGGGAGCCACGTGCTTACCAGTGACGGAGAAGAAGCAATCGTAGTATCGCAGAACAAAGATTTCCAGGATCGTCCTGTGATCCGGATTATCCGGGATAAAAATGGACAGAAATTAAAAGAAGAGAAGATACTGGATCTTGTGAAAGTTCTGAATGTGTATATTGAAAAAGGATTAGAATAATGCTGTTCAGATCAGAATGGCAGAATGGAGGAAGTCATGATAGACATTAAATTTTTAAGAGAAAATCCCGAGGTGGTCAAGGAGAACATCCGCAAAAAATTCCAGGATGAAAAGCTCTCTCTGGTAGATGAGGTGATCGCACTGGATGCCGAGAGCAGAAAGGCAAAGCAGGAAGCAGATGATCTGCGTGCATCCAGAAACCGTATTTCCAAAGAAATCGGTGCACTGATGGGTCAGGGCAAAAAGGAAGAGGCAGAAGCCAAGAAAGCAGAAGTAGCTGCCGGTGCAAAGCGTCTGGCTGAACTGGAAGCTTCCGAGACCGAACTGCAGGAGAAGATCACCAAGATCATGATGGTCATTCCCAATATCATTGATGAATCTGTGCCTATCGGTAAGGACGACAGCCAGAACGTAGAGATCGAGAAATTCGGCGAGCCTGTAGTTCCTGATTTTGAGGTTCCTTATCATGCAGATATCCTGGATCGTCTGAACGGTCTGGACAAGGAGAGCGCAGGACGTACCAGCGGTAATGGTTTCTATTATCTGATGGGTGATGCAGCAAGAATTCATTCTGCAATGATCAGCTATGCAAGAGACTTCATGATCGATAAGGGATTCACCTATTGCATTCCTCCTTTCATGATCCGCAGCAGCGTAGTAAACGGCGTTATGAGCTTCGCAGAAATGGAAGCCATGATGTATAAGATTGAAGGAGAGGATCTGTACCTGATCGGTACCTCCGAGCATTCTATGATCGGTAAGTTCAAGGGTCAGATCGTAGAAGAGAAGAGCCTGCCTATTACCATGACTTCTTATTCCCCTTGCTTCCGTAAGGAAGTAGGTTCCCACGGCATCGAGGAGAGAGGTGTATACCGTGTACACCAGTTCGAGAAGCAGGAGATGGTAGTTCTGTGTAAGCCTGAGGATTCCATGGACTGGTATAACAAGATGTGGTCCTACACCGTAGAATTCTTCCGCAGTCTGGATGTACCCGTTCGTACCCTGGAGTGCTGCAGTGGTGATCTGGCAGATCTGAAAGTAAAATCCTGCGACGTAGAAGCATGGAGCCCCAGACAGAAGAAGTATTTTGAGGTTGGTTCCTGTTCTACCCTGGGTGATGCACAGGCTAGACGTCTGGGTATCCGAACCAAGGGTGAAAACGGAACTTATCTGGTACACACACTGAACAATACCGTATTGGCATCTCCCAGAGGACTGATCGCATTCCTGGAGAATAATGTAAATGAGGATGGCAGCGTGAACATTCCCGTAGCTCTGCGTCCTTACATGGGTGGTAAGGAGAAAGTATTCCCCCAGAAATAAATAAAAATGTGGAAAACTGTTTGCAGATTTTCATAAAATGTGAATAATTCGCGATAGAAGCGTCAGAAGTAAAAACGGAAGATGTAAATCGTGAAAATAACAGAGGCAGAAAGAAGGTGATTTTTTGCACAAATATATGAGAGCAATCGGATTCAGTGAGTATACTGACCGGAAGAAATTAAAAGAATTATTGACGGACGTGATCATGAATTCTGACCACCGCGCATATACCATGAATCAGGAGGGCATCCTCCTTGGAGAATTCAGCAAAAATCACACACACACTAAAGGTACCGCAGAATCCGGTACCTTTGGTGTGGCTGTCTGTGGAGAATTTGATGATAACGATAAGTTCATCTACGAATACTATTTTCCGTATCTGACGGGAAGCGGCATTACTTCGTATGAAGATGTCTCTGTGGAACGCCATGCGGATAAGGATTCCTATGCCGGTATCTGCGATGATATCAAGGTTGGAATCTCTCTGATTTTTTATCTGCGGAATCGTATTCCGTATATCAAAGCACAAAGCACCGGAAAGTTACCAATCCGCGGTACTACACTTACCTTATCCGGATTGTCTCTGAAGGGCAGTATTCTTCTACCTATAAAAAAGGATGAAGAACAGGTCCTGCGCGTGAAAAAAGATTCTGCCAATCGTAATAAACTCCTGGCCGCTGCCAGACAGGGAGACGAGGATGCCATTGAGACATTGACACTGGAAGATATGGATATGTACACCACCATCTCCCGGAAGATACAGAAGAACGATATTTTCAGTCTGGTGGACACCTATTTTATGCCTTACGGTGTGGAGTGCGACCAGTACTCAGTACTGGGAGAGATTACAGAGTTTCGCCTGGTGACCAATGATATTACCGGAGAAAAGGTATATATTCTTACGATTCTGTGCAATGAATTGACTTTTGATGTGTGCATTAACGAAAAAGACCTCTACGGTGAACCTCAGGTGGGACGTCGTTTTAAGGGATCCATCTGGCTGCAGGGATATATCAATTTTCCTGAGGAATAATGTTGCAAAATAACAATAATTTCGGTATACTAACAGTTGTGCATATGTTTCCATAGTTAAATGGATATAACAAGCGCCTCCTAAGGTTTAATCATGGTTAAACCCAGTGAAAACACAGAGGTGGTAAATCGGAGTTCGATTCCAACAGGGATTGACGAAGCTGTCAAAGTAAGATACAATGGAAATTCATCACGCAAGTGATTGGATTCATAGATATGGCAACCGTAGCCAAAAAGGTGTGAAAGCCTTGAAAATACGGCATTTGTCTCCTTAGTTAAATGGATATAACGGGGTCCTCCTAAGACTCTATTGTAGGTTCGATTCCTATAGGAGACGCTCATTTTTAGCGGTAATGAAGATTGTTTCATTACCGCTTTTTTTGTGCAGAATTGCAATTTCAGTGACAAATTTGTCATCGATTCACATTTTTTGGTCTGTCACCCAGAGGGACTAACTACAATGTAACACTAATAATATAAGGTGTTAAAATTGCGTTGTCTCAAATAGAAATTATGATAGAAGACATAAGATTAGGAGGAGCTATGAGCAAAACAATTGTTGAGTTTAAGGATGTTGTAAAGACATATGGAAGCGGTGATGCTCTTTTATATGCAGTCAACCATATTGACTTTAAAGTAGAAGAAGGCGAATTTGTAGTCATACTGGGACAGTCTGGTGCCGGTAAATCGACAGTACTTAATATTTTAGGCGGTATGGACCAGCCGACAGAGGAAAAGGCAAAATCATGTGATCGGCAGGTACAAAGTTTTCGAGGAGATTCCTTGGTTGTTGAAATAGATGGATTGCTCTATAATGGCACTATAAATTGTATGTTTGACACCGACAGTTTTCCGGGAATTGTCTGAGTGTACTGTAAATAGGATATCTGAGGAAGGTATATATTATGAAGTATGAAAATGTTGTAGAAGGCAAATTTATCAACAGACCTAACAGATTTATCGCCTATGTGGAGGTCGCAGACAGGATGGAAACGGTACACGTAAAAAATACAGGGCGGTGTCGGGAGCTTTTGCTGCCGGGAAATACCGTTGGTATTCAAAGGTCGGACAATGAGGCCCGTAAAACAAAGTATGATCTGATATCGGTATATAAAAAAGGGTCCGGTTGGGTAAATATTGATAGTCAGGCACCGAATAAGGTGGTAGGGGAATGGCTTGAGAAACAGGAGTATGATTATGTAAAGCCGGAGTATGTGTATGGAAATTCCAGAATAGATTTTTACATGGAAAAGGGTGCAAAGAAATATCTCATGGAGGTAAAAGGCTGTACACTTGAGATAGACGGCGCAGGGTATTTTCCGGATGCACCGACGGAGAGAGGGACAAAGCATCTTCGTGAACTTATAAAGGCGGTTTCGGAAGGATATAATTGTTATATCGCATTTGTCATTCCCATGGAGGGTGTGAAGATGGTGTATCCCAATGCCGCGATGGACAAGGAGTTTGCGGAAGCATTTTATGAAGCACAGGCAGCGGGAGTGAAAGTATTGAATCTTGCCTGCAGAGTCGAAAAGGATGAACTGGAAGTATTATAAACGTTGGAATGACATAGAGGAAATCCTTGCTGCTTTTTGCCGTTGGAAAAGAGAAGATACAGAAAAAAATATGAAACGAATCAAAGCGGCATGTATTACACAGACGATTCATTTTATTAACAAGGATATTACGAAAAGTGAGTATTCAAAACGTAAAGTGCAGGAGGAAATCACCAGATATAAGCACAGATTGGACAGAGAGAGGACAAAATATAAAATTCTGTCGGAAGAGGTTGAAGAAGACGGTTCCGTATTTGTGCAAAACATATTAAAAGAACCTATATGAAATTGGTAAAAACAACTAAAGTCATTCCAAATTTAAAAATAAATAATTCGAATTTATGAACAAAAATTCGTTTGATGCTTTATTATAATTACACCTTTCCGCGAGAGTTAAAAACTCTTTTATGTAGCTTATTTTATAGTATCACCATTTTCAAAAAAACCAATGTACATAAAATTTTCACAAAAAAAGAACTTTATCCTATATTCCTTGTGGATATGGGGAGTTTATCTCCATCATACCTATTGAAATCTCCATCATTCGATGGTAAAATGATGGAGATAAATCTGAAATGAAGGAGATTCCTATGAGGGATTTTGATTATATTGCAAGTCCTGCGAAGTTGCTGACACCTGAAATTGTTCAGATGGTTAGCAGCATCCACGAACATAAAGGCAAACAGGAATTATTTCTCGAAGCCAATGTAGATGAACTGAAAACACTCTTGGAAGTTGCTTTGATTCAAAGTACGGGAGCATCCAATCGAATCGAAGGTATTTTTACAAGCGATAAGCGCTTGGAAGAACTGGTAAGCCAAAAAGCAGAACCTCGCAACCGATCTGAGCAGGAAATTGCCGGTTATCGTGAAGTGCTTTCCACAATTCATGAAGGCTATGAATATATCAATCCAAGACCGAACATTATTTTGCAGTTACATCGAGATCTGTACTCCTATTCACAGGGGACAGCCGGTGGAAATTATAAGAACTCCGATAATGTAATTGCAGAAACAGATGCCGAGGGTCATCAGAAAGCACGTTTTATTCCGGTGCCCGCATTTCAGACTGCTGAAGCAATGGAAGAACTTTGCACTCGCTTCCTTGAAGCGTGGGAAGCGGACCGCATTGATAAACTGGTTTTGATTCCCATGTTCATTGTGGACTTTCTGTGTATCCATCCTTTCAATGATGGAAATGGTAGAATGAGTCGGTTGCTCACTTTACTGCTTTTTTATAAGGCGGGATACATCGTTGGGAAATATGTCAGTATGGAAATGCTGATTGAAAAGACAAAAGAAACATATTATGAAGCCCTTCAAGCAAGTTCTACTGGCTGGCATGAGGGAGAAAACAGCTATGAGCCTTTTGTTAAATATTATCTGGGTATCATGCTGAAAGCATATAATGAATTTGAAAGTCGTGTAGAACATTTGAAGCATCGCAGTCTTTCTAAGCCTGATAGAATTAAAGCAGTTATTGATAACAAGGTTGGCAAGATTACAAAGAAAGAAATCATGGAGTTTTGTCCTGATATAAGCAAAATTACCGTGGAAAGGACTTTGACGGATCTGGTTAAGAGTGGGTATATTGCAAAAGTTGGTGCAGGTCCATCTACCGGATATGTCCGTATTTAATAAAATATCTCCGTCATTACAAGTAAAATGATGGAGATATTTTTAAGTTGATGGAATGTGATAACTGAGTATCTTAAATAAAAGGAAGGAAAAAATTATGGAATATTCGGCAATTCTTCATGATATGGATAAAAAATTCTGCTATGCAATCGATAAGGATTTATTTGTGATACGTGTGCAGGTAAAAAAAGATGATATAAAAGAGATCATTCTCCATTATGAGGATAAGTACATACCATTGGAATGGAAGGATACGCGAAAGACGATTCCGATGAAGAAGGTTGCCACATCACAGTTTCATGACTATTATGAGGCACAGCTTCAGATGCATTTGATATGCCTCCGCTATTATTTTGAATTTACGGATATGCAGGGAGAAAAGGTATATTACGGCAACTATGAGTTTAGCAGGGAATGCATTACAAACAGGGACAGAATGTTCGACTGTCCGCAAAATCTTCGTGAGGAGGAAATGTTTGAGGTGCCGGAGTGGGCAGCAAACAAGGTCGTGTATCAGATTTTTCCATCTCGCTTTGCAGCATCACAGCCAATAGACAAGGAACTGTGGTATAAAGCACCCATTACATCTAAGGATAATCTGCATGGTGATCTCAGAGGAATTATTGATCATTTGGATCATATTCAGAAGCTGGGAATAGATGTTGTGTATTTAACACCTATTTTTAAATCGGATTCCAGCCATAAATATGATACCACTGATTATTATCAGATTGATCCTTCCTTCGGAACAACAGAGGATCTTAAGGAGCTGGTGCAAAAAGCGCATGAGTGTGGAATGAAAGTAGTGATGGATGCGGTATTCAACCATACAGGAAGAGATTTTTTTGCATTTAAGGATATCATAGAAAAAGAAGAAAAATCCAGATATCTGGACTGGTATTTTATCGAGAGATTTCCGCTGAAGAGTGAAAAAGGAGAAGCTCCTAACTTCAAATGTTTTGGTTATTATGGCGGAATGCCAAAGTTAAATCTAAAAAATCCGGAGGTTGAAAAATTCGTTACAGATGTTGCATGTTATTGGATTAAGGAATGCGATATCGATGGATGGAGAATGGATGTAGGTGACGAAATCAGTCATTTCTTCTGGAAGCGATTTAGAAAGGCTGTTAAGGCAGTAAAAAAGGATCTGCTGATCATTGGAGAAATCTGGCATTATGCAGGAGATTTTCTTGAGGGAGATGAATGGGATACAGTCATGAATTATCCATTTTACCTGAATCTCATAGATCTGCTTGCAGATAAAAAAATCAATGTCAGCCAGTTTATACAGAATCTTGGATATTTGAAGGGGCGCTTAAACAAACAATGCTATCCTCTAATGTGGAATCTGATCGACAGTCATGATACAGCAAGATTTCTACATATATGTAATGGTAATAAGAAAAAGCAGCATTTGGCAGCAGCTTTTCAATTGTTATTACCGGGAATGCCCATGATTTATTACGGAGATGAATTTGCGATGCCCGGAGCAAATGATCCGGATTGCAGACGTGGCATGTACTGGGATGAAGAATACCAGGATAAAGAGATGTTTGAATGGTATAAGCAGCTGTTAAAGGTGCGAAAAAACCATGCATGTATCGTAGAGGGTGAACCAATTGAAATAGCTGCAAGGGACGAGGAAGAGACGATCGTCCTGACCAGAAAAAATGGAGAAGAGACACTCGCTTTGATCTTCAACTGCAGCAGCAGCGCAAGAGTGTTTGATGAGTATGCGCAAAAATATGATTTACTTAAAGAGAATCCCTTTGATGGAAAATTAGAGGGACTTGATGCCGCTGTAATAGTACTCTAAGAATAACATTATTGACAAGAGATCAATGACCAACCAAAATGCTGACAATTTGGCACTTTGAGGTACAATTTGGCAGAAAGTATTGTTTTTCCCAGTTGCTGCATGTAATATACTAATATACCGTCAGGGAGCGGTAGTAATCAAAAAAAGGAGAAAATTATTATGAAGAAGAGATTATTAGCAGTATTGTTAACAGGTGTTATGGCAATGTCCATGCTTACCGCATGTGGCGGTTCCGATGAAACTACCACAGGTGCTGCAACCGAGGATGTTGCTGAAGCTTCCACAGATGGAGAAATGTGTTCCGATGAAACCTTCTCTGCTCTGCAGGACAGCTACGCAAGCATGACAGAAGCTTATAACGCAGTAAAAGAGCTTTATGAAAATGATGCAATCGCAGCAGATGAAGCTATTGAAGATGTTATGAACCAGGCAGCTGATGTGATCAACCAGATGGGTGAGATTTCTCAGGATTCCATTACTGAGGAGGATGCAGCTACTCTGAATTCTGCAATGCTTGACATTCTGGATGCTCTGTCTTCTGTTGTTGATGGCATGACCATGACCGAAGGCGGTGAGGAAGCAGCTTCCGAGGGATGTTCCGATGATACTTTCGCTACCTTACAGGAAAACTACAGCACCTTATCTGGAGTATATGATACTGTAGAAGCTGCTTACATGTCCGATGAAATTGAGCAGAATGATGAGATCGAAGAGGCACTTACCCAGACACAGGATATTATGGCACAGATGGGAGAGATCTCCCAGGATTCCATTACCGAAGAAGATGCAGTAGTATTAAATGATGCTATGCTTTCCTTACTTGAGGTACTGGGTGCAGTCGTTGATGCAATGTAATTTCACAGTTCTTCTATAGACTACATGTTATAAAAAGGGAGTATGATTACTCCCTTTTTGTGTACAATGAGGAGGAATTATTTCGTGGTCATTTTGTATTTTGCTGCCTTTGCATTCTCTGTATTGTTGCTGATTCTGACGCTTGCCGCTACCAGTCAATATCGTAGAAATTATCATGTACTTTCTACCATGACAACCGCAATCGTAAACTTTGGTTACTGGCAGCTTGCCATGTCACACAATCTGGAGGAAGCTCTTCTTGCAAACAGGATCGCATATCTGGATGGAACATTCCTTACCCTATTTATTTTTCTTTCTGTTGCCCAATTCTGCCGGATCAAGGTTCCTGTCTGGATTGTTACGGTCATGTCCATAGTCGGATTTGTTGTTCTTGGACTTTCCTATACCGGTGGTTACAGTACCATATATTATAGTAGTGTTTCCATCATTCAGAAGCATGGAGTTACTTTTCTTGTCACACAGGACGGACCGGCACATATCCTTTATGATTGTCTGATCGTGGTTTATGCAGTAATAGACCTCGGAGTTATGATCTATGCATTCCGGAACAAAAATACAGTCTCTTATATGAATACGTTTTTCCTTCTGGCTACGGAACTGTTCTGTATGGTTGTATATGCTGTGGAAAGTATTACGGAATGTGAGATCCAGCTTCTTCCGTTTTCATATGTACTTAATATGATACTTTTATTTGTACTTTTCCGAAGAACCAATTTGTATGATCTATCCATTAATGCGGAGCATATTCGAGAAGAACGCCGTGAATACGGTTATATTTCATTCAGCCGCTATGGAAAATATATTGGAAGCAATGATGTCGCAAGAAAATATTTTCCAGAGCTGGAAAATCTCCTGATGGATCACAAAATTCCAACCAAAGAGAAATTCCTTTATAAGGAGTTTGGCAGTTGGGTTACGCATTTTAATCCGGATATTGATAAAACCCGTTACTACACCAGAAACGAGAGGATTCTCAAATGCAGGCTCAGTTCTTTTACTATGGGAAGACGAAACAGCATTCAGGGTTATCTCATTGAAATAGCAGATGATACAAACCAACAGCTTCATATTCAGGAGCTGAATGAAATGGCCCGCAGGGCAGAAGAGGCAAATCTAGCCAAAAGTACTTTTATAGCCAATATTTCTCATGAGATCCGCACACCGATTCATGTCATACTGGGTATGAATGAAATGATCATGCGCGAATCCGGAGAACCCCAGATATGTGTATATGCCGGAAATATCAAGAAATCAGGCAACATCCTGTTATCTCTTGTGAACAACATTCTCGATTATTCACGTATGGAAAGGGGAAATGTAAAACTCCAGCTTGTTACTTACGAAACAGGAAAACTGTTAAACAATGCTGTGGATGCTATCCGGCTTCAGACAGATAGTAAGAATCTGCGTCTGGAGGTATATATTGACGAACATCTTCCGGTAAAGCTGATTGGAGATGATCTTAAATTCCAGCAGGTTTTGTTTAATCTGTTGACGAACGCGGTGAAATATACAAATGAAGGCTATGTACGTTTGTGTGTTTCCCAGAAGAAACGTGATTCGAATTTGGTATCCATTGACGTATCCGTTGAGGATTCCGGCATTGGAATCCGCAAAGAGGATATTGCACGTCTCACTAACGCATTCTGTCGTGTGGATGAGAAGCATAACAGGAATATTGAAGGTGCCGGACTCGGTCTTTCTATAGCCAGTCAGTTATTACAGCAGATGGGAAGTCAGTTAATGATTGACAGTGAATACGGTGTGGGCTCGATTTTCTCCTTTGAGCTTACACAGCAGATTGCAGACGCAGCAGAAATAGGACCGTTTTCTATATTCCCGGACACAAATGCGGAAATACCTTTTTCAATGCTTCCTTCCTTTACAGCTCCGGAAGCAAAGATCCTGGTTGTGGACGATAATCAGATGAACCGCTTTGTTTTCCAGGGGCTTTTAAAATATCTGAAGGTACAGGTTACTCTTGCGGCGAGTGGCAGAGAATGCTTAAGTGCCATTACAAAAGAGCATTATGACCTGATTTTTATGGATCATCTCATGCCTGAGATGGATGGCATTGAAACGCTTCATATTATGAAGAAGCGTAGCGGACACTTTTGTACAGACAGTAAGGTGATCGCCATTACAGCCAATGCTTATCCGGATGCGAGGGAGGTTTATCTGAAAGAGGGATTTGATGATTTCCTGGAAAAACCGGTAGAAGGAAAACAGTTGGAAGCGGTCATTTATCAGTATCTTCCCAAAAATCTCATACATTATGAAGATGGAATTTCCTACGAAAAAACAGAGATTCCTGCGAATCCGGGTATGAATAAGGATGTTGATCCTGCTTCTACGGGAAGAGATGATGTTCTGGAGGAACAGCTTTCAGGTCTGGGAATAGATGTATCAAAGGGAATGGCCTATGCCGGTAATGACTGGAACTTCTATCTGGAGATATTGAATTGCTTTATAGAAGAATATGATGCCAAAAGAGAATTATTTTATACATATCAAAAACATCTTTCTGAAGACAATCCTTTTGAAGCATTTAGTCATCTTGCGCACCAGTTAAAAGGAGAGGCACGGGGGATCGGACATGTGGGGCTCGGAGAGAAATTTTATCAACTGGAACTGGCATCCAAAGAACACAGGGAAGACAGGATAAAGGTTCTCTTAGACAGCACTCTGGATTTATGGGAACAAGTTGTTACTTCTTTGAAAAATTTTCTGAAGTAAGCTGCTGCCGGATTTCTCTTTGGAGCCGGACCGGAATGGGAATAATTACAGAATTCATCATTTCAATATCTGCCTGAGTCACATTGCGGACATACAGACGGTTGACCAGGTAACTGCGTCCCACTTTGATAAATTCGGGATTCTGTGCAAAATCTTCACAGATTCCGGAAAGAACCTTTGTTACAGAAATCGTATCGGTCAGGGTATGGATCAGCGTCACATGACGGCCTGCTTCAAAATACAGAATATCCTTAAGTGGAATGTGTATTTCCCTTCCCTGAACATTCACCCGATACAGCTTGGAGGTGTTTTCGAAGATGGAAGTGCAGTGTCGGATCGCATTCATAAAATCCTCATGGTCATAAGGCTTTTGCAGATAATATAACGCGTCCACGTTATAACTGTCCATGGCATGCTCCATGGAACTTGTTGTAAAGATCAGACCGCCTTTATATTGTTTTTCACGCAGCATATGTGCAACACTCATACCATCCGGAGCATCCATATATATATCCAGAAAAATAAGAGATGGCTTTTCGATTGCCTCCTCATATCGTTGAAGAAGCTCTTTTCCGGACAGAAAAGCTTCTATCATGATTTTCCGGTCAAGGTGAGACAGATATTCCTGCAGATGATGATGCAGACGTAGCAGATCACTTTTGGAATCGTCACAGATATAAATGGTCATTTTGTATAGTTCCCCTTCCTCTTTTGCGGACCTCTTACATGCAATACTTTTGTTGTCCCTGATGCTCGGACAATTTTCAGTTTACATCTATTATATCGTACAATTTATTGACAGTAAACCGATTTTTAAGAACAAAATCAATTTCATAACAGGAAGCTCGGATAATTATTGAGCAATTATTGAGCAACTTTGATCCATCAGGGTCGATTCATTATATTTTTGGGTCGATTCGTGCAATCTATCTCTTTTATTCGACAAGATATTATATAATGATGCCAGGGATGTGGTGATATTCGATAATTAAATCAGAAAATCAGAAAGGCGGAGACTATGTTTTCCTTAAAAGACAAAGAAGTGAATATTGGGCGACAGAAGGAGCTTGACCTGGTAAAAGGCTTTCTGATGATTATGATAATTTTTATACATTCATTTCAGACGATAGCGGGTATGGAAGCAGCAGAATCAAGTGTCCATAAAATTATGTTTGCGCTGTTCATGCCGACCGGTGCCTGCTTATATCTGTTTACCATGGGATTTGGAAGTGTTTTCACACGGTACTCCCAACCGAAGGATATGGTTAAAAACGGTGTAAGATTGTTAGTTTATCAGGGATTAAGTAATTTATGCTACGCGGCAGTGATTGTAGTTAGTTTTCATATAAGAATTTTAATTACGGGAGAAATAGCAGGAAGCAGAGAATTGTATGAAGGTAGTCTGTATTCCATGCTTACATTTGTAAATATCTTTTTTATTTCGGGAATGTGTTATTTCATTCTTGCATTATATAGAAAACTGGGGGTAAAACCGATTGGATATATAATCAGCGCTGTAATAGTAGGAGTGATATCACCGTTTACAGCGTTACTGGTATCTGATCATCCGGTACTTAACTGGATACTGGATATGACTTTTGGAGGGAAGGGGGAAACAAGTTTTTGCTTCTTCCCCTATTTGAGTTATGTATTTCTGGGATATGTTTTTGGAATGGTGATCCGGAGAATCCCTGAAAAGGAAAAAGGCATGTTCTATAAAAAAACAGGAATTCTATGTGGGATAGTGGCGGCAATATGGTTTGCGGGCTGCGTGATATTACATCCGGGTGTTGAAGAATTTTTTAATTATATGATCGGACAATATAGAATACCGGGACTGTTAAAGGTAATAGGAAGCTTCAGTACCATAATGCTTGTGTTTGCAATTGCATTTTACATAATGCCGATTATAGAAAAATGTAAATTTATATATAACAGACTGTGTTATTATTCCAAACAAATATCTAAGATGTATGCGGTGCATATAGGGGTATTTTATTTGATTGGCGGTCTTAGTGCATTTTATGAATATAGTGTGCCCCAATGCCTGCTATGGTCGGTAGTGGTGTTGATCGCAACAGATCTTATTGTGCAGGGATATATTATCATTACAGATAAGAGAAAAGCAGGAAAATAAAAGGGAGCTGAAATAAAATGACAGAAAGAAGAAATAACAGATTATTAAACGCAAAACTGAATAAGTATATTGTTCCGGGAATTATGATGTCGCTGGCACTTCAGCTGGGGAACATTGTGGATACGATTTTTGTAAGTAATTTAATCGGCGTAGAAGCAATGTCAGCGGTTACGATGAGTCTTCCGGTGGAAACCATTATTCAGCTTACCGGTTACTGTCTTGGAATAGGCGGTTCCATAGCAGCAGGAAATATGCTTGGCAAGAGAGATAAGGAAAGTGCGTCAAAATTGTTTTCTGCTACGTTTCTGGTGACCTTGGTGGTGGGTATTATTTTTTCCATCTGTGCGTTTCCAACAGCGGCTCCCATAGCCAGACTTCTGGTACCGGGTGGTGGCATCCTTCAAAATTATACAAGGGACTATATCCGTATCAGTATGCTTGGTGCACCGGTAATTGGCATCGGACTTATGGTTGTAAATTATCTGGGAGTGGAAAATCATCCGGAACTTGCATCCGCATATCTGATTCTGGCTAACGTAATAAATCTTGTTCTTGATTATATATTTCTTAGATTTACACCACTTGGTGTTACAGGTGCATCTTTATCTACAGTACTTGGCTTTTTGTTTGCAATGTCGGTTTTTGTACTATATATCCGTTCTGATAAACGTAATATTCATTTTGTCCGATTAAAAGGAAAGGACTTTGGAATCATTAAAGAAGCAATTGTGGCGGGAGTGCCAATGTTAGTCTTTATGGCAACCAATTTTATAAAATCCCTGGGTCTTAACACAATCATCATACATCAGACTGGTGAGGATGGAATGGCAGTATTTACAGTCTGCGATAACGTGCTTCTGATCGTTGAAATGCTTACAGGTGGAATTATTGGCGTAATTCCCAATGTTGCCGGAATTCTTTACGGAGAGAAGGATTACGTGGGAATCCGGGTTCTATGTAAAAAAATGCTGAAGTACAGCTATATCGTATTGGCTGTGATATTCGTTGCTATTATGGTGTTTACGGAACAGATTACGATGCTGTTTGGAAGCAGTGGTGGAGAGCTTGGAAGGCAGATGGTGTATGCACTTCGGATTTTTGCTTTATGTGTGATTCCCTATCTTTGGAATAAATTTATCATAAGCTATTATGAATCCATAGAAGAAACGGTAATCGCAAGTTTTGTTACATTCCTTGAGAATGCGGTGATAATCCTGCCGGCCACTTTCGTGGGGATTTATATATTTAAGGAAATATACGGAACCGGTATTGATGGAATTGCGGCAGGCTTTGTTGTTACAGAGATCATTACGGTAATCGCAGGCTGGATCTTCAGAAAAATGAAACATAAAAATTCAACCTTTTATATTGTTCCGGACAAAAATCCCGGCGTGAATCTGGATTTTTCAATTAAAAGCACCATGGAGGAAGCACAGATTGTTAACAGAAGGATACTGGAATTCTGTAAGGAAAAGGGAGTATCTGCAAATAAAGCAAATCTGGCGGCTGTGTGTGCAGAAGAAATGACGGTAAACATTATTCAGTACGGTGGTAAGACATCTAACTGGATCGATATCAATCTCTGTGTGGAAGATGATCTGTGCAGATTAAGGATCCGCGACAATGGAGTCAACTTTAATCCTTTGGAATACAGTCATGATTATGAGGAATTCGATATCCACGGAATAGAACTTGTAAAAAAGATTTCAAAATCAATGGACTATATTCGTGCGATTGACATGAATAATACAATAATATCATTTTAGGAGGGAAGAAAATGGAAGCAATTAATGAAAAAAGCAAATTTTCTTTTGTGTTTCAACCGGTGACAAAGCTGTTTGAAGAGCAGGTACGACTTCATCCCGACAAGTGCGCAGTGGTATCAGGAAAAGATAAATTAACCTTTGAGCAGTTAAATGAAAGAGCAAATAAAATTGCAAATGCTCTCATTGAAAAAGGAATTCAGCATGAGACTATTGTAGGTATCATAATGGAGCGCGGCTGTGATTTTTATGCAGCAAGACAGGGAATTTTGAAGTCAGGTGGTGCATTTGCGGTAGCGGCACCGGATTATCCGGATGACAGAGTACAGTATATTTTTGAAGATGCGGGAATCCCTTTTGTTATCACAACCAAGAAACTTGCTGAGGAACGCCAGGAATTGTTTGCAAAGCTTTCCTGTACGGTACTGCTTCTTGAGGAACTGCTGGAATATTACAATACGGAAAATCCGGATACCGAGATCGGCGAACATGATCTATGCTACTGTATCTATACCTCCGGCTCTACAGGAAAACCCAAGGGTGTGATGATCGAGCATATCAACCTTGCCAATTTTGTGAATCCAAATCCCCGAAATGCGGAGACCTATGGATATATAAGCAGGGGAAGTGTCTCTCTGTCCATGGCAGCCATGACTTTTGACGTATCTGTGCTGGAGGAATTTATTCCCCTGACGAATGGACTTACAGCAGTAATTGCGAGCGATGAAGAGATCCTGAATCCAATCATGCTTGGAGAGCTGATCGTAGAGAATAATGTCGATATTATGACGACAACGCCTACTTATCTGTCTAATATGATCGATCTGCCACAGCTTGGCAAGGCCGTGGCACAGATCAAAGTTTTCGATGTGGGAGCGGAAGCCTTTCCACCGGCACTTTATGATAAGATCCGTGTTGTCAATCCCGATGCCTATATCATGAATGGTTATGGACCTACGGAAACGACCATAAGCTGTACCATGAAAGTGATCACAGAAGGCAAAAATATTACTATCGGTACGCCCAACGGCAACGTGCAGGTGTATGTGGTGGATAAGGACAATAAAGTGCTTCCGGATGGAGAAACCGGAGAACTGGTAGTTGCAGGTCTCGGCGTGGGCCGCGGCTATATGAATCTGCCCGAAAAAACAGCCGAAGTTTTTATAGAGCTGAATGGCGAAAGAGCATACAAGACCGGTGATCTGGCAAGGATCAATCCGGAAGGTGAGATCGAATTCTTCGGAAGAATGGACAACCAGATCAAGCTGCGGGGCTTAAGAATCGAGCTTGGTGAGATCGAAGAGGTTGTCAACAGCTTTGAGGGAATCGTTACCAGCGTTACAGTGCCTGTAGATAATAAGTATCTTTGCTGTTATTTTATGGCGGACCGCAAGATCAATATCGAAGAACTTTCCGCCTATGCATCAGAAAGCCTGGCACATTATATGGTTCCGGATGTTTTTGTCCAGATGGACAAAATGCCGTTAACACAGAATGGCAAAATTGATAAAAAAGCATTACCGAAGCCCGTTTCACAGCCGGAGAAGCTGAAAGAGCCGGAAACACCCATGCAGAAGAAAATATTTGAAATAGTTTCCAATGTGGTGGGAAACGATTACTTTGGAATTGATACCAGCTTTTACAAAGCAGGTCTTTCTTCCATAAGTGCCATGAAGCTGTGTATCCTGATTTCAGATGAATTCGGTGTTACGGTGAAAACCAGCGATATTCATGAAAATAATACCGTTGAAAAATTGGAAAAATATGTAATGCTTGCACCCAGGATCAGAACCTATGAGAAGCGGGAGGTGTATCCGCTTACCGGATCTCAGAAGGGAATTTTTGTGGAATGCAGCAAAAATCCGGAGAGCACCGTATACAACATTCCGTTTTTGTTTGATCTGGACAGCACAGTAGATACGCAGAAACTGTCAGAAGCAATTGTCTGTATGGTAAATGCTCATTCCTATCTGCTTACGGAAGTATTTCTCAATGATAAAGGAGAAATGGTACAGCGGTCTGGTGCAGAGACCTTTGTACCGGAGGTGATCAAAACCACAAATGAACAGTTTGAAGATCTGAGAAATAAACTGGTACGCCCTTTTAAACTGGAAAAAGGACGTCTGTTCCGTGCGGAAATTTATCTCACGGAAGACAGAAAATATCTCTTTACGGATTTTCATCATATTATTGCAGACGGTAACTCTTATGATATTATTTTTGACGATATCGATAGAGCTTATAGAGGTGAAAAGCTGGAAAAGGAATCCTATACGGGATTTGATGCTGCGCTTGATGAAGAACAGCAGATGAACGAGGGTAAATACAAAAAGGCAGAAAAATATTACGATAGTATTTTTGAAGGAATTGAGACAGAATCTCTTCCACTTCCGGATTTATACGGAAAAACTCCCGAAAAGGGATATCAGGAAAGAAAGCTGGATATTGCGGTAGACAAAATTCTGTCCGGTTGTGAAAAACTGGGAGTTACTCCGAATGTTTTGTTTACCGGTCTGTTTGGTATCCTTATGTCAAAGTATGGGAATTCAGAAGACAGCCTTTTTGCCACCATTTATAACGGAAGAAATGATTCCAGACTTGAAAATACCGTTTGTATGCTTGTAAAAACTCTTCCGGTTTATTGCAGTTTTGATTCAAACACCACGATTCAGGCATATATGACAGAACTTTCCGAACAGCTTCTGTCCTCCATGGCAAACGATATTTTCCCGTTTTCCGATATTTGTGCAAAATACGGATTTAATTCCGACCTTGTATTTGCATATCAGGCAGAGCTGAGTGACGATTATCCCATCGGTGATACGATTGCGAGGGGACATGATCTTTCCCTGGATATGGCTAAAATGCCACTGCTGCTACAGGTAAGAGAGTATAATAACGAATATGTACTTACTGCGGAATACCGCAGTGATCTGTACAGTGAAGCTTTTGTGGAGGGAATTCTGGAATCCTATGAAGCAGCAATGAACTCCCTGCTGAAAACAAAATATGTATCAGAGATCTCTATTATTTCCGAGAACGCATTAGACAGGCTTGCACAGTTCAATGATACGGCCTGCGAATATGACAGAAGTAAGACCATTTCCGATATGTTTGATGAAATGGTACAGAACATACCGACGAATACGGCGGTCGTATTCAAGGATAAAAAGTACACCTATCAGGAACTGGATGAGATCAGTGACAGACTCGGAAAATATATAGCATCCCTCGGTATCGGCACAGAAGATGTAGTATCTATCCTGATCCCCCGCTGTGAATATATGGCGATCGCACCTATGGGTGTCATTAAGGCCGGTGCAGCATACCAGCCGTTGGATCCGTCATACCCGAAGGATCGACTGATGTATATGCTGGAGGATTCCGCAGCGAAACTTTTGATTGCCGACAGAGAACTGTTACCGTTGGTGGAAGGATATCAGGGTCCCGTCTTATTCACCGATGAGATCATGCAGCTTGGAAATACAGATGGTAAATTACATAAGCCGCAGTTACATGATCTGTTTATTTTACTGTATACATCAGGCTCTACAGGTGTGCCGAAGGGATGTATGCTGGAATATGGAAATATAACAGCATTCTGCCATTGGTACAGAAAATATTACAGTATAGATTCCAACAGCAAAATAGCGGCCTATGCGTCGTTTGGCTTTGATGCCTCCATGATGGATATCTATGGAGCGATTGCCAATGGAGCAGAGCTTCATATTATTCCGGAAGAGATCCGGCTGGATTTCATCGGACTTCAGCAATACTTTGAAGAAAATGGGATCACACATTCCTTCATGACGACACAGGTTGGAAGACAGTTTGCGATGGAAATGGATTGCAAGAGTCTGAAGTATCTTTCGGTAGGAGGAGAGAAGCTTGTTCCCTGCGAGCCGCCCAAAAACTATAAGCTGTTCAATGCCTATGGGCCGACAGAGGCAACGATCTTTACCACCGTATTTGAAGTGGACAAGTATTACCCGAATGTGCCCATCGGAAAAGCGCTGGATAATTTCAAGCTTTATATCACAGACAAGGCAGGTCATCTGCTTCCGTATGGTGCCTGCGGTGAACTGATGCTGTCCGGCTGGCAGATTTCCCGTGGATATCTGAATAAACCGGAGAAAACGGCAGAAGTATATACCAAGAATATTTATGATGATACGGAAGGGTATGAGGTGCTGTATCATTCCGGTGATGTGGCCAGATACCTTCCGGACGGAAACCTTCAGATCATCGGCAGAAAGGATTCCCAGGTTAAGATCAGGGGATTCCGGATCGAGCTTTCCGAGGTGGAAGAGGTGATCCGTAGATACCAGGGAATCAAAGATGCTACCGTAGTCGCATTTGATGATCCCAACGGTGGAAAATACATTGCGGCATATGTGGTATCTGACAGCAAAGTGGATATCAATAGGTTAAATGATTTCATTAAAGAAACAAAGCCGCCCTATATGGTACCTGCAGTTACCATGCAGATTGACAAGATCCCGTTGAATCAGAACCAGAAGGTCAATAAGAAGGAACTTCCGCTGCCAGAGAGAAAGGTAGAGGAGATCATTCAGCCGGAGACGGAGATTCAGCAGAAACTGTATGACTGTATCGCAGAGGTACTTGGCTATACAGAATTCGGAATTACGACGGATATTTACGATGCGGGACTGACATCCATCAGTGCGATCAAACTGAATATTCTGATCGCAAAGGCATTTGACATTGTCATAAAAACATCAGATATCAAGAATCATCCTACGATTGAAATGCTAGAGGGCTTTGTTCAGAGTGCAGGAAAAACAACAAAGAGAGAGATACGGGACAGTTATCCGCTTACCAATACGCAGGAGGGAATCTTCATTGAATGTACTGCAAATATGGGATCCACCATTTACAACATTCCCTACCTTCTGAAATTGGATAAAAAAGTAGATCTGGATAGGCTTGCAGCGGCTATTGACAGCGCGGTAGAGGCACATCCTTATCTGAAGACTCGTCTGTTTATGGATGAGAACGGAGAAGTTCTTCAAAAACGGGACGATCAATTGGGCTATAAAACGCAGATCCTGAATGAGATGAACAGGGAAACGCTGGTCCGGCCCTATATGTTGTTTAACGAACAGCTTTTCCGGTTTGAAATTTACAGAACCTGTAACGGAAATTATTTGTTCCTTGATATTCATCATATTATTGCGGACGGTACTTCTCTTGGCATTATCCTGAATGATATCAACAGAGCTTACAGTGGGGAAACACTGGAAAAGGAGAAGTATACCTCTTATGATCTGGCATTGGATAACCGGGATGCATTGAAGAGCGATGCCTATGAAAATGCAGAAAAATATTATAGATCCGTATTTGAGAATAAGGGAGGAAGTATTAATTTTTATCCGGATAAGACCGGAGCGGTTCCCACAGCAGAGCTTTATCGCAAAGAGATCACGGAGATTTCCGTACAGCAGGTAAAAGACTTCTGTAAGAAGCATGGAATTACAGAGAATGTATTTTTTATTTCTGTATTTGGCCTTACATTGGGAAAATATAATTTCCGGAAGGATGCAGTATTTACCACTATTTATCATGGAAGAAATGATTCCAGACTTTCGGAAACAGTGGGCATGCTTGTAAAAACACTTCCCGTTTACTGTGACTTCTCAGGAAATACAAAGGATGGTCTGCGGAAGGTGCAGCAGCAGTTGATCGATTCCATGAACAATGATATTTACCCGTTTTCACAGATCAGTCATGAATTTAACATAAAAGCAGACGCCATGGTGATCTATCAGGGAGACAATTTCGCATTTGATACGATCGGCGGAGAATATGCGCAGGAAGAACCTATTCGTTTAAATATGGCCAAAGCACCTGTTTCCATCAGTATTTCCATTGAGAGAAATAAGTTTGTCTTTGAAATGGAATACCGTGGGGATATGTATAATGAGGAAACTATAAAATACCTTGCAGACAATCTTGAAACGGCTGCACAGGGAATCCTTAGAGAATACGATCCCGAAGAAATCCGGCTTATGTTTGAGGAACAGACACAGATGCAGGATATTCCCGAACATGCAGGGAAAACCTTTGTAGACCTGTTCAGAGAAGCAGCAGCAAAATATCCGGACAGACCGGCAGTAAGGGATGGAAACGGTGAGATCACTTACAGAGAACTGGATAAAATGTCAGATTACATTGCACAAAAGCTGACAGAAAACGGATTTAGCAGAGAAAAGGTAGCAGGCATTTTATGTGGAAGAACAAAAGAATATGCTGTAGCATATGTGGGTGTTATGAAAGCCGGAGGAGCTTATGTTCCTTTGGATCCGGAGTATCCGCAGAGTAGAATTGAATATATGCTGACGGATTCCGGAGCGGAAAATCTGCTTGTGATCGACCAGTATCGCAGTCTGGTGGATTTCTATGATAAAAATATTATCAGTCTGGATAATGTTGTGGCAGAAGCAAAAGAGTTTGAACTATCAGTAGAACTTACAGCCCCGAAACCGGAGAACCTTGCGTATATGATTTACACATCGGGATCCACCGGAAAACCTAAGGGAGTTATGATCGAACAAAGGAATCTGCTGAACCTGATCGAATATATCAGACTGACAAGAAAGACTACCCCGGACGATGTTGTTGCAGAATTTGCAAGTTTTTGCTTTGATGCATCGGTAATCGATTTATTTGCTCCGCTTACAGCAGGTGCTGTATTATACATTTTGCCTGAAAGCATACGAAAAGATGCCATTGCAGTCGGAAAATTCATAAAGGATGAGAACATCACCACCGCAACCTTCCCGACGCAGATGGGTGAACTGGTAGCGGAACTGTTAGAGGATGCTCCACATCTTAAATTTGTAACACTTGGAGGTGAGAAATTTAAGCATTACAGAAACCGGACCTATCAGATGATCAATGGGTACGGTCCGACGGAAAATACCGTCTCTTCCACAGAATTCTGGGTGGACAGACAGTACGACAACATACCGATCGGAAAATCTCAGCGGAATGTCCGCAGTTATGTTGTTGACAAAGATTTAAACAGACTTCCGGTGGGAGCCTCCGGTGAACTCTGCCATGCCGGTCGTCAGATCGCAAGAGGATATCATAACCTTCCCGAAAAGACGGCATCGGTGTTTGTAGAAAATCCGTATGCTGTGTGTGACGATGACAAGCGTCTGTACAGAACCGGTGACATGGTCCGCATGAAAGGTGACGGAAATATAGAGTATATCGGCAGAATTGATTCCCAGGTAAAAATCAGAGGATATCGTGTGGAGCTTGGAGAAATCGAAGGTGCCATTCTGAAGCACGAACTGGTGAAAAATGCTGCGGTTACAGTCGTTGAAAAGGGCGGAAATAAATATATCACTGCTTATTACACGGGAGAAAGCATTCCGGAGGAGCAGCTTAAGACTTTCCTGGAGCCGCTGATCCCCGATTATATGATGCCGTCATTCTTCGTACATATTGATGAAATGCCTGTGACACCGGGAGGAAAGATCGATAAAAAGGCACTTCCGTTACCGGAAATAACGACAAAGAACAGTGGGTATGTAGAGCCCGTTACCACGGTTCAGACAGTACTTTGTGAGATATTCGAGAAAGCGCTGGGAATTGAGAAAGTAGGAATCGAGGATAACTTCTTTGATCTGGGAGGCTCCTCGCTTACAGCATCCAAGGTTGCCGTTATGTGTCTCTCGAAGAATATTTCCATTGTATATGCGGATATATTTAAATATCCTACGGTGCGTGAACTGGCAACAGTAGTTGATGATGGTGCAGCAACGGAAAACGTACAAAGTAATAATGAGTTTTCAAATTATAATTACAACAGGATTCAAAGTGTCATCAGCGGAAATGTGGTAGAAAATGTTGACAGGATAACGAAGGAAAATCTGGGTGATATCATGATCACAGGTGCCACCGGTTTCCTGGGAATACATATTCTGAAGGCATATCTGGACAATTACGATGGAAAAGTATATTGCCTGGTACGTAAGGGTGAATACGAGTCCATGGAAAAACGAATGATGCACATGCTGATGTATTATTTCGATAATCCTTATCAGGAACTGTTCGGACAGCGTATTATCTGTGTCGACGGCGATATTACATCAAAAGAGCAGGTGGAGGGATTTGCAGCTTACAAGTTCCGCACCATCATTAACTGCGCTGCATGTGTAAAGCATTTTGCAGCAGGTGACATTTTGGAAAAAGTAAATGTACGCGGTGTTCAGAACCTCATTGATTTCTGTAAAAACAGCGGCCGCAGGCTGATCCAGATCTCAACAGTATCTGTTGCGGGTGAAGGATCAGAGGGAGTACCGCCGATGTCCAGAGTCTTCTGTGAAAATGATCTGTACATTGGACAGAATATTACAAATGAATATATCCGTACCAAATTCCTGGCAGAAAGAGCTGTACTGGAGGCGGTGTCCGATGGACTTGACGGAAAGGTGATCCGTGTGGGAAATCTGATGAGCAGAAATTCCGACGGAGAATTCCAGATTAACTTCATTACCAATGGATTTTTACGCAGCTTAAGAGGTTATAAAGCGATTGGCAAATTCCCCATGGGCGGTATGCATGAAATTGCAGAATTGTCTCCCATTGATTCTACGGCACTTGCCGTATTGAAACTGGTGCAGACGGACAGAAGATTTACCGTATTCCATGCATGCAACAGTCATCATATTTATATGGCCGACCTGATCTATGCAATGCAAAGATATGGATTCAGGCTTGAAATTGTAAGGGATGGTGAGTTTGAAGAAGCTGTAAAGGAATTTGCAAAGAACGGTAAGGAATCCGATGCAGTTTCCGGACTGATCGCATATACCTCACATAATGAAAATGAGATTTATACGATGGAATACGATAACGGATTCACGGCACAGGTACTATACAGGCTGGATTATAAATGGCCTGTTACAGATGACAGATATCTGGAAAGCGCAATCGCAGCACTTGACAGACTCGCATTTTTTGACTGATTCAATTAAAGGAGGAACCAATTATGGAAATTACAAGTAAGAGAGAAGAAAACAAGGTAACCATGGAGATCACAGGATGGCTGGATACACAGACAGCACCACAGTTGGGAGAGGCACTCTCCCAACTGGATGATAATGTCACAAGCCTTGTATTTGATTTTTCAAAGCTGGAGTACATCTCATCCGCAGGCTTACGTCAGGTCGTTGTAGCATACAAAAAAATGGCAGGCAAAGACGGATTCAAAATAATCAATGTTTCTAATGAAGTGTTTGACGTTTTCAGACTTACCGGATTTGACCAGAAAATCCAGATTGAAAAATGAAAAAATCTCTATTAAACAAAATTATAATTTACAGCCTGGCAATATTTTTCGGGACCATTCTATTGGCGGTAGCAATATGTACAACCACGAATGTCCGGCAGACATTAAATGCTACAACCAATGAAACAAAGAGTGTGACCCGGATCGTATCACAGCTTGCCGGTAAATACGATATAGACAGGCTGGTGCAAGCTCCTGATTCCGAAGAATATCAGGAGCTTACAGAGACCCTTCGGAGTATCTGTAATAATGACGGAGTGGAATATATTTATATTTTTATCCCGGATATGGACAACAATGAAATAACATTTGTGATCGGTGTAGCATCGGATGAGCGTAAGAGGCAGGGAAGTCTGGAAAAATCCCAGGCAGGCGTCGTTATGGAACATCATTTTCTGGAGAGTGAAATACATGCCTGGAACGGAGACACAGAGAATGTAAGCGCTACCCGCAGCAGCGAAAGATATGGCAGACAGATGTGCACTTATGCACTCATAAGGAATCAAAATGATGAACCTGTAGCACTTGTAGGCGCAGATTATTCTGTTGATAAAATTTATAAAGAGATCGTTTATAACACTGCGGTCAAGCTGCTCAAGGTTGTTATTGTCCTGACGAGCCTTTTTATTCTGGCAGCGTTCTTTATCAAGAAAAAGATATATGAGCCCATCGCGTTTTTGTTTGAAAATGTGAAAAATTATATTTCCAACAAAACGGATGATAACCGAAGCTTTGAACCGATCAAACTAAATACGAATGATGAAATCCAGCGGCTGGCAGATTACTTTAACGAAATGGTGCAAGATGTAGATAGTTATGCGGACAGAGTGAAATCGCTTGCCAGTCAGCAGGCAAAAGCGGATACGGAGCTGGAAGTTGCAAAGCGGATACAGTATGGAATTATGGGAGAAAAGAAAGAAAGTAGTCTTGCCCATAACTTCATGATCTCAGCCAGGATGAAATCTGCCAGACAGGTAGGCGGTGACTTCTATGATAGTTTTCTGCTCAAAAACGGTAAAGTATGTGTATTCATTGGAGATGTATCCGGGAAGGGAATTGCGGCTGCATTATTTATGGCTTTTATTAAAACACTTATGCGTGAAAAGCTTATGGATATTCCGGATCTAGCGCAGGCAGTAGCCGAGGCAAACCGCGAAATCTGTAATTCGAATCCGGAGGGAATGTTTGCAACATCCTTTATTGCCGTTTGTGATAAAAAAACAGGAACACTTGAATATGTCAATGCAGGTCACAATAAACCGGTCATCATTCATAATGGAAAGGCAGAATTCCTGGAATGCAGATCCTGTATAGCACTGGGTATATTTGATGATTCCGAATATGAACAGCATGAAATGACGTTTACCTCAGGAGACATTTTATATCTTTATACAGATGGTGTGACGGAAGCTGTAAATGGGGATAAGAAATTTTTTGGGGAAGAAATGCTGCTGGAGGCCTGCAATTCATCGGAACAGACAGCAAACGGAGTATGCGAGAAGGTCAGTGACTCTCTGAAAAAATTTATGGGAGATACTACAGAACAATTTGATGATATTACCATGCTTGCTGTAGAGCAGCGCGGACAATCTCTGGAATTAGTCTGTGAAATGTCGGAACTGGCAAAAATAAAAGACTGTATTTTTGATCTGTCGGTGGATAATGGTCAAAAGAAAAAAATTTATCTTGCGTGCGAGGAAATTTTCTCAAATATTGCAAATTATTCCGAGGCAAAAAATGTAGAGTTCTGCTATTACAAAAATGCAGATAGTGTAACTGTTATTTTTGCAGATGACGGAAAGCTGTTTAACCCTCTTGCACGCAAAAATGAAAAGGATTTTGACGATTTTGATGAAGGTGGAATGGGGATCAGTCTTGTGAAAGAATTGTGTTCCGATATTCATTACAATAGCACTGACGGAAAAAATGTGCTCAGTCTGGAATTTGCAGATAAGTAAAATGATGAGATTGTACAGAATAAATATTAACCATTTCGAGGATCCCCTGCAAAAGAAAGAGCTTCTCAGTCTGGTTGGCACGGAGCGGAGAAAAAAGGTCATCCGGTATCGTAGGCCGGATGACCGGGAAAGAAGTCTTGGCGCAGGCATTATTATTCAGAAAATTCTGAATGACAATGGATTTTCAGAGAATCATCTGAAATATTCTGAAAATGAAAAACCGTTCATAGACGGTCTCTTTTTTAATGTATCTCATGCCGGGGATTATGTTGTAGGAGTAGTATCAGATTGTGAAGTCGGATGTGATATTGAGAAAGCTGTTAATGCGCCGTTAGAGGTTGCAGAACATTATTTTAATCCAGGGGAGCTGGAATATATAAAATCCGAGAAGGATAAAGACAAGGCATTTTTTACCCTTTGGACATTAAAGGAAAGTTATATGAAAATGACAGGCAGAGGAATGAGTCTTCTTCTGGATTCCTTTGAGATCATTCCTGCAACAACCGGATATACACTGGGAAAATCTCCGGAAAAGCGATGCTTTTTTAAAACACTGCAGTTTGATGACTATATTTTTTCGGTCAGTAATGAAACAGATTTTTCCATAAATGAAACGGATTTTAAGGATATTATTATAAGCTTATGAGGAGGAATTCTATGAAACGAAGGTTTTTGGCAGCATTACTTTCCCTGATCATGTGCCTTTCCTTAGTGGCATGTGTGGATGAAGAAGATTTCCCGGTGGATAATTCACAGGAAATGGGAAGTACAGGACAATCGGGAGTGTATACAGAGGATGGCAGTTGGGCTGTGTACTGGTATCTGTGCGGAAGTGATCTGGAGACAGATGGCGGCTGTGCCACCACAGATCTGGAGGAAATGCTGCAGGTAGAGCTTCCGGAGAATGTAAATGTGGTGATCCAGACCGGCGGCGCTGTGGAGTGGCAGAACGAATATATGGATTCGTCGGTGATCCAGAGATGGCTTTACAACAGTGAAGGACTTCAACTGTTGGAGGAGCAGGATACGGCCAATATGGGAGATGCGCAGACGCTCTATGAATTCCTTGATTTTGCCAATGAGAATTATCCGGCTGACAAAGTTGCGGTTACCTTCTGGAATCACGGGGGTGGTTCTGTAAGCGGTGCGGCTTTTGATGAAATCTATGATTATGATTCTCTGAATCTGGCGGAGATGTATGAGGCTTTCGATGCGGTATGGCCGGCGGACCAGGAAAATCCGGCGTTGGAACTGGTTGGCTTCGATACCTGCCTGATGGCTACTATTGATGTGGCAGCAGTTTTCCAGAACTTCGCAAAATATCTGGTAGGTTCCGAAGAGGTAGAACCGGGCAACGGCTGGTACTATACCGGCTGGCTGGAAGCACTGGCGGAAAATCCGGGAATGAACGGTGATGAGTTGGGAATTGCCATCTGTAATTCCTATTACGAAGGCTGTGAAGAGGTCGGCACAGAAGAGGAGACGACCTTGTCAGTGACAGATCTGACAAAACTAACACCACTCTTAGAGGCTTATGAGGCTTTTGGGCAGGAAGCATTGGAGACAGCAACCGAAGAGCCGGGATTTTTCGCACAACTGGGACGTGCTGCCGCACAGACAGAGAATTACGGTGGCAATACCAGAGAACAGGGATATACCAATATGATAGACTTAGGACATTTTGCCCGCCAGACGGCATGGATGCTTCCTTCGGCACAGAGTGTATCTGATGCACTGGATGATTGTATCGTTTATCGTGTGGGTGGAGTCTATCGTTCCGAAGCTACGGGACTCAGCTGTTACTATTCTTATAACGGTGATGTGGATGATTTTTTCGGCTACATCGACATGGGAACCGGAGAGGCTTTCAAATATCTGTATGCTTATGAATTGACCGGTGAACTGCCGGAGGAAGGTGAGGAATATCTGGCAGCTCTGGATATTCAGGAATTGCCGGAGCTTGTCACCCTGGAAGATACGGACTGGGATAATGCACCCCTGGATGTAGATGAGGAGGGAACCGCTTATCTGACACTGGGTCCGGAAGCCAGTGATTTACTGGCAGGTATCGGATTTTCTCTGTTTTATGTGGATCCGGAGGATGACCTGATGCTGCTGCTCGGTACTGATAATGATATCGTCGCAGATTGGGACAACGGTATTTTCTATGATAACTTCCGAGGTGTCTGGGGGGCTATTGACGGTTGTCTGGTCTATATGGAGATATCCTACGAAGGTGAGGATTACAATCTGTATTCCGTACCGATCCTGTTGAATGGAGAAGAGTACAATCTTCAGGTGGCATACGACTTCACAGAAGAAGAGTGGTATATCATTGGTGCCAGCCGGGGATTGGATTCATGCGGCATGGCAAGCAAAGAACTCCGTCTGCTCGAAGAGGGAGATGAGATCACTACGATCTGGATGCTTTCTTCTTATAATGGGGATGATGATTTTGAAATGTACGCTGCAGAAGAGCTGACGGTGACTGCGGATACGTCCTTTGAGGAAGCATCATTGTATGATGGATGCTATGCCATGATCTTTGAAATGTGGGATTCTAACGGTAATTATGCATATTCCGATGTGGTGACATTTGACTGTGCGGACGGAGAGATCTACACAACGGTATATTAAATCCGGCAAAATATAGGAAATATAGAAAAGGCAATCGTATTTTTTTTCGATTGCTTTTTTGCACAGGTCAGAAAGACAGAATCATTGTTCTTATTTACAGCTTAGGTTTTTCATTGGAAAAATAAATGAGGTGTGATAAGATGAGAAAAGTGTAGAAACAAATTAAAATATATCAAAATATATCGATGGAGAAAATGTAATCATGAAGGAAAAGTTAAGTTCTACGGAAATTCTGAAGGAGACAGGGATCCTGACTGTGGCGGTAGCTATCATTGCGGCAGCAGTCTATTTTTTCCTGGTGCCGAGTCATGCGTCGGTCAGCAGCATTTCCGGTCTCGGCATCGTGCTGTCTAACTTTATACCACTTCCGCTGTCGGTCATTACGATGATCCTGAATGTGGTGCTTCTGCTCATCGGCTTTGCCACCTGTGGGAAAGAGTTCGGGGTAAAGACGGTGTACACCAGTGTGATGCTACCGGTATTCTTAGGGCTTTTCGAGATGCTGTTTCCGAATTTCGGATCCATGACAGACAGCCAGGAGCTGGATGTACTGTGCTATATTCTGGTGGTCAGCGTCGGACTCAGCATTCTGTTCAACCGGAATGCATCTTCCGGAGGACTGGATATTGTGGCGAAGATCATGAATAAATATCTCCATATGGAACTGGGTAAGGCTATGTCTCTCTCCGGTATGTGCGTGGCGCTGTCCGCAGCATTGGTATATGATAAGAAGACTGTGGTTCTGAGTATCCTGGGTACCTATTTCAACGGAATCATTCTGGATCATTTTATTTTTGACAATAATATCAAGCGACGTGTCTGCATTATTACGAAGAAAGAGGAAGAACTGCGCCAGTTTATTACAAGAGATCTGCACAGCGGCGCTACGATCTATGAAGCCACCGGTGCCTATCATTTTGAAAAACACAACGAGATCATTACCATTGTGGACAAAAGCGAGTATCAGAAATTAATGAAATTCATCAATGAACTGGATCCTAAGGCGTTTATTACCGTATATAATGTATCGAGTATGAAGTATCAGCCGAAGATCGGGACCTTTTGACCCTGACTTTGATGCCTACGGATTGTTCCGTGCTACGCACTTTCACAATCCGCCCCTCTATTCGCATATCGTGGGATTATCATCCCACTTTTATGCTCATATCGGGGCGGGTCAAAAGGTCTTTCACCCACTTATGAGCAAGCTCATGTGGGCTTGGACCTTTTGACCCTGGCATCTTAATAATATTATGGAGAATGAGAAATGAAAAGGGTGCGGAATATCGTAGTGATCGTGTTATCTGTCATATGTGTTGGAATTCTGGCTTTTTTATTGTGGGATTTAAGAAGCACTGAGGAGTCTGCACAGGAAATAATACCGGAAGTTCAGCCGGAACCTATGTCAGAACAGAGTGTATCGGATTCTGATGTGAGCGGCAACAGCGCAGAGAACAGTGGAGATCCTACGGAATTGCCGGAGACGGAAGAAAGTGAACCTGCGGAACCGGTGGATCTTGTAGAGCAGAAGGCAGAAGAACTCCTGGCAGGAATGACCTTAGAGGAAAAAGTCGGGCAGATGTTCATCGCCCGTTGCCCGGAGACGGATGCAGCATTCAAGGTGACACAGTATCATCTCGGCGGATATATCTTATTTGCCCGGGATTTTACCGATAAAACAAAAGAAGAAGTAACGGCTTCCATTCAAAGCTATCAGAATGCTGCAAAAATACCTCTGCTGATCGGAGTGGATGAGGAAGGCGGCACGGTAAACCGTGTCAGTAAAAATACGAACCTGCGGAAGACCCCCTTTGCATCATCGCAGGAATTGTATACCGCAGGCGGATGGGATATGATCCGAAGTGATACGCAGGAAAAATGTCAATTACTGCAGAGCCTGGGAATTAATCTGAATTTTGCTCCGGTATGCGATGTATCACAGGATCCGCAGGACTTTATTTATACCCGCAGTTTCGGGCAGGATGCGGAACAGACAGCGGAATATGTGCGGACCGTCGTGCAGGTCATGTCGCAGGAACAGATGGGAAGTGTGTTAAAGCATTTCCCGGGATATGGCAATAACTCGGACACGCACACAGGGATTGCCTATGATGAACGTCCCATAGAGAGGTTTGTAAATTCTGATTTTCTGCCGTTTCAGGCAGGGATCGATACAGGGGCGGATATGGTGCTGGTAGCCCACAATGTTGTCTCCTGCATGGATGATCAGGTACCGGCATCTATTTCTCTACCGGTACATAATATTTTGCGTAACGAATTAGGGTTTGACGGCGTGATCATTACCGATGATCTGGTCATGGAAGGAGTACGGCAGTTCGCCGGGGATGCGGAGATTGTCGTAAGGGCGGTACAGGCGGGAAACGATATGCTGTGCTGCACCGATTTTGAAGTACAGGTACCCGCAGTCATCAAGGCGGTCGAAACCGGTGAGATTACCGAGGAATGCCTCAACGAATCGGTTCTGCGTATTTTGAAAATGAAAATAAAGCTGGGCATCATTACGGATTATCAGAATTTTTCCCAATAAATTCTGTATAAATATTGTGGATATTCAGCAGTTCACAGATAGCAAGAAGCTTGTTAGGAATAAAAAGTAATTATGTAAAGAGAATTGATCTCATTCTCTAATTGGTGAACTGATTCCATAATAGTATTGAAGCTTGGAATATCGCCATATAACATATCTTTCATAGCTTTATAATCATTGATGAGGGCTGGAAAGCGGTATTCCGGTGGAATCAGCTTTAAGGTGCCGGGAATTGCTTCCGGATATTTAGCCCATGCTCTTGGATAAAATTTCATTTTGAAATCAACAACTGTTTTCAGAAGATCTATGTGAGAGAAAGCAACATCTTTTACTGGGGTCTGGGCCATTCTATAAAGATCATAGTAATGTCTGGAATATCGTTGTGGCATATCCAGATGTTCCGGTCTGTTGGCTTCGTGATGAAGAATTGTTGCCTTTTCCCAAAAGGTACGCTCTGGTGAAACGGTAAGAATTTCAGTATTTTTCTGCTCAAAGATTTTTGGGTAGTATACAGCTGTATACGGTTCAATGCTTGCAATTTTAGCAGGTGTCCAGGCTGCTAATGCACCGATTTCCAGGCGGATTACCTGTAGGGTAGAAGGATTTGTGAACAGATTTGGATAAGCGAAAATAACAGTCTGTTTGTCATTCTCATCTATGTAAATATTAGCGTTACACCCCAGTTCTAATGACAGTTCCTTTTTTATGGTAGGACAGAACTGTTCCGCAAGAAAAATCTCAGCCCGGTTATTAGCTTCTTTATTAAATGCATCCTGTTTTGTGTTGGATCGTTTTTCCCAGGGTTCCAGTTTTCCATAGCCCAGTACGCGCCAATCAAGGATCAGATCAATGTCTTCTGAAAAACGGCTGATCAGATTAAATGCTTTTGAAAGGCTTGTTCCACCTTTAAAGGTGATGGAGTCCTTCCATGGACAGCGGTGAAACAAATAATCCAGGGTAAAGCATACCCAAAAGTCTTTTTCTACAATAGCATCATTTAAGCCCATTTTATCAGCGGTATTTCGGAAGAGTTCTCTCCGGTCATCATCTGGCAGACCTGCAATTTTTCTCATAGTGTATTACCTCCGCATATTTGTCGTATTGTATCATAAACCCAGTCGGTGGATTCCGTTGCTTCTTTCAGACAAGCCTGTTTTTCTGAGAAAGAGAGTTTTGTTGAAAGAGTCTGGATAACTTCCGGGGTTACATTATTTTTCCCTAAAGTTTTCAATGCCTGAATTATCAGACTTGTCATATAGGACAGACCGGTAATTTCTTTATTGGTCCGGTGTTTGAATTCAAGCTTTGTAGAATTCCATTCATAGGTTTTATAAGGCCCGTCACTGATATAGGACCAGACAGCCGTTACCTGAGTGGAAAGTCCAAGTAAATTAAGGGCAGTGTTCCCACATGGAGCGATGGTCCAATGATAACTGCGGGCTAATGCCTGTGCAACGGCAGCTGGATCAGCAGCTACATATTCATCGAGTAATTTACTGTATTTTGGTTTTTCATAAATCCCATTTATAATTCTGCGGAGAATATTATCCTTAACAAGGCGATATAATGCTGAACGAACCGTGTTGGTATCAGCAATATCCGCAAAATCAGAAGTGGAAAAAACCGAGCCATCTTCGGAAGACAAAATTCGATTTTTAATTTCCTGCATATAGTTTTTTGACATATAACCGAGCCTCCTTTGCAACGAATATTATATATTATTCGTTGCATTTTTGCAATTATGTATGGTTCACTATTTATATATACTTTTATCTACTGTTTGGGGAACCATTTTCTCTGTCGGAAGTAATACGTTCATTGGCGCTGGATGTGTTGTGAATAAAGATGTTTCGTAAGATACAACTATTTCAAAAATATTTTAAATACATGTGGACAAGCAAAAGGGAGTATGCTATATTCTATTTAAAGATAATTTTAAATGGGTAAGAAGATTATGAAAGAAACGAATATTTTTAAAGTATTGGCGGATCAACAAAGGAGAGAGATTCTGATAATGCTAAAAGATGGCCGATTAAATGCCGGGGAGATTGCCGAAAAATTACAAGTCACACCGGCTGCTTTGTCTTACCACTTAAAACTGTTAAAAAGTGCCGACTTAGTATCCGAATATAAGGAAAAAAACTTTATATTTTACGAAATCAATACGACAGTTTTTGATGAATTAATTCTATGGATTAACCAGTTTGGAGGAGCAAAGGGATGAAAAAAATCATGTGGATTGTTGCGGTGCTACCAGTGGTGGTTGCAAGTATGATGTTACAGGTGATACCGGATATGATACCGCATAAAATCGGAATTTTTATTTTTCCGATAGTTATTTTGTGTGTTACATTCTTTTGGCACCTTTTAATTGGTACATTCGAAAAAAAGACCGTGAAAGCAAGTACGGATAAAGAACGTATGGAAGCAAATTCCTCCGCAAGGGTACTATGCGTGGTAGGACTATCGCAGGCTATCATGTTTGGAATTATGAATTATTGTATCCTTTATTCCTCTTGTGTGCAGGAAAATGTGAATGGTTCAAAGGTAACAGTTGATATTGCAAGGATTTCCTGCATCTTATGTGGAATTATTTTTGTTGTAGTAGGAAATTATATGACAAAGGCAAAGCGAAATACGGTAGTTGGGTTTCGAACGGCCTGGAGTATGTATAATGATAATACATGGAGAAAAAGTAACCGTTTTGGAGCCATCAGTATTGTTGTTGCAGGAGTATTGACCATTATTACGGCTGCATTTGCCAATGGAATAACCAGTACAATTTTATTATTGGTGTATTTATTATCAGCAACGATTATTGCAATATTATACTCGAAAAAGGTCTATGACCAAGAAAAAAGAGAAGTTTGAGGTTGCACTTATATGGGAGAATGATTATTTATGAAAACAAAAAGATTAGTATTAAGAAAATGGACAGAGGCAGACGCAGAGAGTTTATATGAGTATGCAAAAGATTCGGAAGTCGGCCCTATCGCAGGATGGCCACCCCACAAGTCCGTAGAGGAAAGCCTCGATGTGATCAGAAATGTATTCAATGGTCCGGAGTGCTATGCCATCTGTGAAAAAGAGAATTGGAAAGCAATCGGTGCCATTGAACTGAAATTGAAGGGCCACACGGATATGACAGACCGTGAGGACGAGTGTGAACTGGGCTATTGGCTGGGACAGCCATTTTGGGGAAAAGGGTACATGCCGGAGGCCGCAAAGGAAATTTTGCGCCATGGATTCGGAGAACTTGGGATGAATACCATATGGTGCGGATATTATGAGGGAAATCAAAAATCCAAAAGAGTGCAGGAAAAGGTCGGGTTCGTGTATCATCATACCTGCGAAGAAGTTCCCGTGCCTTTACTGAAGGAAGTAAGAACTGGTCATACAAATGTAATGACAAAAGCGCACTGGGAGGAAATAAAAGAGGGCAAAATATATTAGAATGGTCTGTCGGCAGAGCAGATAGCCTCCGCCACAGACAAATCGCTGGAAGAAGTAACAGAGATTATTGCTGGGAAAATATCCGCACAGGTATAGAAAATAAAATTATTTCAGGAAAGTCCGCAGTACTTCTTCAGGCCGGGGAGTGTGCTGCGGATATTTTTCTCTCAACGGACCGGCAGCTCCGTCCATAATATAAGGATGTCCCACGATATCCAGCATGGATACATCGTTATAATTGTCACCGAAGGCCATGACATCCGCGAGGTCAAAGCCAAGAATTTTACAAATGGATTGCACACCGATGCCTTTGTTGGCAAGGGTAGTATCGATCCAGTAAGGTCCGGCCACTGCACAGTTCGCCTGCTCCCAGCGGGGGACAAAACGGTCAGCGTAAGCCGCTACGCCTTCATGGAGATATACGGAGACCTTTACGATGTCTTCCGGAATTTCGGAAGGATCCTGAATGACCTGATAGTTGTTGCCAATAAACTTTATTCTGTCCAGCATTCCCAGCCCACGTTCCATCAGATAAGCCGTATTCTGTCCGGAGAGCATGATTTCACCCTGCCTGTCACTCCGGCTCCACAGATCTTCTGCAATCTCTTCCGCCAGGGCACGGGGCATGGGATTTTTCGCAATGCACTGCTCGTCCTTATAGATTACTCCTCCATTCTCACATAAGAAAATACAACAATCCGCCACCGGAGCGAACAGCTTCCGCAGGCTGGTATACTGTCTTCCAGACGCCGGGCAAAACAGGATCCCCCGGTCATGAAGTGCCCGGATCTGGTCAAAAATCTCGCCTTCCAATTCTTTTTTTCCATATTGTAAAAGTGTACCATCGAGGTCACTGCAGACTAATCTGATTCCCATAGTCGGAATTCCTTTCTGTTGTGAATTTATAATTAGTATAACATGAAACCTGGAAAAATGCTCTTTTTTAAAAGGGCACTTTTTTGATGGAAAAGGAGCATGTTATCCCAAAAATCCTTTTGATACAATAATTATATTAATTTGTAAAAAGGTGAGGGAGAGTAACATATGAAGAGACGCATGGGGAAGCAAATAATATGTTTTATGCTGAGTATCGCGATTCTGGTGTCGGCAGTGCCGGTTACGGCGCAGGCAGCAGCAACAGAACCTGTTACGGCAGAGACAGGCATGTTGGAAAACCTGACGGAAACAGAAAATGAGGAAGACACTACCCTGCAGTATGACCTGAACGGTGGCTTTTTTACGGAAGGATATCACGCACCTGAGACATATCCCGTGACAGTGCTTCCGGATGGAAAAGCTGTGGAGAAGGCAGGCTATGCCTTTGATGGCTGGTATGAGAATAAGGAGCTGACGGGGAATGCAGTGACCGGTATAAGCAATTCGGATCATTCCGGACCGGTGGTACTTTATGCCAAATGGACGGATCCCTATTATTATATAGACATTCCGACGGGAATCACCGCAGACGGAGAAGAGTTAAAGCTCAGCGGAAGTTCGGAAGGATTGTATGCAGATGAAAGTGTAAAAGTCTCCCTGCATTCCGGGAATAATTGGGAATTGAAGGATCAAAATGTCTCACTACCCTATGAACTGAGGGAAATGGGAACCAATATCGTTCTCGAGAATGATATTCCGGTGATAACTCTTTCAAATGAGCAGAAGAATGTGGATAAATCTTATATCTGCAATGTGACCAGACAGCCCGAGGTGACCGGACGGTATACGGATACTCTGACATTTCTGGTGGAGCATGACAGCAGGGATTATACCATCACTTATGAGGCAAACGGCGGATTTCGGGATGATCCGGAGAATCCCGGAGAACCGGTAGCGATAGAGGCTGAGGCTCTGCGGCCGGGAACAGTGCTGGACAATCTGCCGACTGCGATCAGGTCCGGCTATACATTCTTAGGCTGGTGCTACGATGAAGCCTGCACAGAGTATGTGGCCATGACAGACAGACTGCTGGGAGATATTACACTCTATGCTTCTTATGCAGAGAATCAGTCACTGGAGTCACATACTATAGCCACATTTGCCCGGGCTATGGATGTAAAAGGGGATTCTCTGCATATTCAGGTAACAGACAGGGACGGCGGTCTGACGGTAAATGATCTTGCAGCATCCTGCACGCTTACCAATCTCAGTGATTTTAATGAAAAGGTGAATCTTGTGTTTGCCGATGCCGCGAATCATACCTACACGATTACACCGGAAGGCGGTTGGACAGAAGGTGCTTCCTATAAACTGGTATTGGACAATGAAGCGTTATATTTTACCGGATTTGATACGACGATCCGGGAATATGAGATATCCATTCATAAAGAAGAAGTAAGCAACGTATCTCTGAAGAATACGATCAAATATATCAGTAATAAGGAATTGTCAGATCTGACGGTAAACGGTAAGGCGGCTTCTTCCATTACGTTCGCAACAACGACAATGGATACCAATGGAACAGTGAAAAGCACCGGAAGTGAGATCACAGGTAGTTTCACCTATATCGGCAGTCCATTGAATCCGGGGGATCAGATAGCAGTCTATACCGGAGATGTGATCCCTACCATGGAAACGGTTGGTTCTTCTGAGAGCGGAAGTGATATTGCTTTTGTGGAGATCACAGGGGTTAACGGGACAAACTATACCTATCGGGGAGCAGACACGGAGGATGTATTATTCATGCCGGAGGTACTGCCTCTGAATAAGGCGCTGGATCTGGATGGGGACCTGGAGAATAACAGTGTCACGGTTGCCATTGCAGACCTGACTTTCGGGAATGATGAAATGAGCAGGCAGCTGGGACTGGATGCGGATACCACAGTGGATATGGGGGACTTTCTGGCATTATGCGTCGGAGATGTCAGCGCGGGAAATATTGGAATTACGCCTGAGAGTTATGGAAAAATTACCGGGATTCTGCAAGAAGATGGTAATTATATTATTACCTATGAGGAGCAAACATGGGAACAGGTACAGGCGGCAATGGATGTCTATCGTACCGAATCCGTAGAAGGTGAGGAACTGTTAGAGGGTACGGATATTGCAGCGCTGGAACAGAGGATCGAAGACCGGGCCGTGGAGAGCGGATTTGCTGATGAAGTGGCGCAGCAGATATCACAACTGGTTGAGCGTACAGAATCCTATGAAGACCTGAAAAAGACACTGGCGGAGGAGCTGGGTGCAGAGATCGATATCGTCCCATATGCAGCGGACGGGGAAGCTATGTTGGCACTGCCGGACTTCACGACAGACAATGGGAATAGGATCAGCACCTATGCGTCTCCCGCAAACAAGCGGGTAGAAGTGGGAACACCGCAGGTAAAGGCGGATATCGACACGAAGTTACGGCATTTTGAGGGGAATGAGAGCGGTGTACATCTTGGATTGGAAGTTACGGTTCCGATCACTTTTCATGTGGCCCGTTATGCGGATTTTACGATTACGGTCAAGGCGACTTTTGAACAGGAAGTCCGGGTAGCAATTAATGTAGACGGAAAAGCGGTATGGAAAACATGGGGATTCATTCCGTATATTGCAGATTATAAGGTGACAGCATCTCTGGATCTGTATGAATATACAGGCATCGGTCTGGAGGTGAACTTCAAGACAGAGGAGGCGGATAACAAATTTCTCGGTGGCGGAAGCGGAAATGCCACTGCGGATTTCAAAAAGAAACAAAAGCTGGCAAGTGATATTCAGGGAATCGTGGATGAACTTCAGGATATGATGGAGAATGGAGAGGAATACATCTCAGACAAGGCGCCTCTGATGGCAACACTGGGACAGCAGACGCAGTCATACAGTCTGGGTGGAGGAGAGCAGATCTCGGTAGCAAAATCACTGGCCGAACGCTATGCGGATCTCCTGGAGGAAGAGTCTGACTGGGTAGAGATCTACAGACAGAATATTATCGTCAAACATATTCGTGTGATACTGATCATTGATATTGCAATTCAGCTGGATTTTGTAGTCTCCGCAAATGTTAATATTTCGCTGGGGATGACCTTCTGGTACAAAAATGCCAAGAGATATGTCTTCTGTCTGCAGGTTAAGGGAAGAAAAGCTACCAGCGATACGATCAATATTACAGAGGAACAATATGAATTCACCGCATATGCCATGGGTACTATCGGCATTAAGGCCGGAGTGGAACTGCGGGTCAGTGTAGGACTTCTGTCTACAGATCTGGCCAGTGTGGGTATTTCTGCGGAAGTGGGCGGGTATGTCCAGCTCTGGGGTTACCTGTACTATATTCTGAAATATTCGGCTTCGGAAGGGCGTAATTCCAGGGCAATGGGTGCGTTATATCTGGAAGTGGGTATCTATCTGGAGATTAAATTCAGGGCACAGGCATTTGCCAATGCGTTTACCTATTCACCGACACTCTATGAGGCAATGTGGCCGCTATATACGGTGGGTTCCGTGGAAAATGTCCTGGATTTCACGGATCCCGGGGACATCTCTTATGAGATGAAGCGGTCCATGCGAAATGTGCGTGTACCGGATGAATTTTTCAGCATGAATTATCTGGATCTGAAGGAAGGTCTGGATGACGGGGAATATTTTACCAAGGTCTACGAAGATGACAGTGATAAATATTATGTGATCAGCATGACAAATGATGCGTTCACCTACGATCCGAAGACGAATCTTATTACAGTAGATCCCGGAGAGGAGAAGACGGTGGATGGGGAGATGATTGTGACATGGCGCAGTCAGCCGGGCACCTTCAATACCAGGCCTTACCAGAAGAGGATCAAACTGCATTGGGATAACCTCAGGGATGGTTATTATATTGCATTTGCAGCCAATGGTGGATCCTATGTGAATCCCATCAACCAGAAGTACGGAACAGAAGTAACAGCACCCCAGAATCCCACCAGAAAGGGATATACTTTCGCCGGGTGGTATCGGGATGAAGAATTCACAGTTCCTTATACGATCCCGTCTACAATGCCGGATGAGAACGTACAGGTCTATGCAAAGTGGACACCGGCACAGGTGAACTATACGGTGAAGACCTATCTGCAGGGAACCAGCGGCGTTTATGAGATTCCGGAGGGCGGTATTGTAAAAGCAAAAGCGGCTACAGAATCAACAGTCAGTCCCATACCGTCTGTAAAGGAAGGCTTTGTGACTCCTGAACGGAGAACCGCTGTGGTGGAAGCGGACGGAAGCACCCTGATTGAATATTATTATGCGAGAAATAAGTATACCGCAACCTATCTGTCGGACGATGAGGTGGTTTCCACCGGAGATTACCGGTATGGAACGACAATGCCGGTACCGGCAGTCTATAAGCCGGGCTATGAATTTGCCGGCTGGATACCGGAGGGCGGAACAGAAGTAACAGAGGTACCGGAGCTGGTTCCGGCAGAGAATAAGACCTATTATGCAAAATGGGAACCCCTGACAGGAATCGGTTATTCTGTCAGATATTATGTCCAGGACGAGAACGGCAGCAGCTATACATTAGCGGAGATAAGTTATCTCACCGGGGCTACCGGGGAGACGGTAACCGCTCCTGCGGGTAACTATGATACGGCAAGCTACCACCTGAAGGATAATGCGCCTCTTCCGAGCGGCGAGGTGAAAGCCGACGGCAGTCTGGAACTGCGGGTATATTATGACCGGAATACCTATACAGTGACTTATGATAAAAAAGCTGCAGATGCTATGTTGCCGGAGGGAACCGAGACAACCTTTACCGCCATGCCGCGACAGAAGATACTGACCGTGACTCCGGAACGGGTAGGCTACCGTTTTGTCGGATGGTATCTGGATGAAGAATATCAGGAGACATTCAATCAGACCATGCCGGCAAAGGATATTACGATCTATGCGAAATGGGAACGGGTTAAGGTGAACTATATTGTCAGACATTATCAGGAAAATCTGCCGGTTTTCGATGAATATGGACAGCCGGAGAGCAGTGATTCGGAGAAGACGTATAGCCTGGTAGAAGAAGAGGTATTTTCCGCAGTTCCGGGAGCCAGTGTGTCCCCTGAGGTGAAGAACTATGAAGGATTCACATCTCCCAAGGTGCAGACAAAAGAGGTATCGGTAGAAGAGGGTGCAGACGACATGCCGAAGGGAACCCTGGTCGTAGAATATTACTATACCCGCAGGGAGTATGGTATGACATGGTGTTTGAAGGGGCCGGACAGCATTGAGATGATACCGGTATTATATGGTGCTCCGATTGTGCGGCCGAATTCCAAAGAAGGGTACCGGAAGGGATATCATGTGGACAGCTGGTACCTGGATGAAGCGCTGACCGAGGAATTTACCGAGGATACGATGCCTGCACGGGATCTGAAGGCATATCCGAAATGGGAAGCGGAAGAAATGGAATGCTGTGCTATTTATGAATTCTATAAGGGAGAGAACTTCCTGAGGTCTCAGACGGAATATTTTAATGCGTATGCGGACAGTACGGTAGAACCGCCGGAAGTAAAGGAATTTGAAGGCTATACATTTGATGAAAGCACCCGGATAGGCAGTTTTAAGGCAGACCCGGAGGGTGAACTGGCGGTTATTTACAAGTATCATTTGAAGGAACATACGCTGACCTATCATTATGATACGAATGAAGGACTGCAGACGGACAGCGCCACGGTATACTATGGAAATGACCTGACGAAACCGGACCCGGAGCGGGACGGTTATGCATTTGCCGGATGGTACACGGAGGATACCTGTGAGAATCTGTTCACCGGTATGACTATGCCGGATCATGATCTGACACTCTATGCAAAATGGGTAGACGGTATGCAATCCTATCAGGTAGCCCATTACCGGAAGGAACTGGATGGAAGCAGGAAACTGTTCCTGGTGGAGAATCTCTATGGCAGGCCAGGAGACATTGTAACACCTCAGTCCCGGGCACCGGAGGGCTTCGCGGAGGTAGAACCCACATCGCATACACTGGTACAGGGTTCTGTTGTTAATAATGTGATTATTTACGAGTATGACAGAAATACTTATCAGGTCACTTATGTGTTAAATGGCGGAACCAGTGACAGGGCGGCAGAACAGGTACTCACTTACGGCGAGAGACTGGAGAACTACCCGAACCGTAACGGTTATGAATTCACGGGATGGTATTTGGATGAGGCATTGCAGGAGCCATTTACCGAAGAGACGGTTCCCGCAAGGGATCTGACCTTGTATGCAGGATGGCGGGTATTGAAGAGCCGGTATATTGTGGAACACTATCTGCAATACAACTATCAGGACAACTATCAACTCAACCGCAGAGAATATCAGTATGCGGATACGGATAGTACGGTCACACCGGCAGTCAGAAGCTATGAGGGCTACATTGCACCGGAGGTACAGCAGGGTATCGTATCCGGCGAACCGGAAGAGGAGAACCAGTTAGTAATTAAATATTACTATAACTGCAAGGAGCATCAGCTTACACTGCATGATACTGTCGCTGCGAATGCCATGAATGTGGAGGATACCGTAAGTACAGTACGATACGGAAGGATGATATCTGGTCAGTATCGCTGGGGCTATACCTTTGGCGGATGGTATCGGGACGCAGCGTATACGGAGAGCTTTACCGGCTGTATGCCGGATGAGGATCTGGAGCTGTATGCGAAGTGGACCCCGGAGGAGCGGAAATATACCATTGTACATGAGACGATGGATCGGCGAGGATATTACCAGATACAGGATACGGAATCCGGCAGCGCGGAGATCGGCAGTTACATAACAGCGACGCCGAAGAACTATCCGGGATTTACCGCACCGGAGGCACAGCATGTACAGATTCAGGTGAACAGCGGTAATATTATCACTTTAAGATACAGCAGAAACCGCCACACCGTTACATTTGATCTGAATGGCGGAAAAGCAAATAACAGGACAGGGAATGTAGTGTGCAACGGCTACTATGGCTGTGAGGTCAATGCACCGAATCCGACAAGAACCGGATACACCTTTATCGGCTGGAAGAGAGAGGATACAGAGAACATCGAAAAGCCGACAGCCATCATGCAGGATGAAAATATTACTTATATTGCACAGTGGCAGATCAATACCTATCACGTTGCTTTCATGGTGGATGGAGAAGATAAGGGAGCCGACTATGAATATGGTCAGACAATCACACCTCCGGAAGAAGTTAAGGAAAAGGATTACAAGAAAGGTTATACTTTTGCCGGATGGAGTGGTACTGTTCCGGAGACGATGCCTGCGCAGAACGTCAATCTCACAGCACAATGGGAAACCATCCGTTATCCGATCACTTATTTCCTGGATGGGGGATCTGCGGACAGGAATCCGAAGAGCTATACCTGTGAAGATAATCAGATCGTATTGGAACAACCGACATGGTCAGAGCATATTTTCCTGGGATGGAGTGGAACAGATATCAAAGATATGCAGAAGATCGTGACGATCCCGACAGGAGTTACCGGAAAACGCACCTATACGGCACATTGGGATCTGAAGAAATATACCATCGAATTCCGACCCAATGACTTCCCCATGGATCCCATAGAGACCATGTATGTTGCAAAATCACAGACGATACAGCTGCCGAAGTATGACAAGACGCCAAAAGGCTATACGTTTGTCGGATGGAGCAAGACAAAGACACCCGCCGGTGAGAACCCGGAGGTTGACTATTATGGTGGACAGACATTACAGAATATCGGTGAAAATATGGTATTATATCCGGTATTTCAGCCGAACAAATACAAGGTTACTTTTGACTGCAACATCGGAAAACTCTACCAGATATACAACTGGTATCCCTATGGTACGCAGGTGCCGGTACAACATCTGAATCCGGGGGATCCGGGGCACCGTTATGGGTATGTGCTGAAAGGATGGGATAAAGTAAATGGAAGCTCAGGTTATATTAAAGCCGAAGAGGACAGTTTTGAACTACAGGATGCCCAGGATATTACGCTGAAAGCGCATTGGGATGTGAATAATACCTACACATATACACAATCCAATCCCAGTTACCTCTATGATGTTACGGATGATAATAACAAAGAGATATCATTTACCTACTACGTGGACGGCCAGCAGACCGGACACGAAGTAACAGGGGACTACGGAAAAGGAAAAGGTGCAAATTATATTATGAATATGGATAATATTTCACCCAATCCGATCCGGCAATATAAACAGATGAGAATTCAGGGAAGCTACTATGCCTGGAGGGTAATAGATGGTAATGCGGTAATGCGTATTAGCTATAAGACCACTTCCGGAAAAGAGGTTAAATGGCAGACACAGACGACCGACCTGCTGGATAGTAATCCGAGAAGAGATTTCGATTATGTATTGTCCTGTCCGGATGGAGTAAATATTGAGTACATCAGACTGGAGTTCGATGCTAATGGGAAAAACGATGACGAGTATTATATGAATAATTTCAGTTTTACGGTGACTTTTGAGTAATAGGGAGAAGGACAGATGAAGAATCGAAAAAGCATTATCATTATTATTGTTGCAATCATAGCAGTTGTGGTAGCGGGAATTCTGTTTCTTAGGCAGAGCAGGGATGCTGACTCTGCCTGGAGTCCGGAACTGGATCCCAATGCAGTGGCGCTGGTGACGGATACAGAGGAGGCACCGACGGGAATACGGATTCCCGGATATCCGAAGATCACGATTCCGGCAGACACGACAGATGTTACTATGAATCTCAAAAATCCGGAGGGAAATCCATGTTATTTTACATTTGCACTGGTTTTAACGGATAATGAGGAGACGATCTATACTTCTAAAATGGTGGAGCCCGGCAAGGCGATCACGGAGGTGACTTTATCCCGAGCATTGGAAGCGGGAGAATATCCGGCAGAGATACGAATCACAACATCTTCTCTGAAGGATGGATCGGCGATGAATGGGGCTAATGTAGAAACCGTCCTGGTGGTGGAATAGGAAAACAGATAAAAAGGCGGAGATAATAAATGAAAAGAAAATGCAGAATTTTATCAGCGTTATTGTTGCTGATGTTACCGGCGGGAACCGTATCCGCCGGTACCGGCGGGCAGACCACCGTAACCTATCAGGTAGACCCAGTCTACGAAGTGGAGATTCCAACCACATCCACGATTCCGTTTCAGACGTCCAAGTGCAGCTATGGGAAAATTATTATCAGGGAAGCTCTGCTGGAACAGAATAAATGCATTCGCGTAACTTTGGATTCCGACGGTGTTCTGAAAAATCAGGAGGATTCCCAGGTGGGGATTCCTTACCGGATTCTGGAAGGGGATAAAACTTTTACCGGACGGGATTATACCAGAGCCGGGGAAGAGACGAATCTGACGATTGCCATTGCGCAGGAAGACTGGAACCGGGCGACCAGCGGAGAGTATACAACATCTGTTGTTTTCAAAATATCCTACGTGGATAAAGAGTAAGAGAGGCGACGATAATGAGGAAAATAATTACTTTTTTATCCGTAATGATACTCTGGATTCTGTTGCCGGCAGGTGCGATGGCGTCGTCGAGAGAGACCGGTACGATTCGGACGACCGTTCCGACAGAACATTCCGTCTCCATTGAGGCACAGCATGCATCGGCATTGTATCTGGAGGGAACCAAGGGGGAAAGTGATGCCTATGTGGTGCCCCGATTCTCTGAACCCAGCTTTCAGTTGAGTGTGGAGAAAGGGTGGATGCTGGAACGAGTGCTGTTAAATGATCAGGATGTTACCAATCAGGTAACACAGGGAGTTCTGAAACTTCCTTCTGTGTGTGGAGATCAGGTGATTATCCTTGAGACGAAAAGTATTTCACCGGATACTTCAAAACCAGAGGATGGTAACAATAACTCCACAGCGGACGGAACAGCAGAAAGCGGACCCTCGCAGAATACAGCCGGAACAACAGAAGACAGCAGTGGGCTGCGTGCTCCCGGAACAGGGGATGGCAGTGTCCTGTGGTATACGCTGTTCCTGATCAGTGCGGGAGCGTTAATTACGGTAATATTCTGCCGAAGCAGAAAAAATTCCCGGTAAGTATTTTCCGTTGCAACATTTTGTCTTCGTGATATAATTTACTCAGTGAAATTATACAGAGGAGCGTTGCAAAAATGGGATGTTTACAACATGGGGAAAAACGTACCATTTTGCCGTTGGTCGGTAGTAAATTTGAACTGGGGAGACTACAGGAGACCATAGCACAGATGGAAGATAAGGAACTGGCAGAGATTGCCCGGGCGGAAGAATTTTATTTTTCTGCGAAGGCAAAAGAATGTGTTGAAATCGTCGGAAAATATCTGAACAGCGACGATGTGATGCTGCGCCTGTCTGCAGATATGCTATATGTATTTGGCAATCTGACACTGGGAGATGCAAGGGAAGCACAGGCAGCACAGGCAGATGTTGTCGAATGTTTGAGACAGTCTCTGGCGGAGGAGACTTCGGAAGAGATAAGGGCAGTCTGCATTTTTGCATATTATCTGATCAGTATTTTCCTCCATATCAGACCGGATGGAGAAGTGCCGCCTCTGGAGAAGGCAATTCCCTATCTGCCGGTAGGGCAGAGGCTGTTCGCTGTGAGTGTCCTGGCCCATGGAATCTATCTGCAGCAGGAGTATGAGAAGGCACAGGGTGTTGTGGAGACGGCAATGCTGATGGCGGATGGAACGTATCCGATTCCGTTTATTTATCTTCATTGTATTGCTGCCATGTGCCAGATCAACAGGAAGAATCAGGAAGGAGCCATACGGTCGGTGAACCGGGCACTGGAACTGGCGAGACAGGATCAACTGTTGGAGCCTTTTATTGAATATCATGGCTTATTACAGGGAGTTCTTGAGGTCTGTCTTCGGAAGAACGAACCGGAGGTTTATAAGAAGCTGGTAGATGGTATCATTGCGTTCAGCCGGGGCTGGATGAAGATACATAATTCACAGATGGACAAGAGTGTGACAGATTTACTGACACCGCTGGAGTTCTCCATTGCCATGCTGGCGTGCCGGGACTGGACGAATCAGGAAATTGCACAGCATATGGGATTGTCCGTGAATACAGTAAAACATTATGTTTCCGATATTCTGGAAAAATTGCAGATCGACAAGAGAGAAAAAATCAAAGAGTTTGTAAATCAGTAAGGACAGGGAGTATAAGCCCTGTCCTTACCGGTTTAGTGAAGTGATTTTTTATAATTCGTTCCCCATTCCTGCATGGCATCCAGGATCGGACGCATGGTTTCCCCGAGGTCGCTCAGCGCGTATTCCACGCGGGGCGGCACTTCAGGGTAGACGGTCCGCGTGATCAGTCCATCCTCTTCCATGGAGCGCAGGGAGTCGGTCAGAACCTTCTGGCTGATGCCTTCCAGACTTTTCTTCAATTCATTGAATCTCCAGGGGCGTATCATTAAATTTCTCATTATCAATAATTTCCATTTACTTCCGATCAACTGTACTGTGGTTGCCACCGGGCATTCCGGCAATTCGTCTTTCGTCAACATAAGATCACCTCGCAAAAGTATAAAATGTGATGTAAGTATTAAATACAATGTAACATACCGGTGAGCATCCGTCCATAGGTTACTTAAAAGTGTCTATGTAATAAAAAAGTGCGTACTTTTTTTGCAGGTCGGGTCTTGCTATTCTGTAGATGCAACAGGCGAGAGCCTGAAAATACACAGATTACAGGAGGTAAGTAAAATGGCATTAGCAAACATTTTTGGATGGAACAGACAGGACAAGGCACAGACAAGTGCAGCCTGCGGAACGGCATGTGGGGCAGCAGAAAAACCCGCAGAAAAGCCCGCAGCTTGTGGCACAGCTTGCGGAGCAGCAGACAAGCCTGAGGAGAAACCTGCAGCTTGTGGCACAGCATGTGGCGCTTCCGATAAGTAAGTAAATCCAAAAGAGAAAGAAGGAGAGGGATAGGATGAGAAGTTATTTTTCTTTTCAATGGCATATCACAGATGAATGTGACCAGCGCTGCAAACACTGCTATATTTTTTCCGGAGAAGGCTGCAAGGAGTTGAAGAGCATGACCTGGAAGCAGATGCAGGAGGTCGTGGCGAACTGCGAGGACTTCTGCAAGGTATACAACAGAGTTCCGTATTTCTATATTACCGGCGGCGATCCTATCCTTCATCCGGATTTCTGGAAACTCATGGTTCTGTTGAAAAGCAAGGACATTCCGTTTACCCTGATGGGCAATCCGTTCCATCTGGATGATCAGATCTGCCGGATGTTGAAAGCCTGCGGCTGTGAGAAATACCAGATGTCTCTGGACGGTATGCGTGAAACCCATGACTGGTTTCGCAAGCCCGGCAGCTTCGACCTGACACTGGAAAAGGTCGGCTCTCTCAACCGGGCAGGAATCAAAAGTATTATTATGAGTACGGTGTCGAAGACAAATATGAATGAGATACCGGATATTATTGATGAAGTAGTGAAAGTGAAAGTTAAGGTGTTTGCATTTTCGCGGTATGTGCCCACCGGTGGTGAGGTGGATACCAGCATGACGCCGCAGGAATATCGCAGACTTTTAGAGATCTGTGATGCGAAGTTCAAAGCATATGAGGCAGCGGGATGCGAGACCTATTTTAATAGAAAAGACCACTTGTGGACGTTGTACGAATACGAGACAGGCCAGTTTAAGCTGCCGGAGAACGCATGTGACGGCATGATCTACGGAGGCTGTAACTGCGGAAACTGTCATATTACCATTTCCTCCAACGGAGATATCATGGCATGCCGCAGAGTCACCGACAGCAGAGTGGCGAATATCTGGGAAGACCGGCTGGCGGACGTCTGGGTCTGCCAGATGGAAAAATACAGAGATTACGATAAATTCAAGAAATGCAGCAAATGTGAACTGAAAGCATGGTGCAGGGGATGTCCCGCCGTGGCAAACGGCACCACCGGAGATTTCTACGGTGCGGATCCCCAGTGCTGGAAGACGAGAAACGAGATCACGGGAGAGGAGTTGTAAGATGGACTTAGCAACATGTTTGAAAAAAATGGAACTGGTGGGAGTGCTGGCGTTTGCCACAGTGGACAGTGACGGTGCACCGCAGATCCGAAATATCAGTGCGATTCATTACGAACCCGATGCCATTTATTTTTTCACAGCAAGGGGTAAAAACTTTTGTAGGGAACTGCAGGAAGACGGCAGAGTGCAGATTCTCTGTTATACAAAATATAAAGAGATGATCCGTATGTCCGCCAGGGCGTATGCTGTACCGGAGGAGGAACAGGCGAAATGGCGGGATATTATTTTCGAGGAACAGCCGTATCTGGCCAATGTCTATCCCGGTGATACAAGAAGTATCGGCATCATTTTCTGTATTGACCGTGCGGAGGTGGAATATTTTAATCTCGGTGTGAACCCTATTTTCCGGGACACTTATACACTGGGCGGTGGTACAATAACAAAAAAGGGTTATAACATTACCGAAAAATGTATTGGCTGTGGAAAATGTCGCACAAAATGTCCCCAACGGTGTATCGAGGAAGGAAAACCGTACCGGATACAGCAGAACCATTGCCTGCATTGCGGCAGTTGTTATGAAAACTGTCCTGTGAAAGCGATCGTAAGAGAATGAACCAGAGTGAAAGAAGAAACTATTTAATCCAAATGCTGTTGAAAGAGCAGCCACAGTATGCCAAAATGCAGATTCCGAAAAAAAGTGAGGAGCAGAAGACGCTTCTGCGGGCACTTATGAATGTCCGGATGCCGGGTGAACTTTCGGAGGAATTTCTGCAGATCCAGGATGCCTATCTTGCAGAGGAAAATGCGGCCAAAGGCGTGGTAACACCGGCAGATATGGAGGAACTGTCCCCAGAGATTTATCTGTGGAAAGGGGATATCACGAGACTGCAGGTGGGAGCTATCGTAAATGCGGCCAACAGCGGCATGACGGGATGCTACCAACCTTGTCACAACTGCATCGATAATTGCATTCATACCTACGCCGGAATAGAGCTGCGGAACTATTGTAATGAACTGATGCTGCACCAGGGACACGAGGAGCCAACAGGGCAGGCGAAGATCACACCGGCATTTAACCTGCCCTGCGATTATGTGATACATACCGTGGGCCCCATTGTACGGGGAAGGCTTACGGTAGAGCATGAACGCCTGCTGGTGTCCTGTTATGAAGCCTGCCTGCGTATTGCGGAAGAAAACAATATAGAAAGCATCGCATTCTGCTGTATTTCCACAGGGGTGTTTATGTTCCCCAATGAGAGAGCAGCAGAGCTGGCCATACAGACTGTGAAACAGTATAAAGATAGAACAAAGTCGAAGATAAAGGTGATATTTAATGTTTTTAAAGAAGAAGATGAACGAATTTACAGGCGATTGCTCGGATAAAACAGCTCTGATCAGAGAGAAAATACAGCAGGCGGATGCCGTTGTGATCGGGGCGGGAGCAGGACTTTCCACAGCAGCAGGATTTACTTACAGTGGCGAACGTTTTGAAAAGTACTTTGCTGATTTTGGAGAAAAATACGGGTTTTCCGATATGTATTCCGGCGGCTTTTACAATTATGACACGTTGGAAGAATACTGGGCTTACTGGAGCAGATATATTTACGTGAACCGCTACATGGATCCGCCCACAGATTTATATAAGCAACTCTTTCAGCTGGTGGAAAACAAGGACTATTTTGTCCTGACCACAAATGTAGATCATTGTTTTCAAAAGGCGGGATTCGATAAAAACAGAATGTTTTATACCCAGGGAGATTACGGTCTGTTCCAGTGCAGCAAGCCCTGCCATCGCGGAACCTACGATAACGAGGAGGTCGTGAAAAAGATGGTAATAAGCCAGGGGTATCGGATCAAAGCAGGAAAACTGACAATACCGGAAGGCACACAGATCCGGCGTACTGTGCCCACCGAACTGGTGCCTAGGTGTCCGAAGTGTGGCCGCTCTATGAGCATGAATCTCCGCGCGGACAATACCTTCGTCCAGGATTCCGGATGGGAAGCAGCAGCGAAGCGTTATGAGAAGTTCATGGAAGATCATAGAGGACAAAACGTCGTATTTCTGGAGCTGGGTGTCGGCTACAACACACCCGGTATCATCAAATACAATTTCTGGCAGTATGCGCATAACTGGCGGAATGCATTTTACGTCTGCATCAACAAAGGTGATGCCTATGTTCCCAAGGAGATTGAAAATAAGGCGGTGGGAATTAATGCGGATCTTGCGGAAGTGCTTTATTTATGCAATTCCTGAAATAAAAAGATTGCTAATGATATTCCAAACGAGTAAGATAATAAGCAAGATGGAGTGACAAAATGTTGGAGTTTGTTTCTTCTATATCTAAATATGATAAAGATAGAAACTGTATTTACCGGCTATAGGGGGAGGGCGTATGTACAAAAGAAAGTTTCACAAAGAAATAAGCAGCGGATTACTGGTATTGATTGTGGCATTTTCTCTGACAGGCTGCGGCAGCAGTAGGGACGCTTTGGAAATCTCTGATACCGAATCTGCTCAGGCAGAGGAAGTCAGTCAGGAAACCGCTACAGCCACTCCAGCCACCTCACAGACAATCCCGGAGACGACAACGGAACCTGAGCCGGAGAAACTTACCTACCAGACCGGACTATATCAGGAGAAAACCCTGGCGGATCAGGTCTCGGCGGATACTGTCCGGGAACTGCCGGAAGGAGAATATGGGGTGCTGTCATATTCTTATGACGAGTCTGTCAGTGTCTGGGGCAACGGTGCAGAAGATTGCCTGGTGATTCATGACGGCGACGAGGAATACCGGGTGGAGATCCCCTGGCAAAACATGTATTCGGCACCACCTGCGGTAGAAGCTGCAGATTATGACGGGGATGGCGACAAGGAGTATTATATTTCTACCTTGCAGGGAACCGGAACCGGTGTCTATGTGGAAGGACTGTATTATGTAGATGTAAAAAAAGGAACACCGAAGGTATCGGAATATACACAGGTGGTGGAAGATTTTTACAGCCGGATTCTTGCGGCGGACACGCTGGATGAGCAGTTCCACACACTTCATGTAGATTTTCTGGATAAAAACGGGGAGTTAGATGCGCAGGAAAGTATTGATCTGGATCAGACCCGTCTGTTGCAGAAACTGGAAGGATATACTTATAAAAGTATCGGTGTGGGGGCGCAGATCCGGTATGACTTTCGTGGAGGACAGCCCTTTGCAAATGTAGGGGTTGGCATAAATATGAACGAGATGGCGGACCTGGCTTATGAGACCGGCTTTAATATAACGGCACCGGTATCCATGCAAAAAGATGGTAACTTTTCTCTGGGAGATTTTTCGGTACAAAAAACATATTCTCGTTATCTGGAAGAGGAGAATATCGACAAAGAAGAACCGGATATGACAGAAGTCTATACCGGATATTATGATCTGACCCATAACGGCTACAAGGAAAAGGTCGTAACGAAGGTCTATCTGGAGGAAGAAAACGGGGATCTCACGGAAGCATTGCATAAGGCAGGAAACTGGGGAATGGTAGAGATTTACGAGTATCTGGGAGACGGACAATACGCAATCATTCCTCTGTGGTCGCAGGAATTTGCTATTGCCCATACGGGGAACACGCAGATCTTCCTTACGCAAAAGGACGGCTACGATTATCTGGTGGTGACAAGCCTCTGGACGGGACAGGGGATCTGCTATTATGACTATAATGTATTGTCTCCCGTGGACTATTCCTTTGACAGATATCATAATGAGCTGAACGGGGCAGATCACTACGACCCGCAGTTTTTCACAGGGCTGGAAAGCTGGCTGAAGGAGGATTCCCTCCTGCTTGCGGCAACGGATATTGACATGCCGCAGGGACAGGAAGCCATTCTGACAACCGATGAAGAGGTACACTATGCCAGAGAATATTTAACGGTAAAAAAAGAACAACAGCAGCGGATAGAGGAAATAGAGTAAGAACAGGATCAGTATTTCCAGAGAGATACAAAAGTGATAAAATAGGATCAATAAGGATTTTTTCAGTATAAACTTTTCACGAGCAAATTGTGCCTGCACAGTGTACGGAAGCACAGGTTTAAAGCACCGGAAGGTTTGCAGATTACGGAAAGGCAGGAAGGTTAAGAGATGAACGAAATGATCAGAAAAAGAAATGAACAGCTGGCCAAAACAGTGATCAAGGGATTACAGTCCCGTAACATGTCAGGTTATTATGCAGAGGATAAAGAAGCTGCACTAAAGCAGGCACTGGAGCTGATCCCGGAGGGAAGCACCATCGCTATGGGCGGATGCATGAGCGCCGGAGAGATCGGACTCATCTCCGCACTGGAAGCAGGCAATTACCACTATATCGACCGCTCTAAGATGGATGCCAGAGCTGGACTTATGGCAGCTTACGATGCGGATATCTTCCTCTCCAGTGCCAATGCCATCACCAGCGACGGTGTCATGGTCAATATCGACGGCAATTCCAACCGTGTCTCCTGCATAGCTCAGGGGCCGAGGAAAGTAATCTTCATCGTCGGCATGAACAAGGTCTGCGCAGACTTAGACAGCGCCATGAAGCGTGCGAGAAACGTGGCTGCACCTATCAACGCCCAGAGATTCGACATCAAGACTCCCTGCAAAGAAACCGGAAAATGCTTCGATTGTAAGTCTCCGGATACCATCTGCTGCCAGTTCCTGATCACGAGATATTCCAGACATACGGACCGGATCCATGTGATCCTCGTAAATGACACCATTGGTTATTAGACAACAAAGGGGAAAAGACAATGACATTAGTATTGCAAAAAGGAAAACCTGCCGATACCACCGGCAGACTGGACAAAGAGATACGCACCTATGATCTGTTGGATGGCTTAGGCGTGGAATATGACCGCGTGGATCATGCGCCGACGATGACTATGGAGGACTGCAAGGAAGTGGATGAGATCCTGGAATCCATGGTTTGTAAAAATCTGTTTCTGTGCAACCGTCAGGAGACCGCATTCTATCTGCTGATGATCCCGGATACCAAGGTGTTCCACACCAAGGATCTGTCGGCGCAGATCGGCTCGGCGAGGCTTTCTTTTGCCAAGCCGGAATACATGGAGAAATTCCTGGATATCACTCCCGGCTCAGTCAGTGTGCTGGGACTGATGAACGATAAGGAACATCAGGTGAAGCTGCTGATCGATGAGGAGGTGCTGGATAGTGAATATTTCGGGTGCCACCCCTGCATCAATACCTCCAGCCTCCGGATGCGGACGGCGGATCTGATCGAAAAGGTGCTTCCCGCCATGGAACATGATTTTGTAAAAGTAAAGCTGTAAAAGCATCTATGAACTTACTATAAGTTGATCCGTAGATTTCAGTATAAAATGCTGAAGTCTACGGCATTTTTTTATTTACAATTGTAATAATATAAGCAGACATAATTAATGCCTTTTAAAGGTACTAAAAAACAAAAAAATGCAAAAACAGTACCGTGAAAAGGCGTTTAATGATATAATATGTTCAGAAAGGGGTTGAGAATATGTTCCATAATGTGTATCCACGAGAAAAGTATTTGACAAGAATTCGTCCTTTTTATGAATCCGATATTATTAAAGTGATTACAGGAATTAGAAGATGCGGTAAGTCATTTATATTAAAGGGAATTATAAACGAACTTTACCAAAAAGGGGTGAAGGAATCACAGATTATATATATTCCATTGGATAAGCGGGGATTTAAAAATATTAAATTGCCGGAACAATTGGAAGAAAAAATCGAAGAAATGATAGAAGGGGATGGATTTCATTATTTGTTTATAGACGAGGTTCAAAATGTAATCGGATTTGAAAGTGTAGTACAGGCATATGTAGAAGAAGGATACTCTGTATTCCTTACGGGATCGAATTCTTATTTGCTCAGTGATGAAATATCAACAAAATTGACAGGCAGATATTTAAAATTTGAGACATATACCTTAGATTTTTGTGAATATCTAGACATGAAAAAGTACTATGATCTAAAAATAGATTCGGATATGGATGTAGAATTTAACGAATATATTTTAAATGGTGGATTTCCTAAGACTTTGGAATTTCCGGATGTGAATACAAGACAGACATATACAAGAGGGATTATAGAAGAAATTTTTGAAAAGGATGTAAAAACGAGAAAAAGAATCTCTAACATCTCGGTATATGAAAGAGTACAATCGTTTTTGCTGAACAATTATTCAGCACCTTTTTCGATAACAAATCTTTTGGAGTGTTTAAAAAATGAGGGATTTTCGACAAAACCTTCCACCGTCCGTGGATATATTGAGGATTTAAAAAAAGCAAAAATAGTATATGAGTGTAATAGATTTGACCTGAAAAGTAAAAAGGCCTTACAAAGAGATCAGAAATTTTATCTTGCAGACATGGCAATTTATTTTGCAATGAACACGGATAATAGATTTAGTTTTGGACCATCTTTGGAAAACATCGTATATCTGTATTTGGCAAGTCATGATTATCAAATAAGTATCGGGAAAATCGGAAAATTAGAATGTGATTTTATTGTAAGGGATAAAAAGCAGAATTATGCGTATGTTCAAGTTGCATATACGTTGCATGGAGAAGATGAAAAGGCTACAGAACGCATTAAAGAAAGAGAATATAGACCATTTAGAGATATTAGAGACGGATATCCAAGATATATTATATCGCTGGATAAATATCGTGACCAGCAAGAGGGCGTGCACCATATAAATGCAATTGATTTATTTCTTGGAAAAGAGAGTATTTAAGTCTGATACTGGACGCTTTTATCATGGAATTCAAGGTCTGTGATGAGAGAACGGAAAAAATCTGAAACAGACGGCAGAGAATGCACTTAAGCAGATTGAAGAGAAACACTATGAAGCCCAAAAAGCGATACTTGAAAAGCATGTCGTAAATGCATAGAATAATATATAAGAACTTGCGAAATAAAAGTGAGGAGCTCCTATGATACTGGAAATTTTGACATATACACATAATATTACGACTATGCTGTTCGGCATCTTCCTGTCGGCTTTTTTTCTGGGTGTGAAGAAGGACAAAACGAATGTAGGGAAGTTGTTGCTATTGGCAGTGATTTCCGGGGGCTTATATATGGTCTGCGTATCTGTGTTGGGTCCGGAGATGGTGGATCAGATATACCCACTGATCGTTCACGTGCCGCTATTGCTGATGCTGGTGCTCTATTATAAATTCAGAATATTGCCGTCCCTGATCTCCATCTTTACAGCCTATCTGTGTTGCCAGTGCAGTAACTGGATGGGGCTGTTCGCACTTTCAGTAACAGGAAAAGAGTGGTGCTATTATGCCTGCCGTATCGTGGTGACGCTGGTGGTATTCTGGGTATTGTGCCGCTATGTCTGCCAGACGACGGCGATGCTGTTGACCAAGACGAATCGGGAATTACTGCTGATCGGAAGTCTGCCGCTGGTGTATTATATTTTTGACTATGCCACGACGAAGTTTTCCAGTCTGCTTTATACCGGCAACAGGGCGGTGCCGGAATTTCTCGGATTTGCCATCTGTCTGTCGTATCTGATTTTTTTGCTGGTGTATTTCCGGGAATACGAGATGAAGAGCAAGGCAGAGCAGTATAATGAGCTGATCCGTATGCAGATGAATTCTTTTCAGGCGGAGATGGACAATACAAGGAAAAGTGAGAAAAAGATGTCAATCCTGCGGCATGATACGAGACATCATATGGCCGTCCTGAGGACTCTGATCCAGCAGGGAGATTGTGAAAAAGCGCTGGAATATCTTAATGAGGTCAGCCAGACTTATGATGATACGGTAATCAAGACCTATTGTAAAAATGAGATGGTGAATTCCGTACTGTCTATCTATAATACGCGGTTTGAGGAGCAGAGGATCCGATGGGAGGTACAGGTCAGGATCGGGGATAAACTTCCCTGTTCGGAAATGATGTTCTGCGCAATCCTTTCCAATGTGTTGGAAAACGCTATGCATGCCGTGCAGGAACTGCCTCAGAAAAAGCGGCTGATACAGCTGTCCCTGTCCGAAAAGTCGGGACATCTTCTCCTGATGGCGAAAAATACCGTGCAGAATGCCCCGCTATTTAATGACGGTGTACCGGTGACGGAGCGCTCCGGACACGGACTGGGGGCCAGAAGCATCGTATATTATGTGGAAAAGCTGAACGGACAATACCAGTTCTTTATGGAGAATGGGGATTTTGTTGTCCGGATCATTCTCTAAAAGACGATTTTACAGGCGGATCGCATTTGTCCAGGCGATCCGCCCTTTTTCGTCGGTGCATTCGATCCGTACATAGCTCTCCGTACCGTTCAGTGGATGTTCGGCATGGGTGAGGGGTGTCGCCTGCATCAGATGCATCCGGCTGTTATAGGTCGGCCCGTCTGTCACGAAGCAGATTTTGGAACAGGGAGAGCATTCTACGAAGACGTGATCTTCCCGGATGCCCCACTGGCAGATCTCCGGCCCCTGTGAAGAATAGTAATCTCCTGCCAGTAAGTGGTTTACAATGGATTCGTGATCCAGGGATTCAGAGCAGACACAGACGTAACCGCCGAAGCTGTCGAAATATTCCGGAGGATTGTGATTGTCATCGGAGGCGAAGGCAGAGACGAAATTGTCCTGTTTTAACATCCTTTCCCAAAAAAAGGTGGTATGGCCTTCGCCGAAGCCAAGTTCGCTGCCGTGATTATAGATCTCCATGGCCCAGAGACCCTGCAGGGAGCATACTTCCTCCGGATCCACCCGGGACCACAACGGATGGTTATAGGTAGTAAAGCAGCCTTTGGAACGAAGGAGATCGATTCTGTCCTGGGCAGTTTTGACACCGGGCCAGGAATCTGTAGTATAGACAGGGACCGTAAGACGTTCTCCGGACGTGAATAACCGGCTGCCGGCCTGCTCCTGCATTTGGCGGTTACCCAGGATTCCGTGAATGTGATGTGTCTTCACTTGATGGCCTTCGGCATCGCATAATTTTACGGAGGCCTCCAGTCCGGGAAGAAGGATAAAGCCATCGGTGTCAAATTCACTCCGCAGATCCGTATAATAGTCATGCTCACTCAGGCATAAGAAGCTGTAGCCGTTCTTTTTGTAAAGAGTGACCATTTCCGTGGGAGTCAGACAGCCGTCGGAATTGGTGGAGTGGGAATGAAGATTCCCACGGTACCGGTTCGTGTGTTCCGGAAAGACCGATCTATTCGTATATTTATTCATAAAAGCCTCCTCTTGTTGTTTTATTTTCTAATTTCAAATTTTCCAATAAAAAAGAATAGCACAATGGAATAAATCGAAACAATCCTTGCAATGTAAAATTCCTTCCGAAAAGTTTTACGGAGCTTTTACTTTTTTTTACGAGTCGTTGGTAGTAGCTGCCGGCGGCTTTTTTTATAATCGGAGATGTCAATTGATGAGAAAAAAACGAAATCAGAGGAGAAGCAGATGAAGAAATTAATCAGCCTTGTTCTGGCAGGTATTATGACATTTTCCCTTGCAGCCTGCGGACAGAACACAACCGACAACCAGACAACAGCACAGAATGCGCAGACCACAACCACACAGAGCAACGAAGTCCAGACGGCAGCAGTGGCAGACAGTACACAATCTACAACAGACCCCATGGAACTGACCATGTATTTTCCGGTATCTGTTGGCGGCGGCCCGGACGCATTGATCGATGCCCTGTGTGCACAATATCATGAAGAGAATCCGAATGTTACGATCAAACCGGTATATGCCGGAAGCTACGCAGACACAAGAACCAAGGTGCAGGCAGCCATCAAAGGCGGTAATACACCGGATCTTGCCATTATGTTCTCCATCGACCTGTATTCCCTGCTGGCCATGGATGCCATTGCAGATATCAACAGCTTCTGCACTACCGATGCGGATAAAGAGTGGTTGAACGGTTTCTATGAAGGATTTATGATGAACAGCCGTGACGGTGAGACGACGTACGGTATTCCCTGGCAGAGAAGTACCATCGTGCTGTATTACAACAAGGATGCTTTCCGTGAGGCAGGACTGGATCCGGAGAAGGCTCCTTCTACCTGGGAAGAAATGAAGGAATATGCGAAGCAGCTGACCAAGGCGGACGGTTCCCAGTACGGTATCGAGATTCCTTCCGATGGTTATGCTTACTGGATGTTACAGACCTTCTGCACCCAGCAGAGCGGGTTCAATCTGATGAATGATACCGGTACCGAAGTATATTACAACGACGACAGAACCGCCAAGGGCTTAAGCTTCTGGAAGTCTCTGGCAGAAGACGGTTCCATGCCCTCCGGTATTGTAGCATGGGCGACCACTCCTTCCGACTTTATCGAAGGCAAAACCGCTATGATGTATCATACGACCGGTAACCTGACCAACGTGAAGAAGAACGCAGCTTTTGATTTCGGTGTGGCAATGCTTCCAGCAGATGAGACACCAGGTTCTCCTACCGGCGGCGGTAATTTCTACATTTTCAAGGGTGTATCTCCCGAGAGACAGCAGGCAGCCTTCGAGTTCATCAAATGGATGACCGATGACGAGAGAGTAGCACAGTGGAGTATTGATACCGGTTATGTAGCCACCAGACCCAGTGCTTATGAGACCGAGCGCATGAAGGCTTATGCGGAAGAGTTCCCTTACTGCCTGGTAGCAAGAGACCAGCTGGAGTATGGTTATGCGGAACTGTCCACCTACAATCAGGCAGAAGTGCAGAAGGCTATTGATGATGCCATCTCCTATGTCATGACGGATCAGAAGGATGTGAAATCTGCGCTGGACGAAGCACAGACCACTGCAGAGAACATTTTAAAGGCTTACAAATAATCCCATAAATGTTGATCCATGTGAGGAGACCAGCCTGCCGTCCTGGAGCAGACTGGTTTTTCCACATAACATCGAGAAATCAAAGTGAGGAATGAATATGGCAGAAACAATGATGCCGCAGGTAAATCTGGGAGCGGGAACCGTACTGGCGGATGCACTGTTTCCACAGGAGACTGCCGGGGAAACCCTCCGAAAACAGGAACTTGCAAAAGAAAAAGCATACGAAACCGCATTAAAAAAAGAGATCACGAACAAATGGAAACGCACACTGACCGGCTGGCTGCTGCTGGCTCCGTCGTTGGTATTCCTGTGTGTGTTCACGATTTATCCTATCGTAAAAAGTATTATCAGCAGCTTTTATTTGGATAATCTGTCAGTGATGCAGCCGGTGTTCGCCGGATTTTCCAATTACATCGCACTGTTTCAGGATAAGGTGTACTGGGAATGTTTTTGGAACAATCTGCTGATGGCGATCGTTACGGTGCCGTTAAGCATCGGACTGGCGGTGGCCATGGCTATGTTTGCCAACAGTCTGAAATGGGGCAAAGCGGCAGCCAGACTGGGCTTTACTTATCCGACATTTATTCCGTTAGTGGCAGCCGCCAATATCTGGATGTTCATCTATACGCCGATCTACGGTCTTCTGGGATATGTCAATCCCAACTGGAGATTCCTCGCAGACGGCAAGACAGCCATCTGGGCGGTCATGGTCATGCTGGTTTGGAAGCAGGCAGGCTATATTATGCTGTTCTATGTGGCGGGACTTCATGGAATTTCCAGAGAACTTTTCGAAGCAGCGAAGATCGATGGTGCCAACGGCTGGCAGATTTTTACCCGCGTGACCTGGCCCATGTTAAAACCGACGACCATCTACGTGCTGATCATCACACTGACCAATGCATACAAGATGGTGGATCATCTCTACATCATGACCAAGGGCGGTCCAGGCAATGCCACGAATGTGCTGCTGTTTTATATCTACCAGACCGGCTTTGATTACTGGGATACCGGTAAGGCTTCGGCCATGACCGTAATTCTGGTAGCGGTTCTTCTGGTGGTGACCAGTGTCTGCTTCTTTGTGCAGGATAAGAAAGCATATTATAATAATTGAGGATGGAGAAAATTATGGATATCAAATATTCTGCCGTAAAGGCACCAATGCGGGGAAGAGTACATCATTCGGTTCACCTGGGAAGGATCCTGGTCTACGGAGTCATGTTTTTATTGTTGACCGTGTCTCTGATCCCTTTGGTGTGGGTGGTGAGGACTGCGTTTATTCCCAGGGAACTGACCCTGGATCTGACGGCTGTGGCGTGGCCCACACTGGAGAATTTCCGGAGAGTACTGGCGGCAGCGCCCTTTGGAAAATATTACGGGAATACGATCTTTATTGTGGTGGGAGTTCTGATGATCCAGTTCGTACTGATTACACTGGCGGGCTATGCTTTTGCGAGAATAGATTTTTACGGCTCCAAAGCATTATTTGTATTGTTTCTGTCACAGCTGATGATCGCACCGGAAGTATTGATCCTGCCCAATTATTCCATGATGGCAAAATGGGGACTGACGGACACGAAGATCGGCATTATGCTCCCCTTTTTTGCTTCGGCCATGGGAACTCTGATCGTGCGACAGACCATCAAGACGATCCCCTACGAACTGGAAGAAGCGGCGAAAATGGATGGAGCCAATCTGTTCCAGATTCTGTGGAAAGTGTATGTGCCGTTACTCAAGCCTGCGTATATTTCCTTTGGAATGATCTCGGCATCGTTCCAATGGAACAATTTCCTTTGGCCGTTAGTTATGACGGACTCCGTAGAAAAGCGGCCGCTGTCTCTGGGGCTGGCCATGTTCGCCATGTCTTACGAGACAGGAATGCAGTGGAGTGATGTCAGTGCGGCGACAGTCCTGGTATGTGCACCATTATTGATCCTGTTCTTTGTTTTTCAGAGACAGTTCATGGAAAGCTTTATGCACTCCGGTATCAAATAAATTGTTTTTTTGAGGCTCTTTTCCGCAGGGAAAAGAGCTTTTTTTGTGGATGTATCAGGAAATTAGTGCTATCATAATAGGATAAAAGCTGCACGCACATAAGATCGTGGGACAGGTTCCGGGTGCGGACAAAAAAACGGATAAAACAGGAAAGGAGCAGACAAACGTATGAAATATACCTTGGATTATGAGAAGTATGCGGAACTGGCAAGACGAGTGGCAACAGAGGGAAGCGTATTGCTTCGAAATGAAGACAGTGTGCTGCCTTTGCAAAAAGGGCAGAGGGTGTCAATCTTCGGCAGAACGCAGTTTGAGCATTATAAGAGTGGCACCGGCTCCGGCGGTATGGTGAATGCCCCTTATGTTACCAATATTACAGACAGTCTGAAGAAAGACGGCACGGTGCAGATAAACGAAGCGCTGGAGACGCAGTACCGTGAGTGGCTGAAGGAGCATCCCTTTGATGTGGGAGAAGGCTGGGCCATGGAACCCTGGAATCAGGAGGAGATGCCCGTAGATGAAGAACTGGCGGTGCAGGCAGCAGGACAATCGGATGCAGCGATCGTGGTCATCGGGCGTACTGCCGGGGAAGATAAGGATAACAGTGCGGCGGAGGGAAGCTATCTGCTGACAGCATTGGAGGAGGAGCTCCTTCGTAATGTATGTCATGCTTTTGAGCATACGATCGTGGTACTGAATGTCGGTAATATTATAGATATGAAATGGGTAGACCGGTATCAGCCGCAGGCAGTACTCTATATCTGGCAGGGAGGCCAGGAGGGTGGCAGGGCCTGTGTAGACGTTCTGACCGGCAAAGTAAATCCCAGTGGTAAATTAAGTGACACGATTGCAGAAGATATTGAAGATTATCCTTCCACGGAAAATTTCGGAGATCCGGTGGAGAATTTCTATACTGAGGATATTTATGTAGGATATCGTTATTTTGAAACCTTTGCGAAAGATAAGGTGAAGTATCCTTTCGGATTTGGATTATCTTATACGAAGTTCCAGACAGAGATCCTGGGATTCTCAGTACAGGGCATGGCAGTCACGGCAGTTGCAAAAGTAACCAATGTTGGGGGAGTATCCGGCAGAGAGACTGTGCAGCTGTATCTGGAAGCACCTCAGGGGAAATTAGGAAAGCCTCTGCGCCAGCTGGCTGCATTTGCGAAGACAGAAGAACTGAAGCCGGGTGAGACAGAAGAACTGCTGCTGAAAACAGAGCTGACGGAGTATGCTTCCTATGATGACAGTGGTGTCACCGGACATAAATCCTGCTATGTACTGGAAGAGGGAGACTATATCTTCTATGCCGGAACCGATGTGCGAAGCGCAGCAGAGGCTGGCAAAGCGACCCTGACAGAGCTTCGGGTAGTGCGGACGGTGACGGAAGCAATGGCACCGGTACAGGAGTTTAAGCGCCTGAAACCTTTCTTTTTCGAGGAAAAGGATCATGCCATTGCAAACTGGGAAGATGTACCTTTACGAACTATTGATCTGGCAGAACGTATTTCGCAGGAGAGACCCACGCACAGTGAATACGTGGGAGATCAGGGATGGAAGCTGGCGGATGTCTCTGATAAAAAAATCACGCTGGAGCAGTTCCTGACACAACTGTCAGACGAAGACCTGATCTGTATGACCCGCGGAGAAGGCATGTGTTCTCCAAAGGTTACGCCCGGTACGGCAGCAGCCTTCGGCGGAGTGACAGAAGGACTGAAGAGATTTGGGATTCCCATAGCCTGTTGTTCGGACGGACCCTCCGGTATCCGTATGGATTGCGGCACCATGGCATATGCCCTGCCTAACGGCACCTTGCTTGCCTGCACCTTTGATCCGGAGCTGGTGGAGGAGCTGTATGAGATGGAGGGCATGGAGCTTCGGAAGAACAAGATCGACACCCTCTTAGGACCCGGCATCAATATCCACAGGAATCCATTGAACGGTCGTAACTTTGAGTATTTTTCGGAAGACCCGTATCTCACCGGTATCATGGCAGCAGCACAGCTGACCGGCATGGGAAAATACGGTGTCACCGGCACCATCAAGCATTTTGCATGTAATAATCAGGAATTCAAGCGTCATGATGCCAACAGTATTGTATCGGAGAGAGCACTGAGAGAGATCTATCTGAGGGGCTTTGAGATCGCGGTGAAACAGGGTTGCGCTTACAGCATCATGTCCACTTACGGTCCGGTGAACGGACTGTGGACAGCGGGCAATTATGATCTCCTGACGACCATTCTCCGTAAGGAATGGGGATATCAGGGCATTGTGATGACTGACTGGTGGGCGAAGATGAACGAGGAGGGTGAGCCCGGCTCCGGCAGACAGACGATTCCCATGGTGCGGGCACAGAACGATATCTATATGGTCGTAGCGGATGCGGCATCCAACTCCGCGGGGGACAATACCGCGGAAGGCTTGGCAGACGGCAGACTCACCAGAGCACAGCTTACGCGGAATGCGGCAAATATCTGTGGTTTCCTGTTACGTTCCGTTGCTATGGAGCGGCTTCTGGACAGAGAGGAAGAGGAATGCACGGAGCTTCACAATCCGGTAAGCACCGAGGGTGCGGGAGACAGCGGGCAGGTGCTGGCGCGTCTGGAGCTGCCGGAGCCGAAGCTTTTAGAGGACATAGAGCTTCCGATAGAGAAGCTGTCAACGAAGAAGGGCACAAGTGCAGTATACCAGTTGCGTTTTCCTAAGATCGGAAGATATGAGCTGGTATTTCGGATGAGTTCCACGTTAGGAGAACTGGCGCAGCTGCCGATCTCCGTGTTCCTGAACAATACGTTACAACAGACCGTGACCCTTAACGGCACGGAAGGCCAGACCATGGAACGTGTTGTAACGCTGCCCATTCGTCAGGACGGCGAGAAATACATGAAATTATATTTCGGAGAGAGCGGTATCGATATGCACCGGATGTTCTTGCGTTATGCAGGGCAAAACGATATCGAAAGCTTCCGGAATGAATAATCATAAAAAACTTTAACGGAATATTTATGTGCAGAGCTTCAAAGAATGATTGACTTCCCCTGCTTTTTCAGATACAATCAACTCTTGTACGTTTATAAGAAAAACTAACGAGGAGGCAGGAAAAGTGATAGCACAGATGCTTGCAGTAGTTATATTTGTAGCGATGTTTGTCCTGATCGTTCTGGAAGTATGGGAGAGACACGTTATTACACTGGGCTGCGGTCTGCTGACGCTGGTGCTGGTATTCGGACTGGGAATGCACAGTATGGGTGCAGTGTGGGAGACCTTGAATTTAGGCAGCTTTTTTACAAGTCATTTCTGGTATACGGCGGGACAGTCCGCGGAGACTTCCAGTGGTATTAACTGGGAGACGATCGTATTCGTAGCGGGAATGATGATCATGGTAGAGGGAATGGCGAGAGTCGGCTTTTTCCGTTGGCTCTGCATGCGCCTTGCTAAAATGGTTAAGTATAAGGTAGTGCCGCTGTTCGTGACCTTTATGGTATTATCCGGTATTCTGGCAATGTTCATTGACAGTATCACCGTAATTCTGTTCCTGGCAGCAGTCACGATTGAACTGTCACAGCTGTTGAAATTCAATCCGGTGCCTATGATCCTGGCAGAGGTATTCTGCGCGAACCTGGGCGGATCCGCTACCATGTGTGGAGATCCCCCCAACATCATCATCGGTACTTCCCTGGGATATTCCTTCACCGATTTCCTGACCAATACCGGTCTGATCGCAGGTATTTCTCTGGTCGTAGTTGTATTGTATTTCTACCTGGTATTCCACAAGGAGCTGCGTGCCAGCGAGGCGGCAGCAGCCGGCAGCAATCAGACTTATCCGGATCCTTCCGAGGCAATCACCGATAAAAAGGGCTTTATCATCAGCACTGTTATTTTCCTGTGTGCGGTAGCATTGCTGGTAACCCATGCACAGACCGGTCTGACCGTATCCTGCATTGGTGTGCTTATCACTATCGTGACGCTGATCGCCGCAGGCAGAGATGCGCTGAAGCTGATCAAACAGATCGATTATAAGACGCTGCTGTTCTTCATCGGATTGTTCATGGTGGTAGGCGGTCTGGAGCAGACAGGTATCCTGAAAGTCATGGCGAACTTCATCGGTGACATCAGTGACGGTAATCTGATGCTGATGATCGCGATTATTTTGTGGATCTCCGCAATCGCCAGCGCGTTCGTGGATAATATTCCTTTTGCGGCGACGATGATCCCTATTATCAGCAGTCTGTCCGCGGCCCAGGGTGTGAATCTCTCTATCCTGGCATGGGCGTTAGCCATGGGAACCGATATCGGTGGAAGCGCAACTCCCATCGGTGCATCTGCGAATGTCGTGGGTATCGCTACCGCAGCGAAAGCCGGTCATATGATTAAGTGGGGAAAATATTGTAAAGTTATGGCTCCTGCGACTATAATAGTAATAGTAATCTCCATGGTAATGATCTATGCGAGATATCTGTAGGACGATAAGGAGGGCAGACCCATGAGTGAACAACTGATTATCTCCGTCAGCCGTGAGTACGGCAGCGGCGGACATGAGATCGCACAGAAGCTGGCAGAATATTACAAGCTGCCAATGTACGATCATAACCTGTTAGATGAGGTGGCTGCAAGCATGAATGTGAGCAGCAAGGAGCTGGCAGAGTTCGATGAAAAGAGACGTAACAAATTCCTGTACAGAAGTGTGATGGGAATGAACAGCTCTCCTGCAGATAATGTGGCGAGAATGCAGTTCGACTATATCAAGAAAAAGGCAGAGGCAGGAGAATCCTTTGTGATCGTAGGACGCTGTTCTGAGATCGTGTTGAAGGACAATCCGAATCTGATCTCCATCTTCGTATTAGGAGACAGAGAAGCCAAGATCGAGCGTGTTATGCAGATCTATGAGCTGGATGCGAGACATGCGGAGGAGCGCATGATCGAGAAGGACCGTCGCAGAAAATCTTACCACAACAGCCATTGTAAGGTAAAATGGGGCGACTCTCGGAACTACGATCTGTCCATCAACAGCAGCAGGCTGGGTGTGGAGGAGACCGTGGAATCTCTGAAGAACTACATAGATGCGAGAATCGCTCATAAATAGAATGATATAAGATAACAAAAATGCAGAGACTGTCTGTGGAAAATGTACAAGAGAAAATCTTGTGGATGCCGTAGACAGTTTCTTTTTATTGCCATAGAAAGTGTGTCTTAAAAAATGCCGGACAACATTTAAGCAAATATTAAGGATTTCTGCCGTGACGAATAGGTGGGAGTGTGGTATCCTAGGAGACAAATAGGAAAGAGGCTTAAGGAACGTACCGGTGCCGGTATGTGGAAATGAGGTACAATATGAGTGACAGAGAACGAGATTCCATTCAGGAGATGGAAGATATACAGAAAGGGCTGGAAGCCTTTTTACAGCAGGAGATGCAGGAAATGCAGACGTCCGGCTCCGGCAGTGGGAAGTCCGGGACCGGAAGGTGGACAGCAGAGCGTCCGGCTCCACAGATGTTTGACATGACTGAGAATGACGAGGATGAGGAGGAACTGGATGTGATCGGATCCGGAAGACGAGCAAGAGCGGATGATTACGCGGAGGATTGGGATGATCCCGCGTATCGTAAGAGACAGGCGGCTCGCAGAGAGACGACGCGTAAGACTTCAGCGAATCGTAATAGTGGTGGCCGTAGTAACAGTAATGCAGATCGTTGCAGACAGGCGGCATCCGATAGACCTCGGCGTAGCAGAAGGGAGGACTATGCGGACGAATACGAGGACTACGAAGATCACAGAGAAAAAAATCGCTCCGGAAGAAAAGCAGGGAAGCGTGAGGAGATAGACACGAAAACGGATAAGAAGAGCAGAAAAGGAAACAAAAAGGAAGCCGGGAGCGGCAGAAAAAAGAAAAAATCCGGCTTCAAGCGCTTCCTGATCGCAGTGGCGCTGATCCTCGTATTTCTGGCAGCAGGGTTGTACGTCCTGGTGGGCAAGGTCTATGCCGAGATGAATTATGAAGAGATCGAATCCGTGGCAAGCTCTCCCATGAAGGAAGAAGGCGTCACGAATATTCTCCTGATCGGTAACGATTCCCGTGAGAACGGGGAGGATGGCAGATCCGATGCCATGATCCTGCTGTCTATCAGCAACAAGACGAAAAAGATATATATGACCTCTCTGCTCCGTGACATGTATGTAGAGATACCGGGATATAAGGACAATCGTCTGAATGCGGCATACTCCTACGGCGGTGCTGAGCTGCTGATGCAGACCATCGAGCAGAATTTTGATATTCATATCAGCCGCTATGTGCTGGTGAATTTTGAGGCATTTGCAAATCTGGTAGATGCCGTGGGCGGCGTGGATCTGGAGCTGACCGGCAAGGAAGTGGAATACGTGAACGGCTACCTGGTAGAATATAATATCCTGCTGGGCAGACCGGAGGGAACGGACTATTTCGATGACCTGTCCGGAGGTATGGTACATCTGAACGGTCCCCAGGCGCTGGCTTATTGCAGAAACCGTTATATCGGTACGGATTTCGGCAGAACCGAGCGACAGAGAAAGGTGCTGACAGAGGTCATTCATAAGCTGCCTAAGGGTGTACTCACGAATCCGAAGGGACTGATCGACGGACTCATGCCAAATCTGACCACAAACCTGACCCAGGCGGAGTGTTACCGGTTAAGCCTCATGGCACCAAAGATTCTGACATACGATATTATACAGAACAGTATTCCCATTGAAGGCACATATAAGGATGCGACCCATCGTGAAATGTCCGTGCTGGAGGTGGATTTCGAGGCAAATAAGAAATTCCTGCAGGAGAATCTGTATGGAACGGGAGACAGCACTGCGACAGCGGCTTCTGAAAATTAAGACTGATTTAGGAGAGGGCTAAGGGATTTCTTTGTAACAGAGGGAGAGTGTTTATGGGGCAGAGGAAAAAGCGGTTTGTGGCACTGGTTTGTGCGGTCAGTGTAATAGCGCTTAGCGGCTGTGGGGATGATCTGACACAGCAGGTCTGTATTCCCGGGGTGGAAGAACTGGCGCAGCCGATCGGCGGTTACCATACCGGACCGCAGGACGATCAGCCCGGGGATAATATCGGGGAGATCGTTCTGCCAGGTGGGACGGACGGTGACAATACTGCATTGCCGGAATCAGGACAGTCCGGAGCTTCGGATACTTTGATGGGGGAACGCTGCACGATCACGATCTCTGCAGCAGGGGATGTGACTTTGGGCAATCATCAGGAACAGGATTACAGCTATTCCTTCCGCCAGGTGTACGATCAGGCGGAGGATGAGGGATATTTTTTCGAGAATGTGAGAGATATTTTCGAGGCGGACGATATGACCATCGTGAATCTCGAAGGGCCGCTGACCACATCGGAACAGATGCGGGAGGGGCAGACCTACTGCATCAAGGGAGATCCGGCGTATGCCCATCTACTGACCTTGGGGGATATTGAAGCCGTCAGCTTTGCAAACAATCATCGACTGGACTACGGAGAACAGGGCAGCCGGGATACGGTGGCGGCATTGGAGCAGGAGGGCATTGTCTATGCCTATGATAAAAATGTAGGCATCTATGAGATCCCGGACAGTGCGGAAGCCCACGACGGAGAGCGGAATCTGAAGATCGGCATTATCTCCGTCAATGAAGTGGAATGGGGCGCACAGGCGGAGAAACTGATTCAGAATAATATCGAAGTCTTGCGGGAACAGAACGTGGATCTGATCCTCGCCTGTTGTCACTGGGGTATCGAAAAAGACAATTATCCGGAAAATTATCAGCAGCAGCTTGGCAGGAAATGCATTGACTGGGGTGTGGATCTGGTCATCGGTCATCATCCCCATGTCCTGCAGGGAATCGAGGAATACAAGGGCAGATATATTATCTACAGTCTGGCAAATTTCTGCTTCGGAGCCAACAGAAATCCGGAGGACAAGGACACCATGATCTTCCAGCAGACCTTTACTTTTGAGAACGGGGAAAAGGTGGAGGATCAGAACGCCCGGATCATTCCCTGTATGGTAAGTTCTGTCAAAACAAGGAATGATTTCCGACCGACGCCGGCAACGGGGGAGGATAAGCAGAGGATCCTGCAGCGTATGAACGAATACAGCAGTGCTTTTTGTGTGGCGTTTGATGAGGACGGCGGGATTATAGTGAATTGACCGATAGGAAAGGATAGGAATTGCCATGGAAAAGGCATTTAAGCTGGACTTTATCAATGACAAAACAGGAAGCCTGTATGTGAACTGCTGCGGTTGTTCCCAGACGGAAGCACTGCACAGCTTCGGACCGGCATCCAAACCGCACTACCTGATCCACTATGTCTTAAGCGGCAAGGGGCATTTCCGGTTCCATGACAAGGAATACCGGCTGGAGGCAGGGTACGGATTTCTGATCCAGCCCAACGAGCTGACTTTCTATCAGGCGGATGCGAAGGATCCCTGGAGTTATCTGTGGGTGGGATTCGCCGGGAGCCGCGCGGAAGAATATTTACATAGCATGGGACTGTCAGACAGGCATCCTATTTTTTCCTGTGATAAATCAGAGGAGCTGTACTCTATTGTCCGTGATATGATGGAACACAATACCTTTGGAATCGCGGATGATCTGCGCCGGAATGGACTGCTGGGAGTATTCCTGTCTGTGATCGCGGACAGCGCCGGTGTGGTAGCCAGAGAGGAAGAGGATAAGGGGAACCAGTATGTGAAAAAGGCGGTATCTTTTATCCAAAGTAACTACTGTAACCCTATTAAGGTAACGGATGTGGCGGATTATGTGTGTATCAACCGTAGTTATTTATATACGTTGTTCCAGAATTATCTGGGAATGTCACCGCAGCAGTTCCTCACCACCTTCCGTATCACCAAGGCGAGAGAACTGTTGGAATCCACCAATTATCCGATTGAGAGTATTGCCCTGTCCTGTGGATATAGTGATGCGCTGGTATTTACCAAGGCATTCCATGCCATGAAGGGCATGTCCCCGTCAAAATACCGCAAGGAAAGCCACAAAGAGAGCACAAAAGAACAGCTCCAGGAGGTCGAAGGTCTGATCACCCGGCTCCTGAAACCGTAAAGAACAACATTAAAAAAGCCCATTCATTTGAATATGAATGGGCTTTTTTGGTGCCTTGGTTTCATACAGGAATTCTATTTATTTAAGTTATTTTCTACATATTCCAGGATATAGAAATTATCTTCCGGCATCTGGCATCCGACGATATACAGTCCGTTATCGTCGGAACAGCGGATGATGCGACCTTCCAGCACATTATGATTCGGCAGAGCAAAATCATGGATCGTGATAATGACTTCTGCATTTTTGCTTTGGGTGAATATCTTGTCTGTGGACAGGAAGGCGAATCCGTTGGCACTGATATTTTCCATGGTAGCCGCATATTCCGTATCGGAATTTTTGAACTTAATAGTACAGGTATTATTCAGATCCATACGAGGGTATTTGCGTCTATTGTTGATCCTGGGTCTGGTAGTAATGGTAATCCTGAAAGCATGTTCACCGCTTTCGGGAGCAGGAGAAATGGTGGCTTTGTCCCAACAGTACAGGATATTACCTGCGGTGACCTGCAGCATACAGGAAGCAGACCCGTTAATCGTCAGCTTCTTCTGACAGGATACCAGCAGTCCCTCCGGGATCTGCTCGATCAGTTCCCCAAGATATTTGTCATCCGTCTGATCAGCTAACTGTAAGTCAATCTTCATGCCGGGCTTGACGTCTTCAATACCCATGAAACCACCGATACCCAGATCACACATCATGTTCTCCATGACATCTTCGATGGTATTGATATTGTCTGCTGTTTCCTGATACTTGCTGAGCATCCGTTCACTGGTCCGGCTGGAGTGCGTGATACAGGTTGTGATAGTATCCACGATGTTAGATACCTGCTCCATGTTGGATACCAGCTGAGTGTTAGAACTCTCTACTTCTTTAATGGCATTATCTACAACCTGAATGTGATTGCCCAGCTGCACGGAATCAGAAGCGATCTGATTTACGTTATCTCCGGTCTGCGTTACTTTTTCCAGAGTGATCTGGATCAGCTTTAATGTCTCTTCAATGGAAGAGGTCATCTTCGCAGAGGTAGCATCCAGTCGGGAGAGAGCATCCCTGATCTGATCAGAGGAAGCGTGGGTCTCGGTGCTTAAGGTACGGATCTGATCTGCCACAACAGCGAAGCCCTTGCCGGCTTCTCCGGCTCTGGCAGCTTCGATGGAAGCATTTAATGCCAGCAGATTTGTCTGATTCGTGATCTTCTCTATGGTGCCGGTCTCCTGTTTTACCATTTCGAATTCCTGACGGAAATTCTCCAGAACATTTTCCAGCTCAGTAGACAGCTGTGACATGGTAGCAGCGGTATTCACGAGACTCTTCAGGTCTTCTGCGCTGACGCCGGAATGGGATTGCGTTTTTTCGACGAGCGTGATCATTTCTCCGATCAGAGCTACCACATTTTCTACCTGGGCGCGGATATCGGAGGTCATCTGTGTGGATGATGTGGTACGATCCTGCAGCATATTGTTGTTGTCAGTCAGCTCATTCATACCCAGCATGACGATATCGGAGCCGTGCTTATTCTCGGAAGCCAGCTCTCTTACGACTGTGATGCCATCGAGAATGATATTACTCGAAGACTTAACCTGCTCTACAGTGGTTACGACTCTGTGCAGGTCAGCCTTGATGCTGTCGGTCATGGCACCGTCGGATTCATTCAGATGACGGATGGACATGACATAGCAGATGTAGCACAGGACGATGCAGGACAGCTGTAACTGGTAATTCTTCATATCGGAAGCACTGTTGAAACCCAGCATATAGCGATAGACGGCTGCACCGACGATGATCAGGGCATTGGCGATACCGCAGTTGATCATGAATTTCCGGTTCTTATACAGTACCAGCAGGCTCGTCACCGGCAGGATATAAGTGAAAGCGATCGGGGAAGCTGTAGTACAGATGACAAAAGTGTAGAAGATACCGTAACCGATGACTAGATCGTAGCGGTAGAGCTCCGTTGCCCAGCCCTTTACACGTAACAGCACTTCGCCAAAGATCAGAGGCAGCCAGCACAATGCCAGAAAAATAAGGTAAGAAGTGGTGGGATATAATCCCCCGGACGCATCGGAGCCATAGTTGGCACTCAGTAAAACAGCAAAAACGATCCAGATCTTACGGGCTTTCCGATTAGCTTTTTCTTTGAAAACATTTTCGTCGTATGTCATGATACATATCCTCCTTTACAGTCCTCTCCGGTATGTTCAAAAAAATGAATCAAATGGTGGATCACTTCCCTGCTTTCCGGAAGCTCCGGGTAAAAAGCGCTGAACGCATGGGTCAGGCGGGGATCCTTCGGGTAGTTGATCAGTTTATGGGGCATCTGATGTCTGCGCAGAGCCTTTTCAAAATTCAGAGTATAACTCTGAAGATTATCGTTGTCACTGGTGATCAGGAGACTGGGTGGCAGGCTGGTCACGATGTCCGGGTGCTCCGGAGATACATAGGGGGCAAAAGCACTTTTTTTATAATGCCGGCCGTAGAGATATCTGGGGAGGAAAAGTCCGATCTGATCTAGGCGGTTCGTATAGAACATTCCGCTGACCAGGCCAAGTGCCCGGACTGGCAGGTCAGAAGGGGTTACTCCGGCAGCCTGTGCCAGTGCAGTGCTTCGCTGCATGGCGATTCCATAAGTCAGCAGACAGGCACCGCCGCTGTCGCCGCAGGCATATATGCGGGAAATGTCACCACCGTATTCCATCAGATGATCCCGGATAAAATCCAGTGCCAGATGCAGATCAGCCAACTGGTCATAGAAAAGACAGTCCGGTATCAGCCGGTACTCCATGCTGAATACCAGATACCCCGCCTCACAAAGGGAGGCACAAAAGGGACGATTGAACTCCTTGTTCCCCATGAGGAGGCCTCCGCCATGTACGTTGACGATGACCGGGAGAATCTCTCCGTCCCGTCCCCTGGGACGGTAGACATCCAGACGATGTGCCGGAACATGCTTCTCGTCATAGAAAATATCCGATTGTAGGAAAACGTCTTCCGGAAGAGGATACTCTTTGCCTCTGGAAGCGCAGCTTTGCTCGAATGCCGCCCGCTGCTTATAGAACATTTGACATATAAAGCTTTTCATGTGTACTCCTGATTCTGACTGTATATGTTTCAATAAAAGAGAAATATTTGTCGAAAAAAAGCGATATGCAGTCTTTAAAAGAATACCACAGAAATGAATAGATTAAAATAGAAAATGCAACATTCTATTATGGAATGTTGCATTTTGTCTTGCACTACATATTTCGGCTGACCATTGGAAAACTTTAGCCTTTTTTATAAAAATCGCTAATGCGTTACTTTCATATCACTATAGCAATTACAGAAGCCGCATGTCATAGTTGTATGTCACGAAATACGGCATCTTTGTCATCCTGTTCAATTCCCAGATAATGTTTTGTGATCTGAAAAGAAGAATGATTGTAGATTTCCATCAGCAATGCGGGTGGTGTTCCCATTTTCCATGCATGGTAGCCGAAGGTCTTCCGCAGGGAATGGCATCGCACGACATCATCGATCCCAACCTGCTCCGCGGCTCTGCGGACAATGCGGTAGGCCTGATACCTGGAGAGAGGGGAAGCTGTTTTTCTGGGACTGGGAAAAAGGTAGTCTGTGTCGGTTACGAAAGACTGTGTTGTCCGGTAGGACTGTAGTGTTTTCTGAAGTTCTCTGTTGATCAGGATTCGGGTCTCTTTTCCTGTTTTCTTTTCTGTGATCAGAAGATGGGTGTAAAAGCGGCGGTGTTCTGTGCAATAGACATCTCCCCAGGTGAGATGAAGAATGTCGTTGATACGGAGAGCAGTGTTCAGACCGAACAGGATGAGAGTGTAATTCCGGAAGTTGGGCTGTTTGGTAAGGTAGTAATCTTTGAAATCATGTAAAAGCTGTTTACTGCGGATAGGTTGTGTCGTGCTCATAATAGCCTCCTTGAAAGTATTAATGAATAAGGAAAATGCAACATTCCATAATAAAATGTTGCATCAGTGCAAACCAGCAGGCAAGGAAGGCTGAATAAAAACAGGGAGGTTATCAATTATGCTGCGTCTGACCGTTAGTCCGGAAGAATACCTGATGATCAATGACAATATCAAGATCGTGTTCCTGGGAGGAACCAAGAATCATCTCCGCATCATGATCGATGCACCGAAAGAGGTGAACATCGTGCGGAGCACGGTATTAGAAAACCAGATCACAGATCCGGAGGAGAGAGCGAAGCTTCCTAAATATTATGCGGAAGAAGAGCACCCGGAGAAGTACCGCAAAAAATCCAACGTGATCATCACAAAGGGAAATGCGGACAAATAATTTCATACGGTAATAACCGGAGGAAGAGCGGCTCTGTCAGGGCCCGACAGGGAAGCTCCTACTCCGGTTACTATAAAAACTAAAAACAAGTATCTGGTAGAAAAGGATTTCTCAATAACAATACAGATACGCACACTGCCGCAAAAGGAATTGGGCAGTAATACAAGGAGGTAAATTATTATGGTAGTACAACACAATCTTACAGCTATGAACTCTAACAGAATGTTAGGCTTAACCACCGCTTCTCAGGCAAAGTCCACCGAGAAACTGTCTTCCGGTTACAAGATCAACCGTGCAGCTGATGATGCAGCAGGCCTGTCCATCAGTGAAAAAATGAGAAAGCAGATCAGAGGTCTGACACAGGCTTCCCTGAACGCACAGGACGGTATCTCCGCAGTACAGACCGCTGAAGGCGCTCTGAACGAAGTTCAGGATATGCTGCAGAGAATGAACGAACTGGCTGTAAAGTCTGCAAACGGTACTAATTCTGAGACAGATAGAACTTATATTCAGAATGAAATTGATCAGTTAACAACGGAAATTGATCGTGTATCTGAAACTACGAAGTTTAATGAAACCTATCTGCTGAAGGGTGATAAGTCTGGCGATAAGGCGACCAATTTCCAGTACAAGGAAGTAGAAGTAACCAATCAGGATCTTTACTATGTAGAAAATGGTAAGGTTAATACCCTGAAAAAAGGTTCCTACAAATCTGCGGTAGATACTGCAAAGCATGATTATTATACCAACAAAGATGGTGTACAGGTTGGCGAAAAGATAACTACTGCTAATAAAGCAGATTATGCAGAGACTACTCAGGTGAAAGTTATCACTGAGGATGTATATACTAAGGATTCAAATGGACAGTTTGTTTCTGCAAAAGGTACTGTTAAACCCGATACGGCTGCACCCAAATATTATACATTGCAAGCTGGAGCAGATGGATTGTACGAAGCGACTGAGAAAGCGGATCCTACTACTGCAGATTATGACAAGGTAGCAACTGGCAAAACTGTATATGACAAAGATGGTAATGAATACAAAGCAGGCAGTTTAGTAGATAATATTACGAACTACTATGCATCTATTAAACCTGGAATCTTGGCAGGTGATAGTAAAGTAACAGATGTTGCTCAAGTTACTACCAAGGGAACAACACAGTTTACTGATAAAGATGGTAATGAAATAGCTGCGAATGGTCTTGGTAATTACATTAACAATGATGGAACTCTTAAAGCTAACTCCGGTCTTTACATTAATGGAAACCTTGCAACACAGGATGATGTTGCTAAGATGGTTGATTCTTCTAAAACCTTTGATACGGGAGCTTTAACACTTAAACTTCATGTTGGTGCAGATGCAACTGACAATAATCAGATTTCCTTAAAGATTGATGCCATGAGTGCTGATGGACTGGGTGTAAAGAACCTGAAAGTTGATGGCGCAGATGATACTAATGCCAAGAATGCAGTTGAAACAATCAAGGAAGCTATCCAGAAGGTATCCACTCAGCGTTCCGCACTTGGTGCCGTTCAGAACCGTCTGGAGCATACCATCAACAATCTGGACAACGTAGTTGAGAATACCACCAGCGCAGAGAGCCAGATCCGTGATACCGATATGGCTACTGAGATGGTTAAGTACTCCAACAACAACATCCTGGCTCAGGCAGGTCAGGCTATGCTGGCTCAGTCCAATCAGGCTAACCAGGGCGTACTGTCTCTGTTACAGTAAGCTTAAGCTGAGATCAGGTTGTTTCCAAAGAGGAACGAACCATATCTGTAAGAGTTATGTAAGAACCAAAAGGCAGTCCATGACGGGCTGCCCTTTTTGGGTTCTTATAAGACCTTTTGATCATCCAAAGATTTCTTTTCCAATTCTTTCGAAAAATTATCATAGTAATCTAGGGCTGCCTGTGTAGAAATAGAAAGCTCGGTTTCTAATTCCCGGATCGTATCTTCCTTTGATACATGAAATTTTTTACACAAACGAACAATTTCCTCTGCTTTTCCTTCTTCTTTTCCATCTGCTCGACCGTCTTTGTAAATGACCCTCTTTTCCGCCTCAGCATCATATTCGAAAAACACCATATCAATAACCTCCTTCTTATTCTCAAGCAAAAAGTCCTTCAAAATATCTTTCTTAATACACACATCCACTGCCTGAACGATGGCCTGTCGATTTGGATACACTTTTGCCTGCTTGCGGACTTCTGCAACGAACTGAGCATACTCCTTTAAAATCTGGCAGGCATCCATCAGCTCGGCGTTGAACCCGAGATTGATATTGATTATCTGTACCTGTAATTCAAGCTGAGGAGTCTCTTCCTTATTCCGGTAGGCACTAGACAGCTTCAGGGTGCTGTATTCCGGAAGAGGATCCGTTCCGTTATAAAACACTACAAAATGTGGAGTATCCAGCATCTGTAACTTGTTGGAGTAAAGAAGATCATCTTTTCCAGAATCTCGACACAGTATTCATTAAATACTCCTCCGAAAAATAGTTGCTGGTCACATTATTTTGTTTTAACTCCATAAATCTCCTTTCTATAATTTCAAACCCTAAATCAATAAAAAAACGAAATAAATGATGCAATAAAACAAATATTTTCCATATAAAATAAATAATAAGGGAAAACTTTGACCACTGAAGGGTCTATAAGATTTTTTGAAAGAAGAAAACTTACTTTTAATACCACCATACCATAGGGATTCCTTATTGGCAAGTCTGAAAAATGTTACAAAAAGGCTACAAAAAGGCTACAAAAAATCCAAAAAAATGTTACAGAACGCTTCTAAAGTTTTACTTTCCCGGCATTTTGGGGTAAGATAAGCAGTATAGGTTCCTAAGGAACAGAAAGAGAGGGTTACTATAATTATGAGATTTCAGGACATGCCTTATGAAAGAATAGATTTTGCCAAAGTGCAGGAGGAGATGGGAGAGCTGATCCGGGAGCTGGATGCGGCGAAGAGCGGGGAGGAGCAGTTCGAGGTGCATAAGAAGTACTATGCGCTGACGGACCGTGTCATGACGCTGATGACGATCGCAAATATCCGCTTTGACATCGATACCTCCGATAAATTCTACGAGGAAGAGCATAAATACTACGATGAGCAGGGACCGGTATTCAGTAATCTGGTGCTGGCTTATCAGAAGAAATTATATGAATCCCCCTACAGAGCGTATCTGGAGGAGAAGATCGGGCCGGTAGCGTTCAAGAACATGGAGCTGGCACAGAAGTCCATGAGCGAGGCATTGATCCCGCTGATGCAGGAGGAGAACTCCCTGACCATGGAGTATGACAAGCTCATCGCCGGTGCGAAGATTGATTTCGACGGTAAAGAATTGAATCTATCCCTGTTGCGGCCCTATCTGGTGAATTGCGACCGTAATATCCGCAGGCAGGCATGGGAGAAGATGAGTGCCTTTTTCCTGGAAAATGAGGAAAAACTGGACAGCATTTACGACAAACTGGTGAAAAACCGTACCGCGCAGGCAAGGGCAATGGGCTATGAAAATTACCTGGAGCTGGGATATTACCGGATGAACCGCAACTGCTACGGCAAGGACGAGGTAGAGGCTTTCCGCAGGCAGATCAAGGAGTATTTCGTACCCTTCGCAGAGAAACTGCATGACCGCAGAAGACAGCGTCTGGGTCTGGAGAAGCTCAGTTATATCGACGAGCAGGTATATTTTAAGGACGGCAACCCGGCACCCACCGGAACCCCCGAAGAGATCATGGCAGCTGGACAGAAGATGTACCGTGAGCTGTCTCCGGAGACAGCGGAATTTTTTGATTTCATGATGGAGAACCAGTTATTTGATGTCCTGGGACGCAAGACGAAGAAGGCAGGCGGTTACATGACCTATCTGCCCCTTTACCATGCACCGTTTATCTTCGCCAATTTTAACGGTACCAGCGGTGATGTGGACGTCATCACGCATGAGTGTGGCCATGCGTTCCAGGGGTATCTCGCTGCACAGGATCCCATCAGAGAGCATGCGGATATCGGCATGGAGACCGCGGAGATACATTCCATGTCCATGGAATTTTTCACGGAAAAGTGGATGAACCTGTTCTTCGGTGACAGAGCGCAGGATTACGTGGAAATGCATTTGGAGGATGCGGCTGCGTTCATTCCTTACGGTTGTATGGTGGATGAGTTCCAGCATATCGTCTATGAACACCCGGAGCTGACCCCGGCCGAGAGAAAGCAGGCATGGAGCCGTCTCGAGCGGGAGTACAAGCCTCATCTGGACTACGAGGGAGATCCTTTCTTCGGACAGGGAGGATTTTGGCAGAAGCAGCTGCACATTTACGACTACCCTCTGTACTATATCGATTATTGCCTGGCACAGACCTGTGCACTGCAGTACAAGGTGAAGATGGATGCTGATTTTACAGAGGCGTGGAAGAGTTATCTGAAGCTGTGCAGGCTGTCTGCCAGCGATTTTTACACCAATATGATCAAAGAAGTCGGACTGGACAGTCCTTTTGAGCCCGGATGTGTGAAAAATATCGTGGAAAAACTTGAAAAATATGTGAAATAGCTTTCTTTTTCCGCTAAAATACGGTAAAATAAGGAGTCATTGGACTTAAGACACCAGGAAGGAGACATGTAAGCGATGTCTAAGAATGAAAAAGTTACAGAAAATAAGGAACAAAAAGAACAAACAGAACAGAAGGTCATGACCAAATATGACCGTAAGGTACAGAAGCGTAAAGAAGACAAGGAAAAGGAGAAAAAAGAAGAGCGCATCAGCACGGCAGTCGGGATCGTATTCCTCGTTGCTCTGGTATGCCTGGTGGCATCTTTCCCGATCCGGACCTATCTGGCAACCCATGAGACTTATGTAGTGATCAATGGGGAAGAGGTGAATAAGGTAGAATTTGATTATGTCTACAACACCTCCAAGAACAACTACATTACACAGTACGGAAGTTATTTAAGCTATTTCGGACTGGATACCAGCAAGGATCTGTCCACCCAGATGTATTCCGAGACTCTGACCTGGAAGGACTATTTTGAGCAGAATGCTGTAGAGAGCCTGAAGCAGAATAAGGCGCTGATGGCAGAAGCCAAAGCAGCCGGCTTCACCTACGATACCACGGATGAGTACAATACTTTCAAGGAGACCATCAAAACCTCCGCTGCAGCCGCAGGCGTATCTGATAAGGAATATGTACGTTCCATCTACGGAAGCTATGCAACCATGGGCCGTATCGAAGAATATGTGAAGAACGACATGGTAATGAACGCTTATTATCAGAAGCTGCAGGAGGACAATGCTCCCAGTGATGATGAGATCCAGAGCTATTATGAGGAAAATAAGGCAACCTACGATTCCGTAGACTACCGCCTGACCACGATCGAAGCTGATCTGCCCACCGAGCCTACGGAACTGGCAGATCCCGTAGAGGAGACTGCTGCAACCACCGATACCACTGCAACAGACGGAACTGCAGCTACAGATGCAACAGCTTCCGACAGCACCGATACCGCTTACCAGCCTTCCGATGCTGAGATCGCCAAGGCCATGGAAGATGCCAAGGTACTGGCTGACGATGCGGAGCAGACCGTGGCAAAAGACGGCGAAGCACACGAGAATGAGAAGAAGTCTTCCGTGAACTACCTGATCTCCGACTGGCTGTTCGATGATGCCAGAAAGGCAGGAGACACCACCGTCATTACCAACGACAACAGCCATTGCTACTATGTCGTGGCATTTGAGAAGAGATATCTGGACGAGACTCCTTCCGCAGATGTACGTGTGATCATTCCCACCGAGGATAAGACCGGTGAAGAGATCCTGGAGGAGTGGAAGAACGGTGCAGCTACCGAGGACAGCTTCGCAGAATTGTGCAAGAAGTATACACAGGATACTTCCGCAGTAGAGAACGGCGGCCTGTTCGAGCAGGTGACCAAGACCGGTATGACCGAGGAGCTGAGCAACTGGATCTTCGACAGCAGCCGTCAGGCAGGAGATACCGTAGCCATCACTGTCAGTGACACCACTTATGTACTTTACTACATCGGACAGGATCAGCCCGAGTGGAAGATCAACATCAAGAATACGCTGGTATCCGATACAATGAGTCAGCATATGCAGGATATTACCGCAGATGTAACGGTAGAGGATCCCAAGGGTAAGCTGAATTATCTGAAGGTGCAGGCAGAGGAATCCGCAGCCGCTGAGACTGCAACAGCAGAGACTCAGGAGATCACCGAGGAGCAGACCGCTGCTACCGAAGAGACCGCAACACAGGCACAGTAAGGCTTGCCGGGGAACAGAACATAGACAACAGACAAGTACCTGTTTCACTGCGCAAGCAGAAGAGACAGGTACTGTTAGATTAGAGGAGAAAAAAATGCAGGAAAAGGTTCTGGTATTAGACATTGACGGAACACTGACCAATTCCAAAAAAGAGATTACAGAAGCTACAAAACAGGGAATCTGGAATATTTTACAGCATGGACACAAGGTGATCCTGGCTTCCGGACGTCCCACGCCCGGTATGCGGAAGTGTGAAGAGGAACTGGAGTTGAAAAAATACGGCGGATATCTTCTGTCGTTTAATGGAGCCCGTATCGTGGAATGTAAAACGGGAGAAGTGGTCTATCAGAGAACACTGCCCCTGTCCATTGTACCCGGATTGTATGAATTCGCCAAAGCGAATGGCTGCGGACTGATCACTTATCAGGGAGAGGGAGTCATCTCTGCATTTGAGCCGGATAAATATGTGCAGTTAGAAGCAAGGATTAACGGAATCCCCATTCAAGTGGTGGATGATTTTGTATCCTATGTAGATTTTGATATCAACAAATGTCTGATGACGGCGCCGGAAGAGGTTGCCCCCGAACTGGAGAAACAGCTGCAGGAAAAATACAGCGATGTGGCAAGCATCTACCGCTCCGAGCCTTATTTCATTGAGATCATGCCCAAGGATGTGAATAAAGCAACTTCTCTCGATCACATGCTGGAGGGTATGGGACTGACCAGAGAAAATGCGATCTGCTGCGGCGATGGCTATAACGACATCTCCATGATCGAATATGCGGGAACCGGCGTAGCAATGGGGAATGCCCAGCCGGCGGTCAAGAAAGCTGCAGATTACATCACCGGTACTAACGATGAGGACGGGCTGGTGGAGGTCATCGATAAATTTATCATGAAACCGGAGCAGGAATAGCCTTTCTTAGAAACAAACAATAGACACAAAGCAGTAACAAGCGAAAAATCACAGAACAATGAGCGTGTGTGATTTTTGCAAAAGAGGATATATATGATTCAGATACAAATACCTGAAAAAGCGAAATATATCATAGAGACTATACAGAATGCAGGGTTTGAAGCCTACGTGGTAGGCGGCTGTGTGCGGGATTCTATCCTGGGCAGATGCCCGGAGGACTGGGACATTACCACTTCGGCGAGACCGGAGCAGGTGAAGACGCTGTTCCGTCGTACCATCGACACCGGGATCCAGCACGGTACAGTGACCGTCATGTTGGACAAAGAGGGCTTCGAGATCACCACTTATCGCGTGGATGGAAAATACGAAGACAGCCGACATCCCAAGGAGGTCACTTTTACCCCGAATCTGGAAGAAGATTTAAAACGCCGGGATTTCACTATTAATGCCATGGCATATAATGAAACAGAAGGTCTGATCGATATCTTCGGTGGCTTACAGGATATCGAGGCGAAGATGATCCGCTGCGTGGGCGATCCGGAGGAACGTTTCGGAGAGGATGCCCTGCGTATCATGCGTGCTATCCGTTTCTCTGCGCAGTTAGGCTACGAGATCCATGAGGACACCGAAGCGGCGATCCGGAAGCTGGCACCGACTTTGCAGAAGATCAGCGCGGAGCGGATCCAGGTGGAATTGACCAAGCTGCTGATCTCCCCTCATCCTGACACCTTGCGAGATGCTTATGACATGGGTGTCACGAAGGTGATCCTGCCGGAATTCGATGCCATGATGGAGACTCCTCAGAAGCATAAGCACCATAAATACAACGTAGGGGAGCATACCTTACATGCCCTCATAGAGATCGCACCTGAGAAGGATCTGCGGTATGCTATACTGCTTCATGATATCGGCAAGCCTGAGACACTTACCGTGGATGAAGACGGTACCACCCATTTCCACGGACATCCTCCAGTGGGTGAGGAGATGGCACGCAGGATCCTGAGGAGACTCAGATTTGATAATGATACAGTGGCAGTGGTGACCCGTCTGGTAAGATATCATGATTATGGTAATGATGTGATACCTGACCTGCGGATCGTGCGCCGGGCTGTGAACAAGATCGGGGAAGATATCTTCCCGCTATTGTTCCCGGTGAGGCAGGCGGATATCCTGGCACAGAGCGATTATCTGCGGGCAGAGAAGCTGGAGAACCTGGAGCTCTGGAAGAAGTTATATGAAGAGATGCTGGAGAAAAAGCAGTGCGTATCCTTAAAAACACTGGCTGTCACCGGCAGAGATCTCATTGCTATGGGAATGAAGCCCGGCAGGGAGCTGGGTGATATGCTGCAGAAGCTGTTGGAACTGGTCTTAGAGCACCCGGAGCAGAATACGAGAGAACAGCTGCTGGAAAAGGCGGGCGAACTGGCAGCAGGCAAAGAGTGAGCATACTTTTATAAGATCTCTCATAAGATAGCGTAGAAACCGTCAAACCGGTTAAGTACATATCTTAGGAGGGGTTGTAAGTGAATGACAGAGCGGTGGCACTGCTGGAGCAGTATGAGATAGAGGTATTGCGTACCCGAAAAGGGCGGGGGGCGATTCTGTGCGATACACAGCAGGGCTGCCTGATCTTCAAGGAATATACAGGACGCGAGGAACAGCTGCGTCTGCAGGAACAGGTGCTTAAGCAGTTGGAGGCTTGTGGGAATATCTCTGCGGAGAGACTGCTTGCCACCAGAGAGGGCGCACTGTCGGTCACGGACAGAGATGGTGTCAGATATATTCTGAAGACCTGGTGGGAAGGCAGAGAATGTAACATCCGTGACAGGGAAGAATGCATGGAAGCCATGCGCCTGCTGGCCGGACTTCACAAGGATCTGGAATTTATTCCCACGTTTCCCGAGATGGAAGGGATACCCACACCGGTCATCCGTAGATTCCTTCCGAGTCGAGAGTATGAGAAGCATAACAAAGAATTGAAGAGGGCCCGGAGATTCTTAAAACAGCGGAGCCAGAAGACCTGGTTCGAGATCCGGCTGGCTGCCGTGATGGATCCTTTTTTGGAAGAGGCCGGGCAGATCTGTGAGGAATGGAAAAAGATAGAAAATTCACATGACGTAGAAGAGGGAGAAACCTTCTGCTTTTGCCATGGTGATTATCAATATCACAATATTTTGCGCCAGGACAGAGGATTTTTCCTGGTGAATTTTGAAAAATGTCAGGCAGACGGTCCCATAAGGGATCTTTATCTGTTGCTGCGTAAACTGTTGGAGAAAAGTGATTGGGACTGTAACCGGGGGGAAGCACTGCTGGCAGCTTATGAATCCGTCAGACCGCTGAATCCCTTCGAGAGACAGGATCTGTTCTACAGATTGTCTTATCCCGAAAAATTATGGAAGATCGTGAATTTCTATTACAATTCGGGAAAAGCATGGATTCCGGAAAAAAATCAGGAAAAACTGGACCGGCTGCTGGAACAGGAGACCGCCCGAAAAAAATTCCTACGGATTCTGAGACCATAAGATCATAAGATCGGATAGACACTAAGGTACCGGAGAGGAGACAAAAGCATGAACAAAAGATATCTGATGAAAGCAGTAGCATGCATTTGGCTTATGACAATGTTGTCAATAACTGGCTGCGGGCAGGAAGCTGCCACGGAAGGAAATACAGAGACGCAGACACAGACGGAAGCGGAGCGTGTAGATACCGGATTCGTGGTGACGAATCCGGACAGCTATGATTCTGCGGATACTGCTATACTGGTGGATATTAACGAAGTTGACAAAACTGTCACTTTGTTGAATCTGGATATCTGCAGGCGATATACGCTATCCATGGACGGAACCACCCGTTTCGGGGATAAATACGGCAAGGCGATCTCGCTGGATCAGCTGCAGGAGGGTGATATTGTGGATGTGACTTTTCTGAAGACACAAAAACACCTGACCTCCATGCAGCTGGCACAGACGGCATGGCAGTATGATAGTGTGGAGCGCTATGAGTTGAATGCGGTGAGGCACGAGGTAAGCATCGGTGGAGAAACCTATAAGCTGTCCAAAGACACGCAGTATTTTTCCCAGGGGCACAGTATAGAAGAGATCGATCTGAATTCATCCGATATTCTTACATTCCATGGAATTGACAGTACGGTGCTCAGCGTGGTCGTGGAAAAGGGTCATGGATATCTCCGGCTGGTCAATGATGAGAATTTCGTGGGTGGATGGCTGGAGATCGGACAGACACAGATCGTGAGGATCACGGAGGACATGCTGGTGACGGTGCCGGAAGGCAGTTATCAGGTGGATATCAGCTGCAGCGGCGGAGGCGGTACGAAGTATGTAGTGATCAACCGTAACGAAGAGACAACCCTGGATATCGGAGATCTGGAGGTCGCGGAGGCGAAGTACGGTATGGTGCTGTTTTCCATGAGCCCGGCCGATGCGGAGCTGTATATTGACGGAAGTCAGGTGGATCCTTCCCAGCCGGTCTCACTGGAGTACGGAATCCACCAGATCATAGCAAAAGCGGACGGCTATAAATCTCTGACACAGTATCTCCGGGTAGGACAGGAATCTGCCGGAGTGGATGTGCAATTAGATAAAGTGGATTCCGACAGTGAGGAAAGCACAGGAAGTACAGAAAGCTCGTCGTCTGCAGGCAGCTCTTCCACTGGTACTGCTTCCGGCAGTACTTCTGCGACGACAGACACCACAACCACCTACTATCGGGTACACATTGATGCACCGGAAAACGTGGAAGTATATCTGGACGGTAACTATGTGGGAATCTCACCCTGTAGCTTCAAAAAGACATCGGGAAGTCATGTGATCACACTGCGAAAGTCCGGATATGAGACCAGGAGTTATACGGTTCAGGTGGACGATGAACAGAAGGATGTATCGTACTCTTTTGTGGATCTGACAGTTAGCTCCCAAACTTCAAAATAATCTTTGAAAAGGCACAGGAAATGCCGTAAATATGCGGAAATGCCTTGACAAAAGGGATAAAAACAGATATATATATTTATAGACGTTTCAAAAGAACTATTTTCGAGCGTAAATTTAATCACGAAAACTCATTATAGGAGGAGTTCAATATGAACAAAACAGAATTAGTTGCAGCTATGGCTGATCAGGCTGGTCTTTCCAAGAAGGACGCAGAGAAGGCATTAAAGGCTTTCACAGATGTTGTTGCTGAAGAGTTAAAGAAGGATGGTAAGGTTCAGTTAGTTGGCTTCGGTACTTTCGAAGTATCCAGCAGAGCAGCAAGAGAAGGTAGAAATCCTCAGAGCGGCAAGCCCATGAAGATCGCTGCTTCTAAGGCTCCTAAGTTCAAGGCTGGTAAGGCATTAAAGGATATGCTGAACGCATAATAGAAGCTGATTTTTCAGAGACTCGAGAGGACAACCTTTCGGGTCTCTTTCGTTATGAGAAATAGTTTTCAGAAGGAGAGGAAACCCATGAGACTGGATAAATATTTAAAGGTGTCCCGCCTGATCAAACGCCGTACTGTGGCCAACGAAGCCTGCGACAGCGGCAGAGTATTGATCAACGATAAACCGGCAAAGGCATCTGCCAATGTAAAAGAGGGAGATATCATCACGATCTCTTTCGGTAACAAGGAAGTAAAGGTAGAAGTGCTGGATGTTCAGGAGACAGTGAAAAAAGAAGAAGCAAAAGAACTCTTTCGTTATGTATAAATATGTATAAATTTCCAATGACTCCCATAAGATGAATTGTAGCTTTGAATAGTTATGATAAATTGCAATGTGACACAGATGGGAGGAAGTATGGAAGATTTAAACACAACAGGGCATATGCATAAAATAATTATGACCAACAGACGAACCTGCACGGTGAACGGTGTCAATGATGTGCTTTCTTTTGATCTGCGGGAGATTCTGCTGGAGACGGAACAGGGGATGCTGATGATCCGCGGAAATGAACTGCATGTGAATCGGCTGACCCTGGATAAAGGGGAAGTGGACATTGACGGCCGGATTGACAGCTTCGTATATTCGGATACCGCAGCATCCGGGGAGAAGCAGGAGTCATTTTTCGCCAGGCTGTTCCGTTAATGAATGAAAATGTTTTTCTGCTGCATGCGTTTCTCCTGGGAATAGAGATTACTTTTCTGTATGATATACTGCGGATTCTGCGGAGGGTTTTTACACATGGCAACGGCATGGTGTCACTGGAGGATATTGCCTTCTGGATCTATTGTGCGGGAAAAGTGTTTTTACTGATGTTCCGGGAGAGCAATGGGAACCTGAGATGGTTCGCCGTGCTGGGGGCAGTATTGGGAATGTATCTGTATCACAGGACACTAAGTCCCCTCCTGGTAAAATATGTCTCCGGATTTCTCAACATGCTCTTAAACCCGATTCATAAGGCGTTGCGGATATCCGTAAGATGGGTAAAAAAGAAGTTGACGAGACTTCGGAAAATGCTTAAAATATTCATAGAAAGGAGATGCGCGTATGGCAAGGGGAAAAAGAAGAGTAGCCTACCGCAGGAGACATCAGAACCGGTTCAGCCTGTTCCTAGTGAGCCTGGTCGTATTGATGATCATGGTAGTCGTTGCGGTGCGAAGCGTGGAATTACAACGGAAGATCGCAGGATATGATACCCAGATCGCAAGCCTGAGCGCGCAGATCGATGCGGAGACCGCCAGAGCGGAAGAAATCGAGGAGTATCGCAAGTATACGCAGACCAAGGCTTATGTGGAGGAAGTGGCGAAGGATAAGCTGGGACTGGTGTATGAAGGTGAGATCCTTTTTAAAGAGGACAATTAAGCAGGGAGACTGATTCTCAACAGTGGACCTGCTTTTTTTGTCGCAAAAAATGAAGGTAACACTCCCCTGAATTTGACAAAAAGAAAGAAACAGTGGCTCTATAATCGTGAAGACAGAAAGGGGAATAGTCATGGTGATAGGGAAACGGGAACAGAAAAATCCGGAACAGAAGTTATGTGCACAGGTATCCATGCTGTGCCGGCAGAAGCTGTTGGGGTATGCGGAGAGTTTTGAGGAATTGGGGAGAAGTTTTCACGACGAAGCGAGGATTGTGGGAGATGACAGACAGAGTATTCTGGAGAAATGCCTGCTGCAGCAGAGCAGGCAGGTCATGGGGGATCATCTGCAGACGGTCGCACGGATCATGGAACAAGTGGCCGGAGAAGAGATGTGCTACCGGCCGGTAGAGGAAAAGCGAAGAAAAAACCTCGTCCAGGCATTGCATAGTGAGGGGATTGCAGCAGCAGAGTTATGTTATATCCGAAAAAAAGGTGCTGCCGCAAACGGTATCAGCATGATACTTTCCACGGAGAGATCCGGCTGTAAGGCATCGCAGGCAGCAGATATGCTTACCGTACTTTTGGGGAAGCATCTGCAGCCGTCGCCGGGAAGTCCCTATCTCATAGAGAGGGAACCACATTGTTTTCAGTTTACAGAAGAACCGAAATATGTGGCCCTTACCGGAGTGAGCCGGGCAGTAAAAGAGGGAGAGAAAATATCCGGGGATCAGTATGCCATGCTGGAATCGGAAAAAGGAAGACTGTTATTGCTGTTATCCGACGGAACCGGTGCGGGAGAAGATGCCAGCCGGGGCAGCGGCAGAGTATTGGATCTCATGGAAAAAATGCTGGAGGCGGGATTCGACACCGAAGAATCCGTAAATATGCTGAACTCCGCATTGTATGCGCAGAATGAGGAGGAAGATCATCCGACGGTGGATATCTGCAGCCTGGATCTGTACAGCGGAGAGTGCGAGATCTGCAAAGTCGGAGGTGCGGCCACTTTTCTGAAAGAAAGCGGCAGAACAGAGTGTATCGGAGGAGAAAGTCTGCCGCTGGGGATTTTTCAGAAAGCGCAGACGGAAGTCCGGGTGCGGCAGCTGGCAGCGGGTGACCTGTTGATCATGATGACGGACGGTGTGCTAGATGCACTGGAGGATGATTGCGAGGAGCGGATGCGGGATATGATAGAGGCATTGGAAGAACAGAATCCGCAGGAGATCGCAGAGAAGATACTTTCTTATGCCATATGCAGCTGTGGGGGCAGGATCCGGGATGATATGACGGTGTTTGTGCTGTGCTTGTGGGAGAATGCGTGATTGCTGCCTTGATTTTTCCGCATAATTAGGATAGAGTAAAATCATGAATACATGGATGGATACACGAGAAAAAGTATTTGCATATATAAAAGAGCATCAAATGCTGCAACCCGGTGACCGTGTGGTGGCCGGGGTTTCCGGAGGGGCAGACTCGGTTTGCCTCTTATTTTTGTTACTGGAATGGAGGAGAGAATTCCTGCTGGACATTGCGGTGGTCCATGTCAATCACGGGATCCGGCCGGAAGCCGGTGAGGATGCCCGGTATGTGGAAAAATTGTGTGGAGAACATAGAATACCGTTTTTCCTGACGGAAGCCGATGTGCGGCAGCGGGCAATTCTGGAAAAATGTTCCGAAGAGGAAGCCGGCCGCAGAACAAGATATGAAGCTTTTGACAAGGCTGCGGAGGAATGGGGAGCCACGAAGATCGCGGTAGCGCATAACAGCAATGACCGCAGCGAGACGCAGCTGTTTCATCTGTTCCGGGGCAGCGGCATCCGGGGACTGGCAAGCATCCTCCCGGTGAGAGATCGGATCATACGGCCGATCCTGTGCCTGGAGAGATGGGAGATCGAGGACTTTTTAACACAACAGGGAATTTTCTACTGTAAGGATGCTACCAACGATGAGGACGATTATACCAGGAACCGGATACGGCATCATATTTTACCCTATGCGGAGCAAAACATTGCGCGGGGCTGTGTGGCGCACATGAACCAGACAGCGGAGCTGCTGGCGGAGACAGAGGAATATCTGGAGCTGCAGACGGCGGAGGCAGTGAACAGATGCATACGGAGCATAAAGGCTCCGGGCAGTGCGCTACAGCCGGATGTGAGCAGTCAGGCACAAGAGGTGCATATCGCGGTGGAACCTTTTCTGACGCTACATCCTGTGATCCGTAAAAGACTTTTGTATGAAGAGGTAAAAAGACTTTCTCCCGGGCAGAAAGACATCACCTATCAGCATATTGCGGAACTTCTGACATTGTTTACGCAGGAAGGAAACCGGACGATCTGCCTTCCCTTCGGAATCCGCGGCAGGCGGCAATATGAACAGGTCATCCTGACAATACAGACGACGCAGACAACGAAAGCTGCGGACAGCGACGAGCAGACTGCTGTTGCGACACCGCTCTGGAAGCAGCGGGATCCGGATATGATTCCGGGACAGAAGAAAACAGTGGAGTGCGCGCTGGGAACTCTGGAATATTCCGTATGGGAAGCGTCCCATGGACTTGAAAAAAACCAAGAAGTTCCCACAAATCAGTATACGAAATGGTTTGATTATGATAAAATAAAAAAATGTCCGATGATACGAACACGGCAGACAGGGGACTATCTGACCATTGCAGACGGCAGAGGCGGAATGATCCGTAAGTCATTAAAAAGCTATTTTGTCGATCAGAAAATTCCTCGCAAGGAGCGCGACAGACTGCCAATCCTGGCAGAGGATGATCACGTGCTGTGGGTCATGGGATACCGCATCAGCGAATATTATAAAGTTACGGAGAATACAAAACGTATTTTAAAGGTACAATTAATAAGAAAGGAGTTCGCCTAAGAGCGAAGAGACAAAAGAAAATGGCAGAACATATCAGAGTACTGTTGACAGAAGAGGAAGTAGATAAGAGAATTCAGGAGATCGGAGAACAGATCAGTGAGGACTATGCAGGTAAGCAGGTACACCTTGTATGTGTACTGAAGGGCGGCAGCTTCTTCATGTGTGAGCTGGCAAAGCGTATCACCGTTCCCGTATCTCTGGATTTCATGTCTGTATCCAGCTATGGCAGCGACACCAAGTCCAGCGGTGTGGTGAAGATCGTAAAAGACCTGGATGAATCCCTGAAGGATAAGGATGTTATCGTAGTAGAGGATATCGTAGACAGTGGAAGAACCTTAAGTTATCTGTTAGAGATGCTTCGTGACAGAGGACCGGCTTCTTTACGTCTGTGCACTCTGTTGGACAAGCCGGAGAGAAGAGTCATCGATGTTCATGTAGATTATACCGGATTTAATATTCCCGATGAATTTGTAGTGGGCTACGGTCTGGATTATGATCAGAGATATCGTAATCTGCCTTACATCGGTGTGGTAGAATTCGATTAAGCAATACGAAGATGCAGGAGGCCCGTGAAGTTGAAACAAAACGGCAGAACAATTAACTCATATTTTATATTTATCATACTTCTGGTCATGGTGATCGTAGGGCTCAATCTGTTGAGCAACCGGGAAGAGGACTATACCAGAGCAGAATTTATCGCGGATCTGGATGCCGGAAATGTATCTGAGATCGTAATACAGCCGAATGGAGAAGCTCCTACCGGCTATCTGGAGATCCAGATGAAGAACGGACTGAATCATAAGCTGTATGCTACGGATATCACCGAGCTTGAGACACTGGTCCGCGAGTACGGATTTGACCCTGTAGTGAATGACATTGAGAGAGAGAACTGGTTCCTTACTTATATGCTGCCGATGCTGGCAGTACTGGCTGTAGGTGTATTCCTTTTCATGATGATGAATGCCCAGCAGGCCGGTGGCGGTAACGGTAAAATGATGAACTTCGGCAAGAGCCGGGCCAAAATGTCCATAGGTGACAAGAGCGTCACCTTTGCACAGGTAGCCGGTCTGAAGGAGGAAAAAGAGGAACTGGAGGAAATCGTCGATTTTCTGAAGGAGCCGGGAAAATACACCGGCGTCGGTGCGAGGATCCCCAAGGGTGTTCTGTTGGAGGGACCTCCCGGAACCGGTAAGACTCTGCTGGCGAAAGCCGTGGCAGGCGAAGCCGGAGTACCTTTTTTCAGCATCTCCGGATCTGATTTCGTGGAAATGTTCGTCGGTGTCGGCGCATCCCGTGTGCGCGATCTGTTTGAAGAGGCGAAGCACAATGCGCCCTGTATCGTGTTCATCGATGAGATCGATGCCGTGGCAAGACGCCGTGGTACCGGTATGGGCGGCGGACACGATGAGAGAGAGCAGACCCTGAACCAGTTACTGGTAGAGATGGACGGTTTCGGTGTCAACGAAGGCATTATCGTCATGGCAGCTACGAACCGTGTGGATATTCTCGATCCCGCGATCCTGCGTCCCGGACGATTTGACCGTAAGGTAGCGGTAGGGACTCCGGATGTGGGTGGCAGAGAAGAAATACTGAAGGTACATGCGAAGAATAAGCCCCTGGGAGATGATGTAAATCTACAGCAGCTCGCACAGACTACCGCAGGATTCACCGGAGCGGATCTGGAGAATCTGTTGAACGAGGCAGCGATCATCGCAGCGAAGGAGAATCGTTCCTTTATCGCAAATAAAGATGTTAAGAGGGCGTTTGTCAAAGTAGGAATCGGTGCAGAGAAGAAGAGCCGCATTATTTCCGACAAGGAGAAGAAGATTACGGCATATCACGAGGCGGGTCATGCGATCCTGTTCCATGTGCTGCCGGATGTGGGACCTGTCTACACCGTATCCATTATTCCTACCGGTGTGGGAGCCGCCGGTTACACCATGCCTCTGCCGGAAAAGGATGAGATGTTCGCCACCAAGAGCCGTATGCTCCAGGATATCATGGTATCTTTGGGCGGACGTATCGCAGAGGAGATCATCTTCGGAGATATTACCACCGGAGCATCCAGTGATATTAAGAAAGCCACCAAGACAGCCCGCCGTATGGTAACCCGTTACGGAATGTCTGATAATATCGGTGTCATCTGCTATGACGATGACGATGATGAAGTCTTCATCGGTAAGGATCTGGCACATGCCAAGGCTCACAGTGAGGAGATTTCCGGTGAGATCGATAAGGAAGTCAAGCGCATCATAGATGACTGCTATACCAAGGCAAAAGACATTATTATGCAGCATGAGAATGTACTTCACAGTTGTGCTACGCTTCTATTAGAAAAGGAAAAGATCAACAGAGAAGAGTTTGAAGCACTTTTCGTATAGGAAAAGGTTTTCGAGGGTGTTTCGTAGATTTGGTAGTATTGTACAAACTACTTTTGTGAAAAATAGACAAAAACAAATATGCATTTTTGTAATATTTGTGAATTTTGAGAATAGTCAAAACTAGTAGTGCATGCTATTATACTACTTGTAACCCCCCCAATACATTATATAGTTTTTTGCTATACCCCATAAGAAAGAAATACCTTCTCTAAAAAGGACAGTCCTCCCAAGACTGTCCTTTTTACCGTTCAAAAACAAGTCAGGCTGTTGTCAGATGTAGGGAAAAAGGGTATAATTACATATGTGTGTGCTGCACAGGTAAGAATAGCAGGAGCATAATATAGATAGTAAGACATTAGTCTCAGAAAGGATAGATACTATGGATCTGGAGCGATTACGTCGAACAGAATATAATCAGCAGTATATTGCTGCCATGAGACCCGTATTTAACAGAAGAGCTCTTTTTACGGATACAAGTGCGGAGTATGTGATCCCGGAAGAGCCGGAACCATATTCCGAGGTGACGATCCGTTTCCGTACCGCCAGGAACAACGTGGACAGGATATTCCTCGTAAGCGGTGGACAGAAGCACCTCATGGTACGAGTGGAGAGCAATAATGATTTTGATTACTATGCTTATGTGATGCGTCTGGATGATCAGAAGGTATCCTACTATTTTGAGGTACAGACCGGCAGGATCACAGGTATCTTCGATATGAGAGGATTGGTACAGGAGGTCAACGAGTATTATGATTTTATCATCATTCCCGGCTTCCATACTCCCGACTGGGCAAAAGGTGCGGTAATGTACCAGATCTATACCGATCGTTTCTGCAATGGCGATCCTTCCAATGATGTGCTGACCAATGAATACTGCTATATCGGGGAGCCGGTACACCGTGTAGAGGACTGGGGACGGTATCCTGCACAGATGGATGTCCGTGAGTTCTACGGAGGAGACCTGCAGGGCGTATTGGACAAGATGGACTACCTGCAGGAGCTGGGCGTTGAGGTAATTTATTTTAACCCTCTGTTCGTATCCCCGTCCAACCATAAATACGATATTCAGGACTATGATTATATTGATCCCCATCTGGGTAAGATCGTCAGTGATGAGGGAGAGCTGCTTCCGGATGGACAGCGGGAGAACCGTTTCGCTTCCCGCTATATCGACCGCGTGACCAATAAGGCGAACTTAGAGGCGAGCAACGAGATGTTTGCCCAGGTAGTGGCAGAGGCGCACCGCAGAGGCATGAGAGTCATATTGGACGGTGTATTCAACCACTGCGGATCCTTTAATAAATGGATGGACAGAGAACGTATTTACGAGAATGCGGAAGGCTATGATAAGGGTGCTTATGTCAGCGCAGACAGCCCTTACCGGAATTATTTTGATTTTCATAATCAGGCAGCATGGCCTTATAACAATTCTTATGACGGATGGTGGGGACATGATACCCTGCCGAAGCTGAATTACGAAGGTTCTCAGGAACTGATGGATTACATTCTTCACGTTGCAAAAAAATGGGTATCTCCGCCCTATAATGTGGACGGCTGGAGACTGGATGTGGCGGCAGACTTAGGTCACAGCCAGGAGTTCAATCATCATTTCTGGCAGGAATTCCGGAAAGCGGTAAAAGAGGCCAATCCGGAGGCAATCATTCTGGCAGAGCATTACGGCAATACCAGAGACTGGCTGCAGGGCAACGAATGGGATACTGTCATGAACTACGATGCGTTCATGGAGCCCGTGACCTGGTTCCTCACCGGTATGGAGAAGCACAGCGATGACTACAGAGAGGACCTGCTCGGTAATGCAGAGAGCTTCTGGGGAGCCATGCGGCATCATACCTCCAGTTTTTCCATGCCCAGCTGGCAGGTGGCTATGAATGAACTGTCCAACCATGATCATTCCCGTTTCCTGACGAGAACGAACCATAAGGTGGGACGTACCAATACTTTAGGCCCCCAGGCTGCGGAGCAGGGCATCAATAAGGCAGTGTTCAGGGAGGGCGTTGTGATCCAGATGACCTGGACGGGCGCACCGACGATCTACTACGGAGATGAAGCCGGTGTCTGCGGATTCACGGATCCCGATAACCGGAGAACCTATCCCTGGGGACATGAGGATCAGGTGCTGTTGTCGTTTCACAAGGATATTATCCGCCTGCGCCGTGAAAACGAGGAACTGCGTACCGGTTCCCTGAAAATGCTGGAGAATGATTATAACTTCATCTCCTACGGGCGTTTTAACCGCAAGGGACAGTGTGCGATCCTGATCAACAATAATAATCATCCCATCACCAAGGAGATCCACGTATGGGAGATCGGAACCCCTAAGACGGGCAAGATGAAAGTGATCCTGCAGTCCAGAGATGACGGATATTGCATGGAAGGCGCGGAGTATGAGATCAAGGCAGGGAAGATCCTGATCGAGATGCCCCAGACTTCCGCGACAATCCTGAAGTATGTGCAGGAATGACGTGTAGAAAAAAATATAATTTACCAAAGACAGAGAGGATTTCAGATGTTTACCATCATCATAACCCTGCTGTTGCCGCTGGTATCCTTAGGGATCTGGCGGCAATATGTTTTGAAAAATAATGGAAGCACCGGGAAGACGGTGACCGGAAGTAAGGGAGCGTATGTTTTTCGTTATGCAACCTGTCTGATGATCATGCTTTTTGTGCCGTGGGTATTGCTTTCCCTGACCGGCAATGACGACAATACAATTTTGCGAAAACTCGTAGAATCCCGGGAATATGCAGTCAAAGTACTGAGCCTGGAAATCTGCATCATGTTGGCATATACCATTTGTGAACTGTTCGTGGAAGAGGCGAAAGCCGGTAAACATGAGAAGATTCACAGTGTTATGACTAAAATCGCCGGCAGCAAAGGATGGAACATTGTATACAGATACATAGGACCGGTCGTGGTACTGGCATTCAGTGTGCTGGTGATCTGTCTCAATTTCAGCATGATGTCCGACCGGGTGCTGTGGGGAGATGAAGCTTTTTCTGCAAATACTGCACATAAGAGCGTCGGTGGTATCTTGCAGGTGCTGTATTACTGGGATAATCATCCGCCGCTGTATTATTACTGGCTGAAACTGTTTGGAACCCTGTTCGGATTCAGCGTTCCGGTATTCCATCTGGCTTCATTGGTACCGTTTGCCATTGGTATCGTGCTGGCACTGACAGTGATACGGAAACATTTCGGTATGCTCCCGACCACATTTTTCGTGATGATATCGGGTCTGGGACAGGCGTGCCTGGAATATAATCTGGAAGTTCGTATGTATGCACTTGCCTTTTTGTGCGTAATGGGTTGCTTTTACTGTTCTTACCGTGTAATAGAGGATGGTAGCAGGAAGACCTGGACCGGAATGGTATTGTGGGCACTGGGCGCGGCATATTCTCACTATTATGCCCTGGTAGCCGTGGGCATTATGATGTTTTTCACCGGAGTGGCAGTGTGGATCAAATACCGCGGTAAGACCTGGACAAAAGGTGTATTGGCAATCGTGGCATTTTTGATCGGCTATGCTCCCTGGCTGTATTTTTTCTATGCGGGATTGAAAAATGTCAGCAGAGGCTGGTGGATGACGGAGATCCTCGGGCTGGATAAGAGCCTGGAGATCGTCATGGGCGGCAGACGGATGAATGTAATTGTATTTCCGTTGCTGTTAGTACTGCTGATAGTGATGCTGGTGGCGGATTCGTCCCTGTTTTCCATGGGAGAAGAGGATATTCGTCTGCAGAAGCCGTCAGTGAAAAGATGGTCTGACAAAACTTACGCCATGGTGGTAGGTGCCTGCACGATCCTGGGAACGCTGGCATTTGCGTATCTGCTGAGTGTTGTAATGGCACCGATGCTGGCACAGAGATATCTGTATCCGTTAAGTGCAGTGGCGATCATGATGCTGGTCATCGGCAGCAGCCGTCTGCTGGAACAGGTGACGGAGCTGGAGAACCGGTCCTGGAAGGGCTTGGAGCTGTTATCCCGATTGCTGTTTGTGCTGTTACTGCTTGTAATGTTTGGCATGGGAATACAGAATTACCGGGAATGCTATGGCAGTTATGAACAGCAGAAGGTAGAGACTGATAAGACCCTGGATCTGATCGGTACGCCTGAAGAGGATGTGCAGATGGTCACCAACGGAGTGAAACACCTCGGATGGACAGTATTGTATTATTATTACCCCGATAATGAGATTGTAAACGGCGATTACAACCAGGCAGAATCCGACAGATTCTGGTACTTTACACCAGATGCCATGAGCGATGAGGCTGTTGCCGGATTACAGCAGGATGGATATCGGGTGACTGATTACGGGCAGATGCAGCTGGCGCAGTATCCTTTTTATCTGTACTATATTGAAGCAGTTCAGCCTGCGTCATTCGCAAAGTCGCGTTAACACGCTTTGAGCGCGAGCACCCAATCGTTGCTTTTGTCATCCCATGGCTGAACTTTTACACTAAAATAATAAAAAATATCTTGCAATTTGTGTGAACATATGCTACAATTTCACATTGTTAGGGCACTTTGCCTGACATGGATGGATTCCCGAGTGGCCAAAGGGGACAGACTGTAAATCTGCTGCAAATTGCTTCGGTGGTTCGAATCCACCTCCATCCATTTGCGTTGATGAGCTCAATGGAACAGTGCTTAGCGCGTAAGTCCATGCAGTCGAGTATAACGCAATGCGTCCGCTGGTGTGGCGGAATAGGCAGACGCAAGGGACTTAAAATCCCTCGGGGGCAACTCCGTGCCGGTTCAAGTCCGGCCACCAGCATTCCTGTGAAGAGTACCAAACCCAGTAAATATCAGGGTTTGGTACTTTTTGCTTTTTGCCGAAAATGTATGCAAGTGTATGCAACCCAGTAAATATCTGGGGTTCAGCATTTTTGCGTGTCGAAATTACGTTTAAGACGCGCTAAAAGCATCATTCATGATTCGCACTACATTTCCCTTGGGTTTTACACGTCTCAGATAGTGTAAGGTCATTTGAATGTTTGTGTGTCCTAGCAATTCTTTCAGTTCTGTCAGGGAAACACCCATCTCGTATAAAATAGATGCTCCGCAAAAACGAATTTTATGAGAACTCCTATAAGTCACACCACACTCTTTGCAGTAAGTTTTTAAACGTGTATTAAATGTATTTTCATTTAACTGTTCTCCGTTGCGTACGAAAATGTATTCGTTATCAGGATTGATTTCACGAATCTGCGCTAAAATTTTTAAAGCATCATCGGTTAAGGGTTCGTAACGATATCCCTCATCGGTGTTACCCTTAATATGGTCTACATTTTCGTGGGTTAAGGGTTTGAATGTAAGGTCATCATTTAAAATACGTTGGCCCAAAAACTGTCTCTGAAAATGGATATAGTTATCGTCGGTAATGTCTGACCATTTAAGTGCTAAAAGTTCGCCGATACGTGCAATCAGTTGGAAATCGAAACGGACAGCTAACGCATAAATATCGTCTGGCTTGGTGGCTAAATATTCCAGTAAACGCTGTCTATCATCCATAGTATATACGTCATCGTCATTATTTACAGGCTGGAACGAAAACTGTCTGTAATTAATGTCTTTAATGGGATTATGTGTTACAATCTCCTGCTCGATAGCATAATAGTAGATACCGTTAATAACAGATTTGATATTATTAAATTTTCTTCTTGTTAAATCCCTATCTTTTGTCCATTGGCGAAAAAGCTGGATATAATCTTTTGGGGTAAGATTTTTAAGGGGAGTTTTTGATAGTTCGGTTCCCTTTAAGTAACCATTCCAGTTAAGAATATCCTCGCGAATGGTTTTGGTAGCAACAGGGGTACAATCTCTGCGCCATAATACCCATTCGCGGAATAAACTATCCAAGGACGCATTTTCGTAGCTATATTCAATATCGACCAACTTATCAATTAACTGGTCATAATCCGCAGCAATAATTTGCTTGCGCTCCCTATATACGTAGGGTCTTCCATCTGCCCTCCATTTTATTTGATTTTTGTATTTCTTTTCAATTTTTGTTCTCCTAGTCATGTTTATCACATATTGGGAGACCTCTGATTCTGTAAGCATATCATTATTTAAGCAGTCGGCCAAGTCTATAATCTTATTTTTCCTCATTAGTTTACCTCTCTTTTTAGTTACCCTTAGTTGCCTGCATCAGATCAGATGCAATTTGTGCGTATTCAGGAATCTGTTCTTCGTAGTATTTGAGAGACCCAGCAAGTACGATCAGGATGTCATAGGTCTCAGGAATCCATCTAAAATCAGACCAGTATGTAGACAGACAATCCAGCAGGGGGACACGAGAGATACTCGTAGAATCCATCGATTCACCTATCAAACGTAATGCCGTAAGATATGCTGGTTCATCGACAGCGTAGCAATGTCCTGCATCATCTATACGGATGTCAGAGTATCGAGTATAGATTTTGCAGATGTTATCGTAGATGGTTTGTCCAGTGATATCAAAGACAGAGATAGTTGTTGCATCGTAATTCTCTGCGAGTTCCCATCTGCGTAATGCTACGGAAATGTCTACAGGGTTTGCAGGCGCAAAAGACTTGCAGGACTGCAAAGCGTTAATAAGTGCCATAATGGTTTTACTAATCATAATTTTAATCTCCTATTTTTTCATTTGTTTTTTGTAATTATTTCTTGACATGTCATACCCGGTATGATAAAGTATTTGTAGATAAGATAACCTGCTGTAACTTTATCTATTATCTTATGCAAAAATAAACCGTAAATATCTAAAAAACCGCATCCAAAAATTTAGGTTGGAATGCGGCTTTTTTTGTGCAATTTGCACAAATGCATAATTTTTCATATTTTCCCATATTTTCGCTTCTATTTTTAAATCCCCCACAACATCAAAATATGCAATATTTAATAA